>OJJL01000001.1_pt1 | contig 763782 bp, 590 predicted proteins | sample 1596171 | NCBI WGS metagenome assembly OJJL01 (sample SAMEA4350121, study PRJEB24818) | metagenome | biome: human; feature: gut; material: faeces | place: Denmark | collected 2013-09
ATGCTACACTCCCCATCGTCTTTCGTTGAATGGATAAGTTGGCTGGTGATAGGTTATTATTTCAAAGAACACGAACCTAATAGCTTGCCAAAGCTATATTTATTATATGCCCTTACGGGCGCACCTGCAACTGCTCTTGGGCATCTGATTCCCAAGCATCCACGAATGGGGAAAGGTAGTTTTCCAGTTCGGGATAGCTGCGTAAAATCGTGAACACATCGGCGTATTTCTTGTTCAACAGTTCTATGGCATGAGGGAACGTACAATATCTACCGCCCTGATAAATGCGCAAGTACCAAATTATAGCCGCCAAAAGGATAATCGGACTTTCCACGAAAAAGTCACCCTGCTTGCTTATCCAAGAGCGGTTCAAGTTGAGCATAATCGTGTAGCTGGCTTCGTAGGCATCCGCAATGTCCGACATGAAGCTGGCATTTATCGGGTTGCATCGGTGGCTCTTGCGTGGGTCGTCAAAATTGATAATGTAAAACTTCGGTTTTACCTTGTAACCGTCCAAGTGATTAAGTAGGTGATTGTAAGCAATTTCCGAAAGGTCGGGAAACTTGTAATCATAACAATAGAGTGCGAAACCTTTCTCGATTTGCTGTTTTATGTAATTATTTACCACCGCATAGGATTTCCCGCTGCCCGGAGTTCCTAACACGATGCTCGCACGAAAAACATTTACAACGTTAATATAGCCGTTGTTCCATTTCTTTTTATAGTAGAACCGGGTCGGCAAATTCACGGAATACTCGTTTTCGATAAGCCTTGTTTCCTGCATGAAACTTTCGTTCTCGGTATTAAAGACATCCTCCATTAAATTGTTTTTCAATAATCTGGACATCCACGTACCTGCCATAAGCATACAGATGTAACCTACCGACAACGTGGCGATATAAAATACCGTACCTGCCGTGTGTGGCAGGGGAAGTTCCAGCAGCCACCAGTTCAGGAAAAACAGCACCACACCCGCCGCAAGGCTGCAATGTATCTTCGTCCATGTTATCTTTTCCTCTTTCACGCCCTTAGTGCCGATACACGACAGGGCGAGGAACACCACCGAAAATAGTTTTGTCCATAAGATAGACGAGAACAGCCCGGTAGTACGCTGGAAGTTCCACAGTATCTTGTCTATCACCTCAAAGGTCACTTCCCACTCTTTCAGGGTGGAGTAACAGAACCAGTACACGTTTATTCCCACGAATAGAATACTGACAGCCCGCATAAAGTCCATGACCCTTGCAAGCCCTCTCAAATCATCTTCTTGCTGCATAATTGTATATTTTTTAGTTAGTCGATACGCCTTGTACGTTTCTTCTTTTTTCTCTTTTGGTGGGCGGTATCTTGTGGCTCGTCACCACCGGATGAACCGCCGCCCAGCAAACCACCGAAAGCACCCAGCACGGAAGCCACGCCCGAAACAATGTCGGCTTTCGGCGTGAAGCCCGGCTGTTCCTGATGTGCGGATTGTTCCTGCCGTATATCCGTTTTTCTTTCATCGGAATACAGGTCGTTGAACACGTTCGCCGAATACTCCTTGCCCAAGCGAGAACCGTTCAGCACCACCCGGCTGTCGTGGTCGATGAACGTAACGCCATAGATGCGCCCGCTGTCGTTCTGACGAAATACCACGTCAATGCCCCGCTTCTTTAACTGCTGTTCCAGTTCCTTGCGGCTGCGGGTATTCCTCACGGCATCGGCTACAATCTTCCGGGTACGCTCTTTCAGTTTCCCGTTCTTGATTGCTTTGCCCGATTTCTCCATTCTGCGCTGTACCGCTTCATAGCCCACCGACTTGCCTATACGGGAAGCCTTTACCGGGTTGCCCGCCTTTTCGCTCTTGTCATTGGTAGCGGAATAGACAATGCCCTGATAGGATTTGCCGTTTACCTCGCCTTTGACTTCCTCGGCACATATATTATAGGTGGCAAGCAAAGCCTTGTACTCCCCGAACGACTGGAAGCGGTAGCCGTAGCAAGCCGCTTTCACGGTGTTACCGATTTGGTGCTTCACGTCCCCGGCGGTGTAGTCCACCTTTTTAAGTTCCGGGCGTTCGGCACGTTCCTTTCGCTCTGCCGGGTGAAGCCCGTATTTTATCTCCAGTTCACGGGTTATCTGCTTGCTGCGCCGATGCTCGAACTTGTCGTTCAGCGGTCTGCCGTTCTCGTCCACCCGCAACCCTACGATGTGGATATGGTGGCGGTCGATGTCGGTATGCTTGTACACCAAATAAGGCTGGTCGCCGTAGCCCAACTTCCGCATATACTCCCGTGCGATGTCGGAAAGCTGGCTGTCCGAAAGTTTATCTTCCGGGTGCGGGTTTATGGAAATGTGAAGTATCGGCTTCTTGGTGGATAGCTGGACGGGCATCTGCATTTCAAAGCTGCGCATGCACTCGCCGATGCTGAAATGCCCGTCCTCGCTTAACAGCATCCGGTTGGAAAAAAGCACCTTTGCTTCCTCGCTGTCAACTTTGTTTTGGTTGTAAGCCAGTGCGCCGAACATATTGCCGCCCGTGCTTATCTTGGCAACCATATTTCCTTGCACTCGTTTGTCAGGTCGATAACCTGACGGTTCAACATCGCCAGTTCGGTAGTCGCTTTCTCCAGTTTATAGAGAAAAGCCAATGCCTTTTTCTCCGAAAAGTTACTGTGTAACGCCTTTACGACTTGGTTATAATTGACCGCAACCGCCCGGAACTGGGCGTAAAATTCAGTCAGCCGGGCGCAATATTCTACCGCCGACTTGTCCACTTTTACCACCCGGAACGGCTCGCCGAACAGTCGGGCGGCGATGAAACGGGACTTGCTCATAACGCCCGACTGTTCCCATTGAGAGAGGAAGCGGGCGTTCTCCCGGTCGTTCAGGTAAAGGACATGGCGGTGCTTCGCCGGGTCTGCGAGGGCGGGGCGACCGCCCTTGTTGGTTCTTCTTGTTTCCATACTTCTTTGAATTAAAAAATTACGACTTCGGAGTAATTTTTACCCCCGCAAGGGGCAAGGCGTTTTCAGGCACGGAAAACGGTTTTGTAGCATACAAAACACACCTTGCTATTTTCTGACGAAAATCGAAATCCGTCACGGACGGATTGGGGTTAGCGTGGAACGGTAAGCCCTGCCGCTCACCAGCCCGGTTTTACACCTGCGCCCCCTGCGGTTCGTTACTCCGCTGCAAAGTAACGGTGATTTATAACGCTGTAAAATAGGCGGTTGGTGGACAAATCAAGACAGCGCAGGACAAATCGGGACAAGGTTTTCAGGGGACGTTTTTTCTCCCTTTTTTTGCATCGGATTTCAAGATTGAAAGCAAGATTGAAAGAAATATTCCAATCAGGAAAGAATGATTGAAAGCATGATTTCAAGAAAACGTGATTGCAGGATTTCAATATTCCAAGAAAGAATGAAAGCTGGAAAACAAGATTGAAATAAAACAATCTTTCAAGATTGCAATATGGAAACAAAGAAAGCTATATGGCTGGATTGATTGAAAGCAATAAATAAATCTATCAACCAATAATGAAAGAAAGCAATATGGAAAACGAGAAAACACCCCTTTATGTCGCCTTTTCCACCCAAAAGGGCGGGGTCGGCAAAACCACCTTTACGGTGCTGGCGGCGAGTTACCTCTATTACCTCAAAGGCTACGATGTGGCGGTGGTGGATTGTGACTACCCACAACACTCCATTGCCGGGATGCGAAAGCGGGATGCCGAGCAGGTGGGGGCTGATGAAGATTACAAGCGAATGGCGTATGAACAGTTTACCCGGCTGGGGAAGAAAGCCTACCCGGTATTATGCAGTTCACCCGAAAAGGCGATTGCAACGGCTGACGAACATATAGCCGCCGGACACGTGCCGGATATAGTGTTTTTCGACCTGCCCGGCACGGTGAACAGCGAGGGCGTGATAAACTCCCTCGCTGGCATGGACTACATCTTCACCCCCATTTCAGCCGACAAGGTGGTGCTGGAAAGCAGCCTGTCGTTCGCAATGGCTATCCAAAAGCTATTGGTGAAGAATGAAGCCTGCCGACTTGCCGGGCTGTACCTCTTTTGGAACATGGTGGACGGGCGGGAGAAAACAGACCTTTACACCGCCTATGACAAAACCATTAAGGAACTGGAACTGCCGCTGATGAAAACCTTTATCCCCGATACCAAACGCTACAAAAAGGAACTGGTGGCGGATAAAAAGGCGGTGTTCCGCTCCACGCTCTTTCCCGCCAGCCGCCCGCTGGTAAGGGGAAGCAACTTGGAAGAACTGATAACGGAAATAGTGTACTACATCAAATTACAATGATATGGCAAAGCAAAGCGGCGGGATGCCGAAGATAGACGAGGATTTCATGAAAGAACTTATCTCGCAGGGCGTACCCGCCAAGCGGGAGAGCCAGCCGGATGATGCACCACTGCCCGGTGGAGAAAAGGTTATTACCCAAGAGGGACAACAAGAGGAAGTGGTACGGGTGGAGAAAACGATACCCCGCAGGCGCAAGGGCGGCACGGGCGACTACCGGGAAACCTACTTTCAGAAAGTGGAACTGGCAGACCGACAGCCCTTGTACGTGAGCCGCACCACGCACGAGAAGCTGATGCGTATCGTGACGGTGATAGGCGGGCGAAAGGTAACGGTAAGCAGCTACGTGGAGAACATCCTGTTGCGCCACTTCGAGCAGTACCAAGACGAGATAAACACCCTGTACGAAAGCCACTTCCAAAAGCCTGTCTGATTATGGTAATCTATTGCATACTTACCGGGCTGGCGGTGTACTATATCGCCCTGTGGCTGTGGTATCGCTACACGGACAGACGGACATCACCGGGCAGAACGGACGATGCGCCACTCCCACGAAACGAGTTTTCAAACTACACGCTGATAGGTGAAAGCCGATACAAGGGTGGACTAATCGGGACAGCGCAGGACAAATCGGGACAGCTCCCGCAAGCGGCTGGAAATGATACTATTTTTGCGCCGCAAGCTGACAGACAGTCGGAAGAAAACATTTCGGAAGAAACACCCGAAGCGGAAGAAACGCCCGGTTACGAGAATGACGAACCCGACTACGAGGACGAGGAAATAGCCGGGTACATGGACGGTGACGATGATACCGGGCGGGCTACGGGCGTGAGCTTTGACGAACTGGGCGAAGCGGTACGCACGGCGAACGCCGATAACCCCACCGAAGCGGAACAGCGGCAAGCCGCCGGGACACTGGCTGGCATCGAGGGGACGAACCTCTACGATGCGGTGGTGGAGAACATCAACGGCGGGCTGACAAAGGTAGCGGAACTGCTGGGGCGCAACGAAGCGGAACTGGCTACGGCTGCTGTCCCTGCCGGAACTGGCAATACAAGCAAGGAACACGAAGCGTTCGACATGAACGACTTCCTTTAATATAATAATGTATAAGACTGACAACATGAAACAGCGTGATTACGGTTGATTGGCAACCCTAAAACCAACAGACGGCATCCGTGCCGCAGCCACTAAAATTTCAAGTTATTCATTAGCCGGGAAAGGCGGACTATCCACCCGCTACCCCGGCATTAAAATCCAATTCGCAATGAAAAAGAAAATCTTTTTGTCAGCGGCTATCCTTGCCGTTGCGGTAAGTGCCTACGCACAGGGCAACGGGCAGGCGGGCATCACCGAAGCCACGAACCTAATCACCGGGTATTTCGACCCCGGAACAAAATTAGTGTACGCAATCGGGGCGGTCTGCGGCTTGATTGGCGGGGTAAAAGTATATAACAAGTTTTCAAGCGGCGACCCCGACACCTCAAAGACTGCCGCCAGTTGGTTCGGGGCGTGTATCTTCCTGATTGTCGCCGCCACTATCCTGCGGTCGTTCTTCCTCTAAAACAGCGGCTATGTCTGAATATCCGGTAAACAGGGGTATCGGAAAGCCGGTGGAGTTCAAGGGGCTGAAAAGCCAGTACCTTTTCATTTTTGCAGGCGGCTTGCTTGCCGTCTTCGTGGTGTTCATCGTCCTGTTCATGGCAGGCGTGAACCAGTGGCTATGTATCGGTTTCATCGTGTCGGCTTCGCTGCTGCTCGTGTGGCAGACGTTCCGGCTGAATGCCCGATACGGTACACACGGGCTGATGAAAGCTGCCGCCCGCAAAAGACATCCACGCTTCATTATCAGCCGAAAGGCGATACCCCGGCTGTTCAACTACAAAAGAAGAAAGGAAGAAAGAACATGAGGAATACATTAAAGGCTACCACGCTGGAAAGGAAGTTTCCCCTTTTGGCGGTGGAGAACGGCTGCATCATTTCAAAGGATGCAGACATAACGGTGGCTTTCCGGGTGGAACTGCCCGAACTGTTCACCGTCACCAGTGCCGAGTACGAAGCCATACATTCGGCATGGTACAAGGCAATCAAGGTGCTGCCCGACTACTCCATAGTACACAAGCAGGACTTCTTCATCAAGGAGAATTACCAGCCCGACACGGAAAGGGACGAGCTTAGTTTCCTGTCCCGGAGTTTTGAACGGCACTTCAATGAACGCCCGTTCCTGAACCATTACTGCTACCTGTTCCTGACAAAAACGACAAGGGAGAGAAGCCGCCGACAGAGTGACTTCTCCACCCTCTGCCGGGGCAGGATTGTCCCGCAGGAGATAGCCGACAAGGAAGCGGCAACAAAGTTCATCGAAGCGGTCGGGCAGTTTGAACGAATTATGAACGACAGCGGTTTTGTCACCCTTACCCGGCTGGCGGCATCGGAAATCACCGGGCAGGACGGAAAGGCGGGCATCATCGAGAAATACTTCTCGCTATCACAGACCGATACCACCTGCCTGAAAGACATCGGGCTGTACCCGGAAGAAATGCGTGTCGGGGACGATATACTGTGCCTGCACACGCTCTCGGACGTGGAAGATTTGCCCGGCAAGGTCGGGACAGATACACGGTTTGAAAAGCTGTCCACCGATAGAAGCGATTGCAGGTTAAGTTTTGCCGCCCCGGTGGGCGTGCTGTTGTCGTGTAACCACGTCTATAACCAGTATATTTTCATAGACGACCACGCCGAGAACCTGAAAAACTTCGAGCAGACCGCCCGGAATATGCAATCACTCTCCCGCTATTCCCGTGCCAACCAAGTGAACAAGGAGTGGATAGACGAGTACCTGAACGAAGCCCACAGCAAGGGGCTTGTATCGGTACGCTGCCACTGCAACGTCATGGCATGGAGCGATGACCGGGACGAACTCAAACGCATACGCAACGATGTGGGAAGCCAGCTTGCCTTAATGGAGTGCAAGCCACGCCACAACACGGTCGATACGCCCACGCTCTTCTGGGCGGGAATACCCGGTAACGAAGCCGACTTCCCCGCAGAGGAAAGTTTCTACACATTTTTGGGGCAGGCTCTCTGCCTGTTCGTGGAAGAAACGAACTACAAGAGTTCGCTTTCGCCGTTCGGTATCAAAATGGTGGACAGGGTAAGCGGTCGCCCGCTGCACATTGATATATCAGACCTGCCCATGAAGAAAGGCATCACGACCAACCGCAACAAGTTCATACTTGGGCCGAGTGGGTCGGGCAAGTCTTTCTTCACCAACCACATGGTGCGCCAGTATTACGAGCAGGGTGCGCACGTGCTGCTGGTAGATACGGGTAACAGCTATTGGGGGCTGTCCCAGCTTATCCACAACTGTACGCACGGCGAGGACGGGATTTATTTCACCTACACAAACGAAAACCCGATAGCGTTCAACCCGTTCTATGTTGAGGACGGGGTATTTGACATCGAGAAGAAAGAGAGTATCAAGACCCTTATACTCACCCTGTGGAAGCGGGACGATGAAGCCCCCAAGCGGTCGGAAGAAGTGGCGTTGTCCAATGCGGTAAGTGCCTATATCGAACGGATAGGCAATGACCGTTCGGTAACGCCCTGCTTCAACACGTTCTACGAGTTTGTCCGGGATGATTACCGACAGCGGCTTGCCGAAAAGAACGTCAGGGAAAAGGATTTTGACATCGACAACTTTCTGAACGTGCTTGAACCGTACTATCGTGGCGGTGAATATGACTACCTGCTGAACTCCGACAAGGAACTGGATTTATTGCATAAACGCTTTATTGTCTTTGAATTGGATAACATCAAAGACCACAAGATTTTATTCCCGATAACAACCATTATCATTATGGAAGCCTTTATCAACAAGATGCGCAAGTTAAAGGGAATAAGAAAATTAATCTTGATAGAGGAAGCGTGGAAAGCGATTGCAAGCGCAAATATGGCGGACTACATAAAATATTTGTACAAGACCGTCAGAAAGTATTTCGGGGAAGCGATTGTAGTCACGCAAGAGGTAGAGGATATTATTTCTTCGCCCATAGTGAAAGAGAGTATCATCAATAACTCGGACTGCAAAATCCTGTTAGACCAAAGAAAATATCTGAACAAGTTTGACAGCATACAAAACCTGCTCGGATTGACCGACAAGGAGCGTTCGCAAATATTGTCTATCAACATGGCGAACCACCCCGGACGGAAGTACAAGGAAGTTTTTATTTCGCTGGGTGGTACGCAGTCGGCGGTGTACGCCACAGAAGTTTCGTTGGACGAATACTACACGTACACTACAGAGGAAAGCGAGAAAATGGAACTGTTCGCCCTTGCCGACAAGCTGGGCGGCAACCTTGAACTGGCTATCAAGCGGCTTGCGGAAAGCAAACGTAATCCCCAATCATCAACAACTTAAAAATTAGGAACATGAAGAAAATAATCCTCTTTATGGCGGTGTGCCTTTGCTTCATCGGCAAGGCATCCGCCCAGTGGGTGGTGTCAGACCCCGGCAACTTGGCACAGGGTATCATCAACACCACCAAGCAGATAGTGCAGACTTCCACCACTGCCAAGAACACGCTGGACGGCTTCATGGAAGCGCAGAAGATTTTCCAGCAGGGTAAAAAATATTACGATGCGCTCAAAGCGGTGCATGACGTGGTTAAGGGCGGTGTCAAGGTGAAGAAGTCCATTGAACTGGTGGCGGAAATCTCCGAAATCTACGTGCGCAATTTCCAAAACATGCTGGCAGACCCGAATTTCACGCCTGACGAACTTTCCGCAATATCGTTCGGCTATGCCAAACTGATGTCGGAAAGCTCGGACGTGTTGCAGGACTTGAAAAATGTAGTGAACATCACGGGGATGTCGCTGACGGATGCCGAACGGCTGGCAATCATCGACAACGCTTATCGAAGTTTGCTCAACTACCGCAACCTTGTGAACTACTACACTCGCAAGAACATATCCGTGTCCTACCTGCGAGCGAAGAAGAAGAACGACACCGACCGGGTGTTGGCTCTCTACGGCTCGGCGGATGAACGCTATTGGTAACATATAATATGGTATGCCTATGTTATTAGCAGCAGTGGATTTTGACAACCTGCACCAAGTGTTGCGGGTGCTGTACGATGAAATGATGCCCTTGTGCAGCAACATGACGGGGGTAGCCAAAGGGATAGCCGGGCTGGGAGCTTTGTTCTATGTAGCCGCCAAAGTGTGGCAGTCGCTCGCACGTGCCGAACCCATAGACGTGTACCCGCTCCTGCGCCCCTTTGCGCTGGGGCTGTGCATCATGTTCTTCCCCATGTTCGTGTTGGGGACTATCAACACGGTATTGTCGCCAGTGGTGAAAGGGTGCAACCAGCTTATGGAAACGCAGACTTTCGACATGAACGAGTACCGGGCGCAGAAAGACCGACTGGAATATGAAGCCCTGATGCGAAGCCCCGAAACGGCTTACCTCGCATCGGACGAGGAATTTGACAGGCAACTGGAAGAACTGGGCTGGTCGCCCTCCGACATGGTGACTATGACGGGTATGTATATGGACAGGACGGCTTACAACATCAAGAAGTCCGTCCGGGACTGGTTCAGGGAATTGCTGGAAATGCTCTTTCAGGCGGCGGGGCTGATTATAGACACGCTGCGCACGTTCTTCCTGATTGTGCTTTCGATACTGGGTCCGCTGGCGTTCGCTATTTCCGTCTATGACGGTTTCCAAAGCACGCTGACCCAGTGGATTTCACGCTATATCTCCATTTACCTGTGGTTACCCGTGTCTGACTTGTTCAGCAGTGTGCTGGCTCGCATACAAACGCTGATGCTCCAAAAGGACATTCAGGAACTTTCAGACCCGAATTTCATTCCTGACGGGAGCAGCACCGTGTATGTAATCTTTATGATTATCGGCATCGTGGGTTACTTCACCATTCCAACGGTGGCAAGCTGGATTGTGTCGGCTGGCGGTATGTCCGCCTATAACCGCAACGTGTCGAAAGCCGGGTCGGTCGCCGGGGCTGCGGTTGGCGCAGTCGGTGGAAAGGTATCGGGAAAACTACTCAAATAAACAACATCAATTTTTTTAAGGATATGGAATTTAAGTCATTAAACAATATCGAAACGAGTTTCCGGCAAATCCGGCTCTTTGCGCTGGTATTCATCTGCCTGTGCGCACTGGTGACGGGCTTCGCCGTGTGGAACTCGTACAGCTTCGCCGAGAAGCAGCGGCAGAAGATATACGTCCTCGACAACGGCAAAAGCCTGATGCTGGCACTCTCGCAGGACATGGCACAGAACAGACCAGTGGAAGCCAAATCACACGTGCGGCGTTTTCACGAACTGTTTTTCACCTTATCGCCCGACAAGGGGGCTATCGAAAGTAATATCAAACGCTCGCTGTTCCTTGCCGACAAGACCGCTTTCAACTATTACAAGGACTTGGCGGAAAAGGGCTACTACAACCGGGTGATTTCGGGGAACGTCACGCAGACGGTGGAGATTGACAGCGTGAAGTGCGACTTCGACCAGTACCCCTACAAGGTGAACACCTACGCCCGCCAGTTGATTGTCCGGGAAAGCAGCCTGACGGTGCGAAGTCTTGTGACCTCGTGCCGCCTGCTCAACGCCACACGCAGCGACAACAACCCGCACGGCTTCATCATCGAAGCGTTCACCATTACCGAAAACAAGGATTTACAAACCGTCAAAAGATAGCCGTATGGAAAGGAAACAGAGTTATATCGGAAAAGTACAAGACTGGGCGGACGACCGCCTGCGCCGTATGTGCGGACGGATTACGCCGGGCAAAAGGCTGGCGGTTATCCTCGTGATATTCTTCTTTTTTAGTGGCTTGTCTATCTATATCACCGTTTCATCAATCTACAACATCGGGAAACGGGACGGGCAACGCCTGCAAATAGAACATATCAGACAACTGCCATTGCAAGGCAATGACACAATCAACAGTATCAACCCATTAAACAGACCGGAATATGGAAGAAGTACAGAAGAATGAGAACGGCACGACCTTACCGCAGACGGACGGGAAGCCCGAAAAGAAGCCCATACGGGAACTGACACCCCAACAGATACAGCAGCGCAGGAAAATGATAGTCTTCCCGCTGATGTTCCTCGCCTTTGCCGGGTGCATGTACCTGATATTCGCCCCCTCCGGCAAAGAGGACGTGAATGTGGAAAGCGTGGGCGGCTTCAACGCCGACATACCCCTGCCCGCAGAGGACGGGATTATAGCCGACAAGCAAAAGGCATACGAGCAGGCGATGATGAACCGCAAGCAGCAGGACAAGATACAATCCTTGCAGGACTTCGGTTTCACGGGGGACAATGAAACCGAAGAACCGCAGGCGGAAATCGACCTGATGCCGGAAGAGGATGCGCAACCCCGGCGGGGCGGCGGTGCTTCTTCTTCGGTAAACGCCTACCGGGACATCAACCGCCAGTTAAGCACGTTTTACGAAACGCCTGCGGTGGACGAAGAAAAAGAGGAATTGAAGCGACAGGTGGCGGAACTGACAGACCGACTGCAACAACAGCAGAACGCCACGCCTACGGCTGACGACCAAATGACACTCTTGGAAAAATCCTACGAACTGGCGGCAAAGTACATGAATGACGGCGGGCAGAACGGGCAAACGGCACAAGTGCCTATTGCCGGGACTGTCACCCAAAAGCCGCAAGCCCAGCCCGTGCAGGCTATCCGGGAAACAACCGTATCGGGATTGCAGCAACCCATGAGCGATGCCGATTTCATCCGTGCTTACAGCCAACCACGAAACTACGGCTTCAACACGGCGGTAGGCACGGGCTACGCTATGGGAAAGAACACGGTAGCCGCCTGCATCCACCAAGACCAAACGCTGACGGACGGGCAGGCGGTGAAACTCCGGCTGCTCGAACCTATGCAGGCAGGGAATATAGTCGTGCCGAAGAATACCCTTGTAGCGGGGACGGCAAAGGTGCAGGGCGAACGGCTCGACATACTGGTGTCCTCGATTGAGTACGCTGGCAACATCATCCCGGTGGAGCTTGCCGTGTTCGATACGGACGGGCAAAAGGGGCTTTCCGTCCCGTCCTCAATGGAGCAGGAAGCGTTCAATGAAGCTATGGCGAACATCGGCAGCGGGCTGGGTACAAGCATTTCCTTTGCCCAAAGTGCCGGGCAGCAGGTGGCTATGGACGTGACAAGGGGCTTGCTGCAAGGCACGTCCGGCTACCTCGCCAAGAAGTTCCGAACCGTGAAAGTAAAGCTGAAAGCCAGGTACAAGGTGATGCTTTACGCCAAACAACAATAACCATTTTATCAACCGTTAAAATTTCAATCAACAATGAAACAGATTTTTGTATTGTGCGCCCTCCTGCTGGGCGTATGTGCGGCAAACGCACAGGAAACTGACACCGTGAAGTATGCGGCTGGAAACGACTTGTACCGGGGGATTACCCGGAAACTCCCGTACCGCCAAATGGTAACGCCCTACGGCGTGGAAGTGACCTTTGCCAAGACGGTGCATATCATCTTCCCCGCCGCCGTCCGCTATGTGGATTTGGGAAGCAACCACATCATTGCGGGCAAGGCGGACGGTGCGGAAAATGTAATCCGGGTAAAAGCCACCACAGAGGGCTTTCCGGGCGAAACGAACTTCTCCGTCATCTGCGAGGACGGGAGTTTCTTTTCATTCAACGCCAAGTATGCCCGTGAGCCGGAAATGCTCAACATCGAAATGAAGGACTTCTTGGAAAATGAAGATACGTCCGACTTTTCGCATACCCGCATGAACATCTATTTCCGGGAACTGGGAAATGAAAGCCCGCTGCTGGTAAAACTGATAATGCAGAGCATCTACAAGAACAATGACCGTAAAGTGCGACACTTGGGCAGCAAGCGTTTCGGCATACAGTTCTTAATCAAGGGGATTTACACCTATAACGGGATGCTTTACGTGCATACGCAGACGAAGAACAGTTCCAACGTGCCTTTCGATACGGACTTCATCAAGTTTAAGGTAGTCGATAAGAAAGTACCCAAACGCACTGCCATTCAGGAAACGGTGCTGGATGCGGTACGCAGCTACAACGAGGTGATAGAGATTGCCGGGAAAACGACCGTGCGCACGGTGTACGCCCTGCCAAAGTTCACCATTCCTGACGACAAGCTGCTGTTGGTGGAACTCTACGAGAAGAACGGCGGGCGGCATCAGGTTATCCGGGTGGAGAACGCCGACATCGTGAACGCAGAAGTGATTAACGAACTCAAAATCAAATAGGGATGAAACGGTTTCTATTTATCGGAATACTCTTTGCGCTGTGCCTGCATTTCAACCAGGCACACGCACAAAGATACCTGCCGGGCATGAAAGGCTTGCAGATTACGGCGGGCATGGCAGACGGTGTACACTGGAATGATAACACGGATTTCGCCTACCACATCGGGGCGGCATACAGCGTTTACACCAAGAACGCCAACCGCTGGGTTATCGGCGGGGAATACCTGCACAAGAAGTATGACTACAAGGATATGCAGATACCCGTAGAACAGTTCACCGCAGAGGGCGGCTATTACCTGAAATTCCTATCGGACAGGCGAAAGACCTTTTTCCTCTCGCTGGGATTGTCGGCTCTCGCCGGGTATGAAGTGAGCAACAAAAGCGAAAAGTTATTGCCGGACGGCTCTACACTGCTGGATAAGGACTGTTTTATTTACGGCGGTGCGCTCACGCTGGAACTGGAAGCCTACCTGACAGACCGGATAGCCTTGCTTGTCAATGCAAGGGAACGGGCGTTGTTCGGCTCGGACATAGGCAAGTTCCATACGCAGGTATCTTTGGGACTGAAATTCATTATCAACTGATTGCTATATAATAATGTATATGAAGAATGTAATGTATAAAATCATCATGGGCTGCTACATCGTGGCCGCCCTTGTACTTGTCGCCGCCTGTAATGACAGCTTGGATATTCAGCAGGCGTACCCGTTCAGCATCGAAACGCTGCCAGTACCCAAAAGGCTGAAAGTCGGGGAAACCGCCGAAATACGCTGCCAGTTGATGCGTGAGGGTTACTATCAGCCGACTACCTATCAGATAAGGTACTTCCAGCCGGACGGCAAAGGGAAGCTGGAAATGGATAACGGCACGGTGTTCCTGCCCAATGACCTTTACCCGCTGGAGAAAGAAACGTTCCGGCTCTACTACACCTCGGCATCGACAGACCAGCAGACGATTGACATTTATATTATCGACAGCTTCGGACAGATGCAGCAACTTACACTATCATTTAATAACGAAGCTAAAGAGTAGTAATACATGAAAAGGTTTAATTAAATATATAGAAAAATGAGGGTAACTTAATCTTTGAGTTTACCCTCGTTTTGTGAATCATCAAATTATAACAGATTCCAGTTATGGTTATTTATAAATCCTATAAATTATACTTTTTATGTATTTCTAATAGTTGAGAACGTGCATTTAATGCAAATTTATTAGAAGGTTCTATACTAAGCCAAAAATTCACTTTTCCCAGCAATATATCCAAGTAATTTACTTTTCTTATTTTCTTTTTCTTTATATGAGATTCATATCCATATTTAATTATGAAATGTAGTTCTTGTCTCAAATTTCGCTTGTAATCTTTAGGTAATTTCAATTCATTCCCAATAACAGAAATTCCTGTGACAATTCTTTTCCCTCCTTTTTTATAGAGTCTTGTCTTGTCTAAATTAATAGTAAATCCTTCACTATTTACTATCTCATTTATATACTCTAATAACTTTGTTGGAATTGAATCTCCGGAAAATGTTAAATCATCAGCATACCTAGTATAACGCAAATTATATCTTTGGGACAACCCTATAAGTCGTTTATCTAGCTGTTTTGCTATAATATTACTTAAATATGGACTTGTAGGAGCCCCTTGTGGCAAGGCCCCTTCATAACTACATAAAGAAGCTAGGTAAAATGCTACTTGATTGGTATATCCTAAAGATTTAAAAACATAAATAATCCTATTAATTTTTATAGATGGAAAGAAATCTTTTAAATCTAATTTTAGGAGTTCCTTTTGGTTTAGATGAATTCTAGCATTCGTTATAATGGATTTTTTACATGCAAATCCATGACAATACGAACTTATTGGTATTTTTTTTAGAATATTACCATATATCCAATATTGCATTTCTAATAGTGCTGGGTATGGTGCTAGAATTTCTCGAAAGCCTCCGCTTCTCTTTTTTAATTTAAATGAACGATAATGATTTTCAGGAGAGTTTATCACAGATGCAAAATATAAATCACTTCGCCCCATTAACAATCTCAAATGATTAAAGTCGAAAATTATTGGAACATTATTTTTTACTAAGACTTTGATATAATCAACATATTTCTCCCGCAAAGTTTTATCAATACCTTTGCGTATAAAAAAGTCATTCCATTTTTCTATAATTGCATCCAAAATTGTATTTAATAAAAGAAAAGGTGGATAAAACTACTTTCTATTCGTTAGCTCGCTCAATAAATATTACTTTATTGGAGCACGCTCCAATAAAGTAATATTTATTGAGCGTGAATCTTGGCTTTGCCAAGTGAACTGTAGATAGTTCGTAGAACTATCTACCGAGGCTAAAGAAAACCTTAACCTTCGGAAGCGACACCACTTCCTTAATGCTAGTTTCTATTTCCACCTTTTCATATTTAAAATCAAATATTTTCTATGTCTGGCAAATATAGCGAATTTATTTTTAACTTGATATCTATAAATTCTACAGGTATATTGCTATATTTGTTTTTTGATGTAGTTTTTGTATTTTTAACAAATTTGGCTGCCATTTCTAGTCCTTTGCTAGTTAAGGCTATTCTCCCATCTTCAAATGTCACAACATCTTCTTTCTTATATTTTTCTATAAATTCAAACATTAAACTAGGAGGCATTTTGTATCGAGAATAAAATGTAAATGCATACAATCCATTAACACTCTCATATAAATCCTTAAATATTTGTTTGTGGCAATTATTCAAATCCTTTTTCATATCTAGTGAGTATTGTTTTTCTTTCATTACCTTTTTCGTCCTTTAACCACCAAAAAACAGGAAATACTGAATTTGGAGTATTACCATTTTCTAAAGAGTATAAAGCTTCTGCTTTACCATACCCAAATGAATAATCTTCAAGTTTTTTCTCTTGAATTATTTTAGCTAATTTAGATTCCAAATTAATCATATCCTTTATGGCATGAACCAATTTATCTCCTTCAAAATATTCAGAAATTCCTTTTTCTAGTTGAAGTGGACAAAATATATCAATGGAATCCGCTTTTAATGTCTCAACAGCATATTTCATTCCAGCCATAAAACAGCATTTTATTTCAATAGGTTGATTAGCATTTTTATTTAGCCATTCAACTCTTGTCCGTAAAGAACGCCCCGTCCCTAGAAATTCATCAATAATAATAATTTGATTCTTTCCTTCAGATATAGTTTTAATAGCTTTTCCAACTACATTGACCGTTTTAATATTTCTCCATCCTCTTTCAAATAATGGAACTTTAATCATGTCTAAGATTTTTTGTCCACTATCAGCTTCATTATCATATGTGCAAGCTACTAATTGAATACGTTCTTTCTCAAATCCGCTATTCATAATATAATCAACCATTTGCCCTAGAAATAAATGAACCACATCTTCTTTTAGATAATGAAAGCGGTCAAGCAATGAAAATATTAATTTTTTTTGTTCATATGTATCACATGTTGCAATTAACGCTTCAAGACTTGATTCCTTTTTGCTTAACCAACTTTGATGTGAATACAATTGCATAAATTTAATATAGTCCTCTTTTTTATAATCCATTTTTGGAGATACATTAATCTTAGAAAAATCGCAGTGAAGTTACACAAATATTTTGAATCGAAACATCTCTTCAAATAGAAACATCAATAACAGGTAGATTTTTGTACATAAAGAATATGAATAAGGTTCCTTGCCATGTTCTTCAACTGCTTTCAAGGCTCTTTATGGACATATATTTCTCTAACCACACCTTTCCTGTTCCATGTTATATTCGCCCGTGATGACCGCCGTATGGTCGTTTATGGCAACAAAACGGACACTCTCGTAGCTGTTTACCCAGCCTTGCAGGGAACAGATGCCCCACGTGTCCACATCTTCAAAAACACTGCGGTTTATTTGGCTGATTGGCTCGCCGAAAACTACCGTCATTATCTGAAAGTCCGGCTTATCTGCCAGCAGTTGCAAATGATGCAGCATGCCGAACTCGTCAATTTTGCGCCCCCACGCCCATACATCATTATACAAATCATCGCCCCACTGGTGCGGGTGGTCGAAACGGACTTTGATCGCTGTGGAATGCTGGTCGTCTTGGATGTCCTTGATAACGCTCGTTACCATCATGCCCGTAAAAATGCACTCACAACGTCTGCCGATTAGGTTCTTGTTTACTTCTGTCGTTCTCATACCCTTAAAATTTATCTGTTATTACCCTGTTCTTTCTTCTCTATCCACTTATCCCGCCTGTGGCGGCACTCTGCCAGCGTTTTAGCCACTGTGGAAAACAGTTCCCCGTCCGTGTGGCGGTAGTCGTACTGGTAAAATATCCGTCCCTTGAATGCGACCGGACGGTATTTTACAAACTTTTCCTCTCCCGGTGCTTGGGTGATGCTCACCCCGTTTCTGTTCAATGATTGCATGATATTCTGTTTTTTATTCGTTATATACTCAATAGGGAAAGCAACAGCAGGAAAAGCAGAGCCACGCACAACGCATAAAACGCCGACAGGCAGACCCGGAGCAGGAAACAGGCGGCACGAAATACAAGATATGCCGTTACCGCTGTGATTGCTCCGGCTGTGCAGGCGAGCTGCCACACAAGGCAGAACAATAACACCCGCAGGATGATTTTATAAAAGCTTTTCCGTTTCATCGTTTCTCTGTTTATGCGGGCAGGGCTTTTTAACCCCGCCCGAATGGTCGTTTAAGCCGCCCGGAATACAAATCCGTCATCAAACCAGTAGTCGCACATGAACAAATCACGGGCAAACTGTTTGTAGTCGAAATAGGTTTTTGCAAACTCCGGCAGGTCGTAACATTCTTCCACGATTTGGTAGGCGAAATCTTCTTCATCGTCATATTGTCCCTGATATTCGTCCTGAAAGTCCCGTACAAGGTCGTCCGCATCTTCCTCGCTCAAATCATGGCTTTTGTAGTTGCACCACACGAAAAAGGCTTCCTGTTCGGTGTCGCCCAACTTTTCCACCGCATCCCGCAAGGTGAAGAAGTTCTCGGAAATCCAGCTTTCGCCGATTAGGTTTTCCGGTACGTTCTCCCAGTCCTGAAACATATACTCCGCATCTTCCTCGTCCTTGTGAAGCTCCCGGCAGGCTTCGTAAAAATCTTCCTTGTCCGAATAGTCCGACAGGTCAAGCCATGCCCCGAACAATGAACCGTTGTTGTACTTGCCATAAGTGCCTACATAAACTCTTGCTTCCGATAATGTTGCCGCTTTCATATCCTGTAATTTTTAAGTTTTTAATTTTATGCGGATTTGAGAGGTGAGGGAGTTGAAGTTTCACTGAACTTTTTTCCTGTTTCCCGTAAATCCGACTTTTTTTTTATGCGTCTTCCGGTCGGGTCGGTCGTTTTCGTTTCACATAGGCTTAAAAGGGCAGTGTTTAGAGTTTGCAGGGTTTTGTGGAAGAAATACCTCGCAACGAATGTCGCAGGGAAGATTTTTTCGCCAAACCTGAAAAGGCTTGACCTTGCAAACCCGTGAAGAACACGTAACTACCTTTGCCTATTGAAATGATAAAAACGACCTCCCGGCTGGAGGACTGCTTAATGAGGAAGATTTACAGGTTGGGAAACAGGGGAAAAGTTCTTGTTCCCCATTCAATCCATTAGGGAATTGCCTATGCGGGCGGGAAAAACAAGTGTGTCGGGAGTTCACCTTCCGATACTCTTGTGCGGGTTTCCAAAGGCTCTTTTCACGAAAAACAGTCTGCGATGCATGCACCGCTGGCGTTTCGGGGAATGTGCCGGAGGAAAAGAAGATAAAAAAAGCGGGTAGCCCGGTGGACTACCCGCAAGATAATATATTGTTTTATTTATGCCCTAATATGTTTAAATAGGTTCATATGTTTTCAGATTCCAATGCTTCCACAAAAAAGCATAAGGGCATAAAGGATCTTCATTGCATTTTTTCCATGGGGCTATTTTACATAATTCATTAGGCGTAGACTTGGGAGAATTACAACACCACTTTAACATTTCGCAATCCTTCTTTCCTTCTGAAAATAGTTTATATATTTCTTTGATGGCATTAAAAATTTCAACATTATCTTCTCCTTCCTTCATACCTTCGTAAGGCAATTTAAAATAATGATTAAGCCGATTTCTCATCAACGGACTTCCTACCCTTGATATGGTATAACCCCAACAGTCATTTCTTTTCAAATCATCTTGTCTTGCCATTTTTAGTAAGAAGTATTTGTCATTGGTTCTCCAATCTTTGGCGAAATTTATTAAATGATTTATCCATTCATGATAAGCGTCTTGCTCCGGGACATCATGAATGTAACTATGCAACAATTGGCAAACTTGGCTTGATAGATTTTCAAATACCTGCCTAAATATCAATGGAGAAGAATGGGTAATACTGCATGGTTGGTTATAGTACCAATCATATAATTCTTCTGCATTGTTGATTACCAGTTCTCCACTACTTATTTTTTTTGCAATATTAATAAAACAGACTCCGGGATTGGAGTTTAAAAGAGACACATCGCACAATGCAAGAACTTTAAATAAATCATTTCCAAATTCCTTATTATAGTATTGAGCAACAAGTTCTGCTGCACGATATGGATAATCAGGAGAGTATTGTACACCAGTCGGTGAACATAATCGTTCCATAATATAAGCCATACTTTCCATAATTGCTAAGGCTCCAAAAGAACGGAAATCACCATTAGGATTCAATACAATGCTTTGTATATCATTGATATGCGGATTTTTTATCAGATCGTCAGTAATTTCCATTATTTCATTAATTGAATAAACGGATGCTTCTTCTGTATCTCCTGCTGTCAATTTACATATCTGTTGGTTAAGAAGTAAGTTATCATCATTGTCGTTTATCTTAAATGGAACAACGAACTGTTTTCCATTTTTATATATTCTATTTACTACACTATGTATATATTCACTTTGAACATATAAATTATTAAGCCCATAATATGTAGTAAAGTCTTGCAAAAAGTGGACATACTCATGAAATAAAATTGTAGCATCAGTGTTAGACATTTTGGAGATAACCATATTATCGTCCGTTGAATCTATTTGCATTTCAAAGAATGTTGGTATGTAATATCCAAGTAAAGTTTTTAATCTTTTCATTATATCCTGTTTTAAAATAACAATTTGTACTGAAAAAAATCAATTAAAAAAAGAGTGTGTTTTAACTGCGAAGGTAGACAATTCTTTTATTTCATAATATCATTATGACCCACAAAAATCATCTTTTAAATTCAACAATAGCGTTTTTGTTGAAATATTATGCTATTTTATCTATTTTGAAAAAATAGATAGCCGTGCATACTATACACGGTTGGCGTTTCGGGGAATGTACCGGAGGAAAAGGATATAAAAAATGCGGATAGCCCGGTGTACTGCCCGCTAGATAAATGAAAATTACTTATTGAGATACAGCATATTAAACAGCATTCCGTTACCGAAACCGTTACCTGTCTGTTTCCGGTTTGTCATAGGTAACGAATCCGATTCTGCGGCGTTGCTTCTGCTCTTGGGACTGGCTCAAAAGCTGCGTCAATGCCTGATAGATGTCGTTGAACTGCGCATCGGTGCTGGCTTCCAGTTCCTCAATGCGTTTCAACAGTTCTTCATACCCTGCGACCATCTGACGCATAAGGACAAATGCCCGCATAATGGAAATATTCACTTCGATGGCGGTCTGGCTACGCAATACGGATGAAAGCATGGCTACGCCCTGTTCGGTGAAAGCCATAGGCAAGGCTGCGCCAAAGTTGTAATCAGGGGGTATCACATTTTGCGATACCCCTATGGATAACAATAAGTTGGCTTCCTCTTTCGAGAGGACAAACATAAAGTCGGATGGAAAACGACCGATGTTGCGTTTGACCGCCTGTTTCAAGGCTCGTGTCTCTACTTGGTAAAGTTCCGCCAAATGGAAGTCAAGCATCACCCGACAACCCCTGACTTCAAAGATTTTGTTTTGAATGACCTGGAAATCCATAAACTTCAAGATTTTATTGTGATTAAACGCTTGTTTTCCTTTCATTCAGCCTTTGGGCGAACATATCCATGTCGGCACTCAGTTTCGTGTCGATGATTTTAGCGTAAATTTGTGTGGTTCTGATGTTTGTGTGTCCCAACATCTTGGAAACGCTTTCAATAGGTACACCGTAGCTTATACTAAGGGTCGCAAAGCTGTGGCGGGCAACGTGAAACGTGATTTTCTTGTTTATCCCGCAAACGGTCGCAATCTCTTTCAAGTAATCATTCATCTTTTGATTGCTGATAACTGGCAGCAGTTTACCATTGGGTAGCTTCCCGTCATATTTCTGCAAAATGGATTTGGGTATATCCAGCAATCGGATGTTGGACGTTACGCTTGTCTTATGTCTTTTCTTGATAATCCACAAATTGCCGTCAAAGGACAGTCTTATGTTTTCAGGTATCAATTCGCAGACATCAACATAGGAAAGCCCGGTATAGCAGCTAAATATGAATATATCCCGAACCTGCTCCAATCGTTTGCTGGCGAATGACTTTTGATATATCCGGTCTAATTCTGCCTGTTCAAGAAAATCCCGTTCCACATATTCAAATTTCAGCTTATACGCCCCGAATGGGTTAAAGGTAATCAGTCCCAAGTTGTGGGCAAACAGGACAACAGTCCTGAAACGCTGGATAAACTTCATGGCTGTATTGTGGGTACACGGGTAATTCTCACGGATGAACAGGTAGAAGCCCTCGATGAACACGACATTTATTTCCCGGAAGGTTATATCCTCCACATTATATTTATCGTGGATATATTCGGCAAGGCGATTTTGGGTAAGTTCATAACGGGTGTACGTCTTTTGCGTGGCTGTTTTCCCTACTTTCAATGCGTACTGTTCATTGTGTTGGGAAAATACCTGTAAGAGTGTCTTTGCCTTTTCTTCCTTGCCCAAGAATACGTTACGCACTTTCTCTGCGGTCACGTAATTGTCCCGCTCTAAAATGGTCTGATAGTGTCTGTGCAAGGTAGCCTTGATGCTATCCAGCATTTCATTCATGCGGGTAAATTCCGCCCCTCTGCCATTTATCTTTCCGGTCTTGGCAGACCAGTTCTTTGGATTGACCTCCAGTTTGGTATTGAACTGGGCTAATTTCCCGTCAATGGTAACACGTGCCATGATAGGCATATTACCGTTCTTTTTTACCTTGTCCCTTTTCAAGAAGAACAATACTCGGAATGTTGATTTCATACCTCATTTTTTAAGTTACAAAACTACTTTTATTAACTCATAATGAGATAAATGCAGGGTCGCCAATCCCCGACAACATTTCGCCATTTTCAGTCAAATCGTACCCCTTTTTTGAAGATTTTGTCGGGGGTACGAATAAGGCACTAATTTTTGTCTGTCAGTGACCTTTTCGTGGCGGTCAAGGTAGCCAAAAGGTAATAAAAAAAGTCCCACAAAATGTTGATTTTGTAGGACTTGTCTTTTTATTGTCGCCTTTTGGCTTTTCTTTTGGTGATCCGCTTGGGGCTCGAACCCAAGACCCCAACATTAAAAGTGTTGTGCTCTACCTGCTGAGCTAGCGAATCAATCCTTTGTTATTGCTATTCTTCCGAATTGCGAGTGCAAAGGTATGGTTTATTTTTGTATTTGCAAACATTTCTAGAACTTTTTTCTAAAAAAATACATTTTATCCATTTTTCATTCATTGCGATTAAAATTTCCATGTACTTCCGTCAACAGCTTCCCCCCCACACTATTTCACAATAATCTCTTCTATAGGTTGTTTCAACTCCTTATCCAATGGATACGACTGATATTTCACTTTATCAAAATCAATCTTCTTCATATTAATACAACGAATATTGTTATTATATGCCGTTTTATAATACACTTTCCTGTTTGTCAAATCAATAGCCGAAGTCCATTGTGTAGCACTGGGAATATCAGGTGCTTTTCCTGACGCATGTTCTATACCGACAGGAATATCAAAATTATTCAGAATATGAAAACTTTGTAATATAGCGTCATACGCTGTAGGGCACGCCGAAGCTGTTGCCTTATAAAACGCTACACGAACAAAACGGGATGGAGGAGTCACATCCCCCGGAATGCCATGGAATCCAGCACCTGCGCCAAAAGGGAAAATAGTCACCCCACCCCATTGCTGTGGAGTGACAGCCCCCGGATACAAATTTACATAATTATTCAAGTTAGTCACCTGCCATGGAAAATCGGGAGAATTGGTGAGTACTCCTACCCTGTTTTCATAAAAATGAGGAACACCATCCACAAACTCCAATACCACTTGATTTCCTTTAGCATCGCCAATGCGCCAATGTACCGTAGAACTTTTACCAGGTTTATCAAGAGACACCACCTTCACCCCTTCTATAGCTGCTTTCACTTCGTCTATAGTAGCAAACTGGGAAAGCATCCAGTTCACCACCTGCAAATCCGACAAAGTAGTTGCATTTTGAGCCTCATCATATTCTTCATACTTCCCATAATGAGGAAAATAAAACAATCCAGCCGAAAGTCCTACTTCATTCAGTCCTTCAGCCACAAAGTCTTTCTGAATGATAGCCAGTCCTACCATACCATATTTAGCCCGAAATCTCAAGCCATTTACACCCGTTGGAGTATAAGATACCAATTCTTGTCCTCTGGGAACAACAACATACTCACTCGGAAGGTAACTATTCCCCCACTCTATGGTACGTGCCTGCACATATCCACCATCTTCGGCCAGGAACGAAATACCGGTACATGCCGATCCGCTTGCAATGCCAGTCAGCAACAAGGCCAAAGCTATTAAAATCTTTTTCATAACCATTTTGAATCTATTTATGATATTAAGAACAAAACATCGGATATTTTGGTTCTTGTTTTACGCAACAAAGGCAATCAAAGCCGTCAAACAATGTTCCGACACTGATTGCCATACAAATAGACAAGAATGGAAAAACGAAAGGAGTGACAAGTTCTGAATTTGATTATATTTAAAGAAAAAGGAGATGAATCTAAAAGAAACTCATCTCCTTAACCCTAAATTATTTATTCAGTAAACAATTTACCACATCTTTTTCCCGTTCTTTAGGTTGTACGGTCAAGCTAACCACTGCACCCTCTTTCAGAGTAGCTTCTACAGTGGTTTGCCCTGTAGCATGCAATTTGAAATGCACATTCCAGTCTTTTGGCCACGCAGGAAACAATAAAATCTTTCCATCGGCTTCCTGCAACAGCATTTCCTGCATACCTATCATGCCACTGCCTCCCCAGTTATGATCAGGCGTCCAGTCATAGCCTGGTCCCCAAAAAGCGGGAAAACGATGAGGGCCGTTTGCCATTTTCTCTAAGGTAAGTTGTGCAGCCTCCTCTGTCATTCCCAGACAGGCTGCCCAAATATTATCTTGCTTCCACCCGGTATGGGAACGGAATTTCTGGGCATCAGGATCATATAAATAGGTATTACGAGCTATTTCCAGACCTTCCCTGCCCACTCCGTAAATACGCCAGGGAAACACGGGATAAAGTTGAGGGGTTTCAATATTATTCACCCGTTCCCAAACCTGTGCCGGAGCAATCATTTCCTTCCCATCCACTATGCGCAAAGGAATCTCAGGAATACGTGCCAGCATATCCGGTTTACGCCTATAAGTTTGTAAAACAGAGCGCAGTGCAGCAATGGTTGAGGATGGATTGTAGGCCATCTTATAAGTTTCACAAGCCGATCCTGGATAAATCACTAGTTTACCGCTACCATCCAAATCCTTACGGCCACGTTGTAACGCAAGCTGACGATAATGTTCATCAAAGAAACTAAGCGAACTTTCTATTAAAGGAGTATAACAGCTGATATCCAAACTGTTATAACGTGCTGTTTCCAATATCATCTGACAGAACTCAAGAACGGTATCCCATTCGTATTCTAACCATGCATTATATTCCAAGCCTTTATCAAAACTCGCAGGACGCTTAAAACCATACTCTGCAGGGTTAGGAAGACCAAAGTTCTCCATTTGCTCAGTGAAACAAGCGCCAGCATGTCCCCAATAGGCACGAGTACGCGCTTCGGCTGTCGGCAACAAACGCAGATAAAAGTCAAATTGTGATTTCATCAAGTCAAAGTCACCGCTTTTCAACATAGGCCAATAAACCAAACGCTGATTCTGTGCAGTCATGGTTCCTCCTCCCCATTTCCGGAAATCAGGGGTGAATTCCATTATCTGATCCACATACATAGGATCAAAAGTAAACAGTCCCCCGTTAAACTTTGTAGGCCATTGGCTATAGGCGTTACATCCCAACATATAGCGGAACAGTGTATAGTTACGGATAGCATCTCCCGCTTCACCTTCCCCCTCAATAAAGCTACGTTTCCAAAAATCATTCCACCAACGACGGGTAGCCTGTTTGTCTTTGGATACATTTATTTCCTTCTCAGTACGGGCCAATGATGCTTCCCATGCAGGAACCGTACCTTGTTCCGTATTCAAGGCAATGTGCACAGATTGCTTATATACAGGTTTTTTACTTTTATACATCCATGCCAGATATTCAGTTCCCGCATAATGCCCACGACGTGTACCGGTATAAACCAGATTATCACCGGATAACCGACCGCCAAATATTAGATTTTTCAGAGGATTATATAATTGTTCCTTAACCTCATTCATACCTTGTTGGTCTACTACCACATCAAAAATAGTCCGATCAGGATTCCGATGAAAGAAAGTAAAATTATCTTCTTCCACAAAGACAGAGTCACGCTTAGTCATCAATCCATCAGGAATGGCCCATTTGTAAGAGCATTGCTGCCCTTCCCCTTTACGCACCGGACGATCTTCATAACGCCAGCTTTCAAAGTTTACACGCATAGAAGTCAGTTCCTTCGTCTTCACCTCAACATGTACCACAGGATGAAACACATCCACCCAAATAATAAGAGTAGCATTATCACTACTTACGCTGACATAACCATCATTAAGATGCAGAGTCTGCCGAAAAGAAGCCGTTCCGGCAAAAGGGTTCGGAGTGAGCCTCACACGAAACCGTCCCTGCTTCAACAGACAGTTATTCTCGTCAAAAGAACCGCTACGACTAAGGTAGAACAGAACATCATCATTCTCTACCCATACATTCATACCGATATCCCCACCTCCGCAAGGCATGGACTCCGAAGCATTCCGGCTTTGAGTATTCCAAACCAAATTGGCAGGCTGTCCCCACAGAAACTGCCCGCCAATAAATACTAATAATAAAAACGTAAAGATATTCTTCATTTTTTTCTGTTTTTACCAGTCATCGGAACGGAAAGACGACACAGGTAAATCTTCACCAAACAAATCTCCTTCCACATAATTTTCGAAACCATAACGAACTGCCACCGGATGAGGTACTCTTTCGCTCTTTACAAGCATTTTACTTCTCTGTATCCACGCTTTAGCAGGATAAAAAACCCGATCTTTGCCTGCAACCTGAAAGTTATATGATTCAAAACGGTCTTTACAATTTATCCACATCGGCGCCCGATCAAAACTGACTATTACCGTATCATTCTTTACTTCCATTCCTGTATAGTAAGGACTTTCGGCCGTAACACCTTTCATTCCGTAAGTTTTTACTAATGCCAAACGCCCCAGACGTTCTCCTGCTACCCTCTTTTTACCCGGATGAATCCCCGTTTTCATTCCTGCGTCCAACAATACAGCCATACCACTATTGCCCACCCGGTGTTCTACCATAGCTTGTTGTTCGCGAAGATAAGCAGAATTTATCACATTCTTGCCAGGCTCAGTAATAATTCCATAATCATAAGGTGCAATTTGACAATAATAGAAGGGAAATTCCCCTTGCTGCCATTCTTCGCGCCACCCGCGTATCAGTGCACTGAACATATCGGCATAAGTAGAAGCCCGGTTATAGTTATCTTCCCCCTGATACCAGATAACTCCACGCATGGCTAATCCGATGAGCGGATGAAGCATACCGTTATAGAGTACAGTCGGAGTACGGTTCTTTGACTTGATATCGGCTTCCGATTGGGGAATCTTTGCTTCGGGAAATGCCTTCAACCAATCCGGATGCATCCAGGCTTCACAGGCAGAGCCTCCCCAAGAAGCCACAATCAAACCCACAGGTATATTCAACTGCTGTTGTATCATCCGACCGAAGTAATAAGCAGTAGCACTAAATTCACGCACGGTTGCCGGAACAGCTTCCTGCCAGGTTCCTACCACATCTGTTTTCGGAGTAAAAGAGGAAGCCCGCTTTACGGTGAACAGGCGGAGTTGCGGATTACGGCTGTTCATCACATCTGTATTGCTATTCTCCACCGGCTGGTTTTTAAAACCTTTCATGGGCATTTCCATATTACTTTGACCGGAGCATAACCATAATTCCCCCATCAGGATATCACGTATTTCAGTCAACTTTCCATCATCAAAAGTAATCGTGTAAGGACCTCCGGCAGAGGGGGTGGATAAAGCAAGTTTCCACGCGCCTTTTGCATCGGCAGTAATTTTATAGGTTTGTTTATCCCAACTTGTTGTAATTTTCACCGATGCATTGGGAGTAGCTGTTCCCCATAAATTGGCACGAGTCTGCTGCTGCATCACCATGCCATCTGAAAAGAAAGTGGGCAATTTCACTTCCGCATTTGCCGACAGGCAAATCAACCATGCCCAAGCAATTCCCAGTAGTAGTTTCTTATTTTTCATATTATGTGTGATTACCATTATTCTTTAGTTTTAAAAAACTCGCAAGGTCCCATCCATCCGGCAGGCAACAAATCATCTCCGGGCAGACGGAATTTTGCATTCGTCCATATCCCCTCAAAAGGCGCTTTATCCAAATCAGCCCCACGGAGCGCATTCGCCCAAGTATTCACTACCTCCACTTCCAATACATTGGTTCCGTTACGAAGCGCATCGGTAATATCCACTTCATAGGGAGCTGTCCAAGCTGTACCGCATGCAATGCTGTTGACACGTACAGTCGCCACATTGGCCACTTTTCCCAAGCGAAGAATGATTCTTCCGTCCTGTTCATTCTTCCATCTGAATAACCCTCTGTAAGTAGCATGTCCGGCATAATATCTTATTTTTTCATCCTCTTCCTTACTCCAGTCAAATAATGCCGGACGAGTGACAGTCTTACGCACAGAGGGGAATGTTACTGTCCATTCCTTGATCAATATGGATACAGGTTCCCTTTCGGTCCGTTCCGGAGAAACTTCTGAATATTCTTTGGGGAATACTACAAATACAGATCCATTGGCAGGCAAAGACAAAGCGACTTCGGTACGACCGTTCGCTTCTTTCCATTGTGCTGGACGAGTTATGGTTCCTGTTACCGCATTCCACAATTCAGGCGTGCGTCCCGCAATGCGGAAAGAAGCATTGAATGTACACAAACTGTCCACCTGATTGGCTACAAAATAAATCTCATACTCTTCCCCACTCCGATGAGTATATGCCACATCAGCAGGAAGAAGTACATCCCGTTCCACACCGAAAGAAGAAAAATCATCTTCCCGATAAGGCAATTTCGGAATAATGACACCTGCCACACGGAGTTCCTCTACTTTTGCCTGTGCCTCAGGAGACAACGGCAGGTTATCAGGATTCATAGGACGGGCTGTAGGAAGCACCAATACTTTATAAGAAGCTCCTCCCGGAAGTACCATTCTTCCATTCTCCGCTTTTGCCAAACGTAACAGAGCATCTTTGTTGAAAGAATCGTAGGCATAGCCACGCATCGGGTTCACCCAGTCTTCGGGATCGGCCATGTTTGCCGAATGGGTAACACCGACAGGACGCACACGGGTAGGTTGACCTTCATTAGCCAGCCGAATCCGTTCGCTTTCCACCCGTTCGGCTCCATAGATACCGGGAAGCATCGAAACTAACCGTTCGGGTAAAATGGAACGTCGTGGCATTTCTTCACCGGTAAAGACGGCGATATCAGCCACCGGATGACCGTATTGCAACAAAGTCTGGCAACGGGTGATGTAATCTACAAAAGATTTTCCTTCCTCCCACCAGGTCTGGTCGCGCTGGAAGAAGAGTCCGATGCCGTCCAATGTCATACCAGGCCGGTGGTTCATCCAGGGATTATGGGTATAGACATGAAAAAAGAGCTTATTGATACCCAGTGCATAGTTACGGTCCAGCAAAGGTTTCAGCATGGCAGGGTCTTCATCCCATACGCCACGAATTTCAGTAAAGCCTTCGGCCTGAATAATATTCTTTCCATAAATATGCGCACCGCTGATGGCATCCAGCATATCATTGGGTTTATCATGCGTAGGACTGTTCAACCAAAATTCCCCCATAGGCAAATCCACTTTCTGATAATGCATCAATCCGTCACTGACCATAGTAGGAGCTACGCACTCGGCAGAAAAACGACAATCATATTGACGGGCACAATCAGCCAATACGGTGTAGAACACATCAGTCACCAGTTCTCCGATGGTGGTACGGACATCCCGCAATATCTGCTCACTGCGAGCGGCGCTTTCCATCGGAATACCTGCCAGCAAAGGAAGATAAGGCATCAAATCATATCCACGACGTTTCTTAAATTCCGCCGCGAAGTTATCACTCCAGTTCTGACTGCCACACTCCCAACTGTCTACGTGCATATATTTCAACACACGGCGTGCCACGGCTTCATCCGTCTTTTTGAACATTTCCGCAAACCAGTTCGAGAACTGTTTCTGAACAGCCTTGGTACTGAACTTGTCGCATTCCAATCCTTTACCACCTCCGGCAGTAGCATTTACATGTCCGGTTGCCGTATGTCCCATGCGGAGAATACGCCATTTACCTTCGGGTAAACGGGCGGTCAGCCTGCCCTGATACAAAGGGAGATTGATCAATTCATCCGGCTGCACACATGCCGCATCAGGTATTTCCGTCGAAGTAGTAGCAGTAGCTACACGCCACACCAGTCCTGCTTTTCCCTCCCATTGATGAATACGTGGAGCCGTATGAAGGACTATATCATTGATTTTCAAATTCGGTTTCCATTTGGCTGCATCCAAATCTTCACTACCCGGTTCACTTCCCACGGGAGTCCACTCAAAACGGAAGTAACGGGCGGTAACAGGAGGGATAGCATGAGTGGACTGGAAATCCGTATTCTGCCATCCCTGCCGGGCAGGAACCAGTTGCTTCACTGTTTTGAATGTCCGTCCATCCTCACTGGCCAATACTTTCAGGCGATGTGCCTGGTAGTTATTTCCTCCCAAAATAATTTCCACATTACTGCAAGTCACAGGTTCTGCATATTCATACTGAATCCAACAAGGATAAGAGGAACGGAAAACTCCTTTTTCATCTCTGTTCACAGCTTTGGATTCATCTTTAATAACGGCCGATTTCAAATTGCCGAAAGTTACCTTCGGCTTCAATGAAGTATCCTCAGGCTGACGCTCCAATGGAATGGCGTAGGTAACGATATCTTCATAATAGCCATCCAGTGCTTCGGGCATGGGCAAAGTCAAATTACGAATATTCCCACCGTTCACTATAGTATCACTCCATACCACTTTTTGCATCGACTCTTCGGAAGTTATCCAAGGACCTCCCGCCAAGGCAAAGCCATCACAGATATGCATTCCCAACTGCATGCCTAGCCTATCAGCCTCTCTCATACTATGAGAGACCATACGCCACCATTCAGGGGTAAGCTGCTGGGCTTTTCCCTCGTATTGAGGTCCTTGCTCTACTCCCTTAATAGGCATCAGATAGGCCCCACCCAAACCTATACGATGCATGGCCTCCAAATCTGCAGTAATCCCTTCGGGAGTTACAGCGCCAAACATCCAATACCAGAAAGTCCAAGGACGAGCTTCCTGTACGGGTGAATTTACAAACTGTTGCCGTAAAGCGGATTGTGCTATCATCGGTTGGAATCCGGTTACCAGCAATATGGATACAAACAGATGTTTTATCTTCATAAGTTATTTATTCTATATTTAATAATAAACGAACAAAGTTGTAATTTGTACTCAATTTCTCAAATATAGAGAGTTCAAGTCAAATAAAAAAAGAAAAGGGAAGAATAAACAAAGTTTCTCTTCCCTTTACAATCTATTTTTTCACTGTTATTCAAATTTTAACGTGATACCTCCTCCATATTCTCCATCAGCCCAAAATGCTTGTGAAGACGGACCTATCAAATCTGTCGTATTCACTTTATTACGAACCGGAGGAATTACTTTCATCAGACTGATACCGGTAACAGGAAAAGTATAAAGCAAGCCGTCACGACCGTCGCGAGGCTGATAAACCCCTACATAATTCTGAGGAGTACGGTTACAAATACTTATCATTCCTTCCTGTGTTTCCAAAGTCATCCATTGCACATTAGCGAAGTACCCTTTAAATTCGGGATAAGTAAAACTTTCAGCAGGAATGGGATCATTATACTCATTTTCCCATACGCCCAACTGCGGGCCATGCAGACGGTTCTGCCATACACGGTAAGGGCCGTCACCTACCCAACGCTTGCTCAACACTTTATCTTCCGGATAATCAAACATCACCCCCATCAAATCCACAACACCACTAAAGTTGTATGTAAAGTCTATAGCAGCGGTACCGTCAGGGGAGATAGTCCATACAGCCTGATCAAAACATCCCAGTTTGTAGTTAGCGGTAACTACTACGTTATTGCCTTCTTCACGCACGCTAAAGCCCGTGAAACAACCAGCATCCTCAAATGTTGTATATTGGGTTTTCTTCTTTTCAGCCTCTTTGTCATCATGGTTGTAAAACTGGTCCATAGAACGGTCCGAACGCTTCGCAGCAATAAAACGAGGTCCATTTGTCAGGCTGATGGTACGGCTTCCAATCTTCACCCCTTTCAGTTGTCCGTCTTTCTGAGAGAAAGTAAATGTACGTCCTCCAGCATCAACCGTCAATGCATCGGCAGTTTCTTTATAAGAAGGCTTGTTTCCGGCAGAAACCTGTTGCAATCCGGCAATGTCTTCCAGTTTATAGCTCCATGTAAAAAGGTCATTCCCATTTTTATCCGTAACGGTCAGCAGTAGAGCATTGGCTCCCTTCATAGCCGCAGGAATAGTCAGTGTACCCACACCGTGAGCAGGAATGTCGGGACAGTTCACCTCTCCCTGTTTCATCACTTTCATTCCCCCCTTATCGGTCACAGAAGGCAATTGTACATATTTATAGGTGAAACGGCAAGTATTCGCATTCAAAAAATCGTACCGGTTCTCTATTCTCAGTTTGCCGTCAAACTGACTGTCAAGGCTATCAACCCTGATTTGAATAGGACACCACACCTGCTTGATGGTAAAATAACTTCCCTCTTTTTCGTGGTGCGGTCCTACAATACCATCAGCTCCATAATTGCCGCAGTTGTCAATGAATCCATTCATATCCACACGCTTCACGCCCTCGTCAGCCAGCACCCAAAGAAAACCTCCGGCACAACGAGGATGTTTACGCATCATTTCCCAATAATCATACAATCCTGCTCCATGGCCCCCATCATACAACCCGTGCAAGAATTCGGTCGGCATAAATATTTCTGGCAGACGCATATAGTTCTGGCTTTCTCCATAAGAACGATAGTGCATAGTTTCATATCCGCTGAAGTTGCCTTGCGGATGAAGCACCGGACGTTTCTGAGGATCATATTTATGAAATTCACCATCCAATTCAGTATTCCAGCCTTTTTCATTACCATTGCTCCACCAGATAATACACGGATGGTTTACATCACGGGTAATCATTTCTTTTACCAGCTTCTGCCCGTTGATAGTTTCGTGCTTGCCATGCCAGCCACTCAATTCATCCATTACATAAAGTCCCAAAGAGTCACAAGCTTCAAAGAATTCGGGATCAGCAGGATAATGACTTAGACGAACAGCATTCATGTTCATGCTTTTGATAAGCAATACATCTTCAATATTCTTTGCCTTGCTCAGTGTACGTCCGCTTTCAGGACGGAAGCTATGCCGGTTCACTCCTTTAATCATCACACGCTGACCATTGATATACAATCCGTCACTTTCACGTGTCTCAATCGTACGGAAACCAAATTTCTGATTTTCAACATGCAGGGTTTTACCGGCTTTATCAAGCAAAGTAAACGTAGCCTGATACATAGTCGGAGTTTCAGCTGTCCATAATTCAGGAGATTTTACAGTGAAATTAATCGAAGCATGATCGCTACCTGTACGGACATCCGAAGTATTTTCGGCCACTTTTTTCCCTTTAACATCTGTTATGACAGTATGTACCCTAGCACCTTCTACTGCCATATTCAGAAAACAATCAGCATAGAAATTCCCATCCGCCTTCGCATCTATTGCCAGACGATCGATATTTTGAGCTGGTTTCGCCACGATAAACACAGGACGGAAAATACCTCCGAAATTCCAATAATCAGCACGGCGTTCTGCCAAATTAACCCCTGCATTCGCACTTTCCTTGCTTACAGTTACTTCAAGTACATTCTTTTTTTTCGATCCGAAGAATACCCGGTCACTCACATTATAAATAAAGCGGTAAAAAGCTCCCTGATGCATGGAGCCAGCTTTACGACCATTTATCTTTACCTGCGTATCAGTCATAGAGCCTTCAAATACCAGCTCTATCTGTTTACCATTCCATTCGGCAGGCAACTCAAATTCATATTTATACAAACCTTGTTCATCAGCTACTCCTTCAGGAAAAGCCTTACCATAGAATTTCATACCATACTGATAAGTACCGAATCCTTGCAGCTCCCAACAAGAAGGTACTCCGATTTTCGTCCATTTTCCGGAATTATTACCACCGGTACACATGAAATCCCATTGTACCATATCATCACAGCCACGTCCTGACAAGTATTGGCGTTCTGTTTTTACGGAAGATTGCGCCAACAAACCTGCCGATAAAGCAAGGAGTGATAAAAAAGTTGTTGTTCTTTTCATTTTGATATTTGATTTTTAATTTAATTCTATTTTTCCGACTGCTTCCCGAAAAGATGTGTCGCTCATTCACACCTTTTGCCATATGTCATTTAATAAGACTGAAACGTACCCGCAAAGTATGAGGTTTCTGCTTATCAATGGCATACTTCTTCAGCACTCCCGGACCACAACTACTGTTTCCTAAACCTAAAACCGCAGCATCCAGGCTGAGAATAATCTCCTTTCGTGGTTTCAAGTCACAATCATGAGTTGCTTTATAAATATCATCCACAGTATAATATAAGGCCGAAAATGAAAATGGCCGGTCTATGGCTGTCACACGGATACCTTTCCCTTCTTTATTGGTAAGGGTCACCTCTGTGACATCCTCGTGATTGCCACTGTCCTGAGGACGGGGGTAATGTGTATATTGACTGCTCACCTTGCTGCTCCATCTGCCTATCAGACAGGACGTCTTACGGTCGGGATAATTTTCCCACGGGCCACGACCGTACCAGGAAAGATTCTCGTATTCTTCTCCCAATACAAATGCACTACCCAGACGAGGCAATTCCGGCAATTCTCCTTGTGGCAGATAAGTCTGTTCCAAATCCACCGTTCCATCCACATATATTTTATAATGGGAAGAGACACGGATGCTACCTTTGGCATAACGATATTTCACAACCGATTTCCTCGATACGGTGCCATTCGTTTCCTGAGTTTCCGTTTCGGGAGTAATCACCTCTACTTGAGGAGCATCCAATCTCTGATTCTTCCAATCCTTGGCCAACCAGTTACCGAAACTTTTATCATTATCCGTCGGAGCACGGAAAGCCTGAAAATAACTATCTTTCCATAAATCCAAAACAGAAAACTTATTTTTACGTTTACCCGGTTGTACACCGTTAGCCACCGCCATCAAATGATCATTCAAGGCAAACTGTTCCTTTAAAATCTCATGCCCGGCTTTCGCCCATAAAGCATCTTCTTTCAATACTATACTTACATTCAATCGAACATCAGCCTGCTTATTAATCTTGACATCGGGCAAAGCCATCGTTCCCGTTTCACCGGGTGCCACCAATGGAAGCGCCAGTTCCCCTTGTTCCATCTTCTTCCCATTCTCTATCAAAGTCCACAGACAGCGATATCCTTCCAGACCAATGTGGTGATTGCGGTTCGTAACTCTTAATCCTTTGGGCAAAACATCTTGTTCTTTTACTAAAAGATCTTGTTCTTTTGGAAAAACCTGAAGATCTTTTTCCATTTCTAATTTAACCGGGGCATATACTTTCTTCACCTCCCAATATTTGGGCGTAGTTTCGCGGTCACTCATCACCACACCATTAAAACAAAAAGCCTTTAAATTAGGCTGATCACCAAAATCACCGCCATACGCCACCATCTGGCGGCCATCCGGCAATATCTTATAAATACCTTGATCCACCCAGTCCCATATAAAGCCGCCCAGCATACGTGAGTTACTATAAATCTCATCCCAATATTCCTTGAAATTACCTAAAGCATTTCCCATGCAATGTGCATATTCGCTGGTCATCACAGGACGGTTATCATTCGTGCGTTCCGCTATTTCCAACAGGCGTTCCCAACGTGCGTTCTCCGCCCGTTCCTTGTCTTCCCCTTCGGGAATGCCGGGATTCAGATACTCCTGTTTCACACGGGTATAGAAACGGCTGATTACATCCACCGTTTTCGGATCGGGTTCTCCGTTCACTCCCTGAGCTCCTTCATAGTGTACGGGACGTGTAGGATCAAAATCATGTAGCCAAGCCGAAATAGCAGCAAAATTAGGTCCGTAACCACTTTCATTTCCCATGCTCCACATCACTACCGAAGAATGATTTTTATCGCGTTCCGCCATACGTACCGCACGATCCAGAAAAGCGGCGTACCAATCGGGTGTACTGGCCAATGTTCCACGCAATCCGTGCTCTTCTATATCCGCCTCATCCATCACATACAGTCCCAAGCTGTCACACAGTTCGTACCAACGGCTCACATTGGGATAGTGACTGGTACGGACTGCATTCACATTGGCTTGTTTCATCAATAATATATCCTGCAACATTCTCTCCTCACTCATCACGCGTGCCGTATACGGATCGTGTTCATGACGGTTTACCCCACGAAAGCGGACAGAATTACCGTTAACCAACATTTGTCCGTCTTTTATTTCAATACAACGAAAACCTACCGGCTGTTCCACTTGCTCTATGGTCTGTCCGTTTACATTCTGTAAACGAAGCTCCAACTTATATAAATAAGGAGTTTCGGCTGTCCAACGTTGTGGAGATTTTATAACGGCGGACATACGTCCCATCTTACGTGGACCACGTTGCGGATACCATTCATTCATCCGTGCCGCCTTATGCTCCAAATCCAAGATATCTTCCACATTGCCAACCATATTCACTATTTCTCTTCCATCCGCATCCTTCAGCACTGCCTGCAACGTATAGCCTTTACCGTCCATTCCCTGATAAACGCTGAACTGCGGATCAATCAGCAGTCTGAAATCTTGATAATTCCCCTGAACAGCAGGGAGGGTACGCACTACATAGTCACGGATACGGATATCTGGAGTATGCACCAAATGAATACTGCGATGAATACCTCCAAAACGCCAAAAATCCTGATCTTCCAAATAAGATCCGTCACTATACCGATAAACCTCTAAAGCTATTTGGTTCTCTCCCGGTTTCAACCAACGGGTGATATTGAACTCACTAGGTTCCATACTTCCCTGGCTATACCCTATACGTTCACCGTTTATCCATACATAAAAAGCGCTCATCACTCCTTCAAAACGAAGAAAAGTCTGCCCATCCGCTTTCCACCCAGCCGGTAAAATAAAAGTACGCCGGTATTGTCCCACCGGATTACGTTCCTTGTAGGTGGTATACGAAGCTTTAGGCTCCCCCATTACCCGTGGAGGATCTATTTTAAACGGATATCCTGCCGATACATAAATAGGTGTTCCGTATCCGTTGATTTCCCAATTGGCAGGAACCGGAAAACTTTTCCAATCCTCGTCATTAAAGTCCGTACGGTAGAAATCCGCTATCCGTTCGGAAGGCACAGGAGTCCACCGGAATTTCCACATCCCGTCCAGACTCATCGAACAATCCCCCTTCTGCTTGGCAAAAGGCACAAAAGCAGCCCTTGCCGGTTCCCGATTAATCTGTAATACATGATGATTCTCCCAATCATGTATTTGTTGGGCCTGTAAGGATACCGTCATCCATCCGCACAGTAACAATCCATATATTCTCATATTTTTGCTCTTTCTTTTCAAATGAAGACGGACGAAATATGATTTTGTACCATATAAATTGTAAAAAGAAAACCCTTCTCTCCGATATCATCATCGAAAAGAAGGGCAAACTTAACATGGACAAAACAATTATCTAGGATTTTGAACTATATTCGGATTAGCATCAATTTCAGTTTGTGGAATAGGAAGTGCCACCCTAGGGTCTGAAGGAGTAATGACACGAGCATCTTCAGGCATAGTCAGATGCCAGCCTCCTGAACGGTCCACTGACTTGCCATTACGCATATAATCAAAGAAAGCATGACCTTCACCTACCAGTTCTTTACGTCTTTCTTTCAAAATGCGCTCCAAGCTGAGATCAGCAGATGTTACGGATTTCGCTGGATTGGCACGGGTAACTATCGCATTCAGATATGTCAATGCTTTTTCCGTATTGCCGATTTTAAAAGCAGCTTCCGCAGCATTCAAATAGACCTCGGATAAACGGAGAATACAAAGATCATTATCCTGTGGATTGACTGTAGAAACAGCATCGGTCACACTGCCCGATTTCCCCGGATATTTAATCAGATATTTCGGTTGACCTTTGGCAGCTACAGGCAATGTATCTGCAACTGCATTTTCCGGCAAATGAGGAAATACATGGCGCACATCTTCAGGGTCTTCATTCAGCAAATCCAAATAAGCCTTTGTCAGAATCAGGTTATTCCAATCTTTCACATTATCGGCATACACCATCGGCGCCCCTTCTCCTCCCGAACCGCCTGAAGGTTCAGACATCGTAAAATAGAATTCAAACAAAGACTCTGAGTTGAAGTCTTTTCCCCATACAGAAGGATATTCATCATGAGTAAAAAGCCGGTAAATTCCCCCATTGTCATTGATTACTTCTTCTGCACATTTCAATGCATTTTCATTGTCATTCATATACAGATACACCCGGGAAAGTAAAGCTTTCACACTCCAATAATTCATATAGGCATCATGTTTTTCTTTTGTCAGTCCTCCCAACGCATCGTTCAAGTCCTTTAGCACTTGTTCGTAACATTGTGCCACTGTGTTACGTTCCGGAGCATGATCCTCCAAGGTGGTCTGAATCTCAATAGGAACTCCCAAAGAAGCCCCATTATCCAAAGTATAAGGCATACCAAATAAACGGGTCAGATCAAATAAAGCCAGTCCTCTCATTGCCAGTGCCTCCGATTTAATCCGTGCCACTTCTTCCGGCTTGGCATTCCCCGCATTCCCCGCATCCAACTTTTCTATCAGACTGTTAGCCTGATGGATCACTTTATAGGGTTGGTTCCAGACAAGGGTTATATTAAAATTATCATCCGCCGTAACATCAAAGAAATAGTAAGGAGAAACCCTGCGGCCTGCTCCTTTATTAATACGTGCCTGCACATCTTCTCCACGACAATCAGCATAATAAAGATAATTATCACCATAATAACTATGTGCGGATGCTAATCGGTATATACCATTCAATGCCACCTGTGCATCATCTATATTTTTAATGGCATCATCACTAGGAACTGCCGTAGAAGGATCTGTATTCAGCCAATCAGCAGTACACGAAACAAACATCAATGATACAGCCGCAACAATCGATAAATATATTTTTTTCATTTCGTTCTAATTTAAAGGAAATTCATTAAAAAGAGACTTCTATTCCAAAACTGTAAGTACGCATAGGAGGTGTTTCACAAAATACTTCACCGGAAACAGGCACTTCCGGATCATACTGGTCCCACTTTGCCCACGTCAACAAGTTACTGCCTGAGAAATACAATCTTGCTTTACTGACACCCAGTTTGGTCAACCACTGATCTGGCAATGTAAAGCCCAAAGTCAAGTTCTTTACACGTAAATGATCCGTGCTATGTACATAACGGGATGAATTCTGCGGTCCTGCTGCTTGGCCAAGTACAAATCGGGGTACATCTGTCACATCACCCGGCTTTTGCCAACGATCCAATTCATAAATGGGCAAGTTATAGTTCTGCTCTTTTGCACCGTCGGTTTCATTATAAGTTCCGGTTTTGTCAAAAGAATATCCTCCTAAAGAATAAGTCAATGTCAATGCTAAATCAAACCATTTGTAATTCACGATATTGGTAAAACCTCCTGAAATTTTCGGATCCACAGACTTATAAGGAATTGCCTGTGCTGCAGAAGCGTCAGTAGTAACTGTTTTGTCATAATTGCCATTTGCATCCTGTGTATTCATATAGTACAAAGCTTTTCCTGTTTGAGGATCAACCCCCGCATATTCTTTCACATAGAAGGTAGAATACGGCAACCCCACTTTATGGATAAACCAGCTTCCCTCGATAGACTGTTCCAATTTACCATCCAATGATACAATCTTATTTTTATTGTGGGTCATATTCAAAACAGAAGTCCAATTAAAGTTGCTACCGGCAAAGTTTATGGTACGCAGTTCCAGTTCCCAACCTCTATTATTCAGTTGTCCCAAATTCCCCAAATAATTTTGGAAACCGGTAGTGCTACTGATAGGACGATTGTAAAGCAAATCTTTCGTATCGCGATTATAATATTCCAAGCTGACAAAAATACGATTGATAAATGCCAGGTCGAGTCCCAAATTCAAGTTATAGTTCTTTTCCCATTTAAGGTTCGGGTTCGGTAATGCCGATTCATAAGATCCACCGCCTCCCATATAATTCTGCCCGTAGGAATAAAGTCCCATATATCCGTAAAGAGCACCCGGTTGATTACCATTCACACCATACGAGGCACGTATCTTTAAATCACTCAGCACACTCTTTATAGATTGCATAAATTTTTCCGCACCTACATTCCACATACCGGATACAGACCAAAAATTTCCCCAACGGTTCTCGGGTGACAGGCGTGAACTGCCGTCACGACGAAAGCTACCAGCAATATAGTAACGGTCATCATAATCATAGTTGATACGGGATACATAAGAAATCATTCTTGAATCCTGAGTAGAAGACACAAAGCTGTTCAATGATGCTGCATTATCCGGTTCCACCAAATAATCTGAAGGAAGTTTGGATTTATCCCCCATTGCTTTGTCAGTCTGATAATTTTCAATTTCATAAGCTATCAATGCGTCCACATGGTGCAACTGTGCTATAGTCGTATTGTATCCCAATGAAGTGGAAGAAATCAATTTACTATATTCTATAAATCCCTTTGCCGTCTGTGCATCACTACCACTTTTAGCTCCGGCTCCACTCAACGGATTCCAATAACGGGAATCTTTCTGAATATTATAATCATAGCTAAGCGTTTCTTTTAATTTCAACCCTTTGATAATATCTATCGAAGCATAGCCTGTAGAAAACATACGTGTCATGCGGGTACGGTTATAATCTGTACGGATATCACGCAACGGATTCACATTGCTACTGGGATATGACCCTACATAATTCCCTTCAGCGTCACGTACCGGAAAAGACGGAGTGGTGTTCAAAGCCACACAAAGGAAAGGATTAATAGATGATCCACGCTCCTCATTCATTTCCTGATTCAATTGAGAGAACATCACATTGGCACCCACTTCCCCACGGGAACCTACCTTCTGGGTTACATTCAAACGCGCTGTATATCTATCTAGATTAGAATTTTCCACCAAACCCTCCTGACGGTTAAAACCCAATGAAGAATAGAACGTAGTCTTGTCATTACCTCCCGATACGGACGCTTCATAACTTTGATGATGTGCCGTACGCATTAATTCCTTTCTCCAGTCAGTATATCCCAGTTCCGGAATGGAGGCATAATCATTGATATGTAAATCAGCATACTCTGTGGGCGACGCCAATCCCGCCTCCGGATTCTTGGCTATCTCATCTTGCTGAAAGTTCATCAAACCTTCATAAATTAGCTCTCTACGCTGCTCCCCATTCAACGTTGGACGGAATTCCACAGCAGCATTAGAAAAGCCACCATCAATTTTTAATGTAGCCTTAGCACGTCCCTTTGTACCTTTTTTAGTGGTTATCAGAATCACACCGTTTGCCGCACGTGAACCATATAAAGAAGCCGCCGCCGCATCCTTTATGACTGTTATATTTTCAATATCCGAAGGGTTCAGCGTACTCATTATATTCGTTTTAGAATTATTCATGTAAGCGGCATCTGCCGAGCCACCACTCAAGCTTCCGGAAGTCACCGGTACTCCGTCAATGACAAACAAAGGTTCTTTCGATGCATTGAATGACCCCATACCGCGAATACGTATACTTTGATTAGCACCTGGCTGACCGGAATTTCCCGAAATGGACACACCCGGAGTCATACCCTGCAACTTCTGTTCTACCGATACAACCGGAACGTTCTTCAACAAGTCCCCCCGTAATGTATTTGCCGAACCGGTAAATGAGGATTTGGAAAAATTACCATAGCCTGTCACCACAACCTCGTCCAATCGTTGTGTATCCGGACGTAAAGATACATTCAGTACCCCATTGGCAGGTATCTTCGCCGTTAGTGTACTCATACCTAAAAACTCAATCACTAATGTTTTGTCTTTGTTGGGAACTTCCAGAGAGAAATTGCCATCTATATCTGTCACCACACCGATAGATGTACCGGGTATTTTGACAGTAGCTCCAATTAATGGTTCTTTATCCTCTGCTGAGAGAACACGTCCTTTCACTGTTCTATTCTGAGCTTGCACGTACAAACCGAATAAACAAGCCAAAATGAAAAAAACATACCTAGATTTATTCATGATTTATATTTATATAATTATATAATAATTTATCATGTTCCGGTCAAAAGATATGCCAACAACAATAACCGCCCGTCAAATCACTGTATATTAACTAAATAAGCAAACAGAACATCTGTAAAACTGTAGAATAAATCCACATGAATGTAGAATTTGTCCACACAAAAAAAGGGTGTGATACCACACCCTCTCATTTAATAATTATTTAAAATTAATTTTTAGTATATCCCGGATTCTGCTCCATATCAGGACTAAATGTAAACTGGTCTGTTGGAATCGGTAAAACACATTTATAATAATCCCAGTCTATTTCCTCCACGATACCCGGTAAATGATATCCTCCCTTACGAACAATGGTCTTTCCATTTCTCAACATATCAAAGAAACGATGCCCCTCACCTATCAATTCTTTACTTCTTTCTTCCAACACCTTATCCAATGTATATTCAGCCGCCGTTACTTCTTTTACAGGATTAGCACGCTGCACAATTGCATTCAGATAATTCAAACCCTTTACGGCAGATGCCCCACCTATTTTCACTCCGGCTTCCGCCGCATTCAAATAGACTTCAGACAAACGGAAAATAACATAATTATTTTCAAAAGATGGAGTCGTAGCATCTGTTCCCGGCCATTTTTTCAACCACCATACATCATTTTTATTATAAACATTCTTTTCCAGCAACAGACAGCGAATATCATCCGGATCACTCAATAACTCATCCACAAATTTCTGAGTAGCAAAAATCTCACGATACCCATTCCAATGCATTAGATATGCCAATGAACTTCGTCCTCCATTATCATCTGTACTATTAGCAATTTCAAATAATGATTCCGTACCAAACGTATTTTTCAGATCCCATGCCGGAATATATTCATCACGTGTATAAAGACGGTACATTCCATTTCCTTCCACTTCTTCAATCAAGTTGCTTGCCATTTGAAACGCCTTCTCGTTATCATCATGATACAGATAAATACGAGACAGCAATGCTCTTGCAGCATACGCATTCATCCGGCTGTTATTTTTAGAAGTACTCATTAAAGGTATAGCCTCCTCCAATGTATTGATTATGAACTCATAATCCTTTGCTACAGTGCTGCGTGGCGGATTTTCATCTAATGTAATTGCATGATCTACAATTGGAGCTCCCCAACCGGCCCCTTTATCCTTAGTATAAGGATAACCGAAACAACGGGTCAAGTCAAACTGGCAAAGTGCCATGATAGTCATCGCCTCACCTTTTAATTCCTTTAATCTTTGCTCTGAACCTTGCACTTTTCCATCATCAATCGCATTGATCACATTCCATGCATTACGGATAATATAAAAAGGACGTCCCCATAAATATCCGGCATTTAAGCTTGTAGAGCGATGATCATATAAATAACACCGGTTACAAGTTCTCCCGCTATTATAAGAACTCTGCATATCATCCCCTTTCATATCCCCATAAAAAAACATGGTTCCGCCATAATAGCCATAGCTGGACATCAAATCATACAATCCATTCACAGCATTGTCTATATCCTGCTCTGTACTCAGTGCCAAATCCGTAGAAACGCTATCACCAGGATGAGTGGTTAAAAAATCATCCCCGCACGATACGGCCAATAAAGAAATCAAGCCTAATATAATTATATTTTTTTTCATAAACAGTTCGGTGTTAATTGATTAGAATTTAAGTTCAAGTCCAAATGCGAATGTTTTAAGAGGAGGAGTAAAATAACTTACAATTCCATTCAACTCCGGATCATATTGATCGTATGCAGCCCATGTCAACAAGTTGGTACCCGAAAAATAAATACGGGCAGAATTAATACCTATGGTTCTTAACCAAGACTGAGGAGCAGAAACGCCAACAATCAAACTTTTCAAGCGCAAATGATCTGTACTATGAATACCACGTGATGAGTTCCACCAGCCACCATACTCTTGTCCATACACATATCGGGGAACATCTGTTATATCTCCCGGCTGTTTCCAACGGCGGCGTAACTCTGTACTCTTATTGTATTGTGCCGTATAGCCGTCATCTTGCAAAGCATACATGGCACCATCGTAAGAATATCCACCTAAATGAAACGACAAATTAAAAGATAAATCAATAAACTTATAATTAAACGTATTCATCAATCCACCGGTTAATTTAGGATATATATCTTTCAACTCCACACGGTCGGCATCATTGGGATCATACACAATATTCCTGCTTCTATTGCCATTTTCGTCTTCTTTATTGTCATAATACATCGGGCGTCCGTCATTAGGATCCACTCCGGCATATTCTCTCAAATAAATTGTCGCATACGAACAGCCTTCCTTTCTGATATAATTTCCATCTATAAATTCCGGAAGATCCGCCAGTTTTACAATCTTATTTTTATTATGTGACAAGTTTAAAGAAGTTGTCCAACTAAAATCTTTGGTTTGAATATTACTTGAGCGTACTTCTATTTCAAAACCGGTATTTTTCATTTCACCCACATTCGTAAGAATACTGCCAAAACCACTAATAGAATTCAATTGCTTACTCATCAATAAATCCTTAGTCGTTCTGGTATACCAATCGAAAGTCAAATTAACCCGTCTGAACAGACTTAAATCAACCCCCAGATTCAATGCATAGTTCTTTTCCCAAGTCAAATCAGGATTAGCAATAGCATCTTCCCACGGAGCAGGTTTCCCATTATAAAATGCTCCGGTAGTATAAGTTCCATGATAACCATAATAACCGGTCGGCAGATTACCGTTCACACCATACGATGCTCTTAATTTCATATCCGACACAACATTCTCCCACGGTTTCATGAAGTTTTCCTGAGAGAGTCTCCATGAAGCGGAAACAGCCCAAAAGTTTCCCCAACGGGTATCAGGTGCCAATCGGGAAGAGCCATCACGACGGAAACTGAAACCTGCATAATATTTATCATTATATCCATAATTCAAGCTTCCCACATACGACACCATAGCATCTTCCTGCCTTGTATTAGTAAGATCAGCAGGTTTGGCACCATTATCCAACGACGGATTAAGTGTTTGCCCGTAAACCTGTTTCTCACCATACATATCCTCATAATCGTACTTCATAACCTCATACGCTAAGACCGCATTAATGTTATGTTTACCAAACGTTTTATTATATGCCAGATTCGTTTGTGAAGTATAACTCATTCTCTCAATCATCATCATCTGTCCGGATCCCTGTGTAGCTTCCCCATCTTTACCGTCAGGCGAGTAAAAGAAAAAGTCTTTATTTAAAGAATAGTCTACTGTAAAGATAGTAGATAACTTCAACCCGTCCAAAATATGATAGGCAGCCTTGGCAGATGCCATTGTACGTGCCAGACGTGCATAATTTGAATCTACAGAATTCTCATACAGCGGGTTAATGCCTCCATTATTCTGGAAACCCGTATGATAGCTGCCATCCTCATTATAAATAGGTATAGAAGGGGTCAATTGATATTTTGAAGAATAAAGCGCACTGGCATAATACTGTCCCTCCGGCGTATGTTTATTACGAGTCCATGAAAAGGTAGCATTCATTCCATACTCAAATTTATTCCATTTACTGTTTGCATCAATACGACCGGTAAAACGTTCCATTCCTGAATTTATGCTTATACCTGTCTGATTGGTATATCCTAACGTACCAATAAAATTCGACTTTTCATTACCTCCGCTTACAGACAAACTATAGTCTTGCTGATGTCCTTTTTTCAATAAAGCATCTTCCCAATCAGCATATCCGTTGACCGGGCGTGCCGCATAATTGTCAATTTGTCCATCCGCATAAGCCTTTGCCTCGGCTTCCGAGTCCCCCTGATTCAAACGATAATTAACAAATCCCTCATAAATCAATTCCCTACGCTCTTCACCACCCATTATCGGACGATAATTGTAAGCAATATCCGTAATACCGTAAGTAGCCTGCATACTCACTCTCATTTTACCTTCCTTACCTTTTTTAGTAGTAATAAGGATTACACCGTTAGATCCTTTTGCTCCATATAATGAAGCAGAAGCGGCATCTTTCAATACGGTTATACTTTCAATATCCGCAGGATTTAATGTCTCGATCAAACCAAGTCCTCCCGCGCTGGCATTGGCACTTAGACCACTCATATCCCTAGACGCTACCGGCACACCGTCCAATACATAAAGAGGTTCTGTAGAAGCATTCATAGAAGCAATTCCACGCACCCGCACTGTAGCTTTAGAACCCGGCTGGGAAGAACTGGCTACTGAACTTAACCCCGGAATATTAGCCTCCATCATCTGTGCTACAGACACAACAGGCAATGACTCCAATTTATCCGTATTCAAAACAGAAGCAGACCCCGTATAAGTAGCCTTCTTAAAATCACCATAACCAGTCACTACCACTTCATCCATCAACTGAGAATCCTCCTTCAGCATCACTCTTATTTGCCCGTTAGCAGGCACTTTCACCTCCGCCGATTTCATACCGATGTAACTGATTACGATAATATCACCCTGTTTAGCATCAAGAGCGAAATTACCTTCAATATCGGTAATCATACCGGTATTGGTTCCCTTGATAATTACGGACGCCCCGATTAAAGGCATTCCGTTAGCATCCTGCACATTACCTGAAACATGTTTTTTCTGCTGTACGCTTTCCACACGATCTGAAACCGGAGAAGATAGTGCATGGTTTTCCACTGCGAGCACGGAGCTCAATCCTGTAATAGACATTGCCGAATAGGCAACTACAAACAAACATCTGCATTTGTCTGTAATTCGAGTGTGTGTGTCTTTATTCCTCATAAAATTGAGTATATTTATAAATACCATATATGAGTTCAGCTTATTCATACATATTCCAATCGTCATTCTGTCACCGAATAAGCCTAATCTTTCTCCGTATTATATTAAGGTTGTGACAAATATATAAATTAAAATCTATAAAAGAAACAAAATGAATATTTTTTTCTCCTCATATCGATAAATAAAAATACAACATTCATCCAAATAAAAAATGTGCCAAAAGTATTTACTACCTTTGGCACATACCCACCCGGCTGTTTGATATATCAATAAACTGCCGAAGCGATCACTTGTATAAACAAAATAAGGAACACCATTGCAATCGGATACACCGTAGCGTATGCAACACTCGGAATATTACTATCTACCATGGAATCGGCTGCCGCAAGACCGGGCGTACTGGTCATACCACCAGTGATGGTGCCCAGCAAATCCAACAAACTGATTTTAAAGACCAACCTGCCAACCACAACAGCAACCAGCATAGGCACAACAGTAATGGCCGCCCCCACTCCGAACAATAACAATCCGCTCTCCTGAAAAGTAGCCACCAGATTCTTACCGGCAGAAGTACCGACCTCAGCCAAAAACAGCAATAAGCCCAACTGACGTAACAACTGATTGGCAGGACCGGACATAGACCACAATATGGGTCCTGTCTTTCCCACGGCACTCAGCAACAATGCCACCATCAATACTCCTCCGGTCAATCCGGGTGAAAATGAAACGCTGTCTGAAAATGAAATATTTATTTTACCGAACAATACACCTAATACAATCCCCATAGCTATCGGGAAGAAATCAGTATCAGACAACTGTTTGGCATTATTCCCCAACAAACGAGCAACGCCTCTGAGTCCTTCCCGTTCACCGACCACCATCAACTTATCACCGAATTTCAAGGCCAAATCCGGAGAAGGTGACAAGTCTATGCCGCTTCGACGGATACGGGTTACCGTACAACCAAAGTTACGTTGTAAATTCAGATCTCCCAATTGCTTGTTTATCATATCTTTCTTTGTCAGCAATAAAGATTCAATCTCCTGTGTCTGGTCCAGAGGCAATTCGCCTTCCTCCCGTTCTCCAACCAATACGGCAAACTGATTCAGCGCTTCCTCACTTCCCACCGCCTGCACATAGTCCCCTTCCAGCAACATGGTATTCGCTTTAGGCATCAATATAGAATCCTCATGCTTTACCCGCGAAATAACGGCTCCCGTCATGGCACGCGCATTTATTTGCGCCAAAGTACGTCCGAATACCGCTTGATTGGTCACTCTGAAAATGCAAGTTGTCAGTTCCGGAAAACCGCTGCGCCGTTCCAGTTCCAACCTGCGCGCTTCTTTATCCAGATCCACCCGCATAATCTTGGGTAACAGCTTCACAAACAAAATCACCCCTATCACTCCAAACGGGTAAGCAATACCGTATGCAATGGAAGCCAACGGTGAATTTGTACTGTCTATAGCTACTGCCAGACCAGGCGTACTGGTCAATGCCCCTGCTATCAATCCCACCACACTGGGCGTATCAATGTCGAAAGCATACTTCAGTCCTACCGCCGTCAGACAGGCAGAGCAAATAATAAGCATAGTAATAAGAATCAGTGTCTTTCCTTTACTCCTGAAAGAATCAAAAAATCCGGGACCGGCCTGAATACCGATGGTAAAGATAAAGAGCACCAAACCGAAGTTCCCCAATTCTTTAGGAATGATCACACCGAAATGTCCGAAAAGCAAGGCAATGAAGATAACGGCCGACACATCCAGCGACAAGCCCTTTATCTTAATCCTCCCTAGCATAAAGCCCAACGCTACAATAAGAAAGAGCGAGAAATAAGAAGAATGCAGTAAATCAATTAACATATTTTTAAGAGGTTAGTTTCAGAGCACAAAGATAGTAAAAAATGCCAAATGCTGAAACCTTCCCCTTATGATTCCATTTTATATTTTCAGATCGCCCATTTAATGATACATATAGATTTCAGATCTCCTCTTTCGGTGGTCTGATAAAACATTCATTTAATATCAGAACTTCATTATATCCCAATACTTTAACCTTATGAGTATATAAACATTCCAACAAATCATCTTGGGTATTCTGAAAAGCAGTAAACGGTGCCCTATGGGAATGTTCAGGTATAGATATATTTAAGTAAATCCGATGTGATTTATAATCTACAATATTCAATTCCACCAATTTGTTCAATGTTTCATACAATTGTTTAAAAGCATCTCCTGCATTCCTCTCTATGTTCTTTTCCAAACAATATTTAAGTTCAACCAAGCAAACCCATCCCTTACTGCTTGCCCTACTGGAAACAAACATACATTCACACTGATCAGAACCTTTCAACACAGCCGGATTCTCCTCAAAATTCACTGCCCAATAAGTCGTTTTTCTTGGATTAATCAAATGAAAAGAAGCTATATCATCAGGATCTTCTTCCTTTATACATACTTTCCGTTTACCGGCTGTCGCTTGTGTATAATCCATGACATAGGCGTCACCTGTCATCTCATTATATCTTGTAAAAGCTTCAATCCTCATCACAATAATCCATTAAGGCAGCAAAGTCTGTCATGATATTCTTCATTATCCGATCAAAATAGTTATTGCGAATCAATCCTCTTTCATCTTGAATAGTATAGTTCGGATTCTCTTTATAAGGAAAAAATTTTCCATTTTTAATCTCCCATACAGAAACATCCTCCGGCTTGACAAACGAATCCTTCATCTTTTGTAATCCCTCCTCTTCTTCCGGTATATTTTCTTGTACCAAAGCCCCCAGCATGCAATTATTCAGTGCATAAAGCAGATAAGGGCTGTGGGTAGTCATCAGTAAATGATCCCGTCCGCTATTGATCATCTCCAACAGATCATAGATAAGATCTTTTTGAGTTTCGGGAAACAAATTCAACTCCGGCTCTTCCACTATAATGTTGGAGTAATGAGGATGAGAAATATTCTCTTCAAGTTCCAAAACGGTTTCCAACAAATTATCCAAAGAATCATTACCCGCTTTTTTCAAGGTCTTTGCTGTTCCTAATATCTTTTTGAACCCTGGAGAAAGCTTTGCTTCTTTTACTGCCTGATTCAAGAATTCCTCATCCATAACAACATTCATTTGTTTGGAAAACATTTTAATATACTCCCTGGACAATGCCCCTTCTATTCTGTCTTTCTTTTCAAAAGAAATATCTTCCTGATGATCATATATCCAATGGGTTAAATAATATACATAAACATACAACGGCACAACCGACTGCAACCCGCTGGAAGCCTCCTCCAATCCTATTTCTTTTCCATCTTCCAGCACAATCATATCCTTTTGGGATGATTCGTCATAATAATACTTCAATTTCAGTTTCAGCAAATCGACAGCATTTTTCTTTTGGAACTTTTGATGAACTTCCAACCAGTCAAAAATAAAGCTTCTTGTATTATATTCAGGCATCTTCAATGACGCAATATTGGGTAACGTAACAGCATTTCTTTCAGCGGGTATATAAGCGACTTTGCCAATTTTGCACCTTTCAAACCCGTCTTTTAATTTAGCGAAGCACATATCTTTTGTATAACAAAAATCAATAGCATCACCCACAAAGAATATAGCATATCCTTCATTCAGATAGTTTTTCAATTCATGAAACTCTAGCAACTGTTTTTCCACAAAGCTCCAACTTACATAATCAGTGTTACGACGCATCAGCACATCCTTTTCCAACCATAGACAGAAACTGATAACCTTAGCTATTGTACTTTTCCCACTGCTTTGCGGACCAATCAGCATGTTCACTTTATTCAAAGTAAAATCAACATGCTCTATCGGACCTATCTTATCTATTATAAATTTTGGCATAAACTCTGTTCTGACGAATTCAAACTTTTTAAGAGAACAAAGATAAACTATTTATTCCTACCGGCAAATAAAAAAATACTTTATTGCACATCCAGCGCATCCAATGCCAGTCCCTCCATATCCGGTGCGGAAAGCACCACCTTATAATAGCCTGCATTGATATACGTACCCGTCGTTGTACTCAGCATACGCCACTTTCCGGGAGTTTCGGCAAAAGTCAGATTATCTTCCTTCAGTACCACCCCTTTGGAATCAATGAACTGCATACACACCTTCATAGGCTTCCCTGTAACATTCATGTATTTAAAACGAAGAGCATAGACTTGTGCCAGACCGGTAGAAATGTTCCAAGTAATACTGCTTTGTGTACCTTTACCAAAGAAAACCCCGGTTTGTTTCTTAACCTCTTTCTTTATGAACTTACCTTTCAGCACAGCATCCTCCGCTTGATAAGTCACATTGGCACGTGCGTTTTTATCTTCAGGCAATAATTCTTTGGGAGTCTTTTCCATCACCTCCTTGTCTTGTGCAGCCCAGCTGAAGCTATGGGCAGAAAAAGAGCGAACGGAATCCAAGTCGCCTTTACAAGCTATCGCAATGCCACAAATCAAAGCTTGCCCCGCTTTCACCTCCGGAAAATTAATCTTCAAGACTCCCCCTTTCACGATAGCATTCACCACCTTTTTGCAAGCGCCGTCATGACCCGCTTCAGCCCATACATCCAAGTCGTCCAGAAGTACTTTATCATTTACCGCTACATCAAAAATACGCAAGCCTTCACAATCCGTCTGTACGCCGCCTCCTGTACCATGCCAGGGTTCTGTAAAATAAAGTTCCACGCGATACTCGCCATCCGGAACGGGAAAGCGGAAGTTCAGCTTATGGCGTCCGAAGCGGAAAGCCTGGAACAGTTCCCAGTCCCTAGTGCCATGAATGGGATCATTCGTGGTACGCTGGCTCGCCTGATAAGGGCTCAACAACTGTACACTATCCGACGGATGAACAAACGATTCCGCCCACGAATGAGAATAACGGCTGTTATCCTGCGCCCAGACCTGACCATACGTATCCGTATAAGCGTCTCCTCCGCAATTCAAACGATAAAGATACGTATATCCCTCAGCTCCTTTCAACAAATCAGTTCCGTTCAACCGGTCGGCAGCAACAGGCACTATAGCAGAACCACGGTAAAGAGCCTCAAAATGAGGAGCTTTTTCCAGACCGTTCAGCACCAGCACATCTTCCGCTGCCGGTTTTCCTTTAAAGTACCCCACAGCACGAAGCACATTGTAACGGATATCGCGGTTTTCCCACATGAAATGAGTCCCCACCCCATGATTCAATTTCCGTCCCAAGTATTCAGCATCCACCGCATCATTGTACAGCAACACACTGTCACAATTGCTGTACGCCTCAATGGTAGCCCGTCTGCGGCCTGTCGCAAAACGGTCCTCCCATGTATGAGATGCCAGATAAACCATCGGATCTTCGGAAGCCGACACATAGTTCGCGCGATACATATAATATACATCCAGCGGCTCCTCCCACGGAGTCACCAATCCTTTATAATTAAATGGTCCCACCTTATCTATCCGGCGATACGCTTCATCCGGCTGGCGGCGTCCCGGATTATCATGACTGCTGAATATCCATTGGAATTGTCCGCACACACTGTCCTTTGCCTGTTCCGCCAGTCGTATCTTGGTTTCCATCAGCTGGCACATACGCTCCTCGCTCCATACACCATTCACATCAAAAGCTGCCGGTTCCGTATGCAATCCGATGCTGCGCCATGCCCCATATTCACCGTTCAACAACTGATTCTTCTGTGACAATTCACGGCCATACTTATTCACATCACCACCATAGGTTCCACTCCAGTTCTGAATAACATTCCAATCTGTCCCATCACCACCGTTACACGTAGTAATCACACGCATGGTACGGGCCGTAGGATCCATTTCCCGGATAATCTCACTACACTCCTCGGCAAACTCCTTAGGCAGCGTGCTTTCGTTCTGCAATCCCCACATCACCACACTGGGCGAGTTACGACGCTCTTTCACCCACTGGCGGAGCAGTTTCTTGAAATTCTCACGAAACTCCGGAGTATCATACCACACGTGGGCCGAAAACTGAGTCCACCACAAGACCCCTTCCTTGTCCCAATATTTCTGATAATCCAGGTGATGGGGCTGGTGAGCGTCACGGAAAGCGTTGAAGCCCGCCGCACGGATCTGTTTCACACGGGCTGCCACCTGCTCACGGCTGAAAGCATGGCTTTGTCCGAACTGATGTTCATATTCACACACTCCATTGATAAAGACAGGCTGTCCGTTCAGATAGAACCGTCCGTCACCATCCTCCCGTTTCACCGGCCAACTGATGGTACGGATACCAAAGGGTGTACTAATCTCATCCGTAGTACTCTTACCACGCTTTATCATACTGGCCAGTTTATACAAATAAGGATTCTCCGTACTCCATAAAACAGGATTCTGCACTGGCGATTGTTGCTTCACCACCTTCCTTTCACCCGGCTGCAAAGTCACCTTCTCCGTCAGGCGGAACACCTGCTTGCCATCCGCATTACTGAATTTATTAACCACTTCCACCGTCTCAGCAGTCTTTCCGTAATTTTTCACCTCCGTTTCCACAAAGACAGTTCCCGCCTTATCATCATTCCAGATATGCACTCCGAAAGGCTCAATGCGGATCTCATCCGTAGCCTCCAGCACCACGGGACGGAAAATTCCCAAAGGCTGGGAACCTTCGCTGAATCCCCATTCCGAGGAACAGCCACCGCACACCCAAGGCATGTCGGCTATCATTTCAGGATGTTCCGCTTTCACTACCAGCTTATTCTCTCCCAGCTTCAACGCATCCGTCACATCCAATGTCAGCGTAGTACGCCCTACGGGATGACGGCCGAAATCCTTTCCATTCAACGTTATAGTGGCATACGTCCCCACTCCCTCAAAACGAAGAAAATAACGTTTTCCGAATGAAGAGTTGGAAATTAGAAACTGAGAATCATCCAATGTGAAGGTCTTTTCGTATATGGCAGTACCGTGCAAATTACCATGTGTCAGTTGGCGGTAGCCATAATAATCATCCCAGTTATGAGGAATATTTACTTCTATTGCCTTTTGAGCAAACAACCCTTTCAGATGAGTTGCTTCCGTCAGCCATGTTTTCCATCCTTTATCCAATTCCATCACCATCCGGCGATTCTTCACCTCCCGTTCCGGGAAATGCACTTGTGAACGTCCCATCGGTTTGCTGGTAGCAATGGCTATACCACGTTGTTCCGCGTCATTCACGGCACAATAGAAATGATACACCACCCCATTGTATTTCACCACATAACTCTTATGAGCGAACAATTCATCATAGTCTTTAGAAGGGATAATCAAATCCGCCCCTTTCCAATCCGTCCAATGTACTAGGTCATAACTGGCAGCAAATGTATTAAATGCCTTGTATTTGCGGCTCGGTTCAAAAGCCGAGAAATAGAACATGACATACACATCGCCCATTTTCTGGATATGCGCATCCCCCGTAATGGTTCCGTCCGCTTCGTGTGCAAAGACCGGATTGCCCGGATATCGTTTCCATTTCTTCATATCTTTGGACAAGGCGATACCCACCCGTTCCGCTTTCAAATCCGTTTCCGGATGCCGTCCTGCCGCGTTATAGAACATGACGAAAGGTGCGCCCAATGTTTTCTCCTTATCCCAATAGACCACACTCTTATATTGAGTCAGCTTTTCCCACCATTGCGCGTCTTTATCATGGATACTCATCACGGGCTGGTCCTGTGCCTGCCATTCATGGGCGGAACCCAAAGGCCGGTCCGTCCAGGCCAAACCAATATACAGCGGCTTGTTCACCGATTCATATCCAGTCCCTTCCCCACCCAGATAAGTCATCCAATGCTTGCCTTTATACGTCTGCAGGGCATAGCTTCCTCCCCACTCCATATCCGGCAATGCAGGGAAACCACCACGCTGGTTGCAATCCCAGAATCCGTCACGGTAAGACAAGACACGTCCCAATGTACGCCATTCCAACAGATTATCACTTTCGGCTATCCATGTCTCGTATCCACGTCCGTCCAGTCCGCTCTTACCATTATAAACCACGTAGGTCATATACCACTTATCCCCTTCGCGGAACACGGTAGGGCAGTCTATTTTATGCTTGTTGTCGGCCGGAGCTACAGCCAGCCCATATTTATAAGGAGTCTTGGCTTCCTCATAAATCTGCTCCATGCGCGATTGCGGAACTTCACGTTGGGCGTATGTTCCCAATGACAACAGTGAAAATGCCAGTATCAATATCTTCTTCATAATTATCTTTTTATCTATTGGCAAGACGGACAAAAGAAGAAAATGTACCCATTCAGAAAACTTTTATCTCATTCTCTATTTTTACCATCACATAGCAGGGGTCAGCTCAACATTCAATCCCAAAGCAGAAGCAATACGATAAAAAGTAGAAACCTTAGGCTCTGTTTTTCCTGTTTCCACACGGGAAATATAAGACTTATTAGTCCCTATCTTTTCGGCAAGTTTCGCCTGTGTCATATTTGCTTTCTTCCTTGCCTCTTCAATTATTTGCCCGGTAAAGAAAGCATTCATTGAACAATATAACAATATGCCCTTCATCATAACAGAAGAAAATCCTATAGATATTACCTTGCCACTCTATTCTTAACTCATACAGACCCTCTTTAAGAAACTTCACATACTTTGCCGGTAGTCTATCTTGAGTCTTTAATAAGAGTAATCCATATAGGACTTTTTCTTGCGTACCTTTATCCAGAGCATCAAAAAAATCTTTAATAGTAGTTTTCGTATGCTATTATCTTTCTGCTCATACGACAAAAATAAAAAAAAGTTTATCAGTTAAGCAACTTTTCCTTATAAAAATCTTAGAACTATGTACAAAAATAGCGTAAAATTCTCAAGATATACTTGAAAATTTTACGCTATACTACGGATTCCAGCCTCTGGAACTACGGCTACTAATAGAACATCCAGTCCATCGTTTCCTCCGCACCGGCCAGTCCCGCATTACGTGGAGTTACCTGTGCGTCTGTAAATCCCAACACCATCGTATATCCTTTCGGCAGCAACAAGGTATGCTTTCCAGCCTCAAAATGATAAGCATGTACATTTGCCAGCGGCATACCCGCTATGCGTACGGCATTGGTCAGTTTCGGTTCCGCCTGACCGTAATCATTGGCAGAAGCGTCCGTTTCCAGTTTCGGAGCTTTCGCATACTTCTTCTGGTCATCACGGAAATAACCTACCAACAAGTTCACCGGAGCAGCCGCTTCAAACTCTATTGTCGTACCTTCCTTGCGCTGCACATCCCCGTTCATTCTATAAGCAGTCAGCCCTTCCAGCTCGGCGGCCAACGCATCTACCTTGCCCGGCACATTGGAAAACAGGCTTGCACCCGTCGCCAGTTTCACCGGAGTCAGTCCGTTCAGAATCTTCACATTTGCGGCGGACAAAGGTTTTATCTCAGCTGCACTTTCCGTCACCTTACCTGCCGCCTTATCTTTCAGCAACTGCAAGTTCGCCTTGAAATTAGCCAGTTCATTTTCATAATGCACCAGCATCTCTTTCCAGGTCTTGTTCTTGCCACCGTCACCACCGATAGGAATACGGCGTTGCGCGGTCTGCATACTGTTGGCATAATAATAAGTACTATCCGTCAATGCCACCAGCTTGCGGTAATGATCCAGACTTTGTTCCATCAATGGAATAGCAGCGTCCAATTCGTTCAGATCCTTTCCCCACTGATAGTTTAAGACACGCTGCGCAGCTTTCACTTTCAGGTTAAACGCGTATGCAAACTCACGATAGCAATGCATGTCATTCTGCAAACGTCCGAACTCCTCTTTATTACGAGTCACCGCTGCGGCAGCCTTATCAATGGCCGCCACCGCCTTGTCACCGTGTTCCACCACCTGCGCCACAATATCCAACGGCAATTCGCCCACATGTGGCTGTTTTTTCCATTCTTTCTCCACATATTCTATCAGCTTCTCGCCCTCCGGCCCGCAACTCTCATAAAATCCCGGATAGATAGTATATTTATAAGGATTCACCAACTGACTCATAAACATACCCAGCAACAAAGTCTGCCGGTTCCCTTCCGTGATGCCGAAACGGCGGAGCAACTTCGGAGCAATCTCTCCACTCTGCTCATATGCCTCCAGAATATCTCCAGCTTCGGCAGAAGTCGTACCATAATAATCACCCAACTGCTTGTCCCAATATTCCACTTCAGATGAACGGTCCCGATGACAGTTCCATGCATAGCGTCCCCAGGTTTTGTACCATATCCAGTCACGGTCCAGCTGATACTCCCGTTTGCCATCCGGCAACTTATCAGCCGTGTACGGCCAGTCCCAATAAGAAGCCTGCGGATACAGATGCAGGGCATTTGCTCCATGTACATTGTGCATGGCATTCACCGCTTTCTGTACAAAGTCGGGAGATCCCCAACGCCACGGTTCCAAGTTTGCCAGAATATGCACATTACTGATATGAATACTTCCCAAAGCACTCAGATCCGAATGTATCTTGGACCAAGGACCTCGCGGTTCGTAAGTAGTCAGTGACTCACCATTGTATTTATGCATGGTATAGAGGTTCTTGTATAACGGCAGCGCGGCATCCATCACCATCTTGCAGTCCGTATCGTGCGCACGCAGCAAGATGGGCGGCTCATCCGTACGCCCCAGTGCCTTCAACCCGTCCTTCACTCCCGGAATAATGGTTTTGGTAAACCACTCCACATCATCCTCGTAGGTATCCATCGCTTCCCCCAAGCATACCAGCAAACCCACATTGGGATATTTTTCTATAAACGCGGCCACCGACTTACGTGTATAATCACTGATCAGCGGAGTAATAGGACGGTTACGATCCTGTGTTTTCAACCCGTAATGCTCGGCAAAAGGCTTGCTTAACAATATATTATAAAACATCTGGATCACAAAGATACCTCTCTTGTCCGCTTCGGCAGTCAGAAACGAGAACATTTCCTCATTTTTCTTGAAAGTTTCCTCATCCACTTCTACGGCAAAAGGATACTCTTCCAGCTTCACCAAGGAAGCAAACGGATGCCCGTTCCACAGATACAAGGAATTCATACGGTTTTCCACCAGCATATCCAGATATTTTATCCATTGTTCCTTATCATAAAACCAAGGGAAGCTCTCCGGCGTATAGGGATACTCATACACCCCTCTTCCGGGCAGGTATTCCATTTTCTGAATCCCTACACAACCTCCGCGAAGCACCATTTCGGGAGCATCCGTCAGTTGTGCCGGAAACTTCAAATCCTTGTATTGTCCTACATGATCTATCAATTCACGACAGCCGTAAATCACACCGTTTCCGTCGTTTCCTGTCACTGTAGTCATGTTTCCACGGGTAGAAATGGTAAATCCATCCTTTTTCAGTCCGGCTGTATCAGTAGCCTGTTCCAGACGGATGCAGACCTCATCTTTATCTATACCGGCAGTATCCGACAACATAACAGACGAATACCCCGCATCTTCCAGCGCTTTTTTCAAATGTTCTCCAGCAAACAGCACCCGGTTCGACGCTTCCTGCGGCATCACAATATTCACATTGGGTTTCTCGCACCCCCATAACACGCACATACATGCGACAAGTGTTCCTAGCCTGATATTTTTCATTCTTTTCATATAAATTATTTACAGTTAGACGAAAAAAACAACAAGACGTACTCACAAGACCTCCGCCAATCGTCAAAAAGCGAGGAAAAAGCACAAGCTATCACAAAAAGAAATAAAACGATGAACAAATAAACTCATCCGGACTTTTAAGATTAACTCAGAGAATGCGCATTTAAACTGAGAAATATACAGTATCTAAATTTTAAAAATGAAAGAACAATGAAAGAAAAATCTAACCTGACCCTATTTATGGAACAACTTATCCGGTCGCTAAAAGAAGAAGAGCGTTTCAGTACCGCCCACATCTACCAAAGCACATTGAACGCCTTCATGCTCTTCTGCAAGACCGACACCATCCGGTTCAACCAGATGGAACGTTCATACCTGAAACAATTTGAGAACCACCTGCGTAACAAGGGATGCACCTGGAACACTGTTTCCACTTATATGCGTACCTTGCGAAGCATCTACAACAAAGCCGTGGACGATGGTCTTACAGAAGAAAAGCCCCGTCTTTTCCGTCACGTATATACTGGTGTAAAAGCCAATACCAAACGCGCCCTCGATGCCAAAGACATGAGCAAATTATTAAGTGCCTCCCTTCCACGCCCCTTGCCGCAAAGTATGGAAGAGAGCCGGGCATGGATTACCCTAATGTTCCTGTTACGCGGGATGCCCTTTGTGGATCTGGCACACCTGCGCAAAACAGACCTGCAAGATTCCGTTATCTCCTACCGCCGCCACAAAACAGGAACCCTGCTCACCGTAGAGATTCCTCCCGCTGCCATGAACCTTATCAAACGGTATCAAAATACAGATTCCAACTCCCCCTACCTGCTTCCCATTCTCAGTGGAAACCGGAAAAGCGAAGAAGAATATGCAGAATACCAACATGCCTTGCGGAAACTGAACTATGACCTGAAACAACTGGCGGTATACTGCGGAATCAAACTCAATGTCAGTTCCTACACCAGCCGCCACACTTGGGCCACTTTGGCTAAATACTGCCACTTTTCGGAACAATTGATTTGTGATGCCCTAGGGCACTCCTCCACAAAGGTGACCGAAACCTATTTGAAAAGTTTTAAAAACGATGAATTAGACAAAGCAAATAAAGTAATAATTAATCACATTAACATTTCTATATAATCAATTTTAAAACTTCACATTACATTATAAAACAGTAAATTACAAGACTGTTACTTTAGAAGTAACGGAACAGATTTTGGAAGCAAAAGTATACAAACTTTAGATACAGTGCAAGATTTCTACACTTTTTTTTCGTTTTTATTTCAAAAAATTTTTTTATTCCGCATATAGCCCTCCCTGCCCATACTCTGATCGTCAATATGAGTTAAGCTACATTCCCAGTCTTTTATCTTCTCTAACAGCCACTAAATCTTCATTTTACCGCTGTTTTCATGTTTTTTTCCCTCCCTCCTTCCCTTCCGTTACTTCTAAAGTAACAGAAAAAAAACAAAACAAAAATATTGACAATGCGACATTCTTACTTATTTATAATAGCAATCATGCTAGCAGTTATGACTCCGCGTATAGCCTCGGCTCAAAGTATCGCTGTAAAAAGCAATGTTCTTTATGACCTTACCGGCACTTTCAACCTGGGAGGAGAAATAAGGTGTGATGACACCCATTCATTCAATCTGAGCGTCAACTATAATCCCTGGAATCTGGGAGAAAACAAAAAAATGAAACATATTCTGATCCAGCCCGAATATCGTTGGTGGCTCAATGAAACATTCATAGGAAGTTTTTTCGGGGTGCAAGCCCATTTCGCCCAATACAATTTCGGTGGAACCACTCCTTTTACAACAGTAAAGAACAACCGTTATCAGGGTAATCTGATAGGTTGCGGCATTACCTATGGACACCAATGGTTGCTCAGCACATTCTGGAGTCTTGAAGCAAGCATATCTGTCGGATACGCCCATCTCACCTATGATAAATACGGTCCCGCCAAAGGAGACGCACTTATTAAGAAATCCCACTCCAACTATGTCGGACCTACCCAGCTAGGCATATCATTCATTTATTTCATTCAATAAATATAAAAGCAAATATACCCTATCAGTCATGAAACTCAAGACAAACATACTATTCAGTCTTTTATTATGCGGCACCTTTGCCACTGCACAAAACCTGAAACTTGATATCCTGCCTCCCTCCGTTACTCTCGGACAGGACTCTGCCATAGTGTCCATGAAAATGACTCTCAATGTTCCCCAGATGGACACCAAAAGCCATATCCGTCTCACCCCTGTCCTCACAGACGGAACCCACACTGCAGAATTACCTCAAATTCTGCTCAACGGAGAACGTGCACATCGGCTATACCGTCGCACCCTGGCGCTCAACAAACGAAGAGGCAAAGCGAATGTAACTCCCGTATTTACCGCTATCCCCTTGACAGACAGCGATCAGACTATCCACTACCGTGCTTCCCTCCCGGCAGCCGACTGGGTACAGTTCGCCACATTGAACCTCAAGAAAGAAGTCATCAACGGCAACGGAGAGAAAGTACAAAGTGAAAATATCCCCATTCCGGACAAAGCAACCCATATAGCAAAAGTAACAGATAATTTCGTTCCCCAACAGGACAGGAACCGGGAAGCTCCTATGGCAGCAGCCTCACCCTCTGCCCCCGTTGTTCCGGAACACCGTCCTGTTTCCCCTGCCCCGTCTGCACCATCTGCCAAACCATATTTCAAAGGAAGCTATGTATCTCCCGAAAGCGACGCAACCGATGAACGCAACCAGAAAGAGCTGAACTTCAGTCTGGACGAAGCGCGTGTCATAGCCGAAATCAATCCGCAGATGCTTTCGTTACGCGAGCTTTACACCGTAGCCATCAGCTACAAGAACATTCCGGAACAGTTCTACAAAATCATAGATATTAGTGTCAAGATATATCCGGCAAGCCCCGTTGCCAACCTCAACGCCGCTGCTGCCGCCATCGAACGGGGCAACACACAGGCAGCCGGCCGCTATCTGCAAATGGCTTCCCATGAAACGCTTGCCTACAAGAACTGCCGTGGCGCCTACGAACTGTTGTGCAACAACACCTACGAAGGCATCCGCCTGCTGAAAGCAGCCAAAGCCGAAGGCTCGGAAGAAGCCACCTATAACCTGAAAATATTCTTTGAATCCAATCAAACCAATATACAATAAAATATGAAAACCCGGTATATCCTTTCTTGTCTTCTGCTCGGCGGCGCCCTTTCCGTTTCCGCACAGAAAATGGCTGTCAAAAGCAACCTGCTTTCCGCCGCCAACGGTGCGCTGAATGCCGGTGTGGAATATGCCTTCGGCTCCAAATCCACATTCGATTTGTCCGGCAGCATACGTCCGTGGAAACGCTCGGAAGGATATGTCAACAAATATTGGCTCATACAACCTGAATACCGCTACTGGACTTGCCAGAAATTCAACGGCAGTTTTTGGGGAGCCTATCTCAACGGAGCGCAGTTCAACGTAGGAGGGAAAAAGATGCCTTTCGGACTCTTCCCCTGGCTGAAAGAGCACCGATATGCAGGCTGGCTGGCCGGTGGAGGCATAAGTTATGGATACCACATCATGCTCAACCGCCACTGGAATATAGAAGTTTCCGTCGGTGTAGGGTATGAATATATCGATTATAAGAAATATAAATGCCCTGACGTGTGTGCCGAATTACTGGAAAAAGGCCATTATCACTATTTCGGCCCCTCCAAAGCATCCCTGAGTATAGTTTACATATTTAACTAAAGAGCCATGAAATATTTATTCTATTTTATATCATTTATTTTTCCTACGCTTTGCTCATCAGCGCAGCCGGCAGAACGGGACAGTTCGATTTACATCGCCTCCTCCCAGCTCTACCGGATGGGAGAAAGTCTGGTAGTGTCCATGCAAGTAGACATTACCAGACAGATTCCCTCTAACGAATCAGTCATACTGGTTCCCCAGCTCAGCGACAGCCTGGACAACTTCATCCAGCTTCCCGCCATCTATGTGAACGGTCGTAAACAACATATTTTCTTCCAACGTGAAACCGGCCGGCAGGAAAAAGACTATGAAGAGTTACGCCGCCGCAATGACCGGAAACAAAGCGTACATTACTTACGCAGCATCCCCTTCACTCACTGGATGAAACATGCCTCCTTGCATCTCATCGAAAAAGAATGCGGATGCGGAGTCCCCCGCCATACAGACTCCACCTATCTGACCCGCCTGAATATGCTTCCCGATATCCATCCGCACGTAGCGTTTATCACCCCGCAGATGGAAGAAAGGAAATTGCGTGAAGAAAGCGGACGTGCCTATCTGGACTTCCCGCTCAACGAAACAATTATCTATCCCGAATACAGAAACAATCCGGCCGAACTGGCAAAGATAAAACGCAGTATCGACTTGATAAAAAACGATACCAATGTAGTCATTTCACATATTGACATTCATGGATACGCCTCTCCCGAAGGTCCCTACTCAAACAACGAGCGTCTGGCACGGGAACGGACCCAGACCCTGAAAGACTATGTATGCAGCCAATATTCTTTCAATGATACATTGTTTACCACCCATTACACCCCCGAAGACTGGGACGGATTTATCAAGTTGCTGACCGATACCGTTATTTCCCATCGCGAGGAACTGTTACATATTGCGGAGAGCAAAAACAGCCCCGATGAGAAAGAACGGAAAATACGGAAACGTTATCCCGAAGAGTTCCGTTTCATCCTGCAACACTGGTTCCCGGGTCTCCGTCATTCAGACTACACCATCCACTATGTGGTACGTCCGTTTACGGTAGAGCAGGCCAAGCAGGTTTTCGAAAGCAACCCCAAGAATCTGAGTATTGAAGAGATGTTCCGCATAGCCCAGACCTACCCTGCCGGCAGTCCGGAATACAATAAGATTTTCATGACGGCCGTTCTGCTTAATCCGGAACATCCCGTTGCCAATCTCAATGCAGCTTGCATCCTGCTCTCACAGGGAGATACAAAAGGCGCCTCACTCTATTTGGACAAAGCCGGTGAGACTCCCGAAAAGACCCTTTTGCAAGGTATCATGCAAATGCTGAATGGGAATTATACCGAAGCAGAAAACCTGCTGCGCAAAGCGAAAGAAGCAGGACTGCCCCAAGCAGATGAAAACCTGAAGATATTACATGAGATTTACTAATCACATTTTTTTACTAAAACATTTTTACATTATGAACAAAAAATTATTATTATCCTTCGCTCTTGCAGCTGCAATGGCAGGATGTATTAATGATGCAGATGTCCCCTCAGGAAATGGAGACAATCCGATTTCCGGAGCCAAAGGAGGCAACATGGAGATTTCATTTGTAGTCCCTAACTCTTCTAACGGCAGCCGTGCCGCTTCCGCCGAAGACTCTGGAGTCTATGAAGACGGTACTGCCGAAGAATACAAAGTGAGCAATGTGAAACTCTATCTGTTTGATTCTTCCAGCAAGAATTTGGTTACTACCCTCGACGTAGATCAAAATGAATTGGGTATCTCCAGCAAAGAAAACAGCCAAGAAGGACAAACCATCATCTATTCTTGCAACAAGGAAATCATATTGGAACCGGGCAACTATGACATCCTTGCCGTAGCAAACGGTACACAAAACCTTGACATCGAAAAAGAAATAGGCCAGGAATCAACATTATTGGGACAGATTGACGCCACCACTTATGGAAACGGTATGATAACCAGCGTACCCGGAAAGGGATTCATCATGTCCAACCGTGGCTCGGCCAATCTGAACATTGCCGTAGAATCTCCCGAAAAGAGCGACACCAGAGCACACGTCAGAATCAATTTGGAACGTGCCGTTGCCAAACTGATGGTTAGAAATGACAGCAAGGAAATCTACACGTTGAAGAATCCTAAGGGAGTGACTTACGCCACAGTCCGGCTGAACAACTACAAATTCATCAATCTGGCAAACAAGTTCTACACTTTCCGTCATGTCGCTACACTGGATGCCGCATCTGAAACTCCTTCCGCTCCGTCATCTTACAGCGTGGAAGCAGGAAATTTCGGTAACATAGCCGACAACAACGGTTATCTTATCGATCCCTATTTCTTCGACAAGACCGTAGCAGGAGCTACTACCAGTTTCACAGGCGGTTCATTCTACACTAACCACCTGTCAAAACAAACAGACAGCAATTGGTCCGGTCTGGCCGATGCAGGAAAGTACGTTTCTATGTATTGTCTTGAAAACTGTATGTTCCGTCCGGCACAGAACACGGTGTACACCACCGGCATCATGCTGAAAGGTACATTCACTCCGGAAGCCTCACAGACCATCGGCACTGACGGCCAGCCGGTAGAAGACCCGCTCGTGTTCAAGACACTGTATTATTTCAACTATAAATTCTACACCACGCTGGCGGCTGTGGGTGAACATGGTGATGCCAATATTGATGGTTTGACAGAAGCATCCAGCGATGCAGACCTGGCAGCCAAGCAGATTACCCGTTTCACCAAGAATGAAGGTAATTTCTCCACCTTCTACAACTATTGGATCAAACATCTTGATAACGGCGATCCTACCACAATGGGCGTAATGGAATTCGGTATTGTACGTAACAATATTTATTCTGTCAATATTACCAGCATCAAGAACCTGGGTCCCGGCACTCCGGATACCAAACCCGATCCGGACGAATACAAAGCATACTTGGACGTAGAATTCGGAGTATATCCGTGGATTGTCCGTGACCAAGATGCCGACCTTGAATAAAACAGTCTCAAAATAGAAAAACAATGAGTAAAACTGCTACTATCCTCTTCGCCCTATGTACTCTTTTCTGTAGTGCATGTTCCTGGGTAGACGATGACCAATCCGATTGTCCCACAGGCTGTTGGTTAAAGTTATCCTATACCTATAATATGCTGAATGTAGATGCCGTGACCACCCAGGTAAAAGATGTCACGCTATTTATTCTCGATCAGGAAGGAAACTATATAGACCGGGAGGAAGTAGACAGTCTTACATTCCATCAAAATGAATGTATAATCCAAGTCCCCTCCCTGCCTCAGGGAGATTACACCTTTCTGGTTTGGGCAGGTTTGTCGGACTCGCATTATCAACATACTCCCACTTCACTGACACTATTACGCAATGAGGCGGGAGAACAATCCGAAAAACTTTCATCTCTATTCCACGGGCGGCTGGACAACGTGCATATCAGCGGCGAATATCAGGTTTTGGCTCTCTCTCTTACTAAAAACACGAATATTCTGAGCTGCATATTGCAAAGTCAGTCGGCCGTCCCGCTGGATACAGATGATTTCCGTCTGGAACTGACTGCCGGCAACGGATGCATGGATCATTGGAACACTCCGATAGACTCCGTTTCCACCTGTTATCTCCCCTTTATGCAAGAAAGCGCCAATTTGGAAGACATACAGGTAGTACATGCCGGAATGAATACATTGAGACTGATGGAAAATGACGATACCCGTCTACGGTTAATCTATCAACCTAGTGGAAAAGAGATTTTCGATATTCCGCTTACACAATATCTGCTCCTGTCACGTAATGTCGAGACAACCTATATGCCTCCACAAGAATATCTTGACAGGCAAGACCGCTATAATCTGATATTTTTTCTTGACTCAACAAATGATCCGCAGCAACCTTATATATGTTTACAAATGAAAGTAAACGGATGGATGATACGTATAAATAATGCAGAATTAGATAAATAACCTTTCTAATTCGAACATTTCAACCTATATTCGATTCCGTTAAGAAAACAACTTATTTTGTAAAATCTATAAAACGGAACATTATGAGAAATAAAAAAAAATTCAACGAGTTTATGAACAAAACGATTGATGAACTGAAAGACGAGAAACGTTATGGTACGGCTCACATTTATCAAAGCACCTTGAACGCATTCAGTGAATTTTGTGGATGTGAGGTTATTTACTTTCACCAGCTCAACAGAGCCAATCTGAAAGAATTTGAAACCTACCTGCGTGACAAGCAACTAAGTTGGAATACTGTTTCCACCTATATGCGGACATTGCGTGCAACTTATAACAAAGCAGTGGATAAAAAAATAATAACCGAGAATTCCCGTTTATTTCATCATGTCTACACCGGCGTGAAAAACGATATAAAACGCGCATTGGAAGTAGAAGAGATAAACAAGTTACTAAACGAGGTTCCTCTAAAGAAACTACCGGAAGATTTGATACGATGCAGAGTTTGGGCTAATTTAATGTTTCAATTACGCGGAATGCCCTTTGTTGATCTGGCCCATCTTCACAAAAGCGACTTGAAAGGCAACACACTTTCTTATCGCCGATATAAAACAGGTGGGCAAATGATTGTTGATATTCCGATAACAGCAATGAAGCTGATAAACAAATATCAAAATACCAATCAGGACTCTCCCTACCTTTTTCCCATCCTCAGTGGAACAAAAACCGGAGAGGATCTATATACAGAGTATCAGCAAGCACTACGAACCATGAATTACAATTTAGGCAGATTGGCGAAAAAATGCGGAGTGGCAACCAAGGTCAGTTCATACACTACGCGCCATACCTGGGCCACCCTTGCCAAATATTGTAATTTCTCCGAACAATTAATATGTGAGGCTTTTGGACACTCGTCAGTGAAAGTTACAGAAACATATTTGAAAAATTTCAAGAATGAAGAAATAAAGAAAGCTAATGATGCGATAATTCTATACGTTTCAAATAATGGGAAAAAGAGAGTATAAATATATAAAATTCTAATTATCAATAGATTTATATTGTGTTACTTCGTAAGTAACAGATCTTATTTGGAGGGCAAAAATAGACAATTAACTGATAGCAAACAAATAAAGGCACAGCTTTTTTCTAGATTTTAATTAAAAAGGTTATATAATAGATAAAAAGTAATAATAATATGAACAATTATCAAATCGAAGGAGAACAAAGAAATACAACAACACACATTGCGCTTTTTACTATTAACGCAATGCAATAAATTCACTATATTTCACATAGTTATCTCTTATATATATTTATAAAACGACAGAATATTAATTATACAACTAATCCATTAATTCACGTTCTGTTACTTACGAAGTAACAGAAGGATATTAAAAAGAAAAAAAGTGACATATTTAAAACACACCTTTTAAAAACATAATATAGATCTGACATCTAAAAAATTTAACCTATGATACAAGTTCAGAGATTTAATAAAGCACTTAAATTAGCAGTCATTCTAGGAGATTTAGTCATTCTGAATGTACTTTTCATCTCATTTAATTCAATATGGAACGAGTTGTTTGGGGAGAGGGCCTACAGTGGCACTTTACCCCAAATTCTAACTCTATTCAGCGTATGCTATTTTGCGTGCACTATCTCAGGAGGTGTCATATTACATCGACGAGGAGCCCGTGCCGATCAAATTGTATTCCGGGCACTCCGTAACGTTTTTTATTTCTCCCTATTGTCAACAAGCTTAATTGTACTATCAGAACTTGAAATATACTCCAATCGCTTTTTTGTCTATTATTTCATTCTACTTTTCCTCTGCATCACTTTCTATCGTCTGCTTTTCCGTTTCTGCATACAGCTATACAGAAGCCGCGGAGGTAATTTCCGTACCGTCCTTTATTTGGGAAGCACCGAAAATATAGCCGAACTTTATCATGAAATGACCTCCGACGCCACTACCGGATACCGGGTACTGGGATACTTCGACACAACCCCCAATGCCAAGTTCCCTGCCAGTTGTACTTATTTGGGAAAGCCGGAGCAAACCATTGATTACCTGACAAAAAACAAAGTGAACCAACTTTATTGTTGCCTGCCCTCGGCATTAAGCGAATGTATCGTGCCGGTCATTAATTATTGCGAAAACAACCTGATACATTTCTACAGTGTGCCCAATGTGCGCAACTACCTGCGCCACCGTATGTACTTTGAAATGATAGGCAGTGTCCCCATTCTCAGCATCCGCAAGGAACCTTTGGGAAAAATAGAAAACAGGCTGATAAAACGTATATTCGATGTAGCCTTCTCATTACTCTTTTTATGCACATTGTTCCCCATTATATTCCTTATTGTAGGAGTGACCATTAAAATCACTTCTCCGGGCCCCATATTCTTCCGTCAGAAACGTAATGGATTGAATAATAAAGAATTCTGGTGTTATAAATTCCGTTCTATGAAAGTGAACAAGGAATCGGACACCTTACAGGCTACCCTCAATGATCCTAGAAAAACCAAATTCGGCGATTTCATGCGCCGGACCAATATTGACGAACTTCCGCAATTCATCAATGTATTGCTGGGAGATATGTCCATTGTAGGACCACGCCCTCACATGTTGAAACACACGGAAGAATATTCCAAGATAATCAATAAATACATGGTCCGCCATTTCATCAAACCCGGTATCACGGGATGGGCGCAAGTGACCGGTTTCCGTGGCGAAACCCGTGAGCTGGAAGACATGGAAGGACGTGTGAAAGCCGATATATGGTATATGGAGCACTGGTCTTTCCTGCTCGACCTTTATATCATGTACAAAACCGTGGCAAATGTGCTACGCAAAGACAAGCAAGCTTATTAAGTTCAAAATAGAGAATTAAAATTAATAGAGAGCCAAAAAATGAGAAGATTGAAACTTACCCTATTCGCGCTGGTTTCACTACTACTATGTAGTTGCAGCGCCTACAAAAAAGTACCTTACCTGCAAGGGTCCGAGTATCTGGACATGGCAAATGTCAAAACACCCTTGTATGATGCACACATCATGCCTAAAGATTTGCTGACTATCACGGTGAATACCAGCGATCCCGATGCCGCCATTCCCTTTAATCTGACGGTAGCCACCCCCATCACGGCAAACAGCAAAAACCTTACCAGCCAACCATCTTTACAACAGTATCTGGTAGACAATAACGGAAACATTGATTTCCCTGTTTTGGGAACACTGCACATCGGCGGCCTTACCAAAAGCCAGGCGGAAAATATGATAAAGGAGAAACTGAAGACCTATATCAAAGAAGACCCTATTGTAAATGTACGCATGGCAAACTACAAAATCTCTGTGATGGGAGAAGTTGCCAGCCCCGGTACATTCACCATCACCAATGAAAAAGTAAATATCATGGAAGCACTGGCTATGGCAGGGGACATGACCGTATACGGACAACGCGACAAAGTGAAACTGATCCGTGAAGACGCGCAAGGCAACCGCCAGGTTATCCCGCTGAACCTGAACGATGCCGACATCATCGTATCTCCTTACTACTACCTCCAGCAGAATGATGTAGTGTATGTCACTCCCAATAAGACCAAAGCCAAAAATGCAGGAATCAGCAACAGTACTACAATCTGGTTCTCTGTAGTGGGAACCCTTGTCTCACTCGTCAGCCTGATAGTAACCATTGCCAAATAAACAGAATTATGAAAGAAGATTTATACGACGACCTCTATCTGGAAGAAAAAGAAGAAAAGACTGATTTTAAAGCGGTTCTTTTTAAATATACCATTCATTGGCCTTGGTTCGTGGCATGCATTCTGTTATGCATGGCAGGAGCCTGGCTTTATTTGCGTTACACCCCGCCGGTATACAACATCTCGGCGTCCGTCATCATCAAAGACAATGACAAAAACAGCAAAGCAAGCAGCGGCATGGCCGACTTGGAAGACTTGGGATTTTATTCTTCCATCAACAATTTTGACAATGAGGTAGAAATCCTGCAATCGCGCACGCTTATCAAGAAAGTAGTGGAAGAACTGGATCTTTACATCAGCTATGCGGCAAAAAGTAGTTTTCATGATATAGAACTTTACAAAAGTTCCCCTGTCAAAGTATGGATTACCCCTGAAGAAGCTCAGAAACTCCCTGCTCCGGCATATATCAACCTGACTTTGCAACCGGGCAATAAACTGAATGTGAAGATCACAATAGGAGAACAGGAATACAGCAAGCAATTCGACAAACTGCCTGCCTTGCTGACCACTCCGTCGGGGACTTTCAGCTTCACCCCGGCTGATTCGACAATCGCAAAAAGCGAGCAAAAAATCATGGCTACCGTTTCTTCCCCCCGCAGTGTGGCCGGCAGCTACCGGGGAGCATTGAGCATAGAGCCTACTTCCAAATCCACCACTATCGCACAGATCTCTGTAAAGAGCACGCATACGCAACGTGGTATGGATTTTATCAACAAACTGGTGGAAATCTACAACCGGGATGCCAACGACGATAAAAACGAAGTGGCCACCAAGACCGCAGAATTTATTGATGAACGTATTAATATCATCAACGGTGAACTGGGAACTACGGAACAAGAACTGGAAACCTTCAAGCGCGATGCCGGGCTGACCGACTTGAAAAGCGACGCCCAACTGGCATTGAGTGAAAACTCGGAATACGAAAAAAAACGTGCTGAAAACAGCACCCAGCTCCGGCTGGTACAATTCCTGGCCAGCTATGCCAACAATCCGGATCATGCCTACGAAGTACTTCCTGTCAATGTAGGCCTGACAGATACCGGACTGACCGAATTGATCAACCGCTACAATGAGATGCTGCTGGAACGCAAGCGCCTGCTCCGCTCCTCTCAGGAAAACAACCCGGTGGTAGTCAATCTGGATGCCAGCATCCGCGCCATGCGCAGCAATGTACTGACCACCATCAACAGCGTGCAAAGAGGCTTGGCCATCACCCAGGCGGATCTGGAACGCCAGGCAGGCAAATATGCCGGACGCATCACCAATGCTCCGGGACAGGAACGCCAGCTAGTCAGCATCTCGCGCCAACAGGAAATCAAAGCAGGACTTTACCTGATGCTGCTGCAAAAGCGTGAAGAAAATGCCATCACTCTGGCATCTACCGCCAACAATGCCCGCATAGTAGACGAAGCGCTGGCAGATGCCATCCCCGTATCTCCCAAAGGAAAGATGATTTATCTGGTAGCACTGATTCTAGGCGTCGCTCTGCCGGTTGCCGTGATCTATATCATCGAGCTTTTTAAATACAAGATAGAAGGACGTGCCGATGTGGAAAAAATCACATCCCTTCCTATAGTCGGTGACGTACCTTTCTCTGAAAATAAATCTTCGGAGGGAGCCATTGTAGTACACGAAAACCAAAACGACCTGATGGCCGAAACTTTCCGTAATGTACGCACCAATGTACTTTATATGATGAAGAGTAACGAGAAAGTTATATTGGTTACCTCCACCACTACAGGAGAAGGCAAAACCTTTATCGCTTCCAATCTGGCTGTCAGTCTGGCTTTATTAGGAAAGAAAATTGTGATTGTGGGGCTTGACATCCGCAAGCCGGGTCTGAACAAAGCTTTCCAATTGTCACGCAAGGAACAAGGCATCAGCCAGTTCCTCGCTAATCCGGAACATACCGACCTGATGTCGCTGGTACAAGTTTCAAACATCAATCCTAACTTGTCCATTCTGCCCGGAGGTCCTATCCCTCCCAACCCGACCGAATTGGTGGCACGTGAATCTTTGCCTCAGGCTATCGACATACTGAAAAAGCATTTTGACTATATCATTCTGGATACCGCCCCCATCGGCATGGTGACCGACACCCAACTGATTTCGCGAGTAGCCAATGCCAGCATCTATGTGTGCCGGGCAGACTACACCCACAAGGCAGATTATACTTTAATCAACGAACTGGGCGAACAGAAAAAACTGCCCAACCTATGTACCATTATCAACGGACTGGACATGAAGAAAAAAAAGTACGGATATTACTATGGATACGGCAAGTATGGCAAGTATTACGGATATGGTAAAAAATACGGTTACGGCTATGGATACGGCGCAGAAAATGTAAACAAAAAGTAATTTCAAAATTAATTACATAATAAAATAAGACTAATCCTCTTTCTAGAACGTTAATATTTTAACAAATTCAGAAGAGAATTAGTCTTATTATGTTTTAATATATAAATATTATTTACTATACTTTTCTTTTGAAACATCAAAACAGGGACACTGTTTCACCCATTCCTCAGGCTCTATCTCACCATTTCCGTTCAAATCCGGACTTAAATCCCGATGACCGCAAACCTTGCAACCGGGATAATCCACCAGCAACGCCCTGACCAGTACACGCAATGAATGTTTCTGCCACACCGTCCGCGTATCCGCCGGCCTGCCCCGCTCGCTGAATCCCCCCTCATAGCATATCCCGATACTCTGCGCATTATACCCACGCGCATGCGCCCCGATTTTCTCTATGGGACGGGTTGTTTTTATATCCCCGTTCTTACGGATATAAAAATGATATCCGGGTCCGTTCATTCCACGCCTGCGGTGGCACACCTCCAAATCCTGTTCGGTAAAGTCCCTGTCCGCCTTTGTGGCGGAACAGTGGACAACAATCAGATTAATCACTCTCATCCCCCTATGCACGAGCTGATTCCTACTACACCCGCAATAGCCGTAGCTACTGCAATCACCACTTTCAAAATAGTGCTCCAAACAGATTTACCTTTCATTCTACAGTTTTTTTTTAATTAAACACTTGTCCGCCACCTACTTAAGCAGGTTTTTGCTCCTCCTTCGTTTTCACCGGCAATTTATCCACTTTCGTATATTTCAGTGCTGCCAAAATACCGCTTAGCGCAATACCCGGACGGAAATTGATACGCGCTTTTCTAATCATCGACACATCATACGTATCCTCCGTTTCCGCACCTCTTCCGCTCAGACCTATCTGGAAAGTGCCCAGATCGGCAAGCCTTACAATCTCACCCCCTTCCAGAGCCTCCATAATCACATCCTCCAAAGCAACAAGCACAGCCATTACATCCGCACGCGTCACCGTACAGGTCTTCTGAATACGATCCGCCATTTCGCGAATCTCTACATGGCCATTGGCCTGAGCTTGTGCATAAAACTTAGGCACCGCATCCTGATCAAGCGGATTATTACGCTTTACTACCGAATAAGAAACTGTTCTTCCCATACTTTTAAAATTAAAAATTAAAACTTTTAAATTAAGAAACACACTGACAATCAACTATTAATCACTAAGCCGGCTATGATTGACTTTTGATTACACTACAAAGATACGATGAAGCGGAAGCCCTGTGTCGACATTGGTAGAGAGCCGTAGAACATTGTCGAGAAATGTCGAGAATAACTTACAGGCAGAGTAGGAAAACAAGGACATTTTGTGTATCTTTACTCTATAATCAAAACAGATAAAAGAACATGAACCAAGAAGAAAAAGCATTCATTATCAGAGCGTATGACAAAGCGGAACTGGCAGAATTATATAGCCCCGGACGGACCGCTGCGGCAGCCCTGCAAACCCTATATCGCTGGATGCGGAGAAATATGCTGCTGCAGGAAGAATTAAACGAAGCGGGCTACAACAAATTCCGCCACAGCTTTCTGAAGCATGAAGTGGCAATCATAGTGAGGCATCTGGGAGAACCTTAGGACATACGCTTCCCAAAGGACCTGTTGTTTACTTCGAAAGACCTTGTTGTTTTTTTTAAATCCCCTGTTGTTTTACCGGAAAGGTCCTGTTGTTTTTTGAAAACAACAGGACCTTTTTTACCAGTATTTTAGGCTCACAAGGCTCAGGGCTCACTTAGGCGGTAATTTAGGCCAAGATTTACCGGTCTTTCTATACTTACCATCCTCTTTCTCAACGATTTGATAATACACCAAACGCAACAAATAACGTTTCACGGATGCTGTAGGCAACCCTGCTTCATTGGCAGTCGCCATCAGCTCCGAATATGTAAACTCACGCGGCATTGTTCTCAAGATGGGACGCAGTTTGAAAAAAGCCTTTACCGGCCTGATTCTTCCGGCAGTATCATCCATGGAAGTGGAAAGCAGCAAACTGTGTTCCAGCAACACATCCACTATCTGCATGGCCGTACGGAAATCCTCATCCGAACATTTCCACTCCGATGTATTCCATTGCGGCTCGCACTTACGCAATGCAGTCAGCACCATGGCAATACGAGACATCATCAGTCCGTGGCGCAGCACAATAGCACCCGGAGAATCATCATCTTCCGCCACTACCTCACGCAGATACGTTCTGAAACGCTCCGTATGCTCTTTCCATTGTTCCTCGGTGAAAATCACCTCGGTAGACGATCCGGAGAGAAAGATAAACATACGCAGCAGCTCCTCGCCCATCCCTTTGAAATAAGCGCGCATATCCAGCCGGACTTTGCCGGGATTGGCAGACTTATACTCCCAGGGGGCCTGTCCCACATAGAAAGCCACACGGCTGTACATCCCATTCTCCAGCGAAGAAATAAATTTATGCAACTGGGCGGGAGTACCCGAAGCACATAATGCCAGATGAGGATCACTCACAATAACAAGCCGGTGATCCGTCTTGAAATAAGAAGACACCTCCTCGTGCTGGGAGGCGGCACGCATCACATCATCATGTTTTCCATACTCCTGGTGCATGGCAGAACTTATCATATCCAGCTCGGAGGCATTCATCACCAAGCCGACCGATCCACCCGCCTCCAAAGCCAATATCAACTGGCTTTTCGAAATATTGGGAGCCACCTTCAGGATGCGTTCCACCGGCATCTCCGGGCATTGGTCCAAATCGGGAACCCTCTTTTCCTGAGCGGCAAGCCGTTCCTCCAGATTCCACTTCAGCAATTTCTGCCGGTACTCACGCTCATCCTTCCTGTTCAGTTCATCGTAATACCCCTGAATGGCTGCGGGCAGAATTGCCGCCAGTTGCATCACCCCTTTTCCTCTGCCCGAACCGGCTAAAGCCACCAGGTAGAGATCGGCGGAATAAACCATTCCTCCATAATTCATCCTCACCCCCGGCAGACAACCGCTGATGTTGGTAATCATGGAGAGCAACAGAATATCCCTCTCGCGCTTGTTGCGGACGTGTGTCAAACCACGCTTCAAAAAGTCGGGCAAACGGTCGAACAGCTCATCCGGAAGACACGGAACATTGCGGCGCAATTTGTCAGCCTCAAGTTTCTCTATTTCAGCTTCTTCACCCTCTTCGCCGGAATCAGAATACCGCCTAAGTGAGCCTTGAGCCTTGTGAGCCCTGGAAGCAGGTGTTTCGGGGCCCTTGTTCATGTCGGCATACCGGTATCCGGAGTCTATGCGCGGAGGTATATCCCCGGCGGCACACCCCATACCCGCCAGCCTTTCCACCGCCAGCGTTTTCAGCCGGACCAACTCTTCTTCCCCCACTCCTTTATAGCGGGCGATACGTCCCAGCTTCAACAAAAACTCATTCTTTTTGCCATCCACAAAGGGATTCTGCGCCAAGAACTCGTTGAAGAATGTGTGCAGCATGCCCGAAGCCGCAACGAGAGGCTTGGATGCACTTGCCGGGGTCTTCACTTTCAACTCTGCCAGAATCTCCCCCACCCTGTCGGGATGCTCCGTCACAAAGCGGCGCCAGGGAAAAACTTCGGTATCCGGACGAAAAAAAGCTTCCGGATCATACGACGCAAAGCAAGGACGGGTGGGATTTTTGCAACTCATGTCACAGGGAAAGGCAAGAAGCTGCGCCACGTGCCATGCCACCAACGCGTATGCCAGACGATACTCGTCCACACTCTCTGCTTCCACACGCACCACCAGCTTCAGCCCGTCGTACGAAACGCTGCGCCATGCCGCCTTCACCCAAGGAGTGTCCTTCAAGACCTGCAAGAACTCAGACACACGGCCGTTACATTTATCCACATCCAGCATGGCGTCCCCGCTCCACTGCTTCAGATTAGTTTCGGCATGGCTCCCTTCGCAACGCCCGGCTATCACCAGCGCGGCCAGTTTTCTCTTTAATTTCTTGGCCTCTGTCTCCCTGCCCGAAGCCTTCAGGCGCTGATACTCTTCCACTTGCGCTTTCCAACGTTCGCCACGCAGAAGTTCCACAAACTCTTTCAATGTCATATCCACGGCATGTTCATCGAACACCGAGAAATAGAAAGAGCATAAATCGGTATAAACCATTCATGTATGAATTTAAATTATCAAAAGGAGGGCATTTCCCTCCACCATGAAAACAAAAGTATATTGCAAACCCATACAATCAAAAGTTAAAATTGTACACTAACCAAACATAAAGTATTGATTTACAACCCCCATTCATTACACAAGTGTACAAATAACCGGGAGACTTCCTTTTAGTGTTTTTTTATATTTTATTCCTTATTTCCTTTCTTTCCTCTTTTTCTTCTCTTTCCGTTCTTTCTTCTTCTTTTCCTCCTTTTTCCGCATAAACTCGTTTATATCAGCCAGTGTATCCTTACACATGTGTTTCAAAACCCTCATTTCCTCATCGGTGTATCCTTCACCGGACAGGCGATATTTCACCATTACTATCTCCAGTTCCTGAAAGAACTGCAATCTGCCATTATTTTTCTTATAAATCTTGATTTTTCCATGATGTTAATATGATTTAAAATATAAAAAGTACAAAAGTAGGAATAAATGTATTATTCTTGTTAATTTTTTCATTTTTTGCGAACAAATAGCTTGTTATCGTAAAATATTGTCTATATTTGCATCAGAATTTAACGACAAGCTTACCTGGGAATGACACAGGTAACAGCGTAGCGTGCTTAAGAGGCATCATTTCTTTCAATTTTTAGAACATCTAACATTACTTTTCCTTCCTCCGAATATGAAAAAATGGCTAGTGGCGTATGTCCGCCTTCACCACGAAAAGAAGACGGCCGAACGGCTGACTGCAATGAATATAGAAAACTTCCTGCCTGTACAAGAAGAAATCCGCCAATGGACTTACCGGAAAAAGAAAATAGAACGGGTGGTTATCCCTATGATGATTTTTGTCCATGTGGATGCGGCGGAACGTTCGCAGGTGCTCACGCTGTCGGCCATCAGCCGGTATATGGTGCTGCATGGCGAACATACTCCGGCGGTGATTCCGGACGAGCAAATGGAACGGTTCAAATTTATGCTGGATTATTCGGACGAGGCGGTGGAGATGTGTGCCGCACCATTGGTTCCGGGAGAATTGATACGAGTGGTCAAAGGTCCGCTAAAGGGACTGGAAGGAGAACTGGTGGAAGTGGATGGAAAGGCGAAAGTGGTGGTGAGACTGGATTTGTTGGGATGTGCGGGGGTTGATATGCCGGTGGGGTTTGTGGAGAAGATGAAATAAGGATGGCGGACGCTAGGAAATGTGGAGGGGAAACAAACCATCATCCAAATAGCCAAAGATATTTATGGTGAAACAGTGAAGGTATATCTCTTCGGTTCCCGTCTGAATGACGAAAAGCGTGGAGGAGATATTGATTTATTAGTCCGCAGCACGGGAGAAAAGAAAGGTGTATTGGCACGCATCCGCATGACCGCACGCTTGAAACTGCATTTGGGCGACCAAAAGATTGACGTCATCGGTGACCATGAGGATTCACTGGTAGTGCAGGAAGCTTTGAAAAACGGAATACAACTGATATGACAGAAAAGAAAATTCACAGGATTATTCTTTGCTTGAAACAGATGTTACCGTCATTTTGAATGAACTGTTTTCCAAAAGTGCCTTCAAAGGCAACAGACACGCTTGAGCTGTGATACAGACTATTCTTTCCCGATACTTTTTTCTATAACATAAACTTCGTAACAAAGTTATCGAGAGGAAGCAAACGCATTTAGAAATTCACCGTTAAATAAGATTTTCTCTACTATCTACTAATTTATAAAAAAGCAGTTGTTCGATCTGTGACCGTGTGAAAAAAAGGTAAGGTTCATATCCTATCTTGGATCGGAGTATAGAATTCCATAAAGAAATGGTTAATATTAAACAAGATTCATTCGTTGGTAAACGGGGCTTGTTCCATGCTGTAAGAAAAATTTAATTGGAAGATATTTTCTAAATTCATATTATTGACTATTAGCTCATTAAAAATAACATTTTTTCTTGAAATCAGAAAGATATCTATTAAACAAATAGAAGAAAAACTTTTAAAATAAACATTCCATCCATCAATGTCTGACAATTTTAACAAAAATCGCTTAGCTAAAAACACCATTTTACTTTATGTACGTATGTTGTTTACGATGTGGTTAAATTTGTATACCACACGTTTAACACTTGCTAATCTTGGTGTAGAGGATATGGGAATCTATGGTGTTGTTGGTAGTATTGTCAGTATGTTCGCTGTTTTCAGTGGTGGAATGGGCAATGCCGTACAACGTTTTCTGACCTATGAAATAGGACGTGATAACGGTGATCCAAATAAAGTATTTTGTTCTTGCTTAAATGTCATATTCTTATTGTCCGGAATCATATTTATACTACTTGAGGTCGGAGGTCTATGGCTTCTACATACCAAAATAAACATACCAGCGAAAAGTATGGATGCAGCCCAATGGGTGTTTCAAATATCAGTACTCACTTGTATAGTCAATCTTATAAGCATTCCTTATAATTCACTAATCGTAGCACATGAAAAAATGAATGCTTTTGCTGCTATCAGTATTCTTCAAGTAATCTTAACATGTACTTCAGTCTATTGCCTTAGTTATTTTCCTACCGGCCGTTTATTAATCTATGCTATATTGATGGCAACAATAAGCATATTAATAAGAATAACTTATCAGATATATTGCCATCGCAAATTTCCGGAAGTCCATTACCATATGATTATAGATAAAAACCAAATAATGCAAATTGGCAAATTTGCCGGTATATCCTCTACTTCTGGTGCTTTGCAGGTTCTTTCGTCACAAGGGTTTATCCTCGTTATCAATCTTACATTCGGGGTGGCTATTAATGCTGTATATACAATTTCAATGCAATTGAAAAACTCTGTTCTGTCATTTGCCCAAAATTTGCAACGTGCCATCGCTCCACAAATAACAAAAACATACGCCAATGGTGAGCTAGATATACATAAAAAACTTATCTATGCAGGAAGTAAATTTCAAGTATTTCTTATATTTTTTATAATGATACCATTCCTTTTTCAAACGGAATATATCATGTACCTCTGGCTAGGTAATGTACCACCATATGCAGTGACTTATGCACAATGCACCATATTTCTGAGCCTTACCTATGCTTCTTTTGAAACAATACGTACAGCGGTATATGCAACCGGCAATATTACTAAATTTATGATATGGCCCGAAGCTATATATTTATTAGTTTTGCCTATCAGCTACTATGCCGGCATAACAACCAATAATCCTAATGCCCTGATAATAGCAATGGTATTATATGAAATATTTGTTTGCACAATACGAGTATGGATAGCATCAAAAGTTTCAATCATAAAAATAAATGAATTGCTTAAAAAAGTAATCAAACCCTGTTTCTTTGTAGCTGTACCAGCATCGTTTATATGCAAAATAATTACATTGTTTATTCCACAGACTATTTGGGGGCTAATCTCAATTCTCTGTTTAAACAGCATTTCATTAAGTTTAATCATTATAGTAATCGGATTAAGCAAACAAGAAAAAAATATGATAAGTACATTCTTGAAGAATAAAATAAAATAAATAGCAATAACATATATACTTTCTGATTATTGCAAATTGTTAGATAAAAATAGACTATTTATTTAGAGTTCGGAATGGTTATAATATTCTGATACAGATTCTATTGTATAACTCATATACAAATGTACTTTCAAACAGAATGCAGATACAAAAACAACAGCAAGATAAAAAAATTCTCACTTCGATAGATTACATAATATAGATAAACGCTCAACGCCAAAGATATTATCAAACAGATAAGAAATTAGTTGATAAAAAGGCTACCTAACTATCCAAATAACTTCTAAAATAGTTCTTTACTTATTTGAAGAATAGATAATATAACATTAACAGCTCAAGTACAGAATAATTTATCAGCTTTCTTTTGAAAAGAAGAAAAAACTTTTTCTGCTTAGAGAAAGGCAAAATAATCGTCCTGCTTCCTAATCATATATTGATATCATAATCCGCAAGATGAATGAAATTATCAGTACTAGATTATTGCATACTCATCGGATTAGAAAAATAAAATAATAAAGAGCAAAAATAATATTCTTTTTCTGAAAAAACAATTTAACAATTATATTATGAACTTATTAGATAAACTTATTTATCATTGCTCACAACCACGTTTGCGATTATTACATTCTCTGTTTTTTAATTTCAAGTTACTTCCTATTAAACAAGCGATTAAGCTGCCTATATATATATATGGTCCTATTAAATTCTATTGGCTATGTGGAAAAATTGAATTAAGATCGGAAAAAATTTTCTCTGGCATGATAAAGCTTGGACGAAATAACGAATTTTTCAATGGTACTGACAAAAGTTCTTTTATCCTCATGGAAAAGAACTCTAAAATCATATTTGAAGGTCCATGTGCTATAGGTAATAATTATAAAATACGTGTAACACAAAATGCAGAACTTATATTTGGTGCTTATACTTTTTTTGGCTCTTCTATTAAATTTATTTGTTCTAATAAAATTAAAATTGGAGCATACACACGATGTGCTTATGAAAGCCAGCTTGTTGATTCCAATTTCCATTTTGTATTAAATATGAAAACAGGAAATGTAACAAGGCGAGAAAGTGAAATTTTAATAGGAAAATGTAATTGGATAGGTAACCGCACATCAATAACAAAAGGAAGTAAAACAAAAGATTTTTCAATCATATGTGCAGGATCTTTAATGAATAAAGACTATACACAAAACGAAGAGAATTTTATTATGCTTGGAGGATCTCCTGCAAAAGTTTTGACATCAGGATTAAAGCGTATATTCTCAACCGAAATAGAAAAAGATATTATATATTTTTTCAACAACAACCCCAAAGCCAATAATTATAATCTCACTTCTGAACTCAGTGATGATTTTAAAGATATACATTATTGGTTTGAACATATGATGTAATATTACTATGAATAAAATAAAAATAAACTTATTATCCCATGGGAGATTTCACATGGTTGATCTAACACGTGAACTAAAAAAACAAGGATTTGATGTAAAACTATATTCATTTGTTCCCCCCAAAATGTGCAAAAAGTATGGTTTATGTAATGAAGACTTTTACTCTCTATTCTATATATTAGCACCATTAGTATATATCAGTAGGCACTTTAAATCTTTTGATAAAATTCGCAACATAATACAGGATGTAATAATGGCAATTATAATGAGGAAGTGTAATATTCTAATATCTTTAACAGGCTTTATTTTCGCTCCTAAAAAAGCCAAAAGAAATGGTGCGACCATCATATTTGAACGAGGATCCAAACATATTTTAGAACAAGAGAAAATTTTAAAACACATCCATAATAGAAAAGAGATAGAAGTAATACCATCTTTCAACATAAAAAGGAATTTAGAAGCCTATAATATAGCCGATTATATATCAATCGCCTCACACCACGTAAAAGAAAGCTTTATAAAAAATAATTTTAATCCGAATAAATTATTTATCAACCCTTATGGAGTAGATTTATCAATGTTTAAACCTACCCTTAAAAAAAATAAGCCTTATGATGTAATTATGGTTGGTGGATGGTCATACCGCAAAGGTTGTGATCTTATTATCGAGGCAATGAAGCAAATGAAACTAAAATTCTTACATGTTGGAAGTATTGTGGATATTCCATTCCCCACAAATATACCTCATTTTACTCACATTGACGCTGTTGACCAGTCAAAACTTATAAATTATTACCATCAAGCAAAAATCTTTCTATTTCCATCACGAGAAGACGGATTTGGTATGGTATTATCACAAGCCATGGCATGTAACTTACCTATCGTTGGAAGTCCAAACTCAGGAGCACCGGACTTGAAAGAAATGATTGCTATTCAAGACTGCATTACTATCATTCAAGATTACACCATAGACTCTGTAATTAATGCTGTAAATCAGGCACTTCAACAGTATAATAAACTTTACGAGGTTTACGCAGGCGAAGCCGTTAACAACCTCACCTGGGAAGCATACGGCAATAGATATGCAAATTTTATAAACAAAATTATTTCAGACAAAACGCAACATTTACTATGAGAATACTTTCTGTTGGTTCGTTATCCGGAATGAGCAACACTTGCTTACACAGAAATTGGGCATTACACAAAGTTGCAGATGAAGTAGATGAAATAAATACTCAACTCAACCCTATTACATTATGGGGACGCATATGCTATCATCTTTTCTTTTTAGGATTGCCAATACGTATACCTGAGAATAATAAGGAAAATGAGAAAATATGCAAAATGGTAAAAAATAAAGATTATGATATCGTATGGATAGATAAAGGACACACGATATTACCTTCTACACTTAAATATATTAAAAAAATATCTCCTAATACTATTATAGTCAGTTATTCTCCAGACAATATGGCATTACGTCATAATCAAACTCAACAATACTTAGAAACGATTCCACTATATGACTATTTTTTCACAAATAAAAGTTATATTCTTGATAATATGCGTAAATTAGGGGCCAAGAATATTTTTTTTGTAAATAATTCCTACGAAGAAACTTTTCACCATCCATATAATTTAACTGAACAAGAAAGAATCGAACTAGGTGGGGATGTCGGTTTTGTTGGCAGTTGGGAACAAGAACGTTGTGACAGTATTTTATATCTGGCAGACAATGGAATAAAGGTACGCGTATTTGGTACAAAAGAATGGCAAAAATATAAAAATTACAGTCCCAATCTAAAAATTGAAGACCATGGTTTAAAAGGGATAGATTATTCAAAATCACTACAAGCTTTTAAAATATCCCTTTGTTTTCTTCGTAAAATAAACTACGATTTACAAACAAGCCGTTCTGTTGAAATTCCCGCTTGTAGTGGTTTTATGATGGCAGAACGAACTGATGAACATCTTTCAATGTTTGAAGAAAATAAAGAAGCTGTTTATTTTTCCTCCAAAGAAGAACTCTTAGAAAAATGTAAATACTATTTAGTACATGATTCTGAACGTAAATCAATAGCTTTAGCAGGACGTAAAAGGTGCATAACTTCAGGTTATAGCAACGAGGGAATGATACGTTCTGCCTTTAAACTTATTTACAATAAAAAAGGATAGCAATATGTTACAAATAAAAAGATGGGGACATTGTATCATTCTTATTGCTATTGCTGTTGAACTTATACTATGGCCATCATTAGAAAACCTAATCGGATGTGGAATGACTTTAATCTGTTGGATTATTTTTAGCAAAATAGGCTTAAATGAAACAACAATAAAAGAACACATATTTAGCTGGCTTGTATTTTTATCAATGAGCTTATACCGAATATTACCACTTTTAGCAACCCTTTTAGAATGCCACTCTATAGGATACAACTTCGTTAATCCAATCGAAACATATTTAGGCGAAACATGCCTATTTTTAATATCAGCTTTAGCTTTTTATCTTGCAACAAATCAAAAGAAAGCACTAACAAGCTTAAAAATAAGACTATACAAATGTGGATTTTATGATCGTGTATCAGATAATACTATTTGGTGCTTAGGGATTCTTGGATTAATTATTAGATTCTATTTAATGAGTACTCATATTCAAATTGGAGATATCATAGGAAAAGCCCTTTCAGGATTCACATTTTTTCAATATGCCCCTATCATGCTTTTTTTTCCATCTCTATATAAAATGAGTAAACTAAAAAAAATTATAGTTTTCAATAAAGGTGGAGTAATATATTTTATATTCATCATATTATTATCATTTGCTACAAACAGCAGATACGCCATACTAGAACCATTTGGAACATTTGCACTATTATTTTTATTATCATACATTCAGCATCCAAGTCGTTTACGTCAAAATATAAATAAAAAATATATTATATTAGGCATTTTCATTATTATATTTTTAATACCATTTGTAAGTGATGTATCATTAGCAATGCTTGCCAATCGAGGAATTCGTGGAAAAGTAAGTACTTCCGAACTATTCAGCAACACTATTAACACTTATCTCGATAGAGATAAAATGAATTTACTCCGCAAAATAAAAGATGAAAAAAATCTTACCACACTCAAAGAGCAACCCAAAGAATGGTCGGAAAATTATGTTAGCAATTTTGCATTAAATCGTTATTGCAACATGCGTGTAAGTGACAATACATTATATCATGCAAAGAAAGTTGGCTTTGCTAACGAAAAAATGTATTCTGATTTTTGGAATGAAATCATAGCACTACTCCCTTCGCCCATATTGAATTCTTTAGGTATTCAATATAACAAAAATGAACGCTATTCTCGTGGTGATAAATTAAAAGCACTATCAACAAATAGTCCTCCTTTTGCATCCTACCTTGTTACCAGCCATTTAGCCGATGGTCTTTTAACATTTGGATTTTTATATTTTCCAATAGAGTTTTTTCTCTTTTATCTAAGATTTCTATTTTTAGATACATTTATAATCAAGCACAACAAAAGAGTTATTTATTCTATTTTAGGATTAACTACTATTTTTTCTTTTTTAGCAATGTTCAGGAATGCTGGAGGAGCATGTGATAGTCTTCCTTATTTATTACGCGAATATTGGCAAGATATTATATTGTTTTTAATAGGATTTTCCATATTAAAAAAAATTATTCGATAACAAAATGATGAAAATACTCTTTATATATCGGCATCCTAGTATGGGATTTTCAATAGGAAAAGTATTTCGCCCTATTGAAGAAGAAATGAAAAAATACGCAGAAGTTGACTCCATATATATGCCAACATCACAATATTCACTAAATAGTATATGGCAAAACATAAAGACAACTCGAAAAGCCATAAATTCAAAGAAATACGACATCGTTCATATAACAGGAACAGAACATTATCTGATTCCCTTTTTATTAGGAGAAAAAGTTGTTGTGACAGTTCATGATTTAGGACATTATTTTGATATTCATGGCCTAAAAAAAATACTTTTTTGGATAATGCAAATATTTTCTTTAAAATTCGCTAAAGCAATCACTTGTATTTCAAATTTTACAGTTCAAGAATTAAAGAAGACAATATCTATAAAAAATAATAAAATAAGTGTGATTTTTAATGAAGTGGATAAAAATTTTTCTTTTAAAGAAAAAGAATTCAATAAAGATTATCCTGTTATACTACATATAGGAACTCGCCCTCATAAGAACCTATCACGTACAATTAAAGCTTTAAATGGCATAAAATGCAAACTCCGTATCATAGGAGAGATAACAAATAAAGAATTAGACCTACTTCAAAAATATAAAACAGATTATAGCTTTACATCCAATTTAAGTGACAATGATTTATTGAAAGAATATCAAAATGCAGATATTATAAATTTCCCATCTTGCCATGAAGGTTTTGGCATGCCTATTATTGAAGGACAAGCTGTTGGAAGAATAGTAGTCACATCTAATATCGAACCAATGATTTCTGTTGCTAATAATGGAGCTGCCATTTGCGACCCCTACAATATAGAATCAATAAGAAACACATATATAAGAGTTATAAACGACTTTCAATACAGAAATGATATAATATTAAAAGGAATTGATAATGTAAAAAAATACAGTATTGAAACTGTAACTAAACAATATTTTGAATTATATAAAACATTATGAAAATATTAGACTGTACTCTTCGTGATGGTGGATATTACACCAATTGGGATTTTAACTCAAAAATTGTCGACGCTTATATACTAGCCATGAACGAACTTCCTATTGACTATTTGGAAGTTGGTTATAGAAATAAACCAAGTAAAGAATATATGGGAAAATTTGGATATACTCCTGTATCTGTTTTAAAACATTTAAGGAATATATCCACAAAAAAAATAGCAGTAATGCTAAATGAAAAAAACACGACCCCTGAAGATCTCAATCATTTACTTCTGCCCATAATAGGATTGGTAGACATGATACGCATTGCCATTGATCCTCAAAATATAGATCGTGCAATAGTTCTAGCAAAGGCTATAAAAACAATGGGATTTGAAGTTGGTTTTAATGTGATGTATATGTCAAAATGGGCAGAAATGAATGGTTTTCTGTCTAAATTGAAGGCTATTGACAAAATTGCTGATTTATTTTGTATGGTCGATTCTTTTGGAGGTATCACACCTAAAGAAGTGAAAAATCTACTTAAAGAAGTACGTAAATATACTCATGTTCCCGTTGGATTCCATGGACACGACAACCTACAATTAGGATTGATTAACTCTATTACCGCAATAGATGATGGCATAGACTTTATAGACGCAACCATTACAGGTATGGGACGTGGTGCAGGTAACCTAAAGATGGAATTATTACTTACATATCTTAACAAACATCATGGATTAAATGTTGATTTCAATGTGCTTGGGAATATAATAACCACTTTTACTCCATTACTTGAAAAATATCAATGGGGAACAAATCTGCCATACATGCTTTCTGGAGCAAATAATATTCCACAAAAAGAAGTTATGGATTGGGTAACAAATCGTGTTTATTCATTTAATAGTATTATACGAGCGCTTGATAACAGAAAAAATAAAATAGAGGATAATGCCAAATATCCTTTACTTAATATAAAGAACAAATTTGATAGAGTAGTAATTATTGGTGGTGGATTTAATGCGATAGAACATAAAGAAGCTATCAAGTCTTTCATTGAAACACATACTAATACAGCTATTATTTTTGCCACAGCTCGATATGCACGAGAATATCTTGATGTAAATGCACCTCATTTTTATTGTCTTGTTGGTAACGAAGGGCATAGATTGACACACAATATAAATCCCCAAAATCTTTCAGGAATATGTGTATTACCGCCATATCCGCGTCCTATGGGTACAGAAGTTCCCGAGTATGCCAAAAATGTTACATTTGAACTCGAAAACATAACTTTCATTGATCAATACAAAGATTCTGTAACAACAATAGCATTACAATTAGCAATTTTACTTACTGATCAAGACATTTATCTTGTTGGCTATGACGGATATCCGGGGAATGTACTTTCTGAAAAAGAAATGGCACTAACAAATGAAAACAGAACTATATTTGCTACATATACCACCATTAGTGGAAAAATACTAAAATCACTTACTCCGTCTATATACAAAGAAATTGAAGTCATGTCTGTATACCAGTTTATATAACCTAACACTTGTACTATACAAATTTCATATTATACAAAAAATTATATACAAATGAATAATAAAATATCTTTTTTCCTTCCAACCCGCAAAGGAAGTGAACGTGTAAAAAATAAGAACACAAGACCTTTTGCCAATATAGAAGGAGGACTCGTTGAAAATAAGATTCGCCAATTACTCTCAACAAAATTTATTGATGAAATTATCTTTAGTAGCAACGACAAAGATTGTATTGCAATCGCCCAAAAATATCTATTTGACAACAGGCTAAAAATAATTCCACGCCCGGAGTATTTATGTCTTAGCTCTACAAACCTGCAAGATTTAATCTGTTATGTACCTACAATAACTGATGCTACTCATATTCTTTGGGGACATGTTACCACCCCACTTACTGATGCAGAGCAATATGATAATGGCATAAAATTATATCTTGACAATCTTCATAAAGGATATGATTCATTAGTAGGAGTTAACGAATTGAAGAATTTTCTACTCGACACAAACGGAAAACTTATTAACAATACAACTTCTCTACCTTGGCCACGTACGCAAGATTTAACTCCTCTTTATGAAATAAATCATACAATGTTTCTTGCTAAACGAGAAGTTTATATAGAACAAAAAAACCGAATAGGTCAAAAACCTCTTTTGCATGTAATGGATAAACTTCACAGTTTAGATATTGATTGGCCCGATGATTTTATAATCGCCGAAATAATGTATAATAATCTTTATGGAAAAAAATAATATGGCAAAAGTTGTAACATTTGGAGAAATCATGGTGCGCCTTGCCGCACCGGAATATTTAAAGCTAATACAAACAAATGCATTTGAAATTAGTTACGCTGGCGCTGAAGCAAATGTAGCAGTCAGCTTAGCCCATTATGGAATACAAACCGATTATATAACATGCTTACCCAATAATCCAATTGCAGAAAGGTGTATAATGGAATTGCGTGGACACAATGTTGGTGTAAATCATATTATTCGTAATGGAAAACGTATGGGAATATTATATCTTGAAAATGGAAGCAATACACGCCCATCTAAAGTATATTATGATCGTGAAAATTCATCATTTGCAACAATACAGCAAAATAGTTTTAACTGGGATGACATATTACATGATGCTAATTGGTTCCATTGGACAGGAATAACTCCAGCTTTATCAGAAAATGCTGCATCAGAATGTTTGAAAGCCATAAGAACTGCAAATAGGTTAGGAATAACAGTGAGTTGCGACATCAATTACAGAGATAATCTTTGGAAATATGGGAAAACAGCTCAGGAAATAATGCCAGATATGGTTGCAGGAAGCGATATAATTCTTGGAAATGAAGAAGATTGCGAAAAAGTATTTGGAATAAAGCCACTAAATTTTAATGCAGAACATACTCAAGGAAATATCGACCAAAACACATTTATTGATGTTTGTGATCAAATGATGAAAATATTCCCTCGATGTAAAAAAGTAGCAATTACGCTTCGTGGTGCTATAAATGCCAATCATAATACATGGGGTGGAGTCCTTTATAATGGCAATAAACTTTTAAAAAGCAAACGTTATAATATTACAGATATTGTAGATCGTGTTGGAAGTGGAGATAGTTTCATGGGAGGGCTAATATTTGGTATTATGCACTATGGAAATGATGAAAAAGCATTGGAATTTGCTGTAGCTGCTAGTTGTTTGAAACATACTATAAAAGGTGATTTCAATTGGTCTTCAATAGAAGATGTAAATAATTTAATAAAAGGAGATGTTAGTGGACGTGTAAAAAGATAAAACAGATATGAATTTTTGGGAACTTATGATAAAAAAAGACGATATTATATTATCGTTTATAGAAGGAATTCGTAAACTTATCTATGCTACAGATAGACAAATCCAAAAAGCAAGAAAAGAAATGGCAAAACGTCCTATAGAAGGAATAGGCAAAGAATTATACCTACTGCTAAATGCCCCTTCATTAAAGACACAAGATATAAGTGTTCTCAAAGGAAAAAATACAATGTTTGTCAATCGTGGCTTCATGCATCCATTATATAAAGAATTACAACCCCAATACCATGTATTTGTAGATTCAAAAATGTTAAAAGGAATTTGGCCAATAAGCTGGTTAGATGAAATTTGGAACATGAGTCCTAATACAACAATTATTCTTCCAATATCTTGGTATACTCATCCTTTATTCAAGAATTATCAAAACAACAAACAAATCTATTGGCTAACTTATTCATTGCCTTTTTATAATCTCGGAGTATCTGGCAGCTGCTTTTCCTTTGCCATTCAACAAAAGTTCAAAAAAATATATTTCACAGGATTTGACGCTACTGGTATTGGGCATGAAATGATAAAAACAGCAGATAGCCATTTTTATGGTAATGACAAAGAATTAGAAAATAAAACGACATCACAGTTTGTTATAGATCTTCTGATGCACTCTCGCCATCTCCATGATCTTAACCGCTTGGCGGCATGGAGCGAGAAAAAAAGTTATAAACTTATTAATATTACAAATGGAGGATTATTAGATATGTTTCCCAGAGAAGATATACTTCCTCTTTTAACGAAATAAAAATTACCCCAACTAATATTCCTCAATATATTTAGCATTTTTTGTGTAGCCACTTCGTAAAAAAGTATTTACACAAAAGAATGACAACCAAAAAAAATGAAAATATTACATTACATTCCTAGTATTGATCGTACCTCAGGTGGTGTTGGTACATATATGCAATTACTCACAGCAGAACTAGGAAAGCTCGTAGAACTACATGTTGTAACACATAAAGAAAAAAATCCTTTGGAGCTAAAAAATTGCCATGTCCATTTTATAGAAAACAATAATCCGTTCCTACCAAAAGAAAAAAAGAATTTTATATTTCTGCTCAATGAAATAAAACCTGATGTATTCCATGCTAATTGTTGCTGGTTACCAATGTCAGCATACACAGCAATGTGGGCAAGAAATGCCGGATATCACGTAGTGTATACTCCACATGGAATGCTTGAACCGTGGATTATGAAACGTCATTATTGGACAAAAAAATTTCCCGCATCACTGCTATTCCAAAAACGAGGAATACAAATAGCAAACGTCATACACGCTACGGCAGAAAGTGAAAAACATAATCTTACGCAGCTAGGATGGAACAATAATATAGAAGTAATTCCTAATTGTGTGGAAATAGATAAGATCACAATGAAGGAGTCATGGATACGGAATAAAAATATCTTATTTTTAAGTCGTGTCCATGTCAAAAAGGGTATTAACTTCTTGATAGAAGCTACAGCGAATTTAAAAACGGAATTACAAGGATATACAATCAACATTGCAGGAGAAGGTGAAGAAAGCTATATCAATGAATTAAAGCAATTAGCTTCTAAATTAGGTGTTGAAAATTTAATTCATTTCATAGGAGGTGTATACGGTGATAAAAAGTGGGAACTTTTTAAAAAAGCCGATCTGTTTGTTCTACCTACACATAGTGAAAACTTTGGTATAGTGGTAGCTGAAGCACTTGCATGTGGTACACCTGTCATAACTACCCAAGGAACTCCATGGCAAGAGCTGGAAAGTTATCATTGCGGATGGTGGACAGAAATAGGAACCGAAGCTACTACTAAAGCTCTCAAAGAGTTTCTGCAATGTACAGAAACACAATTGGAGCAAATGGGGAAAAATGGAAGAAAATTAATAGAAGAAAAATACTCATCACAAAAAGTTGCTCAAGATATGGTTGAACTATATAAAAAAGTTTGTCTATAAACATGGAACTCAACATAGCAGAAAATCGTAATCACCTAAACTACTCCAAATGGATTTACGTAAAACGTATACTGTGGACATTCGGAAAATTCTTTTTCCGTAATTCTCCTCGTATAGCTTTCGGATACAGAAACACGATACTACGCCTATTCGGAGCTAAAATAGGAAAACATGTCCATATCTACTCCTCCACCATTATCTGGTTCCCATGGAATCTGGAAATAGGCGATTGGAGTGCCATTGGGGAAGAAAGCTTAATTTATAATTTAGGTAAAGTAACAATAGGAGAGAAAGCTACTATCAGCCACCGGGTCCATGTATGTGCAGGCACACATGACTATACCGATCCGGCTCTTCCCCTACTGCGTCCCGAAATCCATATCGGCAATCAAACATGGATTTGCGCCAATACATTCATCGGTCCTGATATAGAGATTGGAGAAGGTGCTGTGATAGGCGCAGGTACAGTAATGGTAAAAGACGCAGAGCCGTGGGGAGTTTATGCAGGAAATCCGGCTAAATATATAAAAAAAAGAATATTAAAGAAATGAATATAGTTAAAAATAATTACATAGGGGGGGGTAAAAACAAAGGTATTATTCTCTTAAAGTTCATTGCCGCCTTTTTAATAACTTATTCACACATGGGAATATTATTTCCTAAATACGGTAGCTTAGTTACCGGTGGGGCAATAGGTGATGGTTTATTCTTTTTCTGTTCCGGTTTTACTCTATTTATGGGAAGACAAGACGGCTTTCCGAATTGGTATAAAAGACGAATTAACAGAATTTATCCCACTATCATAATGTGGGCACTGGTATCGGCAGTAATTTTCAATTGGAATTGGCAAATTACAGACTTAATAACAACCCCTAAATATTGGTTTATACCATGTATTATGGCATATTATGTCATCTTCTATCTCATCCGTACTTATCTATTGAAGTATTTAAATCAAGTTTTTGGCATAGCTTTCCTGCTTGTGGCAATCAGTAGTTTCTGGGTATTAGATTTTAACCATTCGGTAATGTATGCCGCGGTTCCATTTATGAGAATATATTATTTTCTTTTTATGATGCTAGGTGCTATGGTAGCCATCAGAAAATACAAGGTTGTATCTCCTCTCAAGTCCGGAGGTTATGCTTTGGTAAGTCTTATTACATATTATGTACTTATGGGAATTTATAAAATAGATCCGTTCTTCTGTAAATTCCAGTTAATATCACTTATTCCGTTATTGAGTAGTATTTATTGGATATATAGATTTTGTGACACACCTCAGATTTATAAAATATTGGAATACAAATCAGGAGGAAAGTTTATTTATTTTATCTCAACTTTAACTTTGGAAATATATATGGTCCAATATGCCATCTTTACAGATAAACTCAATAACATATTTCCACTGAATATCATCATTATATATATCATCATATTTATTGCTGCATATCTGCTAAAATGCACAGCCCATCTTTTTTCACAGATATTCAGCAATGAGCCTTTCAATAACAAAAGTATATATCAAGTATAACGAAAGCTATTATGAATAATTCCATAGCTGCCATCATCCTCACATACAACGAAGAGAAACATATATCCCGTTGTATCAACTCGCTTAAAAATATCTGTGAGGAAATATTCGTCATCGATTCTTTCAGCAAGGACCGAACTGTAGAAATTGCGAAAGAAGCAGGAGCGCAAGTTTACCAAAATCCTTGGAAAAACTATGCGACACAGTTCAACTGGGGGCTGAAGAATTGTCCCATTACAACAGAATGGATATGGCGCATTGACGCTGACGAGTTTTTGGAGGGTAACTTGGGACCTGCCATGAAAAAAGCGTTGGCAGAATGTAACAATGAGGTAAATGGAGTATACGTCCGCAAGCGTATAGATTTTATGGGCAAGCCTCTGTTACACGGGGGATGGTATCCTTCTTACCACCTGAAAGTATGGCGAAGAGGACATGGGGAGTGTGAGAACCGATGGATGGATGAACATATCCGCATCTTCAGTGGAACAACAATCACAGTGGAAGAGGGGAATCAAGTGGACGCCAATTTGAATGACCTGACCTGGTGGACAGAAAAGCACAATGGATATGCTACACGGGAAATGGCGGATATGCTGATGATGGAATACGGACTGGACGACAGAGGCAAAGAAGTACAGGCCAAGTTTTGGGGTACAGAGGAACAGCGTAAACGATGGCTGAAAGTGAAATATATAAAAGCACCGCTATTCTTACGTCCATTTATCAATTTCAATATACGCTACATTCTGAAAGGGGGATTTCTGGATGGAAAAGAGGGCTTTATATGGCACTTTTTACAAGGTTTCTGGTATCGTTTCCTGGTAGATGCCAAAATTTATGAAATAAAAAAACGCTTTGGATGGAATGACAAGAGAATCAAGGCATTCATAAAAGAAACGTATTTAGATAAATAACCACTTACATTATAAAAGCATCAACACTATGAAAGTTTCAATTATCACCTCCTGCTACAATCGGGAAGCCACTATTCGTGGAGCAATAGAAAGTGTACTGGAACAGGATTATCCCTACATAGAATACATAGTGGTAGACGGAGCATCGAAAGATAACTCGCTGGCTGTCATCAATGAATATAAAAACGGGATAGATACAATTATTTCCGAACCGGATAAAGGTATGTATGAAGCGATTAACAAAGGAATACGTGCAGCAACAGGAGATATTATCGGTCTGATTCACTCCGACGATTTCCTGTTCTCATCTCACACCATCTCCGACATAGTGAAAACATTCGAGGAACAAGATGCGGATATGATATACGGCAACGGAGTCTTTGTAGATTATGACGACACCAACCAGATGATACGAAACTGGATAAGCGGACGGTACAGTAAAGAGAATGTAAAAAACGGATGGCTCCCACTCCACCCCACTGTCTATATAAAGAAGGAGTGCATGGATAAATGGGGACTTTACGACGAAAGTTATAAGATAGCCGCCGACTCGGATTTGCTGGTGCGCTATCTGTATGAAGCCAACCTGAAAGTATATTACCTGAACAAATACATCGTGAAAATGAGAATGGGGGGGCTTTCTACTGATGCAGGAAAAAGCAAACTGAAATGGGCGGAGGACTTGAGAATGTATAAAAGTCACGGAATAAAACCCATCTCGGCGCTGAAAGGCAAAATTCTTTCAAAGATTCCACAGTTCATTGAAGCCAGACTGCCGTGGAGTGAAATACCAGAAGCAGAGGAAGAAAGCCTGATACAACCTGCCGCCGCAAATAAAAAAGAATGAAAATACGTTTACTAGTTCTAACCTTGCTGATTATCGGAGTTCATCAGCATATACAAGCACAATATATGCTGGGAACTACCGGTATGATGAATATTCCTACCGCCGACAGGCAGAAGCCGGGAACTGTGATGTTGGGAGGAAATTATCTGCCCAAACAGATGATGCCTGCACGATTCGACTACAACACAGGAAATTACTTTGTGAGCATCAGTTTCTTTTCCTTTCTGGAGCTTGCCTATCGGGAAACTTTAATAAAAGGGGACTATATATCATCCAAGCCTAAATACAATCAGCAGGATCGTTCCTACTCCATCCGGCTGTGTGTGTGGAAAGAAGGAAAGTTTCTGCCGGGAATAGCACTGGGAGCCAATGATCCAATAGCGGATAAAGGAGCCAACACTTTTCAATCTTACTATGGAGTGATAACGAAAAAAATCGATTTAAATGGAAATATTTTTTCAAGTAGTATAGGATATTACATTCCTGGTTCAGAAAATAAACCTACTAAAAATTTCGGCAATAAATACAAAGGTGTATTCGGAGGGATAAGCTATATACCCGCTTTCTGCAAAGAGTTGAAGATGATGGCCGAATATGACTCGGACGGGGTGAATGTGGGAGCAGCTGTCAGGCTGTGGAAACATTTGTCCATGCATGCTTTTACCCACGATTTTACTTGCGTATCGGGTGGTATACGCTATGAGTGTACCCTAATACATTGACGCAATGAGCAAATATTTAATAGCAATCCTCCTTTCGGCATGGAGCATCTCCCTCCGGGCACAAGTGGCCGAAAAACTACAGCAACTGGGAATGGAGAATATACAAACGGTAACGGAGGTGAACGGCAACACAACGATTGCTTTTGAAGACAATGTATATAGAGGTACTTACCGGGGAATAGGCAAAGCCATCGAAGCAGCCATGGAAGGAATGTACGGGGGAAATCTGCAAATGGTGGTGTTGGAGCACAGTATCCCCCAGCTATGCATTACGCTGAGCGATAAGGTGATAACCGAATATAAAGAGAAACAGATTACCATAGGGGAAGTGTACCGACAGATGGGAATCAGTTATGATACCGATGAAGCGATGGAGGTACTGAAAAAGACACACCGGACACTCAATTCATCGGCAGGGAAAGTAGACATTGTGGTCTATCCGGAAGTAAAACTGGAAAACTCCAGCTTTGACCGACTTTATACTTACTATGTCAACCTGGCTCCAGCCGTAGAAATGGCTTTATGGAAAGGGGCGGAACTGACAGCGCAAGTGGTATTCCCGGTAGCGACCAACCTAAAAGGACAATATAAGAAGATACGTCCCGGAGTGATTGCACTGTCGCAAGAGTTTTGCTTCGGCAAAGGATTTTTGGGGCGAGTAACCGCAGGAAACTTTACCAACAACCGCATGGGGGCACAAGCGGAGATGAAATACCGCACAGCGAATGGCAGACTGGAACTGGGAGCTATGGCAGGAGCTACCGTGCAATCTGTGCTGACCGACGACGAAGGATGGTATATCAGCCGGAAACTGCGGATGAATGCCGCACTGAAAGCATCTGTGTATGAACCTCGCTTCAATTTGCAATTTGATTTGCAAGCTGCACGTTATCTATATGGGGATTATGGAGTAAGAGGCGACTGCACCCGCCATTTCGGAGAATATGCCATCGGCGTGTATGGAATGTATACCGATGGGGAAATAAACGGAGGATTCCATTTTGCCATCCCTCTGCCCGGCAAGAAGTGGAACCGTAACCGGGGGGTGCGTGTCAGGCAAGCGGATTATTTTGCCATGGAATACAGTATGGAATCCTGGGGCAGATATGCGGATGAAAAAATGGGGGAAACTTATCGCACCCGACCTGATGAGAACCGGAGTAACCGGTTTTTTCAACCGGAATATATACGCTATTTCCTGATAAAGGAAGCAAATAAATAGATTACTAATTTTTAAAAACGAAGAAAAATGAGAACAAGCAAGTTTTTTAAAACAGGTTTGCTGCTGTTTGTAGCAAGTTTGGGGTTAATAAGCTGCGGGGATGACGACAAAGAACCGGAAATTGTAGTTGACCCTGTAAGCGAAAATGTGGAATATTACATTGAAGGTAAAGTAGTAGCGGATAATGCCGCACTGGACGGAATCAGCGTAACAGCGGGAAAAGCTACCGCAACCACAGACGAAAACGGTCAATATTCACTGACGGTAAAAGATAAGAAAACTTATACGGTGAGCTTTGCCAAGGAGGGATATAGAACTGTTTCTGACGCATCAGTAGAAATAGCTAACAACGCTACCAACAGAAGTCTAGTAACACTGAACGTGACTATGAGCAAGGAAGGCGTGGCTGTAGCTGTTGATCCTGAAAGTGATAAAGTGATTACAGAAAAAGGAGAAGGGGAAACAGAAGATGCCCAGACCGTCTTGACTATTCCCGCCGGTGCCGTATCAACCGCTACCGATGTAACTCTTACTCCGTATCTGGAAGCTGTTGCAACCGATGTGACTCCGGGCAGCAAAGAAGAAGCGATTCCCATGACTAATATTGCTATCAGTTCCAGCCAGGATGCAGCTATAAATCAGGATGTTACCTTGTCTGTAGCCAATGCTAGCTCCAGCGATTATTATTTTGACGAAGTAGAGGTATACGAAAAGACTAACGCACGTGCTATCGGTGACTGGAAGAAATATGCCGACGCCGCTTTTGATAAAGCGACCAACAGCTACATAGCTGCCATCAAAAAGGGAAGTTCACTGAATAAGGATTATTCTATCCGTGTAAAGAGTGAAAAGAATGTCAGCGAAACCAAGAACGATGAAATATTGAAAGAAGACAGCTACAGTAACGCAGGAAATATGAGCGCTACTACTTATGATATTCCTTATACTGCCAAATTAGGATGGGAAATATCTGCATCCGGACTAGATGAAGGCGCTCTTTCATTGGTGAAAGCTGCCATAGCCGCACAAGAAGGTGGATCGGAAGGTGTATACACCGTAAACAAGACCTTTACAGCCCACGTAAGCGGTGACTATATTCTGTATTTCTCTTGCAAAGCCAAATATGTAGAAAAAGAGTACACTTTCTCTATTGCCGGTAAAAAGGTTACTGTAAAAGTTAAACATTATCTGGGAGTGGAATTTGTTTATACTAACCAAAGTTCAAGTATGCATGGTGGTGGCTCTATAGGCTAAAACAGTCTTTTCAATTAATACAAAATATGAGTAAAAAAGTAGCATTGATTTCAGGTATCACAGGTCAGGACGGTTCGTTCCTGGCCGAGTTCCTGATAGAAAAAGGATACGAAGTACATGGTATCCTGAGACGTTCTTCTTCATTCAACACCGCACGTATAGAACATCTGTATCTGGACGAATGGGTGCGGGATATGAAGCAGAACCGACTGGTGAACCTGCATTGGGGGGATATGACGGACAGCAGCTCACTGATACGCATCATACAGTCTGTACAACCTGACGAGATTTATAATCTGGCCGCACAAAGCCATGTAAAAGTAAGCTTCGATGTGCCCGAATACACAGCGGAAGCGGATGCGGTAGGTACGCTGCGTATGCTGGAGGCGGTACGTATATTGGGACTGGAAAAGAAAACCAAGATTTATCAGGCATCTACTTCGGAACTTTTCGGACTGGTACAGGAAGTTCCTCAGAAAGAGACAACTCCTTTCTATCCCCGTTCTCCATACGGAGTAGCCAAGCAATATGGTTTCTGGATAACCAAGAATTACCGCGAAAGCTATGGCATGTTTGCCGTAAACGGCATTTTGTTCAATCACGAAAGTGAACGCCGGGGCGAAACTTTTGTTACCCGGAAAATTACCCTGGCGGCAGCACGCATCGCACAAGGATTCCAAGATAAACTGTACTTGGGAAATCTGAATTCCCTGCGCGACTGGGGATACGCCAAAGACTATGTGGAATGTATGTGGCTGATTCTGCAACACGATACGCCCGAAGACTTTGTTATCGCCACCGGAGAATATCACACTGTACGCGAATTTGCCACCCTTGCTTTCAAGGAAGTGGGCATCGACTTGCACTGGGAAGGTGAAGGTGTGAACGAGAAGGGTATTGACACAGCTACAGGCAAGGTGCTGGTAGAGGTGGATCCCAAATATTTCCGCCCGGCAGAGGTGGAACAATTACTGGGAGATCCTACCAAAGCCAAAACGTTACTGGGATGGAATCCCCGCAAGACTTCATTTGAGGAACTGGTGGGAATCATGGTGAAACACGATATGAAATTCGTGAAGAAACTCCATCTTAAAGCAAGCTGTTAAATCATTAGTTAAAATTTCAATGGAGAAATCAGCCAAAATTTATATAGCAGGGCACCACGGACTCGTGGGCTCCGCTATTTGGCGTAACCTGCAAGAAAAAGGCTACACCAACCTGACCGGCAGAAGTCACAAGGAACTGGACTTACTGGACGGGGTTGCCGTAAAGGACTTCTTTGACCAAGAAAGACCGGACTATGTAATCCTTGCCGCCGCCCACGTGGGAGGTATCATGGCAAACAGTACATACAGGGCGGACTTTATCTATAAGAACCTGCAAATACAACAGAACGTGATAGGAGAAAGCTTCCGTCACGGAGTGAAGAAATTATTGTTTCTGGGAAGTACCTGCATTTATCCCAGAAACGCACAACAGCCTATGAAGGAGGATGCTCTCCTCACCTCCCCGCTGGAATATACGAATGAGCCATACGCCATCGCCAAAATAGCGGGTCTGAAAATGTGCGAGAGTTTCAACTTGCAATATGGTACTAACTATATCGCTGTTATGCCTACGAACCTGTATGGTCCCAATGATAATTTCAATCTGGAACGCAGCCATGTGCTGCCTGCCATGATCCGGAAAATACATCTTGCCAAATGCTTGAACGAAGATAACTGGGAGAACATACGCTATGATCTGGACATGCGTCCGGTGGAAGGTATAAACGGAGAGAGCAGAACAGAGGAGATACTGGCTATCCTGAAAAGCTACGGTATCAGCAAGGACGGGGTGGAACTGTGGGGAACAGGCACGCCACTGCGCGAATTCTTATGGAGTGAGGAAATGGCGGATGCCAGTGTATTCATCATGGAGCATGTGGACTTTAAAGATACTTACCGTCCCGGCACAAAAGAGATACGCAACTGCCACATCAACATCGGTACGGGAAAAGAAATCTCCATCGCCAGCCTAGCTCATCTGATAGTAAAGGAGACGGGATATAAAGGCAACATTACATTCAATCCGGAGAAACCGGACGGCACCATGCGCAAACTGACTGATGTGACCAAATTGCACGAATTGGGATGGCATCACAAAATAGACATAGAGGAAGGGGTGCACAAGATGTACCAATGGTATCTGGAATATAAAAAGAAATAAAGAACATACGCGTTATGGAAACTCATATCGTTATCATGGCAGGCGGCATAGGAAGCCGCTTCTGGCCCATGAGTACGCCGGAATGTCCCAAACAGTTCATTGATGTAACGGGATGTGGCAAAAGCCTGATCCAACTGACAGTGGAACGCTTTCAAGGGTTGTGCATTCCGGATAATATATGGATAGTGACTTCGGAAAAGTACAAGGAGACAGTAAGGAAACAATTGCCATCTGTGCCGCCTCATCATATACTGACGGAGCCGGTTGCACGTAACACGGCACCCTGCATCACATACGCTTGCTGGAAAATCAAAAAACACCACCCTGACGCCAATATTGTAGTGACTCCTGCGGATGCATTGGTTATCAATACGGATGAATTCCGCCGGGCGATAGCCAAGGCACTGCTGATGACAGATCAAAGCAAGGCCATTGTAACCATAGGTATCAAACCTTGCCGACCGGAAACGGGATACGGATATATAGCCGCAGGAGAAGAGGTGGATCAGGATATACGGAAAGTGGATGAATTCAAAGAGAAACCGGATTTGAAAACGGCACAGCAATATGTGGACGCCGGGAATTATTTCTGGAATGCAGGGATTTTTGTATGGAATGTAAAAACCATAGAAGAGGCTATACGCCGTTATGCACCGGGCATCGCCGAGGTGTTCGACAGGATTTATCCGGAGTTCTATACCGAAAGGGAAAAAGAAACCATAGAAGAGCTGTTCCCTACTTGTGAAAGTATATCCATAGATTATGCCGTAATGGAAAAAGCGGAACGGATTTATGTATTGCCGGCAGAGTTCGGATGGTCTGATCTAGGCAGTTGGGGCTCATTACATTCCTTGCTGCCCAAAGATAACCGGAACAATGCCATCGTAGGCGAAAATATCCGATTGTATGAATGTAATAACTGCATTGTACACACACCGCATTTGAAACAAGCGGTGATACAAGGACTGGACGGATATATCATAGCCGAGAAAGAGGGAACCCTGCTGATATGCAAACTGGCAGAGGAGCAGCGTATTAAAGAATTTTCGAAAGCATAAGGAATGATTATAGCAGTTGATTTTGACGGCACAATAGTGGAGCATAAATATCCCGAAATAGGCAGGGAACTACCCTTTGCCATAGAAACGCTGAAAAAACTACAACAGGAACGACACCGCCTTATTCTGTGGAGTGTACGGGAAGGTAAATTATTACAGGAGGCCGTGGATTTCTGCCGGGAGCGTGGATTGGAATTTTATGCCGTAAACAGCAATTATGCGGAAGAAACCCTGGAAAGTGATCATTATTCCAGAAAACTGAAGGCGGATTTGTTTATTGATGACCGCAATCTGGGAGGACTGCCCGAATGGGGGATAATTTACAGAATGATCCATGACAAATGGGGATACGAAGATATTTATCAAAGTTCAGATAATAAAGAAGAGAATAAAAAGCGAAGCTTTTGGAAGATACTTTTTTCCAAGATGTAGAATCCCCGCTTCCGAATGTAGTGATACAGGGGGAAGCCCATAAGAAAACTAATGTTAGATCAGAGGTAAGTACTGTTATCAGCGGATAACGGAAACTTACGAAGTAGTGTTGGTGATACCCGCCTGGGAAGGTAGGTATCACCTTTTTTTGATCTATACCATTAGTATTTGAATACTTGTTCTTTTCCGGGTTCTATGGTCATGGCTTTCATTCCTTTCCGGGTTGGAATGTTCAGTATTCCCTTTCCGCCGTCGGACTTGATACGGATTACTTTCTTATCCATATAGATATGGATATTGCCGTATGGAGTAGGTACTGTTCCTTCCATCCATTTCAACCCGCCCAGACAAGGGGTGACGGAGTATTCCTCGTAACCGGGTTTGGTGGGTTTTACTCCCAGATAGTATTTGCCCAACAAATAGATGGGGCTGGCTCCCCATGCATGGCAGAGGCTCTTGCCGTATGGACGTCCGTACATGGCCAAATGCTGGGTACCTGTTTCTTCGGGATTGTATTTCTCCCAAAAACTGGTAGCTCCTTCTTTCAACATACCGCCCCAATAGGCTTTCATTTCTTTCATTACCGATTCTTGTTCGCCCAAGGCGCACAGCGCTTCCAGTTCATAGAAACGCATATAAGGAGTGGTGATTTTCAAAATACTGTCATTCTGCAATACGGAGTGTTTGATGGCCTGCTGTTTATCGGCATTCAGATAATTGAAGAAGACAGAGAACATATTGGCGTAACGGGTAACGGACTCACTCTGCTTTCCCTGAATACGGTTGTGTACCATCGCTTGTTTCTGCTCATTCCAGAAAGCGGGTTCCAGCTTGGAACGTAAAGCGGAAGCCAGTTTCTCATACTTGGTTTTGTCTGCCGTATTGCCGGCCAGACTGGCACAAAGCGCCATGGTTTCCAAACTTTTGCAGAACAAGACTTGCTCAAAGGAGAGTTCGCCCTTCTTGTCCAGATAACCGTCTGCCCAGTCTACGAATACCCAGTCACCGGTCATACCTTCCACCATACCGTTGGCGTTGGTACGTCCCAATACATAGTCCATCATGCTTTGCATACGCGGATAGAGTTGGGTTACAAAGTCTTTGTCACCAGAATACATATAATAATCGTAAATACTGAGAAACCAATAGAAGGTGTAGTCCATAATGGTATTGCTGTGGCTGGTCACAGGGTCTTTTCCACGAAGCAGCCAAATGGTACGTTTCACGGTTTCATTATCGAAGAACAGATAGTAGTTCATCAGATAACTCTGGATGGCATCGCCACTCCATACCCAACGGTCGCGCTTGATGCCGTCGATAAAGAATTCACGGGTAGTAAGGTGCATGGTGTACGCTCCTACTTCCCAAATGCGGTTCAGCTCTTCGTCATTACATTTGAATGAGCCCCGGTACTCTTCGGGCAAGTATTCGTATTGCATGGAAACGTCCTGCATCGTTACTCCCGGATCGCAAGTGACATAGACATAACGGAAAGCCTTGCTATTGTCTAAAGTATATTCATCGTATAGTTTCCGTGTATTCCGGATGGCCAGATCGGTTATTTGCCCCGGCTCTGCCAGCAATTTGTCCAATGTTTCGCAATATTCCGTATCCAAGGCTTCTTCAGGACTTTCACCGTAATAGATATGGATCGTTCCTTTTCCCTTTACATCTTTCAGAGTGATATAACCAAAGGTTTCTTTTCCGAAGTCGTACAATACCCCCTCTTTCCGGGGAGTGGAGGAAACTGCTTTCATCGGTTTTCTAACCAATGAAAACTTGGAAGGCAGTTGGGTGGCTCCGTCAAAGTTCCAACACCCTGCATCCATATAAACGGTAGCAGAAGTATCACTGGCTTTTCCGCTTTCGTCTATCCATTCTTTATCCTCGTAGGTTACTTTCCAAGTTTTGTCCGTATTTACGGTTTTTCCTTTCACATAAATAGTGGGGGGAGTGGACTGATTCCACACTTTGATGTTCAGACTGTGTTTTCCTGCGGGGAGTTTCAAGGTGGAGGGCATACCGAATTGCAGTTTACCGTCCAATTTCACATTGTATTTTCCTTCGGCGGCAATGAAGATCTCTTCAGGTTCCGCCAGGTCCAATTTCTTGCTGAATTCCACTACCACATAATGGCTGTCTGTTTTCCAGAAGGGAGGGAAAAAAGCACCGCGTTCCGTACGGCGGTTGTTCATCTGGTTGCCCAGCCATATTTCATAATCACCCGGATACCAGATCCAGGTCTGGGCGGAGGCGGCAGCACTCAATGCAAGTGCTCCGACTAAAGTGGCAAGTCTGTTTTTCATAATGGTATCACGTTTTATTTTTCCTTCAAATAGCTATATTCCTTTGTCAGTCCGGCATTTGCCTTGATACTGTCGTTCACCATCGGACCATTGTTTTCCCATGTATTACCCGGACCATTGGCGTTCTTCAGAAACTTCTCTCCTTCCGTCCAGTTGTCCTTGACGGTGATAAATGAAGATCCTTCGTCGGTGTAAAGATAGAACCAATGATTGGGATCGTGTGCATAACCGGGTGAAAAAATGTTAGAAACGCAATTTTCCGTAATCCAGCTATGAGGTTGTGAACCTAATGTATAAATACCGGCTACATCATACATGTGCTTGGCATAGTGATGAATCAGATTGGCGTGCACGCGGTTATTGCGCATACAGTTTACTGTACGTGTCCATCCCCATCCCAAACTGATGCCCGAATAGGATACATCACTGATTTCATTGTGTTCGATATTGATATCACTTACATAACCGGCGCAAATGCCCAAGGTACCCCAGTCTTCATTGGTCACATCATTGATATAATTGTTGGAAATGGTTAGTCCGGTACAGACCTCACGACGGTCGGCAGGATCGTATGGAAGATGTGTTTCGTGAGCGGCAGGACTGAAACTACCCGCCACAATACCGTTTCCGGCAATATCACGGAAAAGACAACCGTTTATACGTCCTCCACCGGTGGCCCATTCATAATCAATACCTGTAGAGCCCAAATGCTGGAAACGGCACTTCTCGAAATCAATATCCTGGGCAGCCTTGACTACGACTGCCGATGCCGGACGTCCCAACCAACCTTGATTATCCAGCTTATGATTGTTCTTACGAATCATAGAAGGACGGATTTTATACCCGTCTGTCATGTACATACCTGCCTGAAGAGGAACATGACCTTGCAAAGAGGGACGCATCCAGGTGGTATATTGGAAAGTAACATTGTCAAAACGAATGTGCTTTACCGGACGGTCTATAGTTCCTTCCACCCATACCAACGTTTCGATGCCGGGAACTACGGCTTTGCTTATCTTCTCTCCTTTCCGAGGATAATAATATATTTTACGGCTTTCAATGTCATGATACCACTCGCCGGGTTCATCCAGCAATTCCATGGCATTGGTCAGATAGAAAGCCGAGTTGTGACCATCCTTAGTCACCATAGGACGCGGCCACGGATGTTCAAACTGGATGCGGCTTTCAGGATTATGGAAACGCACGGCGGCACTGTCTCCCTGTATTTCGACCGACTTGATACGGAGATTTGCCACACACCACATTTCATGAAGGACCATTTCGGCATATCGGGCCTTCTGTATTTTCTTTACAGCAGCGGCAGGTACCCACAGTATTTCGTTTTGGGGATCGTTGTTGATGATGCGATACATCTTTTCAAAGTCTGCCACATCCCTTGCACGAACAGCCTTTTGTCCATTGATCCACAGTTGCCGGAAATCCAGCGGACGTCCGTTAAACATAGGGACATCGGCTACCCACAACTTTCCTTGCTTCTTCCAGTTTCTGATTTCCACCCCACCATTCAGAATGGCATTTCCATCCGAAGTGATGACTGTAGGTGAAGCTTCCGTCCCGCTGTCCTCGGGACGAATAAAGACGGGTTCGTACAGATGGTAATCACCTGCCTCCATATGAATGGTGATGCCACCTTTTACACTCTCATCATTAAGACGACGAAGTTCCCTTGCCTGACGCAATGCGGCTGTAAGGGTGGCCTTCGGAGAGTCTTTGGTACCCGGATTCCGGTCATTACCTTTCGGAGATACGAACAAATCGGCTGCTGATAGTGTACAAGCTATCAGCAGCGCAGTAGTGGTTATGAATATTTTTTTCATTTGTAAATCATTAGGAGTAAGTGGTTAGTGATTAGTCCGCGCCAAAGGCATCCATACCGTCATTTCAGCCTTTCCGCGATTTCCCCATGCATAATAAGGAATCAGACGGATATTGACCGGTTTGTCGGCCTTTCCTACCTCGCGGTACAATGTATCTTTCCACGATACCTCATCAACCAGACGGGCAGTACCATCCAACGCGACAATCGGACTGCCTTCAATGATTATTTTTTTCGGGGTCAACCGGATATCGGCAGGTATCAGCACATTATCTATCTTATGTCCGCCTTCTATATCCATACTTTCCAAACAATATACCAACGGGCCACGTTTTACCACTACCTGGTTACGGATTTCTTCGGCCAACGGATTTGCTTCCAGCAATTTTACAGGCATATCCATCACCCATTCCACACAGTCCCCTTTCTTCCAGATGCGGTTTACCTCGGCGTATGTATTCGCTTTCCAAGTTCCTTGCACCGGTTCACCATTTACCTTCAAAGTTGCTTTCTCGCACCAGTCCGGAACACGGAGGAACAAAGAGAATGCTTTCTTTTTTGATGGTTTCGGAGCTTCGGTAACAGTCAGCTTCACAGCACCTTCCCACGGATACTCCGTTTCTTGCATCAGCCCGATTTTTCCCACTTCCTTCAAAGCTGTCGTCAGTGTATTCGCTCCATATAAATTGCAATATACCGCATTCGGAGTCACCGTATAAGCATAGTTCTGGGCTTGACAAACGGTGCGCAGCGTATTAGGCGGACAACAGAAGCAACTGATATACTCGGTACGTTCTTTAGGCCAGCGAAGTGTGTATGGCAAATCCGCACTGATGCGCAACGGGTTGGTATAGAAATATTTCTTTCCATCCAGACTGACACCACTCAACACACTGTTATAGAGGGCAGTTTCCACAATATCCGCATATTTGGCATCGCCCGTCACTTCCAGCATACGCCAGTTGAAAAGCATATTGCCGATATTGGCGCAGGTCTCGTTATGCGCCGTACTATTAGGCAACTGATAAGGACGGCCATAGCTTTGGTGTACTTTCTGAATACTGTCCGGCTCATAGCAGGTACCATCCGGCGAAGTACCGTCATACAGCGCACCGCACGCTCCTGTAACATACATCTTGCGGGTCACAATGTCTTTCCAGATGCTGGTCAGGTTTTTCATCAGTTGGTCTTCTCCTGTTTCGGCATACACATCGGTCACACCGGCATACAGGTAATTGGAACGCACGGCATGTCCCATCGCATTGTATTGCTGACGGAACGGAATACGGTCCTGATTATCATCGGTGCCATTTTCCACCATTCCACGGATATCAATCAGATTCTTGGAAAGTTCCAGATAACGGGGATTCCCTGTAGCACGGTACATTTCCACCACGCCCATATAATGGGAGGGACAAATAGCATTTCTTGCCAGTTCCGCAGAAGCGGTTTCATAGAAATGACAGAGGAAGTCTGTCGCTTTTACGGCAGCATCGAATAAAGTAGTCTTTCCGGTGGAACGGCGATGAATAATACCTGCCATCATCAGATGTCCCAAATTGTAGGTTTCAAAATTCAGACGATTGGCAAATGCACCTTTCTCGTCCTCACCGCCTACTTTGGTACCAATTACCGTCTGTTGCTGTTTTTCCGAATGAGTGTCAATCCCCTTATTCTTTTCCTCAATGATGACAGGGGTATGGATGTAACCGTCCGCACGCTGGGCTTTCACCACATGTTCAATGAAGTGGTCCATCAGTTTATCCAATTCGGGATCTTTCGTGACGGCATACACGGAAGCCACTCCCTCCATCCATTTATACATATCACCATCATGAAAGGGAGGTCCCCAATGTTCGCCTTCGCAAACACCGGCAGCTATTTCAAAGTTACGGAAACCATGCGAAACATCGGGATTGTTCCATGTATTCCACATACTTTGCAAGGAGGTATGGCTATATACATTGAAACGGTCGCCCCAAAAGCCATCTGTCCAATGCACAGCACCTAATTCCGTATTGGCCATCTTGGCAAAACGACTTTGGCTCATATCCGTCAGCCCGCCCGATTGGGCAAATGCTCCCGTAGTTACTCCGGAAGCCAGTAAAAGTAGTAGTCTAATGCTCTTCATAATAATCTGTCACTTATTCTTTTCTTTATAAAGAGAGGACGATAATAAGAAACGTTTGTACTCTATTTATAATTATTTCATATTCTGTATCTTTAGAAAGAGCTTTCATTGGCAGATAATGAAAGTCTGTTTTCAAAAAACGGGTTTCTGATTTTTATTTCAGACACCCGTTTTTTTCAAGTTCTCCAATACTTTCTATCAAAGAACTCCTTTATCCACAATCGTATTATTTCAGTTTGCTCAAATCCAACTCTTTATAAGCCACACGCTGACGGCGCCAGGTATATACGGCATGGAGTTTGCCATCCTTGCCCTGAATGATGGACGGATAAGAATATTGGCTGATAGGGCTGTCTTCCAATGTCATTACATTCTTCCAGTGAATACCATCATCCGAAACCGCCACACACAACGGTGTACGCGGCCCTTTCGGAGTGCCCGGCAATGTACTGAAATCATTATAAATCAATACATGACGACCATCTTTCATTGTTACGGCATCCGTACCCGAATTATTATTGGGAACATCAAGCAAGGTAACTTTACTCCATGTTTCACCGTTGTCACTGCTCCATGAAGTAGCAATCTGTGCGTTACGTGTACGGCAAAGCACCTGCAAACGCCCATCCTTATGACGCAAAATGCTGGGCTGGATAGCATAAATAGGCTTCTCACCTTCTCCTTTTATGGCTTCACCGCCTTCCTGATCGTCTACATTGGCTGCATTTGCCTTACGCAAAGCAGTAGGCACACTCATTTCCGCCTCTACAGGACCTACCATCTTCCAAGTCTTTCCTTTATCATCCGAAATTTCAAAATGGATACGCCATCCTCCATCACCTTCTGTACTGGAAGGACAAATAATACGGCCATCCACATACTCCGGCTTATTTTTAATAGGACCTAAGAAACCTTTTGGCAACGGTTCACGTTGGCTCCAAGTTTTTCCACCATCTTTAGAACGTACCAGCCAACCACTCCAATCGGCTACTTTCAATCCTATTTTATAGAACAGGATTAAATCTCCGCCGGGTATTTGGAAAAGCACAGGATTCCAACAAGCCTTGCGGCGTGCCCGGGATTTATCCCCTTTAAACGTAGAAGCCACGGGGCCGGCATCCGCCGGAGTGGATTCTGCTGTAATGCCCGCCAAAACAGCCTGCGGATCATCCAGACTAAACACCCCGTCGGCAGCCAGATAAGGTGCGCTCCATTCCGTCGCACCCTTCGGCTTGCGACATACCCAGATACAACAATCCGGATTACGCTCTTTAGTACCTCCAAAGAAAGAAGCTACCAGGTCTCCGTTCTTCAATTCCACAATAGTAGCGCCATGACATTCGGGAAAAGAAGCTTGCTCGTATAAAAACTGATCTTCCACGATACCTGCACGGTTTTTACCTAAAGATGGATCCATACTAACCGAAAAATGATAGTTTCCCGAAGGAACACTCCATACGGTAGAGTTGCCTTCCCGACGTACAAAGGTAACGTCCTTATCCTTTACCGCTTTCTCGTCCAAGGTAGGAAGATAAACCAATGCAGTAGTATTACAAGGAATCGTGATATCCCATTCCAGATGCGTAAGAGTTTTCTTCCAATTACTAATCATCTTACCATATAAAGTGTTGTGCGAAGCTTTGACATAACTCAACTCTTGGATGGAAAAATCCGGTTTAAAGATGATTTGTTTGTAAGCGGGCTGTGCCGGATTAAATCCGGCTAAATCACGGAAATACCAAGTCAATAGATCACCCAATATCATCACATGGTTACAACTGTTCATCCAACGATTGGCGGTATCACCGTTCCACAATTCCCAAATGGCAGTAGCTCCCTTTTCTATCATATAGCCATAACTGGGATAAGTTTTGTTGCTTGCCAACAAGAAAGCAACATCGCCACGCCCCATACGGGTAAGCTCACGCATCATCCAATTCATACCTATCACCCCACTGCTGATGTGACCTTTATTCCGGGTAATAATGCCTGTTATTACATTTTTTTCCACTTCTTCCCTATAGGCTTCAGGCACCATATCGAAAGCCAGTGGCAGGATATTAGCCGTCACTGTATTGTTACCATAGAATATGCTGTCGGGATAAAGAACATGGGGCATTTGTACCGGAGAAGTTCCCTTCTTAACTGTAAGGAAACGGGCATTGAAGCAGTCTTTAATTTTTGCTGCATCCTTCTCGAATTCCTTCGCCTCATCTTCCAAACCTTGCAAACGGGCGAACTTGGCCAGCATTTGCGATACCTTATAATAGTAGGCTGTAGCAATCAGCGCTCCATCCGTCTTGCGGGCAGGGTCCTGACTGTGAATCAATTCCGGTGATTCGGGAGGCATACACCAGTCACCGTATTTATCGGCGTTAATCACTCCATCCTCTGTAGTGAACTCACTGCGTATATGGTGCATCCATTTCTTGATAGCGGCATAATTTTTACGAATAGGTTCGATATTGCCGAACTGTTCATAAACCATATCACAGATTACCGGAAATGTGGATGACCACGTCATTTCCGATGTATAATAATTGTAATAAGCCGGACAAATATCAGGAATACAACCGTCTTCACGCTGCGCTTCACGGATGTCATCCGCCCATTTGGCATAGGTGTTTCCATTATTGAACATGAAACTTTCCCCCCACGTTCCCATAGCATGGTCGCCCAGCCAGGGCTGGCGCTCGTCACGCTGGGGACAATCCAAAGGCACTCCTTTATAATTACTGGAAATCCCCCACCAGGCATTCCGATAAACCTGATTCATGATATCATTGGAACATTCGAAAGTACCGTTATCTTCCAAGTCATCATATACTACTTCAGCAACCAAATCTTCCGCTTTCAGATTTTTATAACCTGTCACTTCTACATATTGGAATCCATGATAAGAAAAACGAGAACTCCAGGAAGTGTTGTTTTCTTTACCGTTGCAGATATAATAATCCGTACTCTGGCTATGGCGGAGATTTTCCACATCCAGTTCCGTACCGTCATTCTTTACCCGTTCGGCATAACGTATGCAAATCGTATCTCCCGCAGCGGCTTTCGCTATGTTAATACGCACCCATCCTGCCATATTCTGACCGAAATCAATCATATAACGGTTACCATATTGCTTGAAGACAGCCGGCTTCAGCGTTTTCATCACTTTCATGTTGGGAGCGGTATTGCCACGAAGTGTACCGTACGGCAATGAAACACGTTGCGCTTTCAGCCATTTGGAATCATCATAACCGGGCTGTGTCCAGTTTCCCAATTCCATACGGGCATCGTAAATTTCACCATCGTATTCATTATTGCTACGTATAGGCCCTTGAGCCGTCAAACGCCATTTCTCATCACTGTTGATGCGCTGTATACTGCCGTCGGTATATTCTATAATCAGATTCAAACGTAACTTGGGGTAACCAAAAGTAGGAATCTTATAAGGTTTGTAATTTTGACGCATAGTGTAGAAACGTCCGTTGCCCAGGGTCACTCCGATGGCATTGTCGGCATTTCCTCCGGCAACCTGTTTGGTGACATCAAAAGAATTGTAAAGCACAGTACGACGATAATCACTTGGAGCCGGCGCCAATACCTGATCACCTATCCGCTGGCCGTTAATGAACAGTTCGTACATACCCAAACCGCACAAATGAAGGGTAGCATACTTTATCTCCTTGGCTTGCGTTTTAAATTCCGTGCGTAAATAACGAGAGCTCAAACGGCTGTGTGAATCTTCCCGGTCCCATGCAAACGCAGCGTCCCAACCTATCCATCGTCCTTTCCAATGAATCTCACCTAAAGGTCCCATCCCCCATCGGGCAGGCTCGCTCCATTCTGTTTCACCGCGATTGGTATAGCTTCTCACTTTCCAGTAAACACGCTGATTGCTTTTCAAACGCTTCCCTTGATAGGGAATCCATACGGACGCATCGGATTCCACTTTTCCGGAATCCCACAAATCTCCTTTATCCTGTGCTAAAAGTTCAGGAGAAGACGCAACCAAGATCCGGTAGGCGGTCTGCATCACATTTCTTTGAGAAGATTCCAGCCGCCAGCTCATACGAGGGACAGCAGTATCCAGCCCCATGGGATCTACCATCTGCTCGGTACGCAGGCCGGTAACCGAAACATCCGCTGCTTTCAACCACAACGGAAGTGCCAAAAGAATGATTAATAATACTTGTTTTTTCATGATATGCATATTTCTTACTTATTCCATTTCTGTATGGCATCCGGCAAGGCTGTCCAAGCTTTCTGCACATAATCCTTTGCAGAATCCACAACAATCAGAACCTGATCATTACCGCTCAGATAACCGCTATCATGCTGGAAAGAAGTGACTTTACTGTCAAACTCACCGATATATTCCAACTTACCGTCCTTTGCGCTATACCACCATGCATTCTTTTTCGCACCGCTGATTTTGCTCAAATCGATCTGCATAGGACGTCCTGAGTAATTGTAAACCAACAAATAGTCATTTCCACGGGTAGCGATGGCACGGTCATAGCGTTCGCCGTTAGTTCCCGCAATAACACTCTGATCGGGCACACGTTCAAAGAAAGGAAAAGTCAACATCAAGTTCTTCAGATATTTCATCTGATTGAAGCCGGGATCTTCCAAAGCATCCCACCATGCTTTCTTGCGTCCGTCGGCACCAAAAGAGGCTCCATATCCCGGACGGATAAATTGCATGATATCATTATGACCGTATGAGTGCCCGAATGATCCGGCGAATACCGACCAATAGGCATAACGACGCACATCGTGCTGATTCCAACGGGTTTCATTGGGATCATGCAGTCCCTGTGGAATGTCTTCATAAATAGGTTCATCATCAATTACCGGTTTCAACGGAGTCTTTGCCTGACTGGCTTCCACAAAACGCCAGTTATCTTCTTCCGTATTCTCTTCGATAGGATAGTCACCATCACCATTACGCTGCCCGTAACGACGGTGTCCGCTTTGGAACATATTGAAATCCAGCCATTCGCGGTCATTAAACCAAGTAGCCGACGTGGTACGTCCACGCGGATGGAAAGTCATCAGATGACCTTTGTCTATGCTACGGATACTGTTTGCCAACGCATCCCATACCTCCGTCTTATTATCACCACGGATATCCCCTCCTATCATCCAAATAATATTCGGCTCATCCTTGTAACGTTCCGCAAGAAATTTACCGTATGCCACGGCTTCTTTTTCATTCATCAACCCTTGTTCCACGGGAGTTCCCCAAATACATACCATCCCTATATAGATGCCCCGTGAAGCAGCACTTTTAATAATATAGTCCATGTGGTCCCAATATCCATAAATCCCTTTGCGGTTGATATCCTTGAAATTAAAACCGTCTATCATGGAATACTGACCGTAAATATTCATGGAAGGCACACCGTTCAATACCTGCACCTGCACCATGTTATATCCGGCATCCTTGCACTTATTCAGATAGTAAGAAACCTCGTCACGATTCAAGCGTTGCGGCATCAGCCATCCAGTTTCACCCAACCAGAAGAAAGGTACTCCATTTTCATGCTTCAGGTAGCGTCCCTCCTCGGACACCACCAGTTTGCCATTCTTCCAGGGAATATACGTTTTCGCTTTCTGCGCCGGCAAGGAAGTAGAGTAACATAGCAATAAAGCCAATAAGGAAAGTAATGCGTGTCTGTTCATCATTGTATTTTCAAATTCGTTTATTAATTAATTAACAATCTCTAAACAAGAGCTTTTATCAAAACAACAAGGTGTTAAAAAAAGGTCCTTATGTTTTTTAAAAAAGGCGGTTATCTTTTTTAAAAAGCTCTTGATCTTATGAGAAAAGATGAAGACTTTTTTGACAAATGTCCTCATCTTTCTCAGATTATTCCTACTACTTCATTTTCTCATATTCAATAGCCGCCAAAATAAAGGAACCTACTGACTTCGGATCATTCTCTATTACCGGCTCACCTATATAATAAGCAAAACTTCCATCCCGGTTTCCTTTACCGCCTAATCCGGCAACAGCACAACAGTTGGTAATAGTGTACGAACCATCAGGTTCTTCTTTAATGAATTGTTTGATCAGGCCATTAAAACCACGTTCTGCAGCCATCTTATATTCCGAAGAAATATATCCTTTATTCACTGCTTTACACAAGAAATACACAAAAAGCGATGAAGCAGAAGATTCCAAATAGTTTCCTTTACGGTTATTTTGGTCAGTCACCTGCCACCATACCCCTGTTTCAGGATCTTGATATTTTACAATACCTTCGGCCAACATATTTATGATCGTCATTATACTGTCACGTCCTTCGAACTGCGCCGGCATATAATCCAATACATCCACCACGGCAGCGGCATACCAGCCTATACTGCGGCTCCAGAAATTGGGTGAGCATCCGGTTTCCTTATTTGCCCAATTTTGTGTCTTGCTCTCATCCCAACCATGATAAAACAAACCGGTTTTAGGATCATACGTTTTACGGGCAATCAGCTTTATTTGATTCACAATATCGGCATTGACCGTAGTATCCTTGAATACGTTACCATATTGAGCCAAATAAGGAGAAGCCATGAATATACCATCCAGCCACATTTGATGCGGATATATCAGTTTGTGCCAGAAGCCACCTTCACTGGTACGGGGCTGTTCGGTCAGTTGTTTACGAAGAGTATCCATCGCCACCTTATAACGCCCGTCTCCCGTCTTTTCATAAAAATCGAATAAAATCTTTCCGGCATTGATATTATCAATATTAAAAGAAAGATATTTCATGGTCTTTATCTTACCGTCAGTGTCTATCAGACTGTCTGCATATATTTTTGCATAATTATAATAGGCTGTGTCACCGGTGTGTTTCCATTCCTCCAACATGGATTTCACCACCAGTCCGTGCGTATAGCCCCAACGAGGCCTTTTCGCTTTTTCTATCATCCAAGGCTCAGGGAAACGTTGCATTTCCGACTGAGCCATACGTTCGCTCCATTTGATTTCTTCGGTCTGTTTAGGAGTGGCAGTACATGCACACATTCCACCTACCAGCAACAATGAGCAAATAATGTTTAATCCTGTTCTTTTCATATTTCTTCTTTTTACTATTTTTCATCCTTACAATCAGTGCAAGAATCATCACTTACCTAAGAATATATATTCTTCACCTGCTTTGGTTTCCAGATCATAAAGATAAGTTTTTTTCAACTCAACTTTATTCAATTTCGCTTCTTTATTTATAATCGGTTGCAAGATTTCGGGTATGGCATACAATTTATTCGGATTCTCCCCTTTTGCCGTTCTCAGCCCTTTGCCTGCCAGCGGATTTAAAGAACGCAAACGACAGTTCCCCCCATTACGGGATTTCACCACCAACCGGCTCACTTTACCATTCTTCCAACTCAAATCCAATTCAAAACCTCCACGAGCTATAATCCCGTTCACGCTTCCTTCTTTCCATTGCGCCGGCAATGCGGGAAGTAAATAAATAAAACCATCGTGGCTCTGCATCAGCATTTCTACGATACCCGCTGTACAACCAAAATTACCGTCAATCTGAAAAGGTGGATGGGCATCAAACAAATTAGGATAAGTTCCTCCTTTTTTCTTCTCGTTACGTACGAGAGTCAACTGATCGGTTATCAGTTTATAAGCATGATCACCATCCAACAGACGAGCCCACAAACATACCTTCCATCCCATACTCCATCCGGTAGACGGATCGCCACGATGGATCAGCGAAGTACGTGCCGCATCAAACAATTCGGGAGTACGGTAAGGAGAAATCTGATTACTGGGGAACAAACCATAAAGGTGTGACACATGACGGTGCACATCCTGCGGATTGTCCCAATCTGTCATCCATTCCTGCAATTGCCCCCAACGTCCTATCTGCATGGGTGCCATTTCCTTTAAACGCTGTTCCAAATGGGTGGCAAATTCAGCATCCGTACCCAATAATCGGGCGGTAGTGATTATCTGATTCCATAAATCGAATATCAGTTGGTTATCCAAAGTACACCCGGCAGCCGTAGTCGCTTTTCCATTACTGCCCGCATGAGTATTCTCCGGAGAATTGCTCGGGCATACCACCAACCAATTATGTAACGGTTCCTTCACCATTATTTCATCAAAAAACTTACCGGCTTCTTTCATGATAGGGTAAGCCGAACGGAGAAACTCCATATCGCCTGTATAAAGATAACGTTCCCACAAATGACGGCACAGCCAAGCTCCACCCGTAGGCCATAATCCCGACGGAGCCTTGTCTATAGCTCCGGTAACACGCCATATATCCGTATTGTGATGCAATACCCAACCATCCGCCCCATACATAATCTTTGCTGACTCACGCCCTGTTTCACTTACTTCACGAATCAGCTGTATCAAAGGCTCGTGCAATTCGCTAAGATTCGTCACTTCGGCCGGCCAATAGTTCATTTCAACATTGATATTACAAGTATATTTACTATCCCAGGAAGGAAATAATTTATCATTCCAAATGCCTTGCAAATTAGCAGGCTGCCCACCCGGCTGTGAAGAACAAATCAACAGATAGCGGCCGAAACGGAAATAAGTAGCTACCAGAAAATCATCCTTCGTTTCCTTGAAATTCTGCACACGCATATCAGTGGTTACCCCTGCATATTTATCTATACCTAAATCCAAAGAGACACGGTCCATATATTGCTTGAAAAAATCAACATGTGCCTTACGTGATGTCACATAATCCTTACTTACAGCCCGGCGCAGATAGTTCTTCGCACGCTCCACTTGGTTACCTGTTATATCCTTATAATTAGTAAAGTTGGTAGCAATGGAAATATAAATCACAGCCTCATCCGCCCCTTCTATACTCAAGACTCCGTCACGACAAGCCTGGGTCCCTCCTTGACTACGTGCAGTCATACGTCCCTGAAATTCGACTTTCCCTTTTAGCCCCTCATGCCAAGAAGATACGCCCGAAAGGGTAACCTCCTCCCCTTCCGTCGAGACCATCACATCCTGATGCGGAGTAGTAAGATTGGCATTACAAGTAATCTTTCCGGGTTGGCTGGCAGTAAGACGCACCATAACTACCTGATCAGCAAACGAAGTCAATGTTTCACGCTGATAAGTCACCCCGTCCACCTTATAACGTACAATGGTACGAGCTGAGTCCAGGCTCAGTTCCCTATAGTAATCGGAATAACGTGTATGCCCCGGAAAAGAAATATGCAGATCGCCAAACGATTGATAGGGCATACCACTATTGGTTTTCGCCATTATTTTCTCAGTAGCCAATGTTTGTGCTTCAAGATATTTTCCTTCGAACACCAACTGGCGCACTTTGGGAATATATTCCAACGCATTGGGATTAGCATTATTATTGGGACGTCCTGCCCAAATAGTTTCTTCATTCAACTGGATATGCTCCACACCGGGATTGCCGAATACCATCGCTCCCAACCGCCCGTTACCCAGCGGAAGTGCTTCAGTCCAAACTTGAGCGGGTTCATCATACCACAGTTTATATTCTTGTGCGGCAGCCTGCAAGTAAGAACTTGCCCATAACAGCCCCCCCACTATCCATTTTATTTTCATATTGATCTCTAGCTTTTATTAAAGGGAGACGAAAAATAAAGACGGATGTACTCTGTGGAAAGAAATAAAAAAGTAAATATCATGAAAAAACTTTCCCTAGTACCTCAACAAATCCGGCTTCTCTATTGTTATTAAAATAAAACCATCTTATAAAATTAGAACTATATGAAAATAGCAGAGATTAAAGGAAGAGAGATTTTGGACTCACGTGGTAATCCCACTGTGGAAGTGGATGTTATATTGGAATCAGGGATTATGGGCCGTGCCTCTGTCCCATCGGGTGCGTCAACCGGTGAACATGAGGCTTTGGAATTACGTGATGGCGACAAGACCCGTTACGGAGGCAAAGGCGTATTAAAAGCTGTAGAAAATATAAATACTCTTATCGCTCCGGCATTGAAAGGAATGGACTCTATGGACCAACGTGGTATTGACAAAGCCATGCTTGATCTGGATGGAACTCCAACTAAATCAAAACTGGGCGCAAATGCTATTTTGGGCGTATCCCTAGCCGTGGCAAAAGCTGCAGCCAATTATTTGGATATTCCTCTTTACAGATATATTGGCGGAACAAACACCTATATCATGCCTGTTCCAATGATGAATATCATTAATGGAGGCTCACACAGCGATGCCCCTATCGCTTTTCAAGAATTTATGATTCGTCCTGTCGGTGCTAAAACATTCCGTGAGGCCTTGCGGATGGGCGCAGAAGTATTCCATGCTTTAAAAGAGGTATTGAAAAAACGCGGACTAAGTACAGCCGTAGGAGACGAAGGTGGTTTTGCCCCTGCATTGGATGGCACCGAAGATGCTTTGAATTGTATCCTTGCCGCTATCGAAGCTGCCGGATATGAACCGTTTAAACATATCACCATCGGCTTGGATTGTGCTTCTTCCGAATTCTATCATGACGGCATCTATGACTATACCAAGTTTGAAGGCCCAAAAGGGGAAAAGCGCAGTGCCGCCGAACAGGTTGCTTATCTGGAAAAATTGAGTTGGGACTACCCCATTGATTCGATAGAGGATGGTATGGCAGAAAACGACTGGGAAGGATGGCGCATGCTGACCGAGCGTCTGGGCAATCGCTGCCAGCTGGTAGGTGATGACCTGTTCGTTACCAATGTGAAGTTCCTGGAAAAAGGAATCAGTGAAGGTTGTGCAAACTCTATCCTAGTAAAAGTAAATCAGATCGGTTCGCTGACCGAAACTCTGGATGCTATTGAGATGGCTCAACGTAACGGCTATACCACTGTGACCAGCCACCGTTCCGGTGAAACGGAAGATGCTACCATTGCGGACATCGCCGTAGCCACCAATAGCGGACAGATTAAAACCGGTTCACTGAGCCGTAGCGACCGTATGGCGAAATACAACCAGTTGCTCCGCATTGAAGAAGAATTGGGCAACCGTGCCGTATATGGATATAAAAAAATAGCACGCAATTTTAAAGCGTAAGCGGTTTGTATCCCCAATTCCATAAACGAAGAATGCCTCAAGACGGATCGTGATGATTCCGGCTTGAGGCATATTTTTGCACTATTATTTAATCACAACAGGGTTACAATGTTTTTCCTCCCATTCCTCCACCGTCATGGTTTCCGATGAAAAACTGATACCAATTCCCGTAACTTTGCACGTATCTGTCAGATAAGGCTTAGCATATCCTTTGTCCTCTATCTGCTGTAAAGCTTCAGCAGCCGTACTATCCAGTTTAAGCTCAAATATATATACATAATCCTTTGTTTCCAATATACAGTCCACTCTTCCTCTTGCCCGAGTTTTTTCCACATGCAATTGACAATATAGCTTTCTGCCGCCTCAGCTGTCTTTATCGAGCCGTGAAAATCATACGGTATTTCAGACCTTACACAGCCGGCATTCCACAACACAAGAATATTTTTCTTTCAATCCCTCCAAACTCATCCCCGTAAAATAATCCTCTATAAACTCCCATCGCTGCTCGTCACTTAACTTCGTATTGCCAAAGAACAGCCGGAACAACTCTATCTGTTCCTGGAATATTTTCTCATTATTCTCCAGCACACGGTTCTGATAGCCCTCCGAGGCAGCTTCCTTTTTCAATATCTCCGCATCACGAACACGCACTCCAACAGAAGGAACACCCCCCTCTACGGTAAAGTCCACCACATTGAGCATAGACAGCAAGTTGAGCAACATATTGAGATCGGAGAACGGAGTGACATAGAACAACAGCCGGTCTCCTTTCTTTCCTGTAATACGCTGGGCACACAACTTCTGGTAACGGGACAATAACAAATCAAAACCACGGGTAACGGTAAACATCAGTTTGTCTTCATCTTTCTTCTTGGCACTAGTGATGTAACTCACACTTCTGCCCTCCTCTACCCTGGACTCCAGTAACGAAGTGATAAAACGCTTGGCAGAAGGAACATCCATATCATACGCCGCAAAAATACTACGCAAATCGTCCTCCTCGAACTTTCCTTTATTACCATACAGACTCACCGTCAACAAATCTTTCAAACTCTTCAAGAGACTTGCCAGCTTGGAGCAGATATCCGCTGCACTCTCTTTTAACAAGACATCATGCTTACCCACAGCTGCCGCACGAACTCCCTCAAAGAGATTTCCATTGTATAAATCGCGCTTAAACTCACGATACCCCATCTCCGAGAAACAATTTTCCCACAAAGATTCAAAAGCCACCTTATAGACTCCTTCAACCCCTTCCACGGGAACCATATACTGCTTGTATTTTTTACGGAAAGCGGCATCACCCGTCTTTTCCTGTACATAGCCATCGGCAAACAGAGTCTGTGAATTGATTTCAACAGGAGAACCGCCATGCCGGAAACTCAGATCCTCTTCTATCCATAACAAAGCCGTCTTGATGACTTGCTCCAAATCCGATTCATATTCCAGCTTGTTCTTTTTACGAGGCAGCCTCACTGCAAATTCAAAATCGGATAAAGACATCTGCATTTCATCACTACAGCCTTTCATCAGATATATTTCCCATACTTTCTTCAGAATCATCCCCAACTGTTCCTGGGAGATGGCACCTGCAGAATGCAGGCGTTTCATATAATAAAAGTCGCGTTCATTAAAGTCCGTCGCTGCCACACCAGAAATGTTCTTATCACGGGCTGCACGGCCAATCTCCTGAATATAATCGACAAAGGTACCGGATGGAGCCACATGATACACACGGTCAATATCGCTGATATCCACCCCCATGCCAAAAGCTTTCGTAGCAACGATTATTTTTTTCTCACCCTCCTTAAAAGCTTGTATAATTTCGGCTTTTTGCTCTTTATCCTTTTTACCATAATAAGATGCCACCCAATGCCAGTTAGCCGGATACACCCAAGTCTTCAGTTTCATATCTATACCTCCGGCAAAAGGATAATAAATAATAGTCTTATGCCCGTCCAGAAAATCCTCCACCCGGGCGACAACAGTACGTTGCTTGGCCTTATCGTAGGTCTCTCCCTCCTCTATGGTCATGGCGGTAATGTCAAAGCCAATATTTTCACGCTTCACCGTGCCCACGTACAAGGCACACGGAGCAAGATGCAACGACCGGATGGTATCAAAAATCATATCGTTCCCACCTTTGGGATTCCACACAGCAGTGGCTGTCAATGCAAAAACAGGGAATACATATCCCAACGCATTCTTTAAAGCTTCCAGATGACGCCCTAGAAACCAATAATCCACCCGGAACTCTTTACCCCAAGTAGTCACGGTATGAGCCTCGTCAACTACTACCAATCCAATGCGGCGTTCACCTACGAAATAACTAATATCATACGCCAACAATAATTCAGGGGAAAGATAAAAAAGATCAACCTCCCCGTCACGGACACGACGATATACTTCGTTCTTTTGTTCAGGTGAAAGATCGGACGAAGCATACGCCACACGTTCATATCCTAACTCCTGCAACGCCTCAACCTGGTCCACTATCAATGCTTTCAGCGGAGAAACCACAAGAGTAAGAAGCTTATATTCATTACCCAGATAAATGGCAGGGAGCTGAAACAACAATGATTTTCCAGCTCCGGTCGGAGCAGTCAGGAGCAAATTATGAACAGACGAATCACCCTTGATCCCTTTTTCAGCTTCCATGATGACTTCCTCAATTAATTGCCCTTGAGACAATTGCAATTTTTCCTTACCTTTGAACAAGTCATCATAAACTTCTAAATTACGGAAATCTTCATATCCGTACACTTCCTGCAAAAGAACCTTTACCGCTTCACGGCATTTAGACGGCAATACTCTTGCCGCAATCTGTGACTCTATCATACAAAAGAACTCTTAAATAACGGTTGTACCAACCTTAAAACTAATATCAGCGCAAATATAATAAAAAAGCGAGAAGAATGAAGATTTCTTCGTCCTTCTCGCTTTTCTGAGCCTCTTGTCGGATTCGAACCAACGACCCCGAGATTACAAATCACGTGCTCTGGCCAACTGAGCTAAAGAGGCGGGTGGGTAAGCTTACTATATCGCGCCGCTACAACCAACTACCTTTGCTGCGATCAAGCCCTGGAGGATTCATCAGGAGCTGGCCGTATAGGACTTACCCATTTTTGTTTTGCGAGTGCAAAGGTAGACATTATTTTCAAAACTACAATACTTTCGAATACTTTTTTTTGATTTTAGCAGAAAAAATACATTTTTCACCCATAACTATAGGACGGATTCCCGTAAAAGAAGTACTTTTGTGCACTTATTAATAAAGAATGACGAATTATAAACCGACTTTGCAGGAATGCGCCATGCGCTATGGTACGGGCATGGGTCTTTTATGGGCCTTCAAATTCATGCTCTTCCCACTAGGATTGAGAATACCTTTCCTACAATTACTTTTTATAGTCTTAACTATAGGAGTACCCTTTTTAGGATACATATTTGCCAAAAAGTTCAGAGAACGGCATTGTGGCGGAAGCATCACTTTTTCACGTGCGTTTCTATTCACTACCTTTATGTATATGTTCGCCTCTCTATTTGTAGCGGTAGTGCATTACATCTACTTCCGCTATATAGATGGCGGGTTCGTATTCGAGGCATACCGCTCCATCTTAAATCAGTTCAAAGAAACTGCCGGACCCGAACTGACAACCTCACTAAACCAATTTGAAGAAGCGATAGATTTACTGTCGGGACTTACCCCGCTGGAAATGACATTTCAACTGATATCACAAAATATGTTTTACGGGATGCTAATGGCTATCCCTACGGCATTGATCGTGATGCGTAAAAAGAAAAATGAATAAAAGATGGATATATCTGTAGTTATTCCTTTGTATAACGAAGAAGAATCTTTGCCGGAACTATTCGCATGGATTCAACGTGTAATGGATGCCAACCACTTCAACTATGAAGTTATTTTTGTCAATGACGGCAGCACCGACCACTCCTGGCAAGTGATTGAGAAACTACGCTCGGAATCGGACAACGTAAAAGGTATTAAATTCCGCCGGAACTACGGCAAGTCCCCTGCTTTGTATTGTGGTTTTGAAAAGGCGCAAGGTGATGTGGTGATTACAATGGATGCCGACTTGCAGGACAGCCCGGACGAAATACCGGAATTATACAGAATGATTACAGAAGACGGCTACGACTTAGTATCAGGATACAAGCAAAAACGCTATGACCCGTTATCAAAAACCATTCCGACCAAACTATTCAACGCCACAGCACGTGCCGTCTCAGGCATCAAGAATCTGCATGACTTTAACTGCGGACTAAAAGCTTATCGTCGTGATGTTGTAAAGAACATCGAAGTATACGGTGAAATGCACCGCTATATCCCCTATCTGGCAAAGAATGCAGGTTTTCCTAAGATAGCCGAGAAGGTAGTACACCATCAGGCACGGAAATTCGGTAAAACAAAATTTGGCGGATTAAACCGTTTCTTCAATGGTTATCTAGACCTCATCACTCTGTGGTTTTTATCCAAATTCGGTATCAAGCCGATGCACTTCTTCGGGTTTATGGGATCATTGATGTTTATTCTTGGTTTCATTTCCGTCATTATCATCGGAGCAAACAAGCTATATGCCTTGTCACATGGTTTACCTTATATATTAATTACTGATTCTCCTTACTTCTATCTGGCCCTAACTTTGATGATTTTGGGAACCCAACTGTTTCTGGCAGGATTCATAGGAGAACTGATAGCCCGGAATGCTCCTGAACGCAATAATTATAAAATAGAGAAAGAGTTTTAAAATGAAGAAACTACCAGCCATTATCTTATTGCTCCTGATTACCGTAAGTACCTTAATGCAAAGCTGTGGGGAAAGCGATTGTCCGCTTACCACCAATTCCTTTGCCCATTTCGACTTTCTGGATGCAGAGACACACCAAGCTGTAAAATTCAGTCCGGCTTTTGACGTCACTGGATTTATCACTACCGATGTGATTGTACGTGACACACTGGAAGATGGAACTATTAAGGAAACTGTAGTAAAAGACTCATTGATGAATGACACGATATTCAATAAAGCGGAAAGCAGTATGAGCCTGCCTTTGAGTTATACATCAAAAACTACCTACGTATTGCATTATACGGAAAAGATGCGTGACACTATCACACTCATTCACCAGAATATCCCCTACTTGCAGAATATAGAATGTGGCACCATGATGTTTTATAAAGTGGAAGACATTAAATACACCACCTATAACCTAAAATCTATCGAGATTGTAAATTCGGACATCAATAATGAAGAAAAAAAGAATTTCAACATATATTACGTTGTTAACGCTACTGAGTAGTATGCTGTTGTACAGCCCCACACTGGCGGCACAAGAAAAAAAAACAACCATAGAGGAAGAAAAGGTACCCTTCTATCAGGGAACTACTATCGGTGTAGATATATTTGGCCTGGGAAGCAAAATTTTTGGAGGTGACATTACAAGTACAGAAATCAGCGTGGAGGTCAATTTGAAAAACCGTTATGTCCCCGTAGCTGAAATTGGATATGGAACCACCGACACTACTGATGACGGTACCAATATACATTATAAAGCCTCAGCTCCCTATTTCCGTATAGGTATGAACTACAACTTCTTTTTCAAGAAGCCCTATCTGCCTGGTTTTCTGTATGGAGGCATACGTTACGGATTCACCTCTTTTTCATACGATGTAGATGCTCCGACAATGAAAGACCCTACATGGGGATTTCCGGAAATCCCCTTCAGTTATGAGGGAGTTAAAACCACAGTAACCTGGGCCGAACTGCTGGCAGGAATAAAGGTAAATGTATACAAGAATTTCTATATGGGCTGGTCACTGCGCTACCGCATACGCATGAACATGAAAAAGACGGAACACACCGAGCCTTGGTATATTCCCGGTTTCGGAAAGAACAACTCGACTAACTTAGGAGTAACATACAGTTTAATATACAAATTACCATTTTAACTAATGACAACTTTAGAAATATGGCTCCTTGCCATCAGCCTTGCTATGGACTGTTTCACTGTTTCCATAACAAGCGGAATTATCATGCGTCGCATTTGCTGGCGCACTTTTTTTATTATGGCATTCTTCTTCGGTCTTTTCCAGGCCGTCATGCCGCTTATCGGTTGGTTTGCCGCCAGCCGCTTCAGCCACCTGATAGAGGATTACGACCATTGGATCGCTTTTGGGTTATTGGCATTCCTGGGAGGGCGTATGATTAAAGAGAGTTTCAGCAATGAAGACAAATGCTGCTTCGACCCCACTAAATTAAAAGTGGTTGTTACGCTGGCTATAGCAACCAGCATTGATGCGTTGGCCATCGGTATATCATTTGCTTTTGTAGGAATGAACTCTTTCACTTCCATTCTTTCTCCCATTGTCATCATCGGCTTTACCTCTTTTGTTATCTCAACATTAGGAAGTCTGATAGGTGTATTTTGCGGCAAGCGTTTCAACCTGCGCATGGAATTATGGGGAGGTTTGGTTCTGATTATTATCGGTGTTAAAATCTTAATAGAACATTTATTTCTTTCTTAACTAAAATACAGGTATGAATAAAAAAAAATTAGCATGGCAATTGCCGTTTCTAGCAATTCTGATAATAGGAACAATTATTATTCTAAAAAAGCAAGCACCTTTCCGTACGGATGAAGGCTTTGTATTCGGTACTGTATACAAAATCACCTACCAGTCCGAAGATAATCTGAAAGAAGAAATAGAAACCGAACTGAAGAAAGTGGACTACTCCCTCTCTCCTTTCAATCCGAATTCTGTAATCACCCGCGTAAACCACAATGAAAAGACAGAAGTTGACAGTTTTTTCGTACATGTATTCCATCTCGCAAAAAAAATATCCGATGAAACCCATGGAGCCTTTGATATCACTGTCGCACCTTTGGTAAATGCATGGGGATTTGGATTCAAAAAATCTACAGGAGTGGATTCACTGATAGTGGACAGCTTACGCCCAATGATAGGATATCAAAAAATAGACTTACAGAACAACCGGATAATAAAAAAAGACCCTCGTATAATGCTGGATTGCAGCGCTATCGCCAAGGGATTCGGAGTAGATGCAGTAGCAAGGCTATTAGAACGTAAAGGGATAAAAAACTACATGGTAGACATCGGTGGTGAAGTAGTGGTAAGAGGCAAAAATTCCAAAATGAACGCTTGGCGTATCGGCATAAACAAACCTGTAGATGACTCCTTGTCAGTAAACCAGGAGTTACAGACTGTACTTGCCATTAGTGACGTAGGTATGGCGACATCAGGAAATTATCGTAATTTCTATTACAAAGGTGGAAAGAAATATGCACATACCATAGACCCACGCACCGGATACCCAGTACAACATAGCATCCTGTCATCCACTGTCATTGCAAAAGATTGCGCCAGTGCCGATGCATACGCTACTGCTTTCATGGTGATGGGACTGGACTCAGCCAAAGCTTTTTGTGAAGCACATCCTGAACTGGATGCCTATTTTATCTGCTCGGGCGAAGGGGATAAATATGAAACTTATTTTACAGATGGGATGAAGAAATTTATCGCCAGCGAGAAATAGACATCAAAGAGGCGCATCAAAACATCGAACAACTATCATTCAAATGGAATGATACCGGGACTCACCACAGATTAATATCGATTTAACACAAAGCAGTTGGTTTCCAATAAAATATCTATGGTGAGTTCCGACATTATTATCTGCAAAGAAACAGCATATTACTGAGCTTTCTGAAACTGTTCTATCAACAAAGTCAGATTAGCCGTAAATAAACGCGCTGATATTGCTAACAAAATGATTCCGAAAAACTTACGAATAACATAAATTCCACCTTTACCCAAGAAACGTTCGATACGATCTGTCAACTTCAACACCACATAAACCCAAACCATATTCAATATCAAGGCTACAACAATGTTTACAGGAGCATACTCCGAACGAAGGGAAAGTAACGTAGTAAACGCCCCCGCACCTGCCAATAACGGAAAGACCAAGGGGACTAAAGTCGCTTCCTTGATAGGACCTTGATTCTTGAATATTTCGATATCCAAAATCATTTCCAAAGACATGAGAAAAATAACAAAAGCACCCGCCACGGCAAACGAAGCGATATCTACCTGAAATAACTTCAGCATCATATCTCCTGCATAAAAGAAACCTATCAATAAAGCAAAAGAAATGCCGGTAGCTTTATTAGCATTGACATTTCTCCCTTTCTGCTTAAGGTTCAATATAATAGGAATAGATCCGATAATATCAATGACAGCAAAAAGTACGATAAACGCACTTAAAAATTCTTGAAAATCAAATGATCCAAACATAAACTCCTCCTTTTTTGAATGCAAATATATTTATTTTTTATACAGCCCGCAAGTATTCTGCTTTTAAACATTAGGAGACGGTAAGAAACAATAAAAAAAATAAAAGTTCTCCCACCTATAAATAATAAATCTCGTTTTATCGTTACCTTTGTGTGTTAAACTATAACTTAACGAACATTAGAACTTATGGAAATAACAATGTATGATACACTTTTACAACTTCCTCTCTTCCAGGGATTATGTAAAAATGACTTCACCAATATCATAGGTAAGGTAAAGCTACATTTTCGTAAATACAACGCCGATGATATCATTGTGGAACAAGGAGCACCTTGCACTCAATTAATCTTTCTCTTAAATGGGGAGATAACCTCCCAAGCAACCGATAACCAACATTCATACTCCTTATTTGAAACTTTTGGAAGTCCTTTCGTTATAGAGCCCTATTCATTATTCGGCATGCAGACCAACTATACAGCGACTTACAAAGCACGTACAAATATTAACATAGTTACCATAGATAAGTTATTTGTATTAAATGAACTGAACAACTACGAAATCTTCCGCCTTAATTATTTAAATATTCTGAGTAATAGGGCACAAGTGGCATACGAAAAATTATGGAACAGCCACATAGGTAATACAGAAGAAAAAATACTGAATTTTTTAGTACTGCGTTCCATGAAGCCCGAAGGGAAAAAAATTCTTAAAATCAAAATGGAAGATTTGGCGAGTTTGATTGATGAGACACGAATCAATGTGTCAAAAGTACTGAATGATTTACAGGAACAGGGATTGGTACAACTTAGCAGAAAAGCAATCTCCATTCCGGCATTGGAAAAACTGACCGAAAAGAATAAATAATCAGGTAAAACCTCATAAAGATGAAAAGCACAGGCATTTCTGCTTGTGCTTTTTTATTTTTAACCTAACTATTTAATATACTTTGTTAAATAAGTAAATAGAATGAGGATAGTGATACTTTTTTTTAGCAAATTTGTAAGTCAAATAAAATAGTGCCATGACTGAAAATAAAAATCCATTTTTAAAACCCTATAACACTCCTCATGACACGGCTCCGTTCCATCTCATCAAGATAGAACATTATGAACCTGCCTTGTTGGAAGGAATGAAAGAACAAAATGAGGAAATTGATGCAATTGTCAATAATCCCGAAGCACCGACTTTCCAAAACACCATTGTTGCTCTGGAAAATTCGGGTGCGTTGCTAGACCGCGTAACTACTGTTTTCGGCAATTTGATGAGTGCCGAGACTAGTGACGAGATGCAGGAATTGGCAGAAAAAATGATGCCCTTACTGTCTGAACACAGCAACAACATCAGTTTGAATGAAAAACTGTTTGCCCGCATAAAAGCTGTATACGAGCAGAAAGACCAGTTGCAACTGAAAGGTGAAGACGCCCAACTGCTGCAAAAAACATACGACAGTTTTGTAAGAAGCGGTGCCAATCTGACCGGTGAGGCAAAAGAAAAGTTCCGCCAACTGAATACTGAATTAAGCATATTAACCTTACGTTTTTCTCAGAATCTGTTGAAAGAAACGAATAACTACGAATTGGCATTGACGAAAAAACAATTGGAAGGATTACCCGAAAGTTCATTGGAAAGTTATGCTCAAACAGCAAAGGACAAGGGAAAAGAAGGCAGCATCATTACATTGGATGCTCCCAGTTTTGTTCCTTTCATGAAATATTGTGACGACCGTTCACTGCGCAGAGAAGTCTATATGGCTTATAATACCCAATGTACACACAATAACGACTACAACAATGTGGACATCATCAAGCAATTGGTAAACATTCGCATGGAACTGGCTCATTTACTAGGCTTCTCCACTTTTGCCGAGTATAAACTGAAAAAGCGCATGGCCGAAACAAGTGATGCCGTATACAAATTGCTCAACCAATTATTGGAAGCCTACACCCCTGCCGCCCTAAAGGAAGTAGCAGAAGTAGAAGCATTGGCACGCGAAATGGAAGGCAATGATTTCCAGCTGATGCCATGGGATTGGGCCTATTATTCAGAAAAACTGAAAAATAAGAAATTCAATCTGAATGAAGAAGAGTTGCGTCCTTATTTTGAGCTTAGCCAAGTAGAGAAAGGCGTATTTGGTCTGGCTACCCGTCTGTATGGCATCACATTTAAAGAAAATAAAGAAATTCCGGTCTATCATCCCGATGTAAAAGCTTATGAAGTATTCGACAAAGACGGAAGTTTCCTGGCTGTACTTTATACAGATTTCCACCCCCGTGCCGGAAAACGTTCAGGTGCATGGATGACCAGCTATAAGGAACAGTGGATAGAAAACGGAGTCAACAGCCGCCCCCACGTATCCGTTACCATGAACTTCACCAAGCCATCGGCTGGAAAACCGGCATTGTTGGCTTTCTCGGAAGTAAATACTTTTTTACACGAATTCGGACACGCCTTGCACGGAATGTTTGCCAATACCACTTATTCAACCATGAGTGGTACCAGCGTATACTGGGATTTTGTGGAGCTTCCATCACAAATTATGGAAAATTTCGCCACTGAAAAAGAATTTCTCAATACATTCGCCAGACATTATCAGACGGGAGAACCCATTCCTGCCGAACTGATTCAAAAAATTGTAGATGCATCCAATTTTAATGTGGCCTACGCCTGCCTACGTCAAATAAGTTTCGGCTTACTGGATATGGCATGGTACACCCGCCAGGAAACATTTGACGGAGATGTCCGCGCTTATGAAAAAGAAGCATGGAAAAAAGCGCAAATACTGCCCGGAGTAGAAGATACCTGCATGTCCGTACAGTTCTCACATATCATGGCGGGGGGATATTCTGCCGGATACTACAGTTATAAATGGGCGGAAGTACTGGATGCGGATGCCTTCTCCTTATTCAAGGAAAAAGGAATCTTCAACCAGGAAGTCGCTGCTTCTTTCCGGGAGAATATTCTCTCGAAAGGAGGAACGGAACATCCGATGGCCCTTTACAAACGCTTCCGTGGACAAGAACCCAGTATCCATGCCTTGCTGAAAAGAAATGGAATAATCAACTAAAAAACTAAACAATATGAAACTAAAGTCTATTCTTTATATACTGATGCTACTCCCCTTCTTATGGAGTTGCAACAATGAAGACGATGTAGAGGAAATCTTTGCAAGCGGCACATGGCATGTAGTGGATTTCTATGGTAAAGCCAATTGGGACAAACGGAACGGAGAGCCCAAATACAATGCAATGGCACACAACCCGGATAAGACTATCGCAGCCGAAGGAAGAAAAGCCTTGGATATCATTCATGGTTTCAACATTACTTTCAAAGCGGATGGCACTTTTACAGGAAGCATACAAAACGGAACCATTGAAGGCACATGGCAAGCGGATGGAAAAGACCGGACAGTAAACATAAATTTTACCAAGACTCCATCTTCAACAAGCTATAATAACGAGTTCATAGAAGCATTGAATAATGCAATATTTTATCAAGGTGACAGCAATGTTTTATTGCTAGCTCCCGAAGGGAAAAAAACTTATATTCAATTTGCACATAATAAGCAAGACTGAAATAATGGAAACGAAAGAAGAAAAACAACTCAAACTCGACAAACGATACATCCGCATGGCTAGTATTTGGGCGGAAAATTCATACTGTGAACGCCGTCAGGTAGGAGCATTAATCGTAAAAGACAAGATGATCATCTCCGACGGATATAATGGAACTCCTGCAGGATTCGAAAATGTATGCGAAGATGACAACGGAGTCACCAAGCCTTACGTGCTACACGCCGAAGCGAATGCTATCACCAAAATAGCACGAAGCAACAACAGCAGTGACGGAGCAACCATGTACGTCACCGCATCTCCTTGCATAGAATGTGCCAAACTCATCATCCAAGCAGGAATCAAACGTGTAGTTTACTCAGAAAAATACCGTTTGGAAGACGGGCTTGATTTATTGAAACGCGCAAATATTGAAGTAATCTATATCAATCCCAATGAATAATAGCAAATAAAGATATGAGCAAAAATCGAACATCCCGTTTTATGCCGGTAATCGTTGCGGTAAGCATCGTAGCCGGAATATTGATTGGAACTTTTTACGCCAACCACTTTTCAGGAAACAAATTAGGTATCATTAATACTTCATCCAACAAACTGAATGCATTATTGCGTATCATTGACGACCAATATGTAGATACAGTAAACATGGGTGAACTGGTGGAAGATGCTATGCCGCAAATTCTAGGCGAGCTGGACCCTCACTCTTCTTATATTCCGGCAAAAGACCTGGAAGCTGTAAATTCTGATTTAAAAGGGAGCTTCAGCGGAATTGGTATCCAGTTTACCATCCAGCAAGATACCATCCATGTAAACAGTGTCATCCAAGGCGGACCATCAGAAAAAGTGGGCCTAATGGCAGGAGACCGCATTATAGAAGTTGATGACAGTGCCTTTGTAGGAAAAATTGTCACCAACTATGAATCCATGAAAAGACTGAAAGGTCCCAAAGGCAGTGAGGTAAAACTTGGCGTTTTTCGTCCGGGAGAAAAAGAAACTTTACACTTCACCATTGTTCGTGGTGACATACCGGTAAAGAGTGTAGATGCCGCCTATATGTTGAATGACAAATTCGGTTACATAAAAGTAAACAAGTTTGGTGAAACAACTTATCCCGAATTATTGATTTCATTAGCCAAGCTAAATCAGGCAAACTGCGAAGGAGTGGTAATCGACTTACGCGGTAATACCGGCGGATATATGGGTGCAGCAATCCAGATGGTAAACGAATTCTTACCCAAAAACAGACTCATCGTTTATACACAGGGACGTAAGTCTCCACGTGAGAACTATACATCTAACGGAACCGGAAGTAGCCAGAAAATGCCTATTGTCGTATTGATGGACGAAGGATCGGCTTCTGCCAGCGAAATTTTTGCCGGAGCTATCCAGGACAATGACCGAGGGACAATCATCGGGCGCCGCTCTTTCGGAAAAGGGCTAGTACAACAGCCTATCGATTTCAGCGATGGTTCAGCCATCCGTCTGACAATTGCCCGTTACTATACTCCGTCAGGACGCTGTATACAAAAACCGTATGTAAAAGGTAATGACGCAAATTATGAAATGGATATCCTGACCCGTTACGAACACGGAGAATTTTTCTCACAGGACAGTATCAAACAGGATCAAAGCCAAATCTTTGAAACTTCTTTAGGCCGTCCTGTATATGGAGGTGGAGGTATTATGCCCGATATCTTTGTACCGCAGGATACTACCGGTGTGACTTCCTATTATCGTATGTCCGTTAACCGCGGACTAACCATCCAGTTTGCTTTCCAGTATACGGACAACCACCGTGCCGAAATGCAAAAATATGAAACAGAAGAAAGCCTGTTGCAATATTTGAAACATCAGAACATTTTGGAACAATTCGCCCGTTTCGCTGAAAGCAAAGGGTTAAAACGTCGCAACATATTGATGTACAAATCACAGAAACTATTTGAAACAAATTTATATGGAAACATCATTTATAATATGCTGGGCATGGAAGCTTATATAGAATACTTAAACAAGAGCGACAAAACTGTCCTCAAAGCATTGGAAGTATTGGATAAAGGTGAATCATTTCCCAAAGCTCCCGAACAACCCATAGAACCGAAAGTAAGCGATGAAGGAACTAAAAAAACAACTGCGCAAGCAGATAGCGCAAGAAAAACGCCGTCACGACATCACCGAATTAATGACAAAGTCCGCTGCTTTGCTTGAGAAACTGGAACAGCATCCCAAATTTGCATCGGCCCGTACCGTTTTGCTCTATTATTCATTGGGTGATGAAGTACAGACACATGACTTCGTTGAGAAATGGCACCGGCAGAAAACAATTTTGCTGCCGGTAGTCAAAGGAGACGAATTGGAACTCCGTATTTATGCAGGTAGACAAAACCTGAAAAACGGCGAGGCTTATCACATAGAGGAACCGACGGGAGAAGCATTTACAGCGTATGAGAAGATAGACCTCGCCATTATACCGGGTGTTTCTTTTGATGCCCAAGGCAACCGATTGGGAAGAGGAAAAGGATATTATGACAAATTACTGCCTCTTCTTCATTCCTATAATATAGGTATATGTTATAACTTCCAAGTAAGCGAAAAGCTGCCTGTCGAACCTTTCGACCGGAGAATGGATGAAGTCTGGACTGAGAATGGAATACTGAAATAGAATCTATCGTGATAAGAACTGCCCCATAAGCCACTCTTACATCACACTTCTTTCAAGTCAAGTGTGGACTTTACGAAAAAGATGAAGGAAAATCCGTAAAAATCCGCACCTGGCAGGAAGTTTTACAGGAACCTTCGGAGATAACCAAAAGAACATACAGAAGACCGCCTAGTTAACGAAAAATAATATTGACTATCACTTGTGCCCCTACCTGCTTATTCAGATTCTTCACCAATAAATCACGTCCCATCATCAACTCCTGACGGAGCACGGACGAAGTGATATGCACATAAAGTATTTGATTCTTGATATAAAGATTACTAGTATATTTGGTAATGGCAGGCCCCACAACATCTTTCCATGCTTGTATCAGACGATACTCATTCAGTGGTGCCTCCAAAGCATTCTGCCGGAAGAATTTCCGAATCATCTCCCCTATTTGTTCCGCATCATTACGTCTCATTCAGCCACTTCCTTTCTTTCAGTCACACAGCCATCTTCTACAGAAAAGACTCTGTATTCCCTTTCAATCTTTTTCAATATTTTATCCAGATGATCCCTATTGGTATCCGTAATGAAAATCTGTCCGAAACTATCCCCGGCCACTAGTTTCACAATCTGTTCCACACGGGAAGCATCCAACTTATCAAAAATATCATCCAGCAACAACAAAGGAGTGCTATTGCTCCCCGTTTTCTTCAAAAAATCAAACTGAGCCAGTTTCAAAGCGATCAGATAAGTTTTATTCTGCCCTTGTGAACCTTCCCTCTTTATAGGGAAATCACCCAACTGCATCACCAAGTCATCTTTATGAATTCCTCTCAGCGAATACCCCATTATACGGTCACGTTTGCGGCTCTCTTTTATTATATCCAGCAAATTCCCATTCATAGCATGAGATTCATACGCCAGATTCACTTTCTCCTTATCTTGCGAAATATAAGAGTAGAAAGATTGAAAAGTAGGAATAAATTCGGCTATAAACTCACTACGTTTTCTAAAAACAATCTCGCCTGCAAATGCCATCATCTCCTCCCATACCAACATCAATTCCTCATCAGGTTCCTGCTCCGACTTCAATAAGGCGTTACGCTGTGTCAGCGCTTTATTATAACGTATCAGTGCATCCAAGTATTCCTTATCATATTGAGATATCACCACATCCATAAAACGGCGGCGCTCGTCACTACCTCCCGCAATCAGTTCCGCATCAGCAGGAGAAACCATTACGAGAGGAATAAAACCGATATGATCTGATAAACGGCTGTATTCCTTTTTATTCCGCTTAAACTGTTTTTTCTGACGACGCTTCAAGCCGCAATATACCTCTTCAGGATCTCCTTGATTCGTTTCATAGAAACCCTGAATCACAAAAAAATCGCCCTCGTGACGGATATTCTGCGAGTCTATGGGATTAGTGGCACTTTTACAGAATGAAAGATAATAAACCGCATCCAGCAGGTTCGTCTTCCCCATGCCGTTCTGTCCGATAAAACAATTCATCTTTGGCGAGAATTCCAGTTCTGCCTGCTCCAGGTTTTTATAATTCAATATCGAGATGCGTTTCAGTATCATAGAACTTCTGTTTAATTGAGGATACAAAATTAGAGATAAAAACGGGAAAAACTAAAAAAATATGCCCGTAAATTTCATTAATACATAGAAATGAACTACTTTTGCTGACCGAAAAAGTAGATTCGCAAAATAATAAAAAAGTAAATATAAAAATGGCAGAACAAAAACACACTCAGGACCCATTGGATATGGAAGAAGCACTGAGTACTTCAGAAGCATTCCTTATCAAGTACAAAGGAAAAATCCTTGGAACTATTGCAGCAGTTGTGATTATCATTGCAGGTTTCATGGGATATAAGCATTTTATTTCTGAACCCAATGAAATGAAAGCATCAGAAGCTTTGTTCAAAGGAGAACAATATTTCGGAGCCGATAACTTTGAAACAGCATTGAACGGTGACAGTATTGGTTACAAAGGCTTCTTGAAAGTAGCAGATGAATTCAGCGGAACAGCTGCCGGTAATTTAGCAAATGCTTATGCAGGTATCTGCTATGCACAGTTAGGCAAATATGAAGACGCAGTGAAGTATTTAGATAAATTCAGCGCTAAAGATCAGTTGGTAAGCCCCGCTATTTTGGGAACTATCGGTAACTGCTACGCTGAGATGGGGCAATTGGACAAAGCTGCCGGAACTTTGCTGAAAGCAGCAGACAAAGCAGACAGTCAGGCATTAAGCCCTATCTATTTGATTCAGGCAGGTCAGTTGTTCGAGAAACTGGGTAAGAACAGTGAAGCTGTTAAAGCTTATACATTGGTGAAAGAAAAATACTTCAATTCTTATCAGTCAATGGACATCGACAAATATATCGAGCGTGCCTCTATCAAATAAGAAAAGAAATATACCTTGAATTATATAAAGAGGTTGTCTGCACCCACGTACAGATAACCTTTTTCTTTTATTAATCCCACTAAAAAACAAAAAATAATGGCAACAGCGTATCATAACTTATCTGATTATGACTTTAACTCGGTTCCCAATGCAGAAAACATGCGTTTCGGTATCGTAGTATCCGAATGGAACAGTAACATCACCGATCCCTTATTGGAAGGCGCCGTAACCACCTTGAAAAAACATGGTGCAAAAGATGAAAATATTTTGGTACAAACTGTACCCGGAAGTTTTGAACTGACTTTTGGTTCCGCACAAATGATAAAAAGCGGAAAAGTAGACGCAGTGATTGCAATAGGATGTGTAGTTCGTGGTGACACTCCACACTTTGACTATGTATGTGCCGGTACTACCCAAGGCATCGCCCAACTGAATGCCGAAGGAGATATTCCTGTAATTTATGGTTTGATTACCACCAATACCATGCAACAAGCAGAAGACCGTGCCGGTGGAAAATTAGGTAATAAAGGAGATGAATGTGCAATAACTGCCATCAAAATGCTCGATTTTAAGCAAAAAGTGCAGGGAAAGCAGATTTTTTGAAAAAAAGTTCTTGTAGAATTTGCATATTCAAAAAAAAGACGTACCTTTGCATCGCAATTGAGAAACAAACCTACTCAATAAGAGAATTGAGATAGAATCTTAAGAGCGAATGGGCAAATACCAGAGTGGCCAAATGGGGCAGACTGTAAATCTGCTGTCTTTCGACTTCGGTGGTTCGAATCCATCTTTGCCCACAAAAATTGCGGAAGTAGCTCAGTTGATAGAGCATTAGCCTTCCAAGCTGAGGGTCGCGGGTTTGAGCCCCGTCTTCCGCTCTACAGAAGAGATGATTAAATCATCTCTTCTTTTATTTTATATCCTACCCTTCCTTCACTTACCCGATAATTATAAGAGCAGGATGTCCAAGAATTCTTGTTCGGTTTCAAGAAACCAGGTTCATCCGATATTTCATAGAGGAACACTTTTGCTTTGTCCCGTTTTTGTGACAGACCCTCTGCAAGTAATAGGTGAACCTGATAAAACTTCAAGCATAACTCCGAGAAACTCTGAGCAAAACTCGTCAAACCTATAAGGATAGTTTGAAAAAACCTTCCGGCATAAAGTGAAAAAGGGTGGGACGTTTTTGGGAAGAAGAAAATGCAAATCCGGTTTACACGTACGTACGCATGAGGCGATGCATACATATGTATAGCTTCATGCATACGTACAGGCCGGGCTTGTCCAAAGGACAGGCCTAGCTTGTTTGACGAACATGCTTAGCTTGTTCTGTGGACAACGCCATAAGTTATCTATGAGCTATAAGATTTAAATGTATGAACTGTAAGATTAACTACTCAAGTTGCCAGCATCCGAATTGTCTTTACATGAAAAATAAAATTGTTCAATCACTATAATCAATTAGTATCCAGTAATTTGTGGTGATAAAAGGACGTAAAAGACGCTCAAGTGGTTTGACCCCGGACAAGCCCAACATGCTCCAAGAACATGCCATGCCCGTCTGGTTCCGGAAGCGAAAAGTGTATGGCATATTCACCGTCAACTACCACTTGGGCATGTCTTACCATCTTTCTACACAGTAAACCATTGAACAACAATAAGATATGGTGATGAAAGGATTTTATTCCGTTCGTAAAAACAAATGTATACATACAAATTCGTTTTCTTCTGTTGGGCAATCAATCATCACATTGCTTTATTTTACTTTCCCAATCTGTTCGATAGCCCTTGTCCGGTTTCAAGAAGCTACATTTCCTCCTACCGGAGTGTTCAGAATCTTGATACAAATTCTGCCGGATCCTGCGCCAAGTTCTATGAATTCTTGTGCCAAACATAAGTTCCTTTTATTAAAAGATAAGGATGTTTTTCCAAAACAATAAGGTCTTTTAAAAAAAGATAAGGCCCTTTTTGAAAAACGAACTTATCTTTTTACCTGTCTGCTAAACCAAAAGCTTCTTACCATAGAGTGTTCTCCAAAAATCTTCACTAAAACCGAAACAAAATGTGTTTTCTAATGTAACAAAAGACTCTAACAGATCATTTAAAAGAGCTGAATCTAAAGTACAACCCACCTTACAGCAACCGTTAAACTTTTCTGTTTCCCAATTGTTATATCAAATATCAACAAATTAAAAAAGAAAGGATATGAGTTATGAAAACAGTAATTGACAAAGCTAATACAAGAGGGTATTTTAATCACGGATGGCTAAAAACCTACCATACATTCAGCTTTGCAGACTATTATAATCCAAGACGAATTCACTTCGGTGCTTTACGCGTACTAAATGATGATACAGTAGCTCCCGGAGAAGGTTTCGGTATGCACCCCCATAAAAATATGGAAGTGGTGTCTATCCCTTTACAAGGATATTTAAGACATGGAGACAGCGTACAGAATGAAAGTACCATTGCCCCAGGTGAAATTCAGGTAATGAGTACAGGCACAGGCATCTATCATAGCGAATACAATGCCAGTAAGACTGAAGACGCAAAATTCCTGCAAATCTGGATTATTCCCAATGTGGAGGGAACTAAACCCGAATACCATAATTATGACATTCGTCCGTTATTGAAACGTAACGAACTAGCCACCTTCATCTCACCATCTGGCAATACACCGGCGCATCTGCTACAGGACGCATGGTTCTCTATGGGCACATTGGATGCCGGACAAAGTGTGACATACCGTATGCACAAACCACGCACAGGTGTTTATATCTTCATTATAGAAGGAGAAATAAATATAGCAGGCGAGAATCTTTCACGTCGTGACGGTATCGGTATCTGGGACATTGAAAGTGTCACAATTGAAGCTAAATCCGAAGCGCAAATACTGGCCATCGAAGTAGCCATGTAAGCTATATATTTGTGTCGCAATCATCCAAACGGAAAATTTGCGCCACAAATTCATCTTTGCTTCCTTGTTCTATACCCATCTTTCTACAAATTCTATATACCACACGGTTTACAGAACGGGACTGCACTCCCAACAAACTGGCCATCTCATCAAATGAAAGTCCCACTACAAACAGGTAACAAATATCCTTCTCTCCGTTGGTCAGAGATGGATAAAGCTTTTCCAATCGCTCGGCCCAGCGATTACGGGATATGTTCAACCAATACTCTAATTTAGTACGGTCTTCAGCAGGGGTATAATGAGGAGTTCCCTTCGTCACGATTTGCAAGTATACTTGTGCTGCCTCCACCGACTCAACCGGAAGCGAGATGTGTTTCGAACGGAAAGTGAGTTCCAACTGACGAATACGTATTTCCTTACTTTTCTTTTCCTTTTCAAGGATTTGCATCTGTTCTTGCAGATTCTTCGCCTCACCTTGATTCTCTTCTATCCTCTCTTGTAAATCATCAATCTGCTGCTGCAACATGGAAGCATCCCTTTTATAATGACTTAAAATCTCCAGTTTCTGGCGGCGAAAAAATTTCCAACTACCCCATAGCAGTAAAGTCAATGAAAAAACAGCAGCCACTGTTATCAACAGAGTAATGCTCCATCGGCTTCGATATTCATCATTCTGACGTAATAAAGCCGTGTAATCATATCTTTTCTCGATTTTAAACAATTCAGTACGGCTTCCGGAAGTAAATAGTAATTCCAGTTCATTGATATAGCATTGCATATATTCATTAGCCTTACTTAACTTACCAGCCGCCAGCAAATCCTGGTATATAGCTTTGTACACAGAGGATCTCAAAAGTGGTCGCGAAGATTTCAATGCCCTATTACGAAGGCTGTCTACTAGTTCAGTTTTTCCTAAATGTTTATAGATAACAGCTAATTCAGCATCATACCAGTAACGGGACTCAACAGTAGTGGTATAGTCCATCGCTTTTAACAGGAACGAAGCCGCCGAATCCCATTCCTGCTTGTCTTTCTCCTTCAAGGCCCATTGATAATAGATTTTCTCTTGCGAGGTAAAGTCCATCCTATTAACCAAACCTAAAAACTTATCATAAACCAACTTGACCTCTTCATTGTACCGGGGAGTTCCCTGAGCCAGATAAAGAGGGGCAAATATATATTCTCCCCCCATTGCATTCCAAGCCGGAACTGATAGATTAAGATCCAACGCCTTTCTATAATACGACAGTGAGTGCTCATAATGAGCATACCTTCCATTGATATTCCCTAAAGCTGTATATATCAAAAAATGGATCCGCAAATCCTTAACAGTCTTTACCGCCTCCTCTGCCTGTTTATAGGCATACAAAGCTTCATTATCCTGCCCCAAGTCCTCTAAAATATATCCTTTATAAAGCAAAGCGGAAGCTTTATCATCTGCATTACCTTGTGAAGAATAATACTGTACAGCAATGTTTATCAATGAATCGGAAGATATCTTATGCCCACATCTATACATAGCTTGTGTCATCAGTAATGCATAGCACGCTTGTTCTTCTACGGAAAGTTTATCGGGAAAAGGAATGGCATTCAGTATCCGGTAGGAGGAATCCGGGGCACTCCACAAATAATATTTCCCCCATGCCAGTCTAGAAGTGCCCTTATCCTGACTGCAAGAGGAGATGATACCCAATATCACCACCATCCATACAGCCCAGCCTATAAACAAGTACTTTCTCATCATATCGCAAATGTATCACTTTTTAGCCTTCTCGCAATTTATAGACTATAAAAATAGGATTACTATCCACATTTATCTTTTTTAATTCATCCGGAACAGTAAGGGTGGATCCTTTTTCATAAAGACTCAGCTCATAAGGAATGACAACCTGCACCAAACCATCTTTCTCCATACGGCCCCAAACGGGAAAGCTACGATAACTCCGTGTCCCCAACATACCAAAAAGAAGATTGGCATCAGAAAGTTTAAAAATATCTTCAGGCTGCTCACATTGCTCCGCCAGAATCTTCCCTGTTTCTTTATCAACGGAAACCACATAATGTCCTCCATCATACCTGCAACGGAAATAATAACTTCGTGGCGTCTCAAAAAGATCAGACACAAAAATATCCTTATTTCCTCCAAATTTTTGATGTAAGCTACTGAAATCAGTCGCATCCAGGCAGCGGATGATTTCTTGGTCTGAATTCTGTAAATTCAAAACACAAGCTGGCATAATTTTATGATCGGAAATTCTGAAAACAGTATCATTACATCCTGTTTTAAACAGTAATGACTGCTGCTTACCTGAATAGGTAGCTGCAATGCCTATAGTAAAACCTGCTTTCTCCGGAGGAACCAGTGGCGAAGTAAAATCATTCTTTACAGCAATAGTGTCCCCTTGCTCTGTGAATATGCCTAAGCCATAACTCCCGCTCCGAAAAGGAATATACGGAAATGCCACCGAAGCAAAACAGTCTTGTTCCACCTTACGCTGATATACTATCTGATAATCATGGTTCAAATTTTGAATAAACTCCCCCTCTAAGGTGTAGACCCCTATCTGATTAGCACTGAACAGGTAAAGACGATTATTTTCCTCATCGGCCTGTATACCTGCTAAAAAATTACTGAACTCCCCCGGTCCTTGTCCGAAAGGAATCAATGTCTTTATAAAATGACCTTTCCGGTCAAACTGAACAATCCGTTGTTCTTTTACGGGAGAAACATAGATGTATTTGCTTGTCAAAGCATATTCGGATACTCCATCCAACAAAGAAGCGGGATCATCGGTTGTTTCCAAAGGTATATATTCCACACTCTCTACCTCATCTTGCAGATTGAGCATAGAAGGATGATCTATCCCCTGTCGCAAGTCCACCGAAATTAATTCTCCGAAACCGGAATGTCCGGAGTCACAAGCTGCCATCAAAGGCAACAAGCAAAATAAATGCCATTGTTTCATAGATTCAATCAGTTTTTCAGGAAAAAAATATTTATTTCCCGAAACAAAGATATACAGGAATCCATGATTTATGAGAATAAAACAGAATAAGTTTTGCGACGACACAAATCCCTGATTATCTTTTTATTGCAGATAATCAGGGATTCATTTTGCGACAACTACAAAGTTTTTTTAGCCCATTTTTACAATTCTATTGTCAATTCCACCGGACAATGATCTGATCCCAAGATGTCAGTATGAATCTGAGCACCTCTCAATTTATCCTTCAACGAATCGGAAGTGAGAAAATAATCAATACGCCAACCCGCATTCTTCTCACGGGCTTTGAAACGATAGGACCACCATGAGTAAATTCCCTCTTGCTCCGGATAGAAATAGCGGAATGTATCCGTAAAACCTGATTCAAGCAAAGTAGTGAACTTTGCACGCTCTTCATCAGTGAAACCTGCATTTTTCCGATTCGTTTTAGGATTCTTCAAATCTATCTCCTTATGTGCTACATTCAAATCACCACACACAATTACCGGTTTTTTCTCTTCCAATTTCTTCAAATAAGCACGGAAATCATCATCCCATTTCATTCTATAATCCAAGCGTCGCAATTCTTCCTGCGAATTAGGAGTATAAACAGTTATCAGATAATACGATTCCAGTTCAAGCGTAATTACACGGCCTTCGTGATCGTGCTCTTCAATGCCTAAACCGTATGTAACGGACAATGGCTTTACTTTAGAAAAAATAGCAGTACCCGAATATCCTTTCTTTTCAGCATAATTCCAATAGGACTGATACCCTTCAAATTGTACATCCAGTTGTCCTTCTTGCATCTTTGTTTCCTGTAAACAGAAAAAATCAGCTTCCAAACGATTGAAAGCATCAGCAAAACCTTTATCGTAACAAGCTCGCAAGCCATTTACATTCCATGATATGAATTTCAACATGATTCTTTTATTATTTTTAAACTAACATATTCCAGAACAAAAGTAAGCACAAAAGCATACTTATCAAAGCAAAATATCTTAAAACAAAAAAGCGCTCTGTTTCACTGATAAAACAGAACGCCTATCCTTATTAAGGAAAATGCTCTCTTTAATTACTGTGCCGAATCACCCGGAGCAGGAGTCTCTGCAGCATCATTTGTCTGCGGAGCAGCAAAACCTGAAGGTGCATTCAACGGATTGGTAGCTCCCTCTTTCACCGCTTCTTCCATGATGATAGAAGAATCTGTATGAGCAGTAGGAACAAAATAAGCGGTAAGCACGCTACATGCTACCATAAAAGCAGCTAATCCCCATGTTAATTTCTCAATAAAATCCGTAGTCTTACGAACTCCCATAATTTGATTTGAAGAAGCAAAACTAGAAGCCAAACCACCTCCTTTTGAATTCTGAATCAGTACGACGAAACACATCAAAAGAGCTGCAAGCACAATTAATCCAATAAGTAATAAATACATTTTCTTTATTTTGATTTAGTGTTAATAATCAATTTCTCCAAAAATCTTATTTGGTCTGCAAAGTAAGCGTTTTTTTTTGGATATTTCAAATTTAATTTTTTAATAATTTCCAGAGCCTTAGAATATCTTTGCTGTTTAACGTATATTTTGGCCAATGTTTCGGTAAAATAGCTTTCATCTTCTATATCTTCCTCCGCTTCCGGTTCATCCTCTTCGGGCATTTCCTTTTTCACCGGCACTTCCTCTTTTATCCCTAATTGAGGTAATAAAGGTTCCTCTGCAGACTTTTCAATGAAATCATCTATCAGACTCTGGCCTTTCATCCGAGGAATACCATCATCGGACGGATGCTCTTCTTCATGTAATAAGAAAGAAGTATAATCGGCTGTTACATCCATAGGCAACTCCACGGCAGCAGAGTCCTCGGGTAAAGAAGACAGAAAAGCATCTATCAATGAAAGAGTACGGTCCAATCCGCCTTCCTCCTTAAGCTTCTCTTGCTTGTCAAGAGGAGAAATGATAAAACGCTCCCCTTCTATCAGATAAAAAAGAACTTTGCGATCGGCCACATACAATGCAGCCTTACGCAATTCTTCACCGAATGTTATATCATGCAGTAAAAACAGATTCTTCAGATAAAGCAACCTCACCGTCTGAAAATACGGATAACGCGCAAGCAACGTACGCAGCTCGTATAGTGTATCCCGATTTAATAATTCAGGATGGGTTATCCATTCATATAATTGCTGTTGTGTCATGACGGAAAAGGGCTCACTACCAGTTTGCCACGGTAGCATTGAATATTTGCTCTACAATTTCTTTAATCATCTGGGTTACTAATTCATCCTGTACAGCACTCAACTGCTGATTAGCGTTGTATTCTCGGCTAGCCGAGAATTGTTGACCATTCATATTCTCTGTCGGATTGGAATTGTTGACAAAGTTCACCCTAACCGTCATACGCAATTCCACCATGCTGGAATAACCGTCAGAACCAATTCCTTTATTCAAAGCATCATAATTGGTTATTTCCCCTGACAATTGCAGGTCACCTCCACGCTTGGCTTGCTTCAACCGGGTCTGCTGCATATAAATATCCTGCAATGCCGTATTGAACATGCTCTCCATCGGTCCCCACACAAAACCTGCCGAACGGTTCGGGAAGTTTTCGAACGAAATAGTCTTTACCTTAGTATAGTCTATAGACGATCCGTTAAACTTATAAGAGATGGAACAAGCAGTTACTATTCCCGCCAGTACCATCAACACACCAACTACTTTCAATTGTTTAATCCAAACCATATTCTTTTATTTTTCTATAAAGTGTGCGCTCTGAAATATTCAAATCTTTTGCCGCATTCTTTCGTTTTCCATGATGACGGTCGAGCGCCTTACGTATCATTTCTTTTTCCACTTCATCCAATGACAGTGTCGCTTCTTCCACAAATTCCTCCGTGTCCTGAATATCATCTACTACAGGATGCACGGATTTAGCGGCAGAGATAATGGTAGGTGTAGCAGGCACTACTGTAGCGACCAAATTCCGTTGAGGTTCTTGATAATAAGAAACTGCTGTAGTAGCCGGTGGCGGAACAGGTTGCGCTCCACGTTCCGACATCAAGGTGTTTACCAATTTCTTCAACTCAGTTACATCACGCCGCATATCAAACAGCACCTGATACAGAATCTCGCGCTCACTTTCAAAAGCCTTCCCCGCACTTGCTTTCACACCAAATAAAGCGGGTAAACCGGAGTTTACACGTTGTTCCGGTAAATAATTTCTCAAAATTTCCGCCGTAATGTCGCGATTGGTTTCAATAATAGATATCTGTTCTGTAATATTCTTCAACTGGCGTACATTACCGGGCCATGGGTAAGCCAACAACAAGGCTTTTGCATCTTCTGTCAGCTGAATGGCCGGCATACGGTACTTCTCAGCAAAATCCGATGCAAATTTGCGGAAAAGTAATGTTATATCATCTCCACGTTCGCGCAGAGGTGGTATCTTGATAGGCACAGTGTTCAGACGATAATATAAATCCTCGCGGAAACGGCCTTCGGCAATGGCTTCCGTCAGATTTACATTGGTAGCGGCAACAATACGTACATCCGTCTTTTGTACTTTGGATGAACCTACTTTAATGAATTCACCACTCTCGAGCACACGTAGCAGACGCGCCTGCGTAGCAAGAGGTAACTCTCCCACCTCATCCAGAAAAATAGTTCCACCATTGGCTTCGGCAAAATAACCGTTACGGTCACTGATAGCTCCTGTAAAAGCACCTTTCTCATGTCCGAAAAGTTCTGAATCTATTGTACCTTCAGGTATAGCTCCACAATTCACGGCTATATACTGTCCATGTTTCCGACGGCTGAACTGATGGATGATTTGCGGAAAATTTTCCTTTCCCACACCACTTTCACCGGTGATCAATACTGATAAATCTGTGGGCGCCACCTGAATAGCCACGTCTATGGCACGGTTCAATCCTTCAGCATTACCAATAATACCAAATCTGAGTTTAACATTTTGTATTTCTGACCTGACCATATTCATTTTATTATATGACAAAATTACAAATTCCCGAGCAGACAGCAAGTAATTATGGCAGAAAAATAAAAAATAAGGCGCGGATTTCACGGATTGATACGGTCTTTTATAAAGAGAAACCGTGAAATCCGCGCAATCCGCGCCTGAATAAAAACAGTCTGTTATGAATTAATCAATTTCCTGATCAGCTTCATAACCACCCATTTCGCGAATAGCATTCTTCAAGATAGCATACTGCTGGAAGAGATGGTTGACAGGTATTTCATTTTCTGTATAATCATGCATCGGGCTCTTCAAGAAGAAACTCAAGAAACGCTGTATACCAAAACGTCCTGCACGTGCAGCCAAGTCACTCAATAATACTAAATCCAAACATAAAGGAGCAGCCAAAATTGAATCACGGCAAAGGAAATTAATCTTAATCTGCATGGGGTAGCCCATCCATCCGAAGATATCGATATTATCCCAACCTTCCTTACTGTCATTACGAGGGGGATAGTAATTGATACGTACTTTGTGATAATAATCTGTATATAAATCAGGCTGGTCTTCGGGTACAAGAATCGACTCCAAAGTAGACAGCTTGCTGACTTCTTTAGTACGGAAGTTAGCCGGTTCGTCCAACACCAAACCATCACGATTACCTAAGATATTTGTAGAAAACCAGCCGGACAAGCCTAAGCAACGGGTTCCGATAATCGGAGCGAAGCCTGACTTAACCAATGTCTGGCCTGTTTTGAAGTCCTTACCAGCAATAGGCATCTTCGTTTTTTCAGCCAATTCCCACATAGCCGGGATATCAACTGTAGTATTAGGAGCTCCCATGATGAAAGGGCAACCTTCTGACAGCGCTGCATAAGCATAGCACATAGACGGAGCAATGTGTTCCTTATCATCCTCTTTCATCGCTTGCTCCAATGCTGCCAATGTTCCGTGTACTTTTTCTTCAACAGGTACATAGATTTCTGTAGAAGCAGCCCAAAGAACTACGATACGGTCGCAATTATTTTCAGCTTTGAAATTGCGGATATCTTCACGCAGCTGTTCTACCATATCCCAACGATTCTTGCAATCTTTCACATTATCGCCATCCAAACGACTAGCATAGTTGTGATCGAAAGCAGCTTTCATCGGAACTATCTTTTCCAGTTCTTCCTTTACAGGAAGAATGTCTTTTTCTTGTAAAACTTCAGCATTTACAGCTGATTCATAAGCATTAGCAGGATAAACATCCCATGCACCAAAAACAATGTCGTCCAAAGTTGCCAATGGAACGATTTCTCCATAATGCAAATACTTTTTATTTTCTCCACGGCCAACACGCATTTTATCATATTGAGTCATAGATCCGACAGGTTTTGCCAGTCCCTTACGAGCCATCAGCACACCTGTCATAAAAGTTGAAGTAACAGCGCCCAATCCAACACAAAGAACGCCCAATTTACCGGTTGCCGGTTTCACATTCATTTTTTCCATTCTAATTTCTTTGTTAAAATTGCATCTCATAGCAGAGATTAAGATAATTTGTGCCAAAGTTACACCTTCTTTTGAAAACTTCCATGCTTTTTCTAGTTTTTTTTGTAGCTTTGCAACCGTTTAATATAAATAGGTATGGATGATATTTGTTGCATAGGCCACATTACATTAGATAAGATAGTAACACCCAGGAAAACGACTTATATGCCCGGCGGAACATCCTATTATTTTTCACACGGAATCAGTCATTTAAAGGATACAAAGCATTATCAGCTGGTCACAGCACTAGCGCCCAGTGAATTTAAAGCTGTAGAAGATATCCGTGCAAAAGGTATCAGAGTCACTGTTATTCCCAGTCAGCGAACAGTCTATTTCGAGAATACATACGGGGAAAATCAAGATAACCGCAGTCAGCGGGTATTAGCTAAAGCCGATCCTTTCACAGTGGAACAGCTACAGAATATAAATGCCCATATTTTTCATTTGGGAAGCCTTCTGGCAGATGATTTTTCACTGGATGTTGTAAAATATCTTTCAGAAAAAGGTATTTTGGCGGTAGATGCCCAAGGATATTTGCGCGAAGTCCGGGGTGAAAGAGTTTATCCCATAGATTGGACAGACAAGTTGGAAGCCTTAAAATATATTGATATTCTAAAGGTAAACGAACACGAAATGGAAGTGCTTACCGGTCACAAAGACATAAAACAAGCCGCTTTGCAACTTGCTGAATGGGGAGTAAAAGAGGTATTGATAACCTTGGGAAGTCTGGGTTCTGTAATTTATGCAGAAGGTAGATTTCATAAGATACCCGCCTATCCTCCTAAAGATATAGTTGATGCTACAGGATGCGGAGATACGTATGCCACAGGATATTTATATATGCGCAACAAAGGAGTATCCTATGAAAAAGCCGGTTGTTTTGCAGCAGCCATGTCGACACTGAAATTAGAAGCATCCGGTCCCTTCAGCAAAACAGAAGAAGATGTATGGGATATTATCCGGACTAGTCCTTTGAAAGCCGAGGAAATTTAAAAATAGATAGAAATCCCGATAAAGCCAGACAGCCATATCGGGATTTTTTATTTCAGTTTCCTTCTACATCGGCATACCACGAATAGAATAATACAACACAAAAAGAAACAAATGGTATAATGAATGATAAGGACATATTACTATTGTCTGCCACATATCCCATCAACACAGGGCCAATAGCTCCTCCTACAGGAGACATCATTAAAAAAGAAGAGGCTCGTTTGGTTTTATTTCCCAACCCTTTCAAAGATATGGCAAAAATAGTGGGAAACATGATGGCTTCGAACACATATACCAAAAACAAAGCAACTAATGAAATTTTTCCTAAATTGCAAACGATAAGAAAAGTAGCCGCTACCGTTCCCAAAGCACAGTATAGCAAAACTCTTTCTGCACGAATTCGCTGCATAATCCAACTACCGGCAAAACGTCCGCACATAAATAGCCCGAGCCCACCGAATGAAAGCACTACTGCCGCATCACGGGCATTCATCCATCCATCGTCCACCACATAATTGATAAAGAAACTATTGATAGAAATCTCTGCTATTTCATAACTGAATAGTGCCAGTAGACCAAATAAAAATAATTTATGCGACCATAAGCCTTTTTTAACTGTCTTTCCATTCACCACATTGTCTGTATGAACAATCTCCGGAAGTTTGATACGGGAAAAGACCAGTGCCACTATCAGCACAACTACCCCCATCAGCATATAAGGATATGAAATATTCGCCTCTCCCTTCTCCGAGAACAACAATAGTCCTCCCACCAAAGGGCCGCAAATACATCCTAATCCATTAAAGGACTGGGCCAGGTTCAACCGACTGGCAGCTGTTTCCCTATCCCCTAATTCTGTCATATAAGGATTTGCAGCCGTTTCCAAAAAAACCAAGCCGCAAGCGATGACAAACAAAGAGAACAGAAAAAATTCAAATGACATCCAGTATTCGCCGGGAATAAACATCAACGACCCGATGCCGTAAAGCAATAATCCGAAAACAACTCCCCTACGATATCCATATCTGGTGATGAATAACCCTGCCGGAACAGCCATTACGAAATAACCTAAATAAAACATTACCTGCACCATTGCCGAATGAGTACGGGTAATATCCATCACCTCTTGAAAATGTTTATTCAGCACATCAAGAATAGCATGTGCAAATCCCCATAAAAAGAATAAAGAGGTTACTAAAACAAAAGGAACTAGATAGTCCCTTTTTACCAATGCATGTCTTTGTGTCTCCATACTTTTTATAATAGAACAGGCAGTTGGGCCAAATTCGTTATAATCACATCAGGAACAGATTCGTCAATGACTTCTCCTCCCCAACCTTCTCCTTTCAACCAAGCTACACGACATCCCACCGCTTTGGCAGGAACAACATCTTTTGAGAAAGAATCTCCAACCACCAGCACATTCTTTGCCACAAATCCCATAGCATCCACTCCGAGTCTGTAGATAGCGGGATCTGGTTTACGAACACCCACCACAGAGGATTCAATAATTTCATCAAAGAAATCCAGAAGTCCAAAATCCTTTAAAATGGTCTGAATATTACCATAAAAATTAGAAACCAGCACTAACTTATATTTTTTGGACAACTCTTCCACTACCGGACGTGTAACCTGCAATATATCCAATACATACTCATAACAGCTGTCTGCTACTTTCGTGGCATAAGATTGCAGTTTCAACTCATCCATAGGCAACTTTCTCTGTTCTGCCGACCATTCCATCTGAAGTTTGGCCTTAATGGAAAGTACATCATGAAAATCATGCCAAGGCTGGACAAAAGGGTATTTAGCCAACGCTCTTTCTCCAAAGACGTATGCCTCACGAAAACTCTCCTTATCCACCGGAATCTGATGTTCCACATACTTGGCCCACAATACTTCCGCCCAGTGACGGCTATTCGTATCTATCGTACCGCCGTAATCAAATATAACTCCCTGAATATCTTTCAATGCGTTCATTATCTCATGCTTTATTAGTAGGTGTACCGTTGCCGACTTTCATCAACAACACACCAATTACAATCCAAATCAATTCACGTACACGGGTTATCAATCCGGTATAAACTCCGAAAGCTCCCGGAATAGCCAGTCCTCCTACCGCTAAAGCAAAGCCCCCCTCACGAGCACCCAATTGCATAGGCGAGAAAAAGAACAAATTAGCAAATAAAGAAGTAAATGCCATAATCAGAATACAAGCCGGAAAGCTAACATCTGTTGTCAGAATATTCAATATGAAATACACTTCCAGGCAACCTAGAATCCGAGCCATGAATTCCAGACTTAACGAGGCATAAAATGTAGACTTACGCTGTTTGTGCAGCTCTGCTATCTGACTGTCCACACGTTCCAAAGTCTCCCGTTTGTTTTCTGAAAAACGTTTGGCCCATCCTTTAATAAAAGGAATATATTGTAATAATTTTAAAGTACGGACAGCCATTCCATTCTTGTATCCTTTCATAAAAAAATAAATAGCCAAAAGAGAAACCACACCCACAACAGCCAGCATAGTCCCCATGGCAATATCTACCGGGCGTAAAGCCAAATACAAGAAAATAGAACAAAACCAAAAACAAAAATGCGAGAAAATATGCATCATCACATAAAGGATAACTGATGATGTTGCCTTACTGGCCCCGACATAAGGAGTCAGTTCCATGATACGGTAAGGTTCTCCTCCCATTAATCCTACCGGAGTAGCATAATTCAGTGCAAACCCGGAAACTGTAAGCTTATAAACTTTCCAAAATGGAATAGGCGTTCCTTTTTTTCCATCTCGGATAATAATGTACCAAGAAAGGGTATTGAACAAGTAAATGATAATCCATAACCCTACTACAGCCGGCAGCCAAATCCCTGCCCGGCGCAAGTTAGCCAACAATTCATCATACTCCATATCAAAAGTACAGAGCATTACCACGATAGCTACAATCCCAAATATCAGGAATATATTTCTATATTTACTTTTCACTTCGCCGCGTATTTATAATATAACTGTGCGCAAACCGCCTCGTGGCAATGGCGCATATATACAAATAAAGAAGTCATTACAATAATCTCGAATACAAAATACAACCAAGGTTCGCCAATCAGCAAACTGATATACAAAGCAATGGCACGTGTATTAAAAGTCAAGATATTGGTATATTTCATCAAAGGTTTGCTAGCTGCACGAAATTCGTTCCGCAACTCCTGTGGAATATTGTCCCCATACTTTTCCTTTACCAAAGCATAGAAACGCTGAAAATTAGGGGTCATTCTTTCCTGCTGACGTGTGTAATTACCATAAAAATACAAAAAAGCTTTCCACCAGAAATTTCCTTTCCAAGATAAACTATAGAAGATCTCACGCTGTTGTTTGAAATTATCCAGCTCACTTCCATTTTTCCCTTTCAGAAAATATAAATGAATATTACGATAATAATCCGCCAATGTACATTGTTTACTATGACAAACAGTGCCCGAAAAAGCAGCCAATATCCAAATAAAAATCCCCCAATGCATCCCGTCACCAATATGAAACGGCATAGGCTGGTCCATCAGTCTGAGACAGATCGCCGCATAAATAGTAAAGAACCAAATATCACCGGCAAAGCCATCCAACATACGTCCCCACTGGGTTTTCTGCCCTGTAAGCCGTGCCAATTGGCCGTCCGCACTGTCATAATGGTTTGCCCACATCAATAGAAGTATACCAATCAGGGTATGTTTCATATCGGGGTAATAGAACATCACGCCTGCGCCTATACCTAGAATAATAGAAAAAATGGTCACGACATTGGGATGTACCTTCAATTTTTTAAACAATAGCGCCCATGCATATCCTATGGGACGATTGAAATAAATATCCAGGAACTCCTCTGTGTCCATGGATTTGAAAGAAGCCTCTATTCCTTTCTTCTCACTCTCTGTACTCATGTCTTTATTGTTTCATTTGCTTTTTAGCCCGGTTATAAATGCACTCTGCAATTTTACCTCCCGCTTCCTCACGACAACGGGCAAAGCTGGGCCAATCATTAAAATCTATAATCCGCAGTGTTCCGTCGGCTGAAACCACACAATCACCTCCGTAAATGGGTACGTTCAGCGCCTCAGCAGCTTTATCACTTTGTATTTTCAATTCCTCTACGCTAAAAGGAATCCCTTTGGCTATTCCGTTTATTTTTTCCAAACCGAACTTACTGTGCGAACAAGGAGACGGATAAAACCAATAAAAGAAATCAGTGCCGTGTACCCCATAGAATTTCACCAAGTCGCCTTGCAAGTGCTCATTGATGACCGCAACAGGAATGTCACGGTTGCGAAAATCAGCCAGAATATTCTCCACCTCTTCCTTACAAGTGGCATAAGCTACATCTTCTTTCACCATAGCATGAGAGTCTCCCCGCTTTACCCAACAAGGATAACAGTCTTCAGAATACTCGTCTGCTGTGGAAATAATAAAACTCTGCGGATGAGGAACTCCTCTTTTTATAAGTAGCTCCGTCATGGGTCTACGTACACAATTATCTATACCGTAAGCAGAGTTTATCACCAACGCACCTCCATCCTCCAAAGACTTCAAGCGGGCTATTGTTGCTTTATCACGGGCCATATCAAAAATGATATCTCCTTTGACACCCTGCTCCACGAAATCCTTCTCGGCATAAACCTCAACTTCACAGCCCAATTGTCCCAACTCTTCCACCACCTTATTAAATATGGCGGCATCATTGTCCACATGATTGGGTGAATATTCGTTTCCACGGCTTACCCCTATTATTGAAATCACATTCATTCCTTTATGTTATCTTTTAAATTACTCGTCCTTACCGGTCAGAAAGTTTTCCGCTTTCACTATATCACTGGCATGGTCTACATCCAGAATTTTTGTAAAAGGATAAGCCTTTAATTTCAAGCCGTCGGCCACTAACTGCCTCTGGAAGTTGCGCATACGGGACATACCTTTTTCCATACACCCGTGCAATGTCTTGACCGCTGTCGGAGTCAGGCAGTAAATTCCTCCCGATATATAGCGGCATCCGGAGATGGCCTCATCATGAAAGCCAGTTATGTTCAAAGCTTCATCTGTAGAAATGTAAAGCGGTTTTTCATCGTCTATGAAATCGGTCACCGCCATATATCCATCTTTGTCCGATTGTTTGAACGCTTCAATAAAAGTCGAGAATTCTTCTTCACGGAATATGGTATCTACAGTAGTCAAACAGAACTTATCGTCTTTCAAATAAGAGTTCAGTTCATAAAAACTATGCATTGAACTAGGCGTAGTTTTCACAACTACTTCCAATGGCACTGTCGCTTCCGCCTGTAGTTTTGCCAAATGCTCTTTTGTCAACGGACTTTCATTATTAATAATGATGACCACCTTATCAGCCCCGTTGCGCACAAAGATCTGTATCAGACGGTCAATCATGGCAACTCCGTTCAGTTGCACCAAAGGTTTGGGTAAAGCTACCCCTTCTTGTGAAAGTCGGGAGCCTTCACCCGCTGATATAATTGCAAATTTCATTTCTACTCTTTTTCTTGAAATTATATTTTAGACCGGTTCACCATCAATCTTCATCATCAATGGTATCTAACTTCAGTTTATCGCTATCATCCCGTTTCTCATAATACTGTTTACGCAATGGATGTGCATGGATTTCTTTTTCGACAATCCGATTACGGAAAACATCCATAGCCACATAGATAGCCTGGCGAAAAGAATCTTCCAAGGCAACCCCTTGTCCGGCAATATCATACGCAGTACCATGTGCCGGAGAAGTGCGTACAATAGGAAGTCCTGCCGTGTAATTCACTCCTTCATCCATTGCCAAAGCTTTGAAAGGAGCCAATCCCTGATCATGATACATAGCTAGAATTCCATCAAAATGAGTATAGTTGCCAGATCCCATAAAGCCATCGGCCGGATAAGGTCCGAAACACTGAATGCCTTTAGCAACCATTTCCTTCATTGCCGGAATGATGATATCACTCTCTTCCGTACCAATCAATCCCTCATCACCCGCATGAGGATTTAATGAAAACACAGCTATACGCGGACTGTCGATGCCAAAATCCTCTTTTAAAGAACGATGGAAAACAGCCAATTTTTCCATAATAAGTTCCTTGGTAATATCTTGTGCTATCTCGCGTACAGGAACATGACCAGTCACCAAAGCTACCCGGAAATCATTCTTCAGCAAAATCATTAACGCTTTCTGTCCTTCCCCCACACGCTCTTCAATATATTCTGTATGACCGGGGAAATGAAAAGTTTCCGACTGAATGGTATGCTTATTGATAGGAGCAGTTACCAAAACATCAATCATTCCCTCCCGATAGTCCTGCAAAGCTCTCTCCAACGCATCCAAAGCTGCTTTACCAGCTTCCGGTGTCGGTTTGGAGAGCTCCACCTTCAATTCGTCTTCCGTACAATTCACGATGCTCAGTTTATCCGGCTGAGCATCATCTGCAGAATTGACAATACTGAAATTTGTTTGAATATCCATTGCTTTACGATGATAAGCAGCCACTTTAGGTGATCCATAAATAATGGGTGTACAAAGTTCCAGCATGGTAGGATCCGAAAAAGTTTTGAGAATTACTTCATATCCTACTCCGTTGATATCCCCATGAGTAATACCAACTCGTATCTTGTAGTTATCTTCCATCTATATTATATATTATAATGTCTCTTCTTACTTTACCCGGCTTGTTGTATCTATTTTTTCTTCCGGAATATTACCACTAATTACAATTTCGTCAATCAAGCTTTCATTGGGCAATCTCAATGTATAAAGTGAAGCTTCCATCTGACGCATCAGATTACGTTTCAATTTATCCGGTGAATAAATAAAGGCCTCAACCACAATGACACGACCGTTAGCACGATCCACCCGTGCATGAGACACAAACGGACCTCCCATCATGTCACCTTCCATTTCCCATAATCCGCGAGCTTCTTGCGCATACTCTCCTTTTACAACAATATCTTCCACATCCACAAACATAGAGTCTGTTGCCATATACATTCCTTCGCGTTCACCCGGAATATTTGCTTTCATTACAGAATCACGTTTATGAATGAAATAATCTTTAGTAAAGGTATCCTTGTCTGTATAAGGATAAGAGTACATTACAAAATTCATATCCGCTGTAGCACGATTAGTAGAAGCCCACAAAAAATCTTTGCCTTCTTTATAGTTAGCCAGTTCTATCGGCACCCAGATATCACAATCAAAAATACTTCCTACCTTAGTGGAAATCACATCGCTATGTTTTTGTTTCAACAAAGTTATCTGACGATTCATCTCAGCTTTCACAAAGAAATCTATAATCACTTTACTGTTCTTTGCTACAAATTCCTCAAATTCGTCTTCATTAGGAGCCTGAATTGTCATAATCATCTGTGGAGACGCATAAACATCACGGGAAAACTTGAGTTTGGGCTGAGTATAAATATCTTGAATATCCACAATGATGATATTACGGAATATTTTCAGCACACGGTCAAAATGCTGAGGGTCCACATTTGATATACGAAACGAACGCTCCGCCTGGGGCAGTCCGGGCACATTGGTATCCAATACATCAAACAATGCACGTCCTGCAGGACGGTCCCATACAGGTTTATTTACTACGACCAATACTTCGTAAGGTCTACCGCTGGACGTGGGGGTAAACAAGTTCTTTTGTCCCTTCTTACAAGAAGCCAGTACCAGAACCACCAGCACCAAACTTAAATAAAATGCTATTCGTTTCATAATTATATGGTATTATTGTTGTTATTTACTGTAATGTAACACCTTTCTCCTTCTGTTGTTTAGCCGTTGACAACATTCCACAAGCAGCAAAAATATCTTCTCCTCTTGAAGCACGGATCGTAGCAAATACGCCATGCTGCGTCAAGTAATCACGGAAGGCAACCATTGTTTCCATATCTACCCCTTCCAAATCCACATTAGGAATGGCATGAAACCGGATCAAATTGACACGACATTCAATGCCGCGCAAAAGTTTCACAATCTCTTTAGCGTAAATAAGTGAATCGTTCACCCCTTTGAATACGATATACTCAAAAGACAGACGCCGCTGTTTGCTAAAATCATAATTATGCAATATATCAATAATTTCCGTAATGGAAAAAGCTTTCTCGGCAGGCATTAAATCCCTTCGTTGCGAAGGAATCGGAGTATGCATACTGATAGCCAGATGACAATCACTTTCATTCAGAAAGCGCTCCAGTCCTTTCTTTAAACCCACAGAAGAAACAGTGATGCGTTTCGGGCTCCAGCCGTAACCATATTCTGAAGTCAGAATCTCAAGCACTTTCAACACCTCATCCAGATTGTCGAAAGGCTCTCCCATACCCATGAAAACAAGATTAGTCAGCTTTTCCCTTTCAGGAATAGAATAGATCTGGTTTAATATTTGATGGGCACTCAGATTAGCTGTAAAACCTTGCTTCCCGGTCATACAGAACTTACAATTCATCTTGCATCCCACTTGCGAGGAAACGCAAAGAGTAGCCCGGTCCTCATCGGGTATATAAACCGCTTCAATAAAATTATGAGCCGGTGTACGGAAAAGATATTTCACCGTACCGTCTACCGAACGCATTTCTTCCACCGGAGCAGATGCTCCCACCTCATACCCTTCTTTCAATGTTTCGCGATGCTTTAATGACAAATTGGTCATTTCGTCTATCGTTTCCACCTTTTTATCATACAACCAAGACGTAATCTGCTTTGCGGCAAATTTAGGCATTCCCAGATTCCTCACAATCTGTTGAATCTCATCCAATGTCCTGCCAAGTAATGCTGTTTTCGGAGTTTCCATTTATATTTAAAAGACAATTAGCGTACAAAGGTAGAGAAAAAATAAGATATATTACCTATCTTTGCCGTGAGAAATACTTTTTAACAATGAGAAAAACAATTAATTGCTTTATTCCTTATAGGGAAAGCACAGCGGCAGAACAGACAATCCATGCTCTAAAAGAAAGTAGCATAGTCAACAAAATCTATCTGCTGAACATCGAACCCAACAAGACATTATCCACCCCCGAAGGATGCGAAATATTACCTGTTGATTCACTAACCAGTTCTAAGACAATGAAGATGATTGCTGAAAAAGCAGACACACCTTATATATTGCTCTATACCAAAACTTCTGCTTTGGAACTGGCTTACAAGGCACTGGAACGCATGACGGACTTCCTGCAGGACAGAGAATGCGGCATGGTCTATGCCGACCATCATGAATGGAAAAACGGAGAAAAGAAGAAACATCCCGTCAACGACTACCAACCCGGCAGTGTGCGTGATGATTTCGACTTCGGTCCGCTACTGATATTCAACAGAACGGAATTCATCCTCGCCAGTCTCCAAATGACAGAGGAAAGAAAGTATGCCGCCCTTTATGAACTGCGTCTGTTCCTTACCCTCCATTCTCATCTGGTACATATCAACGAATATCTTTATACGGAAACAGAAAGCAACAACCGCCTGTCCGGCGAAAAGCAGTTCGACTACGTAAATCCCCGTAACAGGGAAGTACAGATAGAAATGGAAGAAGCATTCACACGATACTTGAAATCCATCAATGCCCTCCTTGAACCCATATGTGTGGAAACGGATGTAAAGAAAGGAAATTTCGAATATGAAGCCTCCGTCATCATCCCCGTGCGCAATCGCGCCCGTACCATTGACGATGCCATCCGGTCGGCACTCACACAAGAAACACGCTTTCCATTCAACATCATCGTCGTGGACAATCACTCGACAGACGGAACCACAGAAATCATCGGTCAATACAAGGACAACAAAGCGGTAATCCACCTTCAGCCCCAACGTACCGATCTGGGCATAGGGGGATGCTGGGACCTCGCAATCAACCACCCCCGGTGCGGACGCTTCGCCATACAGCTTGACAGCGATGACCTGTACAGCGACACCCATACCCTGCAAACCATCGTAGACACGTTCTACAAAGAGCAATGCGCCATGGTAATAGGAACTTACCGCATGACGGACTTCCGGCTGAACACCATCGCTCCGGGAGTGATAGACCATAGCGAGTGGACGAAAGAGAACGGACACAATAACGCATTGCGCATCAACGGTCTGGGAGCTCCGCGCGCATTCTTCACACCTATCCTGCGCGAAACAGGCGTGCCCAATGTCAGCTACGGAGAAGATTATGCCCTGGGACTCATTTTCTCGCGCCAATATAAGATAGGAAGAATCTATGATGTACTCTATCTGTGCCGCCGCTGGGAAGGGAACTCGGATGCCGCCCTGAGCATAGAGCAGACCAATGCCAACAATCACTACAAAGACAGCCTGCGCACCCGTGAACTGGGAATCCGCAAAAAATATACAGAAGAGCTGAAGAACCGGAATGAAATCAAGCGATTTATAGACAGCCAACTGGCGTGCTGGCCACTGGCACACCACAACCACGAGGCATTACAGACTGTACAGACCAAGGAACTGTCCATAAACGGCTACACGTTTGTGGTACAGTGCAATGCACAGCGTGCGGTTTCGACTACCGCCAAAGTGGATAAGGACAGCATCCAAGCACGCCCCTGTTTCCTGTGCAAGGAAAACCAGCCTAAGGAGCAGAAAGCACTGGAAACCATCACTGCAAACAGAATATGCGTTAACCCTTATCCCATATTGCCGGATCACCTCACTATCGCCCATAAAGATCACATCCCCCAACTCATGGATGAGAATATTTTCAGTTACGATGACGTCCGTGCATTCGTACAGAAATATCCGGACTACGCCCTATTCTATAATGGAGCACATTGCGGAGCCTCTGCACCGGACCATCTCCATCTTCAAGGAGTCAGAAAAACTGATGTTCCCATCATCCCGAACGTACAACAGCTGATAACCCACGCACAGACAATCGATATACGCAGCATGTATTTTCCCTACCTAGAAGAAGAGGAAGATTATCCACTAGAATGTAGCCGAATTTACCTCAACACCAAGGACTATCCCTGTCCTTTGGTAATCCTCTCAAGCAACACGCATTATGACGACTCCCTGTTATACAGCGCCCTCGCCGCTTTCCCACCGGATGAAGACGGACAAGAAGCGAAGTTCAACCTGCTGTTATGGAAGGAAGGCCATCTATACTATACGGTGGTTTTTCCCCGCAGCAAGCACCGTCCCGACTGCTACTTTGCAAAAGGCAGCGAACAGATGCTCATCAGTCCGGGAGCTTTGGACATGGCTGGCGTAATCGTCACCACCCGTCAGGAAGATTTCGACAAAATAACAGAAGAAAAAGTGGCATCCATCATAAAAGAAGTGGGAATAACAGTAGAAGAAGCCGAGAAGATACCCGGACGTTATTTTGACGAGAAAGCAAAAAGATAGAGAGAACACGAAGAGATGAAGGAATTACAGCAAGCCCATAAACAAGACGAATAACAATGAAAGAACCCGAAATAAGCGTAGGAATAGTAAACGCACAAGAAATTCATTTTTCACTGAACGGCAATTTTTTCGCTAAAGGAGAAACGGTCTGTGGTGAACAACAAGTAGCCTTCAGCGAAGGAGGTATTCTGTGGAATGGTAATCTTTACCGCGAACTGACCTTCACTCCACAAGACGAACATGCCTCGTTTTCATTATATGACGTAACCATCGGAATTAATTTCCACTGGGAACGGCAAGAAACCCAAAGTTTTATGGGAACACTGAAACTAGTGGTGGACGAAGGCAAAATCACCGCTATCAATATTCTTCCCGCCGAAGACTATTTGATAAGCGTCATCTCTTCGGAGATGAACGCCACCTCCTCTTTAGAGTTTCTGAAAGCACATGCCGTGGTATCACGCAGCTGGCTGTTTGCTCAAATAGAGAAACGCAAAGCTTTAAGTGGCAAAAATGAAGGTTTCTTTTCCTTTATCAAGACCGATACCGAATATATCCGTTGGTACGACCGGGAAGACCACACCATATTCGACGTTTGTGCAGATGATCATTGCCAACGTTATCAGGGAATAACCAAGGCATCCAGTGCTGCCGTAACTGAAGCAGTACAGGCAACCCGAGGGCAATTACTAATGTATGAACGCGGCATCTGCGATGCTCGTTTCTCTAAATGTTGCGGAGGTGCAAGTGAGGAATTCGGCTATTGCTGGGAAGATAAGAATTATCCCTATTTGTCTACCATCCGTGATACGGAAGAAGAAGAAAACCGTCCGTTACCCGATCTGACTAAAGAAGAAGAGGCAGAACGTTGGATACGTACTTCTCCCGTTTCGTTCTGTGATACCCACGATAAAAAAGTAATTTCACAAATACTGAACAATTACGATCAGGAAACCACAGATTTCTATCGTTGGAAAGTGCGTTATTCCCAGTCAGAGCTAGCCGAACTGATCCGTCAAAATACAAAATCAGATTATGGAGACATCATCGACCTGATTCCCATCCAACGTGGCAAGTCCGGACGTATCTGCAAACTGAAAATTGTAGGTTCTTTGAAAACATTGACTATCGGAAAAGAATTGGAGATACGTCGTACCCTGTCTTCGTCCCACCTATTCAGTTCAGCCTTTGTAGTAGATAAGGGAGAATTGAAAAACGGCGTCCCCGAATGGTTTCTGCTAACGGGTGCCGGTTGGGGACATGGAGTAGGCCTGTGCCAAATCGGGGCTGCCGTAATGGGGGAACGGGGATATACCTACGACGAAATTCTATTGCATTATTATAAAGGTGCAGATATCCGCCGTTTCTATTAACCGATCCACCAAGCCATCGCCGGATAGGATTTCCATCCGGAATCTTTAAAATGAAAAAGGAATAATGAAAAACAAACATACTTCACCGTGGGCATGGATACCCACGCTATACTTTGCACAAGGGCTGCCCTACGTGGCAGTGATGACTATTTCAGTCATTATGTATAAAAGATTAGGAATCAGCAATACCGAACTGGCTTTTTATACCGGCTGGCTTAATCTGCCCTGGGTTATCAAACCTTTGTGGAGTCCTTTCATAGACCTTATCAAAACGAAACGCTGGTGGATCGTCACTATGCAACTCTTAATGGGTGCGGGACTGGCAGGCATAGCCTTCACCATCCCCACCGAACACTTTTTCCAACTTACGTTGGCAATTTTCTGGTTGTTGGCATTCAGCTCTGCCACGCATGACATTGCTGCCGATGGTTTTTACATGCTGGCACTGGACTCGCACCAGCAAGCTTTATTTGTAGGAATCCGCAGTACTTTCTATCGCATTGCGACTATTGCAGGACAAGGGTTGCTTATCATGCTTGCAGGAAGACTGGAAATTGTAACAGACAATATACCTTACGCCTGGTCCATCACCTTTTTTGTATTGGCCGGGCTTTTCCTGGGAGTGTGGATCTATCATAAGTTTATTCTTCCCCATCCGGATTCAGACCATGCAGCCAAAGAAGTTTCCGCTTCTACCCTACTCAAAGAATTTTTTGGCACTTTTGCCAGTTTCTTTCAGAAAAAGCAGGCAAGTATTGCTATTCTCTTTATGTTACTCTACCGTTTACCGGAAGCACAACTGGCAAAAATGTGTATTCCTTTCTTTATAGATCCTATTGAAGAAGGTGGTTTGGGGCTCACCACTGAGGAGATAGGTTTCGTACAAGGAACAGTCGGCATCATCGGGCTTACCCTTGGAGGTATTTTAGGAGGAATAGCCGTAGCCCGTAACGGTTTAAAACAATGGTTGTGGCCGATGGTATGGGCTATTTCCTTACCTGATTTAGTCTATGTTTACCTCAGTTATGTCCAACCCGATTCCCTATACCTTATCAATATTTGCATTTTTATAGAGCAATTCGGTTACGGATTCGGTTTCACAGCTTATATGCTTTATCTTATTTATTTTGCGGACGGAGAACATAAAACGGCACATTATGCCATTTGTACCGCATTTATGGCATTAGGCATGATGATTCCCGGAATGGCCGCCGGTTGGCTTCAGGACCAGATGGGATACAACCATTTCTTTATCTGGATTATGATATGTTGCGCTGTAACCTTTGGGGTGACGGCACTATTAAAGATTGATCCGGAATTCGGCAAAAAAAAAGATTGATGCCGATGATGAAGAATACATCTACAAACAGAGACTTTGCCCTCTTTCTCCAACAGAGTTTTTCATTTCTGCTACCACTACTGAGCTTTTATCAGAAGTAACAATCTAGATATAAGCATCTTATAGAGGTGGTGGCAGCAGTATTTTTTAGATACCCAAAAGGCTGCCACCACCTCTTATAATACTTTTCTCATCAAGACTCGAATTATTCCCACAAAAAGGAACATATATTTAGAGGAATTCTTCCGCTCCTTTTGAAAAAAGATAAGGAACTTCCGAACAATACATGCTTATCTTCTGATACATTCAACCGCATGATGTTTCGGTTTCAACTTAATGGAACAGTCTGAAACAACTCGGCATGTAGAATGAATGCAGTGTAGTTTAACGCTTTAGGTTGACTACTCTTTCATCTTACTTGTACGGATGGTTGACAGAGATAATACTTAGTTATAATATCAGTTGACTCTTTCAAGAGTTATTTCTTTGCCGGGTTGACAATCTTCCTGCAATTACTATTATCAAAAAGAATATCCTAAAATGGTGGCAGTAACATTTTCCATCCCTTCAAATATTCTGCTGCCATCACCCCTCAAAGCCTTTATTTATGAGCATTCCAGACAAAAGGTGGCAGCAGTGGCAGTAGAAAAGAAACTCTATAGAGAAAAAAATAAATAGAAGTTCACATAGCCCCCGGAAGAAAAAATCTTTTTTAAAAGATAGAAAGACAGAAAATAATGCTATACTTGCAAACTCAAGCCAAATAAAACAGACTAGAAAGAATATGACAAGGAAGAGTTTTAACCTAAAAAATAAGATAAAGTCCTCTCAACAAAACAGTTATTATATTTGTTTCATATTCAAACAATAACATAAAAGATACATATATGAAAAAGATTATTTTATTAGTATTCGTCACCTTGTTTTGCTGCGTAGACTACTCACAAGCACAAACAACAGAAAAGAAAATGACACGTCAGGAAAAGAAAGAGGCGCAAAAAGCCATGGAACAAGCCTTGTTCGAAGAAGCCAGACAAGCTATAGAAAACAAAGCTTTCACACTGGAAGCTGACCGGGTTATATTTAAAAGAGGCAGAAATGCCTTTGTTTCTTCTAATACCAATTTTGTAATGGTAGACGACGATAGAGCATCCGTACAGGTAGCGTTTAACATTCCTGCCAGCGGCCCTAACGGATTAGGAGGTGTCACTGTAGACGGCAATGTTTCCGGTTACAAGATCAAAACCGACAAGAAAGGAACCATGTATCTGACAATGAGTGTAATGGGGGTGGGTATATCTGCTCAGGTAAGCATAACATTACCTCATGGAAGCAACAATGCCACCGTAGATATACGGCCCAACTTCAATTCCAACCGCCTGACTTTATCCGGTGAACTACTGCCGCTTGACAAGTCAAATGTATTTAAAGGAAGGTCTTTCTAATCACTTTATAGTTCATAGAACATAAGCCCCTGAAATTTTGTTAAAGCAGATTTCCAGGGCTGTTTATTTCCCATTCATTCCTCTTCACACTTTTAATTTCAGTTCTTCAAAAATACACTTCAGCAACCGGTTTTTCCGTTTCAGTAACAAATTACTACCTACTTATGCCAAAGCTTATTATGTTTGTACCGGATTTCAATAGGAAAACAACATAAAATAAAAAAGTAGGTATTATGAGAAAAGTTGTAATATTAACATTAGTAACCTTGTTTACCTGCGTAGAGTACTCACAGGCACAAACAACAGAAAAGGAAATGACACGTCAGGAAAAAAAAGCAGCTCAGGAAGCTTTGGACAAAATGTTATTTCAGGAAGCCAAAGAGGCAATAGACAACCAAACCTTTGTACTGGAAGCGGACAGAGTTTACTTTAAATACGGAACCTCCGCTTTCGTTTCATCCAACACCAACTTTGTAGGACTGGACGGTGACAAGGCTGTAGTGCAAGTAGCATTCAATGTACCTTTCAGCGGTCCGAACGGACTAGGAGGTATTACCGTAGACGGGAATGCTTCGAACTATAAAGTAAAAACCGACAAAAAAGGTAATATTCATGTCAGTATGAACGTGATGGGAATCGGAATCTCAGCCCAAGTAAGCATTGATATACCTTATGGAAGCAACAATGCGACTGTAGATATTCTTCCGAACTTTAATTCCAGCCACATGACTTTATCCGGTCAAATATTGCCATTAAAGAAAGCCAATGTGTTTAAAGGACGCTCACTATAAACTACTTAACTAAAATAATAGGAATATGAAGAAGCTACTATTTCCACTATTCATGCTTGCCATGATAGTTACTTCGTGCGAGAAAGATCCGGATATGAATAAACTGGATAGTGACTACAGCGTTTACACCGATTATGACAACAGTGTACATTTCAATGAGTTTTCCACCTATTATCTGCCAGATAGCATTCTGGTTCCGGACAACAGCCTGAAAGCCAATTATTGGAAAGATGAAAATGCCCAAAACATTATCAGTGCAGTAGCCCATGAAATGGAACAGAAAGGCTATGTAAGGACGGAAGATAAAGAAAAAGCCAATGTAGGCATTCAGTTGTCATACGCCCAACAAAGAATACAAATAACCACAGGAGGATGGTATGGCGGCTGGTGGGATGCCGGATTCTGGGGACCCTACTGGGGAGGAGGATGGTATTATCCTTATCCGGTAACTTACAGCTATGACACAGGAACCCTGATTATGGAAATGGTTGATTTAAGACAACCTGTCGATCAGTCTAACCAAAACAAACTGCCTGTCATCTGGCATGCTTATGCGTCAGGACTGCTATACGGAAACTCCCATTTCAATATGCAGTTGACATTAAATGCCGTCAATCAGGCATTTGCACAATCTCCTTATCTGTCAAACAAACAATAAAACCGGAAAATCATGAAAACGAAAATATTAAAACACAGAGCTCCCAAACGTATCCTCATCGGAGTGTTATTAGTTCTCTTTTGTTTCACAAGTAAAGCACAGATCTGGGAAAATGTACATTTCAACGTAGACTGGCAGATGAATATGCCGTTGAACAGCAACTTTGCCGATAAATTCAGCGGATGGGGAATGAACTTTGAAGGAAAATATGATCTGACTCCCTATTGGTCTATAGGAGCTTTCCTTAATTTTCATACCAATCACCGATACGTGGACCGCCAGACCATCCCCCTCACCCCAACGGCTTCATTGACAACAGACCAGCAACAATCGGCGTTCCAACTTCCCTTTGGAATATCTGTATCCTACAAGTTACTGGATAACAGGTATGTAAAACCTTACTTCGGAGTCAAATCGGGTGCCATGTATTCTCAAAACTCCATTTACAACAATCTGGTACAATGGTATGAACGCCCGTGGGGATTCTATGTATCACCCGAATTGGGAATAGATATTCATCCGGTACCTTATCAGCGTCTGGGGTTTCATGTAGCCGTATATTATAGCTACGCAACCAATCAAACCGATATCCTGACTTATTCTGAAGATGGAAGAAATAGCATGGGTGTGCGTGTAGGAGTTTGTTTTTAATCCATACTAAGCGTTTGCTCATAAAAGAGGAGATTTGGAAAGTATTCTATTTTTTTCTGAATTTCCTCTTTTTTTCATAGTTTTGTAAAATAACCCAAATCATTTTCAGCAGCGGAATGGCTATGCAAAATAAATACAATCAATTCTTCAACTTTTTCCTGTTTTCAGGTCTGGCATGTTTCTCATACCTTTCGCTGGTACTATATACCGACCTTACGCCTCAACATCAGAAAATATTAATCTCCTTTCTGGGATTTATTTCTGTGGTATTCATATTCAATCTGGTAGGCTTTAGTCTGATATTCATCAACCGATGGCTGAAAAAAAGCTATCTATTCTTTATCAAGAAGAGAAACAAACTGATCATCAATTGCATTTTGATTGCAGCTATTCTTTTCTTCATGAATTACGCTACTCTGACCATCTGTAAAGTATTGCTGGAACTGCCCTTCCCATTTGTACTAAGCAGTCCGGGCCTGCGCTTGATCATGATTATATGGTTGGTAGAAATTGTGATTGTGAGCCTAAGTATCATGAACGCTTTTTACAGGCAGCTGGTTATTCTGCATGAAAAAACAATGAAACTGGAAGAAAGTTCCATCAAAGCACAATACACGGCTTTACAAAATCAATTAAATCCACATTTCCTGTTCAATAGTTTGAATACTTTAATATCCGAAATAGAATACAATCCGGAAAACGCAGTAGTTTTTACACAAAAGCTATCGGATGTTTATCGTTATATCCTAAAAAGTCAGGAACAAGGACTTGTTACTTTACGTAATGAACTGGAATTTCTGGATTCATATATCTATCTGCATCAAGTGCGTCTGGGAAAATGTATTCAACTGGAAAACAAAATACCCCCCACGTTATTGAACAAGAAGATTCCTTCATTAACTCTACAGTTGCTTATCGAAAATGTGATAAAACATAACATCATCAATATGGAAAATCCAATGGTCATCCATTTGGATTATTCTGACAAAGATCAAACTCTTTCCGTAAGAAACAAGATCAAATTAAAAAAGAATGTTGCAAAATCAGGAATGGGACTGAAGAACTTATCTGCCCGCTATCTGCTGATTTGCAACTTGCATATCACAATTATTGACGATTCTGAATATTTCACCGTTAAAATACCTTTGCTGAATGAATAAGATAAAAGCCGCTATTATAGAAGATGAAATTCCTGCAGGACGCCTGTTACATAAAATGTTGTCAGGATTAAGGCCAGACTGGGAGATAGTTGTATTACCCGGCAGCGTAGAGGGATCTGTAAAATGGTTCCAAGAGCATCCACACCCGGATATAATCTTTCTAGATATCCAACTGACCGACGGCATTTCTTTCACTTTCATAGAACAGACCCAACCGGAAAGTATGATTATTTTTACCACCGCCTACGACGAATATGCCATACGTGCTTTTACTGTAAACAGCATAGACTATCTGCTGAAGCCAATAAACAGGGAAAGATTGGCCGAAGCCATCGAAAAGTTTGAAAGATTAACTGCCAGATATGGCAATGCCAACCTATCGAGCTCATCCAATGAATTACTGAACTTACTGAAAAATATAAGTAATCCGGAAAAAAAATACCGTACCCGCTTCCTGATATCAGGAGACGAAAAGCTGTATACCTTGCAAGTAGAAGATATAGCTTATTTCTATTCTGAAAACAAAATTACTTTTGCCGTCACAAAAGAAGGGAAAGAGCATATCATAGATTTATCGCTCGACAAACTGTCCGAACAACTAAACCCAGATATTTTTTTCCGCACCAACCGGCAAACATTGGTTAGTGTACATGCCATACAGAAAATAGAAAACTATTTTTTAGGAAAAATAATAGTACAGGTAAAACCGCCATTTAAAGATAAAATTACTGTAAGCAGAGAAAAGATAGCTGCAATGAAGCTTTGGCTCAATTATTAAAAAAGTCTGTTTATATAAAAAAGCACTAACTTATAAGTAATAGGAACAAGATTGGAATCCGTTCCTATTACTCAACCAACAGTTTTACAAAAGCTTTGCAATCACAATTGTAAAAAACAAATAGAACTTTCAGCAGGAGCCTTTAAAATTACTTTTCCACCTCCTCTCACGCTACCATCTTCTTTTATAACCGTTCCTTTATCCGGATCAATCCAAAAGACTTTATACGTTTCTCTATCTCCCATCAAATCCAAATTAATCTCATTCTTCACACAGTACCCAAGGTATCCCTTTCCGACAGCCCCCATTACCCACTGAGTATCCATATCGGTCTGTCTATCTATAGGAGAAAAAGAAGAAGCCTTCTCATAAACCGGTAATTCATCAATCGGCGGAATTTTGGCAAAAGAGCCACCCGCCATAAATATAGCCCAATTCATAGCATTACGAGGAACTCTAATTGTACTACCATTATAAACCACAGCTTTATCAGGATACTTACAGCGATATTCACGTACCGCACGATAAACACTGGCACAAGATACCGTGCCCGGATCAATCAGTCGCGCATGCTGGCGAAGAGCCAGACTTACCCCTCCCTGAGGTTCGTATAAAGTTCCATCTGCGCGATAATGCCACTGACGGATATCAATCACATCAACCATTGAAGTATGTTTTTTATCTTTCAAGACAGAATCCTGCACATCTTTTGTTGCTGTCAACGCCACTAACTGATGGTTATCACACGCATTGACCTCTTCCAACCAAAAGTTCATAAAATTCAATGGTCCGGTATATTCCAATCCAATGCTATGTACCACACCATTATTGTCATGGAACACATTTACACTCTGACGAATAAATTTACTGTGATATTCACGGATAACCGGACGAGTAATATCATAGAACTGTTCTGCCATATACACTCTCTTGTCCCCCGAAAAAACAGTCTTTTCCGCAAATCCCAACTGATTTATATTATTAGCAGAGCGCCAAGGATAATCACACCAGTGTGCTCCTTCTTCTATGATATTGTGCTGGTTATAATGATCATGTAACAAAACCAGTCCGTCTCGATCCGCCACATCTACAAATCGCTTCAAACGATTCCAATACCAAGGATTGAATTTATTCAGATCATATTTGCTTAAGCGATCCTGAGCTTCCCCCTGCCCGCTACGGCTATAAGGCATTTCATTAAAAGGAGCCCAAACTTCAGCATCAGCATGCATATTCCGCTCATGATCATTACGACGACGCTCATACCACAATCCTGTACGATGATGAAGCACATGTGCTCCCGAAAGCAATAATACTTGCGCAACACTATCTGGCTCTTCGGTATATCCCGTACCGGTGCGTCCCGGAACAAACTGACTGAGTGATCCTTTGCCCTGCCATCCTGTAGTACCGGGAATATTCTTGCGAAAATAAGTTCCGTTAATGAGAATATGATTTCCCCGCACAATCCAGCCATTTTTCACTTGTAAAGGTTCTGCCATGACCACATGCTTCTCTTTTTCAGGCCGCCAGTTCACTTCGTTTAAAAGAGGAGCATTATTCTGGGTTATCTCCAAAGGATATTTCACTATCATACTGTCTATCCATACATCCATTCGCATATCCGGTTTTAATGACTGTACAGACATCCAATGAGCGTACTCGGGAGTTGGCTTCGTAGTTTCATCAGTAGTGTACACAAATATTTTCTTTTCTTCCATTGAAGATTTACCCATACGAGCCGCCAGTTGAGCATAAAAAAAACTTTCCGGCTTGACAAAAGTATGCGACAATTCATAATGGCCATTACCAAAAGGTTGCGTCCACATTCCATAAGCCCAATTATGAGCTGTAGGAGGAGTAACACAATGAGTCTGTGAAGCTCGTCCCTGCCAGCACATAGAGTTAGCCGCCACCCAACCGGCTCCCTGATCTGCCATATCCCGATAACCCAATTGAATAATTCCTCCTGACACCGTTATTTTATCCATCAAAATACCATTAGAGAAGCCACCAGTAGATCCACTGAAACTATAAGGCCGTTCGGAATGACATTGTACAAAAGCATTAGGTCCAGGTACGGCAACCCCAACTATAAAATCACGGTACCCCTCTTCAGAATAACAACGCTGAAAAAGAGTTAGTTGTCCCAAAGTATGAAAAGCATAACGCCTATGGTTGGCTATCTCGGACACGGGATGCAGAAATTTACAATCCTCCACAGTCACCTGCATCGCTCCCTCCAATACCATTACCGCCGAACCTGCAAAATGATGAGCCTCCACTCTTCGTACCCATCCATCTTTCACATGATTGAAGGTAATTGCCTGCCAACGATGGTTCTCATCTTTCAAATTAGTATGATCATATTCAGAATCGCAACACAAATTCTCTATTCCGACATTATTAATCCTCCCAGTCCATGAAAGAGGTAAAATATACCCACCACCATACTTGGGATCAAGGCTCATGGTCAATGGTACATCTATGGTAATACTTTCAGAGGTAACAGCAACCACAGTACGCTCCCACACCATATCATGACGACCGGGAGTCCATTTCGAGAAATTATATTCCTGTTCATTGCCCAATCTATCCGTACCAAGCACCGAAAGCCATCCGGCTGTTGATGGACGGACAATGCGTATTTTATCTCCCACCTTCAATGTTGCAGTTTGTTTCAAAGGAATAACCGTAGCATTTACAGGTACATACTGCCCGGCAATATGAATAGTGTCTTCCGTTTTCGCATTATTATAACCCAAAACACGAATCAATTCATCTTTCATCGGTCCCAATGCACGTAAAACCGTTCCTCCATTTTTATGGCATCCGCTACCACGGAGAACCACTCCGTCAGCCCGCATCAAAAGTTTACCTTTCAATTCATAGTTACCGGGAGCTAACTGAACTGCACCTCTGAAACCATCCGGTTCCATAGGAAGAGAGGCTACATAATTCAATGCCTGCTGAATAAGACCGGTTGCATCTCCATCCACGACAGGAACATATACTTTTGCATCCACCCAAGGAATGGGATACTCAGATTGGCGATAACCACAAAAAGAAAAATCAGGTATCCGATCGCCGTTAGGATACGATTTATAAACCAGTTCGTCGGTTTCAGTAATATGAACAGGTGACTGAGGAGTAGTCTTAAAATGTGCATCTATAGTTGCAAAGAGGAATACTCCGGCAAAAAGCAGAAGTGTCCGGCATAAATTGTGTTTCATAGTTTCATACCTAAAAATTCGAATACACAAAAATAGCAGCAAAACAGATACACTTTATTGAAAAATTGGTCAAAATTGGGTAGAAATCGAACACCAGACTAAAATTATAACTATTTGTACATCAAATTAAATATAGAAACAGAGTTACTAAAATAATATAAGAGCCCGACAAATAAATACGGAAAACAATGGATATCGGATAAATTTATACTATTTTTGTAAGACTAATAATCATCTTATTATCCGATATGATAGTAATAGCAGATAGTGGTTCTACCAAAACAGACTGGTGTCTGGGTAACACCAAGACAAACAGCAGGACAGTTCGAACAGGAGGTATCAACCCCTTCCACCAATCAGTTGATGAAATAAAAGAAGTGATTGCCTCCACACTAACTCCCCAGTTGGGAGACACCACTGAATTTACAACTATTTATTTCTATGGTGCAGGATGTATTCCCGAAAAAACGAATATAGTGAAAACAGCTTTGGCGCAGAACTTCCCCAAAGCAAATATCCTTGTCGAAAGTGACTTGTTAGGTGCCGCCCACGCCCTATGTGGTAAAACGGCAGGGATTGCATGTATTTTAGGAACCGGATCCAACTCTTGTTTTTATGACGGGGAAAAAATAACAGCTAATATTTCTCCGTTAGGGTATATTTTAGGAGATGAAGGTAGCGGAGCCGTATTAGGGAAACGTCTGGTAGGTGACTTCCTGAAACACCAACTTCCCGATGACCTTTGCCGAGATTTCCTTAAAGAATACGATTTGACCCCAGCACTGATTTTAGATAAAGTATACCGACAGCCCTTAGCCAACCGCTTTCTGGCGGGTCTGACTCCTTTTCTTTTCGCCCACAAGCATAGACCAGAGATGCAGAATTTATTAATTTCCTGCTTCACTGATTTCTTCACCCGTAATGTAATGCAATACGAATATCATGATATTCTTGTACATTTTACAGGTTCTATTGCATTTTACTTTCAAGAAGAAGTAAAAGAAGCAGCTCTAAGACTGAATGTGTCCATCGGAAAAGTTTTAAAAAGTCCACTGGAAGGATTAAAGGATTATCATTTCGAAGTATGAATTTTATAAAAATAACCGAACAACCGTCCATACATGAGGATTTGGAACAAAAATCCGTCAGAGAGTTACTGGAAGGTATCAACGAAGAAGACCGGAAAGTAGCCTCAGCTGTTCATGCCTGCATACCACAAATTGAAAAACTAGTAAATGAAATAGTAGAACGTATGCATCAAGGAGGACGCATATTCTATTTGGGAGCCGGAACCAGTGGACGCCTAGGAGTATTGGACGCTTCTGAAATTCCAGCGACTTTCGGTATGCCTGATACCTGTGTCATAGGTATTATAGCCGGTGGTGAACAAGCTTTGAAACATCCTGTAGAAAGTGCTGAAGATAATAGTCAAAAAGGCTGGATGGAACTACAAAAGCATCACATCACAAATAAAGACATCCTGATAGGCATAGCGGCATCGGGAACAACTCCTTATGTTATAGGAGCGCTGCAAAAAGCGAGAGAACACGGAATATTAACAGCAAGCATCAGCAGCAATCCAAACTCTCCACTCTCGAATGTAGCAGATATACCCATCGAAATGATAGTCGGTCCGGAATTTATCACAGGCAGCTCGCGCATGAAGAGCGGCACAGGGCAAAAAATGATACTGAATATGATAAGTACCACCGTCATGATAAAACTAGGCAGAGTAAAAGGAAACCGGATGGTAAACATGCAACTCAGCAATCAAAAACTAGTAGACCGAGGAGTACAAATGCTAATTGACGAATTACATATTAATAAAGCAGAAGCAAAACAATTGCTGCAAGAACAGGGCTCTGTTAAAAAGGCATTTGACGCTTACAAAACAAATAATTGTATCACTAAAAACGACTGAAGTATGAAAAGTTGGAAACAAGAAGCCGTCATCCTTGCTATAGGCATGTTGGTGATGGGGTATTTTATCAAACAGGGATTGGACACTTTCTCTGGTAAAGACAGAGTAGTGAATGTGAAAGGTCTGGCAGAAATGGAGGTGCCAGCTAATAAAGTAACTTGGCCTTTAATGTATAAAGACCTGGGAAATGATCTCCCGACCTTATATAACAAAATAAATACAACCAACCAAACAATTGTCGGCTTCTTGAAACAGAAAGGAATCACTGAAAACGAAATCAGTATCAATGCACCGGAAATTATAGACATGCAAGCTGAACGTTATAATAATAATTCAGTTCCCTTCCGCTATAATGTGACCTCTGTCATCACGGTTACTTCAACTAAAGTAGATCTGGTGAGAAAGATGATCAGCGAACAAAGCGAACTCTTAAAGCAAGGTATCGCTATTACCGGTGGAGATTATCGTTACAATGTGCAATATGACTATACCGGTTTAAACGACATCAAGCCTCAAATGATAGAGGAAGCAACTAAAAACGCACGGGCGGCAGCTATTAAATTCGCCAAGGACTCGGACAGCGAACTTGGTAAGATAAAAAGAGCTTATCAGGGACAATTCAGTATCGAGGATCGTGATGCCAATACTCCTTACATCAAACGTATCCGTGTTGTAACCACCATTGATTACTCTTTGGAAGATTAAATATCCATTTGGCGAAGCATATTAAACAAAGCTTCTTTGTTCAGAGGCTTGAACAAATAACCGTTAAAGCCTCTGGACATTACTTTCCGCTTATCTTTCAGAAGTATTATTCAAATTATAGTAATTGGTCTTTTCAACCAAAAAATTCCGATCAACCCAAATTATATATGCATCCACATTATACAATATGGTATCCGAAAATTCTTTCACGGAACACACCTTATTTTTCTTCTTAACGAACTCCTTTTCCAAACTTTTCCTCTTTCTTATCTCCCATAAAAAACCTAAAAGTAGAAACAAACTAAAATGAACGCTACCATATTTTAATAGGTTAAATTTCTACAAATGTACAAACATAAATTAAAAACAACGATTATATCCCATTTAAATTTTAATCAGCAAGAAATTTCAGCAAACTTGTTTGTGTTTCAGTATTTTGTTGTATCTTTGCGCCCGAAATTAGATAAACAATATAATGTCTAACGTAATTAACTGAGAATTTTAACAATTTTATTAATGGAAAATTTAAAAAACATCACTCCTGTTGAAGATTTCAACTGGGATGCTTATGAAAACGGCGAAGCTGTAACCAGCATGAGCCACGAAGATCTTGAAAAAGCTTATGACGGTACGCTGAACAAAGTAAACGACCGCGAGGTTGTAGACGGTACTGTTATTGCAATGAACAAACGCGAAGTAGTTGTCAATATCGGCTACAAATCAGACGGTATCATTCCTTTAAATGAATTCCGTTACAATCCAGATTTGAAAATAGGTGATACTGTAGAAGTATACATTGAAAATCAGGAAGACAAGAAAGGACAGTTAATTCTGTCACACAAAAAAGCACGTGCTACTCGTTCTTGGGACCGCGTAAACGCTGCTCTTGAAAATGAAGAAATTATTAAGGGTTACATCAAGTGCCGCACTAAGGGTGGTATGATTGTGGACGTATTCGGTATCGAAGCATTCTTGCCGGGTTCTCAAATTGATGTGAAACCTATCCGCGACTACGATGTATTTGTAGGTAAGACAATGGAATTCAAAGTGGTTAAAATCAACCAGGAATTCAAAAACGTTGTTGTTTCTCACAAAGCTCTTATCGAAGCTGAACTTGAACAGCAGAAGAAAGAAATCATCGGTAAACTTGAAAAAGGACAAGTACTGGAAGGTACTGTTAAAAATATCACATCATACGGTGTATTCATCGACCTTGGTGGCGTAGACGGTTTGATTCACATCACTGACCTGTCTTGGGGCCGTGTAAGCGATCCGAAAGAAGTTGTAGAACTCGACCAGAAGTTGAACGTTGTTATCCTTGACTTCGATGACGAAAAGAAACGTATCGCTCTTGGTTTGAAACAACTGACTCCGCACCCATGGGATGCTTTGGATGCTAACCTGCAGGTAGGTGACAAGGTGAAAGGTAAAGTAGTCGTTATGGCTGACTACGGTGCATTCATCGAAATCGCTCCGGGCGTAGAAGGTTTGATCCACGTATCTGAAATGTCTTGGTCACAGCACTTGCGTTCTGCTCAGGATTTCATGAAGGTAGGTGACGAAGTAGAAGCTGTTATCCTGACACTTGACCGTGACGAACGTAAGATGTCTTTGGGTATCAAACAGCTGAAACAAGATCCATGGGAAACTATCGAAGAAAAGTATCCTGTAGGTTCCAAGCACACTGCAAAAGTTCGTAACTTCACTAACTTCGGTGTATTCGTAGAAATCGAAGAAGGTGTAGACGGATTGATCCACATCTCTGACTTGTCTTGGACTAAGAAAGTGAAACATCCTTCTGAATTCACTCAGATCGGTGCAGACATCGAAGTTCAGGTATTGGAAATCGACAAAGAAAACCGTCGCTTGAGCCTTGGTCACAAACAGTTGGAAGAAAATCCTTGGGATGTATTCGAAACTGTATTTACTGTAGGTTCTGTACACGAAGGTACTATCATCGAAATGTTGGATAAGGGTGCTGTTGTAGCTCTTCCTTATGGTGTAGAAGGTTTTGCAACTCCGAAACACTTGGTAAAAGAAGATGGCTCTCAAGCCCAATTGGATGAAAAACTGTCATTCAAAGTAATTGAATTCAACAAGGATGCCAAGAGAATCATCCTGTCTCACAGCCGCATTTTCGAAGATGCTGCCAAGGCAGAAGAAAGAGCTGAAAAGAAAGCAGCTTCTAATGCAAAGAAAACAACTAAGAGAGAAGAAGCTCCTGCTATCCAAAATCAGGCAGCCTCTACCACTTTAGGCGATATCGATGCTTTGGCTGCTTTGAAAGAACAGTTGGAAAACAAAAAGAAGTAATCAGTTTACTTTAAGATAAGCCAAAAGGATGCATTTTAATAAATGCATCCTTTTTTTATGCCATTATTTCTTAAAAAGGAAAATATTCTATGGGATATCCGTAATAAAACCGTATCTTTATAGAGTAATAAAATTTCGAGTTAGTATTTCATAACGACTTCTCCCCCGTTTTCTTATTACCTCACTATTAATTCCATACACTTCCCCGTAGCAGGCCGAACTGTATATTACTAATTTAAAAAGAATCAAATGGCGAAACCTATTTCATTTACCAAACGAGATCTAGAAAAGAAAAAACAAGAAAAGCGTTTAGCAAAACAGCAAAAAAAAGAAGAAAGAAAAAGTAACGGCACATCTTCCTTTGAAGATATGATTGCCTATGTAGACGAGAACGGTATGATAACCGATACTCCTCCCACTCCTAATAATAAACCACAAGAAGTGGATATGTCCACCATTGAAGTTTCAACTCCTCGTAGAACTGGAGAACCGATAGAACTAGTACATGAAGGAAGAATAGAACACTTCAATGTATCCAAAGGATATGGATTTGTAAAAGATTTGAAGAATGCAGAGAAATACTTCTTTCATATTAGTGGACTGATAGACAATATCATAGAAAATAACATCGTGACTTTTGAACTAGAAAAAGGGTCACGTGGCATGAATGCTGTGAAAATAAAACTTAAGAAATAGTTCAATCCTATAATGCCGTTTTTACGGCATTTTTTATTTTCCATTCAAAAAAGATAGTATCTTTGTAACGATGGAGAAATTTGAAGTACATATATTAGGATGCGGGTCAGCATTGCCGACCACACGGCATTTTGCGACATCACAAGTCGTAAATATCCGTGAAAAACTATTTATGATAGACTGTGGCGAAGGAGCACAGATGCAATTACGCAAATCAAAACTGAAATTCACCCGGCTAAACCATATATTCATTTCACATTTGCACGGTGATCATTGTTTCGGACTAATGGGACTGATATCAACTTTCGGTATGCTGGGAAGGACAGCCACACTCTATATTCACTGTCACGCAGAATTAGAACGTCTTCTTACTCCGCAACTCGACTTTTTTTGCAAAGGTATGAGTTACAAAGTCGTTTTCCAAACTTTTGATCCGGGCAAAGCTGAAATAATTTATGATGACCGTTCGCTAACCATAGAAACAATTCCCTTACGTCATCGGATACCAACATGCGGATTCCTCTTTTCAGAGAAACAGCCCCCCGCCCATATTCGTCGCGACATGATTGACTTTTATGAAATCCCCGTATACGAACTCAACCGGATAAAGAATGGCGCCGATTACACATTACCGGACGGAAAAATAGTACCAAACAACAAATTGACTATCCCTTCTGCCCTTCCCCGCCGATATGCCTATTGTTCAGATACTATTTATTTGCCACGTATCATAGAACAAATATACGGAGTGGACCTGTTATTTCATGAAGCCACCTTTGCACAAAGCGAACAAGCCCGTGCGAAAGAAACCTTTCACACAACTGCTTCGCAAGCTGGAGAAATCGCCCGTACCGCAAAAGTAAAACAACTTCTTATAGGACATTTTTCAGCCCGCTACGAAGATGAAAGCATATTGTTACAGGAAGCATCGGATATTTTTCCTAACACTCTACTTGCACGGGAAACATTAAAAATTTCAATAGAATCCATTAAACCATAACATAAACCGGATATCTAATTTAAAAATAGGAACATGAACACTTATAATGAGAAAGAAATAATAGCGTTATTACAGGACCCGGCACGACAAAAAGAAGCCTTCGAATGTATTGTCAACGAATACAGCGAACAGCTATATTGGCAGATACGCCGGATGGTACTTTCTCATGAAGATGCCAATGATCTGTTACAGAATACATTTATCAAAGCATGGACTAATCTAGAGTATTTTCGTGCCGAAGCCAAAATATCGACCTGGCTTTACCGCATAGCTTTGAATGAATGCTTGACCTTTTTAAATAAACAACGTGCCACCAACCAATTATCCATAGACGACGCTGATGCAGATATGGTGAACAAACTGGAAAGTGATACATATTTTAATGGAGATGAAACTCAAATATTATTTCAAAAAGCATTACTGACGCTTCCTGAAAAACAGCGTATAGTATTCAATTTAAAATATTTTCAAGAAATGAAATATGAAGACATGTCTGAAATATTAGGAACAAGTATAGGGGCACTGAAAGCCTCCTACCACCATGCAGTGAAAAAAATAGAGAACTTTTTAAAAGAATGCCTTTAAACCTTTTTAAAAGAAATGTATCTAACAAAGAAAGGAGAACCACTATGAAGGAAGAAGATGAACTATTAAAAAAATGCGGGACAAAAAATCCATTCATGGTACCCGAAGGTTATTTCGACAACTTCTCAAAAGAGTTGATGAATAAATTGCCGGAGAAGGAACAAACTTCTACTCCGCAAGAAACAATAACTACTTGGCAACGTATCAAGCCTTGGATATATATGGCAGCTATGTTTTGTGGATTGATGTTCAGCGTCAGAGTTATTGTAGGTCCCCCTAAACAAGACACTCCTATTTTTACAGCAGCGGAAACTGAACAATTCTCAGACGAATATATTGAAACGATTTTAGATCATTCCATGATGGATGATTATACGCTCTATCAATACTTGACAGATGCAAATTCAGATATGTATAATTAAATAATAACCACATGATACAAAGACTGGCAACCTTGCTTATCACTTTATATATAAGCATTTCGCTACAGGCGCAAGACAAAAAGAAACCTGGTTTCACCAAAGAAGAATTCAGAGCTAGACAAGAAGCATATCTCACGCAAAAAGCAGAAATAACGCAAGAAGAGGCCACTAAATTCTTCCCTATCTACTTCGAATTACAAGACCGTAAAAAAACAGTAAATGATAAAGCATGGGAGCAAGCACGCAAAGGCAAAAATCCTAAAACAACCGATGCCGAATACGAACAAATTATAGAAGGTATTGTCAAAGCAAGGATTGAAGCCGATAAATTGGATTTGGAATATCTACAGCGCTTTAAAAAAATCTTATCTCCCAAGAAAATATATAAGTTACAACGTGCAGAGATTAAATTCCACCGTGATATCTTAAAAATTATGCACCAATCTCAAAAAAAATAAAAGCAACAAGAGATATTTCCAACTTTTTCCCCAAATCTATCAATCAACTTAGATTTGGGGATTTTTGTATTTAAAAAGTTCATCGGAACGACAAAATGATTAAGATGTTTCTTTTATAAAAACAAGTTAATTTTCTTGCTTGTTTAAGTTTTTATTACATTGATTAGAATATACTTTTATTTTTAAACATTTACCATCGAAAATATTTTGATTTATTATATTTTATTCCTAGGTTTGTACAAACCATAAACTCACAAATCTATTACAAACATTATGAAAAAGACACTATTACTACTATTCGTATGCTTATTCGTAGGAATAAGCCATGCACAAGCACAGGTAACAGTGAAAGGAACCGTTATCTCAAGCGAAAACAACGAACCGGTAATCGGAGCTTCCGTATTGGTAAAAGGAACAACCAATGGAACAATCACCGACATCAATGGTCAGTTCACACTTACAAACATCTCACCTACCAACAAAACAATTATTGTTTCTTTCATTGGAATGGAAACCCAAGAAGTAACCATCAAGCCGGAAATGAAAATTGTTATGACTTCAACAACAGAAGTGATGGAAGAAGTTTTGGTAGTTGCTTATGGTACTGCAAAAAAATCAGCTTTTACAGGATCTGCCAAAATGATTCATACAGAACAAATAACTAAACGTCCGGTTACTAATGTCATAGAAAGTTTATCTGGACAAGTGGCAGGCCTACAAATGACAATGACAAATGGGCAGCCTGGAGAAACTCCAAGCATTCTGATACGTGGCATCAGTTCAATGAGCGCAAAAACAGATCCCCTCATCGTATTAGACGGTATGCCATACGAAGGAGGATGGAATAACATCAATCCAGCAGATGTAGAATCTATTTCTGTACTAAAAGATGCAGCATCCACAGCTCTTTATGGTGCTCGAGGTGCTAACGGTGTCATAATTATAACAACAAAATCAGCCAAAGCAGGCGATGCAAAAATCACAGTAGACGCTAAATGGAGTGCCAATACCCGTGGTGAAATAGAATATGACTACATAAAAGATCCAAGAGAATATTATCAAGCACACTATAAAGCATTATACAATTATTATTTAAATGCCCAAGGACAAACTCCTGACCAAGCATATGTCAGCGCAAATACTAATATGATAGGAACCAACAGTCAAACCGGTGGTTTATCCTACAACGTATATTCATATCCTGAAGGAGAATATCTGATTGGTAAAAACGGTCTTCTTAATCCTAATGCAAAATTAGGACGGATAGTAAACGGTTATTATCTCACTCCCGACAAATGGGTCGATGCTGTATATCATACAGCATTACGCCAAGAATACAACGTCAATATTTCAGGCGGAAGTGATAAAGCACAAATCTATGCTTCTTTTGGATATTTAGATGAAGACGGTATAGCAGAAGGATCTGATTATAGCCGTATCACCGGTCGTTTGAAAACCACATATCAGGCTAAACCGTGGATGAGATTTGGCGCCAACATCAGTTATACACATTCAATACAGAATTCAGCCGCTGGCGGTTTTAGCCAAGCTTTCAATACAGCTCCCATATATCCACTTTACCTACGTGATACAAATGGTAAGATCATGCAGGATAAAAATGGTGACATGTACGATTTCGGAGTATCCAACCAAGGTCCTCTAAACCGTCCTATCAACCCGAACTCTAACGGAATAAAATTAAGTCAGCTCGATACATATAACACCTCTGCAAATACTTTGAATGGAGACGCATTTATAGATATTAATTTCCTGAAAGACTTCAAATTCACATTCAATGCAGGCACTTCGATACGTGACAGCCGGTACAAAAATGCTTTAAATCCTTTTTATGGAACAGCAAATTCTTTGAATGGAAGCATCAATGTCCAGCATTGGCGTCGAACAACCCTCAACCTACAACAAATATTAAATTATAATCATAGCTTCGGATTACATAACGTTTCATTGATGGCAGGTCATGAAAGCTTTAATAACGTTTATGAAGAATTATACGCAGCCAAAAACAGTATGTTCTCTTTTTTTCAGAATCAAGAATTAAACGGTGCCATCAGTGGTACCAACGATGAGTCATCCTATAAGAGTAAATACAATACTGAAGGATATTTATTCCGAGGTATGTACGACTATGACGGCAAATATTTTTTCCAACTTTCTTACCGGCGCGATGCCTCTTCCCGCTTTCACCCGGATAATCGCTGGGGTAATTTCTACTCTGTGGGAACTGCTTGGATTCTTACCAAAGAAAAATGGTTGGATGACATTAAATGGCTCGATTTATTAAAACTAAAGTTTTCTGTAGGTCAACAGGGTAATGACAGAATAGACGATTTCTTATATGTAGATACTTACAATATCAAGAACAGCAATAATGAGTTATCATTAGGTTTTTCCAGAAAAGGAAATAAAAATATTACCTGGGAAACCAATACAAATATAAATTTAGGTATAGAATTCGAACTATTAAAAGGCAGATTAAGTGGTAGCATAGAATATTTCAATCGCAGAACAACTGATATGCTTAACCGTTTTTCTGTACCTTTATCATTAGGGTACTCAGGCTATTATGACAATATTGGTGACATGAATAACAAAGGTGTTGAAATTGATTTAAAATATATACCAGTCAAGACTAGAAACGTAACATGGAATATTGGCTTTAATGCAACACATTATAGAAATAAGATCAGCCGTCTTGCAGAAAGTAAAAAAACAGACATTATAGATGGACATGCCGGTTATGTAAACGGTCTGTATTATTACGGAGAAGGACTTCCAATGTATACTAACTATGTTCAAAAATATGCAGGTGTGTCCGAAGAAGGCAAACCACAATGGTATTATACAGATAAGCAAACCGGTGAGATGAAAACAACAACAACCTATTCTCAAGCTGATCTATACTTATGTGGTGACGCTGTTCCAGACCTATACGGTGGTATCAATACCTCTCTTTCATTTTATGGTTTTGATTTCTCTGCACAAATAAACTACAGTATAGGAGGTCAGGCATACGACTATGGTTACCAAGCATTAATGTCACCTCCTACTTCAACTCATTTAGGATATAATGTTCACAAAGATATTTATAAAGCATGGAGCCCGGAGAATACTCAAAGTGATATTCCACAATGGCAATTCAATGACCTGTACAGTGTAAAAACATCCGACAGGTTTCTAACTAATGCATCTTCCATAAGTATTCAAAACATTCAATTAGGATATACTTTTTCAAAAAAAACACTTAGAAGTCTATATCTAACTAATCTGCGCATTTATGTGGCCTGCGACAATGTTTATTATTGGTCAAAAAGAAAAGGTTTCGATTCACGCGTAACATGGAACGGAAATAAAGATTCATCCGGAGAATATTCAGCCGTACGCGCATTCTCCGCCGGTCTAAGTTTACAATTCTAATCAACACATAAACAATCAAAAATATGAAAAAGAAATATATTACCAAACTAATGATTGCTGCATGTCTGTCATCAGCATTAAGCTTAAACAGTTGTATCGAAGAGGTATTTCCAGAAAGTAGCACAGCTACCATAGACCAAATAGGAAAATCTGACCAAGCTATCAGCGCAATGGTAAACTCAGTAGTCGCATTTATTAATGCATTTAGAAGTTACGGTCCACAATTTTATCATGATTTTGGATATAGTGGATATAATTTAATCAGAGAAAGTGCATGCGAAGACTTCTTCTGCCACGAACCCAAATTTGACTTTTTTGATACTTATGGAGTATGTAATGATTTGGGTGATGCTGATGTTGTCAATACCATTTGGTATTATAACTACAAGTTTCTGAATAATGTAAATAATGCACTGAGTGCTTTAGAAAAAGCAGATGATGCACCCGAAAACAAGTATTATAAAGGTATATGCCTATCTTATAGAGCCATGATATACATGGACTTAGTCCGAATGTATGAATATAAAAAAACAGGAGTAGAGAAATTAGATGCAGAAGCAGCCAGTAAAAATTTATATGGCATAACCGTACCCATTATTACCGATGAAACCACAGAAGAAGAAGGGCGTAATAATCCACGTGCTCCCTTCTATGCCGTATACAAATTCATATTAGATGATCTAGCCTCAGCTGAGGAGCTTTTGAGTGATTATCAACGCCCAACCAAAAACTTGCCCTGTACCCCGGTTGTCCATGGTCTGATGGCACGTATGTGGCTGGAAATGGGATCTCGTTTCGAACTTTACCCTGAAGATCTCAACACCCTAAACAACAATACAGATTTAAACATTGCATCAAAAGAAACTTGTTTCACTAAAGCAGCCGAATACGCACGCAAAGTCATTAACGAAAGCGGAGCAATGCCTCTGACCGAAAAGGAATGGTTTGGTGGAGACAGCTATACTACCGGCTTCAACAGTGTACTAACCAATTCATGGGTATGGGGATCCATCATGACTACCGAGGATGTACATAGCTATTGGCTCAACTTTGCCGGAAGCATGTGTCCTGAACAAACTTTCGGTTACGGTAACCGAAAATGGCAAGGATACAAGCTTATCGGCAAAAAATTGTTCGATCAAATACCAAATGCAGACTGGCGAAAAACAACTTGGATTGCTCCTGAAGATGCACACAAAGCTCCCGGAACTAAATATAAAACTTTGTTGACCGATGATGATTTCGCTGATATGCCTCCATATACAGGTATCAAATTCCGACCTAAAAATGGAGAAATGAACGATTATACAATCGGAGCTGCCGTTGACTATCCGTTAATGCGTATAGAGGAAATGTATTTAATCGAAGCCGAAGCAATAGGAATGAGCCAAGGATTAGCAGCCGGTATTTCTAAATTAGAAGATTTCGTAAATACATTTCGTTATAATACTTCTGTGGGTAGCTATACATGTAAAGTAAATGATCTAAAAGAGTTTCAAAAGAAGGTTGTTGAACAGAAACGTATTGAATTCTGGGGTGAAGGGATCATCTTTTGGGATTACAAACGGTTAGAGTTACAAGTTGTTCGTGGTTATCCAGGTACTAATGCTCCTATCGGATATCGATTTAATTCAATAGAAGGCTACTGTGCGCCCTGGATGAATATCTTTATCAGTCTTTATGAAAATGTATTCAACAAAGGTGCAGTTTTAAATCCTGATCCTTCACAAGCCATCAAAGAATGGGTAGAATAAAATTCATGTAAAACTTATTTTATAAAGAATGGGGAGCTGTCATAAAAAAAGACAACCCCTCATTCTTATAGAACACAATTTGATATCACCATACATTAAATTACCTAGAATAAATACAATACCCTTTATTGATTAAAACAGAAAAACAAGCAAGACAAAAATAACACACATCATAAAAAACAATTCTAACCCTACTATTTTTCTTCCTTTTTAGCCTCATTCCATATAGCATCCATTTCTTCCAAAGTCATATCCTTCAAGTTCTTTCCCTGTTTGATGGTGTGTTCCTCTAAGTAATTGAAACGACGGATAAACTTCTGGTTAGTGAGTTCCAATGCATTATCCGGATTAATCTTGTAAAGGCGGGCCGCGTTTATAAGACTGAACATTACATCACCGAATTCCGCTTCCGCCTTCTCCTTATCCATGTTCTCCACCTCAGCTTCAAACTCGCCGATCTCCTCTTTTACCTTAGTCCAAACCTGCGAACGCTCCTCCCAATCAAATCCCACGTTGCAGGCCTTGTCCTGAATGCGGTATGCCTTGATTAGCGAAGGCAAAGCAGGAGGTACTCCGCTCAAAACCATTTTGTTACCATCCTTTTCCTTCATCTTCAACTGTTCCCAGTTTTCAGTCACCTTCTCGGCAGTCTCGGCTTTCACTTCGCCAAAGACATGAGGATGACGGAAAATCAGCTTCTCACAAAGACAGTCACACACATCCTTAATATCAAAATCTCCTGTTTCACTACCTATCTTTGCATAAAAGGCCACATGCAACAACACATCACCCAACTCTTTACAGATATCCTTCTTGTCATCCTTCATCAAAGCATCACAAAGTTCGTAAGTTTCTTCAATCGTATTAGGACGTAGACTTTCATTCGTCTGTTTCCGATCCCAAGGACACTTCTCTCGCAACTCGTCTAAAATATCGAGAAAGCGGCCAAATGCTTCCATTTGTTCTTTTCTTGTATGCATAATCAGTTTATTAATATCATTTTGTAGTGCAAAAGTACATAATAATCCAACGACTTTTATTAATTTTGCACTCAATTATGCGATAATCAATTAAATAAATAAAATATAAAATGGAATTAGCAAGTAAGTACAATCCCGCTGACGTGGAAGGAAAATGGTATCAGTATTGGCTGGACAACAAACTCTTTAGTTCAAAACCCGACGGACGTGAACCTTACACAGTCGTCATTCCACCACCCAACGTAACCGGAGTACTCCATATGGGACACATGCTAAACAATACCATTCAGGATATATTAGTACGCCGTGCCCGCATGGAAGGCAAGAATGCCTGCTGGGTGCCGGGAACCGACCATGCTTCCATTGCCACAGAAGCCAAAGTGGTGAACAAACTGGCCGGACAAGGTATAAAGAAAACTGACCTTAGCCGTGACGAGTTCCTGAAACATGCCTGGGCATGGACAGAAGAACATGGAGGTATTATCCTGAAACAGCTGCGTAAACTAGGTGCATCCTGCGATTGGGACCGTACAGCATTCACCATGGACGAAGAACGTAGCGAAAGTGTTATCAAAGTATTCGTAGACCTTTACAACAAAGGTTTGATCTATCGCGGTGTACGCATGGTAAACTGGGACCCAAAAGCACTGACAGCTCTCAGTGATGAAGAAGTTATTTACAAGGAAGAACACAGCAAACTGTATTATCTCCGTTACAAAGTAGAAGATGATGCTGAAGGACGCTATGCGGTAGTTGCTACCACTCGTCCCGAAACAATTATGGGAGATACTGCCATGTGTATCAATCCCAATGACCCGAAAAACCAATGGCTGAAAGGCAAAAAGGTAATTGTACCACTGGTAAACCGTATCATTCCGGTTATCGAAGACGACTACGTAGACATTGAATTTGGTACAGGATGTCTGAAAGTAACACCTGCCCATGATGTGAATGACTATATGCTTGGCGAAAAATATAACTTGCCCAGCATTGATATCTTCAATGACAACGGAACACTGAGCGAAGCTGCCGGACTATATATAGGTATGGACCGTCTTGATGTACGTAAACAGATTGAACAAGACTTACAAGCTGCCGGATTGCTGGAAAAGGTAGAAGCTTATACCAATAAGGTAGGTTTCTCGGAACGTACCAATGTAGCCATCGAACCGAAACTGTCCATGCAGTGGTTCTTGAAGATGCAACATTTTGCAGACATGGCATTGCCTCCTGTAATGAATGATGAACTGAAATTCTATCCTACCAAATACAAGAATACCTACAAAAACTGGCTGGAAAATATCAAAGACTGGTGTATTAGCCGCCAACTTTGGTGGGGACATCGCATTCCAGCATACTTTCTGCCCGAAGGCGGTTATGTAGTAGCCGAAACAGCGGAAGAAGCTTTGAAGTTGGCACAAGAAAAAACCGGTAATGCCAATCTGAAAATGGAAGATTTACGTCAAGACGATGACTGTCTGGACACTTGGTTCTCTTCATGGCTGTGGCCCATTTCTTTATTTAACGGTATCAATAATCCTAATAATGAAGAAATAAACTACTATTATCCTACTAGCGACTTGGTTACAGGACCGGATATCATTTTCTTCTGGGTGGCACGAATGATTATGGCAGGATATGAATATAAAGGTGATATGCCGTTCAAAAACGTTTATTTTACTGGTATCGTACGCGACAAACTGGGACGTAAGATGTCAAAGTCTTTGGGTAATTCACCCGACCCGTTGGAACTAATTGACAAGTATGGTGCCGATGGCGTGCGAATGGGTATGATGCTTGCCGCTCCCGCAGGAAACGATATTTTATTTGATGATGCGTTATGTGAACAAGGACGTAACTTCAATAACAAAATATGGAATGCATTCCGCTTGGTGAAAGGTTGGGAAGTTGCCGATATTGCACAGCCCGAATATGCAAGACTGGCCACTGAATGGTTTGAATCCATGTTGGCAAAAACAGCTGCAGAAGTAGCTGACTTATTCGGCAAATATCGTTTGAGCGAAGCACTGATGGCTGTATACAAATTATTTTGGGACGAATTCTCAAGCTGGTATCTGGAAATGATCAAGCCGGCATACGGACAACCCATTGACAAAGCGACCTATGAAAAAACTTTAGGCTTCTTTGATAACTTGCTGAAGTTGCTGCATCCGTTCATGCCTTTCATTACCGAAGAGTTATGGCAACATATATATGACCGCAAAGAAGGAGAAAGCCTGATGGTCCAGCAATTGAACATTCCGACTGCTTGTAATGAGATTATCGTCAAAGAATTTGAAGTAGTGAAAGAAGTAATCGGTGGTATCCGCACTATTCGTTTACAGAAAAACATTGTACAGAAAGAAACTTTGGAGTTGCAAGTAGTAGGTGTAAATCCAGTAGCTACATTCAATCCTGTTATTACTAAATTGTGTAACCTCTCTTCTATCGAAGCCGTAGAGAATAAAGCTGACGGCTCCGGCTCATTTATGATAGGTACAACTGAATATGCCATACCATTGGGCAATTTAATCAACACAGAAGAAGAGTTGGCAAAACTGGAGGCTGATTTAAAATATCAGGAAGGCTTTTTGCAAAGTGTATTGAAAAAATTAAGCAATGAAAAATTTGTCAGCAAAGCACCAGCCAACGTTATTGATATGGAACGCAAGAAACAGGCTGATGCAGAAAGCAAAATAGCTTCTTTAAAAGAAAGTATTGCTGCTTTGAAAAAATAAAAAAATATACCGCTTTACAGAGATTGCAACATTCTATGTAAAGCGGTCATCACTTCTTTTTTAGTAAAGAGATGTGTCAAAAGTAATTCTGCTATTGTCTTGCTGCAAAGCTCGGATAGTTTTGATAATTACTTCAAATTTTGACACATCTCTTTCTTTTTTCTAATTGTCTTTCATTATTCAACGGGTATGATCTTTCCTGTTTTTCTGAGAAATTTTCAATTCTACTATAAAAGCAACTACCAAGCCCAAACCACCAAAAAGCAAGACATTTGCACCATAAATCAATGAAGTTAACTCGCTCATGCGCCAATTACGCTCTGTGAAATAATCGGGAACCGTGGTTGCACAAATAATATAACCAGTCAACAACCCTAGTCCCATACCCAGCAACAAACAGCCAAATTTCAAGGCCGAGAAAGAAATCGGAGAAGATGACATGAAAGGAGTTCCTACAGGAAGAGGCAGGCTAAGCCTGTTCCCCAACATGGAAGGATCTAACTTGTCTCCCAATTTTTCTATCATAGTAAGACGCTCTTTCTTACCAACAAAAAGTTCAAATAATTTGTAGATTCCTAATGTAATGATACCTACAACAATCCAACCGGTAATGTAACCCATAATTTATTCGTATTTAAGTTATTAATTTTGTTCCTTTGTATCCATTAGACGCTGCGTAGCCAAAGAGGTTACACTTTTGAGAAAGAAAAAAATATTTTCTCTTTTTATGTAACCTCTCTCCCAGCCCTGCGTCTAATAGACAAAATGGAAAACGACGAAACACATATTATTCATAGGATATTAAAAGGAGAAACTTCTCTCTACGAATACTTCTTGGGTAAATACAGTCAGCAAGTATTTATCCTGATTATACGCATCGTGGAGAATCAGGAGGATGCGGAAGAGTTGACCCAGGATACGTTCTTGAAAGCCTTTGAACATCTTTCGTCGTTTAAAGCAGAGAGTAGTTTCTCTACATGGATATACCGCATTGCATATAACACCGCCATATCGGCAACCAGAAAAAGAAAACAAGAGTTAATTGTTATGGACAGTGCCATGTTAATGAATATATCTGACCAGCAAATAGACGATGCCCTGAATGATGAAAGCGGGGAACGGGTAGGAAAACTCAATAAGGCCATCAAGAAACTGGATGCAGAAGAACGCGCCTTGATTTCCCTATTTTATAATGAAGAGAAAACTATCGGTGAAATCGCCCTTATCCTGGGACTGACGGAAAGCAATGCAAAAGTAAAATTGCATCGAATAAGAAAAAAATTATATATACTCATAACAGAAGCAGAATGAACGAGAAACAAAAAGATAAAGGATTAATGAAGGCTGTAAAAGAACAGCCCCAATTCCGGCTGACCTCCAATTTTACTTTCCGCACCATGCAGAAAGTAGAGGAAGCTATACTCTTACGTGAAAAGAAACAGGAGAGAAAGATGTTACTAGCTACTATTGCTGCTTCTCTATTCTTAATAATAAGCAGCAGCATCGGTCTGTATATTTATTTTGGAAAGCATCTTAAAGCAACTATGTATCATGCATTTAGTCATGTTTTAAAAATACAAATACCTCTCATTTATCTGCTATTCATCATAACTATACCCTTATTCATTATTTTTGACCGATGGATGAGAAAACAATATTTTAAACACCACTCTTGAAAAATCATTTTCCTCTCCTATGATATAAAAAAGCATCGGGAACTTTACTATCCCGATACTTCTATTATTTTATCTATTTTTCAAGCAAGTCTTTTAAAAATGCATCCAATTCTTCATCCAAACCCTTTAAAAGTTCATCATTCAGTAATAAAGTGTCTTCCTCATCTATCAATAAAAGTTCGGTTACAGTTTCCCTATCCTCATCAACTAAAACAAAAGAATAAGGCTTCATTATAGCTAACTTATCCAAAACTCCCGTATCTTTCAATGCGTTGATCTCCCCACGAAGTATACGCTCTACTATTGTATAAAAATCATCTTCACTATAATCCACCCACTCTTCAATTATGGTACGTGACAATTCTTCGTCATCATCATTAAAAATAACTAATTCACCACTGTCCTGCTTAGGTTGCAAATGGATATCGGTGACTACTGTTCTCTCTCCATCCGCTATATATTTATCAACCGCTTCCCGGAGCGAAGACGCAATAGAAGCATGTGACTGTGCACTGAATTTCATACCAAAATCAATTTTATATATTATTTATATCCAAAAGTACAAAAAAAATCTTTCTCTCAACACTTATTCTCTAAAAATTATCATCAAAACGTTTCATTTGTATTCTTAATTGGGATAGCTTACTCTCTCTTTTCTCTAACTCCAATGAATAAAAGGCTATCAATTGTTCATCCCTGCTGCCTGATTTCACCAATTTCTTCGCTTTACCCAACCATTCCTTGGCCTGTTCTACATTATCCTTTATTTCATAATATAGTGCAATATTAAAAGCCGCTTTCATCTTTTGCTGGCCTTTTCTCTTCTCATAGGCTATCTTCCACTGACTATACGCTTCATCCCAATTGTTCTCACGAAGATATACACCGGCATCACGCATTTCAATATTCCCGCCATCGTAATAAAAACGAGCCACCTCATCCCAATGTGGCAACAGATGTTCTACTGGAATAGAAGCGGCATATTCCGAAGCTTCTTTTACTATCTTCCGGTCAGAAAGAGCTGGTTCTATTTCCCAGGAAATGGTATCTTGCTTGGCAACTACAAACAAAGGTTTATCACGATTGGGAATGTATACTCTAACAATCGGAGATATAATTCCATCTACAGCATCTATAGGCATAGGAAAATCCGGATAGAACAGTACGCCGGGCTTAGTCTGAATATGAATACGATCAAAAGACAATATCATATCCACCCCCAAATCCTCGCTCAGTTTCCGTACTTCCTCATTGGTCAGAATGACATTAACCCGTGGCACTTTATCCTGTGCCCGGAATACAGAATCACAGATAATGACCTGATCGAAATAATTCACATTGGCAATATTCTCTGCCAAAGCTTCGGATGCCACTTTACCATCGCCTTCCAATTCGCTGCTCAGTATTTCATGATTATCTTTAGTTTTCAGTACAGGCATATTGTTTATCACAGCCACTTTTCTCACAGCATCTGGAAAACTGACATCGGCTGCCTGTAACTGATCAAAAGATATGGTCTGCAAACTGCTGCAGGAAGCAAGAAGCGTCCCAGCAACTAGAATTATTAATGAAACGGATCTTTTCATATTATCATTTTTTCTTAGGGAACAAAAATACGCTTATTTACGTAAGAAGTGAGTTAAAAGGAATAAAAAAAACGTCCGGGTAGTAAATTCGCCCCGGACGTTTCTATAATAATCGTTATTTATCACGCATTTTGCCCGTGACAGTTCTTGTATTTCTTACCGCTTCCGCAAGGACAAGGATCGTTACGACCTACTGTCTTCTCTGCACGAACCGGCTCACGCTTTACCTCACGAGTATCACGTTCGGCAGCAGCTTGCTGGTGAGGATCACTTAAATCCTGCTTCTCCTCTCTATACTGTTGGCGAGGAGTCTGCGGTTCGGGAGCAGCCTCACGAACTTGTTCCGGTTCTTGAACCGGGATTTGTCCGCGCATCAATACAGAGATGGTATTATTATTGATCTTATGTACCATGTTGTCAAACAAATTGACCGATTCCAACTTAAAGATCAGCAACGGGTCTTTCTGCTCATAGCTAGCATTCTGCACAGAATGTTTCAGTTCATCCAGCTCACGCAGATTTTCTTTCCAAGCATCATCAATAGTATGAAGCAGTATCGCCTTCTCAAATGATTTCACAATCTCTTTACCTTCTGTTTCATAAGCCGCTTTCAAGTTAACAGAAATATTATACAAGCGCTTGCCATCAGTAATAGGAATCATGATGTTTTCATACATATGTCCTTGCATCTCATATACCTGTTTGATAACGGGATTGGCAATCTGGGCCATACGGTCTGTCTTGCGCTTGAAGTTGTTCATTGCCGCTTCAAAGGTTTTCTCTGCAAGATCTTCTTTTCTCATCTTGTTGTACTCCTCTTCTGTGAATGGTACTTCCATTGCCAATGTCTGCAATATTTCCATCTTCACATTATCAAAGTCGCCCAATTCTACAGCATAAGCGCAACGATCCCAAATCATATTCACGATATCCATACCGATACGCTCACCCATCAAGGCATGACGACGTTTGGTATAAACAGCCACACGCTGTTTGTTCATCACATCATCATATTCCAGCAAGCGTTTACGAATACCGAAGTTATTTTCTTCCACTTTCTTCTGCGCACGTTCAATGGAATTTGAAATCATCTTGTGTTCAATCATCTCACCTTCTTTGAAGCCAAGTTTATCCATTACACTGGCAATACGATCTGAAGAGAACAAACGCATCAAATCATCTTCCAATGATACAAAGAACACAGATGAACCCGGGTCCCCTTGGCGACCGGCACGACCACGCAACTGACGGTCCACGCGGCGACTTTCATGACGTTCCGTACCGATAATAGCCAAACCGCCCGCAGCTTTCACTTCCGGACTCAGCTTAATGTCGGTACCACGACCTGCCATGTTAGTAGCAATAGTCACGATACTCTTCTGACCTGCCTGTGCCACAATATCCGCCTCTCTTTGATGCAGTTTCGCATTCAACACATTATGCTCAATCTTGCGCATAGCAAGCATTTTGCTCAACATTTCAGAGATTTCCACCGAAGTGGTACCTACCAGAACAGGACGTCCTTCTTTTACCATTTCTTCAATCTCTTCGATAACAGCTTTATACTTCTCACGTTTTGTCTTATAAACGCGATCATTCATATCTTTACGGGCAATAGGACGATTCGTCGGAATAACAACGACATCCAATTTATAAATATCCCAAAGTTCTCCCGCTTCCGTTTCCGCTGTACCGGTCATACCCGACAATTTATGATACATACGGAAATAGTTCTGTAAAGTGATGGTAGCAAAAGTCTGGGTAGCAGCTTCCACCTTCACGCCTTCTTTGGCCTCAATAGCCTGATGTAAACCGTCAGAATAACGACGGCCTTCCATAATACGTCCTGTCTGTTCGTCAACAATCTTAACCTGTCCGTCGATTACAACATATTCGTCATCCTTTTCGAACATAGCATAAGCCTTCAGCAACTGGTTGATAGTGTGTACGCGTTCAGACTTGATAGCGTAATTTGTCATCAGTTCATCTTTCTTGGCCAGCTTTTCTTCTTCTGTCAGATCTGTCTCATTTTCCAAAGCAGACAATTGGGAAGTAATATCAGGCAAAACGAATAAAGTAGGATCTGCCGCATTTCCTGTAATCAGGTCGATACCTTTATCGGTCAAATCTACGCTGTTTTGCTTTTCATCAATTACGAAATACAATGGATCAGTGGCTTCAGGCATACGCTTGTTATTCTGTTCCATATAAATTTCCTCGGTCTTCAGCATACCTGCCTTAATACCTTGTTCACTTAGGAACTTGATTAATGGCTTATTTTTGGGGAGTGCCTTATGACTACGGAACAATGCCAAAAATCCCTCTTCCTGATCTTTCTTGTCATCCGATGCAATCAAGCGTTTGGCATCGGCCAAATATTGGGTAGCCAACTTTTTCTGAGCTTCAAACAGACGCTCTACTAAAGGACGAAGTTGTTCAAACAACTGATCCTCACCTTTAGGAACAGGACCGGAAATAATCAACGGAGTACGAGCATCGTCAATCAATACAGAGTCCACCTCATCGACAATAGCATAATTATGTTTACGCTGCACCAAGTCTTTTGGACTGACAGCCATATTGTCACGCAAGTAATCGAAACCGAATTCATTATTCGTGCCGAAAGTGATATCGGCCATATAAGCTCTGCGGCGCGCATCTGAATTAGGCTGGTGTTTATCAATACAGTCCACACTCAATCCATGGAACTGATACAATGGCCCCATCCATTCCGAGTCACGTTTTGACAAGTAATCATTAACAGTAACTACGTGTACACCATTACCGGTCAGTGCATTCAAAAATACAGGTAAAGTGGCCACTAACGTCTTACCTTCACCAGTAGCCATTTCGGCAATCTTGCCTTTATGTAACACTACGCCACCGAATAACTGTACATCGTAATGCACCATGCTCCATACCATGTCATTGCCACCAGCAATCCAATGGTTCTGCCAAATAGCTTTATCGTCCTCAATACGCACAAAATCTTTTCCTTGAGCAGCCAATTCACGGTCAAAATCGGTAGCGGTTACAATCAATTCCGGATTTTCAGAGAAACGGCGTGCAGTGTCTTTTACAATGGCAAAAGCCTGCGGAAGTACATCATCCAGTGCCTTTTCATATTTTTCCAGCATTTCTTTTTCCAGTTTGTCTATCTGCGCGAAGATGCCCTCACGATCTTCCAGTTCTGTAGTTTCGATAGTACCTTTCAATTCTTCTATCTTCTTTTGTTCCTCTGCAGCCGAATCAGAAATGTATTTCTTTAATTCTACTGTTTTTGCACGAAGCTCGTCATTGCTCAATTTGGCAATTTCCGGATAAACAGCCTTTACTTTATCAACCCATGGCTTGATTTCTTTCATGTCACGAGTGGCCTTATTTCCAAATAATTTGCCAATAAATTCATTAAATCCCATTGTATTTTTTTGTTTTTATTATTTTCTAATTTGATTACTTTTGAAAATGCAAAGTTACAATAAAATGCAGATTAATTTGCACTTCTCTCCTTAATATTATTTTCTGATGTCTGTCATTGGTGCCAGAACGGCTGCATTAGGAGCACGAATACGCATATAATGAGCTACGGTGGGTGCTATATTACCTATTTTTACAGGCGCATGGATTATTTCCGGTTTTATTCCGTTCCCAATGAAAATCAATGGAGCCGACGCATACGAATAGCGTTGCACCTGCGTATCAAGCGAATGTTCACGGAACACAGTCCAACCTGGTAAAACTTCTATCCACAAGTCTCCAGAACATATCGGGTTATAGTAATTCTTTATTTTATCAATGGTAGGAGTCCACGCCCCCAATTGTAAACGTTGTGAAGAATATACATCTTTCACCCCACTGAACTGTACCAAAAATTCTGCCGCACGGTTCAATATCTCGGACATATTCAGTTGTTTCTGCTCTATCAGCTTATGATTCAAATATATTTGTTGCTCAAAATGTGCCTCCACCCATTGCCCTTCACCGTAAATAGCAGCCAAATAAAGGTTTAACAGAGCAGAACAACGTTCAATATGGAATTCTCCACCCGGTATTTTATATTGAGGAGGATCAACAGGATCTGTGTCAGCATATCCTGTAGAGGTTATAAAGAATAAAGTATTGTTCAAACCAACTTTCCGGTCTATCAATTCCAATAATTCAGCAATACTGTTATCCAAGCGTACATATGTATCCTGCATTTCCATCGGGAGTTCTGCAGGAGCCTTATGATCATAATTCCCGGCATAATATGCTAGTGACAAAAAGTCCGGAACAGCATCCTTTCCAATGGAAGTATTACTCAAACAAGCATTAACCAAACGGTTTACCTCATCATTAGCATAGGGACTTGTTTTCAATTTACGGTATTTATTTTTCCGTTCATCATCGAAATTATGCTTGAACGTAACTTGTTTGTTCTCGCTAGTCAAATATTTATAGACAGTCACAGGCAAATAAGGCGCCCACGACATATTGCCGATACGGAAATCTAGTCCTTCACGGTCATTATAAGTAGTCACCCATGCAGGAAATATACCGTAATATGTGCTGCCACTCCATTTTCCTGTTTCATCATTCAACCAGAATGCACCTTTCGAAGCATGGCCGGCAGCTAACACCGCCATTTCACGTGTAGGAGCGATAGAATAAACTTCAGCTACTCCTTGTGTGGCTATTACCAACTCATCTGTCAAAGTCGACACCTTCATTTTCTGCGGAGAAGTAGACTCTGAAGTATAAATGCCCATAAAATCAGCATCGTCCACACAATTAAGGACTCGAAGAGTACTGCGGTCCATCCAGTTATCCCCCACGATTCCGTTGGTATAAGGTGTAGTACCAGAATAAATGGCCGCCACAGCTGATGACTTATCTACATTAATAAAATCATATTCGGCATTCCGATAAATCCGTCCTTCTTTCCACAACCGCTTAAAGCCACGTTCACCGTATAAAGCCGAAAAAGCCTCTATATAATCAGTCCGCAATTGGTCAATAGTCAATCCGACCACTAACCTAGGGACCGCAGGAATGTTCTGTGCCTGCAACCCTGTTAATGCGATAACAGTCAAAAGAGAAGTTAAGATGCGTCCTTTCATTTATTGTTTTGTCTGTAATATAATAAAACGTGGTTTGCAGAACATATTAACAAACACAGTGCCAAAGGTAATACCGTTACGTTGAATTTTTGCTGTATAAACGGCATTATCATCATAAAAGATGTTAAGCACACTATATTTATTGTATGATAGTAGTCTTTTTTACCTTTTATAGCTCGATAAACCATAACCGGAAGATAAATTAAAGGGATAGGATTCAATAAAAGGATAAGCCAATTGGACCCTACCGTAGGATGAGTAGAAAAAAAGACCAAGAAAGTGATGACACATCCCGCCAATCCTTGTACACCGAAAAGAAGCAAATCCCAAATCCAGATTATTTTCCTGATTTTAAACTGCAACCACCCTACAAAGCAAGTAACTCCTATTAAAATAAAGACACACACCATGGGTGACAACGGAAAGCCTTCCCTAACGTCCTCTGGTTCTACATCCACTACCTTTTTTTCATACAGAATCAAAGGACGCACGCTGTCACCTACTACTATAGTTGCTTTTTTTGCTGCCTCCAACATATAAAAAGGAGCGAACATCTGCTTACGCGTATCAATAGGCTTATCAGCTTCACTGCCCAAACACATATCAATGCCCAGCTCATCCCATTCGTGCCCTTTAGTATATTGATGGACAATATCCCGAAAAGAGAGTCTCTCTTTTCCTTCAGAATAAACAACCTTTCCTTCAATACACTTTTCTATTATATCACGCGCACGTGTAGTGCAATTATCATAGAAAAAGTTATAACGATAAACCCTATTCTTCGGCAGATAATTCTCTTCCAGCAATCTTCTGAGTTTCTGTTTTTCCGAAATAGTCAAATTCAATGTCTGCTGATAGACCGAGGAACCACGCATAGCATAACTACCTTCAAAATAAGGATAACGGGTTACGCCCAATTCATAATCAGTCTCTCCTTTGACAAAACGATAGATAAAACGGGGAGTATTAAAGCTGAACATACCATAATTAAACACCCAGTCCTCTCCACGTGCCGTATCCTCATAGCGCAATGCCGTATGCCCGAACAAAGCATATATTTCTGTACCGGGAGCACAAGTCATCAGACTCACCTTTATATTATCCTCCTGACCTCTAATCGATTGACTCAAGGAAAAGAATAACAAAATCAATGCTATAATTAATTTATTCATAAAATCCATTTTCTGTTTACCGATGCAAAAGTACACCTAAATATTAATTAATTCCTCACAAATACCATTTTTTATTGCTATTCCTATTTATTTTTTACGTTACTTTGCAGCCGAAAAAGCAAAGTTGTGAATTTAATAATCGACATAGGAAACTCAGTAGCTAAATTGGCTATATTTGACAAAGGCGAGTTAGTTGAAGTATTTCGTGGCTCCAATCATTCTTTAGATTGTCTCCCGATGCTTTGTTCTCGATACCCCTTGAAACGAGGTATCATAGCTTCTGTCATAACACTAAGCAATACTATCCGGCGCCAACTGGGAAGATTGCCTTTTAATATCATCGAATTAAGTCATGAAACCCCTGTTCCTATCACTAATTTATATAAAACGCCTCAAACACTGGGTATGGACCGTTTAGCAGCTGTGGTTGCAGCAAACTGGCTGAAGCCTGGACACGATGTACTGGTTATTGACGCAGGGACCTGTGTTACATACGATTTTATCGATGCCGACGGATCCTATCATGGGGGCAATATTTCTCCAGGAATGCGTATGCGTTTCAAAGCATTGAACATATTCACCGACAAACTCCCCAAAGTAAGCGCCAAAGGAGAAGTTCCGATGTATGGGCAATCTACAGAAACAGCTATCCGGGCAGGGGTCATTCGCGGAATGGAATTTGAAATGAGCGGGTATATCACCCATCTTCAAAAGAATTATCCGGGACTTTTGGTTTTTTTAACGGGCGGAGATGAATTTTCTTTTGATACAAAATTAAAAAGTATCATCTTTGCAGATAGATTTTTAGTATTGAAAGGTTTAAACAGAATATTAAGCTATAATGATAAACTATAAAAGACTGATTAGTGCGTCAATATTACTCACAGTCACAGGGCTAGCCGTAGCCCAAACAAGCACAAATTCTCCCTATACACGCTACGGCTTTGGTCAGTTAGCTGATCAAAATTTTGGTAACAGTAAAGCGATGGGAGGAATAGCATACGGCTTGCGAAACGGCTACCAAATCAACGCATCTAATCCGGCATCTTATACAGCCATCGATTCATTGACATTCTTGTTCGATGCAGGAATGACCCTTCAAAATGCGAACTTCAAGGATGGTAATGTAAAAACCAATGCTAAAAATTCAAGCTTTGATTATTTGGCTATGCAATTTCGCCTATGGAAAAAAATGGGGATGACAGTTGGGTTTCTTCCATTTTCCACAGTAGGTTACAGCATCTCCAAAACACATGATTTTGAGGATGTTAACAATAACGGGAAGTGGAGCGAATCTTATGATGGCGACGGAGGTTTTCATCAAGTTTTCATAGGATTAGGTTATAAAGTTTTTAATAATTTGTCTGTTGGTGCAAATTTTTCGTATCTTTATGGAGATATTACTCATCAATCCATGACAACTATTGGAGCGACAGATACACGTAGTATTAAATTAGACAAATTTTCTATCAGTGATTATAAATTAGATTTTGGTTTACAGTATACTTATAAGTTAAATAAAAAAAACACTATTAATATAGGTGCTGTTTATACCTTGGGACGTACCTTGCATGGAGATGCATATAAGTATCATCAAACAGGTGCGGAAAGTAATGGTTCTATCTATGTACAGTCACAAACTGGCGATACTATTCCGAATCCGTTTAAAATGCCACATACATTTGGTATAGGGCTTACATATGTATATGATAACCGCTTAACTATAGGGGTTGACTATACTTTACAAAAGTGGAATACAGCCGATCTAGCTTGGAGTAAGTTCAATAAAGAAAGTGTGGAAATGAATAGCCGTACAAAAATAGCTTTTGGTGCGGAATTCGTACCAAGTTATATCAGCCACAACTATCTGAAACGTATTCGTTACCGTATGGGGGCCTATTATTCAAGTCCTTATAATAAGGTCAGCTATACTAGTCCGGACACAGGAACAACCAGTTTCCAAGACGGTGCACGCGAATATGGTGTCAGTATTGGGTTTGGACTTCCCATGTTCCAAAGTAAATCTATGCTGAACATTTCCGGGCAATACATTAAAGTCAGTCCTAAATTTAAAGGATTAATGGAAGAAAATTATTTGAGAATCAATATTGGACTTACTTTCAATGAACGTTGGTTCATGAAGTGGAAAGTTGATTAATAAAATGGAGAGAAGCAAATAAATAACAACAACTAAATTTATATACGATGAAAATGAAGATGGTAACAGCGCTGTTCGTTCTTTCCTTAGGTACGACAGCTTCTTTCGCTCAGACCGGAGCGTCAGACGGATCAAGATTCGGACATGGTGAAGACAGTATCCGATGCTTGAAAAATATCAGTATTTACACTGAGTATGTTAAGACTAACAATTTCAAGGATGCTTACACTCCTTGGATGAGTGTATTTACAGAAGCCCCCAAAGCTCAAGTAAGCACTTATACTAATGGTGCAAAAATTCTTCGTGCCTTAATAGCCGGTGAAAAAGATGCAGCTAAACAAAAACAATACTTTAACGAACTGATGAAAGTTCACGACCAACGCATCCAATATCTGGACGATTTGAACAAGTTGGTTAAAAGAGATGCTACAAAAGGCTCAATCATCGGTATGAAGGCCCATGACTACTTCACAATGGGTGGCCAAGACATGAATGAAGCATATAACATGTTCAAAGAAGCCATTGAACTTGAAAAAGAAAACTCTGACTACTTTGTATTACAAGAGTTCATGGATGCAGCTGCCCGTAAAATGAAAAGTGATGAATCATACAAAGAACAATTCATTCAAGATTATTTATTTGCATCAGGAGTTGCTGATGGAGCTTTGAAAGCCGCTACAAAGGAAAATGACAAAAAATTATTGAAAGTGGCAAAAGACAATATTGACGCATTCTTCATTAATAGTGGTGTGGCAACTTGTGATAATTTACAAGCAATTTATGCTCCGAAAGTTGAGCAAAACAAGACTAATTTGGATTATCTGAAACAGGTTATCTCTGTAATGCAGATGTTAAACTGTACAGAACAAGAAGCTTACTTTGCTGCATCTGAAGCTGCACATGCCATCGAACCGACAGCAGAAACGGCTGTAGGTTGCGGATACATGTATTATAAGAAAGGCGATATGGACAAATGTATCGACTATTTTGATCAAGCTATCAATTTAGAACAAGACCAATTAAAGAAAGCTGATTATGCATATAAAACCGCTGCCATTTTATTTAGTAAGAAACAGTTGAGCAAAGCAAAACAATATGCACTGAAAGCGATCTCGTTAGATGGCAACAACGGTAAACCTTACATTTTGATTGCTAACATGTATGCATCAAGTCCTAATTGGAGTGATGAAGCAGCATTGAACAAATGCACTTATTTTGCAGTTATCGACAAATTGCAAAAAGCAAAAAGCGTAGATCCTAGTGTTGCTGAAGAAGCAAACAAACTAATTAGTACTTATGCAGCCCATACCCCCAAAGATGCTGATTTGTTCTTCCTCAGTTTAAAGAAAGGTGACTCTGTTACAATCGGCGGATGGATTGGTGAAACAACAATTATCAGATAATTATGTCGTCTGAAAAAGAACAAAAATCACACTTTATATTCTTAAACATAACAGTTGCCGTTTGGACAACTGTTATGTTTGTTTTATTTCCAGCATGCTCAAGAGGCGAAAAGAATCTGGCAGAAGCTATTACAGAAAGAGATTCGTTGCCCAGCATGAAAACATTGGGAGTTACTACCCTTATATCCGATTCCGGTATCACCCGCTACAAAATTATCACAGAAGAATGGGAAATTTATGATAAAAAGAATCCTCCTTATTGGGCATTTGAAAAAGGAGTTTATTTGGAAAAATTTGATTCCCTATTCCATATTGATGCCAGCATAAAAGCCGATACAGCTTATTACTACGAGAAAAAGAAACTTTGGGAATTGAGAAGCAATGTGCATATCCGCAGCCAAAGAGGCGACAAATTTGACACAGATCTGCTCTTTTGGGATGAAAAGCAGGAAAGGGTCTATTCTGACAAATTTATCCGCATTGAACAAGAAGATAAAATCATTACCGGTTATGGATTTGAATCTAACCAGCAAATGACAGAATATCAAATTTATAATAACACAGGTATTTTCACTGTAGAAGATACAGCACCAGCAGACAGTACAAAAGCTGTTGCAAATAGCACTAGAACTGATTCGATACGCTAATTCACTCACTATTATGGGTATTATTATACAGATTCTTATTACAATGGCTTTTTCCGCTTTTTTTTCCGGAATGGAAATAGCCTTTGTTTCATCCAATAAATTACGTTTTGAAATGGATCGTAACAACCAAAGCATAAATTCACGTATACTTTCCATCTTCTTTCATAATCCGAACAATTTTATCTCTACCATGTTGGTAGGAAACAACATCGCTTTAGTTATTTACGGTATATTGATGGCACAAGTCATTGAACAAAACTTGTTGTCAGGATTGATAGACAACCACTTTTTATTAGTACTAATCCAAACAATTATTTCCACATTAATCATTTTGGTCACAGGAGAATTCCTACCTAAAACCTTATTTAAGATTAACCCCAATTTCACTCTGAATATTTTTGCAGTTCCCACTTACATTTGCTATGTCTTACTCTATCCCATCAGCAAGTTTGCTTCGGGAATATCCAATATATTACTTTACATTGTAGGCATTAAAACAAATAAAGAAGCTAATGAAAAAGCTTTTACTAAAGTCGACCTAGATTACTTTATTCAAAGTAGTATACAAGATGCTCAAAATGAACAAGACATAGACACCGAAGTCAAGATATTCCAAAATGCACTAGATTTTTCGAATATTAGAATTAAGGATTGTATGGTACCTAGAACCGAAATTGTTGCTATCGAATATGGAACTCCCATAGAAGAATTAAAAGCCCGCTTCATTGAAAGCGGAATAAGTAAAATTATTGTCTATAAAGAAAACATTGACAATATTATAGGTTATATACATTCCTCTGAAATGTTTCGTGAACAGACAGACTGGACTAAGAGTGTCCGCCAATTGCCTATTGCTCCTGAAACGATGGGAGCGCATAAGCTGATGAAATTATTTATGCAACAAAAGAAATCCTTAGCTGTAGTAGTCGATGAATTCGGAGGTACATCCGGCATCGTGGCGCTAGAAGATTTAGTGGAGGAAATTTTCGGCGAAATAGAAGATGAGCATGATACAACTTCTTACATTGCCAAATCCGTCGGTGACAATGAATACATCCTTTCCGGACGTCTGGAAATAGAAAAAGCCAATGAATTGTTCTCACTTGACCTACCGGAAAATGATGATTACCAAACTATCGGTGGACTCATCCTGCACCAATACCAAAGTTTCCCCAAAATACATGAAGAGATCATTTTCGATAAATTCCATTTCAAAATAATTAAAGTAACAGCAACAAGAATTGAATTAGTAAAGTTGAAAGTAATCGAATAACAGATTTTTTTCACAATAAAATAGCTTGTAAGCTGCATTTTTTGTATCTTCGTGCGCTAAATCTATGAAGTATAAAAAAACAATAAACAAAAATAGTAAAATTAAATGGCAACATTACAAACAATCAGAAGTAAAGGCCCTCTGTTGGTCGTTGTAATCGGACTTGCCCTCTTCGCATTCATTGCCGGAGACGCATGGAAGGTTCTCCAACCACATCAGGGTAAACAAGACGTAGGTGAAGTAAATGGAAAAACACTTACAGCACAAGAGTATCAAAAAATGGTAGATGAATACACAGAAGTCATAAAATTGACACAAGGTGTTTCTGCATTAAATGACGACCAACTGACTCAAGTGAAAGACCAAGTATGGCAATCTTACGTAAATAACCAATTAATCGCAGCGGAAGCTGCAAAATTGGGGTTGACCGTCAGCAAAGCTGAAGTTCAAGCAATCATCGAGGAAGGTACTAACCCATTGTTGATGCAAACCCCGTTCCGCAATCCGCAAACCGGTGCTTTCGACAAAGATATGCTGAAAAAATTCCTAGTGGATTACGCTCATCTGGACGCAAGCAAAATGCCTGCACAATATGTAGAATACTATCAAAAGATGGGAGCTTTTTGGAATTTTATTGAAAAGACTTTGATACAATCCACTTTAGCTGAAAAATATCAGAACCTGATTGCAAAATCATTGATTTCAAATCCGGTTGCAGCTGAAGATGCTTTTATATCACGTACTGAACAATCAGACGTTTTATTAGCTGCAATTCCCTATTCTTCTATCAGCGATTCAACTATTACAGTTTCAAATAGTGAAATCAAAGATCTGTATAACAAGAAAAAAGGTTCTTTTGAACAGCCAGTTGAAACTCGTAACATCAAATATATTGATGTATTGGTTACTCCATCTGACGAAGATCGCAAAGAGGTATTAAACGAAGTAACCGAATACGCTACCCAGCTAGGTACTGCTGCAGACATGAACACATTCATCCGTTCCACCGGTTCTGTAGTTCCTTTTTCTGAAATTGCAATCAACAAGACTGTATATCCTAATGATGTAGTTGCTCGTTTGGACTCTGTAACTATCAACGAAGTATATGGTCCTTACTATAACCAAGCAGATGATTCATATAATGCTTTTAAAATTATTGCCAAACAGACAGCTCCCGACTCAATCCAATATCGTCAAATTCAGGTATATGCCGAAGATGCTGCTAAAACCGCAACTTTAGCCGATAGTATTTTTAATGCACTGAAAGGTGGAGCAGACTTTACTGATATTGCAAAAAAATATGGTCAGACAGGTGAAGCGACTTGGTTGACTGCACGCAACTATGAAGGTGCTGCATTAGATGCAGACAATGCTAAATACATTAACACATTGATAAACTCTAATGTCAAAGAATTAACCAATCTTCAGATCGGACAAGCTAACGTTATTCTTCAAGTATTGGACAAAAAAGCTATGAAAGATAAATATAAAGTTGCAGTGATTAAACGTCCGGTTGAATTTAGCAAAGAAACATACAACAAAGCATACAATGATTTCAGTCAATTCGTAGCACAGAACACTACAATGGATAAAATTATTGCCAATGCAGAAGAAAGCGGATATCGCTTGTTAGAACGTGCTGATTTCCGTAGCGCAGAACACCGTGTGGGTGGTGTAAAAGGAACTCGTGAAGCGTTGAAATGGATTTTTGCAGCCAAGGAAGGTGAAGTGTCCCCATTGTATGAATGTGGTGAAAACGATCACTTGATGGTAGTTGCTCTTGAAAAGATTAATCCTGCCGGATATCGTAATATTAATCTTGTTGCCGACATGCTGAAAGCAGAAATCATCAAAGATAAAAAAGCTGAAAAACTGATAGCTGAAATGAAAAGTGCAAGCAGCATTGACCAAGTAAAAAGTATGGCAAATGCAGTTAGCGATTCTGTAAAACATATAACTTTTTCTGCTCCAGCATATGTTTCAGTAACTCGCGCTAGCGAACCAGTTTTAGGTGCTTATGCAAGTAAAGCTGAAATAAATAAGTTAACTGGTCCTATCAAAGGTAATGCAGGTGTTTACATGATTCAGGTTTACAACAAAGAAAAGAGTGCAGAAGAATTTGATGCCAAGAATGAAGAAAACAACTTGTCCAATATGGCAGGGCGTTATGCTAGCAGTTTCATCAATGACCTGTATAAGAAAGCTGATGTAAAAGACGACCGTTACTTATATTTCTAATATCAGAAAGTTATCAATAAGACAAAACAGGCTGTATCGAAAATTCGTCGATACAGCCTGTTTTGTCTTATTCCTATTTTCGCAAAAATTAAAGATGAAATAATTTATAAAATCTATTCGTTTACGTTCCGTATTCCCATTTTTATCATTATGTTTGCAACAGTAATTATGAAGTATTTTATTGCTATATGTACGTGTATCCTTTTGTTATGTAGCTTTAATAGTACAAATAAAGGAGGAATTATCCGCGAATGCCCGCCAGAAGTCATATCTTCTATATCCATGCTTTCGGATGATACGAATTCCTATCGCCAATTATCTACAGAAAAACGATATGACGCTCCTAATGTGAAACTATCCGAAGTAAATCTTTTATGTTTCACTTTACGTACTCCGATGTTTACCAAAACATCAAAACCCTTATCTACAATCAAAGTACTTTGCCATTACCGTATTCTTCTACCTGAACAAAAATTTAATAGCCTATATCCTAGCATTAATTATGTAAAATCCTCGTGTAAATACTTCATTTACACATTAGGACATATTTTGATTTAGCAGCTATTTCCTCTTACTTATTCTTGATCATTATCATTCCGGATTGAAATTATTCTATCGGCGTGTATACATATATGTGTGACACTACGATGTGAATATCACTATAACTCGGAATTTAATACTATTTTACCTACTAAATCACATTTATATTATAATGCTACACTTATTTTTATCCACATTGGCCATGATGGGGCTTACTTTCCTCATCGGTTTTTTTGTCGCTGCTATTATTAAAGGAATAGCGCTGGCAGCAGATTCTATGGATTTCTATAGCTCCCACCTATTGGAACTTCAACGTTTAAGAAAAATCAAAAAAGCACGTGCCCGTTTTATCCAATTAGTATGGAATAATTCTCCAGAAGAGATGGAAGCTCTAGGAGACAGCCGTGAAAACTGGAACCGAGGAATGAACAGCGATCTGAGAGGAAAACAGGAAGGTGGTTACTACCATGGTGTCAGTCATGGAGCATCCCAATTAAATCTGATAGATTATTACTATCCGGACACAAAGATGATCTACCTTAAGAAACGGGAGGAAATGCATAATCAGCAACAAAAAAGCACTCATGTGAAAAAGAATCTTTCAATGAATAAATAACCTGAAAATCAACAATTAGATATGGAAAATATAGATTTTGGAATACTTTTCCAAGGCATTGGTACAATGATAGAAAGCGGTTGGTTCCTTGCCTGTGCGCGCGTTTTTTTAATTCTTTTGGGATTTCTACTCATTTATCTAGGTTGGAAAGGAATATTGGAACCCATGGTCATGATTCCAATGGGACTCGGTATGATAGCCATCAATTGTGGAACATTAATCATGCCGGATGGAAATCTAGGCAATCTTTTTCTTGATCCCATGCTCTCGGATACAGACGAATTGATGAATACCATGCAAATAGATTTTCTGCAACCGGTTTACACCCTCACATTCAGTAATGGACTCATCGCTTGTTTCGTCTTCATGGGAATCGGAACCTTGCTAGATGTAGGTTTCCTGCTACAAAAACCTTTTGCTAGTTTGTTTCTGGCACTTTGCGGAGAACTAGGAACCTTTCTCACATTGCCAATTGCCAATGCACTTGGCTTATCGGCACAAGAGAGTGCTTCTGTAGCCATGGTAGGAGGTGCAGATGGTCCGATGGTACTGTTCACTTCATTGGCATTAGCCAAGCATTTGTTTGTACCGATTACTGTGGTAGCTTATCTCTATTTAGGATTGACTTACGGCGGTTATCCCTATTTGGTTAAATTACTGATTCCCAAACGTTTCCGTTCCATCAAAATGACCGTAAAGAAAGCGCCGAAGAATTACGATGCCAAGGTAAAGCTTGCTTTCGCAGCGGTACTCTGCGCTGTACTCTGCTTCCTTTTTCCAGTGGCCTCTCCCCTGTTTTTCTCTCTATTTCTAGGAGTGGCTGTACGTGAATCAGGGATGAAACATATTTATGATTTTGTCAGCGGTCCATTGCTTTACGGTTCTACTTTTATGCTGGGATTATTATTAGGAGTGCTTTGCGACGCTCATCTGCTACTAGATCCTAAAATCTTAAAATTGCTGATACTAGGTATGTTGGCATTGTTACTATCAGGTATCGGAGGTATTTTAGGCGGATATATCATGTACTATATCAAGAAAGGAAATTATAATCCAGTCATTGGCATTGCTGCTGTAAGCTGCGTACCAACTACTGCCAAAGTGGCACAAAAGATTGTCAGTAAAGACAATCCTGATTCATTTATCCTAGGAGATGCACTAGGAGCCAATATATCGGGAGTTATTACTTCAGCAATTATTACAGGTATTTATATCACAATCATCCCGCTATTATGAAACAGCATGAATCCTACCTAATAAATTTCATCCACTTTTAATAATGCTATCATTTTCGCAGAGGGCAGTCCGCGTATCTGCCCTCTGCCACCACTACCAACTAAAAATAATTGGAATGGTGAATTGATTCACATAAAACTCCCGATACCATTTCTTTGAATTGAAATAATACCCCGTACTCCATCTTTCATTCACTAATTGAAGTACCCGCAATGCTTCGGCATCCATTAATGGATCAAGTCCTCTCACCAACTGAAAATCTTTCATTGAACCATCTATATCCACATTGAAACTATAAATCACCCGTCCCTGCTTTCCCGTAGCCTTCATTTCGGGAGTAATTTTCAGATGAGAATTAATAAATTGCGTCAAAGCAACAGTACCACCGGGATAAGAAGAGTATCTATAAGGCTCCCAAGTGATCTTTTCCAAATCTTCCTGTGCGCATTCCCTATATAATAAATAATGCTCCAGATCCTCTTTCCAAAAACGCATAGTTAAAAAATAATCATATGGCACAGATTTTCTGTTTTTCATAGCAGGAATCAACCGGGGAAAATTAGAAAGAATACGTATGGACTCTTTATCAAAAGCCGGATGAGTACCTTTTATCACACGGATATCCACAATTTCTCCTTTTTCATTTACCGTAAAACGGCAAATAGCGACGGCTTTATCCACTTTATCGTCAGGCCAACTCATATTTCCCATAACAAGACTACGAATATCATCAGGAAAGACAGGCATGGAATCGACAAGTTGTCCTCTGCAAGATTCCAGAACTTGCTGCTGCCGCCAAATGCGGTCACTGTAAACATCAGGATTAAAAGGAATATGAAAGACGATAGTAGTATCTATATCTCTACCCGCTTTCTTTGCAGGCTGCCATTCACGCATACCCTCAATCACATCTTCGGCCGCCTTAGCAAACAAGGGGTGAGTGGCTTCAATATATTTACAACGGACAGTCCCCAAACTATCAATGCGGAGCGTACACACAGCTTCACCTGCAATATTGGCCCTTAATAAAGAATCCGGATATACGAGCTGCCACACAGCATAATCCGTAATACCTTTTACTGTAGGATAATATGGCGGGAGATTCATGTTCTTTTGTGCATAAAAAGATAGAAAGGGAAATATGCACCCTATTAATAAAAGTGATAATCTATTATTCATGCCTAAGTCAAGTTTTCACAAAATTAGCGACTACACATGATATAAACAACACCACTAACATTAATATATATAAAAGAAAGCGGAGATACCTCATCGCATCCCCGCTTTCTACATTAAATACTAACTATTAATTATTTTCAGGACGAAGTTTACGTACGGTTACAGCAGTCTGCCACATTTCGCTTTCACGCAATGCCTTCAATTCTTCTTCCAATTTTTCACGATAATCGGGTTTAGAGTTAGAATCGATAGAAATCTGAGCCTCGTTGCCAGTCTTCACACTGTGATATAACTTTTCAACTACGGGTTTGATAGCATCGTGAAATGGGGTCATCCAATCCAATGCACCGCGCTGAGCAGTGGTAGAGCAGTTAGCATACATCCAGTCCATACCATTCTTAGCAAACAAAGGCATCAATGACTGGGTTAATTCTTCTACAGTTTCATTAAATGCTTCAGAAGGACTATGTCCGTTTTCACGCAATACTTCATACTGAGCCAACAACAATCCTTGGATAGCCCCCATTAAAGAACCGCGTTCACCTGTCAGGTCAGAAGTTGCTTCACGCTGGAAAGTCGTTTCGAATAAATAGCCTGAACCGATACCAATACCCAATGCAATAGTACGTTCATAAGCCTTACCGGTTACATCCTGATAGATAGCGTATGAAGAGTTCAAGCCACGACCTTCCAAGAACATGGTACGCAGTGAAGTACCCGAACCTTTAGGAGCTACCATGATCACATCAATATCAGTAGGAGGAACTACCCCTGTACGGTCACTCCAAGTAATGGCAAAGCCATGAGAGAAATAAAGTGCCTTGCCTTGGGTCAAGTAAGGTTTGATAGTCGGCCATACAGACATAACAGCTGCATCAGATAACAGACACATTACGATAGTCGCTTTCTGACAAGCCTCTTCAATACCAAACAGAGTTTCACCCGGAACCCATCCGTCAGCAACTGCTTTTTCATATGTTTTTCCCGGACGCTGACCAACAATTACATTGAAACCATTGTCCCGGAGATTCAAAGACTGCCCCGGTCCCTGTACACCATACCCGATCACAGCGATTGTTTCATCTTTCAATACTTCACGTGCTTTTTCCAAAGGAAATTCATCGCGGATAACTACAGTTTCTGTAACGCCGCCAAAATTCAATTGTGCCATTTTAAATTATAAATTAAAAATTAAAAATTAGATTCTAAATAAATATCACCTTACTACGAACGACAACATCTGTGCCATTCTTCTTCACCTCTATATCATATTCTTTCTCCTCCACTTCCTCGCGGTAGAAACTCAATATATCACCATAATAACTCTCAGCTACATAAGCCATCTCAAAACGTTTAATCCGTTTCTCTTTAAAAAACTCTATAGGAAACAAATCGAGAATATGTTCTATATACTTAATACTGTTCACATGACCATTAATATCAATATCGCTATATCTGGTCTGGTATTCAGAAACCGGAGCTTTCTCTGTCACCTTAATACGACCGGGCTTGCTTATAGGACATTTCTTATCGCATACATAATCAATGATACTACCTCCGTGAAGCGTAAGCAGGTCAGCAGGTTTGCGAGTTTCCATACTGATCATCGCCCATACAGAACGGGCGTATCCGACAGTCTTTCCTTCCTTGTCCAAAATTGCAAAATTACGGTCTGTAAAAAGACGATAAACATTCTCTACCCATGTCTGAATACTGAAACCCTCATATTGACAGGGCATATTCTCTAACTCTACAGCTAAACGGGAAAGTACCCATGTATAATGATTCTCATTGAGCGTAGCAATTCCGAAACCCCGGTCGGCAGCATGAAAGCCGGCACAATTCAGTAAATGATTACCCAACACACTCATGGTCAACTTTCCACTGAAATCACAGTGAAAGGGTTCTGCCACAAATCTGTATGTTCCTACTTTATTCTCACTCATCATTATTCTGTTTTTTGCTGGCGATACTTTTCCTCGCGTTGGGTCAGATATTCGTTCACACGCTCGAAACAGCTGGTAGTAATGGCCACACGTCCCGAACGGACAAACTGCAACACACATCCCAATCCGCGCAACTCCTCATAAAGAGCAGTAATTTCCTCACTCATCCCATTCTTTTCAACAATAGAGAAAACCGGATTCACTTCTACAATGCGGGCACTATAACGGCGGATAACTTTAGATGCCATAGGATTCTCCTGAAATTCAGGAGTAGAAACCTTGTACAAAGCAATCTCATGCTGATAAATCTCACTATCAGTAAAATAATGTGCCTGCAAAACATCTATTTTCTTTTCAATCTGCTTCACCACTTTTTCTATCACATCCTGGGTGGTCCAAGCAGTAATAGTATATTTATGCACCCCCTTGATGGAAGATGCAGAAACATTAAGACTTTCGATATTAATTTGGCGGCGAGTAAACACTGCCGTAATCTGGTTCAGCAAACCGGCGATATTTTCTGAATGAACGATTAATGTATATAATGTCTTGTCCATAATTATTAAATTAGCATTCCAGTAACATCTGATTCACCGAGCCTCCCGGAGGTGTCATCGGCAACACATTTCCCTCTTCTATCACACAAGCTTCCAGCAGGAATGGCCCGTCAGTAGTCAACATTTCATGGATAGCAGCCTGCAATTCCTCACGCTTCATAACACGGCGGGCAGGAATCTCATATGCCTCGGCAATCTTCATATAATCCGGATTCAACATCGGAGTAAATGAATAACGATGACCAAAAAACATAGCTTGCCATTGACGAACATTACCCAAATAGTTATTGTTCAATAAAATAATCTTTACCGGTGCTTTTTGCTCCATGATAGTTCCCAATTCTTGAATATTCATCTGCAAACCGCCATCCCCCATAAATACGCATACAGTACGATCCGGGCGACCGAAAGTAGCGCCTATAGCAGCGGGAAGACCGAATCCCATCGTTCCCAATCCACCCGAAGTTACAATGCTACGGTTCTTACTGTATTTAAAATAACGAGCAGCCATCATTTGGTTCTGTCCTACATCTGTCACCAATACAGCCTCGTTGTTCGAAGCCTCACTTACCGCACGCACCACTTCACCCATATTCAACGCCCCGTCAACAGGATGAATTTCTTTACTGATAACATGTTCATATTCCGTCTTTTCATATTCAGTAAAGCTATCAATCCATTCGGAATGTTCATTCTTCCGGATAAGTTGCGTCAGCATAGCTAGCGTATATTTACAATTACCTAATACGGGTACATCCACTTTTACATTCTTATCTATTTCAGAATGGTCAATATCCAAATGAATCACCTTTGCCTGTTTAGCATATGTATCTAATTTTCCAGTTACACGATCGTCAAAGCGCATACCTACAGCAATCAACACATCACATTCATTAGTTTTGACATTGGGCCCCAGATTTCCATGCATACCTAACATTCCTTTGTTTAAAGGATGCGAAGTTGGTATAGCCGAAAGTCCCAGCAAAGTACAGCCACAAGGCATATCGGCTTTTTCTATAAATGCACGTAACTCATCTTGCGCATTACCTAACTCTACCCCCTGTCCTACCAACACTAATGGCCTTTGAGCATTGTTTATCAATTCGGCAGCCTCCTGAAGAGATTCCTTATCAGGATTAGGTTCTGGATCATAACTACGGATAAAATCAAGCTTCATCGGTTCATAATCCACCATCTCCACTTGTGCATTCTTGGCAAAGTCCAAAACGACAGGACCGGGACGTCCGCTTTTAGCTATATAGAAAGCACGGGCTACAGCCCAAGCTACATCTTCCGCACGACGAATTTGGTAACTCCATTTGGTAATAGGCTGAGTGATGCCCACCAGATCCACTTCCTGAAAAGCATCCGTACCTAAAAAGGAAGCTCCTACCTGCCCGGCAATCACCACGATAGGCGTGCTGTCAATCATAGCATCGGCAATGCCAGTAATGGTATTTGTCGCACCGGGCCCGCTAGTCACCAAACAGACACCAACCTCACCGGATACGCGGGCAAATCCCTGTGCTGCATGGGCAGCTCCTTGTTCATGACGGACCAATATATGGTTCAATGTATTTCTATGATGATATAAAGCATCAAAAGTAGGCATGATAGAACCTCCGGGATATCCGAAAAGAGTTTTCACTCCTTGATACTCCAAAGAACGCATCATCGCCTCTGCTCCTGTTATCTTTTCTTTTGCCATAATTGTTTAGTTGAGAATTGAGAATCAAAAAAATACGATGCCGTACAATCGACCAATGACAACAAATCTATTTTTTTTATTCTCAATTTTTAATTTCTAATTTAGTCAATGATTCTCACTCCTCCTTTATCTGCAGAACTTACCATACTAGCGTATGCCTTCAAGCTTTTAGGAACTTTACGGTCACGGGTCACCGGTGTCATCGGTCGGGCGGCCAATTCTTCGTCACTCAGTTTCACATTGATACTGCGATTCGGAATATCGATTTCAATTATATCACCATCCACTATTTTTCCGATATTACCACCCGCTGCAGCTTCGGGAGAAATATGCCCGATGCTTAATCCCGAAGTTCCTCCACTAAAACGTCCGTCGGTAATCAAAGCACATTCTTTTCCTAAATGCTTGGATTTGATATAAGAAGTAGGATAAAGCATTTCCTGCATACCGGGACCACCTTTCGGACCTTCATGAGTGATAACAACAACATCTCCGCTGACTACTTTTCCTCCTAAAATACCTTCACAAGCAGCATCCTGCGAATCAAACACCTTGGCAGGCCCCGAGAATTTCCAAATACTTTCATCCACTCCGGCCGTTTTCACTACGCAACCATCCTGTGCAATGTTCCCTTTCAAAACGGCCAAACCCCCATCTTTACTATAGGCATGTTGCAAATCGCGGATACAACCATTGGCACGATCTGTATCCAGTTCTTTATAAACAGCATTCTGAGAACCTAACTTTATATTGAATTTGTTTCCCGGAGCACTTGAATAAATACGTTTTGCTTCAGTATCCACTTCTTTCTTACATATATTATATTTTTCGACAGCTTCCGCCAATGTCAGACCGTCCACTCGTTTCACATCAGTTTTCAGCAAACCACCCTTGGATAATTCTCCCAATATATTAAGGATACCACCGGCACGGTTCACATCCTGGATATGATATTTCTGTGTATTCGGAGCTACTTTACACAAACAAGGCACATGGCGTGAAAGCATATCAATATCATCCATCTTGAAATCTACTTCCGCCTCGTGGGCGATAGCTAAAAGATGGAGCACAGTATTGGTAGAACCACCCATTGCAATATCCAATGTCATGGCATTCAGAAAAGCGTCACGAGTAGCAATGTTGCGTGGTAACACGCTGTCATCTCCCTCCTCATAATATTTATAAGCATTCTTCACTATCAGAGCAGCCGCATCTTTAAACAACTGAGTACGGTTGGCATGAGTCGCCAAAATAGTGCCATTCCCCGGAAGCCCCAGACCAATAGCCTCATTGAGGCAATTCATGGAATTAGCCGTAAACATACCCGAACAGCAACCACAGCCAGGACACGCATTATTTTCAATTTGAGCCACATCCTCATCGCTGACCGATGCATCAGCAGATTTAATCATGGCGTCTATCAAATCAAGATGCTGGTTATTCCATTCTCCCGCTTCCATAGGACCACCCGATACAAAAACAGCCGGTATGTTCAGTCGCATGGCAGCCATCAGCATACCTGGAGTGATTTTGTCACAATTACTGATACACACCATTGCATCCGCCTTGTGAGCATTCACCATATATTCCACGCTGTCGGCAATGATATCACGACTGGGCAGTGAATACAGCATACCATCGTGTCCCATAGCTATTCCGTCATCAATGGCAATCGTATTGAATTCTGCTGCAAAACATCCCAGTTTTTCAATCTCAACTTTCACCTGCTGACCTATTTCATGCAGATGGGTATGTCCCGGAACAAACTGTGTAAACGAATTTACTATGGCTATAATGGGCTTGCCCATCATTTCTTTTTTCATGCCGTTAGCCACCCATAAAGCTCTCGCTCCTGCCATACGGCGACCCTGTGTGCTAAACGAACTGCGTAACTGATTCTTCATCTTATTCTAAATCTATAACGTCCTATACTTATTGAAAAAGCCTTCCTCACCATGTGAGAAAGGCTTCCAATTATTTCTTTATATGTACAACTACACATACACAACCTTTCTCACGCTCCTAGTGTGACCACCACGACGCGAATAATATGCAGGACTGCTAGGTTATTTAGAGTAGTAATATTCATATATCTGTTTTCTTTGTTTCTTTAACGACTGCAAAGGTAAGGCGTTTTTCGTAACAAACAAATAAAATGAAGATTTTTTTTCTTATAAATTATTATTCGTAACTAAATCGAGCTTTAAACAATCATTTTATCACAAATATACACTGTATCTTCCAACGGATAAATAAAAAAGAGAATGCATTGGTTTGCATTCTCTTTTCAGTTCATTTATTTCATTTTATAAATTTACTTATTCGCCACATCTTCCATATAGGAATCCAACCCCTTGTTTTTCAATGTAACATTCAACAACTGTACATACTTCTTGTACTGCTCATTTGTCAATGTACGTTTCATCAGTTTGAAGTTTCCATATACGGCTTCACGCAATTTTTTACCTTGTTTAGCTTCTTTTGCGTAGCTTGCGCTTTGTACTTTGTCAGCAAAATAATCAGAAATATTAGCAACTTCCTCCATCTGACGTGCATCCAAATTCAAATATTTGCTCAACTTTGCGACGTTAACATCTACCTTCCAATCTTTACCTTCTACTTTTTCTCCTGCAAAACTTGTAGCTGACATTCCTAATGCCACTACAACCAACAATACTAAACGTTTCATAATACCTAAAATTTTAATTTGTTAAACCTAAAAACAATTTATTTAGTACCTAAGAACTAAATAATACCTTTTAAAAACAATCTCGTTATCTCTTTCTCTTTACACTGCAAATATAACAACATGCTTTACGACATGTTGTCATATATCCGTTAATTAAAGCAAAAATCTATCAAGGAGAGCGGTTAATTGATTTATATCAAGGATCAAACGCAATCAAAAGCGCATTTATAGTATCATAATAACAAATTTATGTAATATAAACGTAATAACAAAGGATTAAGGGGAATTAATTCGTATCTTTGCCAACAAAAAACTTACGTAAATAGTTTATATTACATTATTATAATAAGAAAACATGGAAAATAAGTACATCACCGTAGCATACAAACTTTATGTAATGCAGGACGGCCAGAAAACATTGGTAGAAGAAGCAACTGTAGAACATCCTTTCCAATTCATATCCGGATTAGGAACCACACTGGAACGCTTTGAAACAGAAATAACAGCCTTAAAGAAGGGTGACAAATTTAAATTTGTCATTCCTACCGCAGAAGCCTACGGAGAATATATGCCCGAAGGTGTGCGCACTGTATCTAAAGATATGTTCACCATTGATGGTGTTTTTGATGAAGAACGCATCTTCCCGGGAGCTGTCATTCCCTTACAGGACAATGAGGGACATCACTTCTACGCTACCGTAAGCGAAGTAACCAATGACACTGTAACTGTAGATTTGAACCATCCTCATGCAGGTAAAGATCTCACTTTTGAAGGTGAAGTAGTAGAATCCCGCACAGCCACTAATGAAGAAATTCAGGAAATGGTAAAAATGATGAGTGGAGAAGGATGCGGCTGTGGTTGTGGTGACTGCGGAGAAGGATGCGGTGATGAAGGTGGATGCGGATGCGGACATTGTCATTAATTTCGTTAAACAATAGATAAAGAAGAGGACGGAACAAAACATCCGCCCTCTTTTTATTATTGATAACGAAACAATACTGATTGGCAGCTTCAGTGTTTCTTCAAACATTTCAAAAAAAAGAACTTGAAGTTTTCAAAAAAGATCTAGTTCTTTTCTATTAAACATCTAGTTCTTTAAAAAAAAGAACTAGACCTTTTTTAAAAACGTCCGGTTCTTTTTGACTATAGGACCGGTTATCTTGATTCATAGGCGAAACAAATGCATTTAGCTGGGTAATAAACACATTTTTCTTCTATTGCAAGACACAGATAATAAGACTAAAGAATAACATAATGTAACAAAGAAGTTAAAAATGAACAGAGAGAATGCCAAACCGTTTGCCCATTCCAAACACTATCTGTATTTTTGGCAGAAATATTCTGATCAAATGAATGAGAATGTCCTTGCCAAATTGAAAATACTCGCAGAATCTGCTAAATATGATGTTTCCTGCTCTAGTAGTGGGACCGTGCGCCGTAACCAATCCGGCGCATTGGGAAACACCGTAGGCGGCTGGGGGATATGCCATAGCTTCGCCGAGGACGGTCGTTGCATATCCTTGCTGAAAATAATGCTGACCAATTATTGTATCTATGACTGTGCCTATTGTATCAATAGAAGAAGCAATGACATTCCCCGCGCCACGCTTTCGGTAAGCGAACTGGTAGACCTCACCATCGAATTCTACCGACGCAACTATATAGAAGGGCTTTTCCTCAGTTCCGGCGTTGTACGCAATCCTGATTACACCATGGAAAGGTTGGTACGTGTTGCCAAAGACCTGCGGTTAGTACACAAATTCAACGGATATATTCACCTGAAAAGTATCCCCGGAGCCAGTCGCGAACTAGTCAATGAAGCCGGACTCTACGCCGACCGTCTCAGTGTAAACATAGAAATTCCCAAAGAAGAGAATCTGAAATTACTGGCTCCCGAAAAAGATCACAAAAGTGTATACCAGCCCATGCGCTATATCCAGCAGGGAATACTTACCAACAAAGAAGACCGAAAAAAATTCCGCCATGTTCCACGCTTCGTTCCTGCCGGACAAAGTACGCAGATGATTGTCGGTGCCACAACCGAATCAGACAAAGACATCCTTTATCTTTCTTCTTCACTCTACCAACACCCCACCATGAGGCGCGTCTACTACTCTGGATATATATCCGTAAATACATACGACAAACGGCTTCCGGCACTGAAACAGCCGCCATTGGTACGTGAGAACCGTTTGTATCAAGCCGACTGGCTGTTACGTTTCTATCAATTTAAAGTAGAAGAAATAGTCGATGACTCCTATCCTGATCTAGATTTGGAAATCGACCCCAAATTAGGTTGGGCATTACGGCATCCAGAACAATTTCCTATAGATATAAACCAGGCAGATTACGAAATGATTCTCAGAGTACCGGGTATCGGAATCAAATCGGCAAGACAAATCATCGCGTCACGCCGCTTCTCAAAACTGGGATTCTATGAACTGAAAAAAATAGGTGTAGTGATGAAAAAAGCGCAATACTTCATAACCTGCAACGAACTCCCCACCCGGACTGTTAATGAACTAACTCCGACAGGAGTACGCAGACTGTTAGTACCCAAACCCAAAAAGAAAGTGGACGAACGCCAATTAATACTAAACTTTACTGATAACAAATGATTCTGTTTATCTATGACCATACATTTGAAGGCTTGCTGACTTGCATTTTCGATGCTTACTTCCGCAAAACCTTTCCTGACTTGCTCTTGATGGAAGGCGAGCCGCTACCCTTGTTTTACAATGAAGCCATACACATAGCCACTGATGAAGAGAAAGCCGGACGCGTGTGGCGCGGATTACAGAAAAAAATCTCCAAGCATGCCCTTTTCAGCTTGACCTGCTGCTGGTTATCAGAATTACCAAAGGTGGACGAAATGCTTTTCCACTATATCCAGAAGGCCATAAACTCTCCTCATTCTATTGAGACCAACTTTGCCGATCCTGATGTGCTGGAGCTTGCGAAAATCTATAAAAGAGTAGATGGAGAACGAGTACACCTCATGCAGTTCGTCCGTTTCCAAAAAGCAGCGGACGGAACTTTCTTTGCAGCCGTAAAACCTCAATTCAACGCACTGCCACTGGCTGTGGATCATTTCAAAGACCGTTTTGCCGACCAGCGTTGGCTCATTTATGATGTGAAGCGACAATATGGGTATTACTATAATCTAACAGAGATGGAAGAAGTAACATTTGAAGATCCCCGCCAAGCACATCTGGTCACAGGAATGCTAAATGAAACATTGATGGACAACAATGAGAGATTATTTCAGGAACTTTGGAAAACATATTTCAAGTCCATTTGTATCAAAGAACGTTGGAATCCCCAAAAACACCGGCAAGATATGCCTGTCAGGTATTGGAAATATCTGACGGAGAAACAATAAACAGTTCTTCCGGATATCCCACATCTACTAAAAACAAGGCATGTCCCGGCACAGAACTACCGGCACTACAACGATCTTTATTCTCTATCACCTTCCTGAACCCATCTAAAGTCATTTTACCACGCCCCACTTCCACCAGCGTACCTACCACAGCCCTTACCATATTCCGTAAAAAACGGTCGGCTTTAATAGTAAATACCCATTCTGTTCCACTCACCCGCGTCCATTCAGCATACATAATCCGGCAATTATTCGTCTTCACATCAGTATGCAATTTACTGAAACTGGTAAAATCAGTATAATCAAACAATACACGGGCAGCCTCATTCATTTTCTCAAAATCCAATGAATTAAAAAGCCTCCAAGCATAATGACGGTTAAACGGATCTTTCCGGATAGTCACATAATACTTATAAGTACGATAAGTCGCGTCAAAACGGGCATGCGCATCATCCTTCACCCGCTTCACATCGTAAACCGCTATATCGGAAGGAAGCAAGCGATTCAATTTCTCCGTTATCTGAACACAATCCAACTCCTGGTCATAATCAAAATGCGCGACCATGAGACGTGCATGCACGCCGGCATCAGTACGTCCTGCTCCCACTACCTCTATTTCTTGACGGAGAAAAGTAGAAAAAGCACGCATTAATGTTTCCTGTACACTGTCACCATTGGGCTGAATCTGCCAACCGTGATAATTTGTCCCATCATAAGCCAAATATATGAAATACCGCATCGTAAAGCCTCTAACCAAGTGAAAATTCAATAATTCAGCGGGCTGTTATATGAAAACATCCCTGTTTCAACTCATATTTGATATAGCATTTGTCCGACTTCCGAAGATCACGGAGTACCTCGGCCAATACCAACTTCAGCGTATCCGGACTAACATCCTGCATAGGACGTCCATCCGGATCTTCCACCTTACAAAACCGACGGTAACTGACATCGAAAGTTGTCCCAAAAGCATGAGCTGAATTAGCAGAAGCATTTCCATTGCGACGACGAAGACGTTTCACATCATCTGCCGTACGAAGTACAGAAGTAACAATGATTTGATTAGGATTCAATCCTTTGCAACTCAATGAATCCAAAAAATTGGCTCCTATTGTATCCAATAACGCACTAGCTTGCGGAATCAGAAAAGGAATGGAGTGAGTCAGCGAATCCATAGCATAACGCTCACAAGGTTTTATCTGGACCAATTTACCACCCAATCCCTCTGCTTCCGAACGAGAAGCCAACGGGCGAATTCCTATTTTCTTCGCTACACTGAGATGAGTATCATTCAAATCACCGAAACTACGTTTATAGCTAATTACACCTTTTATATTATGAGGCTCATTCATCTTCATGGACATATCTTTTTCCTTGCAACCGGAAGAAACTGTCAAGGAAAACAAAAGTGACAATAGCGTGCAACATGCACCTTTCATACAATTCATAATCTAACTATCTTTTCAAATTCCTCGCAAAGATAGATTAAAATCCTTTTTCTGAAAAAGCTTATGCAAATAAATTGCCCGGAAAATAAGAACAATGAAAACCTTTCATTAAATTTGCACCCTATAAACAAGTACGTAAAGTACCTAAACTAGTTAAATGATAGAAAAACATATAGTTTTAGAGGATATTGATCCTGTTATATTTTATGGCGTAAACAACGTCAATATGAAAATGATACAAGCTTTGTATCCCAAATTAAAAATTGTGGCACGTGGAAATGTCATCAAAGTATTGGGAGACGAAGAGGAAATGTGTGCTTTTGAAGAGAATATATTGGCTTTGGAAAAGCATTGCGCCCAGTATAATTCACTGAAAGAAGAAGTGATTTTAGATATAGTAAAAGGTCGTTCACCCCAAATAGAGAAAACAGGGGATACTATTGTATTCAGTGTAACAGGAAAACCGATCGTCCCCCGTAGTGAGAACCAATTGAGGCTGGTACAAGAATATGAGAAGAACGATATGCTGTTCGCTATCGGTCCCGCAGGTTCAGGAAAGACCTATACCGCTATTGCCCTTGCTGTCCGTTCTCTGAAAAACAAAGAAATCAAAAAAATTATTTTGAGCCGTCCAGCTGTAGAGGCAGGAGAAAAACTCGGATTTTTACCCGGTGATATGAAAGATAAGATTGACCCTTATCTACAACCACTATATGACGCATTACAAGATATGATTCCCGCCGCCAAGCTAAAAGAATATATGGAACTGAATGTGATTCAAATTGCCCCATTAGCATTTATGCGCGGACGCACCTTGAATGACGCTGTAGTGATATTGGACGAGGCTCAAAATACCACCACCCAGCAAATTAAAATGTTCCTCACTCGTATGGGGATGAACACCAAAATGATTGTAACAGGTGACATGACACAGATAGACTTACCATCTTCACAAACTTCGGGATTGATACAAGCACTAAAAATTCTGAAAGGCGTGAAAGGAATCAGTTTCATCGAACTCAACAAGAAGGACATTGTACGGCACAAACTGGTTACCCGCATTGTGGAAGCATACGAGAAGTTTGAAGAAAAACAGAAAACCCTTCATTCATGCCATTCTGAACGAAGTGAAAAATCTGAAAACATAAAACGAATTTATTGATTTTAATTATAAATAAAGACATGAGTAAAGCATTAACAAGAACAGACTTTAACTTTCCGGGACAGAAAAGTGTGTACCACGGCAAAGTGCGTGATGTATACAACATCAATGACGAAAAGTTAGTAATGGTAGCTACCGACCGTATCTCCGCATTCGACGTAGTTCTGCCTGAAGGTATTCCCTACAAAGGACAAATGCTGAACCAGATTGCAGCCAAATTTCTGGATGCAACTACTGACATCTGCCCCAACTGGAAAATGGCGACCCCAGATCCTATGGTTACCGTAGGAGTTATGTGTCAAGGTTTTCCTGTGGAAATGATTGTCCGTGGTTACCTGTGCGGTAGCGCATGGCGTGCTTACAAAAACGGCGTTCGCGAAATCTGTGGTGTACAACTTCCCGAAGGAATGAAAGAAAACCAGAAATTTCCCGAACCAATCATTACTCCAACCACTAAAGCCGAAATGGGCCTGCATGACGAAGACATCTCTAAGGAAGAAATTCTGAAACAAGGTCTGGCTACTCCCGAAGAATACGAAATATTGGAAAAATATACATTGGCTCTGTTCAAACGCGGTACTGAAATCGCTGCAGAACGCGGACTGATCCTGGTAGATACCAAATACGAATTCGGTAAACACAACGGCACTATTTACCTGATGGATGAGATCCACACTCCGGATTCAAGCCGTTACTTCTATTTGGAAGGTTATGAAGAACGCTTTGCAAAAGGCGAACCTCAAAAACAACTTTCTAAAGAATTCGTACGCGAATGGTTGATGGAAAATGGTTTCCAAGGCAAAGAAGGACAACAAGTTCCCGAAATGACTCCGGAAATCGTAAATTCTATCAGCGAACGCTACATGGAACTGTTCGAGCACATCACCGGCGAAAAATTTGTGAAAGCAGACACTGAAAACATCGCCGCACGTATAGAAAAGAACGTAACCGAATACTTGAAATAAATAAAAATGAAAAATTAAAGATTAAAAGACAAGTACAGGAATCCAAAAATCCTCCACCCTCTCCTTTTAATCTTTAATTTTCAATTTTAATTAAACATGAACTACCCACAAGAAAAAATCAAGCCCTACAACGCTGACGAAAAGAAAAGCGTCCAAGTAGAGAAAATGTTCGACAACATTGCCCCTGCTTACGACCAGTTGAATCATGCCCTTTCATGGAATATTGACAAAAGCTGGCGCCGCAAAGCCATTAACTGGCTGAAACCTTTTCACCCGCAACACATAATGGATGTAGCCACCGGAACGGGCGATTTTGCCATTCAAGCCTGTCAGACACTTCACCCCCAAGAGCTGATAGGTACCGATATATCCGAAGGCATGATGAATGTGGGACGTGAAAAAGTAAAAGCCGCCGGACTGGACAGCCGTATCTCCTTTGCTAAAGAAGACTGTACAGCACTTACCTTTCCCGACAAACGCTTTGACGCTATTACCGTAGCATTCGGTGTACGCAATTTCGAGGACCTTGACAAAGGACTCCGCGAAATGCACCGCGTACTGAAAGACAACGGAAAACTAGTCATATTGGAACTCTCTGAACCCGACTGGTTTCCCATGAAACAGCTATATGCTGTCTATTCTAAAATAGTCATCCCCACTTTGGGCAAGCTACTCTCTAAAGACCGTAGTGCCTACACTTACCTGCCGCAATCCATCAAAGCCTTTCCACAAGGCGAAATAATGACAGACATTATCCGTAAAGCCGGATTCAATCAGGTGAGTTTCAAACGGTTGACGCTAGGTATCTGTACGCTTTATTTAGCAACGAAATAATTTAAAGTATAGAGTTTTATGAAAAAATATGGTTTGATAGGTTATCCGTTAGGACACTCGTTCTCAAAGAACTTTTTCAATGAAAAGTTTCATTCGGAAAACATTGATGCCGAATATGTAAACTTCGAAATCCCATCCATCAAAGAACTGCCTTCTGTGTTATTGGCTAATCCTGATTTAGTAGGGTTCAATGTCACTATACCTTATAAAGAACAAGTCATCTCTTATTTGGACGAACTGGATAAAGATGCGGCAGCCATCGGAGCCGTCAATGTAATCAAAATTGTCCGCCAAAAAGGTAAGACTAAGCTAATAGGCTATAATTCCGATGTGATTGGTTTCACTCAATCTATCGACCCCTTGTTGGAACCCCAGCACAAAAAAGCTCTGATTCTAGGAACAGGAGGTGCCTCGAAAGCGATTGCCTACGGACTGAAAAAATTAGGTTTGGAATGCAAATTCGTATCACGAAACCTGCGTGAAGAAATGCTGACTTACAATCAGCTCACTCCCGAAATCATGGATGAGTATAAAGTAATTGTTAACTGCACTCCTGTAGGTATGTATCCCCGTGCCGATGAATACCCCAATATTCCATACCAATATCTCACACCCAACCATTTGCTTTATGATTTGTTATATAATCCTGACACTACTCTTTTTATGAAAAAGGGGGCAGACAAAGGGGCAATTACCAAAAACGGTTTAGAAATGCTCTTATTGCAAGCCTTTGGTGCATGGGATATATGGAACAAATAGATAAGGTATGAAAAGAAAAAAAATGATTATTGGAACGAGTTGTATATTCGTTCTGCTTATTATAGTCCTACTTGGAGCCAGTCAATATATGCTGAACTATTCCTTACGCCCTAAAAACAGGGGAAAGAATTTAGAAAGTTCCTGGCAATATATGTTTAAGACTTACTCCTATCTAAAACCATGGATAGATAGTCTGAAACAGAACCAAGCACTGAAAGATACCTTTATCTATTCTCCCGACCACGTAAAACTGCATGCTTACTATGTGGCTTCCAGCCGCCCGACAGCCAAAACCGCAATTATAGTACACGGGTATACAGACAATGCCATCCGCATGATGATGATAGGTTATCTATACAATAAAAAATTGGATTTCAACATCCTCCTACCTGATTTGCGCAATACTGGTCTGAGCGGTGGAAATGCCATACAAATGGGATGGTTAGACCGCAAAGATGTAACACAATGGATGGAGGTTGCCAATCGAATTTACGGTGACAGTACCAGCATGGTAGTACATGGAATCTCGATGGGTGCAGCCACCACTATGATGGTTTCAGGCGAACCGCAACCCGACTATGTGAAATGTTTTGTCGAGGACTGCGGATATACCAGCGTATGGGATCAATTTTCCAAAGAATTGAAAGAACAATTCGGCTTGCCTCAATTCCCGTTAATGTACACTGCCGACTGGTTATGCCAGCTGGAATATGGATGGGGATTCAAAGAAGCATCCGCATTGAAACAGGTAGCCCGATGCCATCTGCCCATGTTCTTTATCCATGGTGATAAAGATGACTACGTACCCACATGGATGGTGTACCAATTGTATGAGGCAAAACCTCAGCCCAAAGCATTATGGATAGTTCCGGAAGCAGACCATGCACATTCCTATCTGTTCAATACCGAAGAATATACCCAAAAAGTAAAAGCATTTGTAGACAAATACATCCAATGAGAAAATTGACATTTTTACTTACTTTTTTCATGCTCCTTGGCTCCGTCCACCTTCAAGCCAAAGAATATGCCATAAAAGACATACCGATGGTACATTTGCAAAACCGTACCCGCTACGTCAGCAATCCCGACGGTATCCTTTCATCAACCGCTGTCACCACTATGGACAGCATCCTCTACGCTTTAGAGCAAAAAACAGGTATACAAACATTAGTGGTAGCGGTAACAGGCATAGAGGGAGGTGATTGTTTTGATTTCGCCCACCGGCTGGGACAGGAAACGGGCGTAGGACAAAAAGAACGTGACAATGGGCTGGTCATCTTGCTTTCCACCGACGAGCGGTGTGTGCAGTTCGCTACTGGATATGGTCTTGAAGGGATATTGCCGGATGCCATCTGCAAACGGATTCAGAACCGCTATATGCTGCCCTATTTCAAGGACAATAACTGGAACGCAGGAATGGTAGCAGGAATACGGGCTGTAAACGGCTATCTGGACGGTTCCATGGAAAATATAAACAATGACGAAAGCGAAGATGATCCCTTAGAATTCATCATCATCTTTTTTGTGATTTTCGGAGGATTTATTGGCATCGGATTATATGCAAACTGGCGTAAAACACGCTGCCCCCATTGCAAAAAACACAAATTGCAACGTCTTTCTTCCAAAGTTATAGACCGAAGTAACGGAACAAAGACTGAAGAAGTAGTATATAAATGCAGAAATTGCGGACATATCCTCAGACGGAAAGAACGGTCGAGAGATGAGAATTACAAAGGTCCCCGAGGAGGAGGTCCGTTCATAGGCGGAATGGGAGGAGGATTTTTTGGTGGCCACGGTGGAAGTGGCGGCGGATTTAGCGGAGGAAGTTTCGGAGGTGGAAGCTTTGGAGGCGGAGGAGCCGGAAGCCGTTTTTAAGAACAAGAATATTCATAATTTTAATAGTATATACATATGAAAAAGTCAACGATTATTGTAATAGTAGTCATTGTATTAATTGCCATTTGGGGAATAACCTCTTATAATGGTATGGTAAAAATGGATGAATCTGTCAGCACAGCGTGGAGCAATGTAGAAAACCAATACCAACGCCGTTCTGATTTAATCCCCAACTTGGTAAATACAGTAAAGGGATACGCCTCACACGAAAAAGAAACTTTTCAAGCTGTAGTAGACGCCCGTAGCAAAGCCACTCAAATGCAGATCAGCGCCGATGACCTGACTCCCGAAAAAATGCAGGCCTATCAAAAGGCACAAGGCGAAGTAGGTAGTGCGTTGAGCCGCCTGCTCGCTATCACCGAAGCTTATCCCGACTTGAAAGCCAATGAGAACTTCAAAGAGTTGCAAGCACAACTGGAAGGTACAGAAAACCGAATCAGTGTAGAACGCAAAAGATTCAATGACACAGCACGCGCATATAACACAGCTATCCGCACTTTTCCCCGCAATTTGCTTGCAGGTATGTTCGGATTTGACAAACGCCCATATTTTGAATCTGAAGAAGGAGCTGATAAAGCACCTAAAGTAGAATTCTAACTTTTACAAGTCCCTGTTTCCAATCTTAAGAAACAGCTTTCGGGTACGGATTGTAGAAACCATGCAGTTTTTTTATGCCAAACTGTAAAAATCATACAATCCGTACCCTATTTTTATCCATCTCACTAATTTTTCAACAACAATCAAGCATATTATCCCTAAAATCATTATCTTTACGGAAAGAAACTTTTAAAACTACAAGCAATATGTTCAATTCATTTGGTAATATTTTCCGGTTAACCAGTTTCGGTGAATCCCATGGACCGGGAGTAGGCGGCGTCATTGACGGCTTCCCTGCCGGTATTAAGGTTGATATGGATTTCGTTCAGCAGGAACTGAACCGCCGCCGTCCCGGACAGTCATTACTTACCACCAGCCGCAAGGAGCCTGATACAGTGGAATTCCTTTCAGGTATATTCGAAGGCAAGTCCACCGGTTGCCCCATCGGATTTGTGGTATGGAACAAGAACCAACATTCAAACGACTACGAGAATATCAAGAATCTGTTCCGCCCTTCACACGCAGATTATACTTATATGCAAAAATACGGAATCCGTGATTACCGTGGCGGGGGACGTTCATCAGCACGAGAAACCATTTCGCGCGTAGTAGCAGGAGCTTTAGCCAAATTAGCATTGAAACAACTAGGAATCAGTGTCACAGCTTATACCTCACAAGTAGGATCTGTCAAACTTGATAAAGATTACAAAAGCTATAACCTCGAATTGATAGAAACAAACGATGTGCGTTGTCCCGATCCGGGGAAAGCCAAGGAAATGGCAGAGCTTATCTGGAAAATCAAAGGAGAAGGCGATACAATAGGTGGTGTAGTGAGTTGCGTCATCAAAGGATGCCCTATCGGATTAGGCCAACCCGTATTCGGGAAGTTACATGCCGCACTAGGAAATGCCATGTTAAGTATCAATGCCGTAAAAGGTTTCTCTTATGGACAAGGTTTTGACTCCATGGAACTAAAAGGCAGCGAGCAGAATGATGTATTTTATAATAATAATGGAAGAGTAGAAACAAAAAGTAATTATTCCGGAGGAATACAAGGAGGCATCAGCAACGGACAAGACATTTACTTCCGTGTGGCATTCAAACCTGTTGCCACAATTCTGATGGAGCAACATACTGTAAATATCAACGGCACAGACACGACCATGAAAGCCAAAGGACGTCATGACGCCTGCGTGCTGCCGCGTGCCGTCCCCATTGTAGAAGCCATGGCTGCCATGACCATTTTGGATTATTATCTGATAGACAGGACTACACAACTATAAGAATCATTCAATTATGGAAATAAAACAATACATTAAAGAAAATGAAGCGCGCTTCATGGAGGAACTTTTCAGCCTCATCCGCATTCCCAGCATCAGTGCTTTACCCGAACATAAAGACGATATGCTGGCCTGTGCCTTACGTTGGAAAGAACTTTTGTTGGCAGCCGGAGCAGATGAAGCCATAGTAATGCCCTCACAAGGCAATCCATTGGTATTTGCACAAAAGCATGTAAGCAATGATGCTCCTACCCTATTGATTTATGCCCACTATGACGTAATGCCTGCCGAGCCGTTGGGCCTTTGGAAAAGCCAACCTTTTGAACCTGAAATTCGCGACGGACACATTTGGGCACGTGGCGCTGACGATGATAAAGGACAAGCTATGATCCAAGTAAAAGCATTCGAATACGTAGTAAAAAACGGACTGCTGAAACACAATGTGAAATTTATTTTCGAAGGTGAAGAAGAAATAGGTTCTCCCAGTCTGAATACCTTCATCAAGGAACATAAGGAATTGCTGAAAGCCGATGTAATTCTAGTTTCGGATACCAGTATGCTAGGCGCGGACCTTCCCTCTCTGACTACAGGTTTACGAGGTCTGGCTTATTGGGAAATAGAAGTGACCGGTCCGAACCGTGACCTTCATTCCGGACACTTCGGCGGGGCGGTAGCTAATCCTATCAATACCCTGTGCAGTATGTTAGCCCAAGTCATTGGCGAAGACGGACACATCACTATCCCCCATTTTTATGACGATGTAGAGAAAGTACCGGCTGCCGAACGTGAGATGATTGCACAAATTCCTTTCGATGAAAAAAAATATATGGAAGCCATTGGCGTAAAAGCACTGAAAGGTGAAAAAGGATATTCCACTTTAGAACGTAATAGCTGCCGTCCCTCTTTTGATATTTGTGGTATCTGGGGCGGATATACAGGTGAAGGTTCAAAAACCGTACTTCCCTCAAAAGCATATGCCAAGGTATCGTGCCGACTGGTTCCACATCAAAACCACGCAGTTATTTCCCAATTGTTTGTGGACTATATCCAGTCTATCGCTCCGGAATATGTACAAGTAAAAGTAACCCCGATGCACGGGGGCGAAGGATATGTATGCCCCATCACCTTGCCCGCCTATCAGGCTGCCGAAAAAGGCTTTGCTAAAGCATTCGGGAAAAAACCACTTGCCGTACGCCGTGGAGGAAGTATTCCTATTATCAGTGATTTTGAACAAATCTTAGGTATAAAGACCGTTCTCATGGGATTCGGGTTGGAAAGTGATGCCATCCATTCGCCTAATGAAAACTTCTCTCTGGATATATTCCGTAAAGGAATTGAAGCTGTGGTAGAATTCCATCTCAATTATTAATCAATAATAAAAATGAATGCGGCAACAATCTTTAAAACTCTGACAACTGTTACTCTTTCAATAACATTACTAATGACAGGAGGTTGTAACAATATGGAAACAAAAAAAGAAGAAACAGGAAAAAACACGGCTATAGAAAATATCTTTGCCCGAAAGAGCGTCCGTGCCTATACATCCCAACCGATAGAAAAAGAGAAAGTGGACTTATTAGTAAAAGCTGCTATGGCTGCACCGACAGCAGTAAACAAGCAGCCTTGGGCTTTCGTGGTAGTGGATGACCGTACAGTATTAGATAAACTAGCCGCCGAACTGCCTTATGCCAAGATGACGGCACAGGCTCCACTAGCCATCGTGGTTTGTGGTGATTTAAGCAAAGCTCTGAACGGAGAAAAAGACCGGTACTGGATGCTAGATTGCTCCGCCGCATCCGAAAATTTGTTACTGGCAGCAGAGTCAATGGGGTTGGGAGCGGTATGGACTGCGGTCTATCCGGAGAACGACCGCATTGCAAAGGTAAGGTCAGTCTTATCTTTACCAGACCATATCATTCCTTTCAATTTGATCCCAGTGGGTTATCCACAACATCGGGAAGAATCTAAAGATAAATTCAAGACCGAAAATATCCATTATAATAAATGGTAAACAAAGGTCTAGAAATATAAATTAAGTCGGCTGGTTTAATATAAATCAGCCGACAATCTCTTTCCATTCATTCATAGTTAATTTTCCTCAATCTCTAGCAGCCTCATCAAGTTTCTTTTTGGTCTTTTCTATCTTGTTTTTAGCTTTATCCAAAGTTTCCCCAACCTCATCAGCTTTATCCTCAATCTGATCCTTGGCATCATCCATCACGTCTTCAACCGATTCTTTGGCTTTTTCTATACGCTCCTCAAATTTATCCTTTCCTTTCTTTTCACCACAAGATGTAACAGCAAACATCGTCATGCACACTAACACTGCAAATAATTGTCTTTTCATACTTTTTCTATTTGATTATAAACTTGATTTTAAACTATGTTCAAATATAAGCATATACCCTATTTCTTACAAATTCAATCTGTTCTTTGCTATATATAAAGTCTAAATCCGACAGGAAAAAGAACTTATCCCATCAAAAAAGCCACCATAGCAAGGTGGCTTTCAATATATTAATAAAACATTCTATATTACCTGTCAAAAACTACTTTGTAGCAGGAGCTGTTTTAGCAGGAGCCGTCTTTATATTAATAAGAATACTATTTTCAACTCCTTCTTTGGTTACATATACTATTCTGTATGCCTTTACCCCTTCTTCTTTTAGAGAAAGAGAAGCACTTTTAAGAGTCGATTCGGGATATTTTTTAGCTATGGCATCTTTAACAGATTGAGGAACCTCTTTCAGGTCTATGTTTTTAAATCCGTCTTCCACAGTAACTGTATCATTCTTTACTTTCATGGTATCATCAGCCATGACAAAAGTTCCTACACCAAAAAGGAATACAAGTGATAAAAATATCTTTTTCATAATGGTTAAATTTAAATGTTTACCTACCGACAGATATCATAAAAGACAAGAAAAATATACATCATATTCAGTCATTTTCCTCCATTAGAATATCTTCGTTAAGTAAGAATACTAAATTAAGAAAACTATATTGAGAACTAAATTATTAAGAAAAGAAGTACATACCAAATATATAAACTAAAGTTTGTGGAAATAAACATTCTTTAATCCACACCAGCTTATGCTTTCACAGCCCTATCTATTCCAACTTTCCTAGCCATTAAGTAAAAAAGCTTCTGTAGAGATAGTTGTACAAACGTTTGGCATAATGCCGCAAAATACGTACTTTTGCGACTCATTTATAAAATACTATTTGAATGAAAGCACTAAAAGAACGCATTTTACGGGACGGAAAATGTTTCGAAGGAGGAATACTGAAAGTAGACAATTTCATCAATCACCAAATGGATCCTATCCTCATGAAATCCATTGCTGTAGAATTTGTACGCCGTTTTGCCTCTACCAATATCAATAAAGTTATGACCATCGAAGCCAGTGGTATAGCTCCCGCCATCATGGTAGGCTACTTACTGGAACTTCCTGTTGTCTTCGCCAAGAAAAAGAAACCCGTCACAATGGAAAATATGCTCACCACCAGTGTATATTCATTTACTAAAGACCGTTCTTATGATGTATGCGTCAGCAAAGATTTCCTGTCCAAAGGAGACCGTGTTCTTTTTATTGACGACTTTCTCGCCAACGGCAATGCAGCCAAGGGGATCATCGATTTGGTAGAAAAAGCCGGGGCCGAACTATCCGGAATGGGATTCATCATCGAAAAAGCATTCCAACATGGCGGAGATTATTTGCGTAATGCAGGTATCCGCGTAGAGTCATTGGCCATCATTGAAAGTCTGGACAATTGTGAAATCAAAATAAGATAATCCCATGCAGGAATCTCAAACCGCCCAATCCAATACCGGACTGATTTACGGATTGAACGACCGCCCTCCTGTACGAGAGGCCATTTTTGCCGCCATACAGCATTTGCTTGCTATTTTTGTAGCCATCATTACTCCGCCTCTTATCATCGCTGGAGCATTAAAACTGGATTTGGAAACGACCAGTTTCCTAGTATCCATGTCTCTCTTTGCCTCAGGTATTTCTACCTTTATCCAATGTAAACGGATAGGAGGTATCGGCACCGGCCTTTTATGTATCCAAGGAACTAGTTTTTCATTTATTGGTCCTATCATCTCGGCAGGTATGCTGGGCGGACTTCCACTGATTTTCGGCACTTGCATCGTGGCATCATCTGTAGAGATGGTCATCAGCCGCATCTTAAAATATACCCGTAAAATAATCACCCCTCTGGTATCAGGTATTGTAGTCACTTTGATTGGAATGAGCCTGATAAAAGTAGGTATCACAGCTTGTGGCGGAGGTGTCTCCGCCCAAAGCAACGGCACTTTCGGAAGTTTTGAGAATCTAGGTCTAGCTCTACTGGTACTCATTCTCATTATCCTTTTTAATAGAAGTTCCAACCGCTACCTACGCATGAGTTCCATCGTTATCGGCTTGATTATAGGATATTTAGTTGCCTGGGGCCTCGGTAGAATTGATTTCTCGGTAGTACAAAGTTTTGGTGGTTTCAATATTCCCCTCCCATTCAAATACGGACTGGATTTCGACTTCTCCGCATTCATAGCTTTGGGATTAGTATTTTTGATAACAGCCATAGAAGCCTATGGAGACATTACTGCCAATTCTCTGATATCAGGAGAACCTGTAGAAGGAAAAGTATTCATCAAACGTGCTTCAGGAGGAATTTTGGCAGACGGATTCAATTCGATGCTGGCAGGTATTCTCAATTCTTTTCCAAACTCCGTTTTCGCGCAAAATAACGGCATGATACAACTGACAGGAGTAGCCAGCCGATATGTAGGCTATTACATTGCAGGTTTCCTTATTTTATTAGGATTATTTCCCAGTGTAGGATTAATTTTCTCCCTAATGCCCGAACCTGTATTGGGAGGCGCTACTTTACTGATGTTCGGAACAGTGGCTTCAGCAGGCATTCGTATTATCGCAGCACAAAAGATTAACCGGAAAGCAACATTAGTCATCGCACTTAGTTTCGCTTTAGGTTTAAGTGTAGAAATGGTTCCTGAAATACTATGTCAATTTCCAGAATCAATAAAGAATATTTTCTCATCCGGCATTACAACAGGTGGAGTTACTGCCATCATTTCAAATGCACTGATACGGATGAAAGAGTAAAAACAAGTAATTTTCTCATAAATTGGAACTAAAGCATTAACTTTCTTTGCAAATCAGCAAAGGAAGGGAGAATAATATATATCTTTGCTCCAAAATATGATTATGACTACAGAGGATTTACAGAACCTATATCAAACCTACCTCGGAGAAGTACCCGAAGAGATTGTAGAATTACCCTCATCCGGTTCCAACAGGCGTTATTTCCGGCTGACCGGAACTAAAAAACTGATTGGCGTATACGGCACCTCCAAAGAAGAAAATGAAGCCTTTCTTTATATGGCAGCACACTTCCGCAAGAAAGGTCTTCCTGTTCCAGAAGTATACATCTGTTCTGAAGACAAGAATTGTTATCTGCAAGAAGATTTAGGAGATATCCTTTTATTCAACGCTATTGAAAAAGGGCGGGCGACCAGCGTCTTCTCCGAAGAGGAGAAAGAAATGCTGCGCAAGACCATCCGCTTACTGCCTTCTATCCAATTTGCCGGAGCAGACGGCTTTGATTTTTCACACTGTTATCCCCAAGCCGAATTCAACCAACGTTCTATCCTTTGGGACTTGAACTATTTTAAATACTGCTTTTTGAAAGCTACCGGGCTGGAGTTCCAAGAAGACAAGCTGGAAGATGACTTTCAAAAAATGAGTGATGTACTGCTACGCAGTTCTTCCGCCACTTTTATGTATCGGGATTTCCAAAGCAGAAACGTGATGATAAAGGATGGAGCACCCTGGTTCATTGATTTCCAGGGAGGACGTAAAGGACCGTTTTTCTATGATGTAGCCTCTTTCTTATGGCAGGCTAAAGCTAAATTTCCCGAAACTCTGCGCAATGAACTGTTGGAAGAATATATAGACGCCCTATGTAAATATAAACCCGTAGACCGTGATTATTTCTTCAACCAACTGCGTCATTTCGTGCTCTTCCGCACCTTGCAAGTATTGGGAGCTTACGGTTTCCGTGGCTATTTCGAAAAGAAGCCACATTTTATCCAAAGTGTACCATACGCCATTGAGAACCTGAGGCAATTACTTCATAATGAATATCCCGAGTATCCCTATTTATGCTCCGTACTAAGGGAACTTACCGAACTGAAGCAGTTCAAGGATGATTTGAAGAAACGGCAACTCACAGTGAAAGTCATGAGTTTCGCCTATAAGAAAGGTATTCCCGATGATCCTACAGGCAACGGTGGAGGGTATGTCTTCGATTGCCGTGCCGTAAATAATCCCGGAAAATACGAACGTTATAAACCTTTCACCGGGCTGGATGAGCCGGTCATTCGCTTTCTGGAAGAAGACGGTGAAATATTCCCATTTCTGGATGCTGCTTATTCTTTAGTAGACGCTTCGGTAAAACGATATATGGAACGCGGATTCAGTAACTTATCTATATGTTTTGGCTGCACAGGAGGACAACATCGTTCTGTTTATTCGGCACAACACATGGCAGAACACCTCAATAAAAAATTCGGTATAAAAGTAGAGTTAATACACCGAGAACAGAATATAGAACAAACATTTGAAAGAACATTATGAAAGCAATGATTTTTGCAGCCGGACTAGGCAGCCGACTTAAACCTTTAACAGACACCCGGCCTAAAGCATTAATAACGGTGGGTGGAAAAACCATGTTAGAGCACATCATCTTAAAACTGAAAGCAGCAGGATTTGATGAAATAGTAATCAATGTACACCACTTTTCCAATCAGATTCTCGCTTTTCTGGAAGCTAACCAGAACTTCGGAATCGATATACAAATCTCGGACGAGACAGACTGTCTGCTTGATACGGGCGGCGGTTTGGAAAGAGCATACTACTTATTACATCATCCTGAGGATATGTTTACCAAAGAAGGCGAAACTCCGTATGAACTGATATTCGAAAATCTGATGAAAGGAATGGATGAGGAAGAAATAATCGAAAGAGGCTTAGGAATTATGCGGAAAGAATGCTACTTGCTCCACAATGTAGATATCCTTTCCAATTGCGATTTTGAAAGTCTTATGTATTATCATCAGAATAGTTCTAACATCAATGCCACCCTTTTAGTCAGCCCACGCAAGACCTCCCGTTATCTGTTGTTTAATGACGATAATCTGTTACGTGGCTGGGTCAATAAAGACACCATGGAAACCAAACCGGCAGGACTCCGGTATAAAGAAGGGGAATATCGGGAATACGCCTATAGCGGGATACAAGTGACTACTCCTAAAATTTTAAATCTCCTTCCCAGAGGAAAATATTCCATTATCGATTTCTATCTCTCCATATGTCACAGAGTCGACATCCAGTGCTATGTAGAAGATGATTTGCAATTGCTTGATATCGGTAAACCGGAAAATCTGGAAAAAGCGGAAGAGTTTCTCAGTAAATTATAACCAGTCCAAGAAATATATCCAATAAAACAGCTTCTTATTCTTTCGGATAAAATGGGCAGATAAAAAAAGTCGTAACTTTATGAAGTGCCCCCCAAAAGTTTTGTGTCTAACTTTTGGGGGACACTTCATTATGACCAAAGGTTCAATTTATTTTTTTGAGCTTCCTCCAAAGATACCGTTTTTACCTGTTTGGTACTGTTTTTCAGACGAAGTTCCTCATATTCTTTGTTCAGCCTTTCCACAAATTCAGAAGAAGATTCCGGATTCAGCAAACGGGCGGCTACCAAGGCATTCTGTGAAGCATCTTTCATGTGAATGACCGGACCTCCATAAACAGGTGCTATTTTCAAGGCAGTATGCAGCTTGGAAGTAGTGGCTCCTCCAATCATAATGGGAATGTCCAGCCCCGCACGCTTTAACTCTACAGCCACATGCGCCATTTCTTCCAATGATGGAGTAATCAGCCCGCTTAATCCTATTATATCCACCTTTTCCTCTATAGCCTTCCGGACTATCATTTCAGCAGGAACCATCACGCCAAGGTCTATAATTTCATAGTTATTACAAGCCATGACCACTGATACGATATTCTTCCCAATATCATGCACATCCCCTTTTACGGTAGCCATCAATACCTTTCCAGCGCTGCGGGCACCTTCTTGTTTATCAGCCTCAATAAGAGGTTGCAAAATAGCTACTGCCTTTTTCATGGTACGAGCAGTCTTCACAACTTGCGGTAAGAACATTTTCCCTGCTCCAAACAGCTCTCCTACCCTATTCATACCTTCCATCAACGGACCTTCAATAATATCCACCGCCTTAGGATATAGTTTCACCGCTTCCGCCAAATCTTCTTCCAAGTGATCACCAACACCTTTTATCAAGGCATACTGAAGACGTTTCTCTACCATCGGTTCCTCACGCCACACATCCTGCTTTACGGCTTCTGTTCCGGTCGCCGTATTTTTCAACGCCTCAGCAGTTTCTATCAAACGTTCGGCAGCATCGGGCCTGCGGTTTAAGACTACATCCTCTATCCGTTCCAGCACATCAGCAGGAATATCTGTATAAAGCACCGAAGTAGCAGGATTTACAATACCCATATCCATACCTTGACGAATAGCATGATAAAGGAATACGGCATGCATTGCCTCACGGATATAATTATTTCCACGGAAAGAGAACGACAGATTGCTCACACCACCACTGATATGTGCTCCGGGTAAATTCTTCTTTATCCATCCGGTGGCATTGATAAAGTCTACCGCATAATTATTATGCTCTTCAATACCAGTAGCCACAGCCAGTACATTGGGATCGAAAATGATATCATGAGGATTAAAGCCTACCTGCTCCGTCAATATTTTATAAGCACGGGCACATACTTCAATTTTACGTTCAAAAGTATCAGCCTGTCCTTTCTCATCAAAAGCCATCACCACAGTGGCAGCTCCCAATTTCTTTATCAGACGGGCATGTTCTATAAATTTCTCCTCCCCTTCCTTCAAAGAAATAGAATTGACAATAGATTTTCCTTGCAGACATTTCAGTCCGGCCTCAATGACTTCCCACTTGGAAGAGTCAATCATGATGGGTACACGGGCTATATCAGGCTCGGACATGACCAGATTCAAGAAAGTAGTCATCTCCTCCCGGGCATCCAGCAAACCGTCATCCATATTCACATCAATCACCAAAGCACCGTCTTCCACCTGCTTGCGGGCGATACTTAGCGCTTCCTCATATTTCTTTTCATTGATTAAACGGAGAAATTTACGGGATCCGGCCACATTGCAACGCTCACCTACATTAATAAAATTCATTTCGGGAGTCTGCTCCAACAGTTCCAACCCGGAAAGCCACAGCCTCTCAGGAGTGGTGGCAGGAATATGAGGAGGCACCCAGGCAGAACCGGAAACAATCAATTCCTGATATTTTGCAATATATTCCTCCGTTGTACCACAACAACCACCGATAATGTTTACTAATCCTTCATCGATATATTCCTTCACTTCTGAAGCCATTTCCTCTGGAGTCTGGTCATACTGTCCCAAACTGTTGGGAAGTCCGGCATTGGGATAGGCACTTATATAATAAGGTGCGCGTGCGGCCAGCCCTTCCAAAAAAGGTTTCAATTGTTTCGCTCCGAATGAGCAGTTCAGACCGATAGAAAAAATAGGCGCGTGCTGTACGGATGCCAGAAAAGCATCCAATGTTTGCCCCGAAAGAGTACGTCCTGCAATATCCGAAACAGTAACAGAAAGCATAAGAGGAACCTCGCGCCCTGTCTTCTTCATTGCCGTTTCCGCAGCATAAATGGCCGCTTTGGCATTCAGGGAGTCGAAAATGGTTTCTATCAGAAGCGCATCCACCCCTCCTTCCAGCAGGGCCTCCATTTGTTCCTGATAGGCGGTGGCCAGTTCATCGTATGTCAAAGCACGCAAGGCCGGATTATTGACATCCGGACTCATGGAACAAGTCTTGTTGGTAGGACCTACCGAACCTGCTACAAATCTAGGTTTACGAGGGGTCTTCGCGGTATATTCATCGGCCAGTTCGCGAGCAAGTCTGGCAGCGGCCAGATTAATCTCACGACACAAATCCTGCATATGATAGTCTGCCATCGAAATCCGTTGGGCATTGAACGTATTTGTTTCAATAATATCAGCTCCTGCTTCCAGATATTTATGGTGGATATCCTTTATCACATCAGGGCGGGTAAGACAAAGCAAGTCATTATTGCCCTTCATCTGTCCGGGCATCTCAGCAAAACGCTCTCCCCGGAAATCCTGTTCAGACAAATTATACCTTTGTATCATAGTTCCCATTGCACCATCAAGAATGAGAACTCTCTCGTCAATTAGTTGTTTTAATGTAGCCATAAGTCTATTTTTGGGGTACGGATAACACGGATTTCACTTACCTTTTAAACATACGGTCCATTTCGCGACGGTCGTCCTTCTCTTTCAATGACTCGCGCTTATCATATTGTTTCTTACCTTTAGCCAATGCGATAACCAGCTTCGCCAGTCCTTTCTCATTAATAAACAGACGGACAGGGACAATCGTAAAACCGGGGTTCTTTCCGGCTTCTTCCAATTTCCGCAGTTCTTTCTTATTCAACAACAATTTACGTTCGCGACGGGCAGAATGGTTATTGTATGAGCCGTAAAAGTATTCGGCTATGTGCATATTCTTCACCCACAACTCGCCTTGCACAAAATAACAATAGGTATCTACCAGACTGGCTTTGCCCAAACGGATGGACTTTATCTCGGTTCCCGTGAGCACGATACCTGCCGTGTACGTATCGATAAATTCATAATCGAACGATGCACGCTTATTCTTTATATTAATAGGAGTCGGTTTCATTAATTTAAAATAACAGATAACTCATTAAACACAGCGGCAATCAATGCCGGACAAACAATTATAATAACTGAAGCAATCAAGGTGTATCGTGTCAGTTTCGTCTCATTCACCTTCATCAGGGTACGCGCCCCCTCGAACACCACGAATATAGTATAAAATTGCAATATCCAATGGAGAATGGAAATAGAGAACAACCCACTGACAATATCGAGCACAAAAGTCACTACCATAGAATAACCTACAAACTGCTGATTTAGTTCATACTGGTCTTCACGTCCTAACAGTTTCTTGCCCAACTGGTCTATGGCGTATGCCGCCAAAAAATATCCTCCGAACAAGGATACAAATATAGCACAACATCGTGTCATTGCTATCTGGAAAGCAGCGACCCCTGCCGTATTCCCAATGAATGTACCTATAAAAACGGACAATCCGCATAAACCTATCATGGGATAAACAAATGCTCCCAGCACTTTACGCCTATCCTCTTCCTTGCCAATTTCCTCCCATGCTTTTGCCGGAGATGAAATCAGCGATATTACTCGTTTAAATAAATCTTTGTAATTCAATGCCTAATCTATTTACCTCAGTTCAACTTCAATGAAATGCAAAGGTAATTAATTCACTGGAATAAACGAATAAAAAAACGCATACTTCTCTTGGGGGAATCAAAAAAATAAGCCTACTTTTATTATAGATTCAGACTTTCTTTATTTGATTCGAAGATTATTTCATCTCATAATAATACATTTAGAGAAATTCTTCTATACCTTAATCAAAAAGAAAGATAACTTCCGGAGAATATATGCTTATCTTTCGATATATTCAACCAGTGATATTCTAAATTCATTAGGTCAAAATAAAAATTTCGCATCCCAAAACTTTCCCATCGGCATAGCTGTTACAGAAATTATGCACGATGCGAAATTAAAATCAAAGTATTATGGATGACAAAGAAAAAAATGCAGAAGTGGCAAAAGCCATTAAATTACCAGACTTGGCATCTTACATGCAAGTAGTAATCAAACAGTTGGAAATAGACAAAAAATGGTCAGCAGTACATACATATACTTATACACTGAAATCCGTTACGGAGTTTTACGGAGGAAAAGGAACACCTGTGCCAATAGATGAAGCTTTCACATCTGGTAGGTTAAAAGAGTATGAGGAATGGATGAGACTGGAAGGAACAAGAAACAAAAAGACCGACAAGAAAAGGTCAGATAGAAAACATGGAGTACCGAAAGGCCTGAGTTTGAATACTATATCAACCTATATGCGAACCCTGAAAGCTGTATATAACCGACTTGCCGATAAAAAAATATTGCCTTATAACCCGAAGCTATTCGATAATGTATACACAAAGGTAGAATCACAGACCAAACGAGCACTGGATACAAAACAAATGAATACACTACTGCACACCGATATAGAAAAATTGCCCAAAGAGATGCAATGTGCATTGGCATATTTCTTACTAATGTTTCTATTCCGGGGAATGCCATTCATTGACCTTGCCCATCTACGAAAACAAGATGTGAAAGGAAAATATATTGTATATAGCCGTCACAAAACAGGACGACAGATAACAGTGCGCATTCCTAAAGAAGCAATGAAACTGATAGAGAAGTTCAAGAATATGAATTATGATTCCATTTATCTATTTCCGATTCTAGACAAAAAAAACGCAGCAAAGGAACAGAGTCAGAAAAATGGAAAAATAAAAAAAGATAAAGAGCTATATATGAACTATCTCCGAGTACTGCGCAACTTCAACTTGAAGCTAGAAAAAATAGCGACATTGTTACTGCCTGATGTAAAGCTCAGTTCATACACGCCGCGCCATACATGGGCGACATTAGCATTTCATGCAGGAGTAAATATCGGTATTATCTGCAAGGCATTGGGACACTCTTCCATTAAGGTGACAGAAACTTACTTGAAACCATTTGAAAACGAAAAGGTAGATATAGCCAATGACGAACTGATAATCTCGGTAGTAGCACATAATGGAGAAAAGGAAGTGGCATGAGGAATATCATATGACAGCCATTCAAATAAAAGAAGAATTACTTACCAAGTAATGGATGATTACTTTCACAAAGTAGGGAATATTTCCTCATAAATCCAAAGAAAAAGCTTATAAATCTGTATTAATCCACTAAATTTTATTCAATTATAGAAAAACACATAAGCACAAGCACAATATTGCATCTGTCAGTACTTTAACTAATTTACAAAATTACACGACACCTCTTTCCATTTTTGACATCTCAAAAACGGAATCATATTTCTTACATCTTTTTCTATCCGACGAAATGTTTTTTCTTATTAAATACAGAATAAGGAAACGCTTTTCCTCACCCTGTGAGAAAAATATAAGCTATTACTTGGTAAGTAATGACTTAACAAAGTAAGTTTATCATGTTATCCGTATATACACGTGCACAAATAGCCATCGCCGTACTGCATGACCTTTCTTCTAGCAAAGTTCTGCAACCGGTCAAATTCCTCCTTCAAAACGAAGAATGGAAAGATTTACTTAATAAGCTGGAAAAAGTACAACTCATCCGCCTTTTACCAAACAAAGAAACAAGAATCCTTTTCTCATATGAATTTAGTCGCCCATTATTGCAAATATCCCTATTGAACGTACTTCAAGCCATAAATATAGCCACTTATCGTTATACATCCGTTTCTAGGAATTACCATACACTGGTATGGCTACTCAAACACAAGGCAAAGAAAGGAGGTGCAAAATGAGAATATCCCCGACATTATATATCCTTTACCTTTTTGTTTTCTTATTAGTTGCCTGTAACCGACGCGAACTGACTTATTCGCCCGAAGCAACAATAACAATCAGTGCCGATTGGAGTCAGTCAGGACTGAATGAAAAAGAGCAGGATTATGGTGCTACCGCCATATTCTACCCTACCGATGGCAGCACTCCTTTTGTAGCACTGATGGGTGACCGTATATACAAGACCCTATGCTTGAAAGAAGGATGTTACAACGTCGTCCTTTTCAACCGTTCATTCGATGATTTTGGTAACCTCTGTTTCAGAGGAGAAAAAAACTACCAGACGCTAGAAGCCTATGTAAAGAAGATGGAAATAAGGAACGAATCATCCTCTGAAAGAATTATTATGGAAAGTCCTGACGAACTTGCCGCTGATTATATCGAAGGCTTTGAAGTGACTTCTGATATGCCGGAAAACTATTCATCAGCCATTACCCAACAAAGTAACCGAAATTCCACCAGGAACGAAAATAGTTGTCACTTACGCTTCACCCCCAAAAAACTGACTCAAAAAATAACGGTTAAAATCCGTATCAAAGGAATGAACAACATACGAAAAGCTACCTGCACATTAGACGGCATTGCAGAATCCATATTTCTCGCTTCGAGACAAAATTCGGAAAAGACAGTAACACAAGTGCTACGCTTAAGCAATCCCATTTATGATTCCGGCTCGGTAACAGAAGGAACGCTGAGCACTACTATTAGTGTGTTCGGCTTCGATGTAGAGATTCCACACAACCTACATCTGAAAGCAAAGTTAGTAGACGGGAAGACCATATTTGAAGAAAGTTTTAACGATTTGGCAATAAGACGGTTGGATGAAGAAGACGGAACTATGAGCGTTTTTATTGACATGGCATGTGAAAAGACCGTGCCGAATGTAAAAACAGAAGGTAGCTCAGGATTTGACGCTGATGTAGATAAATGGAACGATGAAGTGAACAGCGATATAGATATATGACAGATATGGGTAGTTATAATATTAATTTAAAAAAAAGTAGAAAATGGAAGTGAAAAGTTTATTGATGGTGATGGCAACACTGACTATAGCTGGTTGCTCACAGAATGAAATGACAGAAATGAATCCGGATACGAACCGGACAATCGGGTTGGACGTATATACGGAAGTACAGACCAGAGGAACGGAAACTACAACGTCCACATTGAAAGCAAATGCCGGTTTCGGTATTTTTGCCTATCAGACAAGCAGTGTGGGATGGAATAGTGAAAAAGGAAACACAACACCTAATTTCATGTACAATGAACATGCTACATGGACTTCTGATAGTTGGGGATATACTAATTTACGTTTTTGGCCAATAGATGATAAGAAAATAACATTCTTTGCTTATGCGCCTTATGAATCCAAACCGGAAGTTGGAACAGACCAAAAAATAACTTTATCAGGACAGAATGCCAAAGGCGCTCCGACAATCACCTTTGAGGTAAAGACTTCTAATAACTGGAAAGATATGATAGATTTGGTAACAGACTGCCATACTGCCATACAAGACCAAACTAATGAAAGTAATAAGGGGACGGTTCAGTTCAAGTTTAGTCACGTACTTACCCAAATAGCCAATATCAAGGTGAAGCCAGATGTGAACTTAGGTACTGATACCAAAATTTTTGTAACGGGATTAAAGTTAGATCCAGGAAGTACAACACTTTACAACAAGGCTGTTTATAAATTCGATAACGACACTTGGGAAGCCATATCTCCTGACGCATCTTATTTTTCAACAGAACAAGACCTGAGTAATTTTTTAAATAAAACAACCACCGACCAATGGGGATATAATAAAAGTTCTATCAATGTAAGTGATGACCAGAATGCAACCGCGTTATTCTCAGATACAGAAGCTCTTTACTTTATTCCGGTAAATAACAAAAACGGTACCACCAACGCAGGTGACTTAAAACTGAAAATCAATTATGACATCGTAACCAAAGTGACCGACACAAGTAATCTGACAAGTACCATAACAAACAAAGAAGTTTCACTACCGAAAAATACGTTCAAGAAAGGAACGAAACATACCTACGTATTGACTATCAAGATGAATGCCATTAAGATTACGGTGGAGGATAATATGGAAGGTTGGACTGATGATAGCGACTCTGATATTAATGTAGAGAAATAATTTCCTTTTGCAGCCAAAACATGATACATACTGGCTATGGAAAGAAAACAGACCGGACAGGGTTGAATGTTTCTTCCCTGTCACTACGGTCAAAAAAGCACGGACGTACAATAAAATAGAAAAAGAAGCATGAATCGAAAAACAGAAAGCATAAGGGTGAAACAATTGTATGGCATTTTCCTTGCTGCAACTTTGTTATTGGGAGCTTGTACCCAGGAAGAGGGTACGAACGAATTTCCCCAAGAAAATATCCCTATCAGCTTTTCAGGAAACGTTCCGGTAATGAGATCTGTTAAAGAGTATACCACAACAAGTGATCTTGAAACTATCGGTGTGTTTGCCTACTTCACACACGGAAATTTCAATGAAGATGCCGCAACACCGAATTTCATGTATAACCAGCTTGTTGGTAAACAAACAGACGGCACATGGTCTTATAGTCCGGTCAAGTTCTGGCCGGATAATTCAACAACAGATAAAATCAGTTTCTTTGCTTATGCTCCTTATATAAATGAAACAACAGGTAGCAACTTTTTCGTTCAAGACAAAGAGAGTTCAAATGGATTTCCGATGTTAAGTTATACCGTTCCCACAGCCGAAAACAAACAGATAGATTTTCTCGCTGCAACTCCGGTAATGAATCAAAACAATGGCAATGTAAGTTTTAAACTGCGCCATACACTAACCAAGATCAATGTTTATGTAAAAAGTAATGATGATACGGAGGGAAAGTCCGTAACCTTTTTCTCCATTACGGGAATAAAAAGCGGAATACTGACCTATTATACTCCTACGACTGATAGCGACAAAGGCTGGCTGTGGGCATTTCCATCACCTGACAAGAAAGAAACTTTTACCGCTGACATAACCAATTTCCCTGTACCGAATACTATTGCGGAAGAAAAGAAATTGTTAGCTACTTTTTTCCTGCTTCCTGCCAGAAAAGGAAGTCAGTTCAGCATCACTTATCAATATGCGGCAAAAGACGGAAATAATAATACCATTACTCAAGCTATCCGCATAGAAAATCAATCTTTACCTTCTACTGACACTTGGAATCCGGGAGCTTCTGTAAGTTATACCATCGGTATCTCAAGAAAAACTATTTCCGTGATGTCAGAAAATGATATCGCATCATGGGAAGGAGGCACGGATTCTGAAACGGTAAATGGAACAGAAGAGAAACAGATAACGAATTAATGGGAGAAATAAAAATCAGCCTTGTACCAAGGTGCTAATTTTAAACAAGATAATAACAAAGAAAAATGAAATCTTTCACCGGCATAATCTTTTGGAGCATCCTCTTGATTTGTAGTGCATGCACCGACGGAAATGAAACAAATAATGGAAAAAGAACGGACTGCTACAATGGAACTCCTCTCACTGTTCGAGCAACAGCAACCGGGTTTGAAAACGTTCCCGGTTCCGAAAAGCCTTCCACACGTGCTTCTGTGACAGATGAACATCTTAAAACAGAATTTGTAGACGGTGATTCTATTGGTATATTCTCCATAAAAGATGGCACAATAGTAGATGACATTAACAATATCCCATTGGTTTATAACGTGTCAAATGATAGTTGGAATCCGGTTGAAAACAGCAAGACACTCTATTGGTATGATGGAGCGAGTTACATCGCATACTATCCATATAGGAAGAATATCACACTAGATGTTTCAAAGGATACAGATGAAGCTATTGCTTCGTTGACCAGGAATGAGAAACTGCAACCTTCGAAAGACCAATCCACAAAAGAAAAGCATACTGTGAGCGACCTGCTGATTGCTACCGGCGTACCTACTACCGGCAATTCTTCCGGAATAATCCTGAACCTGCAGTTTAAACACCAATTTACATTGCTTGTGCTGCAACCACAAGCATACATAGGTTGTTTTGCACCCGAAAATGCAGGTTTTGTTTACCACAAAGAATCAAGAATTTTAGGAACAGACTCAGCAGCTATCAATGTGAACTTGAATGGCATTACTCCATATCAGATCGATTCTGTAAAATTCTGCGCCATTGTCCCATCACAAAAAAATGCCAGAATTACCGGAAGCTATGTAACCGCCGACGGCAGAAATAATACGAATACAAAGATAAACTATTCGGGCAGTTCCATCACTTTTGCTTCTGGGAAATGCTATACTCTGAAAGTAATCAGCCCTGTACCCGGCAAAGGAAGCACAGAAAGAAAACTTTATCCCGGAGATTTTGTCTTTCAGAATGAAACCGAAAAACGAATAGAGATACATCCCGGAGACGGCATGCTGGAAGAAAACGGGAAAATATATGATTATCAGAATGCTATTGGAATGGTCATTACTTGCGATTCTAAAAAAATGACAGATGTAAAATGCAATGAAAACGGTTGGAATCATGCTTATGTAATGGGGTTTGAAAATTTAGGGACCGGTCGTTGGGGGGGAATGGAACGAATCGAAGAAGGGATTACTCCAATGACAAAAGATGATGAAATTGAGAAGAATATGAACGGTTATTCTGAAACAGAACAAATGTTGAAGAATTATACTGCTAATGTACAGGGTAGTTACAGTGCTTTTGAATCAATAAGAAAATATAGAGACAGTAACAAAATTCCTGATGGACTTAATCGCAGTCCATGGTTCGTACCGAGTATCGGACAATGGTTTGATATGCTGGTGAATATTTGTGGAAAATCTCCAAGAGATTTTCGAAATGAAACCAGTAACGGCCTAAACGACACAGGATGGGGACAAGAAACACTGGATAAATTGACTATACAGTTATCTAAAGTAGGTAATTCGTTACCGCAGTTTAGTGATACCTACAGACTTGGCTTCAGTTGCAGTTCCCAATATGATAAAGACAGATGCTGGATGTTACTTTGGCACATTGATGATCCTGAATATCCTAATTGGGATAGAGTCTGTTTGCAAGGATATGATAAAAAAGCTTATTGGAATGTACGTCCGTTTTTTGCTTTTTAATTATTTATCGTCTTGAAACAAGTCTTGTTTCGGAGCAGTAGAAACTTAGTGGATATTTTTTTCATGCGGTTGTTTGTGATACCCTGTATAAACACTCGTCATTTTTTAGGGATGGTTTGTATGACAGACCAAAATAAGTCCGTCAAAGGGAATTACACCCATTGCGGGAGATGATCAGAGGGCGTTTCTTTCATGTTCCTGCAAAGTTTTTGATACATATGCGTAACTTTATAATCAGATTCATCCTTAAAAGATCTTATCCATATCTCTAAACCTTTCCTGCCCTATGGTTAAGGATTTTCTTCCTGTTTGTTTTATCTCCGCAAGCCTTGGGAGTTAACTCCATAGCCTTGGGAGATAACTCCAAAGCTTATGGAGATAGAATACATCCGTATAAAAAGGCTTAATCAGGGAAGAGAAAAGGCTTATGCAACAGGAACGAATGTGATATGTTGTTATTACGGCAGCAGAAAGATCGAACCGTTTAAAATTCATGTCAACTCTTTTCACACGCAGGAGGTATATACTGAATCTAAAGAAAGATATGAACAGGAAAATAAGAAGTAGGCCCCGTCAAATTTCTTCCCCCCTTATCTTATAAATTGAACCACATAGTTCCATTAAATAAAAATCCCCTTCAACCGTAACTGAAGGGGATTTCACTATATAATAAAGTATTATTAATAGCTTCCTCGCATATTCGAAGCACTACATTTCACTGTAGAAACAAGTTCTTTGTCATTTTCTCCCTTTGCAGTCACCTTAACTACAATAGTATCACTCTTAGGCACTACTTGATCGAAAATGTCACGAAATTTCATATCATTAAAAGGCATATGGAAACTAATCAAAGCACCTCCTGTCTGATAAGCATCATCAGCCCCTTTGGTCTGTCGAAGTTTTGTCACCAATGTATCCTCCTTGGCTTCTACAGCATATAAATGGAAATCATTCATGTTCAGCTGTTCTTTAGTTTTAAAGGTAAAAGGTACGTTGACATATCCATTTATAGCCCATATCTTATTATTAGAATCTTCCAATGACACTAGTGCATACTCATTTTTCAATGTATCAGCCTGAACATTAAAATCTTTATAATTCAAAACAGCCATTAGGCCAACTTCACTTACCTTATAAGACTTTTTCCCCTCTGTAATCGCTTCTCCTTCCATCAGTTTGATCCCTACCTGCACACGCTTGTAATAACTGCCATCAGATGCCTTAAGACCGGCCAATACACTTGAAGCCACTGGAGTATAAGTATATCCCCATGCATCTCCTTTCAGGACAGGTCCACCAAAAATACTACCATCTTCCACAGTAACGATCTCATAAAGATCATAATTGGGGCCGCTATCACCATCATTCAAACAAGAACTAAAAGTAAACACCGATACTAACCCAGCAAATATTGCTGCCAATTTCATTTTTTTCATTTTCTTCTTTATAATTATTAGGGTTTGCAAAATTAAATAAAAGAATCGGTTTCCAAGAAAGAAACTTAATTCTTTTTATTGTTTTAATGATTAAATGAAAAATTGGCTTAAATACTGCGTCGCCACTTGTCTTTTAACATTATTTTTTATTCATGTTTCATCCTCTGATAAGACTTGCTTTATCTTTTGTTTTAACTATTTTTTTCACCGAAATTCACTTGTAGCCTATCCGCCATTAATCCATTAATAAAAATTAATACATAAAAGAACAAGCAGTTGGGCTATAGTACCACTTTATTTCCTATCTTTGAAACAAAACAACTTAATAACAATAAAACCTAAGATATTACATGATACCTATACATTATTTTTGCCGATAAGATCAATTTCCATTCCTACCGATTCGGTAAAATAAACTATTTATGAACGCTGTATTCTTCAACGAATACATCCAAACAAATCCTAGATTTATGACCGATTTCACCCCGTGGACACTCTTTGTCGATACAGGCATCATCTCAGTACTGCTACTGCTCGGCAAACTCATGAGAGTAAAAATAAGATTCATCCAAAGGCTGTTCATCCCCCCTAGCCTGTTGGCCGGGTTTATAGGACTGTCCTTGGGACCTCACGGTTTCGGCATCATACCTCTTTCCACCCAAACAGGAACTTATGCCGGCATATTGATAGCCTTCATTTTCGGCGCTCTCCCCCTCACCTCACAAAAGGCAGCCAAAGGAGATGCAGACAATATAGGCAGCATGTGGGCATATTCACAGGCAGGAATGTTGTTGCAATGGGCTTTCGGAGGACTGTTGGGATTGCTTGTCCTGAACCGGATATGGCCCTTGAACCCTGCCTTCGGCATCACTATGCCAAGCGGCTATTGCGGCGGGCACGGTACAGCAGCAGCCATCGGACAGGCTTTCAGCCAGTTCGGATATGACGAAATTCTAACTTTGGCCATGACTGCCGCCACCTTCGGTATCGTAGCGGCAGTCATTATCGGACTGATCATTATAAAATGGGGGACAAAGAAAGGGCACACCTCCTTCCTCGCCAATTACGATGACCTTCCTCACGAATTACAGACAGGCCTGTTGCCCGGCGACAAACGGGAAAGCATGGGTGAAAGTTCTTGCTCTTCCATCTCCATTGACCCGCTGACCTTCAATCTTATCATTGTAGCAGTGATAGCATTAGGCGGATACTGCATCAGCAAAACAGTATCCCACTTTATGCCGGGGTTTGAACTGCCGGTATTCAGTTGCGCATTTGTGGTAGGTATATTCATCAAAAAGATATTCGACAAAACAAAAACCAGTGATTATGTCTGCCCGCAAACCATAGGCCACATCAGCGGAGCCTTTACCGATTTTCTGGTAGCTTTTGGAATTGCTTCCATTAAAATATCTGTTGTAATAGAGTACATCATACCCTTATTAATTCTGTTAGTCTCAGGATTAATTGCAACCCTGATTTATGTTCTGGTCATGGCCCGCAAATTAATGAAAGACTGTTGGTTCGAGAAAGCTATCTTCACATGGGGATGGTTTACTGGAACTATGGCTATGGGCATCGCATTGCTCCGCGTTGCAGACCCCAAAATGCGCAGCCGATGCCTGGATAACTATGCACTGGCTTACTTGTTCATCGCCCCGGTAGAGATTTCTCTGATAACTTTCGCTCCGGTAGCTTTCTTGAACGGTTACGGGCTGGTGGTTACGGGAATCTGCCTGGCGGCAGGACTTGCCGTACTGGCAACCGCCTATATCAAAGGTTGGTTTATCAGGAAACAATAAATGGAATGACACCGGAATAACAAGACAAAAAAAGTAAGTTAACTTGCTTGACCAAGCAACATAGGTTCGTCAGCCAACGAACGTATCTTACTTAGCTATTGAAGCCAACTTACTTTTTTTATATCAAAACGCATGAGCTTATACCCGACAAAGTACGCAAAAGTCCTTGTCATACAATCTCCGCAAACTCCTCAATATGATTGTCCACATATTCTGCAATCCGGGCAGTTACCGACTCTTCCATATCCATGAACTGCTCTTCCAACTCATCAAAGGCCTCGTATTGCTCATACATTGCCATAAATTCCTCATCATCCCTGTCCTTTTCCAAATCAGCACGGTTCTCATCATATATTTTCTTCGCGCTATAAATCAATTTGGCAAATTCTTTCGCTCCAAACTGCCGCATTGCTTTTGCAAAAGGATTATCAAAGATATAAGGTCCAAAACCATTCTGTATCAATTGTACAAAACCACCTTCATTTATTTCTTCACGCAAGAAATGATACCCCAACAATGAATGCTGGTAACCATTGAGCAAAGGCATTGTTTCCGCATTGACAACACCTCCTGTCACCTCTAGGTATTTATCTATAAACACCTTCAAAAAACCATCCATACCCTCTTCCGCACCTCGGCGCAAAGCTTCGTCTGTAATTGCTATTTTATTTGCTTCCATTCCTATCATTGTAATATAGGTACAAAGATAGAGGTTTCATCGGAAAGAAAAAACATTTTGGCAACTCTAGTTTGCAAAATGCTGTCCTACAATAAATTTATTTTATTTAAAGATAAAAAGTGACGGGCAACAAGTTGCAGAAAAGAATAAAACGACTAACTTTGTGGGCGAAAAGAATAACCAATCTTTTCACGTGGTTTACGAATATTTATTTTATTACCAAAAAACGTAAAGAATATGACTTATTCACACGAAGTAGAACACATGTGTGTTGTGAAAAAAGGTCCTAATCACGGACCAGCTCCTATTCCTGAAGAAGGAAAGTGGGTAAAATCAAAAGAAATTAAAGACATCTCTGGTTTGACACACGGTATTGGCTGGTGTGCTCCTCAGCAGGGTGCTTGTAAACTAACCCTTAACGTAAAAGAAGGTATCATCCAGGAAGCATTAGTAGAAACTATCGGTTGCTCAGGTATGACTCACTCGGCTGCCATGGCTGCTGAAATCCTTCCGGGAAAGACTGTATTGGAAGCATTGAACACCGACTTGGTTTGTGACGCTATCAACACAGCAATGCGCGAACTATTCCTTCAAATCGTTTACGGACGTACTCAGTCGGCTTTCTCAGAAGGCGGTCTGATTATCGGTGCCGGTCTGGAAGACTTGGGTAAAGGTCTTCGCAGCCAGGTAGGTACTTTGTATGGTACTTTGGCTAAAGGTCCCCGTTACCTTGAAATGGCTGAAGGTTACATCAAAAACGTATTCCTGGATAAGAACGACGAAATCTGCGGTTACGAATTCGTTCACATGGGTAAGTTCATGGACGAAATCAAGAAGGGTACTGATGCTAATGAAGCATTGAAGAAAGTTACAGGTACTTATGGACGTGTAACTGAAGAACAAGGAGCTGTTAAGAAAATTGATCCACGTCACGAATAATTATAAGGAGGAAAGAATATGATTAGAGAAGTAAAATTCGAAAGCCAAGACCGTCGTATCAAACAGATCATTGCTGCTTTGAACGAAAACGGCATCAAAGACATCGAAGAAGCTAACGCAATCTGCGAAGCTGCCGGACTTGATCCTTATAAAACTTGTGAAGAAACTCAGCCTATCTGTTTCGAAAATGCCAAGTGGGCTTACGTAGTAGGTTCTGCCATTGCATTGAAGAAAGGTTGCAAAAACGCTGCTGAAGCTGCCGAAGCTATCGGTATCGGTCTGCAGGCATTCTGCATTCCGGGTTCTGTAGCCGACGACCGTAAAGTAGGTATCGGTCACGGTAACCTGGCTGCTATGTTGCTGCGCGAAGAAACTAAATGTTTCGCATTCCTGGCAGGTCACGAATCATTCGCTGCTGCCGAAGGTGCTATCAAAATCGCTGCAAAAGCAGACAAAGTACGTAAAGAACCTCTGCGTTGCATCTTGAACGGTTTGGGCAAAGACGCTGCACAGATCATCTCTCGTATCAACGGATTTACATACGTTCAGACTGAATTCGATTATTTCACAGGTGAACTGAAAGTAGTTCGTGAAATCGCTTATTCTGACGGTCCTCGTGCAAAAGTGAAATGCTACGGAGCTGATGATGTTCGCGAAGGTGTAGCTATCATGTGGAAAGAAGGTGTAGACGTATCAATCACCGGTAACTCTACTAACCCGACTCGTTTCCAACATCCGGTTGCAGGTACTTACAAGAAAGAACGTGTTCTTGCAGGTAAGCCTTATTTCTCAGTTGCATCAGGTGGTGGTACAGGTCGTACTCTTCACCCGGATAACATGGCTGCCGGTCCTGCTTCTTACGGTATGACCGACACTATGGGTCGTATGCACTCAGACGCTCAGTTCGCTGGTTCTTCATCAGTTCCCGCTCACGTGGAAATGATGGGCTTCCTCGGTATAGGTAACAACCCGATGGTAGGATGTACAGTGGCTTGTGCGGTTGACGTAGCTACTGCTTTGAGCAAGTAATTTAAGTTACTTTATACAGATAAACTCCTGTAATCCTTGTGGTTGCAGGAGTTTTTTATTTGCAGTAACTTGGCTTAAACAACAGGTTGAAGCACCTTGCATCACTCACTATTTGGAATTAATGAATGGTGAATCAGTAAGGAGAAAACAAGATAAATCCTGCTTTATTTAAGTCCAAACAGCTCATATAAAGAGTAGCCAATTACTTCTCAAATCAAGCCATAAACAGGTTACTTTTGCAGCCGATTTGCAGCCGAATTTGCCATTTTCTAAAAACGGCTGCAAGAATTAGCATAATCAACTATAATACAATGCAATACACTCCATATAACATTTAATTTAAAATGGAGAAACATTGTACAATGGTTTACTTTTCATTGAGAGAAAGTAAGCAAAACAAGAAAGGTCTATCACCTATTGAAGTTTCAATCACCACTAATGGAAAGAGAATCTACTTTAGCACAGGTAAACACGTACCTGCTGCTGATTGGAACAAAGAGAAGCAAGCTGTAAAAGGCAAGAGTGAAGAAGCCCAGCTAATCAATGGTTATCTGATTCAACTACGGAATAAGATATATCAAAAAGAGATTGAGCTACTCCAAAAGGGCTATCTTATCACTGCTGAACTATTAAAAGAAGCTATCACAGATAAAGTGGAAGCTCTGAATGAGAAAACTTTATTGGAAGTTTTGGAAGAACACAACGCAGAGCGTAAGGCTATGGTAGGTAAAACTGTCGCCCCTGCTACATATTGGGTGTTTGAATATACAGGCAGACTATTCAAAGAGTTTATTCAGAAGAAATATGAGCGCAAGGACTTATATTTAAGAGAGATAAACTTAGGCTTCATTCAAGGATTCCATGCTTACCTTTTAGGAGAGAAGAAGATGGGACAAAACTCCTGCACCAAGCATTTAAAATTCTTAAAGAAGTTGCTGAATTTAGCTGTCGCCAACTCTTATATATCCTACAATCCTGTAAATGTCTATAAGGTGGAACGCGAACCCGTAGAAATAGATTTCTTGGATGAAGAAGAATTGAGGAAGATTATCAACTTTGACACTCCCCTACCACGCTTGGAGCGAGCTAAAGATATGTTCCTCTTTGGGTGCTTCACTGGGCTTAGTTACATTGACATTAAGACCTTGACACCTGAACACTTTGAGAAAGACAATGCAGGCAGAATATGGATTAAGAAGCGTAGAGTTAAAACAGGAGTTCTATCACGCATCCCCCTACTCCCTATCGCCAAACTGATATTGGATAAGTACAAAGGTGGAGAAAAACTACTCCCCATTCAAGACCCAGCAGATATTAATAAATATCTGAAAGACATAGCTATACTATGTGGAATTAATAAGCGAATATGCTTTCACACAAGTAGGCACACCTTTGCAAGTACGGTTACTTTAGCCAACAACATATCTTTGGAAGTCGTTTCTAAGATGTTGGGACATACCAATACAAGAATGACTGCCCACTATGCAAAACTAATAGACAAGTGCATTGGTGAGCAGATGGATAAACTGATGGATACGTTCACAGGGGATTCTGATTACTAAAGCATACTCTATCCACAAACTCCCCACTTGTAACAATGCAGGTGGGGATTATTTTGTAATTTTGTCTAAGGAACTTAAACATATAAAGAGATATGAATCCCATAGCTAAATTTGAATGGAAAGACAATATAGAACAGGAGAAAGATTTATTAGAATATATCTCCATATTGGAAGAACTATATATTCCAGACTTTGACTATAACACAGACAGCCCTTATTATTATGGCTATGACAGAATAGATAAATCAACAGTGAGTGCAGAAGAATGGGAAGAAATGGGTAGCCAGCCCATTCATATAAATGTGTCAGAAACTTTGCAGACATTTGGTGACAGATATAACAAAGGTCTGATAGCAGAACACTTTAATTATACCAACTACACCAAACATGAATTAATACAGCAATTCATAAGAGGATTGGATTTGGATGCAGATAAGTTTTGGATGCTCCTACTGTTTGTCTATGATTACAGCTACCATTATTATATGAAGGGAACAGACATAGGAGAATCCCCCAAAGAACAGCTTCTTAAATTCACTAAAGCCATTATAGACAATGTGGAAAGTTTTGATGAAAAGACAGGAAGCATATTTGCCCAATCCACTACATTAAAGATATGTGTGGAGGGAGAACGCAACATTATAATAGATAATCCTACTGCCATTCATTACATAGCTGATTCCACTTTTAAAATGATGCAACAGGACGATTTAGACAATATTGGAATAATGAGCCATAAAAGGAGATTGGAAACTTCCACTTCTACTAAAGATTCTCCATTCATCACTTTCTTTGCACAGATGTTCCTTGACTTCTTTAACACACAATCCCAAGTTATCATTAAAAGAAAGAAAGGGGCTAAATATTCGCAAAAGGAAACTGACCTTATTTGCCAACTGATAGCATTTACCAAACTTTCTACCAAAGAGTGTTGGACACGAACAGAAAATGACACACTTAAAGCATTCCTAAAGCAATATAAGGACTTTGAACCAAGCACTATAAATAGCGTCTATCCATCATTCAGAATGTAACCTACTTCTTCAATTTATAATATCCCGCTACTCTATTCTCTAAGGGGAATAAAAGTAGTGGGATTTTTATTACCTATACCTTACCCACATACCACTCTATATTTGCACCGCCAAAGGAAAAACGGCAGACTTCCCAAACAAGGGTAATAAAATGGAACTGAAATTTATTACCTATAATGAGGACAGAAAGCCCCTACCTTTGCAGCGTAATCAGAAAGCCAAGTGCGCATAGGTTTGACGGTTACAAATTAAATGTACAATAAATAGAACCTAATGCTGTAAAGGTCAAGCGTACAAAACTATGGCACAAAATATTGCTATTGAGAATGTAAATAATGAAGTTGCTAATACAAACGAAGTTCAACAACTTAATAATAAAGAAATGGAAAAAGTAGATGAAACAACAGTTATGAAGCTGCAAGCAGTAGAAGAAGCCCGTCAGAATCTAATGAAAGCCAAGAACGTGCTTGAAGCCAACAAGGATGCAGAAGCCAATATCAAGAAGTCCGCACAGGTCAATGTGGGCAAGGCTGAAACCGCATATTTTGAAGCACTCAAAAAGGTGGAACTTCCAACCACTAAAATAGAAGTTTGGAATGAAGTTACCAACACAGCTGAACAGGTAATCTTCACTAAAGAGCAAAAGGAAATCATCATCACTACATCTGTTTACAGCATGGCAGTAAGCAAGGTAAACATCGAATGTGGCAAGGACTTGATAACCAATGAAAAATTTGATAAAGTTCCTCTCTACATCACAGAAGCTACCCTGTTTTACAACGCGGACATTGAATTGAAAGACCTTAACGGAAACATCATACCTAAAGACACTCCCAATGTCTATGTTCCTGTTGATACTGCAAACGGATATTGGCAATGGACAAGCTACCATGAGCACAACCTCAATGCCATAGTCAAGGATGATACAAAACTCATTATAGAGAATGTGAGAGTCAAAGAGTTCGCATCTTTGCAAGAGTTTGGCAAGTACAGAGGAGTAAACAATGTGTTAAGTCGTGGATTTAATGGATTGGAGAAAGCAGGTAACGCAGCATTAGCCACACAGCAGGAGTTCTTTAACAAAGTGTTCCAAAAGGCATTGGAACTGAAAGCAAACATCAGCGTAATCACCAAATACTATAATTTTGGTAAGACTCTAAGTCTGAAAGTCTGGAACAGTGCCATGCAGGGAGTTTGTGAAACCCAACTTGAAGAATATGATTTGACAGTAGGCGATACAATTATCAATACTTTAACTGACATGAAGATTTCTAAGGACACTATCAGACATCGCTACATGATTGATGCAATCACCCAGCTTGCCAATTACGCGCCGAATGGTGGAAACAAAAAAATTGGATTGGATGAAACTCTAAGTACCATAAAGACATTGAATGAGGGCAGCATTAAAATTATAAATAAAGTGAAGTCAGACCATGTGAACGCTATCTATTCTGAAATGCTCACTCAATATCTAAAGAATCATGGAGTGATTAAGGAAGAACAGGCTGCATAAGCCAACAATAGCAAAGCCCATATGACAGGTGGGCTTGCTCTCCCCAAGCTCTTAGACATTCTGAATAGCATAAAGTCTGATTCTTAAATGTGTGGTCTTATCATTAGTTCCCCACTCATGGAATTACTACTTTTACAGTACCACAGACAGATAATTCCACCACATAGATTGACGGACTACAAACTATTCAGAATATCTAAAATGGAAGAATTTACCTATGAGCAAATAAGGGCTAAGGCTCTTAAACAGGGAGTAAAAGATAACAAAGTTCACATTGGATTGTGGGCTAATCTTAATAACTATCTAAAGACAAGGAGAAAGAAGAATGGAAAGGTTGCTACCTATTATATCTCATTGCAGAAGCTGGCTTACTGACAAGATAAAAATTGAAGCAGAGAGATTCATATTGTTAAATTTGGGAGGTGTGCTTATTCACTTTTTACCCCGTGCCTAAACACCCCCTCTCTACATTCCTACGCTACAATCCAATAAGACCCATGCAATGTCCTAAAGGACACCGCACAGGTAATCTGTAAGCTGGGAGTGACCTAAACTGATGATATGTGGATTTATAACAACAATTCTTATGACAAGCTGAGCGAACTTAGGAAATCCAACAGGTTAAGTTCCTCTAAAGTGAGATTCTTATTAAAGACCAACCAAATTATTTTAATCAAACATATTGAGCGATTGCCTTATGAAGCTACCATTCAAGAAATATACAGTAATGAGCAATAATCTGATTCAGAAATTGGGTTGTGCTGATGTTTACAGGACATACGTGTTACTATTGATAGCAGACAAATATACACTGACCACTGACACTACAATAGACGAACTTGCATCATTCGTTGGTGATAAACCTGCCAACTATAAAGGTGGTAAGAGTTCCAAATCATTCAATGACAAGTTAAGAGCCACAGGGGAAGTTACCATACAGAACAAGGATAGTGGCAGGAATGACAGAACTTGGACTGATTATATATTCTCTCCTGTCTGCTTTGGGCATTACAGAAGAATTAACAGGGAGTTCTACGATTCATATAATAATACTTTGGATTTAAAACTCAGAGGATTCATCCTTAAACTGTTCAGTGCAGCAGAGTCACACAGCCATACTATTACCTTATCTGTTAGAAAACTGAAAGAACTAATCCACATGGGGCATGGTACTATCTCCAGCTACATAGACCAACTAAGGGATATGGACTTGTTAGATGAAGTTGGAGATTCAATCATTTTAAAAGCCAAAGGTCTTATAATAGACCTACCCAAAGATAAATATGTGGAAGAAGTGAAAGCTGACTTTGAACACATGATAGCATTTAACGAGAGCAGAGGAAACCCCATTTCAAGAGAATGCATGATTTACAAGAAGTACAAGGAGAATAACTTTGAGGGAGTTAAGGATATGCACGCTCTTATGAAATCATTGTCAAGTGGGCTGGTAGGCAGAAAGCAAGAGATAAAGGACAAGGAAGAACTGCCAGATTTATACTTATGACATGACAACATTTAAGGTGAAGAATGGACTTTATAGCCCCAATTTCCAAAATGTTGTACGAAATACCATACCACTAATTTAGCCCCCTCTCACCAAGTGAAAGAAAAATGAGAATTGGCAGATAGCCACCCACCCCCTCAACCATTATTAATTTTACTATTCACCTCACATCATTCATGGACTTCTTAAAGAGATACACAATATAGACATAATGGTAATATAGTCTAATTGTAATATCACTTAAATGTAATTCAGCGAATTGTAGCAAAGTCAAAATCGTCATGGAGCAATCCAAAGCGATATGAACTTTACCAATTCCAGAGTTAAATCCAATCAATAACCATTTAAACAATTTATCATTATGAGAAATTTAGTTATTATGCCAGCTATGGCACAGAACCGTGAGAGAATGAATTTGGGTGAATATGCAGAGGAAGCAACCATCATCGTGGATGAACCTGTAAAACCTGCCAACCATTTCATTGAAGCCAACACACAGGAAGTAACTTTGCATCATCTGAAGCATGACTGCATTACTCCTGTGTTCTCTAAAGACAACGAACTGACCATTAACCATGCCGCATTTGTGGAAACCGTACAGGATGCAGTCCAATCATTTTTTAATGGTGAAAAAGTGGAACAGGCAGACATTCGTGTGAGCCATATTATCAAAGGCAGAATCCCAGCAGCCATCCACAAGCCAGCTAATCAATTATTGGAATCTGACAAGACCATTTATTATGAAAGGGCAGCTTTCAGCATTGATGTTCCTACCATCTATGAAACGGTTGGTGGAAATAAGCTCAATCTTTCCATCGTAGGTGTGAGGGCTTATAATCAGATGAACTTATACAGCAAGAAAGTTCCAGAGTTGTTCAGATTGGCTATTGGCTTCAAGAATCAAGTCTGTTGCAATATGTGCATCTTTACTGATGGCTACAAGGACGATTTAAGGGTAAGCAACACAACAGAACTCTATCGTGCAGCATTGGAACTGTTCAACAACTACAATCCAGCCAAACATCTTTATCTGATGCAGCAGTTGGGCAACACTTCCATGAGTGAACACCAGTTTGCTACTTTATTGGGCAAGGCAAGACTTTACCAATGCTTGCCAACAGGCTACCAAAAGGCATTGCCAAGAATGTTGCTTACAGACACACAGATTAATTCTGTGGCTAAGGCATACATCCACGACAATAATTTTGGCGGCTTTGGAAGCGAGCTTAATATGTGGAAGTTCTACAACTTGCTTACAGGAGCTAACAAGTCAAGCTATATCGATTCATTCTTAGACCGTTCTTTAAATGCAACTGAAATGGTTTTGGGAATCAATGCGGCTTTACATGGTGACGAACGCTATAAATGGTTCATTGATTAAATGGGCTTATTGATTGAGAGAGGAAAGGGCAGCTATTCAGTTGGTTGTCCTTTCTTTATTTCTACCAACTCATTAAATAGTATGCAATATGAATATAGATTATACAGTGGGCGAAGTGGAACTGACCTACAAACCCAAATTCAAAAACCTGCATAAGATTGTCAGTTCTGAGGATGTTTATAAATACTTGCTTCCTACATATAAGGAAGGTACAATCTGTTACAAAGAATATTTCAAAGTCCTATTCCTAAACCAAGCCAACCAAGTTTTGGGCTATACTCTCATATCAGAGGGTGGAATCACTGAAACTTGTGCTGATGTCAGAGTAATTCTACAAGCTGCATTGCTTACCAATTCAGTAGCCATTATTCTTGCACATAATCACCCAAGCGGTAATCTGAGACCAAGCAGGCAGGATATGGAAATAACTAAGCAGGTCAAGGATGCAGCAAGACTTATGAGAATTACAGTAATAGACCACCTCATACTTACAGATGCAGGATATTACAGTTTCGCAGACGAGGGACAATTATAATAAGGTAAAGGGCACTCAATTTCTAAGTTGGGTGTCCTTATCATATTCACTTCTGCTATTAGTGAATGTTCCCTTAGTAATCAATGAGTTGGTAAATCCAGCTCAGAATTAATATTCACTTTTATTCATTTCATTATAAAACAGAACATTATGTCACTTAAATATTCAAGTACAACAGCAGACTATCTTGTTTGGTCTGATGCTATGAACCTCATAAGAAAGTTGGCAAAGGATGAGAATTATAAAATCTCACTCCTTATAGCTTTGGGATGCTTCACAGGATTAAGAATATCTGATATTCTATCTCTAAGGTGGAAACAGATATTAGGTACAGACGAGTTTACAGTAATTGAGAAGAAGACAGGCAAGGTAAGAACTATCAGATTGAACCCACAGTTACAGCAGCATATTAAAGAGTGCTACGAACATATAAATCCTGTTGGAATCAATGCGCCAATTCTTATAAGTCAGAAAGGCACTATCTTCACAGTTCAAAGAATTAACATCATTCTTAAAGAGGTCAAGAAGAAGTACAGGTTAAAGATTAAGAACTTTAGCTGCCATTCTCTTAGGAAGACTTTTGGCAGGCAGGTCTATAACATGAACAGTGATAACGCTGAACTTGCTTTAGTAAAGCTAATGGAACTGTTCAATCATAGTTCCGTTGCCATTACTAAGAGATACTTGGGATTAAGGCAGGAAGAAATCTTGCAGACTTATGACTGTTTGAGCTTCTAATGATTGGGACAGGATTATTAAGATTCACCTTATATAGTGGTCTGAATGGTTCTGTCCCAATTCCATAATATATTGAGCTTAGATACATCTAAAGTCCAATCTTGGCAGTTTGGCATTTCAGCCTTATAGATGTAGTTCAATTCCATTAATTTACAGACTTTGCAACTATCTCAACTCTTATTAATCATGTTGGGGATAGCACTTTTTGAATATCCAACAATATGCAGGAATGAAGTTTATAAATCAAGGTGGGTAACAAATTGGGAAATTCTGACTTTATAAGAGGACTTTTCATTTTGATACCCACATGGATTTACAGAGTTCAGATACTATTCTGACTAAACATTTTATGCGGACTATGTTTTGTGGCAGAATTTACTATTTATCTTCACTCCATGCTCATTAATTTAGAACCTTTCGTTATCTTTGCACCAATTCCAACGAACTAATGCGTTAGAGAGTTGGAAGGACATATTTAACGAAAGGTGTTATTGAAATTATCTTCTAAAGTCAAATTCTCGCAAAATTTGAAACGCTGTGAAGATGATAGCAGTAGCACCCACACATTTGATATATACCTACCTTATATCTGTAAGGTTTTAGATATTGTCAAAATTGGTGTGGGGCTATTGTTTTATCCACAGCAAGGCAATGCGAGAAGCCAGACTTTAGGGTAAGACATAAATAGTTCCCACACCTTATTTTTTATTGCTTAACCATTGGGAACTTGGTTAGCATAATTTATAGAAAGATGGAATCAGAAATTCTTCTTACTATTTTAAGTGGTTCTCTGTTATTTGGTCTTTGCTATTGGGCAAGACAGAAACGTAAACAGATAACACGTAGATGCCCTAAATGTGGAGCTATATGCCATGCTGATGGTGCAAGTACTGGACTACGCAATGCTTATGGTGCTGTACATAGTTTTAAATGCCATAACTGTGGGAATAAATTTATGCTCTAATCCATTTATAAAATCAGACAAAGAGAAATGCGCACTATTTTAAAAGCAACGGTGTTTATCATTCTACATCCTAAAACATTATCTCGCCAAACATATTGTAAGCATTTATTTCTTGCCATAATACTTGCTTTACTGTGTAGCCCTACATTTGCCCAGCTTGGAACAAAGTTTGAAAAAGTCAATGATGTACCCCATATTGATAGACCTCAAATTTCAGAACGTCAAGCAGCTATAAATAATGATGTTACTATGTCTTTTAAATTACAAGGTTTTACGTTGCCTTTATCTGCCAATAAATATCAGTTTGAACATAATTGGAATAATAACCCAATAGACTTTATTAAAGCAGGTGGAATTATTATAGATAAACATGGTGAAACATATTCAGTAAACAGCAATGGAGATTTAATTAATCATCAAGGAGATAGAGTAGATTTCTCTGGCATAATCATAGATGATTACTACTCTATAAGGAAGTTTTTTTATTGGATAGAGTTATCGCCTTCATACGTTATTTGGTTGTCAATCATAATCATTTGCTTATATAGCATAATACTATTGATATTAAAGAGAGTGAATACTAAATACAGAACTAACTCAACCATATTAGAAAGCAAAAAAAATGAAAACATTTAGATTGTTAGCAACATTATTAATAGTTACATTATGCGCAGGATTCAGTTCTTGTACAAAGTCTGTAAACCAACAAATGGATTTAGCGGAAACTCAATTCATCAAAGAACTGTCTTATATGACTGAAAAGGAAGCATTATCTAATGAAATAGATTATTATAAAGCTCCAGAAATCACATATAAAGAACATACAAGGTCTTTAACTGGAAAAGACTTAATCCATGAATGCAATCAAATAATGGAAGAAGATAATAACAAAGATTACATTCAATTCGGACCTACTTCATTTAAAATCACAAGAAAGGTTGCAGATATAAAAGCGTATGCGTTAGAACATCCTAATGAAATCATAGCCAATGAATTTAAATTTAGTGGAATATTCACCCATTTTGGAGCTAATAAATATGATGAGAAGAAAGCTATTGTAATTGTAGTTCCAGAATTAGAAAGATACATCGTTACACCAATATATTAAAAATGAAAAACTACTACCAAGTCTTAGGATTAAATGAAGATGCTACCCAAGATGAAATTAAAAGTGCATATAAAAAGTACGTTGTAAAGTTTCATCCAGACAAGCATAATGGAGATAGCTTCTTTAAAGAAAGATTCCAAGAGATACAGGAGGCTTATGATTATTTATCCAAACATTATAATGAGAATTGTTCTAAAGAATCAGATACTACATGCAGCAATGACCTTGCTGACGATATAGAAGATGTTGATTTCTCATGCTCACCTATAAACATAAAGGAAGGTGAAATACTTACATTAAATTGGAATACCAATGCGAATTGCTCCATTTCTATCACAATTGACAATGGATATTCAATACAAAACTTTAGCAATCTTGACCAAACAGGTAGTAAGAAAATAAAAATAAATCGTTTGAATAGAAATATTATAGCCACATTAAACTGTTCTAATAAAAGTTCTTCTATTTGTAAAACTATTTATATTTCAGAAAGGAAAGAAGCTGATAATGATTCTTACATTCCAAATTTCTCAAAAAATGAGAATAAAGAAATCTCAGAGAATCAAATTCATAAGTCTGGATGCCTCTATGATTTTATCATAGTAGCAATCGATTTAATTGCATTCATTACTATCGTAATATTATTAGAATGGCTCTTATATACATATTGTTCATTCAATATTTATATTATGTTAGCACTTACATTTATTATAATATGGGGGTGTGCAGCAATCAATGGTGTCATCTTAAAGAAATACTTTCCTCTTTTAGGAATGAGAAGGCGTTCATCTGAAAAAAATAATAAGATTCAAAATATATAATATAATGAAAAAAGCATATCTAATCTCAATCATTACATATGGACTATATTCTTGTTGCCCCAAGCAGCAACCCCCAACAACAGATAGCACTTTACAAGTTAAAACTACCTCTATTTTGGAGAACAAACTAACAGAACTCAATGCCTTATCTGGGCAAGCTATCGTTATGGAAGTCCAGACAGGGCATATAAAGGCTATGGTAGAACTTGAAAGGAAAGGCAGTGCAGACTACCAACTTTGCGAGAATTTCTCCCAAGCACACGAATCAGCATTGATACAACCTATATCTATATTGGCTGCATTAGAAACAGGAAAGGTGAAACTATCAGACAAGGTTGATACTGGAGAGGGAATATATCAAGTACATGACAGGGAACTGAGAGACCATAATTGGCATAGAGGTGGATATGGTGAAATCTCTATTAAGCAAGGCTTGGCTTCAAGTTCCAATATTGCCATTTACAAGACTATGGAGAAAGCATTTGGTAACGATGCACAAGCATACTTCAATCTGTTGGATAAAATGAGCTACGGTAAATCTGACAGCATTACAGGAATAGCTAATCTGAAACCTGCATACTTTGTTACTCCTAAAGATAGCGTCTGGAGTGACACGGCTTTTGCATGGTTCTGCATTGGATATAATCAGACTATTACTCCCATACAAATGCTAACCTTTTATAATGCTATTGCTAATAGTGGAAAGATGGTACAGGCACAGCTTTATAAAAACAGTACAATGGTTATCAATCCACAGATAGCTAATCAAACCAATATTGATGGTCTGAAACAGGCATTGGAATATGTGGTAACTGATGGCTTAGGGCAACCTGCCAAGTCTGATAAGGTACAAGTGGCAGGTAAGACAGGAACAGTACAACTTGAAGATGGAAGCTATATTGTAGAGTTCTGCGGTTATTTCCCTGCCAATGCTCCCCAATATTCTATTATTGTTTCCATCCATAAAGATGGACTACCTGCAAGTGGTGGATTGATGGCAGGTGATGTGTTTAGGCAGATAGTTGATTATATGAACGAATAATAATCTAAAAAGAAGCAGCATTTGAGGAAACTCTTATGCTGTTACTTTTATAGAGCTACTACATTTCTAAAGAATACTTCCCATATAGCCCCCATTCACTAAAATGTTGCAGCAAATCATGGTGATTTAAAGGAGAATGATTATCTTTGTTTCAAACTCAAAATCATAAGATTTATGGAATACATCAACGAATTTCACAAAGAATGGATAGAACGCACTCGCCAATCAATAGCCTCTTGGAGCAAGCAACCCATATCGTTAGAAGAAAAAAGGAAACAACAGGAACGCTTGAACCAACAGAGGGCTATAAGAGAGGACAGATTAAAGAACTCATAGAGTTTGCCAATGCTAATAATTTATGGATTTCACTCACTAATCTAAGTGTAGAATTTATTAGCAAGGGCGGAGAAAACGAAGTTTATACAGGAGATAAAGATGATATAGTTGTCAAGCTGAATAACTTTGAATATGCAGGGGATGATTTGGAGAACTTCTTCATACGCATTGCGGCACACAACAAGTTCTTTGGCAATGTCCCTTATCAAATGATAGGCTTTGCTTACAACAGCCAACAGGAATTTTGTGCAGTCCTTGTACAACCTTATATATTAGCAGAACGGGAAGCTACGGAAAATGAAATAGCTACCTATATGCAAGCATTAGGTTTTGAAATGGACTATTACGACGAATACCACAATTCTGATTATGAAGTGTTTGATGCAGTACCCAATAATGTCCTTTATGGCATAGACGGAGATTTATACTTCATTGACACGCAGATTAGATTACGGTCTTAACTCCATTAGGAGTACTCTCATCTAAGGGGTAACGCACAGGCATTTGCCCATGATGCAGCCCTTTTTGATAATTCGTTCTTTTATTTACTAACAAGGAGTTTGCACATTGCTATTATAGCATTGATTAATAATTGATTGCAAAGACTTACATGGATGCTGTGTCGCTGCTTCTTACGGTATGACGGACACTATGGGTCGTATGCACTCAGACGCTCAGTTCGCTGGTTCTTCATCTGTTCCCGCTCACGTGGAAATGATGGGATTCCTGGGTATCGGTAACAACCCGATGGTAGGATGTACAGTGGCTTGTGCTGTAGACGTTGCTACTGCTTTGAGCAAGTAATATAATACATTGCTAATATATAAATCCCTATAACCATTGCAGTTATAGGGATTTTTATTTCCAGTAATTTCATTCGTTTAACTGATGACCCACCCCCTCCTATTTTTCAATATCAATCAAAAGTATTGCAAATAATTGTCTAAAATTACGGAATGAAATTGGTTCTTTAAATCATAAATCGGTTATACAATTAAGAGTTGGTTTAGGATAAAAGGAGGTCAAAACGAAGATTATTTATATGCAATCTGGCATTTTTGAAAATTTAAAAACAAGCAAAATTCAACAACCTGTTTTATCCTGCATATACTCAAAGAACGATTATCATAATATAAAATTGACGAGCAAGAAAAACTAGATCAAATCCCTGTATCTTAAATATTATCAAAAAAAGGAAGGCTGTTTTCACGCCCTCCTGTCTGTCCGCACAATTATATAATCCCGTATTTGCAGTATCTCACAGAAGGTAGAGTTAGCTGATGCCTAACATGATAGCCCCTTTACCTAGTTGTTTTCGGTCTGTTCGAACTAATATACATTTTAATATCAGACTTCCCCTGCCAAATTCACATCAAAAACGAGGTTTTACAAATTTGTCATCTGGAGATGTAAAAGACAACCCCGGAACAGAACGGCGGATATCTTTATAGGCATGTTCTTTAATCAGTGAATAATCTGTAGCATCCAAAGCATAGTAATAATCATCTTTATCTGTCGATAACTTTACAGTCCAGTCAAACATATTTCCAAAGATGGTCAACTCATCTTTTGCCGGATCGAAACCGGGGAGAGCTGATTTCACCAAACTTCCATCACTATTGATAATATAAAAATGATGCTTGCTATCTACCATATACCCCAAAGTCCGACGGCTACGGAATTCAGTAATAAACACATATTCCGGCAAGACTCCTTCAGGCAACTGAATAGCTTTCACATACGGACGTCCTTTGGTGCACTTCAGATGGAACAATTTATGGTTGGCATCTAAAACCAGATATCCCTCATCATAGTCTTTACGAGTAGTTGGATTGCCCGAAGCATAGCATGCAGGAAAAGCAAACCCTTTCTGAACCAGCATATCCGTAAACAATTTGCTTTTCGCCTCATCGATACAATTCGTCTCCATACGAATAAATTCTATACCTTTATCGGTAAAACGGAATGCATCTTCGGGCATTTTCAAATCCACCCGTTTGGACATGGACTCCATCAGAAAATAGAGTCCTGTCTGGGAAGCATTGATGGCTGACGGCACACTCTTGAAAGTAAAGTTTGTCAATTGAATATCTTTCGGACTAACTGCCTTACCACAAATGGTATCAGGGAAACGTTCGTCCGCCGTAAGCTGGCGCACATAGAGAGAAGGCAACAAACTGTCTACCTGCTGTTGTGTATATGTATTGCCTTTCGTATCATAGCGGTGAAGTTGCTTATTCTCATCTAGTTGTGTAATAACAAAATCACCAAGTACGGAACTATACATAGTAAAAGGAGTTTTGACAGGCTTCAGTGTGAGAAAAGCATAACACCAAGGCAACTGCCATACAAGCAGGACAGCTACGGTAATATAAAAAAATATTTTGCTGAATCGAATCATGTTTGTTTGATTTTTTAATAATAAACATTCAATTAGTCTTGCTTACCGGCCTTGAACCGTACCACAGAAATCCACGAAAGAGAAGCGGCAAGCAACGTATAAAGTGTCAGACAGGGCAAGAAACTATTATATGCCTCCGCTCCCGGAGCCAGAAAGTAGACACGGAAAATCAATGCCGCAATAATCAGATTCAAAACCCTGCGCTTCCATGTGGGTTCCAGGCAAATCCATGAAACAAGCAGATAACCGGCAAATCCGGCAAGAAACCATGGAGCCGCAGATAATAAAACACGCTGCACCAACTCACTTGTAAAATGTTGTGGCAGATAAACTCCCATCATAATAAAACTCATAGCAAAACAGGTCACCAGTGCAAGTACGCCATAGGCCAACATTGACATGACCATTTTCTTCTGTGAATAAGGCAAATGCAAAGTAAGCTTCAAACACTTACGTTGCATCTCGGGGAAAAACTGTACGGCAGCAAGCAAGATACCGATAAGTAAAGGGACAAATTGCAACAAATCAATAAATATAGCATCCTTCTGGACCATCACTACCCATAAATGATCGATTCCCTGTATGGCAATGGTACGGCCAATACGAAGCATGGAATATCCTGTGATCCCTATCATAAAAAGAGTTGCCAGCAACCAATACCAACGCGTTTTTATCCACTCTTTATAAAATATGGCTTGTATCATATTTCTTCTATTTAGTTTACATATTAATACTTTCCGGTAAGACCGATAAAGGCATCTTCCAGACTTACATTTTCGTGCTGCAAACCAGTAAAGGGAACTTGACTTTCCTTCAACAGTTTCTCCACATCCACGGGAGGCAAAAAGGAGTACGTTTCCAAGGTTTGACGAATGACAGCCGGATGATAGCAAGTTGCCGGCAACTGAGGCTGATAACCCTCGGGCACAGTACAAGTATATCTTCTCAGCTCTTTCATCAACGTTTCAATAGGCTGTTGAATAAGGATAGAGCCATAATCCATAATAATACAATCATCAATCAACCGCTCCATATCCTGAATAATATGGGAAGTCAGGAAAACAGTCTTGTTCTCGGAACGGGCATAATCACGTAAATAATCCACAAAAAGACGGCGATAGCCCGGATCAAGTCCTAAAGAGAAATCATCCAGAATCAACAACTCCGGATTTTGTGCCAGGATCAGTCCCAATGCCACTTGCGAACGCTGTCCGTTCGACATTCTTGAGATACGTTGTCCCGGAGCTACCTTCAATTTATTCATCAAGTCATAATAAGCCTCCTTTTTCCATTGTCCCGGATAAAAAGAAGCATAAAACTTTTCTATTTGTGTGATATTCATAAACTGATATTGAACATGACCTTCCAGCAATAAACCGATATTCCTGCGTAAAGCAGGGTTCATGGTCTGAATGTTCTCACCAAAGATGCGACATTCGCCTGAACGCGGCTGAAGATAACCGCTCAATATATTAATGGTTGTCGTTTTCCCTGTACCATTTTTACCCAACAACCCCAAGATACGCCCTTGAGGAACTTCAAAACTCAAGTTCTCATAAATCTTGCGTTGACCGTAATAATGGGTCAGGTTCTTACATTCTATAATTGCACTCATGCTTTATAAATCATTTTTCGTTTGCTATTAGAAACACGCCAGGAAAAGAATAGGAATCAAGATACCGGCCACCAACTCGATTCCTCCTCTGCCCCACAATCCTTTAGGACCTTTTATCATCACTATACCGCTGACAGTGATAATAATCAGACAGACAGCAAAAGCATCGGCAAACCAAGTCCACCACTTACCCGGATTGAAATGGAGTTGTACCATGGAAGAGATCAGCGGACGGCGCTTCACCCCCTCGTAGACAGCATCTTTTGTCCGGGTGTTAATCACCAGACTTGAGCCTCCTTTCAGAAAAACCTTAATCAGATCCGGCTCCGGGTAATAATATTTAGTAAAATTTCCGGCTTCGCCCAGCGGTTCCAACAAAGTCAAAATCATCTTCTCATTAACTTTGCTCTTGTCCGACAGATCCTCTGTTATTTTATATTCCGTTCGTGTAACTGTATAATGGGGATTTATGCTATCCCTATGGTTCATCACGATACCCGAAATAGCATAAATCAAAATCATTCCCGCAAAGAAGAAAGACAGATCACGATGGATGATCCGGCTCCACTTGCGGAATGCAGTACCTTTATTCTGCGATTTCATAAGAACTGGCTTCCATATAGTAGAATGACAGATAATCTTTTCCGGTAGCAGCTTTTCTTTCTGCTATCTTTGCGCGAAAGTCCGCAATACGGGCTTCAGGGGTGCTGGCTGTTTCACCGCGTGCTTTTTTTTCCGAATCACACCCGGCAGCAGTTTCTCCATGAGATTTTTCAGTCTGTGCTTTCAGTTTAGCCTCCCAGTTTTGCAAGTAAGCTTCATCTACCCGCTGTTCCTTTAACGTTCCGGTCACTGTGACAATAGCGTTGATGCATTTGGTATCAAACGAGCCCAAAGGTCCGGCTTCCACACGAATCGTTTTGGTATCATCACTGCCCATCAGGAATATTTTTGTAGCTCCGTGCTTGCAGGTATGTGTGCAGATTCCTTCGATAGTCACCTCCTTGTTGGCCAGTGAATCGGCATGCACCAGCAGATTATCGATACTCAATGCCGCCGGAGCCGCCTGCTCCGTTTTTTCAGACTGGCTCTGTTTGTTACTGTTTCCACAAGAAGTAGTAGTTACTAAAGCTGCCATTAAGGTTGCAGCGACCATAAACTTAATTTTCATATGCTAACTGTTTTTATTTTTTAAAAAAAGATGCCCAATGAACAAACGGCATACTGGGCCGTTCCGCATTTTTTATAATATGCCGCCTGCCATTGAACAGACAAAGACAGGTTATATTGTTTCATGATGGGATAATCCCCTTGCAGACGAATCCCCACCATACTATAACTATCAGATAAATAGTCAATATTTGCCAATAAAGTCTGGGCGGACGACTTCGCGGCATTCAATCCCGGTAAAGAATATTCAGCCGATAAATTGGCATAATATCCACCGTTAGCTTCTGCGGTCAATCGTAGCAGCCTCTTCTGATACAGCAAACGGGCACGCAAAGAACTCTCCAAAACAGACAAGTGAACAAACCGGGATACGGCGTTGTAATCCGTTTCCAACCGATGGTAGATTATGTTTGGGACAATTGCTCCTCCCCATACACCTTTATCGGTCAAAAGCTTCTCCCACAAACCACTTACGGCAATCCGACTATTCGTGACCTTCATTCCCGGAGATGTACTAATTAATGCTCCATAGGAGCTTCCGCCCGCCTCTCCGTAAATATTCTCCATTCCTTTACGAACTATATAGCCTGCATCCAGTTTCACAGCAAGGTGTTCTGCCTGCTGAAGTTCCCGCATCCAGGTCACGTTTCCTTTCAAATCAGTCGTATTCAATTCCAGCAAAGTGAGATTATTGGCATTGCTCAATTTCTTGTCCATTGACATACGGTCAATTGAAACTGTGGCCGATATCCCCTTTTCCGTATCAACTGGCAGAATGCCTATGCTTCCTCCCCACCGGATGCCTTGATGCTTCGTCCCGGTCTGGTTTCCGGCGAAACGCACATAATCCATGCCCAATCCCAACATATGGTATACCGAAGTAGAGCCTTTATCTGCAAGGAATGAAATCTCACTTTTCTGCTGATAAAGCCGGAAATCTGCGGAAACTCCCAAACGATATGTCCCCAGACGATATCCTGCTCCCAAAGCAAAAGAGAGATCGGAAGCTGTATTACGTGGACGCGGATCTTTATCCCGATAATTATGAGACGCTCTGTAACCACCGGTGATTCCCCATGTCCAGGAACCTGACTCACTGGCGTAACCTCCATTGAAATAATAAGTTTCTCCCTTCAGGAAACCACCAATGGAATCACCAGTCACGTAAGGAGCTATCAATTTCCAGTCTATATTTTCATTCCATAACACATTCTCCTGCTTCTCACTCCTGTATCCTGCTGAACCGAATACACGATCACGTTCCGAAAGAATAACGAAGGAATTGACATCTACCCCGATACGGGTATCCTTATCACCTTCCTGTTTCAAAGATGCTTTTCCTTTATCATGATAAGCTCCATTTACGTCCAGCCTTGTCCATGTATACGGAGTATAGCAATAATAAAGTGCCGGATTCTGCCATATCTCGCCACGAAATCCGGTCGCAAATGAAGCGGTACGGATTACCTTATCGGACAGGGAGAGTGTGTCGGTAGTCTGCCCGAAGGCTTCCTGCCGACTCTCCACAAATAAAGCAATCAGCAACATAATGATAATTCGGATTAGCATCATGAATAATAAAGATTTATATATCAATAAGACGGATTCAATTATTTGTTAAACAGGCTCGGAGTAGCCGCAGGTGTGAAATCAACGGTAGAGTTATTTGTATCCTGCAATACTTCCCGATCACCATCCTTGTAGGCGGCTTTACGCATTACGCACTTTCCGATGTTTTCTGCAACGGTATTGTTCATACCGATATAAGTATGCCCCATATCCAGCCCGGTAGAGGTTACATTCCACTGCCATTCATTGGAAGCACCTACATTTACAGCATCAATCACCCATTCATTGGGGAACTTATATTTGCTTTGCGGTTTACTGGCTGTTCCATTTTGCATAATATACGTATAGTTGTATGCATAGTCTGAAATATACTTTTCTTTAGTCATACTTTTGGGTAATCTGCCAATAGCATAAGCGCGATTTCCCTGTTTATTCAACACCCAGATAGTTTTGGAATAACAATAATAAACATCCAGATTGGGAACAGCCGGATTATCCACATCTTGCTTTGATTCAATATACCACTCAAAATTGGCTTTACTTAAATCTATAGAATTCGGATTAGCCTCTTTATGATTGATCGCATTGTCACAAAGGATAAAGGATTCTCCCGGTTGTACCGGATAATCTGTTCCACTGCCCGGTACTGCTACAACAGAGCCTACCGCAATAGCTTCATCCATGATATCCGGATCTACCGATTGATATTTCTGAGTAGTTTGGAATTGTGATTCCATAAATATCAATCCATCCGCATACAAAACTTTATCCGAGTTATTATAGATACGTATATACTGGTCGCCATTATATTGCTTACCTGCTTCATTATAGGTTCCGGGAATAAATATCTCGGCAATCACAAAATCAGGGTCACCTGTATTGAGTACATGAACCTTCAGTTCCAGCTTGTACGACCCTCCAGATACGGCCACATTCTGTTGTACTCCCTGTACATCGACTTCCACCGGAGTTCCATTCTGTGAGTAAGTTCCCTTACCAATGAAAGTTACATTATACAACCCGTCCGCCAGTTCAATACTCTGAGCCGGATAGGTAATGTCTGTCTTGACAGATGTATTTACATTTTCAAAAGTATAGGTTCCACCGGTCAGTTGCAGCCCCTCGATAGTTGTATCTACAGTAGTGGTAATACCTACAGTGGATATGCTCACTTTGTCATCATCACTACATGCGGTAAATCCCAGCATTGTCGCAAAAAGGACTAACATTGTCAATTGATTCTTTTTCATCTTCATCTCTATTTTATTGTTCATTTACTAAAAAGTTAAGTTCATTTCCATACCGAAATAAGGCGATTCGGACGTTCTCCGTTGCAGTACGCCCCGTAACGTATAATCAGGATAAATACCCAAAAGCCGGTTTACATAAAAAGCCAGATTCAGATACTTACCGATCCGTTTACTCGCCTTCAAATTGATATCCATATAAAAAGGCACGGTAGTACGCTCAAAATAAGTGGCTGAATATTTCTCCACCAGATGCTGTAACTGAATATTGTTTTTATCCTCTTCGCGAAACGGATGCGTTTCACCGGATTGATCTATATAGCTTACCGGCACGCCATTATTCCACAAGTTCCGTCTGTTGGTATACCAAGTGCATTGTGCCGACGTAGAGAAAGTAAGTCCCAAACGCTGTATATAGGTATCAAACATAAAGTTCGTATTGAATGCCTGGCTTTCTGTTCCGTTGTCCCCATTGTACAATCCCACATATTTCAGCTGTTTATTGTCCAACAATATAGAAGAGGCCTTATATTGAGGAGAATCCGAATTATAAATTGTCTTTATCCAGGCTCCATACATAGTGACGCGAGTCTTGAGCGATTCTATTCGTTTGGAAGCGAACTGAAACTCCACTCCTTCTTTACACACCTTCATTACATTACCTTGTGTGGAATACACATCCAGATTATATTCATTTGTATAAGTCAACTGAGAAAGTTCTGGAGGAGCCGTCAATGCTGATCCGTCGATACTAGCAGGATCATATAGTTTATATGCCAATGACCTATAATAAGTGATATCATCAAAAGCATTATTCATCCGTTCGCGGAAATAAGTTATCGACAGGCGGTTTCCCTTATAGCTGACGTCGGCCCGCACTTCCCATTTCATGTTACGTGCTGGTTCCAATTGATAGTTTGTATTATCCCATTTATATGTCATCATATTGATACGGCGATAATCCGGATTGGTATGGTAATAATTCAACTGAATCAAATCTACATACTTAAAATCCGGATATAGCTGTGCGGTGGTCGGCATACGGCTGATCCAGCCCAAACCTCCCGAAAAGGCAACATCCCATCCGTTTGATACCGGTAAACTCCATTGCAAGTCCAGACGAAGATCGGGATATATCTTGCCCTGCATCTTATATTTAGTGTCCAGCCCCAATAAAGACTGCAAACGGATACCAGCCGTAAAAGCCAATTTATGTCTATTTACAGGAAGATTCAACACCTCCTCGGCATAGAAGGCGAAAGGTTGCAGCCCCGGTATATCCTTAAAACGGCGAGGCCGTGTACTCAAACTTTCACTGATGGGCCGTGTCACATCGAATACCTGGCCTTCTCCCAAATTCTTCTGATAATTCCATTCCATCCCCATATTCATCGCATTCTGTAATACCCCCAACGGGAAAGCCAACCGCGTACGGGCGGAAGCCGTAACATATAAAGGTTTACCATCAATATCCATCTGTGCCACATAATTATAAGGTAGATAGATGCCATCAAACTCTCCGGTTTCTGTCTGAGTAGCAATAGCTGCCGGACGATTCAGAGAAACGGACTTTATTTCACGCATCTTCTCCCACTGCTGACTGACAGAAGTAGTCACACCAACCTCACGAATCCATAAATGGGCCGGAAACTTCATGCTCCATTTCCCCGCTATCTTCAGGCTGTTAAAGTCCGATTTATAAGAATCTTCCTTTACTGTCGCATCTTTATCCCTCTTCGCATCATCAAACGAGCCGGTATAATCGGAACTGATATTCCAATGAATATTACGTTCATTCCATAACCATTTGCCATCCAAGCGGGCGGAAGCAGTAAGGCGAGTGTAATTTTTCACACTGTTACGCGGATCTATTTTGGACTCCAAATAGTTTAAATCAGCATTCAACACATAACGCCCGTTCCCATCCAGCCGAATTCCCTTGCCTACAGAAAACAGTTTACTGGTTTTATCAGCCTTAAAACGCGCAGACAAGGGGCTCTCATTCATTTTACGCTGAATGATTACCGCACCGTTTGCCACATTACCATAAGCCACGGAAGGAATGCCACGAATGATTTCCACCTTCTCAATATTATCGGTTGAGATGGTACGCATATCCATCCCTTTTGACATTGTGCTCGTTGCATTCACTGCGGAAGTACTGTTTGGCATATATTGCAGATTCGCATCCGTATTCTGGGAGATACCATCAATATAAAATCCAACTCCCAATGAAGAGATATCCTCCGTCTTACCTGTTTCACGTATCCGGATCAGATTGGCCTGCCCCATCTGAGGATCAGCCGACTTTCCTCCAGGTACTAATTCCATCAAGTCACTGAAACTGCTGGGCTGAAGATGTTTCATGGCTGTACGGTCAACGATAGAAGCGCTGGTAGCGCGTTTTGATTCAGAAGCGGTCACCACTACCTCGTTCAGCGCCATGACCGAAGGTTTTAAATAAAAGATTGCTGAAATATCCCCAATGACCTTCACTTCTTTTTCTGTAGAATCATATCCTAAATAGGATACAATAACCCGATAAGTTCCAGGATGGATATGTAGAAGTTCAAAATGTCCATTCGCATCTGTTATTCCCCCATAAACAATCTGCTTATCCACAAACAATTGAACTGTAGCGTAATCCAACGCTTTATGAGTCTGCTCATCCAGTACAGTTCCCCGAAATACAAATGTCTGCCCCCATAAAAGAGACACATTGCTACAAATTATAAATAAAAAAATATATGTAATCTTACAAATCATTTCATTCTCTATTGGTTTGCAAAATTACAATTCATAAAAGCTCGGCACAATCCCCATTTCTAGGTATATACTAAATTATACATAGATCGGAGATACCTACATGACGGTATACAATTTACAAATAAAATCACTTTCACCTAAACTTTATATTCACATTTTTTTTCAATGATAAGATAAATACATCTACTTTTTACCTGTTTCAATGGGGAAAATGCCACGCCATATAAATACAGTTCATTATCAACATATTACCCCATAAGCAATGGTATGAAAGCATAATGGCATACAACTTTATATTACAAATCCATTGGCAGAATATTTATATCCGGCAGTCAAGGCACATCAGGTTTATTAAGTAATATCTATCCTTCAAATATTAAATTAGCAAGTGAAGAAAAGCAACTGCAAAAAACACTATATTTGTGGAAATGAATTCAAATTAAACAGTTAGATTATGGGAACTTTAGGTTGTATCAATGACATGATGAGAAGAGATAAAGAAAATCGTGAACTACGAAAAGCAGGAAAGGAACGCTTAAATGAAATTCGAAACCGACTGGTTGATTTGAACAAAAAAGAGCACTCCTCCCATCTATCCCTTGAGCAATTAGAAGAGATCAGAATAAAAACGCAAGAAAAAGAAGAAGCGGAAACTAACCAGCTCTTCAAAATAAAATTAATCATGTTAGGAATCGTTCTGATATCAGGAGCTCTGGTATGGATAGGGATTACCTTCTTTTTTTTAAATTCTACTCTCTATTTTCTTCCTTATTCCTTGAAAAAACCAATAAGAATTCTTATATTTGTGATACCAACTTGGAATAACCTTAAAAACAGATAGATATGAAAAGAATATTATTACTACTGGTTTTATGTTTAAACATAAGTATGGTGCTTGGACAAGAGTATAAAAATTGGGATAAATATGATATAGAGGGATTCTATACGATTGCCAAATCAAAAGCAGAAGCCAAGATTAGCAAAAATGTATTGAGGGAAGGAGCAGATTATTATATTCCTACCGAAATGGATGACCAAGTATTCCCAAGCGGAATCAGTAAAAAGATCACTCCCAAGCTGTACAAACTAAAAGACACCGAGATTTATGTCTTTTTTACTTTTCCACCATTCCTGTATGATTCAGACAACGGAATGATAGAAATAAAAAACAATAAAGGAGTTTTTTATAAAAGTCCGACAAATCCTTAAAAATGATTTAAACGAGAAATATCATATTTGTTTTGAGGCATGGAACAATGATCTGATAACAATCTTAATCTGGTTTGTTACTACCCGACCGCTCTTCCGCAAAACACTTCTTTCGGATAGAGAATACATTATTTTCACAACGTTAAAATATTCTGCAAAATAATATTTTTTCTCATCTGTTCATATTTAAGTCCTATTAAGAAAAGTTGAAAAGAGAATAGTAATTCATATTCTCTTTTCAATTGTGTAATCAAATAGAATTCCTCATAAATTCCATCCAGAAGTACTTTCCTGAATTTTCCATAGCCGGGCATAAAGACCATCTACCCGAATCAATTCATCATGTGTTCCTTGTTCCTTAACTTGACCATCGTCCAAAACAATTATCCGATTAGCATTCATGATTGTCTTGAGCTTATGAGCGATAGTTATAACAGTACGACCTTTGATGAGAGTATCGATGGCCTTCTGCATTTCCACTTCATTTTCAGGGTCAAGCGAGGCAGTTGCTTCGTCCAATAGAATGACTTGTGCGTCTTTCAGAACAGCACGAGCAATGGATATACGCTGTTTTTCTCCTCCGGATAAAGTACAACCGCCTTCACCTATCATCGTGTCATAGCCTTGCGGCAACTGCATGATAAAATCATGGCAACAAGCTTTTTGGGCTGCGACAATAATTTCATCATCCGTTGCACCAGCCTTACCAAAACGTATGTTGTTGCGTACCGTATCTTGAAACAGATAGACATCCTGGAATACCATAGAGATATGACTCATCAAACTTTCCGGATTTATTTTATCCATCGGGAGATCACCAAAAAAAACACGTCCTTTCTGTGGGTCATAAAAACGGGCGCAAAGTTTCATTACTGTACTTTTTCCACTTCCGGAAGGACCGACAAGGGCAGTCAATGAGTTTTTGGAAAGCGTAATTGAAACATCATGCAGGACTTCCTTGTCCCGGTAGGCAAATGAAACATGTTCAAAACATATATCACCTGTAACCGGAGATTGCAGTTCTCCTCTCATTTCCGGCTCATCCATCAGTGTTAAAATACGCCCTCCAGCAATGGAGAAATAACGAAACTCGGCAAAGTTGGTCAAGGCAGAAGTTAACGGGTCAAACACACGAGATCCTACTACAAGAAACAGTATAAAAATAGGCAACGAGAGATCTCCACTCAATAGCAAATAAGTACCGCACAGTACCATCAATGTCAGCCCGGCACGCACCAAAGCAATGGAAAGCAGCACAAACGGGCCTAACTGTGCCTCCTGACGGATACAGGCACGGCGCAGTTCTGCAAACGCATCACGCAACCGGTCAAAATGGGCTCCCAACAAATTGTAAGCTTTCACCACCCGGATACCTTGCAGATATTCTTCAAATCGGCTTCCAGCATTAATTTTGGCCTGAACCTGACTTCCACTCAATTTTTTCTGCACACTCGTACTTACCCACAAAATGAATAAAGCCAGTGGTAAAGCGGCAAACATAGCAACAGCCATCCGCCAATCTATCCATATTAGTGAAGCAAAAGCTAGTACAGGCATAACTACAGCCCCCATCAGTTGAGGCAAATGATGGGATATTCCGGTTTCTGCCATTGAAAAATCGGTAATAAGCATAGACGACAAGTCACCGGGATCACGTTGTGAAAGAAATCCTAACGAGAGCTTCCGCAAGTGTTCTGCCAAAGAAAGACGTCCCGAAGCACTCATCTCATATGCCCCTCTAAAATTGGAACGATAGGAAGCTCGTTCCGCTAACGCCATGACTATCATATAACAAGCCATCACTCCGAATATATACCACAAACGAACCGTGTCAAGTGGCCGGCCACTTCCATCGAACGTATTAAAAACAATACGTACCGCCTCAATAGAGAGGCAAAACGGCACAATATTAATCAAATTGGCAAGCACTGTTAAACCTACTGGTCTACAAAGACGTTTCGTATGACCAATTGTAATGTTTTTGATCGCATTCATACCTGTTCCTTTCATTTACGTGCGATAATATACATTTCTTCTTTATTATGAACAACCTGAATGGTTGAAAATCCGGCCTCTATCAACAAATCCTTCAAATCTCCGGCTGTATATACCACCATTCCTTTTATCCGTTCAGTCCACATTTTTCCGAGTTCAGGACTGCTTGCTTCCAAGCCGACAAGGAAGCATCCTCCTTTTCGTAAGACTCGTACCACCTCAGCCAACGCTATCTCTATGGGCGACCAAAAATAGACTGTTTCAAAAGCAGTAACAGCATCAAATGTCCCGTCTTTGTATGGCAAGGAGCACACACTTCCTTGCTGTATGAAACATCGTTTATTCAATTCTTTCACATTGTATTTGCTTGCAAAAACTACACTCTCTTCCGATAAATCTATACCATAAACCTTTCCTTGAGGACATTGTTTCAACAAACGATTCAGGTTGGCTCCACCTCCGCATCCAATATCTAGGACAGTCCATTGCGGTTGCCAGTTTACCTGTTTCATACCACGACGGGCCAAAGAAGCATGAAAACGATTCATTCCCCATAAAATCATCCGACCCCAAAAACCTTTCGGACAGCTTGTATTCTGCAAAATACTGTTTAATAAATGCTTGTTTCTCATATCAATATATGTTTAATTCTTGTTTAACGACCAATGGTAAGCGTTTCTATAAGCATCCCACATACTTTTATATACCCCCTCTTTCACAGATAAAATATTATGTTTTCCACATTGCACAATCCGGCCTTCTTTCATGACAACAATCTGATGAGCTGATACAATAGAAGACAAACGGTGAGCTATTACAATAACCGTCTTGTCTTTTATCAAAGACTGCAAGGCCATTTGCATCTTATACTCGTTTTCCGGATCAGCAAAAGCAGTGGCTTCGTCCAGTACTAGTATCGGCGCATTCTTCAAGATGGCGCGTGCCACGCATATCCGTTGCGCCTCACCGCCCGAAAGAAATATACCTTTATCCCCAATTTTAGTATCATAACCATCTGGCAACCGTTCTATGAAATCATGGCATTGGGCGGCTTCAGCAGCAGCTATCACCGCTTCTTTACCGGCAGAAGGAGAACCGATGGCAATGTTTTCATACAGCGTATCATAAAACAAGAAAGTGTCTTGAAAGACAAACGATACGGTATCCATCAACTCTGCTGTTGCTATTTGCTTGATATTCACACCACCGATAAGGATTTCGCCCTGCTCTACATCCCAAAAACGCGGTATCAAGTTGGCTACCGTCGATTTACCGCTACCAGATGGTCCTACGAGCGCAGTTATTTCCCCTTGCTGTGCCTTGAAATTGATATCATGCAAAACTTTCGTCCGTGTTCCCTGTTCTGTGTTCTCATAAAAAAATGACACATGACGAAATTCTATATCATACCTCTCCGGCACTTGTGGATGTTCCGGCTCGGGAATAGGTTGCCTCTCCAGTATGCGGTCAATACGTGCTACCCCCTCATTGATTTCCCGTGTGTTCCCACCCAAGAAAGTCAGTTTGTAAATAGGTGAAGCCACACCTGGTCCCATAATAATAAAAAACAACCATACCGCAGCCAGTGACAAAGATTGCGGGTTGGCATTCAGCAACAGGATACCCATTGGAAGAATGAATGTCACCATTGAACCAAGCAGAACAGTAAAGGCAATCATCCCGTTCTGGTAGGTATCACAGCATTTCAAAGCAAATGTCTTGTATGCCTGTATCTCTGCATTGAACTGGCGGAACGAGTATACACTTTGCCCAAAAATCTTTACTATAGGCATTCCACGAACATATTGTACAGCAGAAGTACTCATCCTTTCCTGTGCATCGTAATAGACACGCATAAACTCCTTCGCTTTCTTTCCCATAAAATTGGAAAATTGCAGGAAAAGGCTTAATACGACAACTGTCAAACACGCCACTGTCAACCATACATTTAATGAGAAGAAAATGACAAACATCACTGCCACCGTAGCTATCACATTTACCAAATCGGGGATAGTATGTGCAATGAATCCCTCTATCTTCTCGATGTTCTGATCCATCGTTTTCTTGATGGACCCGATGGAAGTGTTGTTCAGATAGCCCAACGGAAGTTTACCGATATGTTCGGATAAACGGACACGCAACCCATACAAGATTCGGAATGCGGCTACATGAGAGGACATAAGGGCAGCGTACAGCAAAACCAATCCGCCGACAAGTCCACCCAGTGCGATCCATCCCCAACGTATCATTTCAGTTCCATTTGCCAAAACAGGATTGCTGCCATGCAACAACAACTCTTTCAGCACCTCATAGACAGCCCAATAGGGCACAAGCATACACATGGCACTACCTACCGACAGCAAACCTGCCAGCAGAAGCAACCCTTTCTTCTGTCCCGCAATCTCTAACAAACGGGGCAATCCTTCTTTCTTCTTTTTCATATAATTGTACTATATCAAACGGATTATTAGTGAACGGTATTCAAATTTGTTCATAAAAAAAGGAGGAAACCTCCGTAAAGACTTCCTCCTTTCCTGCTGCCTTACTGTAGCAACCAGTCTGTATATACAAATTTTACCTGTCATATTCGAATAATGGCCCTCCAACCTTGGATCTCAAATAGAATATAATTGTGTAAAATAGCTTTCATTTCCTGTTTCGCTATTGAATGCCTCAAAAGCTCCTCAAACATAGTAAACATCCATACAGTATGCAAATGGATTATAAAATCGGGAATAGCTATATTTATCATCGGGTACTTTCTCTGCATCACCGTAAACCAGACTTTGACTAATTCGGTTGAACGGTCTGTATAATTCTCCCGAAAACGTTCCAATGAAGAACCTTGCGCACGAAATAACAGTATTTTCATCAATCTGTGGTGGGTGTCATACAAGGAAATATATTCGTTTATACAGGTTTCTAAGTATTCTTCCGACCTCATCATCATAATATCCTCGCCCTGTATTCCATGATGTTCCTGCAACAGCATTTCCAACGCATACAAAACCGGACGAACAACTTCATGAAACAGCTCATCCTTACTTTTAAAGTAGTTGTAAATATTTCCCACCCCAACACCTACATCCACAGCTATCTCACGCATGGAAGTCTTGGAATAACCTTTCAACTCAAATTGTTGTTTGGCTACATCCAAAATACGGCTACGTATGTTATCCTTTAATATTTGCATGTATAGTCAGTTGTGATTCTGTTTTTATGATGGCAAAGGTAATGAGCTTATCATTATCTGACAATACCTATTTTTAGGGATTTTACCCTCTCTAAAAACTACAAACAGGTTTCTATAGCCTCAGCCAAATCTTCATAACTTGCCAACGGGTTATCCGTGAAAACACTACGGATAACCAACTCTTTATCTATGACATAAACACGAGGTATCCCCGATTTAGCAAACTGATAGTATACCGTGCGGTTTTCTTGGGCCGAATAGGGCAAAGTCAAATGATTTTCGTCCCAATAACGGACAATCTCTGCCGAACTCTCTTCCCTGCTAATACAAACCATCCGGATTCTTTGACCGTAATCCGTATATATTTTTTGCAGCACAGGAAGTTCTTTCCGGCAGTCCGGACAACCCGTATGAAAAAACACAATCAAGGAAACCTCTCCTTTCAGGGTTTCGGAAGTTATTATTTGTCCATCATCCATTACCACAGAAAAAACAGGAATGTTCTCTCCTGTTTGTAAATCAACAGTACCTTCCTCCACATCATCATCAATACACGCTATAAACATTACACAGGTCCAAAACAGAAAACAGACCGTTTTTATACAATTCTTCATTTTCATTTCTATTTTTCTTCTTTACAAAGATAACATGATTTTCATGAAATTACTACTTTTGCAGCATGAAACAAGAATTAAAAGAAAACCAAGGACTACCTGCCTCCTTACTTTGGACGCTAGCAATTATTGCGGGAATCTCCGTTGCCAATTTATATTATAACCAACCTTTATTAAATCGCATCAGCCGTGATCTCCAAACATCCGAATTCACCGCCAACCTGATAGCAATGATTACCCAAATAGGTTATGCCATCGGATTGCTGTTCATTATTCCTTTGGGAGATTTATTTAAAAGGAAAACCATTATTCTAATCAATTTCACAGTCCTAGTCGTTTCATTACTAACCATCGCACTGACTCCTTATATCCATCTCATTTTATTTGCCTCTCTGCTGACCGGCATTTGTTCGGTGATGCCACAAATCTTTATCCCCATAGCTGCACAATTCTCCACCCCCAAAACCAAAGGAAGAAATGTAGGCATGATTGTATCAGGGTTACTGACTGGTATTTTGGCTTCGCGCGTAGTCAGCGGAATCGTCGGCGAATATTTGGGATGGCGGTTTATTTTCTTTGTAGCGGCGGGAATGATGGTGATATGTCTCATCATTATCATGCGTGTACTACCCGATATGCCATGTAATTTTAAAGGGAAATATAGTGATCTGATGAAATCCTTGTTTTCATTAGTGATAGAATACCCCCAGTTACGTATTTCTTCCTTACGTGCCGGAATTGCTTTCGGTTCATTCCTAGCTCTGTGGACTTCGCTGGCATTCAAAATGGGACAAGCTCCTTTCTTTGCAGGAAACAATATTGTAGGGTTATTAGGATTGTGCGGCATAGCAGGAGCTCTCACCGCCTCGTATATAGGAAAATATGTACATGTTTTGGGAGTCAAACGACTGAATTACATAGGTTGTGGCTTGATTTTTGTGGCGTGGTTCTCACTTTATTTCGGTCAGGACTCTTACGTGGGTATCATCACCGGAATTTTTATTATAGATATAGGTATGCAATGTATCCAATTGAGTAATCAGACTACGATTTTCGCCCTCAACCCGAAAGCAGCCAACCGTATTAATACCATTTTTATGACAACTTATTTTATAGGTGGTTCCGTAGGTACATTCCTTGCCGGAACATTCTGGCATTGGTTTGGATGGCAAGGAGTAGTAGGAACAGGGATCGCATTAACAGCCTGTTCCTTTATGATAAATATCTTTGCAAAAAGATAAATCAAGAATCCATATCACTCAGATGCAGTTCCAGCGCCTTGACGGAAATATAAATCTCGCGGACAGAAATGCCTAAAGAAATAATGAGCAGCACCAATGCCAGTCCAAAAATATATACGGATATGAGGTAAAGCTGTATATACATTAAAAACATACTGACCACGCAAAGCAACAAGCTCCCGATACCTGTCACCTGCATAGCACGTGTCAGATAAAGGCGTTTGCGGAGATTAGAAATCTGTGCTGCCGTAACCGCCGAATGATTTTCACGATACTGATCCTTCAACGTGCGTACTAACTGGGCATATGACAGAAAACGATTGGTATATGCCAGCATAATCAGCGATATGGCTGAGAACAATAAAGCAGGAGTTGTTAAATCTATTTCCATTTTTATAGGTATTTCAAAGTTAGAATATTGCAAAGATAAAGTAAATATCCCGATATTCTCCTTCCTTTTTACAATGAAAGGAATATCTTTGCAATAAAAATAATTCCAATAAACTAATATGCAAACCATAAAATTATACATAAAAGACTGGTTGGCTATCCATCCTTATATCCAACAACAGACTACAGACAGATATTTTGTCGATCTGGCTAACCGATTATACTCCACTTGTACGATAAGAGAGATTCCCGAATCCATTAAAAAGAAGTTATGTCTTTACACCGCTGCCTATTTTGAAGATGTCATTTCAGGTTTAGGTCTATGGCAAGCATTCATCAAAAAGCATCTGGAACTATATGATACGTCACTTCCTTTCTATACCATCCGACCGGATTATATAAAAGATGAGATCAATGAGGAAGATATCCGTTTCATCATTTGGAACACTTTAGAGAAGGCTCCATATAAACATCTGTATATCAATCCGATGGACAGGAATATCGAAGAAACTGCACATTTATTTTTCCGGATATTGGATGAAGAATATGAAACGGCTCCCGCCAATGCCACGTTACAGGAGTTCTTTATGGATTTCAAAGGAAAAGAGGACGCAAACCATAAACTACGCTGGCTGTTCGGACATACTTATCTCACAGAACCATCTGTACAAGAATATATTGCACAGGTTACAGAAACCGACAAATTCATCATTCCATGTGGCCCCCTTGCCCTGTTTCTTCATGAATGGATTGACCTGCTGACCAACGGAGAAACCGAATGTTGGGAAGAGATAGAAGGACTATACCCTGCCATTCCCGAAATATCGGACGAGATGAAGGAAAGGAACCACCATACCTATCAATTGTTCACGCAAGGCACAAATGGTGCCCGTATCGTATATCTGAAAAGCTATAAAGAACTACACAGTTTCCTTACCCAAGTATTACAATGGCCGGACGATTCCAATCACACTTTGCCCCAAATGAAGGAACATAAGGATTTCATCATGATGGTAAATTCCGAAAAAGGTATTCTATTGGCGAAGGATATATGCAAATACATCAGTGATCCTCTTAACCCGATGTATGATGCCGCAACAGCTGCCCAAGAGGCATTCAGCCTGCTTACTATCCCGACCAAATGTCCGCCGGACCTGATGGAATATTTAATAAACAACCACTATATCCCCGATGCACAATTCCCCGAATTTGGTGAAAAGGAACTGGTTCAAAAGAATGCGGACTTTATAGCCCGCCATTCCTTATTGTATTACTACAGGGGAGATTAGACCCTCCCCACCGCTACTTCGTTCACCAAAGGTCTACCTTCAACAAAGTCTTTCACGTTTTGTAGAGTAGTATGAGCAATATTCGTCATTGCCTCTTTGGTAAAAAAAGCCTGATGTGAAGTTACAATCACATTATTGAAAGACAGAAGACGAGCTAAAGTGTCATCATCAATAATCTTATCAGACTTATCTTCATAAAAATAAGGCTCTTCTTCCTCGTATACATCCAGACCGGCATATCCCACTTTTTTGGTCTTCAGCCCCTCTATCAAGGCATTGGTGTGAATCAACTGCCCACGCCCCGTATTGATAATCATCACCCCATCTTTCATTTTACTGATGGAATAATCATTAATCAGATACTTTGTCTGTTCTGTCAAAGGACAATGCAGGGAGATGATATCCGAACTATGATAAAGTTCATCCAAAGTACAATAAACCACCTGATGTTCACGGGCAAAATTGTAATCGGGATAAAGATCATATGCAAGAACATTCATACCAAATCCACGTAATATCTGAATTAAAATCTTGGCAATCTTACCCGTACCGATAATTCCGGCAGTCTTGCCATGCATATCAAATCCCATAAGTCCATGCAAAGAAAAGTTTCCGTCACGTGTGCGCATTGTGGCACGAGGAATCTTACGATTGAGTGACAACATCAATGCCACTGTAAATTCGGCAACAGCATATGGCGAATATGCCGGTACCCGTACCACTTTCATCTTACCTGCCGTTGCCGCTAAATCCACATTATTATAACCAGCACATCTTAAAGCCAGCAGTTTAACACCATTATCCGCCATTGCCCGGATAACTTCGGCATCAGCCGTATCGTTTACGAAGATGCAAACCACATCCACTCCTTTGGTCAACACCACGTTATTCATATTCAAATGGCCTTTGTAATACCTGATATCAAAGCCAAACTTCTCATTAGCCTCCGTAAACGAGTGTTCGTCGTAGGGTTTCGTGTCGTAAAAAGCTATTTTATAAGCCATAATTATTTTTTATTTATAGTTCATATAAATAACAAAAACACGTCCCTTACTGTTCACATACAGACTTATAGTTTTTTCAGTTCTGTGTACAGGCACTGCACAGGGAGTCCCATCACATTGAAGTAACTACCCGAAATTCCACAGACACCAATGAAGCCTATCCACTCTTGTATACCATAAGAACCAGCCTTATCCATCGGCTTGTAAACCCGAATATAATAATCGATCTCCTCATCGGACAATTCTGCAAACGTTACTTCTGTTACAGCAGAAAAACTTCTCTGAGTCCTGGCAGTAGTCAGACAAACCCCAGTTATCACCTGATGGGTCTTGCCAGAAAGCTTCCACAACATCTGCCGTGCATCATCCTCGTTATGAGGCTTGCCCATGACTACACCGTCCAACCATACAATGGTATCAGCAGTAATAATCAATTCGTCCGGATGCATGGTATTCCGGTAAGCAGCCGCCTTCTCGCAAGCTATATACAAAGGAATTTCCTCTGCTTTCAATGTATCCGGATAGATTTCCTCTATGCCGGGTAGTGTTTTTACCTCATATTTTATACCTAAGCCGGATAACAATTCTTTGCGGCGCGGAGAATTGGAAGCAAGGATTATTTTATATTTTTCTAAATTTTCCAACATAGCTTTTCTTTATTTCATTACCACCCGAAGGCTCTTTCATGAGCCATCCATTTTCCTTGAGCTTTCAAAACCTGTTCCACCACGTCACGGCCACATCCATACCCCCCATTACGATGAGAAATATAAACAGCTGTTTCTTTTATCTCAGGTGCCGCATCAGCAGGACAACAAGGTAGCCCACACAAACGCATCACTTCATAATCGGGAATATCATCGCCCATATAGAGTATCTCCTCGTCCTGCAATCCATATTTTTCCTTCAAATGGGCATACTCCCGGGTCTTTACCGCAGCAGCCAGATAAACATCCTTGATACCCAGCCCCTCATAACGCTTACGCACCGCCTCGGTATTTCCACCAGTAATGATGGCAACATGCAGCCCGCATTTCACAGCCAACTGTAATGCATACCCATCCTTGATATTAACCGTACGCATGGGTTCACCATTGGGGTGCAAATAAATAGTTTCCGCACTCAATACCCCATCGACATCAAATACCAATGCCTTTATTTTCTTTAAATCATAGTTTATCATACCACTTATGAGTTCTTTCCCTCTTTATTTGTCTGAATAACAGACAAAGGGAGATCATGAATACTTTTACTTATCTTTTCGTACAATTCCTGCAAAGACTCCTCATCCGCCAACATCTCCAAATGTTTGCTTATTACGTTTTCATCGTAGCGTACAGCCGGACCTGTCTGCGCCTGTGTGGGAGAAAGTTCATGTACTTTGCCGGCAGTTTCGTCTATCAGCGGAAGCATCACTTCAAAAGAAATCCCCTGCTTTTCCAGTATATGTGAACTTAATGCATACATATGGTTAGCAAAATTACAAGCAAAGACTGCCGCCAGGTGCAAATGCCTACGTTGACCGGAAGTCACTTCATACACTTTAGGACTGAGACGAACTGCCACCATACGCAGCACTCCCACTTCTGCCGGAGCAGATGCTTCTATAAAAAAAGGTACGGTATTGAAATCAACTTCACGCTGCTTGCTAAAAGTCTGCATAGGATAAAGTACCCCATAGCGTTTTACCAACCCCTTCCATAAATCCATAGGCATACTACCCGCCGTATGTACAAACAAAGCCTGCTCCCTTCCTTTCACCAATACAGGAGCCAATTGTCGCAAAACTGCATCTTTCAGCGCTACAATATACAAATCGGCATCCCGACGTATCTCATCCGGCACAATTGTGTAGTCTACTAAAAGTCTGTCAGCCAATGCAGAAGCAGACTCCTCTGTACGGCTGTATACCTGCAAAATAAGACACCCTGCCTTTTGTAAAGCGATTCCCAAATGGGTAGCCACATTGCCGGCTCCTATCAGAACTATTTTCATCATCGGGTCGAAACTAAATATAAAATAACTCCTAACAACAACAAAGCCGCCGGCAACAAATAAGCAGACATCTGCCCCAACAAAGCTATCACCAAACTGATATTCAATATCAGCCATATACCCGCCAATACAATTCCTACTGACTTATCGGCCTTGAACCAAAGGAAAATAACAGCTGCATACAGTAACAGATTGTCTTTCTGCATAACCCATGGCAACCCGTGTGAGGCAAATCCTATAAACTTATCGATCAGATAAAGCATACCCATCACAATGAGAAACACCGCAGAAGCTTTATACGTATCCTTATGATTGACAGCAGCCACGTTTACTTGCCTCCAAATTTATTGATGTGAATTTTCTCCCATTGCAAATGGTCCTCATTAAAAGGCTTGCGTTCCATGCCCTTATGTCCTACCGCTATAATGGAAACCACCTGCAACTGCAACGGAATATCAAGCAGCGTATGCACGTATTCACCCGAGGGCATCCCGGTAGCGGTAAAACGTTCACGCACCTGTATCCAACAACTTCCCAACCCCAAATCTTCTGCCTGCAACTGGATCATTATGGAAGCAATTGCCGCATCTTCAATCCAAACATCACTAGCCAACGGATCAGCCATCACAACTACAGCCATAGCAGCATCCGCTAGAAAAGCTGCCCCCATCTCCTTACAATGGGAAAGTTTTTCCAGCATATCCTTATCATCTACCACAAGAAACTGCCAGCAATTGCTACGTTTAGAAGACGGAGCCATCAAAGCAGCCTTCAACAAAGCAACCACCTCTTCCTGTGTCAACTCTTGATCCGTGAACTTACGCATACTGCGTCTGTTCTTTATTAAGTCACTAAATTGTTCCATAATATACTCAGTTAATTTATTTTTCTGCACAAATATACAACTAGAATGTGGATTGATAAACAAAAAACAATAAATTTGCAATTAGAGATGCCTGTCAGATTAAGTACATATCGCAAAGGAAATGCCATTCCCCCTCTGCCTGGAACAAACATTTTCCATTCTACCGAGTTGTTTCATGTCTTTGAAATGACTCGGGGATACGAACCTCTGCTTATCGTAGCCTATATAGGAAACCGTCCTGTAGGCAAACTGCTGGCTGTCATCCGGAAGAGTATGCGCTTGTTCCCCCCCGCAATCATCAAACGATGCGAGATTTATGGCACAGGCGAGTATTTTGATGAAGAACAGAATAAGGAAGACCTGTTCGGGGAAATGTTGGAACATCTCACCAACGAAGTATTATGCAAATCGTTCCTCATCGAGTTCCGCAACTTGGAAAATCCGCTATTCGGATACAAAGCTTTCAGAAAGAACAACTATTTCGCCATTAATTGGCTAAGAGTACGTAACTCACTGCACAGTAAAGTCCCTTACGAACGGCTGAGCATGTCTCGCAAAAGACAAATAAACAAAGCGTTGAGAAACGGTGCCATCATGGAAGTAGCCGACAATGAGAAAGATATTCAAGATTTCTCACGAATGTTGAAAAAAGCCTATTCCTCACAGGTAAGAAAACATTTCCCGGACATCGGCTTTTTCCGGCTATTAGCATGGCAAAACCCAGAAAAAGAATTAGCCAAAGTGTTTCTTGTGAAATATAAAGGCAAAATCATAGGTGGTTCTATCTGTCTTTTCTCAAAAGAAAGTGCTTATCTGTGGTTCTCAGGAGGTATGCGGAAAACCTATGCTTTTCTTTACCCCGGTATTCTAGCCGTATGGGCACCTATTACCTATGCTCACGAAAAAGGATATGCACATTTGGAATTCATGGATGCAGGATTACCGTTCAAAAAGCACGGTTACAGGGACTTTATACTCCGCTTTGGCGGCAAGCAGAGCAGTACACGCCGCTGGTTCCGCTTCAGTTGGAAGTGGCTGAACAAACTCTTGTGCAAATTCTATATTTAATTCATTTTTGTCTTTTTGTCTAAAGTGTTGTGAAGCATCTCGCAAATAAGAAATAAAATTGAAGAAATATTTCTTTATTTAACTCGAAATTACTTTCTTTGTGCAGTTTTATCTGAAAACTTGAGTATAAAACCAAACTATTAAAATTATAAGATCATGAAAATCTCACACATTGAACACCTGGGCATTGCCGTAAAGAGCATTGAAGAGGCCCTGCCGTATTATGAAAACGTATTAGGTCTGAAATGCTACAATATCGAAACAGTAGAGGATCAGAAAGTTAAAACCGCTTTTCTGAAAGTAGGTGATGTTAAAATAGAACTGCTGGAACCTACAAGCCCCGAAAGCACTATCGCAAAGTTCATTGAAAAAAATAATGGCAACGGTGGTATGCATCATTTGGCTTTTGCAGTGGAAGATGGTGTGGCAAATGCGTTAGCCGAAGCGGAAACCACTGGCATCCGTCTCATTGACAAAGCTCCGCGTAAAGGTGCTGAAGGTTTGCAAATTGCTTTTTTACATCCCAAATCAACTTTGGGCGTCCTGACTGAGCTTTGCGAAAAACCATAAAACACGAGATCTGACTATTCACGATTGAAATCAGTGTATTTAGTCTGGTTCAAGCGTAAATAGAAATATTTTTTAATCGTAAATTGTAAAATCATAAGTAAAATGAGCAATCAACTTGAAAAAATAAAAGAGCTTATCGAACGCCGGGCTACAGCACGCATGGGTGGAGGTGATAAAGCAATTGCAAAACAGCATGAAAAAGGAAAATATACAGCCCGCGAACGCATAGCCATGTTGCTGGATGAAGGCAGTTTCGAAGAAATGGATATGTTTGTGGAACACAGATGCACCAATTTTGGCATGGAGAAAAAACATTATCCGGGCGACGGTGTAGTAACAGGTTGTGGTACCATAGAAGGACGTTTAGTTTACATCTTTGCACAGGATTTCACTGTTTCTGCCGGTTCTCTGTCAGAAACAATGTCTCTGAAAATCTGCAAAGTAATGGATCAAGCCATGAAAATGGGTGCTCCCTGTATCGGTATCAATGACTCGGGTGGCGCACGTATTCAAGAAGGTATCAATGCGCTGGCCGGTTATGCTGAAATTTTCCAACGCAATATTCTTGCTTCAGGTGTTATTCCACAGATTTCAGGTATTTTCGGTCCTTGTGCAGGCGGAGCTGTTTACTCTCCTGCGCTGACAGACTTCACATTGATGATGGAAGGCACATCATACATGTTCCTTACCGGACCGAAAGTGGTAAAGACTGTTACAGGTGAAGATGTAAGCCAAGAAAACTTAGGTGGTGCAAGCGTTCATTCTACCAAATCCGGTGTTACTCATTTTACTGCCAAGACGGAAGAAGAAGGGTTAGCCATGATCCGCAAATTGTTAAGCTATATTCCTCAAAATAATCTGGAAGAAGCTCCCTATGTAGACTGTACCGATCCTATCGACCGTCTGGAAGACTCTTTGAACGAAATTATCCCCGACAGCCCCAACAAACCATACGATATGTATGAGGTGATCAGCGCCATCGTAGATAATGGTGAGTTTTTGGAAGTCCAACCTCACTACGCTAAAAATATCATCATTGGTTTCGCACGTTTCAACGGACAATCTGTAGGTATTGTTGCAAACCAGCCAAAATATCTGGCGGGTGTACTTGACAGCAATGCGTCACGTAAAGGTGCGCGTTTTGTACGTTTCTGCGACGCTTTCAATATACCTCTTGTTTCATTGGTAGATGTTCCGGGATTCCTTCCAGGCACAGGACAAGAATACAACGGCGTAATCCTCCACGGCGCCAAGTTGCTGTATGCTTACGGCGAAGCGACTGTACCCAAAGTAACAATTACCCTGCGTAAATCATACGGCGGATCTCACATTGTAATGAGCTGTAAACAACTTCGCGGTGATATGAATTATGCATGGCCTACTGCCGAAATCGCCGTTATGGGTGGTGCAGGTGCAGTAGAAGTATTATACGCCCGCGAAGCCAAAGAACAGGAAAATCCTGCCGCATTCCTAGCCGAAAAAGAAGCTGAATACACCAAGCTGTTCGCCAATCCTTACAATGCTGCCAAATATGGCTATATTGATGATGTGATTGAACCGCGTAATACCCGTTTCCGCATCATCCGTGCATTGCAACAGTTGCAAACTAAGAAATTAACCAATCCGGCTAAGAAGCATGGTAATATTCCTCTTTAATTAAAAATTAAAAATTGAGAATTGAACATGAAGAAATTAAATATAGGAATATTCCTTTCTTTGCTGCTGATGGTGGGTTTATGTTCTTGTGGAGAACAGAAATCAAACACCAAGCTGGTACTGAATGAAGTGCTGATTGAAAATGAAAGCAATTTCCAAGATGACTACGGAGTACACAGCGCATGGATTGAAATATTCAATAGATCATTTGGTAGCGCAGACCTTGCCGGTTGTTTACTGAAGGTGAGCAGCCAGCCTGGAGATACTGCTACTTATTTTATCCCTAAAGGTGATGTATTGACTTTGATCAAACCTCGCCAGCACGCTTTGTTCTGGGCAGATGGTGAACCTAACCGTGGTACTTTCCACACCAACTTCACCCTGAATGCCGCAACGAACAATTGGATCGGCTTGTATGATTCAGGCAAGAAATTATTGGATCAGATTATAGTTCCTGCAGGTACATTACAGGCAAACCAATCATACGCACGTGTCAGCGACGCTGCAAATGAATGGGAAGTAAAAGGTTCTAGTGCAGACAAGTATGTAACTCCTAGCACTAACAACAAGACTATCAACAGCAACGCTAAGATGGAAAAGTTTGAAGAACATGACAGTGTGGGTATTGGTATGTCCATATCAGCTATGAGTGTCGTATTCGTAGGCTTGCTCCTTCTGTTTATTGCTTTCAAAGTTATAGGCCGTATTTCTGTCAACCTGAGCAAGCGCAATGCCATGAAGGTAAAAGGTATTACCGACAAACAAGAAGCCAAAGAAAAGAAACTGGGTGAAGCTCCAGGCGAAGTATTCGCCGCAATTGCCATGGCTATGCACGAAATGCAAAGCGATGTACACGATGTAGAAGAAACTGTTCTTACCATTACTCGTGTAAAACGTAGCTATTCACCGTGGAGTTCTAAGATTTATACCTTGCGTGAAACTCCCCACAAAAAGTAAGTCACCAATAAAAAGATAAAACGATGAAAGAATATAAATATAAGATTAACGGTAACATATATAAGGTTGCCATTGGAGATATAGAAGATAATATCGCTCATGTTGAAGTAAACGGCACTCCTTACAAAGTAGAAATGGAAAAAGCCCCGAAAGCTGTAATGAAACCGGTAGTTCGTCCTGCATCAACCAGCCCTGCTCCGGCTCCAACTACAGTAGTAAAGCCTGCTGCAACTTCTACAGGAAAATCGGGCGTTAAATCTCCGTTGCCAGGTGTAATCCTTGATATTAAGGTAAATGTTGGTGATACCGTAAAAAAGGGGCAAACCATCATTATCCTTGAAGCTATGAAGATGGAGAATAACATCAACGCAGACAAAGACGGCAAGATCACCGCAATCAATGTAAGTAAAGGAGAATCCGTTCTCGAAGGTACTGACCTTGTAATTATTGAATAATATGGGAGAATTTATCAACTTTTTAGGGAATAACCTAGCTGACTTTTGGACATATACGGGTTTTGCCAATGCTACTGTTGGTCATATCGTAATGATCCTGATAGGTTTATTCTTCATATACCTTGCCGTGGCCAAGGAATTTGAGCCGATGTTGCTCATTCCTATCGGTTTTGGTATCTTGATCGGTAATATTCCTTTCAACATGGAAGCCGGACTGAAAGTCGGCATCTATGAGGAAGGTTCTGTTCTTAATATTTTATATCAAGGAGTTACCTCCGGATGGTATCCACCACTTATCTTTTTAGGTATCGGTGCAATGACGGATTTCTCGGCATTGATTTCAAATCCTAAACTGATGTTGATTGGTGCTGCCGCACAGTTTGGTATTTTCGGTGCATACATGATTGCATTGGCAATGGGCTTTGATCCGATGCAGGCTGGTGCTATCGGCATCATCGGTGGTGCGGACGGTCCGACAGCAATCTTCCTTTCATCCAAACTGGCGCCTAACCTGATGGGAGCTATTGCGGTATCAGCCTATTCATACATGGCATTGGTACCGGTTATCCAGCCGCCTATCATGCGTCTGCTCACTACCAAGCACGAACGTTTGATCCGTATGAAACCACCACGCGTCGTTTCTCATACAGAAAAAGTAATGTTCCCTATCATTGGTTTGTTACTTACTTGTTTTCTGGTTCCGTCGGGTCTGCCTCTATTGGGTATGCTTTTCTTTGGTAACTTATTGAAAGAAAGCGGTGTAACCCGTCGCTTAGCAGAAACTGCCCGCGGTCCGCTGATTGATACCATTACCATCTTATTAGGATTGACAGTAGGTGCTTCCACGCAAGCTTCAGAGTTCCTTACCATTGATTCGATCTTGATTTTCGCGCTGGGTGCATTGTCATTCATCATTGCTACTGCTTCTGGAGTTATCTTCGTGAAGATATTCAACTTGGTATTAGGTAAGGATAACAAAATCAACCCGCTTATCGGTAATGCCGGTGTATCTGCTGTTCCCGACTCGGCACGTATCTCTCAGGTTATTGGTCTGGAATATGATCCTACCAACTACTTGTTGATGCATGCTATGGGTCCCAACGTAGCTGGTGTAATCGGTTCTGCCGTAGCAGCCGGTATTTTACTTGGATTCTTGATGTAATTCATTGAACAACAACAAATAAAATCCTCTTCAACTAATATGTGGAAGAGGATTTTTTATTGATATAGATTAAGAAATGAATGATTTATTATGAATTTTGAATGATTAGTTATATAAGATATGCTGAAAAACATATAAATTTGCCACCGTAAAACCAAACTAAATTAAACGAAGATGGAAAAGAAAACAGTTAAGTACCATATTCCCCAACACGGAATATATATGTACGCACGTACTAATTCTGGGAAAACTGAACTCATTGTCCTAAACAGCACCAATGCCGAACAAGTGGTGGCTAATAACCACTACCGCATAATGACAAATGACTCAAAAAGCGGTAAAGAACTTATCAGTGGCAAAAAAATTGACCTTACCAAAAATATGACAGTCGGTGCACGTCAATCATTGATTATTGAATTATAATTGTTTTTTAAGGTAAGAAGGTAAAATGAGAAGGTAAGAATAAAGGCGGCTTTATAAAGGGTCGCCTTTATTTATATCTCTTCTACCTCTTTTATTTGCGTGAAACAATTGTCCCTGTAGCTTGATAAGTAGGCATAACCAACATTTCTGCAATCTGCATATATTCTGGTACAGAAGCAGCAAAATAAACAGTTTCCGCAATATCATCTCCCGTCAATGGACGAATACCTTTATATACATTATCCGCCTTTTCCTTATCTCCTCGGAAACGAATAACTGAAAAATTTGTTTCTACCAACCCCGGTTTAATATTAGTCACTCTCAATGGAGTATCAACTAAATCTATACGCAGTCCATCCGATAAAGCTTTCACAGCGGCCTTTGTAGCACAATACACACTACCTCCCGGATAAGCAGCATCTCCGGCAATAGAACCAATATTAATAATATGTCCTCGTTTACGTTCCACCATTCCCGGTACAATCAGGCGTGTCATTGCCAGCAAAGCCTTAACATTAGTATCTATGACAATATCCCACTCATCCAGACTACCTTCCTGTTCTTTATCCGTACCGATAACCAACCCAGCATTATTCACCAGTATATCAATGGATTGCCATTCCTTGGGTAATGATTCCAAAGCAGACGTTGCCGCCTTACGGTCGCGCACGTCAAAAGGAAGCAAATATATTTCCGTACCATATTGCTTTTCTAATTCTTCTTTCAATGCACTCAGTTTATTTACGTTACGAGCATTTAAAATCAAACTTGCTCCCTGTGAAGCAAACTTGCGAGCGCATCCGGCACCGATACCGCTGGAAGCTCCTGTAATAAAAACAATTTTATCCATTTTATTATTTCGATTTATTAAAGAACTTACTGAAAAATAGTATTTGATAGTCTATGGCATTATTCCAATACCTGCCTGTATGCCCGCCCGGACGGATGATAAAGTCATGATTTATTTTCTTCTTCAACAGTTTTTCGTGTACAGCCTTATTCACTTCCAGAAAGAAATCATCACAACCGCAATCTATTATAACAGCCAGATCACCATTTTTTATCTTATCCAACTGATTAATTACCGTATGTTCGTCCCATCTCTGCTTGTTGCTCGCTTCTTCGCCTAATTGCTTCTTCATCTCCCAATTATTGGGAAACGGACGGATATCTAAACCTCCGCTCATACTACCTCCTCCTCCAAAGACATCTTTATGACGGATGGACAACCATAAACTTCCATGACCACCCATACTTAACCCGGTGATAGCACGTCCCCCTCTCTCCACTTTCGTAGTAAAATTCTTATCAATATAGTTCACCAATTCTTTTGATACGAATGTTTCATAACGGTACTCCTTATTCAAAGGGCTGTCCCAATACCAACTGTTCTTCCCGTCCGGACAAACAAAAATGATTCCTTCCTTGTCAGCTATTTGAGGTAATTCCGGTTTTATACCGAGCCACGTTCCCGCATTGCCTCCATATCCGTGAAGCAGATAAAGTACGGGACATTTTTCACCTGCCATGGCTTTATCCGGACAGATGGTAATTACCTGAACCTCCTTATTCATTGCGTCACTATGTACCGACAAAGTATCCACTTTGGCCGCCTGCATTCCCACAGACAAACACCAGCTTCCTATCAAAAAAGCCCAATATCTTTTTTTCATGTATATAAAAAATTACCCGATGTAAAAGTACAATATAATTTGCAATTTAGTTGCATCTTCTTTCCACTATCTTTGTTGCCATAAATAAAAAGAAACAATGAAAAAAATAAAATTAGAATCAGTTTTCAATGAATTCACTTTAATGGGGATAGCTGTATCAGGAGCATTCTATCTAGGAGAATACTGGGAAGGTATTGCCGTTATTCTGTTCTATCTCATAGGTGAATGGTTCCAACACAAAGCTGTACACAAAGCACGCAGCAACATCAAAGCATTATTGGATGTACGTCCCGAAACAGCCACTGTAGTATATAATAACACATATAAAATAACAGCACCGGAAAAAGTACAGCCAGGAGAAACCATTGAAGTAAAAGTTGGAGAAAAAGTATCTCTAGACGGATTTTTACTGGAAGATTCCGCTTCATTTAATACGGCCGCCCTAACCGGAGAAAGTGTTCCCCGGACTCTATATAAACAAGAAGAAGTTTTAGCAGGAATGATCGCTTCAGATAAAGTGGTACGGATCAAAGTAAACAAACCGTATGATCAAAGTACGTTAGCACGTATCCTCACTTTAGTACAAGATGCAGCAGAAAGAAAAGCCCCTGCCGAATTATTTATCCGCCGTTTTGCACGAATTTATACACCGATAGTGACAGGACTGGCGATACTAGTTGTCATACTCCCCTATTTATACTCTCTGATAAAACCTGAATTCATTTTTGTTTTTGATGATTGGTTCTATCGGGCTTTAGTATTCCTAGTCATATCATGTCCTTGCGCATTAGTGGTCAGCATTCCATTAGGATACTTTGGAGGTATTGGTGCCGCATCTCACAAAGGGATTCTTTTCAAAGGGGGTAATTATCTAGATGCCATAACCCAAATAAACACCGTAGTATTCGATAAAACCGGAACACTCACCCAAGGTGTATTCAGTGTTCAGGCAATATCGGCAGCCGAAGGTGTTTCGCAAAAGGAACTGCTTCAACTTATCGCCTCTATAGAGAGTTTCAGCAATCATCCTATCGCAAAAGCCATTGTCAAATATGCGGAAGAACAAAGTATATCTCTTAACTCGTCACTGAGAATCACTGAATTTGCCGGATATGGAATAAAAGCCGTAACAAACGGTAAAGAAGTATATGTAGGAAATACACGGTTATTATCAAAATACGGCATCTCTTTTCCCTATGAAATCAGCAACATGACAGAAACAATCGTGCTATGTGCAATGGAAAACAAATATTTGGGATATCTTTCATTGGCGGATACCCCAAAACCTGATGCTGTACAAGCCATCCGCGAGCTGAAAGACTTAAATATTAATAATATTCAAATATTATCGGGAGATAAACAGACAATTGTTTCTAATTTAGCCGAAAAGATAGGTGTTACACATGCTTTCGGCGATTTACTACCCGAAGGTAAAGTAGCACATTTAGAACAATTAAAAGCAAATTTTGAAAATCGTGTAGCTTTTGTAGGAGACGGTATCAATGATACTCCCGTACTGGCACTCAGCGATGTTGGGATTGCCATGGGTGGTCTAGGCTGTGACGCTGCTATAGAGACTGCGGATGTAGTGATACAAACAGACCAACCCAGTAAAGTAGCGGAAGCTATAAAAATAGGAAAACAGACCCATCGCATTGTATGGCAAAATATATCGATGGCATTCGGAGTGAAATTGTTAGTATTGCTATTAGGAGCCGGCGGAATGGCCACTATGTGGGAAGCTATATTTGCAGATGTAGGCGTAGCTTTACTCGCCATTTTTAATGCAATGAGAATACAGAAATGAAAAGAATAAAATGATTTGACCTATGAATGAAACAATCTATTTAAAAAAATTGGAACAGCGGGAAATCAAACCGACAGCCATACGTCTGCTTATTCTAAAAACCATGATGCAGCACAAAGAAGCATTTTCACTGTTGGATTTGGAAAACGAATTGGATACGGTAGACAAATCAACCATCTACCGCACCATAACCCTTTTTTTAGCCCATCATTTGGTTCATGGCATTGATGACGGCACAGGATCGTTAAAATATGCCGTGTGCAGTAATGATTGCAATTGTGAGGTAGACGATCTCCACACTCACTTTTATTGTGAGAACTGTCATCGCACGTTTTGTATGAAAAGTATCCACGTGCCCATCGTGACACTACCTCCCGGATTCACCGTACAAAGTATCAATTATGTCCTGAAAGGTCTATGCTCGGAATGCTCTCATCAACATGTGTGACTATTGCCAAAAAAGGAAATCAATCCTAAAGCCCATTTTGAAATAATCGAATGCAGGCATCCGAATTTACAGATCGGATGCCATTCATCTAATTGTCAGTTATTCAAAGCTGTAATATCTTCTTGTATAGTGTCCGACCTTTTAATGAACATCCATCAAGAAATGCAGTATTTTTATTTGGGAGCAAGAAACTTCTTACTCAGCCATTTTCTTACGGGCTCATCATACAGTTTCAGACACAGGCAAGCCAAAATGACACTCAAAACAAAAACACCCACAGCTACATACCAAGTTTCTCCCAATGTATAAAGTTTATTCTCAATCAACCATGCGTAGAACAAATACATCAACGGATAATGTACTACATAAACCGGATAGGATATATCTCCCAAGAACTTGCATATCTTTGTAGACTGCTTATCCGTAGTAGTACCCGACGCCCCCAGCCACACAAGAAAAGGAAAAACCGCAATTACACAAAAAGCTTCATAAATACCATTCATGCAAATCGGCTCCAATCCTTCCAGATAAGGAACCGAGAACAGCGCAATCAGTATAATAGTACATATCCAAAATGCCCCATTCACCTTCATAGGCTTGAAGTTACGCGACATCAACATACCCAACGAGAATGGGAAAAGCATACGCAAGGTTCCACCTAAGAAATTCACTCCGTCGAGTGTCCATCCCACTCCCATATTCCCATAACCAGATACATTGAAAACAGCAAATGACGCTAATGCCATACCCAGCAACACAACCAGCACAGCCAATGCTTTATTAGACAAACGACGAATGAACAACGCATAAAGAATATTACCTATATACTCAAAAAACAGGGACCAGCAAGGTCCGTTCAATGGAAACATCTCACCATTACCACGAACTTCATATCCCACACCCGGCATGGCAGGAATAAAGAATATTGTACAAAGCAAAGACAACATAATCATGGAAATGGCGACATGCGTTCCATCCCATTGCACACAACCTTGAATACAGAACGTAATAGCTCCCAAAACAGCACCCATAATTACCATCGGATGAAGACGGATCAAACGGCGTTTGAAAAAGTCTTTCATAGTGAAATTCTTCCCCCAACGGTCATCATACGCATAACCGATAACAAAACCCGAAAGAATAAAAAAGAAATCCACAGCAAGATACCCGTGGTTGAGAGTCTCGATATTACCGGCACTAGCAAAAGCAAAGCCTTCAAATACATGATACCATATTACCATAAGAGCAGCGACTCCTCTCAATCCATCAAGAAGATCATAATGAGGCTTTGTATCTGTAAATGCTGCAGAAGAGATTTTTTCCATAATAAATTAATAGATTTAATAATTAATTCTTTTTAACCGTTACTAATAATGCTGCAAAGTTACACAACTTAAAGGCTTTTAAATTTGTCCTATGACAAAAAAACAGTAATACATAAATTATTTTTTAGCTCGAAGACGACTAAGTGTGGGAAGTGTTATACCCAAATAAGATGCAATATACCTTAACTTCACCCGTTGGCATATTTGAGGAAACTGTTGTTTAAACTCCTCATATCTTTCTTTTGCAGGCAAAGTCAGCCGTTCTTTGTGAGAACGATGCAAACGCCTGTACTCATTTTGATGAATAATCCTCCCCCAATTAGCCAATTCAATATTAGTCTGAAACAGCTTGGTTAAATCAACTAATGATATTTTGTAAACAACTACATCTTCAAGCGTTTCCACAAATTCCTCGCTCGGCTTATTATAGTACAACTCGTCCATACTGAAAACAATACCTCCTTCCCATGAAAAGGAGGTTGTTATTTCTTCTCCATTTACAAGCCAGAAAGAACGCGTCATTCCTTTTTCTATGAAATAAGCTGATTTACAAAATGTATTCTCCTTTATTAACTGATATTTCTTAGGGAAACGACATAAAATCATACATTTTTTCAGTTCTTGTATCGTATCTTCAGAAACCGGACACAAAGAGAGCATATTATCTATAATGTTTGTCATAAAACCTCAATCCATTTAAAATACATATAAAAAAACACCAAATATAAACACGGGATATACCTTGTTTTCTTTTCAGCCAAAAGTACAAATATATATTGGAAAACGACATCATTTTTTCCAAATAATCGGAATTTCCAAGACCACCCCATACAAGAATGTCCATATACCTCTTTTATTTATTACTTTTTGTTCAAATTACAAAGATAAAGCATTCAAATGCCAATCAAGCTTTTAAAACTTCCCATTGCTTAATGCACCACTCTAAAAGAATTGCAATAGCCTTCAAATCACTTTTCATATAATCTATCAGAAATTTCATACCAAGAAAATCCAAAAGAAATACCAAAGAATTGAACATTTTTTATGAAAAACAGCCCTTGACAGATTGGCAGATGCAGGCTATTTTTGCATTTTAACAATTATAACCCTTAAAACAAAAAAAATATTTACTTTGCAGTATGAAGTATCTATTATCAGAAGAGTAAAATCTTAATTAATAATCTGCTACTGCTTTAACCAACAAGTCCAATCACATGAAAAAAATTATAACATTACTTTTAATATTGTTGTTTACCACAAAAAGCACTTTCTCCCAATCACCAAACAATATAGAGAAGTTCACCGTAGTCTGTGTAAATGATAAAGATAGTATTTTAAACAAAATAAAAATGTCTACTCCCCAATTCTACAACATCGGAAAAGGTAAACGTATAGAGATAAAAGTATGCAATGAAGACAGCATACAAATAAGAAGAGTACGCTGTCTTTTATATTATTCCAACTCCGGCAAGAAAGAATGTATAGGAAAAATATGGATTTCCCCTCTCATTGGCTACGAAACCTGCTATTTTTGTATGAACGTGGATATCCCCCTAACAAAAGACGAATGGCATAAACTAACTTTCCGAATAAAGAGAGGAAAAAATTATAAGGATTACAAATTCTTGAAACAACAAGTACAAGAAGAAAATATTTGATAAGAAAAGAGATATTGACAAGAAGAAAAACAGGAAGAATTGTTTTTATTTTAAGTTTCAGCTTTAAAATAAACCAAGATTTATTTTATACCATTCTGATTATCCTTATATTTGTCTTTTGATAATAAAATTATGCAATCTATTAATTTACAAAAACAATGAGCTATATCCAAAACAATCTACAAGCTGGTGAAGAAATAAAATACAAAGCAGATATTCACTGGTATATATTTGCATATCCGGTAATACTACTATTATTAAGCGTTTTCTTTTCTTCTGCACAAACCGGATTTTTCCATTATGTTAGCTTATTTCTATTATTGTCCGGATTATTCCAATTGATAAAAAGAATTCTTCTTAAGATGGGCACTGAATATGTTGTCACAAACAAGAAAGTCATTCTAAAATCCGGTATTTTAAGCCGGGATGCCCTTGAATTGGTTTTAAACAAATGCGAAGGGATACGGATTAATCAAAGCCTCATGGGACGTATGCTCGGTTTTGGTTCTATTGTAGTTACTACAGGCGGGGTCACCAACAAATTTGACTTTATCACCAATCCTATAAAGTTCAGAAACGAAATCAATGCGCAGATTCAATAAATGAAAAGCATTTAAAGAATACAAAGGGGGCGGATATAAAAGCTTTTATACACAAAACTGTAATGGAACTCCTCTGTTAGGATAATATAATCTGCACTTAGGTTTAAGTATTGTATTAAAGGTAATCAGGAATACCAAAAGAATGTTTTAATATGTTTATTGAGAATCCTTATCAATGGGGAGTGTCGTATGACTATGCTTTACCCTTGTCAGAAAACACGCTTTTGCACATACATTCACACGGGGCTATACATACGTACAAGCTTATGCGTATGTATGTAAAACGCTTTAGTCCAGAATGAAATTCCATATCAAAGACAAGGACGTTTTTTAAAAAGATCAAGAGCTTTTCAAGAAAGATAACCGCCTTTTTTTTAAAGAACAAGAGTTTTTTTTAAAATGTCTTGCTCTTTTTTTATCGCTGCCGGGAATTCGTAAGCTATCATTCCGTGGAAGTGTCTCCCCCCTTCATGCGCATTCTTACGAGAAAAAAGCTTGAAAACGCTCTACTTTATACCAAGCTGGAACGGTCTATAAAAAGAGAATATATAGCTGACAGCAAGCATATTATGTAAAAATCAACCTCAAAACATAGTGAGGGCATGAGAGTATAAGTGAAAGCAAATATTTTTACTATTGTCATATAAGTCATTTATAATTAACCTATTATACATGCAGTGAGGGCATGAGGGCATAAATACCCCCGAACTTTCTAGTGAGAAAGATAATACGTCAAGGACACTTTCCGAAATTGATCAGAGAACAAAATGATCTTTATAAAAGCTAAAGTCCGTTGCAGGTGAGTCTGGATATACTTAGATAAAATAATAAAAACACCCAATCTTTCTATATGTAAGATTGGGTGTTTTTATTATAACTCATTGATTTTCAATACTTATTGCGGAGAGACAGGGATTCGAACCCCGGGTACCTCGCAGTACAACGGTTTTCAAGACCGCCGCAATCGACCACTCTGCCACCTCTCCAAGACTTCTTTTCAGAAGTGCTTTCCGTTGAAAGCGTTGCAAAGGTACGACTTTATTTTAAATAAGCAAATAGTTTACCAGTTTTTTTGCTATAAAATTTTCAAATCGTATTTTTGCATACGAATAATAAACGAAAGAAATAAATCATGATATACCCTCAGAATTTCGAACAGAAAATAGGTTTCGATTCCATCCGTCATTTACTAAAAGAGAAATGTCTCAGCACATTAGGTCAAGAAAGAGTAGATGAAATGAACTTCTCAGAATCCTTTAAGGATATTAATGAATGGCTGGAACAGGTAATGGAATTCATACGCATCATACAAGAGGAAGACAGTTTTCCCGACCAATATTTTTTTGATGTACGCCCATCACTAAAACGTATCCGCGTAGAAGGTATGTATTTGGATGAGCAAGAACTGTTTGATTTACGCCGTTCTTTAGAAACAATTCGTGATATCATCCATTTTCTGACACTGACCCCGAATGACGAAGAACAAGAAAAAGAAAACTCCCCCTACCCTGCCCTACAAAAACTGGCAGGAGATATTATCGTGTTTCCTCAACTCATTACGCGTATTAACAACATCTTAGACAAATTCGGAAAAATCAAAGACAACGCTTCTTCCGAATTATTACGCATCCGCAGAGAGTTGGCCTCGACAGCCGGAAGCATATCACGCAGTTTGAATGCAATTCTACGCAACGCTCAAGCAGAAGGTTATGTTGATAAAGATGTAACTCCTACCATGCGTGACGGAAGACTCGTCATCCCTGTCGCACCGGGATTAAAACGGAAAATCAAGGGAATTGTACACGATGAATCATCCACTGGCAAAACAGTTTTCATAGAACCGGCCGAAGTAGTGGAAGCAAACAATAGAATACGGGAATTGGAAGGAGAAGAACGCCGGGAAATCATCCGTATCCTGACAGATTTCTCTATCATAGTCCGTCCACAGGTCCCCGCCATCCTCCAGTCATACGAGTTTTTGGCAGAAATTGATTTTATCCGTGCCAAAGCCCATTTTTCAATTCAGACGAACGCCACCAAACCATCATTGGAAGACAAACAGATTTTGGATTGGACCATGGCCATACACCCACTATTACAACTCTCGCTGGCCAAGCATAATAAAAAGGTTGTTCCTCTAGATATAGAACTAACTCAAAATCAACGTATCCTAATTATATCCGGACCGAATGCCGGAGGTAAATCCGTTTGTCTGAAGACTGTGGGATTACTACAATATATGTTACAATGTGGTATGCCGGTTCCGATGCATGAACGTAGCCATGCCGGATTATTCGGCAGTATCTTTATAGACATAGGTGACGAACAAAGTATCGAAGACGATCTGAGTACCTACTCCTCACACCTTACCAACATGAAAACAATGATGAAAAGCTGTAACGAACGCAGCCTTATCCTCATTGATGAATTCGGCGGAGGTACAGAACCACAAATTGGAGGAGCCATAGCTGAAGCTGTGTTGAAACGTTTCAATGAAAAGGGCACATTCGGCGTTATCACTACTCATTATCAAAATTTGAAACATTTTGCCGAAGATCACGAAGGAGTGGTTAATGGCGCCATGTTATATGACAGGCATTTAATGCAAGCTTTATTCCAATTACAAATAGGAAATCCGGGAAGTTCATTTGCAGTAGAAATAGCTAGGAAAATAGGTTTACCGGAAGAAGTAATAGCCGACGCATCCGAAATTGTAGGGAGTGAATATATCAATGCTGATAAATATCTACAAGATATCGTACGTGACAAACGTTATTGGGAAACCAAGCGTCAGAACATCCGCAAACGAGAAAAACAGATGGAAGAAACCATCGCCAAATACGAAGAAGAACTACAGGAACTGGAGAAAAGTCGTAAAGAGATTTTGCGAAAGGCCAAAGAAGATGCGGAAAAATTGTTACAGGAATCAAATGCCCGAATTGAAAATACCATCCGTATCATCAAGGAAGCACAAGCCGATAAAGAACGTACACAATCGGCACGTCAGGAACTGACTGATTTTAAAAATCAGATAGAAGATATCGAGAAAAAGAACAAGGAAGATGAAATCATCCGGAAAATGGAAAAACTCCGTGAAAAACAAGAGCGGAAAAAAAACAAAAAGGATAAAGCCAAGGCGGAATCTTCCCAACTGTCAATACCCAAAGAACAGCCTATCACTGTAGGTAGTACTGTAAAGATCAAAGGTCAATCCAGTGTCGGAGAAGTACTAGGAATTAATGGCAAAAATGCAATAGTTATGTTCGGAATGATAAAAACCAATGTAAAACTGGATAAGCTGGAACGTAGCACACCAATACAGCCCACCCAGAAAACAATGGTAAAAAGTACCTTCGTCAGCAGTGAAACACAAGATCGGGTATATGAAAAGAAACTAAATTTCAAACAAGATATTGATGTACGCGGTATGCGTGGCGATGAAGCTATACAGGCAGTAACTTATTTTATCGATGATGCCATACTATTGGGAATAGACCGTGTACGTATCCTTCACGGAACAGGTACAGGCATACTACGCACCCTGATTCGCAGCTATTTGGGAAGTGTTCCAGGAGTAGCACACTATCAAGACGAACACGTACAATTTGGTGGGGCAGGTATTACTGTAGTAGACTTAAAATAAACACATAGCGGATTTGCAAATTTAGGCAAAGCGTAGCGAATTAGCTGAAAAAGCGTTCGTTACGCTTTGTTTTTCTATTAGGTAGAGCCAACGGAATGCCACCTCGAAGCCAAACGGTGCAGAAGTTCAGTTACCACCTCATTACCCCCGTAACGGGTGCATATTTCTTGCTAAGAGGTTCTTTTACTGCGTTTTGTGTTGATTTGCATAGCTGTCGGTAACTCACTATAAACTAATTTTGTAACCCAAAAAAGGAGTGAGTTATGCGAAGTACATTCAAGGTCTTATTTTACGTGAAGAAAGGCAGCGAAAAACCCAACGGCCACCTGCCTTAGATGTGCCGCCTTACGGTGGACGGAGAGATTAAACAGTTCAGTTACAAGATGGACGTTCCCCTGCGGTTGTGGGACGTGAAAACGGGCCGTGCTTCGGGCAAGAGCGTCGAAGCGCAGAGAATCAACCTTGCGGTGGATAAAATCCGAGTGGAGGTAAACCACCACTACCAAGAACTGATGCAGACGGACGGGTATGTTACCGCCGCCAAGTTGAAAGACGCCTATCTCGGTATCGGCGTCAAGCAGGAAACCTTACTGAAACTCTTCGAGCAGCACAACGCCGAGTTCGCCAAGAAAGTCGGGCACAGCAGGGGCAGGGGACATTCCGATGCTATCAGACGGTTTGCAGCCATATTCGGGAATTTCTGCCCCATACCTACAAGCGTGAGGATATTCCGCTAAAGGAACTCAACCTCACATTCATCAACGACTTCGAGTATTTCCTGCGCACGAAGAAGAAATGCCGCACCAATACCGTGTGGGGCTACATGATCGTGCTGAAACACATCGTTTCCATAGCGAGGAACGACGGGCGTCTGCCGTTCAATCCCTTTGCAGGGTACATCAACTCGCCCGAAAGCGTCAATAGAGGCTACCTTACCCAAAAGGAGATACAGACGCTCATGGACGCACTGATGAAGAACACCTACCATGAACTTGTACGGGACTTGTTCGTCTTTTCTGTTTTCACGGGTTTGGCGTACTCGGACGTAAAGAACCTCACCGCCGACCGCCTGCAAACATTCTTCGACGGCAACCTATGGATCATCACCCGACGGAAGAAAACCAACACCGAATCGAATATCCGTCTTTTGGACGTTCCCAAACGCATCATCGAGAAGTATAGGGGACTGACAAAGGACGGTTGTGTGTTTCCCGTTCCGAGCAACGGCAGTTATAACAAGATACTCAAAGAGATAGGCAGACAATGCGGCTTCAAGGTGCGGCTGACCTATCATGTAGCCCGACACACGAACGCCACGACCGTACTTCTGTCGCACGGCGTACCCATCGAAACCGTGAGCCGCCTATTGGGGCACACGAACATCAAAACCACCCCAATTTACGCCAAAATCACCGTCCAGAAGATAAGCCAAGACATGGAAACCTTATCGTACAAGCTGGAGGAGATGGAGAAGAACATCTGCCGAGCCATTTAGTCACCTTAAAACAGCATACCGATGAAAGAAGAAAGGAACATCATCACGATAGATGAATACGGCAATATCTCCCTGCCGACCGACATAGGCGCAACCGCCATGACCGAGTGGGAAATCTGCGAACTGTTCGGGATTGTCGCCCCGACGGTTCGGGCAAGTATAAAGGCACTCTGCAAGAGCGGAGTTTTGAGATAGGAGCAGCATAGAGGTTTACGACCTCGAAACGATAGCCGTCCTCGCTTTCCGTATCGAATCGTTCGGGGCGACGAAAGTCCGCAAAGTGTTGTTGGAGAGAATAACGCACCAGCGAAAAGAGAAAACGACGGTTATCGTATCTGTCGTTGCCGACACCGAGCCGAGCCGCCGATGGATGGCGTAACGGTCTGTCGGTCGGGGTATCAGTCCGTCATACATTCATACGGTCATACCGTCGCACGGACGGAAAGGGGCTGTTTCCCGACCGAAAGGGGGAAATAATAAGGTGGGGTTATACGGGTAAGCAGGCGGCAGGGAGAGCTACCGCCGAAAGACCGCCGACACGCCGCAGGGTATTTACGGAGAAAATACCGTAGCTTATTAGGGAATTTTCCGAGCCGCAATACTCCGTATCGCTGAAAATTCCCCAATAAGGCAAGGGGATAAAACTGTAATTCCTTCATTACATTAAAGTACAATAAAAAGTGCTGTTCATAAACGGCTAATGTGCGGTATTTTTGCTAATTTTACATCGAATATGAAGAATGAAAAGCAAAAGAGATATAAACACTATATGAAAACAAAGTGATTAATCTTACAGAATTAAATAATTGAAAATAACATCTTTACATAAGATGATTGAAGAGAAGAACTATTACGGAAACCTTTGTACAGAGATGTACGAAATCTTGCATGCAGAAGCACCGCAAGACGAATTGAATTTTTATCTTTCTTATGCTGAAAAAGGAAAAAAGATTTTAGAACCTTTATGCGGCAGTGGACGTTTTCTTGTTCCATTCGTGGAAAGAGGGCTTGATATAAGTGGCATAGACTTATCCAATGAAATGTTACAAAAGTTAAAACAGAAATTGCCTGAGGCAAAAGTCGTTCAAGCTGATATTATAAAATATTCTCCAAGAGAGAAGTTTGATTATATATTTATCAGCTCGGGCTCTGTGTCATTATTTACCGATACTGATTTGTGTAAACAAATCTTGTGCAGAATAAAAGAATGGTTGTCTCCAATGGGTAAGTTTGTATTTGCTGTTGATACAATCGCCAATAGATGTACAGATGACAATGATTATGCGATTGCGGTTTCTGTAAAGACAAAGGAGAATTTTGAACTGGTGTTAAAGTCGAAGAACCATTACGATGAACAAAGTCAGACCCAGCTCTCTCCCGGAATTTATGAAATGTATAGTGATACGAAATTGATTCAAAGCGAATTTATGGATTTCCAGACGCACCTTTATAAGTATGGTGAAATGGAAGAATATTTGAAAGAAGTCGGGTTTACTCAAGTCAAAACTTATTCTTCTTTTGACAAGGAAATAGCCATTAACGATCGATGTGAAATGTTTTTATTTGAATGCAGCTTATAATATGAATACCCCCACAATAAAAACTGACAGATTGATTCTAAGGAAATTTCTGGAAAACGATATAGAGGCTCTTTTCCTTATTTTGAAAGACAAAGAAGTCAATAAGTTCCTTCCTTGGTATTCTCTAAAAGATATCGAAGAAACCAAAAAATTCTATGCGGAAAGGTATGCAGCCAAATATGAACAACCTCAAGCATACGCTTATGCCATTTGTCTGAAAGACGACAATTTTCCAATAGGATATGTTAAAGTTGATATGGAAGAGCACCATGATTTTGGTTATGGGCTCCGTAAAGAATTTTGGCACAGAGGTATCGCTTCGGAGGCTGGCAAGGCTGTTGTCGAACAAGTAAAGAAAGATGGATTACCGTACATTACTGCCACACATGACAGGAACAATCCAAGAAGCGGTAATGTAATGCAGGCTTGCGGTATGAAATACTGCTACACGTATGAGGAATTGTGGCAACCTAAGAATTTTTTGGTCGCATTCAGAATGTATCAACTGAACTTTACAAAAGGGCAGGATTGGATATACCAAAAATATTGGGAGGAACATCCTAACCATTTTATTGAAGAGTTGTAACCCTATTGGATAGTGGGTTATTTTTGCTATATTAGTTATGATTATTTTGATTGCTGGTGACACGCATACGGGAAAAACCTTGCTTGCACAAAGACTGTTGGAGAAATACAAATATCCCTATCTGTCAATAGACCATCTGAAAATGGGACTTATTAGGAGCGGGCAGTGTGGTCTTTCCGCTGATAGTAGCGATGCAGAACTGACGGAATATCTGTGGCCGATTGTTCGGGAAATGATAAAGACCTGTATTGAAAATTCTCAGAACCAGATTGTGGAGGGCTGCTATATTCCGTTTGGTTGGGAAAAAGATTTCTCCCTTGAAGATTTGCGACAAATCAAGTATATCTGTTTAATATTCAGTAAAAAATATATAGAAACTCATTTGGATGATATTCTTCGATTTGAAAAAGTAATAGAGAAACGATTGTCTTCTGATGTAATCTTAGACGAGATAATAAAAACAAACGAGTATAACTTGGAACAATGTGTGTTACGACACTATAACCATATTCTGATTGATGATACTTATCAAATTGACATTGAATGCATATAGTTTTTTGATTGGAACATTGTAGTTTTGAATATTTGTTCTAACTTTGCATTTAGAAGGGTTATTTGACAGCATAGCAACGCAAAACGCTGAAATTCGCACAGTTGCCAAATCGTTACCTCTATTTCTCAAATAATTCGCTAAAAGTTTATTCTTCAATCGGTTAAGTCAAACCGATAAAAATCTAAAATAATATTTTAATAGAATAAGAGGCTGTTTTTAATTAATTTTCTCTATATTCGCACTAAAATTAGAGAAAATTAAAAGCAAAGGTGGCAGCTGGAACTTCTCATACAACTATAAGTATTAAGCTCAATGAGCAAGGGTTTCATGATATTTTCAATAAATATTATGTAACTCTATGCTTATTTGCCAATCAATATACAGAAAATCAAGAAACTTCAGCAGATATTGTACAAGATTCATTTGCCAAACTATGGCAAATAAGAGAAGATTTTTTTTATCTGCACCAAGTAAAAGCATTTTTATATACAGCTGTACGCAATAAAGCACTCAACGAACTGGAGCATTCAAAAGTAGTATATGAATACGCTCAAAATGTCATCGAAAAGAAAAAGGATTCCTTTTTTCACGATGCAATCGTTGAAGAGGAAACTTATCGTATCGTTTCTGAAGCCATAGATAAATTACCCGACCAAATGAAAGCCATTATGCAACTAGCTCTGGAAGGGAAAAAAAATGCAGAAATAGCAGACAGACTAAACATATCTACAGAAACAGTCCATACATTAAAGAAAATAGCCTACAAGAAACTCAGAGAGAACTTGAAAGACTACTATTACTTCCTCTTGTTCTTTATATAAAAAGACATTAATTTGTTTTTTTTTAAAAAGTCGTTTTATTATTCACCCAAATTTCAAACAGACTTGTTTTATTATAAAAGAGATAAAAAACAGGTCAAAATATGATAAAACAAGATTTCTATATAGCCAACCTCATAGCAAGGTATCTGTCGGAAGAAATAACCCCGGAAGAAACAATAAAACTAACTACTTGGAGAGAAGAATCTACAGCGCACGAGATTTTATTCAAGAAAATTTGTGATGAAGAAAACCAAAAGCAGCATTTCCGGCAAAAAACGGCATTCAATCCTTCATCCGGATGGAAAGAAGTGGAAAAAAGAATCAAAAGAAATAATAACAGAAGCAGATATATCAAAATAGTAAGTTATGCCGCAATCATTCTGTTACCTGTCCTTTTTGTAAGTATTTCCATGAAATTCACCTCGCCCGTTTCTCTTTCGGACAAACAGTTCATTGCACAATCCATTCTACCTGGGGAATCCCAAGCTATTCTGACATTGGAGGACGGCCAGACAATCCATATAAATAAAGAAACAGAGAGTCTGCTTGAGAAAATAGACGGAGCCCGAGTCCACATGGACTCTACAATGCTGAATTACCAAGTAACATCAAAAACAGCTAAAAAAAACAAGCCTGTATATAATAAAGTGGAAACTCCACGAGGTGGAGAATATGCTCTATTGTTAAGTGATGGAACAAAAGTGCATCTGAACGCAATGACCAGTCTCCGCTTTCCTGTGACATTTGATAACGGTCCACGCAAAGTGGAACTGGAAGGCGAGGCCTATTTTGAAGTCTGCAAAACAGGGCAACCATTTATAGTATGCACTCAAGGCATGCAAGTAGAAGTGTTGGGAACCACATTCAACATCTCTGCTTATCCACAGGAAGAGTATCAGACAACTTTGGTAAACGGTTCTGTCAAAGTAAATACAGAAACAGGAGAAAGCTGTATTTTAAAGCCCTCCCAGCAAGCTACCATCAGCCTTGGAAACAGCAGCATACAGATACGCATGGTAGATGCCGGATTTTATACCTCATGGATAAAAGGAAAAATTCATTTCAAAGACCAGCGATTGGAAGATATCATGAAAATACTATCACGCTGGTATGATATGGAAGTAATTTTTGCCAATGAGAAAATAAAAGACCTACGCTTCGGATGCAATGTAGATCGGTATTCGGAAATCACTCCATTTGTACGTTTGTTGGAAGAGACTCAAAAAGTACACGTAAAAGTCAATAACAAAACAATCACATTCTATAACTAATAAAAATGATGTATTATGGACAAAAAACACAACTACACCAATCACGGTAAAAGTAGTAAACGTTTGTGGATTACGTTCCTATTTTTCTGTATCATCACCACAGGTTTTATGCAGGCAGCCAACAAAGTGTTTGCACAAGCCACTGTCACAGCCTCATTCAAAAATGCCACGTTGAGTGAAATTCTTTGGGAAATCCAAAGACAAACCGACTTTACTTTTGTGTACAGCACCAATGATGTAAAACAAATAAAAGTCCAAAACCTAAATGTAAATAACGAAAAAATAGCCAATGTGCTTGATAAATGTCTTATGAATAGTGGTTTGACCTATTCAGTTCACAACGGCGTTATTGCTATCAAGCAAATTGAAAAAAAAGAGTCTGCTGTTCCTCAACAGAAAACAACATTAACCGGTACAGTATTGGATGAGACGGGAGAACCTATTATTGGAGCGAATATCTTAGTCAAAGGTACTACGAATGGAACTACTACAGATTTGGACGGGCACTTCTCATTAGATGTAGACCGTATACCTGCCACTTTGATTATCTCCTATATAGGTTATGGCAAGCAGGAAATTAAAGCCACTGCCGGAAAGACACTGAAAGTAGTCATGGCTCCTGATAATAATGTTATGGAAGAAGTGGTTGTTACCGGTTATGGTACTTTCAAGAAATCGGCATACGCAGGTTCTGCTTCTACTGTGAAGACAGGAGAATTAAAAGATTTACCCGTAGTTTCATTCTCCAGTTTGCTAGAAGGTAATGCTCCCGGAGTACAAGTCACTTCCAGTTCAGGTCAGCCTGGTGCCTCCACTTCTATCCGTATTCGTGGTATGGGTTCTTTCAATGCAAGCAATTCTCCACTATACGTAATCGATGGTGTTCCCGTCCAATCCGGTTCTGTTGCTGCTACCAGCTCCGACTCCGGATTTGACATAATGTCTACATTAAACAACTCGGATATTGAAAATATTACAGTAATAAAAGATGCTGCAGCAGCCTCCCTTTATGGTTCACGTGCTGCAAATGGAGTTATTTTAATCTCCACCAAGAAAGGAAAAAGCGGAAAAGCACAAATTTCATTAAAAGCAGACTGGGGTAGCAATGATTTCGCAATGGATTATCGCCCGGTTATGGGGGGAGAAGAACGACGTGAATATATTTACAATGGATTGATATTATATCAACAACGTAAACTAGCTGATAAAAATCCTAATATATCAGAGGAAGAGCTAATGTCACAAAGTAAAACTTATGCAGATGGGCAAATCGATAAATATGCTCCAATTCCATGGTGTGGTTTCACAGACTGGAATAAAGAGCTTTTCCAAAAGGGACATCATTCTACCTATGAAGCATCACTAGCCGGTGGCAGCGATAAATTTAAATATTACTCTTCTTTATCATATATGAAGCAGAACGGTATTGTACAAGGTTCCGGTTTGGAACGTGTAACAGGGCGTTTGAACGCAGATTTCAGTGCAACAGACAAATTGACTGTAGGCGCCAAGATACTTTTCTCAAATGTAAATCAGAGTGTTTATGACGAAGGATTCACTTATACATCTCCTTTCTATTCCTCACGTAATTGGGCTACTCCTTCAGATCCGGTCTACAATGAAGATGGCAGTTGGAATCGTAAATTTATTCGTAAAGCCAATGACCGCAACCCCAAATTATCAGCTGAATACGATTATAAACATGAAAAAATGCTACGCGCATTCAATACGCTTTATGCCGAATACGAAATCATAAAAAATCTGAAATTCAAAACAACATTCAGTTATGATTACACTACTGTAAAAGGTGAGAAATGGTATGACCCACGTACTTCCAACGGTGAAGATGAAAATGGAGAAGTAGTAAAACGCATAAGAGAATATAAAAAAATGGTATGGAGTAACACCTTAAGCTATTTAACTACTTTCAACAACATTCATCATTTGGACTTTCTTGCCGGATATGAAATTGATGATACCTACAATGACTATTTATCAGGGGAAGCTTACAATTTTACAACTCCCGACAAACATGCCATTAGTAATGGAATGAAAACAGTATCTGTAGGGGGAAGTGATTCAAGGTACAGACTGGTATCCTATTTAAGCCGTTTGAATTACGATTACAAAAATAAATATTATCTAGGAGCTAGTTTTCGTGTTGATGGCAGTTCACGTTTGCACCGTGACAATCGTTGGGGAACATTTTGGTCTGTATCCGGAGCATGGCGTACTATTGAAGAAGAATTTATGCAACCTGTAAAAGATTGGTTGACAGACTTGCGTATAAGAGCATCATACGGTGTAAACGGTACTCTTCCTTCTGATTATTTCGGCTATATGGGATTAAGCTCCATTAGTGGTGGTTACTTGGAGCAACCCGGTATTCAAATGTCCCAAATTGCAAATCCTAATCTGAAATGGGAAACCAATTATAATATGAATATTGGCTTGGATTTTGGTTTTTGGGATCGTCTGAACTTCACGATTGAATATTATACCCGTACAACTAAAAACTTATTAATGGACTGTCCTGTATCCATGACAACAGGATTTAGTAGTTATTTAATGAATATAGGTGAAGTGAAAAATAAAGGTATTGAATTAACTATTAATTCCACTAATATTAAAATAAAAGACTTTAGCTGGAATACAACTTTCAATTTAGGTCATAACTCCAATAAAGTTGTAAAATTAGATGGCGAACAGACACAAATTGTCAGTGGAACCCAAATACACAAAGTAGGAAGTTCTTATCGTACATTCTATGTACAAGAATTTGCGGGCATCAATCCTGAAACAGGAAATCCTCTATTCTATACCAATGAATTGGATGAGAACGGAAATTATATAAAAGAAATTACCGAGAACTCTAAAAATGCACAATTCATTCCTTATAAACATGCAGAACCAACTGTTAACGGAGGTATCTCTAATTCATTGCGTTATAAATGGCTTGATTTAAATTTCTTATTCTCCTATCAATTCGGAGGATATTCTTATGATACTTGGGCACAAAAGACAGAACATGGCGGTTACGATTCCTATGCAAACATTCCGACTTATTATCGTGATAGCTGGAAAAAGCCAGGTGATCAAACCAATATAGAAGTATATATGCTGGGTAAATCATCTTCTGTATCAATGCATAAAATAACAAGTAGCCGCCGTATCCACAGTACTGATTATTTCCGCTTAAAAAATATCACATTCGGCATTACGTTACCTAAAGAATGGACAAATAAAATCAATATAGGAAATGTTCGTTTTTATGCATCAGCAAGCAATTTATGGACATGGGCGGCCTATGACAATTATGATCCTGAAGCTGTTAGTGCCGGTAGTGCAACTCAAACCACACCGCCTTTAAAAACCGTTACTTTTGGTCTCAACATCAATTTTTAACCACTAAAAAACAACAATATGAGAACATTACATAATTTTTTATCAATAGTCTTATCCATCGGATTGTTTACTTCATGTGGAAACGATTGGTTGGATTTAGAACCGTCCACACAAATTCCAACAGAAACGAGTATCAAATCTCTCTCCGACATTGATTATTCACTAAACGCCATTTATGCGACAATGCGTAATGCCTATGCGTATTCCGGGCGTTTAATCTACTACGGAGATGTAACAGGAGATGACATGCAAGCTGTACAATCAACTTGTAGAACAGCTCACTATTACCAAATGGATTGGTTACCTGCAAATGGACCAAGTACACACTGGTCATATCTTTATTCCATCATTCAAAACTGTAATGTAATTTTAGACGGCATTGACAATATCGAAATTCTTCCAAACGATGAAGATGAGCATATCTTCCGCAATGATTTGGAAGGACAAGCATTAGCAATACGTGGTCTGGCCCTTTTTGACCTTACGCGCTTCTTCGGATATACTTATTTAAAAGATAACGGAGCCTCTTTAGGAGTACCTATCATCACTTCAGCATCAGCCACTGCCGACAGTAAGCCTTCACGTAACACTGTAGCTGAATGTTATGATCAAATAATCAAAGACTTAAAGAATGCGGCTAGTTTAATGATACCCACATATTCATGGTCAGGTACTAGTTTGAATCAAAAAGATTTATCCTTAAATAAGAAAGGTAAAATCAGTAAATGGGGCACATTAACTTTGTTAAGTCGGGCATATCTGTATATGGGGAAGAACAGTGAAGCTTTACAAGCTGCAGAAGAAGCAATAAAAGGATCGGAAGCCAATAAATACCAATTATGGAATACCGAAGAATATCCCACTGTATGGGGTACGGAAGCCTCCGAAGCAAATCCGGGAGAAATTCTCTTCGAAATAGTCAATACTACTACCGAAAGCCCCGGCAATGAAAGTATGGGATATCTAACTTCTCCAAAAGGATATCAAGATATGTGCATTACAGTCAGTTTTTATCACCATCTGTTAGAAACGCCTAATGATGTACGCATTAAGTTATTAGTTAATCAAGACAAAAAAGTAATGTATTTGAATAAGTATCAACCACAACCTGGAGAAAATATTATGGATGCCAATATTCCTATAGTACGTCTTTCCGAAACTTACTTAAATGCAGCCGAAGCAGCCGTGAAAAACGGAGATGCAACAAAAGCTGCAAAATACCTGAAAGCCATCGCACTCCGAGGAAATCCGGACTATACGATGCCCGCAAAGGTTACCCTTGATGATGTTCTAGAAGAACGCAGGAAAGAACTCATTGGTGAAGGGCACCGCATGTTTGACTTATTACGTAATAACTTACGAGTAACTCGTATTAACGAAACAGACGATATGATGAAAGAGGTAGTGCATTTCGCTGACGAAAAAACATCTATGGATTTCGACAGAAACTATTATCGTACAATATTACCTATTCCTCAAAAAGAAATTAATGCTAATTCTAATATTGTACAAACACCAGAATATCTGAAATAATAGTCAACACAAATTGATAAACTCTAACTGAATTATAAATCAAATCGATGACAAGCAAGACTAATTTTATCAACTACTTTCTTCTTGCATTTACCCTCGCATTCATCAGTTCCGGCCTTAGTGCCGGAACTCTTGATTTCAAAGACAAGAAGAAAGACAAAGAGAAAAAAGAAGAATTAACAGCCGACGGTCCATACGTATTGTATCAGCCTGACGGCCAAATCAGAGTAATCAATGTAGATAAGAAAGGGAATATCATTGATACCACTTATACCACATTACCTCAAAACTTTACCCTGCATGTGACAGACCACAAAGGCAGGTTTCCATTTGATGTAAAACTACACCCGGTAAAACGTCCCGGATGGAATTATCCTCAGGCAGACAAAGTTTTTGTCATGTCCGACCCTCATGGAAGGCTGGACTGTGTAATCAGCCTGTTACAAGGCAACCATATCATTGATAAAGACTACAAATGGAGCTTCGGGAAAAACCATCTGATGATTATCGGTGATATTTTTGACAGAGGAAAAGATGTACCGCAAATCTTCTGGCTATTCTACAAACTGGAAGAGGAAGCAGCCAAAGCCGGAGGACACGTATCGTTCATGCTGGGAAATCATGAACCGATGGTACTGGCCAATGACCTCCGATACACCAAAGAAAAATATAAAATATTGGCTGAAAAACTAAAGATGAAGTACCCCCGGCTATTCGGTCCTGATACCGAACTGGGCAGATGGTTGGGAACCCGTAACACCATGCAAATGATAGGTAACGACCTATATGTGCATGCCGGACTAGGCAAAGACTTCTATGACAAGAACTTGAGCATCCCCACTGTCAATGAAGAAATGAGCAAAGGACTATTTATGACGAAAAAAGAACGTAAAGCGCTTTCTCCACTCACAGCCTTCCTGTATGGAAACAGCGGGCCCATCTGGTATCGCGGACTGGTACGCACCGATGTCAAATACAATCCGCTGGTAAAAGACTCCCTAGAAATGCTTATGGACCGTTATAAGGCAAAACACATTATTGTGGGACATACCATTTTCAAAGATATTTCCACTTTCTATAACGGAAAGGTTATCGGAGTAAATGTAGACAATAAAGAAAACCGGGAAAAAAAGCGCGGACGTGCCATGCTGATTGAAAATAATCAGTATTTTGTCGTTGGTGACAAAGGTATACAAAGACAATTAGAATAAAGACAATACACCAAATCCTACCGGTGGTTTTCCAAACTCTCCTGACAACTTTCCTATTTGTCAAGAGAGTTTTTCTTTTCCTTTTTTGCTAGTTTCCTCCTTTTATTTTATACCTTTGTTCCTCATAATAACTAACCTTATAAAACGAAATGAAATCTATCCGAGAACTATACCGCATCGGCACCGGTCCGTCCAGCAGTCATACTATGGGACCGCGCAAGGCTGCTGAAATCTTCTTAGGAAAACATCCCGAAGCCAAAGCTTTTCAAGTTACTCTTTATGGAAGCCTCGCCGCTACCGGTAAAGGACACATGACCGATGTAGCCATTTTAGATACATTGCAACCGCATGCGCCTACAGAAATTATCTGGAAAGCCCATGTCTTCTATCCGTTTCATCCCAATGGGATGACTTTCAAATCTTTGAATGAAAAAGGAAAAGTGACAGATGAATGGACTGTTTTCAGTGTAGGCGGAGGTGCTCTAGCCGAAGAAGGGCACGACAAAGGCTCAACTCCGGAAATCTATGATATGAACCGTATGAGTGAAATCCTCTACTGGTGTGAACGTACCGGGCGCAATTACTGGGAATACGTCCAGCAATGTGAAGACAAAGACATTTGGGACTATCTGGCAGAAGTATGGAAAACCATGAGAGAAGCCATTGAGCGTGGTTTGGATCAAGAAGGCGTATTACCCGGCCCACTTAATCTGCGCAGAAAAGCCTCCACCTATTATATTAAGGCAAAAGGTTATAAGGACAATCTGCGTTCCCGCGGGTTAGTCTTCTCATACGCTCTGGCAGTCAGTGAAGAAAACGCCTCAGGTGGCAAAATCGTCACAGCCCCTACTTGCGGATCATGCGGAGTGGTTCCGGCTGTACTTTATCACTTGCAAAAAAGCCGTGACTTCAGCGATATGCGGATTTTAAGAGCACTGGCTACTGCCGGATTGATAGGAAATATAGTAAAACACAACGCCTCCATTTCCGGAGCCGAAGCCGGTTGCCAGGCAGAAGTAGGAGTGGCCTGTTCAATGGCATCCGCCGCTGCCAGCCAATTATTCGGAGGTAGCCCGGCCCAGATAGAGTATGCAGCCGAAATGGGCTTGGAGCATCACTTGGGAATGACTTGCGATCCGGTATGCGGATTGGTACAAATCCCTTGTATCGAAAGAAATGCCTATGCGGCAGCCCGAGCTCTTGACGCCAATATCTATTCTGCCTTTACAGACGGTAATCACCGTGTATCCTTTGACAAAGTGGTGGAAGTAATGAAACAGACCGGCCATGATCTTCCTTCCTTATATAAAGAAACCAGCGAAGGTGGTCTGGCAAAGGATTACGAGCCGATGGATTAATAACAGGGAAAAGACCGAGAACTGTATTTATAATACATAAAAGGGTGAATCAGAACTCGTTGCGACCATCATTTTCAATGCTGATAATAAAAAGATAGTTCAATTTGTTCCTGATACACCCTCTTATGGCATCATTACTATAATGAGAGATAGTTCCCCTATTACAGAAAAAATCTTTTTTAATCGCTCAACTTCAAGAATCCTCCAAACTGATCAAAGTCTACTTCCAACCCATTTTCCAATGTCAGTTCATATCCCTTGCGGTTACGTTCTATCTTCACCGTTTTATGCCCGTTATAATTAGCCTTCATATATTTAGAAATAGCCTGAGGGATAAAAGTAGAAGGAACCGCCTTGTTCTTGCAATCTATCTCAAGCCACTCTCCCTTTGAATTGAACTCCAATTCAATGCCATCGGCCAATTTTACATCATAGGAAGTGCTCTGAAACAAGTCCTTTTCAATCTTGATATACGCAACTTTAGTCTGAGAGAAATGTTTGCCAATCATTTCACGTGCGGCAACAGGAAGCTTATTCACATCGCGGGTCACGACATCGCCCGCCATGGCGAACTGAAGAGAGCATACCAGCATAGCCATTAAAAATAAAATCTTTCTCATAATCTAATTTATTCTTTAGTTAGTTAATGCCATACCAACAACTAACCGCCTAAAAAGATTGTGACGCGAAAAATTATTCCTGTATTTTAGATTTAATTAAGGCTGTCTCCCAACATAGGAGGAAGCTCCTCCATATCCTCATTTTTAGATATGCTCATTTTTCCTTCAGGAGTAATAGTGATAGAGAAAGGAATATACAAATCTGTCTGAGGATAACTCACACTGGCAGCCAATATGATATTTTTTCCCTCACGGGTCTTCTCTTCATCAAATACCACGCCCTCCAATATAAAATGACGGAGATGATCAGCACTTACGAATCCTGAGAAACTTTGCTTGGTAAAAGTTTTGGCAAAGACCCGACTCCCATTTTCACGGGAAATTCTAACGACGATACGATTATCGGCAAAAATCCCCAAATCACTTTTGACTGAAGGCAGGGAATCACTGGGAGCACGCTCTATAAACAAATTATATTTTTTTCCGCCACTGACAATATGCTGGTCAATACGTGAAACCTGCATACGCTGCAAACCTGTCACATGATCCACACTGTCTATCTGGAACATCAATTGTTCTGCATCAACGGAAGTCTCTTTCTTACCTCCGCAAGCGGCCATTACAACCAGTAAAACGACAAATAAAAAATATATCTGTTTCATCTAAATCTCGATTTCTAGGTGACAAAGTAACAAAAAGTAACGGACACTCACAAGAAAACCTCTATAAAAAGCGAAAACCGGGCAATATCACATTGGCCGGCCTTCAGAGAAAACTAAAAACTAAACTAAATTATTTATTAAGTTAGACTAAATCCAAAAGAAAAGGTTTAATCTCACTTAGAAAAAAAATATTCTTTCTTTGAAAGGCATTCCTACTACAACGCCTTCCAAAAATCCATAAAATTCTTATAAAGCCCATAGCAGACCAACTGATCTTCTTCTTCCAACTCATAATTTTCCTCAAAATGATTCTCCACCTGATGCTCCAATATCGAGATACCCAAACCATTCAGCACTTGCTCCCCTTTTATCAATGCAATGATTTTCATATTGAATTCCGTTTCTAATGACAGATCACTCACCTTATAGCCTACAAAACAAGAAGGAAGTTTGAACTTCATCACATAATGTTCCTCGTCAATCTGAAAAGACTCCACATTGACGTGTAAATCCAATAACCGGACCAAACTGCGTGCCGCTTCTTTCTCCGGCGTCAGAATACTATCTAAATTAAAAGCCTCAAGCACGGTCTTATGCACATCATCTACCGCACGGGCATAGATATGTTTCACTCCTTTCTTTTTCAGCAGTGCCACCACACGCACAGAAGCACCAAAATTCTCGCCGATAGCAACAATAACCACATCCACATCTTTCAGTGGCAGCACACTGAGCGATTGTTCGTCCGTAGCATCAATAATAAAAGAAGTCGCGATTTTGTCCTTCAACACATCCACACGATGCTCGTTTGTATCCACTCCTATCACCTCATGTCCCAATACGGAAAGCTCTTCGGCCAACACACCGCCGTAATTTCCTAAACCAATAATAATGTATTTCATAACTAGTTGATTATGATGTTATCACTCGGATATTTATATTTCGTTATTTTTTTCTGTTTAATAAGGCTGGATATCAAAGTAAGCACCCCTACTCGTCCGATAAACATCAGAACAATGACAATCAGTTTGCTGTCACTTCCCAAAGTAGGTGTCAGATCCAGGCTTGAACCTACCGTACTGAGTGCCGAAGTACACTCAAAAACCAACGCCATCACTGAAGCCTGCGGCTCTAGAATGCTTAAACTAAAGATACCCGCAAAAACAATCAGCAGATAAAGAATCAATGTGGCATTAGAACGCCGGATGGAATCATGAGATAACTCCCTGTTGAAAATATTAACTTTATCGGCACCTATAAGAATAGCACGCAAGTTCAACATGACTACAGCAAACACATTCACCTTCACACCACCGGCCGTAGACTGCGTACCGCCGCCAATCATCATCAGCACCACCATCAGCAGCAACGTCTGCACACTGAAAGTAGTCATGCCCACACTTGAAAATCCTGCCGTACGGGGACAAGTCGCATTAAAGAAGCCCTGCACCCATTTCTCTGTAACCGTCATTCCCGCAAAAGCATGATTCCATTCGAAAATAACAATGGCCACAGTACCCGTCACTAGCAAGATAGCCGTCATAATCAATACAATACGAGTATTCAGGTTATATAAATGTATTTTACGGATTGTCCTCTTATTCTTTTTGACATAACGGTGATACAAGCGCTTGCTTTCATAAGAAACCGTCTCATACAGATTTACCAGTATCGGGAAACCTATACCTCCCAAAATAATCAGGAAAGAGATAGTGATATATAGCAAGTTATGATTATGAAGTACCAGTTCGTTACCTAAGTTTCCATACAAAGTAGAGAATCCAGCATTGCAAAAGGCAGAGATGGAATGGAAAGCAGAAAAAGCCAATTCCTCTTCAATATCCATACCCATAGTGCCATGTATACTTAAAAAAATAACCCCCATCCCTGCAGCCTCTATCGCCAATGTAAATCCTAATATATATAATAAGGTGGAAAGTAGCGAACTGAGTGACTGCGAGCTTACCATATCACGGACCACCAGCTGATTGTAGAGCGAAGTATTCCCCATAAAAAACATAGCAAAGAAACTGGTCAGAGTCATGACTCCCAAACCGCCGATTTGTATCAACATGATAATGATGAACAACCCCTCGGGCGTGAATGTAGAAGAAACATCGACCGAGACCAACCCCGTGACACAAGTGGCACTGGTAGCGGTAAACAGAGCATCGATAAAAGAAATACCATGATAAGTGGCACGCGGAAGCATCAGTAACGCCGCCCCTATCAGAATAAATATGAGAAAACTAGATGCAAAGATCAAAGATGGATTGGTGCGCCTGCCCAGCAGCCGGACTATCCCATTAGACAATTGCAACAGTGAAAGCAAAGTGAGCAGCACCACATGATATAAACGGCTGTGGAAAAAAGACCAGAAATCATGAATTCCCCCTTGCACCTCCGGTTCATGGAAAATAACCGGAATCAAAGTCAGATAAAGCATCAGACTCAGTATCCACGCCAGTCCCCGGTACTTCCGCTTCGTGTCCGAGTAATTTAATAAAAGATGCAGGGAAATATCAACCAGAAAAACAATCCAGACAAAATGATACAGCATGTTTATCACCTCCATTTCTTCAAAAGAAATAAGAAATCCATGCTCATAAACCAATGTAAGGATTAACAAAGCCGACATCATATAAGTTATCCCGTCCATCCATTTCAGCAATCGCTCTATGTACGGTTTTACTAACTTCTTACGATAAATAAATAGTTTGTGTAAAGGTTCCATGTCGATATTATCTTGCATTAACAGAAAACAAACTTAATCAAAATATTCACATCTCTGTCTATAATAACAAATAACTTCGCATTTTTACTCTGACAGCCCCTTTTTTTATTGTTCCCGACAAAAAAGTAGTTGAAAATTAGTAAGGAATACTTTTTTTACCTAATTTTGACCGCAAAACTATTAAATTGAAAGATTATGAGCACAAAACAAAAACGTTTTATCTTACCAGAGGATGAAATTCCTAAATACTGGTACAACATACAGGCAGACATGAAGACCAAACCCATGCCGCCGTTGAATCCCAAAACCAAAGAAGCGCTGAAACCGGAAGACCTCTACCCCATTTTTGCTAAAGAACTTTGCAAACAGGAATTAAACCAGACAGACGCATGGATTGAAATCCCTGAAGCAGTGCGTGAAATGTACAAATACTATCGCAGCACACCATTGGTACGTGCCTACGGACTGGAAAAAGCACTAGGGACTCCCGCACATATTTATTTCAAAAATGAAAGTGTCAGCCCCATCGGCTCTCACAAACTGAACTCGGCTCTGGCCCAGGCATATTATTGCAAAGAAGAAGGTGTAACCAATGTCACGACAGAAACCGGTGCCGGACAATGGGGCGCTGCTCTATCGTATGCCGCAAAGGTATTCGGACTGGAAGCTGCCGTTTATCAAGTAAAAATCAGCTATAATCAAAAACCCTATCGCCGCAGCATCATGCAGACATTCGGAGCAACGGTCACCGCCTCTCCATCCATGTCTACCCGTGCCGGCAAGGATATCATTACCCGTAATCCCAATTATCAAGGTTCACTGGGAACAGCCATCTCCGAAGCTATCGAACTGGCAATGAGCACTCCCAACTGTAAATATACACTAGGGTCGGTATTAAGCCATGTCACACTGCATCAAACGGTTATCGGTCTGGAAGCCGAAAAGCAAATGGAAATGGCAGGCGAATATCCCGACATGATTATCGGTTGCTTTGGTGGTGGTTCCAATTTTGGAGGAATCTGTTTCCCCTTTATGCGCCACACTATCCTGAATGGAAAACAAACCCGATACATTGCTGCCGAACCGGCTTCGTGTCCGAAACTGACCCGTGGTAAATTCCAGTATGACTTTGGCGACGAAGCCGGATATACCCCGCTGCTGCCTATGTTTACACTGGGGCATAATTTCTCTCCGGCCAATATCCATGCGGGAGGTCTCCGTTATCACGGTGCAGGTGTCATCGTTTCACAATTATTGAAAGATAATTTGATGGAAGCTGTTGATATCCAGCAATTAGAATCCTTCCAGGCTGGTTGTTTGTTCGCACAAGCAGAAGGAATCATTCCGGCTCCCGAATCGTGCCATGCCATCGCTGCTGCCATACGCGAAGCGAATCAATGCAAAGAATCCGGCGAAAAAAAAGTGATCCTGTTCAACCTTTCAGGTCACGGACTGATTGATATGGCCTCATACGACCAATATCTGGCAGGTAACTTGATGAATTATGAGTTAAAAGACGAAGATATCCAGAAGAACCTGGATGAAATAAAAGACATGTAATTAGGGTATAAAATAACTGAAGGATACGGAAAGGATATATTATCCTATAAACTACGGCAAACTAAACAGTTGTATCCTTCAGGTTAAAGATTCTTTTACTGATAACTTCTATCTCCCAAGCTTGCGGAGTTAACTCCATAGCCTTTGGAGTTATCTCCATAAGCTTGGGAGTTAACTCCAAAGACTATGGAGATAGAAATAATGCGTTCAATCAGGTTTAGACATAAAATAAAAAAGGCTTAACCATACACATGAAAACACAAATCATTCCCACCTACAGGTTTACTATTAAAAGCATCACCACATCTCACTCAAAGCACAGGCTATAATTCAAAGCTGCGAAGCATTTTAATTTCATCCCTCCAAATGGTATCATCGGGAGTTTCAAGAATAACAGGCATATCGTTAAAACGGGAATCCTGCATGAAACGGCGAAAGAAATCAATACCAATCAGCCCCTTTCCGATACTGTCATGACGGTCTACCCGGCTGCCCAATGGTTTCTTTGAGTCATTCAAGTGAATGGCACACAAATAGTTTCCCCCCACGACTTCATCAAACTTGGTAAAGACCCGGTCATATTCATTCGCAATATCATAACCGGCGGTATAGGTATGGCAAGTATCCAGACAGACTCCCACACGAGATTTATCCTCCACCTTATCTATAATATATCTCAAATGCCAGAATTCATTTCCCACATTACTTCCCTGTCCGGCTGTATTCTCAATCACAGCAGTCACACCGGTCGTCTTATCCAAAGTCATATTGACAGACTCGGCAATCCTGTCCAGGCACTTCTCTATTGATATCTTGTTCAAATGACTTCCGGGATGAAAATTCAGCATTTTCAATCCTAACAACTCACAACGCCGCATTTCATCCAAGAATGCCGCACGACTCTTTTCCATCCCCTCCCTATCAGGATGTCCCAAGTTTATCAGATAACTGTCATGAGGAAGAATATACCGGATATCAAAACCTTCTTTCTCACAGTTTTCTTTAAACAGAGTAATACTCTCGACAGACAAAGGTTTTGCAACCCATTGCCGCTGATTCTTTGTAAAAAGAGCGAATGCGTCCGCTCCTATCCCTAATGCATTAACGGGGGCCATTTCTACGCCCCCGCTTACGGATACATGTGCACCTATTTTTTTCATTCTCTTTCCATTATTGACAGACACAAAGATACAGAGAATAAGTTAGAAATTATATTGTGCACTCAAGTTTATACGGTTTGCCTCACGGTTCACATCATTAAAATTCTCTCTCCAGCCATGCAGATATTCCACACCCACCTGCAGGTTATGGCTTATATTCCAAAACACATTAGCGACCAGATACTGACCTTTTTTATACTGGGTTTCATTAAAGTGAGCATAGCAATCTTCCGTAAACAGGCGTGACTGGCTATACGTAGCCGATGCGAATACCCGTTTCGAGAAATTATACTGTAATCCGACATACCATCCTTTCATGGGAAGTACCTGCATGCGCCCGGACTCGTCGGCCAAAGGAACGATATCTACATTCAAGTTACTGATATCATTCAAATATTGAGCAATACCTTTACCATAAGTATATTGTCCGTAAAGCTGGAAATTACCCAGTCTTGCTGTTCCCGATGCCTGTATCCCCCAACCGGTCAATGACTTTGCCTTATTATTCACTTGATCCTCATAAGTCATACTTCTCAAGATTCCTCCCACACGTATATGGCTCGCTTTCGCCCAGGAATACTGCACATAAGCAGGAATATCCGGCATCCGCTGCTTACCGATTCTCACATCTTTTGCCGGAGTTCCGTCTACTGAAGGCATTTCCACACCGACACCCACTTTCAAACCTTTAATCAAATTAGCTTCATAACGCAACTGGGTGGCCCGATAGAAAGTCATCCCGTCAGGTCCTTGAAAATCAATAGTCGGAGGAGCTGCGGCAAGATCCATAAACAATCCGGTATCATACCCCATGGTAAAACCCAAGAAAGATAAATAAGCATTCTGCAATTCAAAAGTCTTTCCACTTCCACGGAAGTTTCCGGCTGTATAAACGATGAAGTTGCCCAAATGCTTGGTTCTCCCCACCAATTTTAAAAAGATAGTGGAAGTGCTTGCATCCATCTGGAACTGATTACGGACAGCAGTGGATCCCGGTTGCGGAATGAGTGCAGGGATAAAGTCAACGTCATCCACTATCCCATTAAAATCATATTCCATTGTAGTTTTCAAATAACCACCGATACCCAATGCAAACTTTCCCTGTTGGTCAGTAAGTAAAAAACGAGGGGCACGGGGATCATGGAAATGCGGACGTTGCGTTTCTTCAAATACATTGATTAATTCCTCCTTGCCATTTTTATCTTTTGAGATAATAACAACAGGTCCCGGTCCTTCCAACTCCGGATAAAGATCTTTTTGTTGCGCAAACATCGGCGTAACAATCATTGCGCCCAGTATAAGGCAACTCATTGATTTAAAGATAGTTTTCATAAAAGTTAAGTTTAGGTAAATAGTCTATTCAATGGACTATGAACAAAAAGTTTAGAAAAAAGTTTGGGAAATGTTTGCAAATTCAAAAAAAGTCACTACCTTTGCACCCGCAATCGAGAGAGAAATCCTCGATAAAAAGGATGGCCCGTTCGTCTATCGGTTAGGACGCAAGATTTTCATTCTTGAAAGGGGGGTTCGATTCCCCCACGGGCTACCAAATAAAGAAGTTATCGAATATTCGATAGCTTCTTTATTTTTATCCTGCTTTGTGCAGGGTATGCCGACGGCTCAGTTAGAAAACGGCTCAGCCTTAAAATTTAGACCGTTGACCCGAAAATGACGGATTCATGAAGGATTGTGCTTTAAATTCTTCATAATAAACGACTGTAGGCAAGCGGATTAGACACTTATGAAGGATTTGAATCAAAATAAACCTGGATAGTCTTGTACAGGGGGGCTGAATCAACAGAAGGGTCAGTCCGAAACATAAGACAACGGGACAGATCCAACTTATTCATCGACTCCGCCCCGTCCTATGTCAGAATGCCATAAAAGAATATGATTATTCAATCTCTCCAAAAAGCTCAGCCAGTTTATTTGCCAAAGCCTCACCACGAAGATTTTCTCCTACCATGACCCCTTGGGCATCTATCAAATACATAGTAGGAACAAATTTCACTTTATATATATCAGCAATACCTTCAGTATCCAAAAAATTAGGCCACTGAAGTTGTTCTTCTTTCAGCGCTTTTGTCCATTCCGCCTCTTTTTTGTCAATAGAGATACTTACAATCTGGAAACCCCTGTCTGCATATTGCGTATAGAGTTTTTTCAAATTAGGAATCTCCTTACGGCAAGGATTACACCATGATGCCCAAAAATCAATAAGGACATACTTCTTACCTTGGCACAAATCGGTTAAAGTTACCGATTTCCCATCTTGTGACTTGGCTGTAAAGACAGGCACTTTAGAACCGATCTGACTATCAGGAGCCACACTCTCTTTCACCATTTTTCCATAGCGGGAATGTTTAGCCTCTTCTGACAAGGCATCATACCACGGTTTCTGCTCTTCGGTAAGATAAGAAAACAAACTGATCATCATCAGAGGCCCCCAATAAGAATCTTTATTGTCCATAACTAATTTATAGTAAGTGGCATCTACCGTAGCAAAGAACAAACTATCGGCCACGGCAGATGCTTTGTAAGCTTCCGTAGCAACGACAGAATCCATCAAGATCTTATCTTTGGCAACTCTCGCTTTTCCATAGGCAGCACGGATATCCTTAAACTTCTCGTTATTCGTCACATAAATAGAATCCAAGGCATCACGTGTGCTCAATAATTTTACATATTTGTCCGTCAAAGGAGATCCCGTCACTGAAACCTGTGAGAAATTATAATTCACGGTTCCATTAAGGTTTTCAGAAGTCACCTTACCCTCCACGCTTATACTGCCATTCTCCAACATCAGAGGCATGGAACCGTATGCATCTTTCACCATCAACCGTACAGCCAGAGGTTCATCCGCCACCCCTTTAAATATAAATTTTCCATCTACAACAGTAGTGTCCGCCACCGGTTTTTCATGACCATGACTTACAGGAAATAACTGTACATGGGATCCGTCAGGAATTCCATCAATTGCAGCTGTCAGTGTGTACCCCGTTACCGACTGCCGGGTACAAGATGCCATCATCACCAAAACAACGGCGGATGTTGCTAATAAATACATCAATTTCATAAAGTCTGTTTTTATAGGTTATTTAGATACATTTTGAGTGATAGTTCCATTACCCGGATTCTGAACGGCACCTGCCGGGAAAGGCATAATCCAAAGATGTGAAGCCGGGGTTAATGTATAAGTCTGCCCTTCCCATGTTTTGGATAGTGCACGTGCAAAAGTACCTTCGGCATTAAACCTCCGGGCATCAGCGAATGGCACAATAGTGAAAATCAATTCATTGTCTTTCGTACGTCGGATCAAGTCAATGGCTTCTGTCAAAGTTGAAGCCTGCAAGGGTTGATATATCTCCGGCAGAATACGGGTCTTACGTACCTTGTTCAACACATCCATAGCAGCAGAGAAATCATTACCTGTGACCTGACGTGCCAAACATTCGGCCTTGATGAGATATACCTCGCAAGTGGTCAGACCAGCCCCGTTGAAATATCCTTTGGCCAAACCTTGATAGTAAGTATCCTGATTTACCGTACGCAGTTTCCAGCGGGAAAAAAAACGTGCATCTCCTTCCTCGAAACTCTCCGCACGTTCCACCGGAATATTAAGTTCGCTGGTAGCATAGTTAGGATTACCCTCTCCACAACGGAAATAGTAATTCTCCACATAATCATACCCTGTCGCTGACGGTAACGACGGATAACTGTCTTCTTTTGTAATAGCTTCCTTATGAGTGTCGTAATAAGAAATCCAATCATACAGATTATCGTTCTGTTCCAAAGCCATATCCGCGTATTTCAATGCTTCTTCATAATTCGCCATTTGCAGATAGACCCGTGCCAAGAAGGCATAGGCTGCTCCCAAATTGGGATGGATAACAGTCCTTGACTGTTCGGGTAATCCTTGTTCTATGGCTTCTTTCACATCTTTAATCATGAAATCATAGATTTCTTGAATAGTGACCTGCTTGTGAGGAGCATTGATATCGGCACTGGTTATCAAAGGTACACTCAGTTTAGTACCGGCAGTTGCAGACACATAGGTATCAGCATAATAATTGGCCAGTATGTAATAGCTCATAGCACGAATCACTTTGGCATAAGCCATTACCTCATTGCGTTCGGAATCAGTCGCTTCGGTTGCAACGGGAACATGCTCCAGCAAGAGATTACAAGTGGAAATAGCCATATAACTACGGTAATAAGTCCCTTCGTCCTGATTGTTCAGTACAATTCTGTCCGCTGTTTCATTCCACAGATAATTGGCACTCGTAAGGGTAACGCTAGTCAAACTGCTTTGTCCTACAAATTTATCATTCAACAGATAAAGACTATTCGTTACAGGAATATAGCCAATGGTATATTCATCTCGCAGCAATGCTTCAAAATCAGCCAAGGTAGTAGGAATTTTGTTCCCTTTGGGAACAATATCCAAATAATCATTACAAGAAGTCAGATTTATCCACCCCAACACTGTCATTATCATAAATAGTATCTTTTTCATATTGCTCTCATTTAAAAGTTCAAATTGACATTACACAAATAATTTGGTTTACTATATCCCCCAAGCATCCATTTCACATCACGGCTTTTAGCCAAAGTGAACACATTTTCCATACCTAGCATGATACGTGCATTTTTTACATAAAACTTCTGACATACACTTGCAGGAACATGATAAGTAACAGAGAGATTCTTCAAGCGCCAGTTATCGGCATCAAGTACATGAATGGAAGCCTTGCTATAAAGGTCGGATGAGTAAGAATTATAATCCTTGCTTTCTGACGGAACATAGCGTGGTACATCGGTATATGCCTCATCACCAGGCTGACGCCAACGTTTACTCACATCCTTACTTGTCACTCCTAATCCCGGATAGGCTATATTGGTATTCCGCATTTTGTGCCCCCCTTCAAAAAGCAGTTGAGCAGCCAGTTCCCAATTCTTATAACGGAGATTGGTATTAACAGCCCCACTATAAACCGGAACAGAAGTTCCTAAATACACAGCATCCTCCACTTTTTGCGGTGAACTGCTTACATGGATATTTCCTTCCGAGTCATACACCTGAGGCTGCCCTTTACTATCCAGCCCTGCCCACAGATATCCATAAATGGCATTATAAGGCACTCCAACACGGGGATAGGCGGCAGGATAATCGAACTGAAGAAAAATAGCAGGTGCTTTTACATTGACATAAGTCACTTTATTCTTATTGTATCCCAGCACACCACCTACGTTCCAATTCCAATCTTTTCCCATAATGACATCACCGGAAAGAGTCAACTCGAATCCACGGTTTCTCATTTTACCATTATTCATGGTATAAGTAGAAAAACCAAAACCTTCAGTAGGTACTCCATTGGTATTGGCTAACAAATCCACGCCCGACTTATTATAATATTCAATAGAACCGTTCAATCGATTTCTAAACATAGAGAAATCTACACCAATATTAGCTGTAGTTGTCTTTTCCCACCGCAAATCAGGATTAGGACGGTTGCTGATAGTCCCTTGTATGCCGCCCACATGGGTATTATTATTATAATAAGCCGTCATATAAGGAGCAGAATTCTTGGCGATGTTACCACCGATACCATAACTGAAACGCAGTTTCATCATATTTATAAATGAAACTTTAAAAAAAGATTCTTTGTCCAGATTCCAACCAGCACCTACCGACCAGATAGGTTTCTTCTGATACTTGGAACCAGTAGCAAACAAATTGGTACGATCCCAACGAATGCTTCCTGTCACCATATATTTACCATCATACGTGTAAGCTGCATTCCCATAAAAAGAAACAAAACGATTTACCAGTTCATAGATGTTGGAGATATCATTTTTATTGAATGATACATAGTTTCCCAAAACTCCGGTATAAGTATTACTCAGCACCCGTTCATCAATAAGATCATAAGTTAGTAAAGCCGGATCATAATTATAATATTTCCGATTATTGTATTCCGTCTTATTTTCACGTACTTCCATACCAAACAAAGCGGTCACATCATGTTTTTCTGCAAATGTCTTGTTAAAATCCAATTGCTGACGGAAATTATAAGCACGAATACTATTAGTTCCCGTTGTATAAATATTGCCATAAGGAAGATTATAAGTAGCCTGGCCACTCCCACTTGCATCAGTAGCAAATGTATTTACTTTATTACGCACAGCATAGCTTTCCTTATCTTGCAATTGGCTTGTCTTATATTCCCCTACTTCATATTGGAACGAAGCAGTGTATCTCAACCAGTCTGTGAATTTAAAATTAAGTCTTGCAAAAGTACGATTACTAAAATTCTTACTCTTCGACAAGTTTCTTCCCAATTCGTCCAAAGGGGTAATATCCATACTATACAATCCGTAAGAAGAAATAATTTCCTGTTGTGACTTACTGTACCGGTCCGCAGCCGTGTTAGTATAGTAACTTCCATCGCCATTCAACAACGAACTATAAGGAACATAATTATATCCGGGTGAGGTCAGATTATAACTCTGCGTTGTACCATCTCCATAATTCAGATACGTTCCCAAATCCAGACTCAGCCATGAAGTAAGCCGGGTAGTGTTCTGCAAATTCAATCCGAAACTCTCGCTGTCAGTATATTTATCTTCTTCCCGGTTATTCCTGTAAGACAGCGAAGCATTAAATGTATTTTTTTCCGTTCCACGCCCGATATTCAAGTTATATTGTTGCGAAAACGGATTTCGTTTACCATATTTCTTCACATCATCATAATAACGGAATCCCTGTGAAGCCAGTTCATGTAGCGTCTGCTCCATTTGTGCTTCGCTGATCGCACCTGTATGATGTTTTAAAATAGCCTGTACTCCCAAACAGGAATACATGGATGCATTGTCCAATAAATTCTGTGCATATTGGGATGCTCCCTCTCCTTGAAGATTAGGATTCATGGCCGCCCACTCCTTTTCCATCTCTATCATGTCAGCCGTACCGGCCAAGTGACCGGTATAAAAATTATAAGGGCGTACTGTCAATGTCGCTGAAAATGATACATTCAGCTGATTCTTTCCGGCTTTTTTAGTAGTGATGACTACTACACCATTAGCAGCACGAGCACCATAGATAGACGTAGCCGCGGCATCTTTTAATACCGTAATATTCTCTATATCCTCTATATTCAAATCAGGTACATTTTCGACCCAGTTGCCCAGTCCGTCAGAAATAGTTTTCTCTACCGGAAACCCATCAATCACATACAGAGGAGTAGTAAGTCCGTTCATCGAAGTCACACCACGTATCTTACCGTCACTATAACCTGCTATTCTTCCCTCCATCAATGAGCTGACACTACTTAACCGTTGAGTTTCCAACTTTTTCGAATCTACTTTCGCAAATGAACCGGTAGCCCGTTCCCTGGAGATAGTCTGATATCCGGTTACCACCACCTCGTCCAGCAGTTCGGAGGCCGGCTCCAAGACAATTCTGTAACTGTTCGCACTTGTCAATCTTACTTTCTTTGATTCATAGCCCAAGTAAGAGATTTCTATCTCTTTCGCTGTGCGGAGCAGGGTCAGCCGGAAGTGCCCGTTCATATCGGTTATGACAGCAGCTAGTTCCTCCCCTTTCGTCTGGCTCACCTGACGGATGTGAGCGGCAGGCAGGGGATCTCCATTCTCATCTACAACTATACCGCTGATCATCCGGTCTGTTTGTGCATATGCCATTGTTCCACACAAAAACAATGCAACGAAAAACATCGCCAGTCGAAGTAGCTTTCCGTGGTAATCTGAATGTTTCATACTCTTCATAGATTTAATATTAATACTGTTTATAATCACTTTTTAAGTCCCGTTTTATTGTTAAAACAGTTTTGCAGCTTATATCGCGTCGATAGCAAATTAATGCATAAAGTTTTAAATTATAGCAAAAATAGGTTATCCAAATACAGCAATTGCCGCATTTGGATAAATTTATGATAGCAAATTAATAGATTATCTATTTTTATGCAATTCCTGCACTTTGTTTCTATACTGAGCAGGAGTCATACCAGTAGCCGCCTGAAACTGGCTATAAAAAGTAGTCATGGAATTAAAGCCCAATTCAGCTGAAATCGCCTTTAGCGGAGTTTGGTTATCAGGATCGGAAAGTAAACGGACTGCCTCTTTTGTGCGGAAACCATTTACAAATTGAGTAAAAGTCTGCTTGGTCTGCTCATTAATAATTTGAGAGAGATAAGTACGATTAGTTCCCAACATTTCCGCTACTTTCTCTTTGGTCAGCAAATTGTCTGTAAATACCTTCTCCTCCCGCAACAGCGTTTCCAAACGCAGAAATAAATCCTGCTTCTTTTCATCTGTCAACGAGGATGAAGCATATTTCTCAGGTTGCGGCAAAGAAGTTTTCGTCGAGTCCGTAAGATATTCTTGTAAAAGAGCGGACTGGCGGCCTATCTCTGCAAACTGCTCGTCTATTTTATTCTGCAATTGCTGTTCACGCCGGATAGCGTCCTGATTTTGCTTCACAATGGTAAGGTACAGCTTATTTTTTCTGTAATATAAGTAATATAGTAAAGAGGCAGCTATGAAGATACAAATAAATCCGGCTATAAGCAATTGCATCTTATTTTCCTTTTCCAATAATTCCAGACGGTTTTGTTTTATCTCGTTTTCCTGCCGTTCCATATCGTATTTTGCACGTATCTCCCCCACGGCACGTTCCTTTTCCGCATTATATAAGCTATCTGTTTCCAGCTGATAGAGCTTATGATACTTCAACGCCTCTACCAGCATACCATCTTCTTCATAACATCGGGATAAAGCCTGCAACAGGTCACTTCGATAAATGGCATTAGCCTGTTGGTAAGACAGTTCTATTCCGGCTTTCAGCATCCAGACAGCCCGGTCATACTGATGATGCTCCATTAAAATTTCGGCATAGCCCAAATAGGAATTCATCACTGAAGAAATATTTCCCTGTTCTTTCAAATCCAAAGCCTTCCGGAAAAAGCCCAGCGCTTCATCATCTTTATTCAATTTATGCAGAATATATCCATAAAGATTGTAAACGTTTGATTGGTCATAAAAGTCATTCTGCACCATGGTGAACTCCGCCTCCTGAATATATTTCAATGCTGTATTATAGTCACTCTTCAAATAATACATATAAGCGGTATTGGTTGAACCACTATAAATCAGATAAGGATCTTTCCGTTCATGTCCCAGTTCATAACATTCAAGGGCATATTTCAATCCTGTGCTATCATTTTTTAAATAATAAATACCGGCAATATTAGAAAGTAAAATGGAATAGAGTCTGTCATAATGACAACGTCTTGCAGCTTCAACTCCTTTGAAGAAATAAGTAAGTGAACGATAATAGTCTTTTTGGACATTCGATGCATAAAGTCCCAGACCATTATATACGGAACATAAGGCGGAATCATTTTTATTACTTTCACCTATCAGCCTGGCCTGCCCTAAATGACTATAAGCCTCCTTTACATTTCCCTTCATCATATGGGCCTGCCCCAGACAAATATGAGAATAAATTACAGCGCCATTGTAATCCCGTTCATTATAACCTATCTCAAACAATTGTCGACCATAAAAGATAACCTGATCATAATCTGCTTTATTCAGATAGAGAAAACTAACTTTCCGAAGCGCTTCTTTATCTTTAGGATACTTTTTCAGATACTCCAACTGTACATTAATGGCATTATTTATTTCTTCTTGCGCCTCTGAAACAACGGGCAAGAGTCCCAATAACATTACAACCACCCACAGTTTAAGCATCCTCATTCCTGTCATTCTTCCTTTTCTTCTTTCCGCATACTGAACTCACAGCCACAATATTGCTGATTATAAAAATTATATTCCTTAATGATAGCAATGCGACGCTCGCTCAATCCACCTTTACGCCAGTTCTGTTCCCAATAAGTGACATCCGGATAAGGGGCCGTAGCATATCGGCCCGCTTCCTCTATCTGTTCCAAACTTTTCCAACGGCTGGAAGCAAGCGTAGTAGTGATAACCGGGAATCCATGTTCGTGAGCATAACGTGCGGTTTCCTGCAGTCGCATCTTGAAACAACGCAAGCAACGGCCTCCTCTTTCAGGCTCTTGCTCCATTCCTGCCATTCGACAACGCCAGGCATCATGATCATAATCGGCATCTATAATTTCCAATCCCAAGGATTGGGCGTACCGCGTACATTCGTCCTTGCGGATAATGTATTCCTCCAACGGATAAATATTGGGATTACAATAATAGATAACCGGAGTGACACCATGCTGCATCAAGCACTCTATGATGGCTGATGAACAAGGAGCACAACAAGTATGAAGCAACACCTTGTCGGCTCCTCCCGGAACTTCAAGCTGGAATTTCTTTTTCATACGGCAAATTTAATAGATATTTGCCATACTGACCAACGGTTCGTATAATTTTTCTATATCCTGCGCATCCATTTCTATCTCCACTTGATCACCGGGAACAAGGGTTTGCCCCTGAGGAAGTAAGTTTTTACGATTCCGATGTATACTACGAATGATACAATGATTAGGTAAAGCCAATGTATCCACTTCCTTTCCGTCAAAATAAGACCCATCCATTATCTCGACAAAAAGATGATAGCGAGCACCAGCCTCTTCGGAAGACTCCGGATTATGGCTACGGAACATCCTGTCATACAGCAATACATTGTAAGGTTTTATCTGTAACAATTCGGTGAAATAATAAGTCAATCCACCTACCACAATGGAAGGATAGAACACCTCGAAATGACCGGTAATCTCCGTTATCAGGACAATAGCAGTCAAAGGAGTACGCACCACAGCCACCAAAAAAGCCACCATCCCGATCAGCATCATATAACTCACATTCTCATACCCTATCCATCCGCGCTGTACCAATACCAACCCGAAGATTTGTCCCAATAATCCTCCCGTAACCAAGGTAGGAATGAAACTTCCTCCCGGCAAACCCGAAGAAAGAGAAAACAGCGTAAAAACAAAATGAATAAGCATCATGATAGTAAGCCACCGGATATCATGAGTTCCATTCATTCCCTGCATCATCAAAAACTGCTCTCCGCCACCTGTCAGATTCGTCTCTGTTAACGATATGGCATAAGCTATGGTTAATAAATACAACATCTTGACAGGAATGGAGAGTTTCATGGCAGGTATCCTTTCTTGAAAGAAAGGAACGATGAGCGAATAAAACTTTGCAATAACAGCCATAAGGGCGGCAAAGATAATATAAAGCTCTGCCTGACGGATAAAAGATAAACCAGGAACGACCGCACTAATCAGATGATAAGGAGTCGTGGGGAACATCCAACTAGCCACTCCTCCGGCTACCACGCCGGCCAACAAGGTAGTAATAGCGGTTTTAGGTGCATCAAAACGCTCGATGGATTCTATCACCAACAAAGAAGAAGACAACGGAGCAGCAAAAGCGGCAGACAAGCCCGCACCAGCTCCGGCAGCCAGCAATTGTTTCCGTTCCCCTTTCAGAATATGTCCCCAACGAGAGATAAGTGTTCCTATATAAGACCCTATCTGAACAGACGGCCCCTCGCGTCCCAAGGACAGCCCCGCACTGAGAGCCAACACCCCTCCGCAGAATTTAGCTACCAGTTCTTTAAAAGGATGCTCATAACGGATACGACCGTTATTGGCCGCACGTGTCTGAGGAATCCCACCACCGGCTATCAATGGCATACGTTTTACCAAAGAAGCGACAAAGATCAGAATCCCCCATAAGATAAAAAACAACAATACATGCCAATACCACGGATAATGCGCCGTAAAAAAAGTTTTCCGCACATCAAAGAAATACCAGAGAAGATAGTGATAAGGCACAGCAACCAGTCCCGTAAGCAGCCCCACGAATATGCTCACGAAATACAGACGGGCATCAATCAGCTTCAGTTTCCATATTTGCCATTTGCGCAGATTGCTCCACTTCTTCCATTTGTTTTTCCATTTCTCCAGTTTCATATCCGGAATAAACAAATGGAAAAGAGAAGGGTTTATTTAAACAATGGCTTTAATAGTTCCGGTATTTCTATTTCATTTGCTTTCAGCGCTTCCAAACATTCATGCCCTTTATCGGATAAAGTAAAATGCATCTGCCGTTTATCCTTATCCCCCAAATTACGGACGATTAATTCTTTCTCTTCAATGGAACGGATGACCTTAGAGGTATGCGAAGCAGACAGACCTGTGTTTTCCGATATTACACTAGCCGTCAGCGTATCTCCGCCAATGCAACAAAGTGCCATTGCCTCATTCAATGACACTCCATATTGTTCCATTAAGCGGGTTTCAAGTTCAGAGAGAGCCTTGAACAGCTCTCTCATGACACATATTGATTTTATTTTCTCCATGCAAATTTAAATAAACAAGTTTACATTCGCCTGTTCGGCACGGTTCATATAAGTTGCCACTCCACCAATAGTCACATGATCCAGCAATTCCTCACGTTTCACACCCATTACGTCCATTGACATCTGGCAAGCAATAAATTCCACTCCGTTCTGAATGGCTTGAGTACGCAGAGATTCCAATGAATCGATATTTTTCTTATTCATAATATATCGCATCATCCTAGCTCCCATTCCGCCCATATTCATTTTAGACAACTTCAACTTTAAAGAACTGGAAGGCAGCATCATGCCGAACATCTTCCCCCAGATATCTTTCTTCACCACAGGTTTGTCCAGCTTCTTGATGGCATTCAGCCCCCAGAAAGTAAAGAAGATGGTTACCTTCTTTCCCGTAGCCGCCGCACCGTTTGCGAGTACAAAAGTAGCTAAAACTTTGTCCAGGTCATCACTGAACAGAATAAAAGTTTTCCCTTTATCCTCCCGGCAAACTTCCGAGGAAGAAGATTGCGGAGTATTTTTCTCAACAATTACCTGATACTTTCCTGCTCCTGAATTTACTGAAACAAAACGGTTTCCGGTAGTCTGACACCATGCCTCGGCATCGCGGGGAAAACCGGCATCTGTAGCGACAATTTCCAAACGTTCGCCGTCCGCCAGTTCTTCCATACTCTTCTTCAGTTTCATGATAGGACCGGGACAAGATATGCCACAAGCATCCACTTTTATTGCTTTCATAGAAGGAATGACGGAAGAGGCAATAGTATAAGCTCCAGCAGAATCTTTACTGTGTTCAGAATGATCAACTTTTGAAGAATCAGAACTTGAAGAACCGGAATTTGAAAACTCCTCCGGCTCGGGCAGAGGAGCCGTTGCCGCTTTATACAGTTTCAAACCTCCTATTAAATTCTTTACTTCCCCAAAACCATTCTGTAACAATATATTAGAAGCCAAATACCCTCTCAACCCTACTCCACAATACAAATAGACCGGCTTATCCTGAGGAATCTCTTTCATCCTTTCGCGCATATCATCCAAAGGAATATTGACAGCCCCTTTCAAAGCACCGAGTGCAAATTCATCGGGAGTACGAACATCAACCAACGTAACTTTACTCAAATCGGCAGCCTGCAACTCGCGCCAATAAAGAGGCTTCATCTTTCCGCTCAGTATATTTCCAGCTACATATCCGGCTACTGCTACAGGATCTTTAGCCGAAGAGAAAGGAGGAGCATATGCCTGCTCCAAAGCCATCAAGTCATAAACAGTTCCGTTATGCTTAATCACTTGCGAAAATTCATCAATACGTTTGTCCACTCCGTTATACCCCACAATCTGTGCTCCCAGTAATTTCCCATTCACAGGAGAGAAAGTTATTTTAATGGACATCTGTAAAGCATCAGGATAATATCCCGCATGGGAACCGGAATGGATGGTTGCCGACAAATAATCAATGCCTGCCTGTTTCAACCGTTTTGCCGGAAGGCCCGAAGCAGCGACAGTCATATCAAAAACTTTGGCAATGGAAGTACCGACAGCCCCTTCGTATGTAACCTTATTTCCAAAGACCATGTTATCTGCCACAATACGCGCCTGACGGTTGGCCGGACCTGCCAGATAATTCAACCACGGTCTATCAGTCAGTGGATGACGGAACTCGATAGCATCGCCCACCGCATAAATATGCTCGTTGGAAGTCTGCAAGTAATCATTAACCTTAATACCGCGCATCTCCCCTATCTCCAGTCCGGCCTCTGTCGCCAATGAGGTATTGGGACGTACCCCGATGGATAACAACACCATATCGGCAGGCAGCCTTTCGCCCGATTTGAAAACAACCTCCAGTCCGTTGACCGTGCGTTCGAAAGAAGCCACCGCCTTTTCCAGATAGAGATGTACTCCTTTCTGCAACAAGTGCTCGTGCACCAAAGAAGCCATAGAGAAATCAATAGGAGCCATGACCTGATTTGCCATCTCTACAACCGCCACTTCCGCACCGGCTTCCTGCAGATTCTCCGCCATCTCCAACCCGATGAATCCGGCCCCGATGATTACCGCCCGTTTCACCTTATGCTGCTGCAAGTAACTCTTGATAGCATCGGTATCATTCACATTACGTAGGGTAAAAATCCCTTCATTGTCAATGCCCGGCAAGGGAGGACGAACAGGCGACGCACCCGGAGAAAGCAATAATTTGTCATAACTCTCCGTATAAGTTTTCCCGTCGGAAGTACGAATATCCACTGTTTTCTCGGCAGAATGGATGGCTATTACCTCGGACCGGGTACGCACATCTATGTTAAAACGTTTCCCAAAAGCCTCCGGAGTCTGTACAAACAATTTTTCCCGCTCCGCAATCACACCTCCTATATAATAAGGTAGACCACAATTGGCATACGAAATGTATTCTCCCTTCTCGAACAAAATGATTTCCGCCTGTTCCGTGTTTCTTCTGATACGTGCGGCAGCAGTTGCACCTCCTGCTACGCCTCCTATTACTATATACTTCATAATTAAACTATTTTATTTGATTTAATATTTTCCAATGGAAACTTTATGCAAACATACATGATATTTCTTATAATAAAAAGTTTCCTATGGAAAATATTATCAAGTTAACTCTTTTTAAGGAGAAAGAACATTCCGGGTATTAAATAGACAATCTTTATTGTTGTTTGATATTTTATTCCCTACCTTCGCAATAAATTTCAAAATAAATAAGAAATTGAATCGAACAGACACGCATCATGTTATCTAAAATAGACTTGACGCAGGGAGGTATCACCGGCACTCTGCTACGTTTTACCTTACCTATGATTATAGGCTCACTGCTACAACAGTGTTACAATATAGCCGACACGCTGATTGTAGGACAATGTATAGGTTCCGGCGCATTGGCTGCCGTCGGTTCCGCCTATACGCTGATGGTTTTCCTCATTTCCATCCTGCTGGGATTGTCCATGGGAAGCGGAACCGTTTTTTCCTTGCAATATGGAGCCGGACGAACGGATTCCCTACGCCGTAACATCTATGTATCCGCCCTGCTGATCGGTACAGTAACATTGATTCTAAATATAGCGGCTTTCGTCTGGATTCATCCCATTCTCAGGTTATTGCAGATTCCCAAAGATATTTATGGCATGATGTATGATTACTTGTGGATTATCTTTTGGGGAATCGGCTTTACCTTTATCTATAATTTCTATGCGGCATTACTGCGTGCCATAGGAGATGCCGTTACTCCTCTTTGGTTTCTGGCGGTTTCCGTTGTACTGAACATCGGGCTGGATTTATTCTTTATCTTGCAGTTGGATTGGGGAATCAAGGGAGCAGCCATCGCCACGGTGGCCGCACAGGGAGTATCCGCTTTGGGAATTATGGGATATGCCTACGTGAAATACCCCGAACTGAGATTACACCGCAACGACCTGCATTTCGACCGTCACTGCCTGAAAGAGATCACTTCGTTCTCCACACTGACCTGTGTACAACAGTCGGTGATGAATCTGGGCATTCTGATGGTACAAGGATTGGTCAATAGTTTTGGCACTGTAGTCATGGCCGCCTTTGCGGCAGCAATAAAAATAGACTCGTTTGCCTATATGCCGGTACAGGAATTCGGAAATGCCTTTTCCACCTTTATTGCCCAGAACTTCGGAGCGAGAAAAGAGGAACGGATCCGCAAAGGAGTGAAAAGTGCCTTGATTACCACCGTTCTCTTCTCTCTGGTCATTTCCATTCTGGTCTTTTTATTCGCCAAACCATTGATGCTGATTTTTGTCCGCCCCCACGAAACGGAAATTCTGAACATCGGTATCAGTTATTTACGCATCGAGGGAGCGTTTTATTGCGGAATCGGGATTTTGTTCCTGTTATACGGATATTATCGGGCCATCCGTATGCCGGGAATGTCCGTAGTGCTCACAGTGGTATCGTTGGGAACCCGTGTAGCCCTTTCCTATTGGCTTGCCGGCATTCCTGCCATCGGGGTCATCGGAATCTGGTGGTCTATTCCTATCGGATGGTTTATAGCGGACGTCATCGGCATCATATATTATAAACAACTTAAAAAGGAAACAGCAAAGGAAGTACCAGCACCATGACAATGCCCATAATAATCTGCAACGGCAGCCCTACCTTTACATAATCCATAAAGGTATATTGTCCGGCGGGCATCACCAGCGCATTGGGCGGAGTGGAGAATGGCGAAGCGAAACACATACTTGCCCCCAGTGTTACCGCAAAGAGAAAAGGTACGGGACTTACCCCTATCTGCGTTGCACTTTGCATCGCGATAGGAGCCAGAAGCACTGCGGTAGCCGTGTTGCTGATAAACATCGTCATCAGGGAAGTAGTGAAATAAATACCCGCCATCAGCGCCAACGGTCCGTATGTTCCCAGTTCACTGACCAGACTGTTCGAAATGTATTCGGAAGCCCCTGTCTTTTCCAATGCCAGCGACATAGGCAGCATGGCCGCAATGAGTACGATGCTTTCCCAGTTAATGGTTTTGTAAGCCGCCTCCACATTGCGGAAACATCCTGTCAGTACCATCAGGATACCCGCAATCATCACCGCCGTCACCGGAGCTACCGGAATGAAGTCGAACACCATCATTGCCACCATCAGCACCATGATAACCGCAGCTACCGGTGCTTTGTAATCCAGCGTGACCTTCGCAGCCTCGGCCAGCGGTTGTCCCAGTACCACCCAGTCGGCATCTTCCTTGCTCAGCCGGGCGATATTGTTCCATGTACCCTGCACCAGCAACACATCCCCGCTATGAATCCGCTCATTGCCCAAGTCCTGCAACAAATATTCCTTCTTCCGGCGGATACCCAGTACATTCACATTAAACTTATCACGAAAGCCCGCCCCCTTTATCGTCTGGTTTATCAGATTGGAGGAAGGCATCAAAACGATTTCAGCAATACCTATGTCATAAAAATCCAATGAATTGGCTGAGTTTTTCGCTTCTTCGGTAGTATGCTCGTCCAGCATCTCCAGCAGATAATCTTCGGCAAACAACTTTATTTTCTCAAAATCCCCCGTCACATACAGAATATCCTCTTTCTGAAGAACCGTACCGGGATCGGCCAGCTTCTGAGTAATTGTTTTCAGGAAGCGGTGTTGTGACATATCCCCACGACGCACCTCCAGTATATTCAATCCATACTTGCGCCGGATATCCAACTCTATAATCGTCTTTCCATGCAGCCGGGAGTCACCGACCACCCTCAACCGGAACAAATTACTGGATAGCCCATATTCCTTCACCAACTGTTTCAGGGATTTGCCCGAATGAACATTGTCGTCTCCGTTTTTCCCCCGTTTCGAAAGAAACCATTTACTGAGCGGAAGCAACGCCAAAGTACCCACTGCCACACAAATAATCCCTACCGGAAAAAAAGAGAAGAACGAAAGCGGAGGAAAACCGGCCGAAGTCAACGCATTTTGAATAACAAGGTTGGGCGGCGTACCAATCAGTGTCATCATACCTCCCATACTGCTGGCAAACGCCAACGGCATAAGCAAACGACTGGGATTCATGTTGGCACTGACTGCCAGACTGACCACGATAGGCAACATCAGAGCCACCGTACCTGTGTTGCTCACAAAAGCCCCGATAGCAGAAGTCACCAACATTACAAGCAAGAATAATTTCAATTCACTCTTACCCGCTAATTTCAGAATGTGTGAACTGATCATTTTGGCAAGTCCCGTCTGAAAAATCGCTCCGCCAACCACAAACAGCCCCACCATCATAATGACGACCGAATTGGAGAATCCGGACAAAGCCTCGTCAGGCGTCAATATCTGAAAAATCAACAAAGCCACTAAAGCACAAAGAGCCACAAGATCCGACCGTATCTTGCCATTTACAAAAAATACTGCGGACAGTACAAGGATAATAATCGTAATGAGCATAGGTATTAAATTATTGTTTTATTCATTCGTTGTTGCATTTGTACGAATTCTTTTTGCAAAATAAAAAATATATTCCGAAAATAGAAACAAACCCCGAATGTTTTTGTTCTTAAAAGAACAACATTAGCGACATTTTCATCTAAAATTTATGTATTTTTGTAGCCCTATAGAAAAGAACAGACATACAAATGATGGAAGAAATAACCTGCAAACCTGATTATTCGAATTCGATGGCGGAACATCTGGGTATCCGGTTTCTACCCCCCACCGAGAATGCGGTACATGCCGAAATGCCTGTAGACCATCGTACTTCACAACCCTTTGGTATGTTGAACGGCGGCGCGTCACTGGCTCTGGCCGAGATTGTGGCAGGACATGGCTCCATGTCGCTATGCCGGGAAGGCGAATATGCCTGCGGAGTACAAGTAAGTGGAAATCATCTGTCGGCCGTACCCGTCGGAGGCAAAGTATTCGCCACCGGCAAACTGATTCACCGCGGCAGATCCTCGCATATATGGAATATAGATATCACCACTCCACAGGGAGAACTGGTTTCTACTGTTCGTGTCGTTAATTTCATACTGAAAAAGAAATGAATCTACCAGATATACATACGCAAAAATTATTGGATTGCCTGACACATAGCCGCCTCGGTTTCGCCCTCTACCGGTTACCTTGGACAGACGAATGCTACCTGGTATTGCAAACCTCGGGCGATGTGGAACAATTAGCGGACATTCAAGAACTGAATGAAAAAAAGGGATTTGTCATGGCTCCTTTCCGGATATCGGAGGAACATCCCTTGGTACTTATCCGTCCGGATGTCACGGCATACGACTGGAATGAAATCAGCGAAGCACTGTCTTCACTGGAATGTGTGGATACCCTGCTCACCTGCAAAAGCCGGCAGAATGAACTCTCTCCTTTTGTTTCCGAAGAAACGGATAAAGAACAATATACCCGCGCATTCGGGCGTTTCATCACTCCCTTACAAGAGAAGCAGTTTCAAAAATTGGTTCTGTCACGTTCTTCCGCCAGACATATCGGAGATGATTTTTCACCACTTGGCGCTTTTGTCCAGGCCTGTAACAATTATCCGCGCATGATGATTTACCTATGCCACACCCCCGCTTCCGGAACCTGGCTGGGCAGCACACCGGAAATCTTATTAAGCGGACAAGGCAAAGAATGGCACACCGTGGCCCTGGCTGGTACAATGCCGATGCAGGACGAAGTGATGCCGACAAACTGGGACAAGAAGAACCAAGAAGAACAGGGCTATGTGGCTGATTATATCCGCCGGATCGCCAAAAAATTCGGCAACAAGATGACGGAGAAAGGTCCCTATACCGCCCGTGCCGGACAATTGGTACACCTCAAGACTGATTTTTATTTCTTGTTGAAAAATACAGACCATATAGGCGATTTATTGCAAGAACTCCATCCCACTCCCGCCGTCTGCGGCCTGCCCAAAGAGGAGGCTTTCCGGTTTATTCTGAACAACGAAGGGTACGACCGCAGTTATTATTCCGGATTCACCGGATGGCTGGACACAGAGGGACATACCGATATCTACGTCAATCTGCGCTGCATGGAAATAAAGCCGGGTGAAGCCATCCTGTATGCAGGAGGAGGAATACTGGCTTCCTCGGAAGTAGAATCGGAATGGGTGGAAACGGGAGACAAGATGAATACGATGCGGAGCATCCTTCATCCTGACTTTATAAGTAAACAAATGGAAACAATTAAAGTAGAAGAATAATGTATTCAGACAAAAAGAACATACTTCAGTTGGTGGCACTTCTCAAAGCGCACGGTGTGCGGAAAATAGTGCTTTGTCCCGGCAGCCGTAATGCTGCCATCGTACACACTCTGGCCAATATAGAGGACTTCACTTGTTATTCTGTAACCGATGAACGCAGTGCCGGTTTTTTTGCTATCGGCCTATCTTTACAAGGAGGAGGTCCTGCCGCAGTATGCTGCACCTCCGGTTCGGCCCTGCTGAACCTGCACCCTGCCGTAGCCGAAGCTTTTTACCAACAAGTACCTCTGATTGTCATTTCTGCCGACCGCCCCGCCGCCTGGATAGGACAAATGGACGGACAAACCCTGCCCCAGCCCCATGTGTTCGGAACGTTAGTCAAGATGTCTGTCAACCTGCCCGAAGTACATACAGAGGAAGACGAATGGTTTTGCAACCGCCTCATCAACGAAGCCATACTGGAAACCACCCACCACGGCAAAGGACCCGTACATATCAATGTACCCATTTCCGAACCCATCTACCGCTTCACCGCCAAAACACTTCCCGAGGCACGTGTCATCACCCGTTATCAGGGACTGAGCGTGTACGACCGTGACTATAAGGAACTGATCGAACGGCTGAACAAGTACAACAAGCGCATGGTCGTGGTAGGCCAGATGAATCTGATTTACCTGTTCGAGAAAAAATATGTGAAACCGCTTTATAAACATTTCGCCTGGTTGACGGAACATCTGGGCAACCAGACCATCCCCGGCATTCCTATCAAGAATTTCGACGCCGCCGTTTATTCCATGACGCCGGAGCGCCAGGAAGACATGGCCCCCGAAATACTGATTACCTACGGCGGACATATCGTATCCAAGCAATTGAAGAAATACCTGCGCAATCATCCCCCGCGCGAACATTGGCATGTTGCCGCCGACGGGAAGATAGCCGATTTATACGGTTGCCTGACCACCGTCATCGAGATGGATCCGTTTGAGTTCTTGGAAAAAATAGCTTTCCTGCTGGACAACAAACCGACCCATTATCCGCTGATGTGGGAAAACTATTGCAAAACCATTCCGATGCCGGATCTTGCTTATTCCGAAATCTCCGTTATCGGAAAACTCATTCAGGCATTACCCGAACCCTGTGCCCTGCATCTGGCAAACAGCTCCACCGTGCGCTATGCACAGTTATTTACAGTTCCTCCCCGGGTGGAAATCTGTTGCAACCGGGGCGTGAACGGCATAGAAGGCTCCCTGTCCACCGCCATCGGTTATGCCGCCGCTTCCAGCAAGCTGAATTTCATCATCATAGGCGACTTGAGCTTCTTCTATGATATGAACGCACTGTGGAATCAAAATTACGGTGCCAACATCCGCATCCTGTTACTGAATAACGAAGGAGGAGAAATATTCCATACCCTGCCTGGAATGGACAAATCAAGCCGTTCCCGGGAGTTTATCACAGCCGAGCATTACACCACCGCCAAAGGCTGGGCGGAAGAACGTGGCTTTATTTACATGAAAGTGACCGGAGAAGAAGAGCTGGAAGAAGCGATGCAGCCATTCACCTCACCCGAGACAAGGATGCAACCCATGCTGCTGGAGGTGTTTACCGACAAGGAAAAAGACACCACCCTATTAAGAGAATATTATCACGGACTTAAAAATAAAAATGAATAATGGAAACAAGAAAATGGAAAACCATCAAAGAATATCAAGATATTCTGTTTGACTTTTACAACGGAATAGCGAAAATCACCATCAACCGTCCGCGTTACCGCAACGCGTTCACCCCCACCACTACTTCGGAAATCAGCGACGCCCTGTATTACTGCCGCGAGTGCCAGGATATCAATGTAGTGGTTCTGACCGGAGCAGGCGACAAAGCCTTCTGCAGCGGGGGAGATATGCACGTAAAAGGTCATGGCGGTTATATCGGCACAGATGGAGTTCCCCGTCTGAATGTGCTGGACGTACAAAAGCAAATCCGGTCACTGCCAAAACCGGTCATCGCCATGGTAAACGGTTACGCCATCGGCGGCGGCCATGTGCTGCATGTGGTATGCGATCTGACCATTGCCTCAGAAAATGCCATTTTCGGACAGACAGGTCCCAAGGTAGGCAGCTTCGACGCCGGATTCGGCTCTTCCTATCTGGCACGCATCGTAGGGCAGAAGAAAGCCCGTGAAATATGGTTCCTTTGCCGTCAATACTCCGCACAGGAAGCACTGGAAATGGGATTAGTCAATACAGTCGTTCCTTTCGACCGCCTGGAAGACGAAACCGTGGCATGGGCAGAAAAGATGATGGAGCACAGCCCGCTCGCTCTTCGTATGATCAAAGCCGGACTGAATGCCGAACTGGACGGACAAGCCGGCATACAAGAACTTGCCGGAGATGCCACCATGCTGTATTACATGACAGAGGAAGCGCAGGAAGGAGGGAAGGCATTTTTGGAAAAACGCAAGCCACGGTTCCAGGATTATCCGAAGTTCCCATAAACAAACTACAAATTCAAAGCATGGACATTGAAGAATTCAGAAAATATTGTCTTTCGTTAGGTGACGTTTCCGAAAAGATGCCATTTGGCAAATTTGCTGCAAGATATGATTCCATCCTTGCCTTTTATGTTTATGGACACATGTTCTGTTTTATAGACATTGACAATTTCACTTTTGTCAATGTCAAATCTACTTCGGACGAAATTGAGTATATAAAAGAGAGACATGTTTCAGTCGGCAATCCCATCAACCAAAGTCTGAAACATTGGCTTCAACTTAATTTTGATGGTGATATTCCCGACACGAGCATATACACATGGGTCCAACGCGCCTTTGAGATTGTCAGGGATAAATATACCAAACTAACTACACATAAAAAAAAATGTTCCAAACCCAAATTATAAAAAAACAATTACACTTCAAGCAACCTGCCGGTACTTCCAGAGGAGTATATACTACCCGGGATGTATGGTACATCCTCCTCACCGACACCGGCAGCCGCCACTATGGCGTGGGTGAATGCGCCCCTCTCCCTGCCCTGAGCTGTGATGATATCCCCTCATACGACGAGGTGTTGGTCACTGCCTGCAAGAACCTGGAAAAGAACGGGGAAATAGACCGGGAAGCCTTGCTTCCCTATCCGTCCATCCTGTTCGGTATGGAAACCGCCCTGCTGCATTTCCGGGCACGCAGCCTGCAATTCTGGCACACCCCGTTCAGCAAAGGCAAAGAGGGTATCCCCATCAACGGACTCATCTGGATGGGAAACTTTGACGAGATGTACCGGCGCATCGGGGAAAAGATGCAGCAAGGTTTCCGCTGCATCAAACTCAAAATAGGCGCTATCGACTTTGAAAAGGAACTGGAGCTGCTGGCGCACATCCGCCGGCATTTCACCCCAACCCAAATCGAACTGCGTGTAGATGCCAACGGTGCTTTCTCTCCTACCGATGCCCTCGAAAAGTTACATCGTCTTTCCGAATTCCAGCTCCATTCCATCGAACAGCCCATCCGTGCGGGACAATGGGATGAAATGGCCCGACTCTGTGCCGCCACCCCCTTTCCCATTGCACTGGATGAAGAGCTGATAGGCATCAACCGGCGCGACCGGAAAATAGAATTGCTGGAAACCATCCGTCCTCAGTACATTATCCTGAAACCTTCTCTGCACGGAGGAATCAGCGGCTCCGAAGAATGGATGGAACTGGCGGCTGAAAGAGGCATCGGCTCATGGGTCACTTCCGCTCTGGAGTCCAATATCGGACTGAATGCCATCGCACAATGGTGTGCCACCTTGCAGCCCGCCCTCCCCCAAGGACTAGGTACCGGCTTGCTGTTTACCGACAATATAGACTATCCGCTTCACATCGAAGGGGACTGCCTTTGGTTCGACCCCGAAGAACAAGAACCCGATTTACTAAACTGGCTGAAACAATGACAAAATTCTGCACCAATAGAAACAAACAAACCATTCTGATAGAAAGCATCCCCTACTCCAATTGGGAAATTGAAATGGTAAGAATGAATATCCCTGCCGACAACCGAAGTTTCCGGCAGGAACTTTTCTCCTTTCTTTCCGAATGGTTTGACCCGGCAGACACCCTGCTGGTACATACTTCAGGCTCCACTGGCAAACCCAAGGAACTGTATGTAGAAAAAGAACGCATGATGGAAAGCGCCTGCCTCACCTGTTCCTTCCTCGGACTACAAAAAGAAGATTCCGCCCTGCTCTGTATGCCCTTGCAATACATTGCCGGAAAAATGGTGGTAGTACGTGCCTTGGTAGCGGGACTGGACTTGCTGCCTGTCACTCCATCCGGGCATCCTTTAAAAGACCTGACAAAAGCCCCCGTCTTTGCCGCCATGATCCCCATGCAAGTCTATAACTCACTGCAAGTTCCCGAAGAGAGAGCGATATTGCAACAAATCAGGCACCTCATTATCGGAGGTGGTCCTATCGACTCCCAATTGAACGCTGCGTTAAAAGATTTCCCCCATGCCGTATGGTCTACTTACGGCATGACCGAAACCTTATCACACATTGCCCTACGCAGACTGAACGGTCCTGAAGCTTCAGACTGGTACACCCCTTTCGAGAGCATACAGATCCGTCTGAGTAAAGAAAACACCTTGGTGATATACGCTCCCGAAATTTGCGGAAAAGAACTGGTGACCAATGACATAGCCGAGATAAACGGACAGAACCAATTCCGCATTCTAGGCAGAAAAGACAATACGATCAATACCGGAGGAGTGAAAGTGCAGATAGAACAAGTAGAGGCCGTATTGAAAGAACACCTGTCCGTTCCTTTCTTGATCACCTCCGCTCCCGACGAAAAATTCGGAGAAATCATTGTGCTGCTTGCCGAAGGGCAACTGCCCGACGACATAGAACAGACCTGCACACATCAATTACCTCCCTACTGGCGTCCCAAACGTTTTGTTCCGGTATTCAAACTTCCCCTGACAGAAACCGGGAAACCCGACCGTGCCATAGCCAAATTACTGGCGCAAAAATAACTCCGCTCCATTCATAAAGGGTGAATTCAAAAACAAATCAAACGATCTTTTTGAATTCACCCTTCTTTCTGTAAAAAAGAATAATTTTCCGTGTTCTCCTACAACTTACGGGAAGCTAAAATTGTTCTCCTATCATTATATTAAAAAAATCAAATACACGTAGTTTTTTTCCGTTTTATTTTCCCTTATGTCCACTACTTCCGGCGGAATGTATCATTAAATTCTAATTTTGTGAACCTAGAGCTGATACAAAGTATGTTATATAATACCCCAAAACCACAGGATACCAAAGAAGGACTGTCCGATCAAGATTTCAGTATTTATATGGATGCGCACACAGTGCCTTTCAGCAAATACCCCTCTTATCTGCCGGAAGGAGTTTTGGGTATGTGTACTGAAGGGAATGCCGAGATCCAGATTGGTCTCCGGAAATATGTTATTTGTGCAAACGACATTCTTATTTTCATGCCGGGATTCTTGGTTTCATTTATAAAATCCAGTCTGACTTTCACCATCGATTATTGTACTTTTTCAAATGCCCTTTTTTATGACGTGATCAATGGAAGTATCAAACGTTTTCCGACCGGTTTTCATACCTACACCCAAACCCACTGCATCTATTCGCTATCCCAAGAGAAAGCGGAACAGTTCTCCCTCTATTTCCGGTTACTATACAACAGAGCTACTTCTCCAACTTATTTATTTACAAAAGAATCTATTACCAATCTGCTGAAATTACCTTTTCTGGAACTTTATGCAGACTATTACAGCACAGTAAAAGAACATAAAGTCACCACCTTGCATAAAGAAGAAATCGGATACTTTTTTCTGGATTTGCTGTTAAAGCATTACAAAGAAAACAAAGAAGTGGCGTTCTATGCCGAAAAGTTGCATGTTTCCTCCAAATACCTGACTGAAGCCTTGACTCTGGTAAGTGGAAAATCCCCCAAAGAATGGATTATACATTATACCCTGCAAGAGATTTACGCATTATTGGAGAATCCATCCATCAGCATACAGGAAATCGTTCAAAGAACCCGGTTTGCCAATCTTGCCACCTTAAGACGTTTCTTCAAGCGGCATACCGGAACATCCCTGTTGCAATACCGGAAACAGGACTTATACAAAAATAATCAACAATAGGTATCTCAATAAAAAAATCAGCCCGTCCCAAGCATTCTTCCGGAACGGGCTGATCCCTCTATCTACCAAAACTTGTTGTTTTCCTTACTATACTCAAATCCGGCCGCCTTCAATTTTTTCACCAACAGCTCCTTGTCTACATTCATATCATCACAAAGCTCGTCCAGCGAATGATAGCAGTCACGAAGTTTCATATTCACCATGCTGAAAAGCATCATCGGGTCATCAGGTAATTCCATATCAATATCTCCTTTTTTAAAATCGGATGCAAAGTTACAAAACTTTTCATAATGATCCGTATTCCATCGCTAAATATCGGTCTGACAAAAAGTTATCCCCTGCTTTTTATCCTATTAATCCGTCAGCTTCACCGTTTCCATCTTCCCCGGAACCAAAGTAAGACGCGCCGTTCCATCCCTGTCTATCTCCACCTCCATATACCGGGCCCGGATAATGATCCTTCCGTCTACAGTCAGCACCCCCCACTGGCAGGAGCTGTCCTGATAGGCGCAATAACCACCCACCGGACGCAATATTCTCCGATAGACAGGTGGAATCAAAATCCGCTCCGCTGTCCTCAACCCCCATTTCACTCCTATCTGAAAAGGTACGGCCTCCACACTCCTGCTGATTATACGCTGCCGTTTCCGTTCAGTCTCGCACTTTTCCTCCTGCAAATGTTTCTCCACACGCTCGTCCGCCTGCCTTCGGAGCAATGCCACCGCCTCATCAAAATCCTCACTCCGGTCCGACGGACGGTTACAAGCCACATAACGCTTTCCATGTCCTTTCTCCACATGATAATACCGTCCCTCCTCATCCATCACCACAATACTTTGATCCGGCAACCGTCCGCTCAGATAATAAGCACGCTCCTCATCCCCTTCCAACAGACAAACCTGCGGTTCACAACAAAAGCCTCCATCTTCCATACGGCGGCATCGGGAAGGCACTCTGCCATCGTACATCTTCACATAAAACCCCATCCACACAATGGACGAAGAAGGCAACCCGCATGTATTGGTATACACCTGCCTTGTCCTGCTGTAATAAGTACGGTTCACCTGTAACAATTCTATGCTCCCGTATCTGAGGACACGCGGGCGGACAGCATAACACCGGCCGTTCCGTAAATCCACATAAGACACCGAATTCCCGGCATGACGGACTTGCAACAAATCATCTTTCAGCAACCTCACCTCACAGCAATGCCCCAGTTCGGCCACCAAAGCCCCCGTATCATCCAGTACCCGGACACACCCGTTCCGAAGCCTCCCTACGGCAAAACGTCCTTTGATACTCAAAATCTCTTTAAACGAAACGTCCGGCAGCATCTCATCTCCCTTTTCCAATCCCCAAAGACCTGTTTCCTTATCTACAAATGCCCTCAACCTGCATGACGGTGACTGCTCCTTCTCATCCGGCAAAGCCTGCTCTCTGATGGAAGAAAGCAAACGCCCGTGCTCCATAACCATCACCAAGTCCCCACCGGCTTCAGCCGGCCTTTCCACCACCGGAAAAGCGGTAACGGAAGCATCACAATTCATCCGTCCGGGCAAACTCCCCTTTCCCGCCATCCGTCCCCGGAACATAGCATCCCAGTTCCATCGCTGTGTAGGAAGCCCGAAAATGCGGTACAGCCCCACATTGTCTATCAGCATACACGCCTCCTTGCCCTCCGATCTCCGCAATCCGCGTCCTACCTGCTGCAAATATTTAGCCAGTGACAAAGTAGGACGGGCCAGTTGTACAAACTCCACATCGGGACAGTCGAACCCCTCGCTAAATACATCCACATTCACCAGCACCTCGATTTTTCCATGTCTGAACTCCTCCACCATCCGCTTGCGTTCCATAGCAGGAGTCTTGCTGTCCACAGCCACCGCATTCACTCCCCGCCTGCTGTAATACTCCGCTATCCGCCGGGCATGTTCAATGCTGATGGCATACACCATCCCCTTCTTGCCGGAAGCAAACTGCCTGACACTGCGGTACAGGCGCTCGATACCGGGACGCCTGTTCAGTACCGCATCCATCTCTTTCACCTGATAATCCCCATCGGCCCCCCGTTTCTCCAGACCATCAATGAGCCGCTGCTCCTCGCTGCCGGGACGGATGGATACATAATCGAACACAGACAACACGCCTTTTTCAATAAACTCGGCAATACTCCACGAAGTAACCAGCACCTCGAACAGTTCCGTGAACCCCCTACGGTTCAGGCGGCAAGGTGTGGCAGTCACACCCAGTTTCTTTGCGGCAGGATAACGCTTCCACATCTCCGTGTAAGAAGCGGCTAAGGCATGATGAGCCTCGTCTATCACAATCAGTCCCGGAGCATCACCCGCCTCATTCCAGTGCCGGGATAGCCATTGGACAGACATTACCCTGACCGGAGTATCCTCCCTCCGGATACCATATTTAGCCAGCGTTTCCTCCATTTGCGCCACCAGTTCCCTACGATGGGCAATAAGCCATACCCCACTGCCTGCAGAAGACACAAACTCACTGACCACAGATGCCAGCAGATGTGTCTTGCCCGTACCGGTAGGCATCTGCACCATCACACTCCGGTGAGCTTTCCACGCTTCCATCAGACGTGTTTTCATCTCTATCTGATAATCCCGCAACATAAATAATTTGCCGATTTGCTAACGTGCCAATGGAGTAAGAGGATAATCGAAAAAATTATTTACTAGCCAGCATATTATTAATCTGCGCCCGTATATTGGCTATCGTACCGCCCGACACGAGTCGTTTGGCAAAAGGTAGCAACGACTTGATGAAAGCCGCTTTCACCACCGTGTGTTTGTCTACATTCCTACAGTTCTCATCGGCCAGCATCTTTCCTACCACCACCGCCAGTTCGCGTGCCGTGGTACACTCTCCCAAAAGTATCTTGTAAGCCCTCATCACCTTTATATCGGGTATATAGACCGATACGTAAAATTCATCATCCGACAGTTCCGCCGGTTCCTGTGCCGGCTTCTCATCCGCCACACTTTCTGTATTCTCCGTTTTCTCAGAATCTTCCGGTTGGTCGGCGGCCTCATCACCCCGGTCGCCATAAAAGTTCTGAATGGCGGAAGATGCCACAGGAGCAATCAGATTATTTCCGCCATAAATATTTATCATCATATCAGGTTTTTCATTCATATACTATTTCTTTTCTCTATTCTTTAATTATTATCAACAGATCGTTAATCAAAATCCATATTTCATCAATATATAATCAATAGCATGCACTAATAGTAAACAGATAGTAAACGGTTATGAATCGATTTCCATACGTCATTCCCTACCCGTATATTTGTGCAGATAAATCAAAATCAATTTCTTTTATGAAAGAATACATCATGTCATTTTTCAATGCACCCGTCACCAATAAAATACCCACATGTATATGCAGTGTGGCAGGGCTTCATACCTACATCAGCACCAATCCGCAACTGGAAGAACTGACGCATAAAGTCAGAGCCGGACTCGGAGACAAGCAAGTGTTCCGAAAGAATAAACAGACCCTTTTACCGTATGTCACTCCGGCAGGTATCTTCTCTTACTGCAAAGAGCAATGCATGCAAGTTCCTTCGGGCCTCTTTGTCATAGATATTGACGAACTGGCTTCCACCGAAGAAGCGGCAATGTGGCGCGACCGTCTCTTTGCCGATGAAGTGCTGCACCCCGTACTTTCCTTTGTCAGCCCCGGAAATCAGGGAGTAAAACTTTTTATCCCTTATCGCATAAACCCTTTCCTGAGCGTAGAAGAATCCTTCGACAATGCCCTGCACACCGCATGGGAGTATCTGGAATGGAAATACGAGCTGAAAGTGGACAGGGCCAATGCCGACTTGTCCAGAGCCTGTTTTCTGTCGCACGACGGAGAAGCGAAAATCAATAACCATAAATATTAAAAAATGAACGATTCTATTTCTATCTTGGAACAGCTGGTAACAGCCATCGAACAAGCGGGAGTCAATGTGGCCCCCACCTATCAGGAATATATGCCGCTGGCCTTTGCCATAGCCAACACTTGCGGCGAGGAAGGACGCACCCGGTTCCACCGCATCTGCCGCATATCCGAAAAGTACCACCACGATGAAGCAGACAAACTGTACGGACATGCTCTGACCAAAGGAACAGGCAGAAATTCCCTGGGAACCGTCTTCCATCTGGCAGAGGTGGCCGGGGTGAAAATGGACCCGAAACTTGCAAACTTGCAGAACTTGCAGTCTCTCCACACCCACACACGTGCACGCGTATCGTATAATGCCCATCCGGATGCCTCCGACGGGACTCCGCCCGATGCCGTTTTCACGGACCCAGCCTCCCCCCTGTCCGACGGCGTGCCCAAAGCCATCCTCCCTGCCCGACTTCCCTCTTTCCCCGACTACCGCTGGCCCGCCTTCCTGCAAGGGATCATAGACTGCGGTAACTCTCCCGCCCAACGGGATATCCTGCTGCTGGGTGCAGCAACCGTGCTGGGAAGCACCCTCAACAAACTGGTAAGTTTTGTGTACGGACGAAAACACAAGTATCCCTGTCTGCAAGTGTTCGTCACCGCGCCTCCCGCTTCCGGCAAGGGTGCACTGACCTGGGTACGCCGTCTGGCAGAACCCATACACAACGCGCTGCTGGACACCTACCGGGAAAAAATAAAGACCTACCGCATGGAAAAGACAAAATGGGACACTTTGGGGAAGGAAAAGGTAAATACCCCTGAACCCGAACAGCCCCAGCTGAAAATGCTCCTCATAGCCGGTGACAATACCGGTACAGGCATACAGGAAAACCTGATGGACTCCGGAGGCGTAGGACTGATATGCGAAACCGAGGCCGACACCGTGAGCACCGCCATTGGAGGCGATCACGGACACTGGAGCGACCTCCTCCGGAAATGTTTCGACCATGACCGGCTGGCCTACAACCGGCGCACCAATCACGAATACCGCGAATGTAACGTCACGTTCCTCTGCGTGCTTCTCAGCGGCACGCCTGCACAAATCAAGCCCCTTATCCCATCGGCCGAAAACGGATTGTTCTCGCGCCAGCTGTTCTACTATATGCCTGCCATTGAAGAATGGGAAGACCAGTTCAACGAAGCGGATACAGACTATGACTCCCGTTTTCTGGAATGGGGGGCACAATGGAAAGAAGTGCTGAACGCCATCACCGCCTCGGTGAGCAACATCAACATGAAGCTCACCCACGAGCAAAAAGAGATATTCAACTTCCACTTTGCCCGTGTATTCGGACGAGCCTCCGCCATTCACGGTAACCAGATGAAAAGCGCTGTAACCCGTATTGCCATCAATATCTTCCGCATCATAAGCATTATCGCCCTGCTGCGCTCTCTGGAATCCCTGCTGCCGGGAGGCGAAAGGAGCGGCGAACCACAGGAAAACATCGTGCGTACCCTGCTGAACTGTCCCGGACTGACCCCGTCGGCCCATATTCCACAAGAAAACATAGCAGACGGAATCGTGCCGCAATTCAACCTCTCCATCCGCACCGACGACTTTTATGCCGTGCTGGCCTTGGTGGAACCTCTGTACCGCCATGCATGCCACATTCTCTCGCTCCTGCCCGCAGGAACCCCCACCGCACCATCGGCGAACATGACTCCCGAAACCCTGTTCGACTGCCTTCCCCTGCGCTTCACCCGCAACGAAGCCATCGACAAAGGAGAACAGGTAGGAGTTCCGGCAGGCTCGGTGGACTCGCTGCTGAAACGTATGACCGAACGCGGACAGCTGGTCAAAGTGGGGCGTGGCGAATACGAATTCAACGCGCGCATGCACACACGTACGTGTGTGGGTGTGAGAGAGAGTGCAAGTTCTGCAAGTTTGCAAGATTCCTGAATTTAAAATGTATAAATATGAAAGATTTCCTTTATTTCCCATCCATGACAAAGGGTAGCCTAGCTCTGCTCTATTTTCCCGGTTCAAATCCCCGGATAGCCACCCGGCATCTGATGAGGTGGATAAACGGCTGTCCCCCTCTGATGGAAGAGTTATCCGCAACGGGTTACTATACCTCGCAAAAAGTCTTCACGAGCCGCCAGGTGACACTGATCAACCGGCATCTGGGCAGCCCCGGATAGCCCTGCAAGCTCTTTGGAACAGGATGAAAGCCATAAAGTGCCACAAGGTGTCATAAAGCGTCAGCACGCATTTCACAGTACCTATCTTTGCAATGTCAACAATGAGGGAGCCGATACGTTACTAACCTTCGGCCTAGCATGTTACTAACATGTAACCCCATACGTTACTAACCTTCAGCCTTACACGTTACCTACGTGCAATCCGCAAGAAAAGTAAAGTATTCTCCTTCTTCACTGACGAAATTCATTTTTTATTTTTCATCTCTTAAAACCCTATTTATCATGATTAACTACAGCACCTGCATGCGTGGTAACCCCACCGACAAAGACGCGGCCAAGAAGGCGTATGCCAACGCCCAGTACTCACAAGTAATGACACTGGACAAGTTCTGTTACCACATTGCCAGCCACGGATGTGTATATTCGCGTGCCGATATCCAGGCCATCCTTATTCTTGCCGTGGACTGCCTGCGCGAGCAGTTGTTGAACGGACAGCAGATACAGATGGGCGATCTGGGCGTATTTTCGAACAGTATCCGAAGCCTCGGCGCCCATTCGATGGCAGAGTTCACTGTGGACAACATCACCGAGGTGAACGTACTGTGGGCTCCGGGCGTCCGTTTCAACAACCTGCGCCAAGATGCCGAATTCCAACTGGTTCCCACGCGCAAGGCAGCCGCCGAAGTAGTGAAGGCATTGAAGGCCGGAAAGACTACGGTAGACCTGACAGGCAATTCTTCTGCCGCCGGCATTGCCGCTGACGATGCTGACGCCTCCCGCATTCCAGCCGCTTCCGGTGAACCGGCAGACGAGAATAGCTGACCGGCTTGTTCCGCTCCACAGAGATAGCATGATGTGATTATGGAACACGGGCGACACGGATTCTTCTTTCACTCCCCCGTGTCCGTCCGCCAGTTCCGTAACCTCCTTTTGTTCCATTCGCATTTTAAACTGACAAAAAACAGATATTTCCATGAATAAATCCAACCACGAATCCAAGAAAATCACCTGGACACAAATTCTCCGGGCAGTTATCCAGGCAGCCATCGCGGCACTCACCGCTTTGGGCATTACCAGTTGCGCATCCCTCATCTAAAGAACAAACACAACATTTTCCAAATCTCAATTTATTATGATACAAGAAACATTCCCAATGATAATCGGTGAGGAAGAAATGAAGAACGAACGCCAACTCCTCACCGTAGAGGACGGAGCGCTGATGCAAGGACGCGAATCAGTGCGATACCTCATCCTCCACTGTAGCGCCACACGTTGTGACAAAGACTATACTGCCGAGCAATTACTTCGTGACCATAAGACCCGTGGTTTCCGGACTGTAGGTTACCACTTCTATATCCGTCGCGACGGCACCATCACCCAGCACCGCAAACTGCTGGAAGTGGGGGCACACTGCCGTCCCTGGAACCGTTGCAGCATCGGCATCTGCTACGAGGGCGGTCTGGATGCGGACGGACATCCGGCAGACACCCGGACCGCAGAGCAGACAGAACAGCTTATCTTGTTGCTGATGCGTCTGACAAAGCTCTTTCCCGGTGCCCGGATAAGGGGACATAGGGATATGAGCGGAAGCATCCCGAAGGCTTGTCCGTGTTTTGACGCGGAAGGGGTGTTCGGATATTTGGAAAGGTAATTTCTTTTTCCAAGGTTTCCTTTTGCCAGTGTTCGTTTCTGCTCTCAAGTAGAGAGTGATACTACTGGCAGAGGGAAGTTTTTTACTAAGATCATCCGGCCGGTACCGACACACCGAAACAGACTATCATATAGATAAAAATTCTTTAGGAGTAAATATAGTAATATCAGAAAATAAAAAATCCTTCCTGTTACGGGTTATTGTATAATCCGCGTTTATTTTTAAAGCTGAATAAATCCTAATCGGATAATCTTCTTTATTATTAAAGCTCCGGGAACAAGCGCTCTCGTTCCCGGAGCTCCCCCTGCACTTTTCACAAAGGACAAGGGTTCTGATCTAACATTAGTGCCGGCTATGTTCCATTTCCGGCCGGCAGACGGAAATAACAGGCTGCAAAAACAAAGTTTTTTAACTGCTAAATTACTAAGGACCCTCATCGAGAAGGATCGTTAAGAACAGCCCGTTTTACTAATAGGCATTCTTCTCGCCACGGAAGACATTCGCCACCGTCCTGTACATGATGTAAAGGTCCAGACCGAAGCTCCAGTGCTCCAAATACCAGATATCACCACGGATACGGCCCTCCATGTCTTTTAGTTCCTTCGTTTCCCCACGGAAACCCGTAACCTGGCTCCATCCCGTTATACCCGGTTTCACAAAATGCCGCACCATATATTTATTGATCAACCTTGAATATTCCTGCGTATGGAGAAGCATGTGAGGACGAGGCCCCACGATACTCATATCTCCTAACAGCACATTGATAAACTGGGGCAGCTCATCTATATTCGTCTTACGCATTATATTGCCCCAGCGAGTCTTGCGGGGATCATGCTCTGTGGCCTGTATCCTGTCGGCATCTGCATTTACTTTCATACTGCGGAACTTGTAACAATAAAACTCCCTGCCGTTCAGCCCGTTCCGTTTCTGGCGGAAGAACAGCGGGCCGGGCATGGTCAATCCGGTCACTATCGCCACCACAATCAGAATAACCGGAAAAAGCGTACAAAGGAACACCGATGAGACTACTATGTCAAAGGTTCTTTTCAGCAGGCGGTTCCCCGGCCAACTTAAGGGATCGGGGCGAAGGCCCAGGTAAGGGACGTTCCCCATGATGTTGAACGACATACGGTGGTGGAGATAATTGCGCACATTGGGCACACTGAAGAAATGTACCAGATGGTTCTCGCAGTAATCAATCAGAGAAACAATGACCTCTCTGTCTTTTGAGGGCAGGCAGCAGAACAGGTAATGTACATAATCATGTTTCTCCAGATATTCCTGTACCTGCGCCGGCTGGCCCAAATACGGACATTCTACCGGAAAAGCAGGATTCGCCTGACCGTCAAAATAGCCCACGATCGAATAACCTGTATCTTCACTGCCCGACATCTCATGGTAGATTTCCAAGTTGTTGTCCGTACTTCCTACCAGTACCACAAAACGCGTATGTTTCTTGCTCATACGGTAAAGCCTGATGAGAAGACGAAGAGTGAAACGGAACGAAACAAGACACAGAAACAGGAGGAAAAGGTACTCCAGCATGAACAGGGAGGCTATATCCGCATAGTTTCCTACAGAAAGGACCAGACCGCCCAGGAGGACAAACAGGAACATATTCTCGAGCACACGTTTCCATATCTGAAGGGAATGCACTTTCCTCCGGTGAAGCACTACTCCTGAATGGATGGCGCAAAGGGCGTAACATAACATCAGTGTAAGCATGATTTGCAGAACGGTGATTCCACCAACCTGCAGGCTATCCCACTGCATCTCATTGGACAGCTTGCTGAAAAGCAGGAATAGCAGACCGCAAAGAAAGGTCTCGGTGACAATCACAAAGGTCTCGATCAAGTGGTTGTAGGATGCTAATTTGTCTTTCATAGTGGTATACACTTAGCTAAATATTATTAAAAACATAAAACTTTCATACTTACTATATCTACTTCAAGTGCACTCTAAAAAAAACACCTGCCGACAGATATTTACAACGATTCAGTTCTCCTACTAGATTAATGTAATCTTTCCATACGGAATATGTCATACCAAGATTTACCTGATATTTCGGACTATCCGGATTAAATATCAAATCCTCATTCACTTCCGTATAACCAGGAACTACTTCCACCATCAAATTAACTCCATTAACCAATTTATTTATTAAAGACTTACCTTTTAGTTTCAATTGGAAGTTTACACCAATAGCAGGACTGTTTAAATTATTATCAAAACGAGTACTGTAAATCCATGTTAAATGTGCACCCAATTCACCTATATTCTGAAAAATAACATGTTTAGTAACGGCTAAATAATAACGATTCCAATACCCATTACCATATGTTGTTTCTGAAGGATATGCAAAAGAACCACCATTCCAAGAATCACCAATCGCATCATTGGCACCTAACACAATCTGTGGTGTCCACAATTTCCACCATCCTTCCTTCCATACTCTAAGCCGGAAATGAAAAGAGCGATCTTGATTCGTGAACTTGCCGTAAGTGGAAGGGACCCAATAACCTGAATTGTTTCCATAATCAGTGTGGACAGCCTTATGCCCCGTACACAGATAGCCTGCTTCCAACCAAGGAAAAATAGTAATATTGATATAGTAATTCCATGTATCATACCACCACCGTGGCACCGTGACGTGACGACTCAGCCAATTACCACCTGCCATAAAAGTCTTGTCGTGTTGCATATCAGCAGTAGGCATGTTCATCAAGCCGGTAGTGCCATAATTTATTTGAGATTTCACCTGTATCATTCCCCCAAATAGTACAAAGGCTATCCATATAATCCGCTTATTCATATTTTCTATTATAGAATTACTCCTGTTAACTCTCCACCTGTTATAAACTAACCTATTTCAACCAACGTTCATCATTGTCTTCGAACCAATCCCTTATAGCCTCTTCAAAAGACCATTTAAAACGATAACCGCATTGTGTTAATTTTTTGCCGCAGATATTTGTAATTTCTTTACTCTCTTTGGACAGATACCCATCGGGCTTCCCAAACATTTAGCCATTGTGGTGAATAGAATCCCACTCCCACAAGATAAAAATGGATATCAGAATGTTTTTCATGCACCCTCTTCATTGTTTCTACCATTAACAACGGATTTTTGGGGTATGAAGACCTGCCTATAGAAATGATGAACCGTTCATTAGGTAAAATTCCATCAGGTTGTTTCACATCTTGGAACAGGATAGCTGGAATAGCATTATTCCATACAAATGTTCGTTCTTGTTTATACCCTACCACTTTAATTCCTAACTCATGCTCGGATTCCGAGCAAGCCAGCATCCGTGAATTCAAGCGTGCGATTTTCTCCAGAAGAAGGAATCCCCAGCTCTTTTTCTTCGATTCTGCAAAGAGAAATGAAAAAGCGTGAGGAGTGTAAAACACCGGAGTATTTGTGACGAAACCCACAATGCGACCTATCATTCCACCTTTGGCCGAGTGGCAATGTATTACATCAGGCTTCTCTTTCTTAATAATCCTTACCGTTTGCACCATTGCTTTAAAATCCTTAAAAGGATTTAGTGCACGGTACTACTGATTTTGTAAATTTTCAGAGTTTCTCTATTTCGTATGTACAGGGCACTATTATCATCGGCACCACTTACTATGACGAATTCAAACCGTTCATCTGCCAATGCTACTGTGTTTCTTACATATGTGTCGATACCACTCTTCAGATTTCCTAAATGTAGAACTTTCATGCCGCAATCCTCCTTTCTTTGGGGGACTGCATACCAACAAATAATGAGAAGGTTATTTTTTATCCCCTTGCTCACATAATTTAACAATTAACCGTTCATGTTCATTTGCTACACGGCTGACGTTAAAGAATGCATTTACACGCATTGATCCATTTTTTATCACTTTTTCTCTTAAAATATTGTCGTTGTATAATTTGTATACGGCTTCTACGGCTTGGTCAACGTTGTCCGCTTCAACCAAAAGTCCATTTTCATAATCAGTAATCAAATCGGGAATGGCATCTACGTTCGTTGCTACTATAGGTTTTTCCAGTTTCATATATTCAGCCAAAACCAATCCAAAACCTTCCCAACGGGAAAGTAGCAAAGCTTGATTAAACAGACAAGCATAAGCAATCGGATTATCCACCCATCCTGTTATCATTATTCTTCCTTCCAATCCTTCATTCCTAATCAATCGCTCGATATCGGCACGCTGTTCTCCATCGCCAACAATCATAAAATAAGCATCAGGAAGAATATTCTTCAAAGCAGCAGCAACGTGTATAAAAACATCAGGAGCCTTTTGCCGTGAGATGCGTCCTACCATGCCAATCAGATAAGCATTCTCAGGGATATTCAGTGAGACACGTGAGACGATACTCAATTCCACCTCTTTATCCACAGCTTCCATATCGATTCCATTAAAAATAACTTTTACTTTATTTGCTTTAGTTACATGATTCTGTATTGCTGATAACTTTTCATAGTTTGAAATAGTTATATAACGTGTGGTCAATGATGAAAGTAGCCGCTCAATCCATAGATAAACGAAACTTTTTAACTTCGCTCCTTTCATGTTGAAAGCCCACCCATGAGGATTGTAAATGATAGGAATACCTATACCCATATTGGCAATACGGCCTATTCCTCCAGCTTTACTACTATGACAATATATAACATCAGGACGGAAATGCTTAATAAGTTCGCGTACCTTGCGTATTGCTTTAGTATCCTTTACGAAAGACAAGGAATTGCACATCTCAATTTGTATAAATTCCTCCACTAAATCTTGATATTTATCTTCAGAATAATCTGGGGAACAGATAAGTATTTGCATAAAACATTTCTTATCCATGTGAGCCAACAACATACGCAGATAACAATCTACACCACCTGCACATTGTGCGATATGGAGTAATCGGATTTTATTCATAAAAGGGAAAATAAATTATGACAGCATGCTTTATTGCATACGACCTAAAAAGAAAATTGAAAAAAGTTTCTGACTAAATATGTCATGGTAAATCCAAATTCAAATTATGAAGAAGAAAATATACAGGTTCCTCCTCCACTATATTTTATGTAAAAAGGCATATAGATACTGCTATGGATTGAATTTAAATTGTGTATATTAGCAAATGCCTATTGAAGGTGAGCAAAACGCTGGCATGATCTCGAACTTCCTACAAAAAAAAACGTTGGTACAAAGGATATTGTGCAAATATAATTACGTTTCTACATCAACTCAATATAATAAGTCCTGTCACCCTTTCTCAACCATATCTTCCAAACTATTGAGTACAATCTTTGCAAACTTCGAAAAACAATATTTTTGTAATATAACCTCGCCAGATTGTCTAGGCCTATTTAATACGTTATCTAAATAAACATTTGTTTTATAAGGATTAATATAATATGCTGAATCTCCAAAGATTTCAGGAAGACATGAAGACTTAGCCACTATAATTTTAGCCCCAACACTCAGAGCCTCCAATGGAGGAATACCGAATCCTTCAAAAAAAGAAGGAAAAATAAAAGCTTTGCAACACCGCATCAAATACTTGATTTCCCCATCTGAAATATATCCCAAGAATTGCACATTCGGAAAATCGTATCCTCTGTAATTTGTTCCATAAGCTTTCAAACTACTTTTTCCAGCTATATAAAAGTTATACTGCGGATGTCTTTTAGCTACTTCCAAGATCCATTCTATATTTTTATTAGGAGCAAGGCTGCCCAAAGAGAAAAAATATGGTTTTTCAAACAAATTAGGCTTTCGTTCTTTCAAGGTTTTATCTTCTTCCACACGTTGAAAATGTTCCCAACCATTACCTATTACTATTATCTTATCAGGATTTACATGATAAATGTCAATCATCTGCTGCTTTGAATACTCCGATACCGTATAAATAATGGGAGAAAAATGCCAAGCCAACCAATACTGAAACTTATGCCATATTTGAGAAATGCGTGCATATAATGTCTTGAAATAACTAGGATTTACTTTATAACTCAAATCATGAATACATATAATTCCAGGTCTCAATACCGGCATAATAGAACAAAGATTCAAAGATACAGCACCTGTACGAAACAAATAATAAGTAAAATACAACTGCTCCCATAAAGAACCTTTAGCCTTACCAAACTTTTTAATGTTAATATTTTGCAGATTAGGCACATTGGCAGCATCTTGTGGAATAACCAATTCAAAACGTAAAAAGGAATGCTCCACTATTTTGTCCAATTCCAATAGTAATTCAAAAGCAAAGCGCTCTTGCCCAGTAAGCTTACGGTTTGTAAATTGACCGTTTATAGCTATCAGTCTTTTATCCATATAACATTTTTTTTATACTATTGAATATTCCCAATTGCGCCAAGACTTTTTTTACATGAAAACGAACTGGAAGATATTTTGTAAAAAGATTCAAATTCCCATCTGTTTCATTTTGTAAATCCCCAAAAAACTTTGCCCGCAACGGATGTTTTTCCACAGATTTATAAATCATAGGATTAACCTCTCCAACAGCTTTCGCTGTAGATTGCTTCATCACTCCATCCAACCTTTTTATTACATTCTCTCCTTTGGGTGTTAAAGCTATCATACAAGAACATCCCCCATTACCTGCGCCTTCAGTAGAAGCGTAAAAATCACCAACAATAATATCAGCTTGGCTATTGTCTGATTTATAAGGACAGTGCGTACAGCTATTCCGAATATAAAGATTGTCTGTAAATAAAAACACATAAGGATCGGCGAGGAATGTCTGCTTGCAGACATTCCTCGTACCTTGCAGCAAGGTATGTCCTATTTCTTCTCGACATTCATTCTTTGATAGAGAAGTAAAAGTGTATTTACAATAGGATGTGGAATATCCCTCCTTTGACTTATCACGCATGTTCACTCCAACTAGGTGACCTTTGTATTTCACCTCTATTGCCTTCTTATATTTTTCCCAAACCAGCGGTGACGGAACGCCATGACAGATTAGACAAACACTAATAAGTTTTGATATATCTGATTTTCCTAAAAAATGGTGTAGCCCTGCCGTCTGACACGGTGTGCCACAAAACATAACTTCCTTTCCTTCTTTTAAAAGCTTTTTAATTGCGGCAAAACATAATTCCGTATCAGACTGTACATATTTAGAACTTTGCATTCTTCGCAAATCTCTAGCTTTATTGGAAACAATATGATGCGCCTTCATATCAATATTCCAAACACATCCGCAGACAAACCCTCCATCATCTACTATGCGACGTGACAAATCATACACAAAACCTCCTGATGCTGAATCTTTCCTTTCAGACTTCGATGAATAATACAAGTAAGCCTTTTTATTATCAAAATCATTTAAGCTAAATTTTTCAATATCAACTTTTGTATTTTCATAAGGACAAACTTTGTCGCATTTATCACAATTAATACAAATCTCCTTGTTTATTTCAGGCATAAGAAACCCCTCGAAATTTGCCTTCATTGCAATGGCATTTACAGGACAACTATTCTTACAAGAACCACATCCACAACAATATTCATCAAAATTAAAGCTTATCATTTCTCTAATGAATCATATAAATAAGAAAGCGAAAATTTGCGTAACATTTCAATGTTACTTTCCACTTTTGAAAAATCAGTTTCCATAATAGTACTTAACTCCATTCTTTCCGGACTAATCAGGTGATTTTCAAGCCCTAACTGCTTCATCAGAGAAGCCCGTCTAGGATCTACCTCTCCTTTTATGGCAGATATGAATGGTTTCTTATATATCGTAGAAAAGACTGTGCCATGAAAAGAATTCGTCACGATGAATTCAGCATATTTTACTAAACTTAGAAATTCTCTTGGCCCCACATCTAACTTCCTTTGTATACCACAAAACATAGCACGTGGGGGAGGTACAATATAGAATGCCTTACAGCCTAGTTTATCAGACACCTTCTTCGTTATCTCTACAGCTTCTTCCGCCCCATTCCATGAAAATAAAAGGACATAAGGCTCATCTATTATTCTTTTCTCGGCAATTTTGTCATAATCCGTTTGCTCTAACAACAATGTCGGATCAAGTACCCATTCACATGCCATCCCTCTACTTTGTAACATTCTAACCCCACTTTCTTCCCTCATAGAAAGTGCATCAAATTGCTCTATCCAAGGTAGTAATTCTTTTTCTCGCAGGGGAAAGTTCTCTACCCATGATCCAAAGGAAGTTGCATACGTAATACGTCGTTGGACCTTTGGAAAATTCATATAATAAAGAGGTGTCTCATATCTTATATTCGGATCTAGATTCCATGTTTGGTCACTTCCACAAACAATACAATCATATTCAGCACACACTTGTTCTACTTCCCTGTCAGTAGAACAACGGCGACTTAACATTTGCATATTGTTTATAAAATCCTCAAATAATTTTTGTCTACGTAGCAGTTGATTGTAATAGGGTAAACGTGTTATATTCTTAATTATTTCTTTCGGGTGTTTAGGAACTTTGCAAAAAGGATGATTGATATCTATCAATTGCTTAGATTGATAGTCTATAATATCACACTCTGCATATCTTCTCTTTATTGATTGTTGCAAAGCATAAGCCTGAAGGCATGCACCATAATTATAACAGGCGTGATAAGTTAGGATTCCTATTTTCATAATGTGTATACTATCTTTTCATGTATTGTTTAATAGAACCAAACAATTTTATCAATTTCAACTTAACTATTAAGACTTTATAGAAGTTAGGAGTAAACATATAGACAAATATTGGATATTCTGTCTTGATTGAATTACATAACATATCCATTTTATTCACTTCCTCCCCAAACTCTGCGCTTTGTTTAACTTCTTTCGATAAACAATACGCATACACATAAGCACCATAAAGTAATTTTAAACGATAAATTCCCCAATATGGATTTACTATTTCATATTTAGACATATTAACAATATGCTCTACAATAGAGCGAACTTCCTCAAGTCGCTTAGTATGCACAATACTATTCTCACGAATAAAATAATAGTAATATTGCTTATGTATGACAGACAGTTTATTACAATAGGAAAACAACTTATAACTTGTAGCAACGTCTTCATAATTTTGCCCAACAGGAAAAGTTACCTTAGACTTCGTAAACAATTCGCTCCTATATAATTTCCCCCAAACATAATTTGGTATTCTATTTAATAAAAGTTGAGACAAACAATCTTTTCCTTGATAGCTTGAGACATTGGCTATTTGCATATCCTCCTCAATAACATCATCACTCATAACACGTTTTTCATATATGGACACTATATCCGCATCAGTCTTGATTGCCTCTTTAATCATGACATTAATCATATTCAAATGAATCCAATCATCTGAATCAATAAATAAAATATAATCCCCCACAACATATTTAAGCCCCTCATTTCTTGCTGAAGACAATCCTCCATTCTCCTTTGTAATAATTTGCAATCTATCATCATTGTACGTATTAAGTATCTGTAAAGAATTATCTATTGACCCATCATTTACTACGATTATTTGTAAATTATTATAAGTTTGATTTACAACACTATCAATACATCGCGCTACATATGGTTCAACATTATATACAGGTATTATTATTGAAACTTTTTTCATCTTCTTATATATTTCCAATGTCCCTCAAATTGATTTGTAATGCCAGCCGATACAGCTTTAAGAAACAGATTAAACCCTTTACAATCGAGTCTGCGATTAATCATAAAAAACAATGAATACCTAAATATATAAAAGATCAAATTCAACCAGCCCTTATATGTTTTTAGAACATAAGCAGTATTCCTATATTTACAATACCTTCGTAGTTCAGATTCTACCCAAATAATCTTTTCTCTTCCCAAGAAGTCTTTATATAAAACCAACCTATCTTTAGGGTGCTTATGTATAGCATCTAACACAGTAATAGAGGTAAATCCTCTTGAATAACCCCTAGCTTCATACTCATTCTCATCTCCCCAAATAAACATCTCTTTTTTAGGAAATCCCACTTTCTCTATAAAATCATTTCTAAACAATACACCATTGAACGGATTGGCATGATTAAAAATTATACCATTTTGATATTTATCTTTTAGACTATATACATCAACACTACCTAATGTGCCAAAAGCCAATTTCGAATCATCATCTGTACAAACAACCAAAGGTGATATGTACGGATACTCATCAACATACTTTAAAAGATTACTCAGGCATTTAGAATCCGGCTCTCCATCATCATCCATTACCCATACTGCATCGTATAAATGAGTATCATAAGCTCTCTTCATACCTGTATAAAAGCCTCCTGCACCACCTATATTATGTTCTAACCTTATATAAGTTAAAGGAATAGTTATTTCTAATTCTCTCACATAATCCGAAATATTATCCGTTGAAGCATTATCAACTAGAAATAAATGATCTGGCTTTCTAGTCTGATTTTCTATTGCTTGAAGACAAGACCCAAGCAATATTTTCCTATTGTATGTAACAACAACAGCAGCTATTTTCATTAAAGTTTATATTAAATAATTAGAGTTTATATCAAATAATTGATTAAAGAGTCCTTTGACTTATTTTTGTATTCTAAAAAGATTCAGTTGAGGCAATGTAACAGATTTATTATTCATTACCACATCAGTCTATAATTCTAATAAGATTTGAAACTTTACTAATAAACGCTTGAATATCATTAAAATAATATTTTATTATTTTTTTTTAATGACAACATAAACGAAACAAAGAGTAAAGACAGACAGCAATAAGTTATTATAGTGAAACAATATCCTACAAAAAACACTAAAAACAACATCCCAACATGATAATATCCATGTTGTCTAGATAAAATTAAAGGTTTGAGCATAAGCCCCCAAATAAAAGGGAACGCCCCATATATCCCCATTTCAGACAATAATACTAAACATGAATTACTATTTTCTTTTGTCTGACTATAGAAACCTGTACCTAATATAGTATTTTTCTCAAAAGCCAAAACACCTTTCTGCAAATGCTTCATTCGTGTTCCATACGATTGTTCATTATTGACTTTTTTATCCTCTAGGATAGTAAATATAACTATAAAACTAGCAGATATAGCAATAATAGTAATAATACCTTTAAGAATAACAGTCTTTATAAAAAGCCTTCGCTGCATCAATAAAGTAATAATAGCCAATATCATTGCCGTTACCGATGTAGTAGATAATATACCTAATATTAAAAATATTACATTGTATATTCTTATTCTACGCCTTAACATTATCTCTATTGCAAATGCTATTGAAACACAAATTGCAAACATTGGAGCCTCAGAAAAAAAAGCAGAATTCCGAACTGTCTCAATCCCTAAAAAAACATTTTTTTGAGTTTCAAAATATATATAATAATAAGATGGAACAAAATCAAAACTAGCCCAATGATTCAATACAAATTGAGACATGGGTAATATTTTTAAAATAGAACAAAGCAACCATAACACAAACGACATTAAAGAAATATACGCCATTAAGTTAGAAAAAACTAAAAAAATACGCACATTGTTTCTATAAACCCTAAAGTAAATAATAAAAAGTGGAAATGTAATAAAAAAGGTTGCTATATACAACAATTCTCTATATTGGCTGGAAAAATCATCAATATTAAAAAAAGGCAATGAGTAATAAACAATAATAAACATATACACAAATAGCGCCATATCAATTTTAACTTTTGACATTCCTGATGAAAATATTAAAAGTATTAAAACGAAAGATATCAAACCAAATAACGTTACGCCTGAAATATATTGAGAATATATGGTATTACAATTTATTATAATAAGAAAAGCAAGTATATATTCTAAAAAAGAAGTATATGTAGATGTTTCTTTATCACAAATACCAATATTCATTAAAGAATTTGACAACATATGACCCTCCTAATTTAAATAAGATAAGAAAGTTAAAAACATACAGAAATAGATATACAAATTATAATAAAAATCAGTCATGCATTATCTACACATTTTATCCAGTTCTAAAGCATAAAAGTTTTATTAGATTGCACCACGCTCTCAATCACTGGTGCCATATCATAATATTTATACTCTGCTAACCGTCCCCCAAAAGTAACATTCGTCTCTCCATCTGCAAGCTCCTTATATTTAAGATAAAGCTGTGAATTACGTTCATCATTCACCGGATAATATGGCTCCATTCCAAGTTTCCACTCCGTAGAATACTCACGACTTATCACCGTTTTGGGACAAGTATAAACCTCCTGACCAAACATCTCAAAATGCTTATGTTCAATAATACGTGTATAAGGTACTTCACGTTCTGTATAATTCACTACAGCATTGCCTTGATAATTCGAGCAATCAATGACTTCCTCTTCAAAGCGGACAGTACGATATTCTAAATTTCCAAAACGATAGTCGTAAAATTCATCTATTTTACCTGTAAAGATAATCTTGTCTGCTACCGACATCCAATGTGCTCTGTCACTGAAAAAATCAATTCCAGTCTTAGTTTCAATACCATCCAGCAAGCCTTCAATCAATTTATTATATCCCCCTACAGGGATACCTTGATATTTATCGTTGAAATAATTATTATCGAACACTAGACGCACCGGAAGACGACGAATAATAAAAGCAGGTAAATCCTCGCATTTACGTCCCCATTGCTTTTCTGTATAACCCTTAATGAGCTTTTCATAAATATCTTTCCCAATCAATACTTGTGCCTGCTCTTCTAAATTACGTGGTTCTATCACTCCATCTATTTCCATCTTCCTGATAGCTTCTGATTTTTGTTCTTCTATCACAGCCAGCGCAGCTTCCGGAGTACTAACCCCCCACATCTGATAAAATGTATTCATGTTAAAAGGAAGATTATATAGCTTACCTTTGTAATTGGCAAGTGGATTATTGGTATAGCGGTTAAACTCTACGATGGAATTTACAAAATTCCACACTTCCTTATTGGAAGTATGGAAAATGTGTGCCCCGTATTTATGTACATTTATTCCTTCCATATTTTCACAATAAACATTACCACCTAAATGAAGACGTTTGTCTATAACTAGACACTTCTTACCTTGTTTATGAGCAAAATAAGCAAAGGTAGCCCCGAAAAGGCCAGCGCCAACTATCAGATAATCATACTGATTCATATAAAAAGAGACTTTTATAGTTTTATTATTGAAATCAATAAACATAATGATAAGACAACCATAAGGTTGATATACCATACAAGAAATTTTATCTATGTATTTTAGACAATGCCTGCATAATAAATGGATCTTTACAAGCCCAAAGATACCCGCCATAAACTGCTATCCCTATAAAAACTTGTAGCATAAGAATAAGCGTATCGGAAAAATAAACAAATTGAGAAATAAGAATTAACACAATGGACATTACAACACATCCACCCAAATAATTCAGATGGAGTCTCTTGAAAAAGGATATAGGCAAGTATTTTTTGCCAATAAAATACATGGAAACCGTAGTGACCACTTCTGCGCCCAAATAAGCAATGGCTGTACCTTCATAGGAAAAAGAAGGTATCAAGCAGATATTTAGTATAAGATCAGTGATAGCACCTATTAGACAAGACTGAATAACTAAGTTTATTTTTCCTTTAGGATAAAGTACCTGTATCCCCATCACATTGGAGATGCTCACCATCAATATGATAGGAGCGATAATCTGCGAAGAAAGTATAGATGGGATAAACTCATCTCCGCACAAAATTCTGACTATGCAAGGAGCTCCCCAAAACATACCAACTGTCAATGGTAACGCTATCGCAAGAGTAAAATCATAAGACTTCTGTATAAGTACTTTGAACTCATCCATCTGATTTTCAGCAAGAAGATTAGAAACACGAGGCATCATTACGGCTCCTAAGCAGGATGACAAGCGCATTATCATCATCATTAGTTTAGTAGCTGCCGTAAAATACCCCACAGCTAAAGTGCTTTTCATGAAGCCTAGAAGAACCGGATTCAGTTGCAGGTATATACTTGTAACTATGGAAAATGAAAATACTTGTAATACGGGCTTCAAGTGCCTTGCAGTATTTAGATTTGAAAAGACGATATTATCCTTGTTTATATACTTCCTGAGACGAAAGAAATTAAAGATATTCCCTCCTAATATACCAATGACAGTATACCAACCGTAATATATCAAATCATCCTTCGTCTTGACAAAAGCAAACAATAGAAGCATGGAAATCGACTTAACTATCAAACCACGAACAGTGATATACTTAAAATCTTCTATTCCTTGATAAAACCATTCGCAGCCGATGGTGGTGAAAAATATTGTAAGACTAAGTACCCAAAATAAGTGAATGTCAGCTTTTACTTGTGGCACAGTCAAACATAAGATTGCAACAGCAATATACCCCAAGACAGTCAACAGCATATGCAGTAGCAAAATCTCAACCGCTGTACGATTCATTTTTACCACATTATTTCTGTCTCGAGCAATCTCGCGAATTCCATACATAGGAATTCCTAGGGCCGTGAATAATGAGATATAACCAATTATCGAGGAAAAAAAGTTAACCTGTCCTATCCCGTCCGCCTGTATCACACGGCAAGCGTATGGAAAGGTTATCAATGGAAAAAGCATCTGTGTTCCCGTATTGATTAAGTTTAAAATATAATTAGCTTTTACTGATTGAGGCATAAAAACAAGTCGTTTAGGAATATATATTTGATACACTAAGAATTATTTTTCTTCCTATCCATACCATAGCCGTACCCATATCCATAGCCATACTTATGACCATACCCATAGCTACTCTTTCTTGAATTCAAATCAATGCTATTAATAACCGTAGCCAATTTATCGAATTTCTTCTGATCCCGCAGCACATTAATATACTGATATCCCAATTTCGGAGTTACATCTGCACGACACACATACACGCACATATCAGCCACACGACTGGCAATAGCAGTATCGGTCACAATAGCAATAGGAGCCGTATCAAGAATAATGTAATCGTAACGCTCTTCCAATTTCTCTATTGCATCCTCCAGCACCGTACGCGCCATCAACTCTGTAGGATTGGGAGGAATAGGACCACCCGGAAGAATATCAAGATTAGGACTTACATCCGAATGTTGTATCATATCAAAAAGATTGGTATGCTCGGGATCAGCCAAATAATTGGTAATACCTTCCGTGCGATGGGACAGATTAAAAACCTTGTTCAGCCCAGGCTTGCGGATATCCAAACCCACAATAACAACTTTCTTACCCATATAGGCCAGACTGACTGCCGTATTGCCAGCAATAAAAGATTTACCTTCACCCGGCTGTGTGGATGTAAAAAGCACCACTTTCTGACTGGCACCAAGCATGAACAACATATTGGTACGCAGACCACGAAAAGCCTCCTCCATCATACCATTCTGATTCTCCTGAACCACAATGGCACCTTTCTCCGGCTTCTTACTTAAAGGAAGCTCACCCAAAATAGGAACATCCGTTATCTTCTCCACATCCTCGGCATTCTCTATCTTATATTTTAATAAATCCTTCAAATAAATAAGACCTACAGGAATACCCATACCCAATACAAGAGCGGCCAACATAACAACCATCTTCTTAGGAGAAACCGGCTTTTTACTAGGAAGAGCAGCTTTGATGATACGTCCGTTATTAGCAGTGGATGCCAGGGTTATTGCGTTTTCCTCACGCTTCTGAAGCAACATAATGTAAAGGGTCGCCTTGATTTCCTGCTGGCGGGAGATAGTAAGAAATTCTTTCTCTTGCTGCGGCGCACTGCTGATCCTGCCTTCAAACTTCCGTGCCTGACGTTCAAGGTTGGACTGCGCTATCTGCAACCCTCTCAGTACACTGTTCACGGTAGTCTGCACATTGTGCCGCATGGACTCGATGCCCGTATTGATATTGATTACCGCAGGATTGTTTTCGGAAGAGGTACGAAGCAAACGCTTGCGTTCGATCAGCATCGTGTTATATTGGTTGATGATAGAACCCAAATTCTGATCCTGCAACCCTACATTAGCGGGAATCACCTCGTTTGCATTCTTCGGGTTGTTCACGTAGTTACGCAAGGACTCCACCAGTCTCAACTGGGTGGCATTCTCGGTCAGCTGCTGTTCATATTTCGAACTCTCCTCCAAAGCCAGACGGGCATCGCTGGTCAAATCGGTCAATCCGGAGCGTTGCTTGAAATCGGCAAGTTCCGTTTCGGCAGTACCTAACTCCCGATTGATAATGCCAATACGTTCGTCTATAAACTCTGCAGATTTTTGAGCCACTTCATTCTTCTCGTCATTCGCGTCCAGATTATAAAAGTCAACCAAACAATTGATGAAATCGATACCGCGCTGCTTTACCGTATTCTGCAAGCTGATGGCAGCAATTGTGGTAGTCTTCGAAGTGGGTTCCACTGACAAATTCTCTACATAACTTTCCGTCACATCTGTAGGAGAATTAACGTATGCCACCAGATTCATATCTTCTTCCAAAGGCGGGACCGAGTCATTCTTTGTAAAACTGAAAACTCCTACTGGAGTGGGGAAAACAGCCGGAATACTGTCAAAACTTACCTCAGCCTCCTGCTTCTCCTCGTCAAGCATATATTCCACTTTTACATCCAATTTTCCATTCATGGTGTATTTTAGATGAAGCTCGACTCCTTCTTCCAGATTGTCTGCCTCTTCAGGAGTCATATAAACTTTTACCGGAGTGGACTTATATAAAGGAGTGTTATAGCCGAACATACGTTCCTCAGCCACTGAAATATACAAATTCAAATGATTCACCACCTTTTTAATCAAGGTTCTTGACTTCAGGATTTCCACCTCATTGTCAAAATTGTTAGTCATGGAGAACATACCCAGATCCTGAAGGGCTCCCATAGGATTATTGCTGCTTCCACTTTTCTTGTCACCTTCTTTGATGAGTACGGCCGCATCAACATTATAGACGGGGGCCTGATAGCGGAGATAGATGAAAGCAGATATAATACAAACCAGCACACTGGTTACAAACCACGGCCAATAGGCAAAATATTTAAAAAACAAGGCATAAAGATCAACGTTCTCCTCACGTTGCTCGGTACCCGAAGGGGTGTTCTTCTGTTCGTCAGTCATATCAACAGTTTGTAATCAACAATTATATTTATGAGTTTTATTTCAAGATGGTTGCCAGAAGGCTTGCAAGAGATACCAAAATGGATGTAGCACTGATCCACATGCTGGTGCTGCTGCCAATGTCTGAGTTCTTGGCTTTTGTCTTATTGGGCGTTACATAGATGATATCGTTCTGGCGCAGGTAGTAATAGGGAGATACAACCAGCTCTGCATTATTAAGATTCAAATTGATAATCTCACGCTTGCCTTTTGCATCCTCACGAATCAGTTTCACATTGTCACGGACGCCATAAACAGTCATATCTCCCGCCATGGCAAGGGCTTCAAGGATATTTACCTTTTCATTTCCTACGGTAAAAGTACCCGGACGGTTCACCTCTCCCAATACCGAAATTTTGTAATTTGCCATACGGACTGTAACGATAGGGCTCTCTTTCAGATAGGGCTGCAATTGCTCCCGGATCAAATCTTCCGCCTCGTTTTTCGTAAGGCCGCCTACCTTCAGACGACCGATAACGGGGAAATCTATCTCACCCTTGTTATTTACCAGGTACTGCTGGAGAGTGGGTTGTGTGGTAGTATTAATATTGGTCAGGGCTGCATTCAGAGGAGTCTGTACCGTCAGGTTAAAAGGAGCGGCAGCCTGAGGGTCACTCGTGTTCACAGTTATACTCAGCAGATCTTTCGGCATAATCTTTGCATCATAAAGGGGAAGATCTTCCCTGTAACTGTTCACGACCTCGGGATTCTGCATGTAAGGTACATTTTTATAGGAGGTGCAGCCTGCCAACAAGGCGGACGCCACAACAAACAATAATAGTTTCTTTAAAGTCTTCATATCAGTTTTTTCATTTATTATTCAATCATCTGCCAAACAGGCGCGAGAAAAGGCCTCTGCCGGGATTCTCCGAAACAGGAGATTCACCGGCACTACGTATCAAATCCGAAAAAGTGGTTCCGTCATGAATCATTCCATAAATAGTACCCCAATCGGGAAGGCCTCCCAAGTTGCGGTCATCTATAAAAAGATCGGCTTTGAGCTTGCGTGAGTAATGATTGTTACGCCCTTTTTCCTCCTCCGGATAGTCGCGGTTCACGGCATAAAATTCAAGACCGCGATCACGGCAAAAGGCAAGAGCCTCGTCAAGCAGACGCCCTTCACGCACTGTCCATAGAATCAACCTGTGATGTTCGTCACGCAATTTTTTCAATGTCTCAATGGCAAACGGCAACTCCCTGCCGATTGCCGGATACTTGTGCTCAACAATAGTACCGTCAAAGTCTACTGCTATGGTCATTGTCTGTCAATATATAATTTATATGTTAACTGAGTTTTTTTCCGCTATAGGTTCCAGCAATTCTCTAGCAATGGTAACTTTAGCACATCCAAGAATATCAATTTTTACAACCAGACTAGTAGAACCATCTATCTCACGACATATATTCCCTTCCAATCCTACCAGTTTGCCACCGTTTACACGGACACGATCGCCCAAATGCAGAGGGCATGACTCAATAGTGACGTGTTCTTCGGCATCATTGACCATACGCATCAAGCTGTACATCTGATGATCTGGAATAATAGCTACGGGACGGCAAGTATTTCGGGAAGAACCGGCTATGTTAACCATGAAACGTTTTATATAAGGAAGGCAGACTATTTCTTTCCGTCTTACTGAATCTGTGCAGCGAATGAAAACAAGAGCAGGAAAAACAATACGGTCCACTTTTTTACGTTTACCATCATGACGAATACTCATCTCCTGTTGGATAGGGACATAAACTTCATAAGCTTTCTCACTATCAGTTTCGTTCTTCAAACGTTTTCGTAATCTATCCTGACAGGCTTTTTCACTTCTGTTATTTACAACAGCCACATACCAATGCTTTTTTTCCTGATCATTTCGGAATATGCCTACGGCGTCGTCGGTCTTTTGAACCATCGTTCCCAAAATTTGTTGTGGCATGTCTTTGCCCTTGTTATTTACAATACTCATAGTGGAATAATCCGACTAAAAACAGACGCACTCTTATATAGAGAGCGTCCGATTTCTTAAATTTCTGATTTCCATTAATGTAGTAAGTTGTATGAATTAAATCAGCCCATAAGTTTATGATATATATAGAGAGAAAAAAAACTTTTTTATCAGTTTACAGTCTGTAAATGCTAGAAAATGAAAATAAATCTATACCTTTGCAGCCGATAGACGCTCTCTATATAAGAGTGCGTCCTAATTTCAAAATAATTCAAATATTCCCCTTCTTATAGATCTTTTAAAATATTTCTATTTGCATTATCTATCTGATTAGTCTGTATAGACGAAAGATAGATTTGTGTAGTAGTTTCTGAATCATGCCCCATCGCTTCGCTAATAATACCAATCGAGATATTTTTCGTCTTGGCTATACTTGCCCAGGAATGCCGAGCTACATACATAGTAAGTGGTGTGGTCAATCCTGCCCGGGCTGCAATCTTCTTCAATTTACGGTTCACCAGCAACATTTTATTCCGGTATTGTCTGCGCTCCGTGCCATCTTCTCGTTCTATAATAGGTAAAAGATATTGTGTTTCCGAATCTCCGTATCTGTCAATAATCTCCTGCATCTGTTTTTCCCACCGTATAATGAGTTTCTTACCTGTTTTACGACGGCTATAACTCACAAAGCCACTATTGAGATCTTTTTTGCGCAAATAGGCAAGATCTATAAAAGACATTCCTCGCATATAGAAAGAAAAGAGAAAGATATCTCGTGCAAATTCCAACGATTTATGATCGGAAAGATCCAACTGCTTGATGTGTTTGATATCTGTCAGGGTGGCAGCTCTCTTTGAGGTCTTGTCCACACCAGTATATACATTCTCAAAGGGATCTGCAGGAAGGGCCAGTCCCTCACCCACTGCCTTGCGATACACACAACGCAAAATACGCATATAAAAAGAAGTGGTATTACGACTTAAATGGTGAGTGGAGCGCATCTCCGTTTCATAATGTTCCATCAAATCTGCATCCATCTCATCAAAACATAAGTCTATGCCATCACGGAACTTCATGAAGCTGTTCAATGCGGACTGATATGTTTCGACTGTCCGTTCTTTTCCTTGCCCTCTAAGACGCTCTATCTGCTCCTGCATGTATTCAAAAACGAAAACGCCCTTACTCGGACGATACTTTAATTTTACTAATCTCATATTTGCCATTACCTAGGTTAATTAAATAAATCATCAAAGAAAAATATAATATCATGATTTATATTTTAATGAGGACTTAAATACTTGTAATGGCAAATAGATTCTTAAGAATTAAAGAGAAAGAACTCAGTGTCCTTATATCGACAAGTATATAACAATAAAAAACACAAAAGCGCGCAGTTCTGATAAACTGCACGCTTTTGCTTATTATTTATGTCCTTGTCTGAATTACTTCACTTCCTCAAAATCTGCATCCTGAATATCTTCTTTGTTATTAGAAGAAGAACCTTGATTAGCCTGTTGTCCTGCACCTGCACCCGGACCAGCCTGAGCGCCACCTTGTGCACCACTCTGAGCATACATTTCAGCGCTGGCAGCCTGGAATGCTGTATTCAGTTCAGCCATGGCAGTATCAATAGCAGCCAAATCCTGTGCCTTATGAGCATCTTTCAGTTTCTGAAGAGCAGTTTCAATCGGGGCTTTCTTATCAGCCGACAACTTGTCACCTAATTCCTTCAACTGATTTTCAGTAGAGAAAATCATAGAATCAGCTTGATTCAATTTGTCAATCTTTTCACGTTCCTTCTTGTCTGCTTCTGCATTAGCTTCAGCTTCGGCTTTCATCTTTTCGATTTCTTCCTTACTCAAACCAGAGGAGGCTTCGATACGGATAGCTTGTTCCTTACCGGTAGCCTTATCCTTTGCAGATACTTTCAAAATACCGTTAGCGTCAATATCAAACGTTACTTCAATCTGAGGAACACCACGACGAGCTGGAGCAATACCAGTCAAATTGAACTGACCGATTGATTTATTCTGTGAAGCCATCGGACGTTCACCCTGAAGTACATGGATAGTCACTTCAGTCTGGTTATCGGCAGCTGTAGAGAAGGTTTCACTCTTACGAGCCGGGATAGTAGTGTTTGCATCAATCAACTTAGTCATTACACCACCCAATGTTTCGATACCCATTGACAACGGAGTAACATCCAGCAATACAACGCCCTTGATTTCATCTGTCAAAACAGCACCCTGAACAGCAGCACCTACAGCAACAACTTCATCAGGATTCACGCCCTTAGAAGGAGTCTTGCCGAAGAATTTCTCTACTAATTCCTGAACAGCCGGAATACGAGAAGAACCACCTACAAGGATTACTTCATCGATATCAGAGTTGCTCAGACCTGCATCGCTCATAGCTTTCTTACAAGGTTCAAGACAAGCCTGAATCAAATTGTGAGCTAAAGCTTCAAATTTAGCACGGGTCAAAGTCTTAACCAAGTGCTTAGGCATACCGTCTACGGGCATGATGTATGGCAGGTTGATTTCAGTTGAAGTAGAAGAAGACAATTCAATTTTTGCCTTTTCTGCAGCCTCTTTCAAACGCTGCATTGCCATCGGGTCTTTTGTCAAATCCGCACCTTCGTCATTCTTGAATTCCTGCACCAACCAATCAATGATCACTTGGTCGAAATCGTCACCACCCAAATGAGTATCACCATTAGTAGAAAGTACTTCGAACACACCACCACCAAATTCAAGGATAGAGATATCAAATGTACCACCACCAAGGTCGAACACAGCAATCTTCATATCTTTGTGAGCCTTATCAAGCCCATAAGCCAAGGCAGCGGCTGTCGGTTCGTTCACAATACGTTTAACCTCCAAACCTGCAATCTGACCAGCCTCTTTAGTAGCCTGACGTTGTGAGTCCGAGAAGTATGCCGGAACGGTGATAACGGCTTCTGTAACTTCTTGTCCCAGATAATCCTCAGCTGTTTTCTTCATCTTCTGCAGAATCATAGCTGAAATTTCTTGCGGAGTATAAAGACGTCCGTCGATATCTACACGTGGGGTATTATTGTCACCTTTCACTACTTTATAAGGGACACGGGCTATTTCCTTCTGTACCTGATCCCAGGTTTCACCCATGAAACGCTTGATAGAAAAAATAGTACGTTGCGGGTTAGTGATTGCCTGACGTTTTGCAGGATCACCTACTTTACGTTCGCCACCGTCGACAAATGCAACGATAGACGGAGTAGTACGTTTACCTTCACTGTTTGCGATTACTACCGGTTCATTACCTTCAAATACTGAAACACATGAGTTTGTGGTTCCTAAGTCAATACCAATAATCTTTCCCATAATTATATATCTTTATTTATTTGTTTTCAATTAAACTGATTTCTTGGCGAATGGTTCACGAAGGATTTCTTTTTTTCTTTGGTGCACCAACCGCACGTCCTTCATAAAACAAACGGTATGCCAAAAATAAGAATGTGACAAAGGCTGACAAAATGACTGATTTATTTGTTATATGATACTTTTAGATGGATTTATATAAGGCAAGAATGTCAGAATTCCACCAAACAGAATACTTGTCAGCATCCTACCATAATGCCATAAATGCAATCGGCCTATTTTCTCGTTTATGAGAAAATAGGCCGACCATATCTATTTGAATGTATATGGATTATCGTTTCTTCAACACCAGCAATTCATTTCCATTTTCACCTAATAAGTATACTTTATTATCTTTCATGCTGAAACTTTTTGTTTCATTCAAAGCATTCAGCACAATAGTTTCAGTTTCCATATCAGGACACATCATCATGGTAGTAGCAACATTGTCAAATCTCAAAGAATTGGGTTTTCCATCTTCCTGCGTTAATGCACCATTAATAGTATTACAGCCCATATTACCGTAAATGCGGCTTTCATCCAAATTAAAACCGATAAAAGGAGTTACCTCAGCCGTACCTACAATCTTCTTTCCATTCACCAATTCAATAACCCATTCTCCTGAAAGATCAGACAGTGACACTTCCGGAGCCGCCTTCTTTTCCAAAGTCATCAACGGCTGACCATCTTGATTACATAGAGTTATCACACTAGGCTTGTCAGAAACCGTCTGGAAAGAAGTCACTTTATCCAATGCACCCAATACCATCTGCTCAGTCTTCATATCAGGGCACATCATGCGGGTACTTCCTATCTGTCCAAACTTCAATGTACCTGGCTTCAGAGAGTCGGCTTCAAAACTTCCCATCATACGGTTACATCCGCTATTTCCATAAATACGTTTCTGAGCTACATCAAAACCAATGAAAGGCATTCTCTCTGTAGATATCTTTTGTCCATCCACCTCTGTAATATTCCATTCCCCATCCAGAGAAGAAACAGACAACATATTCTTTCCACTACCACAAGATACAATCAATGCTCCGGCACAAATAGCCATCATTTCTAATACTAGTTTTTTCATATTATTTTTTTGTTAAATCTGTTAGTTTAGTGTGCAAAACTAACCATTTTATTTTTCACTATAGCAATTATACACAAAAATTTTATACCTTTGTATGAATTTATATATACTAACACTTAAAGCGATGAAAAAGTTTTTAACCATTTTAATTGGGGCAACAAGCTGTAGCTTATGCACTTATGCACAAAACGGATATATAGTCACGACTACTTCACAACAAACAAGTATTTCCGTAGAGTCTTTGGAAAAACAGTTTATAAACGATCATTTCAAGCATTACAACCTGTGTGACTGGACACCAGGCATGAAATTCATGGTGATACCGGAACGTAAAGACATCATTATTCCTCCTTTTAAATCGACGGAGACTAATAAGGAGGTGGATACAGGAGATTTAAAACATAAAATTTTTGAATATCTAGGTTCGGAAATTACCGAACGGGGTTTTGTACATTTTAACTTTGAATGTGAAGGGCAACAATATTATCACGAACTTAAAAACACCACTTTGGAACAATATTGCCTAAAGCCCAAAGCTGGTATCCCTACCCTTGCCTACCTGGGTGATGTGGACATAGCCAAAGAGTTGCTGGAAAGACAAACCTTATATATGCGTACCAACAAAGTACGTATAGATGACCCCAACAGCACATCGGGCTATAAAGAAGTCCCGATTGGTATGAATGAAGAAGTAACTGTAACAGCTGTCAGAGTGGGCAGCCGCGCATACCCTGTAAAAATCGTATTCCAAGACAAGAAAGGAAACACCTACTATCAGCCGGTAGCTATATCAAAGACTAATTGCGGCATGGCAGACAGTGATTTTATTATGGAAAATAAAAATAAATATTTTCCAAATTCATTTAGCTTCAGTGATGCAAATACAAAAAAATCAAAGAACCTGATGAGCAAATATGGGAAAAAACCTGTCTATCTGAAAGCGGAAACGGAATGTCTGGATGAAACAGATACTCCGGTGAGACTTCCCCGATATACACAATTCACCATCAAAAATATAATCTCACAAAACAACTCCCCTTACATCTTTTTAGAGCTGGAAGACATAGATGGAAAGAATTATAAGATAAAAGCTACATTCACCCATACGAGTGTAGTTGATGTGATTTTACAATCAGACAATTATTTTACGGTTCTATTCGGCATAGGTAACTTACGAGCCAAGTATCCGAATATCACAGAAGAAGTTTGGAACATGATAAGCCGCGGTAAGGTACGGAAAGGAATGACAACCGACGAATGTCGTTTGGCTTTGGGTAATCCCATACGCATTCATATAGTCACGGGTGGCCATGAAACATGGTCCTACGAAAGAAAAACATTAGATTTCACCAATAAGAAACTAGATCATATCAACTAATACCCAAAATATTTTGTTATCTTTGCCCTGTGAACGGTAATGTTTGCCGGGCATTTTATTTTAACAAGAATAAAAAACAGCAAATGGGTAAAGTATTAATTATCGGTGCAGGCGGTGTAGGTACTGTCGTAGCACACAAAGTGGCTCAGAATCCGGATGTATTCACTGACATCATGATCGCCAGCCGTACAAAATCAAAATGTGATGCAATCGTAAAAGCTATCGGCAATCCAGCTATTAAGACTGCACAGGTAGATGCGGACAATGTAGACGAACTGGTAGCCCTGTTTAATAGTTTCAAACCCGAAATCGTCATCAATGTAGCTCTGCCTTATCAAGATCTGACCATCATGGAAGCTTGCCTGAAGGCTGGAGTGAATTATCTGGATACAGCAAACTATGAACCGAAAGATGAAGCTCATTTCGAATACAGTTGGCAGTGGGCTTATAAGAAACGTTTTGAAAACGCAGGACTGACAGCTATACTGGGTTGTGGGTTCGACCCGGGAGTAAGTGGTATTTATACAGCCTACGCTGCAAAACATCATTTTGACGAGATGCACTACTTGGATATTGTGGACTGTAATGCCGGTAACCATCACAAAGCGTTTGCTACCAATTTTAATCCTGAAATCAATATCCGCGAAATTACTCAGAACGGACGTTATTATGAAGAAGGCAAATGGGTGACCACCAAACCATTGGAATACCACAAGGATCTGACTTATCCCAATATCGGTCCTCGTGATTCCTACTTGCTGTATCATGAAGAGCTGGAATCATTAGTTAAGAATTTCCCGACTATCAAACGTGCTCGCTTTTGGATGACTTTCGGTCAGGAATATCTGACTCATCTGCGTGTCATCCAGAATATCGGTATGGCCCGTATTGACGAAATAGATTATAACGGAATGAAAATTGTTCCGTTACAATTCCTAAAAGCCGTACTCCCCAATCCACAGGATCTAGGAGAAAATTATGAAGGCGAAACTTCTATCGGATGCCGCATCCGAGGCGTAAAGGATGGCAAAGAACGTACTTACTATGTTTACAACAACTGTAGCCATCAAGAAGCTTACAAAGAAACTGGAATGCAGGGAGTGAGCTATACAACAGGAGTTCCTGCCATGATTGGAGCCATGATGTTCCTGCAAGGATTGTGGAAACGTCCAGGAGTATGGAATGTAGAAGAGTTTGATCCCGATCCATTTATGGAACAACTGAACAAACAAGGGCTGCCTTGGCATGAAGTATTTGATGGTGATTTAGAACTTTAAAAAGTGATTAACGGCCCATGGTAAGTAATTCATACCTGCGGCCACAATAACCATAAATCATTAACCACTAAAAAAATGAACATAGGAGATAAAGTCCCAGAAATATTAGGCTTGAACGAAAAAGGAGAAGAAATTCGTTTAAGTGATTACAAAGGAAAAAAGATAGTACTCTATTTTTATCCTAAAGATATGACATCGGGTTGTACTGCCCAGGCATGTAACTTGCGTGATAATTATGCGGAACTGCGCGCCCATGGTTATGAAGTAATCGGTGTCAGTGTGAATGATGCCAAATCGCATCAGAAATTCATTGAAAAGAACGAGCTGCCCTTTACTCTTATTGCCGATACCGACAAGAAGTTGGTAGAACAATTCGGAGTATGGGGAGAAAAAAGTATGTACGGACGTAAATATATGGGTATATTCCGTACGACTTTCATCATCAACGAAGAAGGCGTGATTGAACGTATCATCTCTCCCAAAGAGGTGAAAACAAAAGAACACGCACAACAAATTTTATAAACCAACAGATTTATGGCAAAAAAAGATAACGAAGAAATTCCATTCTCAGCAGCTCCAGGTGCCGGAAATAGTGAAAAACTGAAAGCACTGCAAGCTGCAATGGATAAGATAGAGAAAACTTTTGGTAAAGGCTCTATCATGAAAATGGGTGATGACAACGTACAGGAAGTGGAAGTGATTCCTACCGGGTCTATCGCCTTGAACGCCGCATTAGGGGTAGGCGGCTATCCCAAAGGTAGAATCATAGAAATTTATGGTCCCGAATCATCCGGTAAGACTACATTGGCTATCCATGCCATTGCTGAAGCTCAGAAGGCAGGCGGCATTGCAGCTTTCATTGATGCCGAACATGCTTTCGACCGTTTCTATGCGGCCAAACTGGGAGTGGATGTAGATAACTTATGGATATCACAACCCGATAACGGTGAGCAGGCACTTGAAATTGCTGAGCAGCTAATACGATCATCCGCTATTGATATCATTGTTATCGACTCTGTCGCGGCATTGACTCCAAAAGCTGAGATTGAAGGAGATATGGGTGATAACAAAGTAGGTTTACAAGCGCGTTTGATGTCTCAGGCTTTGCGTAAGCTTACGTCAGCCATCAGCAAAACCAATACAACTTGTATTTTTATCAACCAGTTGCGTGAAAAAATCGGTGTCATGTTTGGTAATCCAGAAACAACTACCGGTGGTAATGCTCTGAAATTCTATGCTTCCGTACGTTTGGATATCCGTCGCTCCACTCAACTGAAAGATGGTGAAGAAGTAATCGGCAACCAGACTAAAGTAAAAGTAGTGAAAAACAAAGTGGCACCTCCTTTCCGTAAAGCCGAATTCGATATCATGTTTGGTGAAGGTATCTCAAGAGCTGGTGAAATCATTGATTTGGGTGCTGATTTAGGCATCATCAAGAAAAGCGGTTCATGGTACAGCTACAACGAAACCAAACTGGGACAAGGACGTGACGCTTCCAAACAAGTGATTCAGGATAACCCCGAACTGGCGGAAGAACTGGAAGGTTTGATTTTCGCAGCACTGAAAGAGCAAGAATAAACCGTTCTCACATATATGCAATATATTACATTCATGACCAGTATATACAAAAACAATACATGTTAATAAAAAAACCGTTTTAACCATAATAATAAGGTTAAAACGGTTTTATCCTTAAACATTATTTCCAATCACAATTTTTCAACTTTTATAAAAGACTTGTATCCCATATTTTACAAAAAGCATCTACTTTTTCAATTCAAATCCTAACATCAGCCCGTCATAAGCTTCAGCTACACTGTTAAGAGTGGCAGCTGTAGAATTTACTTTGGAAGCCGCTCCAGTAATCACCTTTAGAATAGACATCAACTTATCGGCATTAAACACAAGACTCATACTATTACCTGTCACTGTCACATAAGCTACCGTCTGTATGCCCAACTTACTTTTCATAATAATCGTCTTAGCTTCCTCATCAAAAACATAAGTGCCGCTTACCGTACGTCTTTTCAATATATATGAATAAGTACCATCCTCCTTGAAAATATACTTAATACTAGTCAAACCAATCTTATCATATATAGTCTGTAATTTTTCTTCCACTTCTTTGGCCGCTACCTCTCCACCAGCCTTTGCCAGTAACTGATCACTCTCGAACTGACATTCAGGAGCCTGATAAGACCAAGTCCCCACAATAGAATGAGCCGTAGTAGCCTTGTTACCAATTGCCGCCTTTGCCACTCCTGTCAATATAGATTTCAAATCCTGCGCCTCAGCATGAACAGAACACATACATAATAACAAAACAACTCCCCACCATTTAAAAACATTCTTTTTCTTCATATACTTAATTACTTATAATATTCAACGACAAAGATAAAACAAAGAGACGAAAAGATAAATAACATCACATTGTAATTTAACAAAATATGCTACGTTATGAAATAGAACATATATAATAGGAAACAAACGATAAAGGACAAGTTGCAGCCTTATCACCACATACTTGTCCTTTATTTCAAGAAAATACCTTTTAACAATCTCTTACCTCATCACAGTTATATTACAATAGATAATTCAATCATTCTTATTTCCATTCACTATGTTGCTCCAACATCGGATTCGTATCAATCTCACCTTGCGGAATAGGCCAAACCAAATCTTGCGCACCACGAAGATTACCCCGCGAAACTACTCCAAAGCCATAGAATGACTGGTCTTTCTGCATACGCTTTTGAGCATTTTCAAATTCTCCCCAACGGTAAAGATCTGCAAAACGCAAATCTTCAAAAGCCAATTCCACACGGCGTTCGTGACGTACAATGGCGCGCAATTCTTCTTTATTCAAATTAGTTCCTTCCACTACTTCTACCGCTGGCATACCAACACGAGCACGAACTTCATTAATATATCCTGTTATTTCGGCTTGTGGATAACCACCTTTCTCAATCATAGCTTCAGCAAGTGACAAAAGTACCTCTGCATAACGGATAACATAGAAGTCAAGACTACCGTCATATTCATTAACTGTATCTTCTGGAGTGTACCATTTACGAATACAACAGGTAGAACTTGCCGGCAAATTATTAGTAAACAGTTTTCCGTTCCATTCCATACCAGGTAACATCAATGTACCTTTCATACGAGGATCACGATTCTCATAACGTCCCATATCCGGATTAGCCTTCGTATGGGCTCCTTGAACAAGACTTCCTTTAAATAAAGGTGACTTATCGATGGGCAACCCATCTATACAATAAAAATCATCACACAAGTTCATAGAACCTTCAATAGCATTCATTGGAGCAGACCAACAAACCCCAAAGCAACTTCCTTCACCTAATCCCGGACCTTTAAAATGGACACTCAACAATACTTCTGCTGCCGTTTCATTTTGCTCTTTAAACAAATCAGCATAATTGGCAGCATAATCAGTTCCGTCACCCGACTTAAAAAGCTGCACTTTTCCTACTACATTTTTATAAGCCGTTATTGCCTCGTCCCAACGTTGATTAAAAAGAGCAATTCGTCCCATAATGGCATAACCTGCTTCTTGGGACATACGTCCTTTTTGCGCTTTCCCTATAACTGGTATTTTAGGAATCCAAGTCTTCAAATCTTCCAGCAAGGACGAAATAATCTGGCTACGTTCCGCCTTGGGAGCCTGTGCTTCAGCCAAAGTTAAAGGTTTCGTCAGATAAGGGACATCACGGAATACGGAGGTCAGATTGCAATACATCAAAGCTCGTAATGCTATTGCTTCCGCCTTGTATGCATCTATCTTTTCAGCCTCCATCGGAATACGTTCCACATTCTCTACCAACATATTACAACGCTTAATCACTTCATAATTAGCATTCCAGTACATAGAAAAGCATTCATCGGTAGTGGAAGAAGCACATTTCGAGATAGAACTTCCCAGCATCCAATCACCCCATGTGTGGTCTCCATTATCCGTACTGGTTTCACGTCCTAGAAATCCAAACTTCCAGCCATCAATATTGTCATCATATAAATTCTGGCTCTGCATGGCATCATAGCAAGCTGTCAAAGCCATCAATGCATCCGATTCGGTCTGCCAATAAGTGGTTTGAGAAGGCTGATTCGGAGAATCCGTCTGCAAAAAACTATCTGAACATGCACTGGTAACCAATAACACTCCAGAAAAAAATAAAACTCTGCATATATTTTTTGTACTTTTTACCATAATGTATATCCTCCTTATAAGTTAGAATTGAATATTTAGCCCAAATGAATAAGTGCGCATATTGGGATGTACGTCATTTCTAGCATCACCCGATGTTTTTTCCGGATCCCAGTTTTTCAAAGACGTAAATGTCAAAAGGTTGCTTCCGGCAAAATAAACACGGACACTGGAAACACCCATCTTAGCAAGTCCAGGCTGACGGAATGTATAGCCGAATTCCAAGTTCTTCAAACGTAAGTAACTGGAATTTTCTAACCAGAATGAAGAATAAGAATCATTCATAGTATTACCCAATGCCGGCATAGAAGCATTTACGTTGCCGGCAGAATAACGATCCAACCAACGTTCGGTTAAGTTACCGCGAATATCGGTAGAAGTTTCCCAACTGTAACGGTAAATACCTCCCACTCCTTGCCAAAAAGTAGACAAGTCAAAATTCTTCCAAGAAGCTCCTAAATTGAAGCTATAAGAATATTTAGGAAAAGGATTGCCAATAATATCACGATCATCAGCAGTAATATTACCATCATCATTCAAATCAGCATACATAATATCGCCCAATTTAGGAGCCACACCATTTTGTTTAATGATTTCCCCTTTTGAATTAGTACGCTGTAAATCAGCTTCTGTACGGTACATACCAATCGCTTTATATCCAAAATAAGCGCCAATAGGATTGCCAATACGATTGATTGTTTGCCCACTTATTGTTTCTTCCAAACCGCCCATTTCCAGAATTTCGTTCTTCACGTGTGACAAGTTGAAACCTACATTCCAAACCCAATCGCCTTTACTATCCGAGTAATTCACATTCCATTCCCAACCACGATTGCGGACAGCACCCACATTCTGATAAGGAGCATTAAGAGAACCTAAGAATATGCCTGGCATAGCTAATTGCATCAAGATATCAGAAGTTTTCTTATCAAACCATTCAAAAGTAGTCTGTATCCTATTATTAAAGAATCCAAGATCAAGGGCCACATTGATGGAGCGGGTCGTTTCCCATTTGATGTCTTCATTTGGAACAGAAGTCTGTACCATACCAGCCTGTTTGTCCCCACCTTGGTCAAAGAAATAATTTCCGCTTGCGCCCAAAGTAGCCGCATAAGCATAATTACCGATTTCCTGGTTACCCAACTTACCCCATGATAAACGCAACTTTCCAAGGGAGAAGTTTTTATAGTCTTTCATTAATTCTTCATTCGAAAACACCCATCCTCCTGATACGGAAGGAAATGTAGCGTAACGATTGGCTTTAGGCATACGTGATGAACCATCGTGGCGAATATTGAACTCAAACAAATAACGGTCATCATAACCGTAATTCACACGACCAAAAAATGACTGGAGTTTATATTCTTCCGAATTGCCTTTTGCACCCGGATTAATTGTTCCTCCATCAAGTTCATAAATATTTTCTGTAGGAAAGCCCTGTATGGAAGCAGTCGTTTTATAAAAGCGCGAGCCAATAACAGAGTGCCCTAACAACACATTAACATTATGTTTATCAAATTGTTTGTTATAAGTCAACAGGTTCTCACTCGTCCATGTTGCATTGCGATACCAATAATCCTCCTCCTTATTCGTTTCCCCTGCCGCTTTTCTAATACTTCCTTCTGCATCATAACGGGCAGGAGATTTGGGAGAATAAGATTTCGTTGCATTTAAATCAAAAGCATAAGCAAAACTGGTCTGGAACTTCAATCCGTCCCATAAATCAATACCTGCAAAAACCTTACCGTTAAAACGCCAATACTCATTGCTGCGGTGCCCTAAAGACATTGACTCTACAGGATTCTTCATCAGTTCGGCACTCAATGACGAACCATCTACATAGCCGTAGTGTCCGTTAGAATACATCACCGGCACAGTAGGACGAGTAAACCAGGATACATAACGCATGATTCCACCTTCGCCGGAAGGTGCGACAGCAGGAGTAGTCACATTATTCTTATTACCGGATAAGTTCAATCCAAAAGTAAAACGTTTGTAACGAGTATCAATATTCGAACGAAAAGAAAAGCGTTCTACTCCTGTCTTCATCATGATACCATCTTGATTGGAATAGGCCACCGAAGTCATAAAACGGGTATTTTCATTACCTCCTGATACAGACAGATGATGCTGGTGCATACTAGCATTACGCAATACAGCATCCAGCCAATTGGTATTTGCATAATGATCCGGATCTGATCCGTCTTGCAACTTTTGCAAAGCTTCCGGTGAAAAAGTTCCAGTGCTCACTTCGTTTTTCATCAAAGCCCAATTATAACCATCCACATAATCGGGAACAATACCTGGGGTCTGCAAAGTATAACTACCTGAATACGAAACCTTCACTTTGCTTGATGCCTGTCCCCGCTTAGTAGTGATCAAAATAACGCCATTAGCAGCACGCACACCATAAATAGCTGCCGATGCCGCATCCTTCAATACAGAAATGCTCTCAATATCGGCAGAAGGGATTTCTGCAATTTGTGAAATACTACCTTCCACCCCGTCAATCAACACCATCGGATTATTATTCCCAAAGGTACCAATACCACGAATCCTGATTTCTGGATTATCATTACCAGCTTGTGCACCGTTCTGAGTTAGTACTAAACCTGGCAAACGTCCCTGCAGCAAAGTAGTTGTATTAGCCACCGGAATATCTTGAATATCTTTTGCTGATACGGAAGCAACAGATCCTGTCAAATTCACTTTCTTCTGAGTAGCGTATCCTACCACCACCACTTCGTCCAGCTTTTTGGAGTCTTCTTCCAAAATAATTTTAAAATTATTTTTACTTCCTACCGGCAGGATCACATCCTGATATCCCAAAAAGCTAATCACTAAAGACTGGGAAGGTTGCACCTTCAACTGAAAAGCACCGTCTATATCAGTCACCACTCCCTGCATAGTACCCTGTACCATTACACTAGCTCCTATAATAGACTCACCGGATGAATCATACACCTTACCTGTCACTATACGTTCCTGTGCGTATACCATAAATGAAAATATCATCAGGACGCCTGCCAAAACCACGCGAAATAATTTTTGCCTTTGTCTTTTCATAATTTCAATTTAATTAAGTTAATAGGTTATTTATAATTTGTATTACAACAACAAATATCAGAATAGCTTTATTTCCATTGATAATGACGTACCCAGTCCACTTCCATCTCCACTGGTAAATCCGTAGAGTCCACTGGTCCTACCCAAGTACCTCCTAATTGCATATCAATCAACAAATATTGGGGAATATCAAAAGGAAATTGACCTTCTTGTTCCGTTTCGATACGAGGATAAACAAAATGTCGTTTTCCATTCACATGAAACACCAAACTGTCCGGCCAAAAATCTACCCCATATACATTAAAGTCCTCAGGATTAATGGATGCAGTGCCTCCATGTTTCGGATTATTCTCTATCCCCAATGTATAAGTATAGTGCGAATGCACGGTTTGATAAACAATAGAATCATAATTCAAACGTTCCATAATATCTACCTCTCCTCCCATAGGCCAAACATATTTATCAATTTCATAAGGCAAAGTCCATATAGCCGGCCATGCTCCTCTCGCCCCATGCAATCTAGCTCTTACTTCGATGCGTCCCCGATGAAAAGCATGCTTGTCTTTTGTCCACAATCCCCCAGTCAGATACTTCGCCGTATCTACATCCATATTATCATTCACAATTCCCTTTAATATTAAACAACCATCACGCATTTCATAACAACGATTATCAAATGACTGAGTATTTTGCCAATCAGGTCTTCCGCGAGGTATGCGGCTCCATATTGTGGTATCAGGTTCCGCACCATCAAAATTATCTTCCCACACTAATTCCCATTTCGGTGTATGAGTACAAGCAAGCATACCACATACCGACAATAATAAAAGTATAACATTTTTCATACTACATTAATTTTGGTTCACAAAACTTATTTTAAAAATTTAACTGTGCAAACTTAGTCTATTTATCAACTAAAAAGATCAGAAATTGTATAAATCAAGTCCATTTCTGTCTAATAAGGGGATATTTCTCAATTTTTATTTCTAAAATATCTTAGTATTCTTATTACTTCATACTGAAAAATAATCCTTAAATTCTTATCAAAAGAAAAAAAATGTATTTTTGCAAAAAATAAAAAATACAATGTATCGGACCTTAATTATCATTTTATTCTTATGGGCAGACACAAAATTGTTCTCTTCCGAACACAGTGTCAATTATTCGTTCACCCAGCTCTCTATAGAGCAAGGACTTTCCCAAGCTACTGTCCAATCCATCCTGCTAGACCATAAAGGTACTTTATGGATAGGTACCCAAAATGGATTGAACAGTTATACTCAAGAGGGAATCAAAACCTATCTGCACCATTCAGACGATCCCCACTCTCTACCTAGTAATTATATCAATCATCTGACAGAAGACTCATTAGGAAATCTTTGGATAGCAACTCCCAAAGGGTTAGCCCTTTATGATGCCGAACAGGACCGATTTAATACTATCATTTCCCAAGCGATCTATTCTTCTATCAAAGTAAAAGGTGGAATATGGTTTGGCAGCGAGAATACCATATATTGCTACGACTATCATAGTAAAAAACAAAGATCATTCACATTAAAAAAACAAGAAAAGAAAAAAAATATCAACATGGTAGATTATAGAATCCAAAAAATGGTTTATCTCGATAAAAACAAAATTTTAGTAGGTACCCGAAGAAAAGGAATCTACTCGTACAACTGTCAAACTCAACAATTTAGTCTTTTTATTCCAAGCAGTCCTAACCTGCTGACATCGTTATACATAACTCTTGACCAGCATATTTACACATCCTTTTATGGATCTGGACTATATTGCTATGACCAAACAGGAAAAATCCAAGAACACTATACTCAAACAAATTCCGGATTAAACAACAATTATATTTTAGACATAACAGAACACAATGGCAAACTATGGTTGGCTACAGACGGAAGTGGCATCAACCAATTTGCTCCCCATACTCAACAATTCTCACAACTTCAACATATAGTAGGAGACTATTCTTCCCTACCAGTAAACTCCATCACCTTGCTCTATAAAGACCAAGAAAAAAACTTATGGGCAGGAAGCGTACGCGGAGGCATATTCTGTATTAAAGAAACGTACATTAAGACATATAAAGATGCCGTTTTAAACAATCCCAACGGACTCAGTGAAAAATCAATCATCAGCCTTTACGAAGAAAAGAATGGAAAAGTTTGGATTGGAACTGATGGAGGAGGTATCAACCTATACGACCCTTCTACTGACAAATTTACCCATTTCCCCTCAACCTACGGAGATAAAGTTATTTCCATTGCTGAAATATCTGAATCTGAATTAATGGTTTCTTTGTATACCAAAGGCATTTTCCTGTTCAATAAAAAGACGCAGCAATATCGTCCTTTCACCATTATAGATAAAGAGACCAACTATAAAGAATGTTTTTATGGTTACCTTCCTTTGGCCAATCAAGTGGCAAACAACAAAATATATATAATCAGTCGTAATGCATATGCATATAATACACATAACCACACATTCTCAAAGATGCAAACAGATCGTCACTACGACTTCTCTAATAATGCACTTTGTCTATCATACTCCAACGATAAATTCTCTCTTTTAAAATACGCTCACCAAGCTTTTTGGGTAGATCAACAAAATGACAGTATCCGATTACTATTCGAGTTGGAAAAAAATGAAACCATCACTTCCATGTCTTATGACAACAACGATATAATATGGACCGGAACCGACAAAGGACTTGGATTCTTCGACTTGAAAAGTCGAAAATACCATCGCATACACACCAAACTATTTAATAACATATCCTTCCTCATTGCCGATAGAAAAGGACGTCTATGGATCTGTGCTCAAAATCAACTATATTCTTATATTATCAAAGAAAATAAATTTACTATCTGGAATAGTTCTGATGGTTTCCCATCTAACGAAATTTTATTCGCATACCAAAAACAATCTAATAAGAATTACATCTATCTAGGTGGATCCGAAGGATTGGTAAAAATCAACACAAACATTCCCGAAACTGAAACTCAGATACCAGAAATATACCTGTCCGACATTCTCCTTAACGGTAGTCCTTATTTAAAAAAAATCAAAGAGAATACAATAAACATACCTTGGAACTACAATTCTCTTTCCATCCACCTTCGAATAAAGAACAGAGACATATTCCAAAAATACCTGCTCCGATACATAATTGAAAGTAGAAGCAAACAATTGATTGAAACTTACGATCCAACTTTAAATTTATCCTCTCTATCCGCAGGCAACTACACAATACGGGTTTCTTGCAATACTAAAGACGGGAATCATACCACACCCCAAAAATTGATAAACATAATCGTTACTCCTCCTTGGTATAAGACCAGCTGGTTCATCGGCATAGCCGCCATCTTGTTTATTATTACCACAGCCGGTATAGGCTACATTTATTTCCGACGGAAAGAGAAATATATGAAAGGCAATATGAACCACTTCCTACAAGCTATATTGAACGACATCTTAAAAAACAAAGAAGAAAAAATACCAGTCGAAGAAAACATTCCTGCAACGGAATTATCATCTAATAGGCTAGTAAAAGAAAAAAACGAAAAAAGGATAGAAACAGAACAGTCTCAAAAGAAAAACAGTAAAGAAGATGAGGAATTCATCGCCAAACTCAATATACTTATTAATGAAAATATGGCTGGAGAGGAACTTTCCATTAAGTTTCTCACAGATAAAATGGCTATGAGCAGAGCATCCTTATATAATAAGGTAAAACTTCTAACCGGGTTGGGCGTTAATGACTATATCAATAAACTACGCATAGAAAAATCTGTTTACTTGCTTACAAATACCAACATGAATATCAACGAAATATCTTACGAGGTAGGCTTTTCCTATCCGAGGTATTTCAGTACCTCCTTTAAACAAGTAAAAGGAATGACACCTACCCGATTTAAAGAAGAAAATAAAAGAAACTAATATCAATGACGCAAATGTACGAATTTATTTTAATTTTATTCGTACCACTTACGTCATTCATATTTCAAAAAAAGATCCAAAATTTGAAGTTCTCTCTTATCATAAAACATTTCCTTAACAAGCCTTGAAGCTCATATCCAATCCTTTTACAGAATGGGTCAACGCACCAAAAGAAATGAAATCCACTCCTGCCTGCGCATAGGGTAACATAGTATCGTAAGTAATACCACCAGAAGACTCGGTTTCGCAACGTCCTCCTACTATCTCTACAGCTTTACGAGTATCTTCAGGTGTAAAGTTATCAAACATAATACGATCCACACCTTCTGCCAACGCCTGATTCAATTCGTCAAAATTACGCACTTCCAATTCAATCTTCAAGCTCTTACCCTTTGCCTTACAATATTCTTTAGCACGGGACACCGCATTGTGTATGCCGCCTGCAAAATCCACATGGTTATCTTTCAGCAGAATCATATCAAACAAACCGATACGGTGATTGCATCCTCCTCCTATCTTTACAGCCATCTTCTCCATGATACGCATACCCGGAGTTGTCTTACGGGTATCCAGTACACGAGTTTTCGTACCTTCCAGTTTCTTCACATATTTATTGGTCATAGTAGCAATGCCACTCATGCGTTGCATGATATTCAGCATCAAGCGTTCTGTCTGAAGAAGTGACTGAACTTTACCTTCCACCATCATAGCCACATCACCCGGTTTCACGTGAGTTCCATCTTGAATGAACACCTCCACCTTCATTGTGGGATCAAAACGGCGAAATACTTCTTTAGCCACTTCAATGCCAGCTAAGATACCTTCTTCCTTAATCAACAACTTTGATTTTCCCATTGCATCTGCGGGAATACATGACAAGGTAGTATGGTCCCCATCACCTATATCTTCAGCAAAAGACAGGTCTATCAGTCTGTCTATTAAGTCTTTTACTACTAATTCGTCCATAATGTTATCGTTTTTTTATGAATTGATAGGCAAAGGTAGAGATTTTCCGTATTTTTGCAAAGTAAACCAGAAAAGAACGTATGAAATTTACATTATTAGTAGTAGGACGCACTGTCGAAAAACATTATATCACCGCTATCAATGATTATGTGGAACGTACCAAGCACTTCATTTCTTTCGATATGGAAGTCATCCCCGAGCTCAAGAATACCAAAAACCTGAGTATGGAGCAACAAAAAGAGAAGGAAGGAGAATTAATTCTGAAAGCTTTGTTGCCGGGCGATGTAGTGGTTTTATTGGATGAACATGGAAAAGAATTCCGTTCCGTAGAATTTGCCAACTGGATAGAACGCAAAATGCACACTGTAAACAAACGGTTAGTATTCATCATTGGGGGGCCATACGGATTTGCACCCAAAATATATGATGTAACCCAAGAAAAGATCTCATTATCCAAGATGACCTTCTCACATCAAATGATACGCCTTATTTTCGTAGAACAGCTATACCGGGCGATGACTATATTGAACAACGGTCCTTATCATCATGAATAGAAATATATAGCGGTTAGTGATTAACACCTGCGGCATAATAGCGCAGTCCATTCATCACTAACCACCAATCTCTCCCTATTTTCCAATTTCAAAGTCCACACACACTGGCAAATGGTCGCTATAACCACCATGATATTTCTTTCCCCAATAGGTACGTGATGGAATATTACCACCATATTTTTCATCCTCTTCCAGCAGGAACGGATATTTTAAAATCTGTGCCTTATCATATGAAGTGCGCATACTATCATGCCCTTGTAACAAAAAACCGGAAACAATCAGCTGATCAAGTACTCCCCACTCACCTCGATAACGATAGGTTCCCTCCTTACGCCCGTCCATCAGATTATATAATTTCTTGGCCTGCACTCCACTTTTCGGAGCCACAGCCCCCAATACTTTTGCAATAGAATTATTAGTGGGATAATCATTAAAATCACCCATAATCATTACATTAGGATGCTGACGGATATTCATAACAGAATCTGCCGCTATCTTCAATATCTGCGCCGTAAAAAGGCGGTAGGGTTCACTCTTCTCCTCACCGCCTGCACGAGAAGGCATGTGACACACAAACACATCCAATGTATCTCCGGAAGCTACCTGCCCTGTCACATGAAGTATATCACGTGTAGGCCGACGCTCTATTTCCTTATAAGGAACAGAAATACAGTTTTTCCCTACTAATTTAAAGGTACCACGTTGATAAAGCAACGCCACGTCAATACCACGCTCATCAGGAGAATCAGTCATGACATAGCGATAACCCGCCTCGCGTAATGGCGAGTTTTCTGTCAGATCTTTCAAGCAATGATCATTTTCCACTTCACAAAGTCCCACCAAATCGGGGACATTTTCCTCACCCGTGGCAATAATAACTTTAGCTATCCTAGCCAATTTATCATGATAGCGCGCTTGCGTCCATCCTTTCGGAGCATCCGGCAAAAATTCATAATCATTTTTCAACGTGTCGTGCTGACAATCGAACAAATTCTCTACATTATAGAACATTACCCGGAACGGTTCCTGTGCATACGTCACCCCTACCAGGTAGCACAAACAAAGGAATAGAATTGTTTTTTTCATATAAATTATTTTGTCGGTATATTAACCAATACATCCAGCAAATGACGCCAGAATTTATCTACAGTAGGTATCAGCATACGTTCATCAGGTGAATGAACACCACGCAAAGTAGGTCCAAAGGAAACCATATCCAGTGACGGATATTTCTCAAGGAACAACCCACACTCCAATCCGGCATGAATTGCCTTTACTTTAGGTTCCACACCAAAAAGTTTTTTATAGCTATCTATCGCAATTTTCAAAACAGGAGAATCCGTATTCGGTTTCCATCCTGGATATCCGTCACCAGTTATTACTTCAGCACCTCCCAAAAGAAAAGCAGAACGGATCATCTCGGACATATTCTTGCGTGATGAAAGAATGGAGCTGCGCTGGCTAGTCACTATTTTAATCTTGTTTCCCTCTACCTGTTTGATGGAAGCAAGATTAGACGAAGTTTCTACTAATCCTGGAATATCCTGACTCATGGCATACACCCCATTGTGCACAGCGTAAACAGCTCTCAGAAGATGTCCGGCAGTAGTCATATCTATCGCTTCCTTACAAGGGGATTCAGAAGAGAGTTCGGTTCTCAAGTTCGGTTCCGTCGCAGCATATTCATTCTCCAGTTCTGCAGTATAGATATTCAAATCTACACGAACCGATTCCTTATCCTTCATAGGTACCGCACATAATGCCTGTGCCTCACGAGGTATGGCATTATGCAGGTTTCCACCATCAATCTCACATAAATATAAAATATATTTAGAAGCCAACTGAGTCAGAAAACGATTCAGCAGCTTATTAGCATTCGCTCTACCTTTATTAATATCATCACCGGAGTGTCCACCTGTCAATCCCTTGACCGTTACACGGAAATAGAAATAATCCTGTGGAGCAGAAACAGGCTGATAAGTAAATTCCGCTGTAGTATTTGCACCACCGGCACAGCCGATGAATAATTCTCCTTCATCTTCCGAGTCCAAATTAATCAGAATATCACCAGTCATAAACCCTGGTTTCAATGCAAAAGCACCCGTCAATCCAGTTTCTTCATCCACTGTGAAAAGACACTCTAACGGACCATGCTCTATATCAGTAGCAGCCAATATAGCTAATTCTGTCGCCACACCGATACCATTATCTGCCCCCAATGTAGTACCTTTGGCTTTCAACCATTCACCGTCCACTACTGTGTCAATGGGATCAATTAGAAAATCATGCTCCACATCACTGTTTTTTTCACAAACCATATCTATATGAGACTGCAAAATCACAGTTTTCAAATTCTCCTTACCCGGAGTGGCAGGTTTTTTAATTAATACATTGCCAACTTCGTCTGTCTTAGTTTCTAAACCATGTTTTCTACCGAAGGCTTTCAAATAAGCAATTATTTTCTCCTCTCTTTTCGAGGGACGGGGTACCTGACATATCTCTTCAAAATAATAAAAGACAGATGCCGGCTTTAAATCCTTTTTATTCATAATCATGTTGTTTAGGCAAATTCAGTTTCCAAATTTGCAAAAAATAGTTAAATAATTCTCTTAAATAGGACACTTCCTCTTTTTTAATGAGAAAAGAGAAAGCTAAATCATTGCAAAATTCTATATTTGTTCCGCAAATTTAGTCCGCAGATACGAAATGCTTCAATAAATTTGGCATTTCCCTTGCCTTACACTAACTTTGCACCACAAAAATAATAGAAATGCTTGATACTATCCTTATAACTGTGTTAATAGTTGCTATCTGTATAGCATTATTGTCTATCGGAATCTTTCTAAAAGGAAAGTTTCCAAACACACATGTAAGCGGTAATAAGGCACTCCGTAAAAAAGGAGTAGGATGTGTACAATCACAAGATCGTGAAGCACGCAAGCCTAATAAAAATGCCATAGCCGAAATTGAAAAGCAAAACAAAACGGATAATAATTAATAAACAATACGTGAAAAAGATTATGAAAAGAACAAATTTCATCCTGAATGGATTTCTAGCACTAGCCATCGTGTTAGTGTTTGCACAATGTAGCGACAACAACAACGCTGCAACTTCTTCCACTGCTCCGGCTGTCGGCGTTGCTGGTTCTTCAAACATGAAAATAGCTTATGTGGAAATCGATTCACTGTTGACTAAGTACAATTTCTGGAATGACTTAAATGAAGTGATGATACAGAAAGAAGAAAATATCCGCACTACTTTAAATGAAAAAGCAAAGAAGCTGGATGCTGATGCTAAAGAATTCCAACGCAAACTGGAAAATAATGGCTTCGCTACACGTGAACGTGCTGAACAAGAACAGATGAGACTGATGAAGCAACAACAAGAACTGCAGGCACTGCAACAGAAACTAAGCGACGAACTAGCTTCTGAAAATCAAAAGAACAGCTTGCAGTTACGTGATTCTATCAATTCATTCTTGAAAATTTATAATCAAAACAAAGGATATGATCTAATTATCAGCAATACAGGATTTGACAATTTGCTATACGCTAATCCGGCATACAACATCACACAAGAAATCATTGATGGACTGAATGCACGTTATACTCCCTCTTCTGTAAAAAAATAATAGTTCATCAACCTTATAATACAAGGAAGCGGTGTCAAAACAAAAATGACTGCTCCTAAAAGTTACAGATAGTAATTATAACACTTAAAAGGGTCGTATCAAGCTCTGTATGGAGTAATGATACGACCCTTTCTTTAGTCTTTTAGGATGCTCAAATTTCAGATTATAAGTTCATATTTCCAAAAACTAATTTGGACACACCCACTTACTTTTAAACAAAAAACACACTATAAACGTTTTTATTATAATAAAAATAACGAAAGGAGAACATTATGGAAAGATTTGAAGATTTAATCACCTCAAACATCCCTGTATTAGTTGATTTTTTTGCTGAATGGTGCGGACCTTGCAAAGCCATGAAACCTATTTTAGAAGAATTAAAAGGAATAAAAGGGGAAAAAGTAAGAATTGTCAAAGTAGATGTAGACAACCATAAAGAAATTGCTGCATACTATCAGATTCAGTCAGTTCCCACACTAATGATTTTTAAAGACGGTAAGCAATTGTGGCGACAAAGCGGTGTAATGCGTGCCAATGATTTAAGCATAATTCTAGCCCAATATGAATAAAATATGAAAAAAACAATCACGTGTCTTTTATTAACTACCGGATTAACAGGATATCTCAGTGCCCAGACTCCTTTCCGAGATAAGTCAGATAAAAATGAAGGAAAAGTCATACATATGGACAAACAAATGTTCTTGGATAATATATTTGACTACACCTCCGGTTCCACTGACTGGAAATACAAAGGAGAGAAACCGGCAGTTATTGATTTCTACGCCACATGGTGCGGTCCTTGCCGTATGGTTGCCCCTCTGCTAAAAAGTCTGGCCAAAGAATACAAAGATCAAATCGTAGTTTACAAAGTAGATACAGACAAACAAAAAGAATTATCTGCTGCCATGGGGATACAGTCACTGCCCACCATCATCTTTATCCCCAAAACGGGACAGCCGCAAATCATTATAGGAGCGGCCAATAAAACTACTTTCAGGAAAGCTATTGAAGAAGTATTACTGAAAGAATGAGAAACAAGGCCTATACATCTCTAATCTAAATATAGCCAATAAAAAGAGAGGGGACAATAATAATTACTCCCCCTCTCTCCATTTATACTATAAAAAATCGTATATTATTTCTTGAAATATCTGTTGTACAAACCTTCAAAACCTTTACCGTGACGAGCTTCGTCTTTAGCCATTTCGTGAACTGTATCGTGAATAGCATCCAAGTTCAAAGCTTTTGCACGAGTAGCAATACGTTTCTTGTCAGCACAAGCACCTGACTCAGCATTCATTCTCTTTTCCAAGTTAGTCTTTGTATCCCATACACAGTCACCCAGCAACTCAGCAAACTTAGCAGCATGTTCTGCTTCTTCCCAAGCATAACGTTTGAAAGCTTCAGCAACTTCAGGATAACCTTCGCGGTCTGCCTGACGGCTCATTGCCAAATACATACCAACTTCCGTACATTCACCCATGAAGTGGTTGTTCAAATCCTTAATCATTTCTTCATCACAACCTTTTGCTACGCCGATAACGTGTTGGTCTGCAAATTCCAAGCCACCTTCTGTTTCTACCATTTCGTTAAACTTAGAAGCAGGCGCTTTACACAACGGACATTTTTCAGGAGCTGCATCACCTTCATGAATATAACCACAAACTGTACAAATAAACTTTTTCATAATTTCTTTTTTTATTAGTTAGTCAATATTTTATTTATTAGTTAGTCATCTACTCTCTATCTTTCTAACTTCTTTCTTTGTCTTCTTTAGAACAAACGGGGCATATACCTTTATAATATTGGTGAATTTCATCCACCTTGAATCCATTCATATCAATTTGCTCTACTTGCTTCACTTCATTACTGTAGGGCAAATCAAATATTTTACCACATTTCTTACAAAGGAAATGAGCATGCAGGGAAGTATCACCGTCAAAACACGCATTCTTTTCATCAATTGTAAGCATTAAAGCTGCTCCATGCTCGACAAAGAGTTTCAGTGTATTATACACTGTAGTCTTGGACAAGGTTGGAATGTCCTTGCATAGCGCCAAATAAATCTCATCGATAGAAGGATGAGTTTTATGGGCCAACAAATAATCCATAATAGCTATGCGCTGTACGGACGGCTTAATGTTATAACTGATAAGATAATCGTAACTCTTCATATATTCCCTTTTTGTAACTATTACAATTTTATTTCATGTGCAAAGATAGATAGTTATTCGCAACAAACAAATAAATCACGTACTTTTTTTTATTTTTTTTATTTAGGGGTATAAATCGGGAAAGAATGATTAATTTTGCAAGTATATATAATAATTAGGTATAATATGAAATACGGTTTTGTAAGAGTGGCGGCTGCCATTCCGATAGTGAAAGTGGCTGACTGCAAATTTAATGCACAACAGATTGAAACTCAAATTGCCATAGCAGACGGGAAAGGAGTACAAATTATCATTTTTCCCGAACTAAGTATTACAGGGTATACTTGCGCCGACTTGTTCGGTCAGTCTTTACTGTTGGAAGAAGCAGAAATGGCTTTAATGCAGATTATGAATAATACCCGACAAATGGATATCGTCTCCATTGTAGGGATGCCTGTGGTTATGAATTCCACGCTGCTGAATAGTGCTGTTGTTTTCCAAAAAGGAAAAATACTGGGTATTGTTCCCAAAACATATTTACCTAATTATAAAGAGTTCTATGAACAACGCTGGTTTACCTCTGCTCTAAACCACCCAGATGGTAATGTACGTCTCTGCGGACAAAATGTACCGGTCAGCGCCAACCTGCTTTTCGACACTCCGGAAACTTGCTTTGGCATTGAAATCTGCGAAGATATGTGGGCCCCCATTCCCCCCAGTTCCGCATTAGCATTGAAAGGAGCGGAAATCATTTTCAATATGTCTGCCGATAATGAAGGGATAGGCAAGCATAATTATGTCCGTTCATTAGTCAGTCAACAATCAGCACGCTGCCTGGCAGGATATGTATTCAGTTCATCCGGTTTCGGCGAATCGACTACAGACGTTGTTTTTGCAGGCAACGGACTGATATATGAAAACGGCACATTACTTACCGAATCTGAACGTTTCTCATTCAAAGAACAGTTAGTCATCAGTGAAATAGACGTAGAGCGTCTTCGTGGCGAACGGTTGACCAATACCACTTTTGCCGCCAATATCGGCAACTGCCCGGGACGTCCCGCCATCCACATCAGTACAGAATTTGTTAACACACGCGATCTTAGTCTTACACGCAGTATAGAAGCCCATCCTTTTGTTCCTCAGGGCAAAGAATTGGATGAGCGTTGTGAAGAAATTTTTGCCATCCAAATAGCAGGGCTTGCCAAACGTTTGGTACACACTCACTGCAAGACTGTAGTAGTCGGTATTTCCGGTGGTTTGGATTCCACCTTGGCACTTTTGGTCTGTGCCAAAACTTTCGACAAATTGAATTTGCCACGAAAAGGCATCATCGGCATCACCATGCCTGGTTTTGGCACTACCGACCGCACTTATAATAATGCTCTCCATCTGATGGCTTCATTAGGCGTTACTATTAAAGAAATCAGCATTAAGGAATCCTGCATCCAGCATTTTAATGACATAGACCACGATATGACCATACACGATGTGACTTACGAAAACAGTCAGGCACGCGAACGGACTCAAATTCTGATGGATGTTGCCAACCAACTGAGCGGTCTTGTCATTGGTACAGGAGACCTTTCAGAACTTGCCCTAGGCTGGGCCACCTACAATGGCGACCACATGTCTATGTATGGAGTCAATGGAAGTATTCCCAAAACATTGGTCAAATACCTGGTAAATTGGGTGGCTTTGAATGACATGGATAATGAATCACGTATTACTCTGCTCGATATTGTAGACACTCCTATCAGCCCCGAACTGATTCCTGCTGATGAAAACGGCAATATCAAACAAAAGACAGAAGATTTGGTAGGGCCATACGAACTGCATGACTTCTTCCTTTATCAATTCCTACGTTTCGGTTTTCGTCCCGCCAAGATATTCTTCCTGGCAAGTATCGCTTTTCGTGATACATACGATGAGGCAACAATCAAAAAATGGCTTACTATATTCTACCGCCGTTTCTTTCAACAACAATTCAAACGTTCCTGCCTGCCCGATGGTCCCAAAGTGGGATCCGTATCACTCAGTCCCCGAGGTGACTGGCGTATGCCAAGCGATGCAAGTGCAGCTTCATGGCTGAAAGAATGCGAAGAGCTATAAACCATATAAAAAAGTAAGTTAGCTTCAAAGACAAAGTAACTTAACTTAGTTGGGCAAATAAGTTAAGTTACTTTGTCTTTGAAGCTAACTTAAATACATCCCTTGCTTGAGGGTACTTCAAAATAGTAAATATCTCTTCGCACAGCCATCTTTATGGCACGAGCCAAAGCTTTGAAAATACCTTCTATTTTATGATGCTCATTCTGCCCCTCGGCTTTGATATTTAAATTCATACGAGCTGCATCACTCAATGATTTAAAAAAATGAGGAAACATCTCGGTAGGCATCTCCCCTATTTTCTCTCGATGAAACTCAGCATCCCATACTAACCATGCTCTACCGCCAAAATCCAAAGCTACCCGACAAAGACAATCATCCATGGGCAAGCAATATCCGTAACGCTCAATGCCACGCTTGCTGCCCAATGCCCGATAAATACATTCACCCAAAACAATGGCAGTATCTTCAATAGTATGATGTTCATCCACTTCCAAATCACCTTTTACTTTAATGGTAAGATCAATACCACCATGTTTTCCAATCTGTTCCAACATGTGATCAAAAAAACCAATACCTGTAGAAATATCACACTTTCCGCTGCCATCTAAATTTAAGCTGATATAAATATCCGTTTCCTTCGTAGTACGACGGACCTCCGCTATACGTTCTCCGGCAAAAAGAAATTCAGCGACCTTATCCCAATCTGTAGTAACCAGTACACAATAGGATTCCAGTTCTTTTTCTTTCAGAATATCCATATTATCTTGCAGCAAGATAGCCTTACATCCCATATTTTTAGCCAGTTCCACATCTGTAACACGGTCACCAATAACAAAACTGTTAGCCAAATCATAATCACCGGTAAGATATTTTCCCATCATTCCTGTTCCAGGCTTGCGGGTAGGCACATGGTCTTCCGGAAAACTGCGGTCTATCAAGATATCATCAAAAGTGATACCTTCCCCCTCCAATGTCTTCAACACTAGGTTGTGCACCGGCCAAAAGGTATCCTCAGGAAAAGAAGAAGTACCGAGGCCATCTTGATTGGTAACCATCACAAATTCAAAGTCGAGCTTACTGCGGATAAATCCCAAATTACGAAATACCTTAGGATAAAACTCCAATTTATGGAAAGAATCCAATTGGTAATCAACCGGTGGCTCGATAACCAACGTACCGTCACGATCTATAAACAACGCTTTCTTCATATTTCAACATTCATAATTCTTCAATGCTTCCAACAACATATCATTCTCCGGACGTGTACCAATAGTCACACGCAAACAATCACGACATAAAGAAATATTGGTACGGTTACGCACTATGATACCTTTACCTACCAAATAATTATATATTTTCTTGGCATCTGTCACTTTAGCTAGAAAAAAATTAGCATCCGTAGGATAAATTTTCTCACAACAAGGCAGTTCTACAAATTCATTGACCAAACGCGTCCGTTCTTCCAATAACGACTTTACCCAACGTTCTACCTCATAATGCCGATGCAACATCATAACAGCCTCTTTCTGTGTCAGCAGATTCACATTATACGGATATTTAATCTTACTGAAAATAGAGATGATTTCTTTAGACGCAAAGGCCATGCCCAAACGAATGGCAGCACATCCCCATGCCTTAGAAAAAGTCTGGAAGACAATCAAATTAGGATATTTATCTAAATCGGCAAGGAAAGACGGCGCATCAGAAAAATCGGAATAGGCCTCGTCTATAATCACCAATCCCTGAAAAGTATCCAGCAATTTTTCCATTTCCCTACGATCCAGGTTATTACCGGTTGGATTATTGGGCGAGCAAAGAAAAACCAGTTTGGTGTGATCGTCTGTTGCCGCCAATAGTTTGTCGGCACTGAACTGATAGTTTTCATCCAACAACACCTTGCGATATTCTACATCGTTGACATCGGCACACACCTGATACATACCATAAGTAGGGTCAATAGCCGCTACATTATCCACCCCCGGAATACAGAACGCGCGATATACCAAGTCAATAGCCTCATCACTGCCGTTTCCCAGAAAGATCGTATCGGGGTCTACCTTTTTAATAGGAGCTATCATATTCTTCAGTTCCCGCTGCATAGGATCAGGATAACGGTTATTAGGTGTATTGTACGGATTCTCATTGGCATCCAGAAAAACAGATGCCTCCGCTCCATTATATTCGTCACGTGCCGATGAATAGGGTTTCAAAGCCCAAATATTCGGGCGCGTCAATTCTTTCAAATCTTTCATCTTTATACTGTTTTTAATCTTACGGTTACTGCATTCTTATGCGCACCCAGTTGTTCATTAGCCGCCATCACCTCAATAGCAGGACCGATATTCTGAATACCCTCACCATTAATCTCCTGAAAAGTGATTTTACGGATAAAACTATCCAGGCTCACCCCACTATACGCTTTGGCGTAACCATTGGTAGGTAAAGTATGATTGGTTCCGGATGCATAATCACCGGCACTCTCCGGAGTAAGTGAACCTAGAAATACAGATCCGGCATTGACAATACGCTCTGCCAGTTCCATATAATCCTTGGTCTCGATAATCAAATGCTCGGGAGCATATTCATTCGTCAGAGCAATTGCCTCATCCATATCCCTCACCAAAATCAATTTGCTGTTTGCCAACGACTTTTCGGCTATTTTCCATCTGGTAAGCAAAGCCAACTGGCGTTGTACCTCATACTCCACCTCCTTCATTAATTTCTCAGAAGTAGTTATCAGCATGGCCTGACTATCAACTCCATGTTCCGCCTGTGAAAGCAAATCGGCTGCCACAAATACAGGATTAGCCGTCTCGTCGGCCAGCACTTCGACTTCAGAAGGGCCGGCAGGCATATCTATCGCAACATCCCGCAAAGAAACCTGCTGCTTGGCAGCCGTTACATATTGGTTACCCGGACCGAAAATTTTATAAACCTTAGGCACACTTTCCGTTCCGTATGCCATAGCAGCGATGGCCTGCACCCCTCCTGCTTTGAATATTTTATTTACTCCGGCCAATTTTGCCGCATACAAGATAGCAGGATGAACCTTTCCTTCTTTATCAGGAGGAGTACAAAGTACGATTTCCTTGCAACCTGCAATCTGTGCCGGAGTAGCCAACATCAATACGGTAGAAAATAAAGGCGCCGTGCCTCCGGGAATATACAAGCCCACCTTTTCAATAGCAACAGCCTTCTGCCAACAAGTTACACCAGATACAGTCTGCACCTTTTTCCCTTCAAATCGCTGAGAATTATGAAAAGTATGAATATTTTTCTGTGCCAGCATAATAGCTGCCTTCAATTCAATAGGTACCTCCTTTTCCGCTTCAGCAATTTCCGTTTCAGTAACCCCCAGTAAGTCCAGTTTCACCTTATCAAAACGTTCTTCATATTCCCTCACCGCTTTATCTCCTTCCGTCTTCACTTTATCCAGCACTTCTTTAACCGTATCGCGCAGCGTGTCTGTATTTAATGCCGGACGACGGAGAATTTCCACCCAGTCTTTCTTTTCAGGATATATTATTTTCTTCATACATGTATTCTTTTATAAGTTTACAAATCTCGCCTGACGTATGGACCGGCTATAATATCATTTTCTCAATGGGCAATACCAAAATACCTTCCGCGCCCAATGCCTTCAGTTTTCCGATGATCTCCCAAAAACGTTTCTCGTCAAGCACTGTATGTACCGAACTCCATCCTTCTTGTGCCAATGGCATCACAGTAGGACTCTTCATACCCGGCAGCACTTCGATAATTTCTTCCAAACGCTCTGTCGGAGCATTCATCAAGACATATTTCTTGTCTTCGGCAGCTTTCACCGCTTCAATACGGAACAAGAGTTCATTCAAAATCTCTTTCTTCTCCTCAGACATATTCTTATTGCCTATCAGCAATGCCTCACTTTTCATAACCACTTCCACTTCCTTCAAGCTATTGCTTACCAAAGTCGATCCCGAACTTACAATATCAAAAATAGCATCTGCCAAACTGATTCCCGGAGCAATCTCTACCGAACCGGTAATGACATGAATATCAGAATGAATACCATTCCGTTCCATGAAATCTTTCAAAATGCCGGGATAAGAAGTCGCAATCTTGCGTCCTTCAAACCAAGACAAACCCGGATAGTCCACATCTTTAGGTATAGCCAATGACAAACGGCACTTGCTGAATCCCAAACGTTTAATCACCTCAGCGTCTTCTTTTCTCTCTACAAACTCATTCTCGCCTACAATCCCTAAATCAGCCACTCCACCAGCCACCGACTGAGGAATATCATCATCGCGAAGAAAAAGAACTTCGATAGGAAAATTAGATGACTGTACTAAAAGAATTCTTTTAGAAGCGGAGATTTTAATATCCGCCTCTTGTAATAATGCCATTGTCTCTTCAAACAAACGGCCTTTTGACTGTACTGCAATTCTAAGCATGATTCTATCTGTTTTTTAATTATTAACCGGCAATAAAAAGGGCTTACCGTTTTCGGCAAGCCCTATATCATCATACTACAATATCATCTTAGCCCACCGAGTTATTCGTTAGGAAAATGATGATGATGTGTAGCTGTTCTAACCATAGTCTTTTCTTTTTATTTGCGACAAAAATAAAGTTTATATTTGATATCAGCAAATAATTATCGCAAAAACTTTATTTTTTCTTTCAAATTAAAGGTATTATCTCATCTTGCTCCACCTCGCAGCTCAAAAAATGCATTTCTTCCTTCGCCTTCTCTTGCGGAAAAGTGAAATAAGTGCATAGAGCCTTGGTGCAAAGTTCCTCTTTATTATTATAAATAGCCGCTTCTACAAATACGATATTGCGCTTCCTCTCCTTTATGGAGGCTTTCAATACAATATACGAATCGTTAGTATTAACAGGCTTCATATAACGAGTTTCCATTTTGGACGTAACACCGGTAGTCTGTAGTTTACGCAAAACTACCCATGCACAAATCTCATCCAACAGCACCGCCTGAATACCTCCATGCAACGTATCAATCCACCCCTGAAACTGTGGCTGAGGTTTCCAGATACTGATTACCTCATTCCCGTCTTCATAAAATTCCATCTTCACTCCGGCGTCATTATTAGGAGCACAGCCAAAGCAATTATATCCTTTCATCCCCTTCCAGGGATTGATTATCTTTTTCATAAGCTATCTTTTATAATTCGTAATCCACACAAGCACGATCAGCCTTAACCTCTTTTAAGAGGCCGGCAGCAGCTACATGATCCGGATGAACGGCATAGGCATTGACATCTGCCAGCGTATCGAATTCACTATCCAAACAAATATCCCATTTTTCAGCAGAATTGGTATTCAGCCCCACAAATATATGACGGATAAAACCTATCTTGACCGGCAAAGCTTCAATAGCCGCTTTAAAATCATTCATCACTTTCAATTTTTCTTCTTGTGAAAGAGTTTCTTTCAATTTAAATAAAACAATGTGCTTAACCATACTTGATATTTTAATTAATTATCCTACTTTTGTAATTGACACAGGGCTTAAAGTATTTAGCCTGATGCAAAAGTAACAGTTTTGTTTTAAAATACATTCTATTATTATGATAATTATTGGCATAGCCGGCGGAACCGGTTCAGGAAAGACCACTGTAGTTAGAAAAATCATAGAGAGCCTGCCCCTAGGTTCCGTTGCAGTCATTCCACAAGATTCATATTATAATGATCAGTCATCCATTCCCTTGGAAATACGTAAACAAACCAATTTCGACCATCCCGACGCTTTTGACTGGCCGCTCTTTGAACAACAGATAGCCGAATTACGTAAAGGACATCCCATTGAACAACCTACCTATTCTTATATAATATGTACACGCCTGCCCGAAACCGTCCATGTAGAGCCTAAGGAAGTCATCATCGTAGAAGGTATCATGAGCCTCTATGATAAAGAGTTACGCGATCTGATGGATTTAAAAATTTTCGTGGATGCCGAACCCGATGAACGTTTGCTGCGTGTGATTACCCGCGACATGGTGGAACGCGGCCATCCCTTGGAAATGCTGATAGACAAATACCGGAACATTCTGAAACCGATGCATGACGAATTCATAGAGCCTACCAAACAATATGCCGACATTATTATCCCCAATGGAGGCAACAACCAAAAGGCCATTGAAATCCTTAAACTATATATTGAAAAGATTTTAGGAAGATGAAAAATGTCTGGCTATTAGTCCTTGCCTGTATATGCATGACAGCGTGCCGCAACCGGCAACAATCTGCCGAAGTGACAAATTATGATTTGCCGCAAATAAAAGACAGCGGAGAATTAGTAGCCCTGACCTTGAACAGTTCTACCTCTTATTTCGACTATCGGGGCGAGCCTATGGGATTCCAGTATGAGCTGGCCGATCAGTTTACCCGCTCATTGGGCGTAAAGCTGAAAATAAAAGTAGCACAGAATGCCCGTGATCTGGTCCATAAACTATTACAAGGAGAAGGAGACCTGATAGCCTATAATCTACCTGTCACCAAAGAGTTTAAAGATAGTGTAGAATTTTGCGGGGAAGATATTATCACCCATCAGGTATTGGTACAACGCAATACTCAAAAAAAGAAGAAAGCACTGAATAATGTGACAGAATTAATAGGGAAAGAGGTCTATGTAAAACCAGGAAAGTATCTGGAACGTCTCATCAATCTGGATAAAGAACTGGGTGGCGGTATATTGATACACGAAGTCAATAATGACAGCATCACCACCGAGGATTTAATCATGCAGGTTTCCAATGGTGAGATAGATTATGCCATCTGTGATAACGACCTTGCCAAATTAAACAAGACTTATTACCCCAATCTGAATATTGACCTGGCTGTCAGTTTTGACCAACGTGCCTCATGGGCCGTACGTAAGACCTCACCGCTACTAGGTGAAGCTGCTACTAAATGGCATCAGGAAAATATAACTTCTCCTGCCTATCAGGCCAGTAGCAAGCGTTATTTTGAAATAAGCAAACGGACACCTCACGGTTCCATCTTGTCCGTCAAAGACGGAAAGATTTCACACTTCGACACTCTATTCAAGAAATATGCCAAAGAAATAGATTGGGACTGGCGTATTTTAGCTTCCCTAGCCTATACAGAATCTAATTTTGATACGACAGCCGTATCATGGGCAGGCGCGAAAGGATTAATGCAGCTCATGCCCCGGACGGCGCGTGCTATGGGAGTTCCTCCCGGTAAAGAACAGAATCCGGAAGAGAGTATAAAGGCCGCTGTGAAATATATCGCTGCCACTTCCCGTTCTTTCAACGCAATAAAAAATGAAAACGAACGGATGAAATTTGTCTTGGCGGCTTATAACGCCGGAATAGGACACGTACTGGATGCCATGGCACTGGCTGAAAAATATGGCAAGAATAAATATGTATGGGATAATAGCGTAGATGACTATATCCTGCTTAAAAGTAATGAAGAATATTTCAATGATCCGGTTTGTAAGAATGGATACTTCCGAGGGGTAGAGACTTACAATTTCGTTAAGGAAGTAATGAGCAGAGGGGAAGTGTATAAAAAGAAAATCAAAGACTGACAGCCACTCCTTTTATTATTTCAGGTGGACTTTAAAAACCACTCCGCCGGAAAAGTAACGGCAGCGGTTGAACTCTATCACCGCATTGATATAATCTTTCCAAAAGCTGTATTCAGCACCTATATTAATTGTACGGGCGTCATATTCAGCCATAAGGTTCAGTTCCAACCGGTTCCGTAGGGTTGAAACTTCAGTTCCATCAGGCTGGAACTAAGGTTTCACCAGATTGTAACTATGGCTTTGTCGGGATGCAACCATAGTTCTGGCGATCCGCAATCAGATTCCCATCAGGATGTAGTCAGTATCTTGTTCGTTGGTGGACGATATTCTGCCGGTCCGGTTTCCGGGTGCTGTGTGCCTGTATTCCCGCCTTTTCCCAGCGTTTGATCATCCTCCGCCTCCTGTTTCTTCCCCCTCCTACGGACTTTTTGGGGTAGAAAAGAGGTAAAAGTGGTGGCAGCAGCCCTTTTTACCATATAAAAAAAGTGCTGCCACCACCCTATGAAACGTCCTGCTCATGGTGCTTTCAGTGGAAAGAGTGATAGCAGTGGCAGCAGTTTTGCAAAACTCTGTGGTGGAGGTTTTCGCGTAAGATCCGGAATTTCATCTCAAAAGATAAGGACGTTTTTTAAAAAGATCAAGAACTTTCAAAAAAAGATAACGGCCTTTTTAAAAAAGAACAAGAGCTTTTTTAAAAACGTCTTGATCTTTTTACCACTGCCGGAAATACCGGGAACTTTGCGATCACACTCCATAGAAGTACAAACCCTTTACACACACTTTTTACGATAAAAAGCCAGAAAACGCCCTACTTTATATCAAGCCGGAATATCCTACAAAAAAAGAATATATAGCTGACAACAAGCATGTTATACAGAAATATGCTTCAAAACGTAGTGAGGGCATGAGAGATTAGTGAGGGCATAAGGGAGAGCAACTATTTTTACCACAACTACACAAATTATTCATGATCAACATGTTACATATACAGTGAGAGCATGAGGGCATAAACGCTCCCAACTTTTTTGTGGATTTGGGCTGATAACGATGAATAAAATAATGTATCAAGCTATTTTATAACGTTACTTACTTATTCCAAACTACAGGATATTTTCAGGCTTGTCCGGATATTACCTCACCTCTTTCCGCCCTTCATAATACTTTTGCCGAAACGGCGCGGACGGCTGAAAAAATAAATACTTCCTCTACTCACTGACTGGTAGATAAGGTCGGTCTTATCCACATAAACATATCCGTTTTCACGGATTTGACTAAAAGTCTGTATGCCGATAGGGTATTTCATAATTTAATTATTTAGCACATAATATTGTGAAGATAAACCAAACAAACCGATTTCATTCAATCCTGATTAAACATTTTTCATCGCGGACGACTTAGCATAATAAAAAGAGTTTTCATTTTGAACTGAGATTTCGAAAGAACCAACAGCACAAAAAGAAACACCCGAAAGACATTTACTATAAACCCTCCCTTTTCACTTCCTTGCGGAAGCATCAGCGTGGTAAAGTGGTAGAAAATCATCAGAAACGGATACGGAAACGGGTCAGTTTATCCGGATAGGTACGAAGAGAGAAAGTACACCCATGTTTTATCAAAACTTCACGAATAAAAATAAGACCGATACCCTGTCCGTTAGGCTTGGTGGAGAAGAAAGGACTGAACAGTTTGGTTTCCACCTCTTTACTGATACCGGCACCGGTATCAGCAATTTCCAACATCGTAGGTGATACGGAAGTACGGATAAAGATATCTCCTGTTTCCCCGATACTTTCAGCCGCATTCTTGATAATGTTGACTAGTACTTGCTCAAACAGAGAAGTATCCATCATCACTTCAGGATTCTCTTTACATAAATCAAGATGCAGCGTAATCTTACGGTTACGGCAAACCGTTTCCATAAATGTCTTGCAAGCGGCTACGCGGTCATTCAAGTCCACTGATTGTAATTGAGGCTCGGGAATCTTCACCACATTGGCAAAATTTGTGATAAAACGGCTCATGCTGTAGCAACGCTCTATGCAGACTTTCATCACTTCGCGCAAGTCTTCCGTATCCTCCATACATTCCAAAGCGCCATCCACCGTATCAAGAGTAGAGGTAATGCCCGCAGTCGTATTATTCACCTCATGTGCTATCATACGGATCACTTTTTCGTATGCCTTTTTCTCTGCTTTCACCACCTCGGAAGTCAGACTTTCCACCAGAATAAACGGATGAGAGAATCCTCTGTCAACAAAAGAAAGCCGGGAACAGCGGTAAATCATGGAGTCGCTCAGACGAATTGTTTCAGTAGTATCTTTGGGAATACGTTCTATTTCTTCGGCCAAAGGGGAAGCCAACTCGCACAGCAATCGGCCTCTGACTTCCTCTGCCGAAGAATAATCCAAAAAACGAAGAGCTGCAGCATTTAGCATGGAAATATGTCCGTCCAAAGTCAGTATGACAACTCCCATGGGAGAAGCGCTGACCAGCAGGTCAAGAAAATGATTCTGCTCACGCAACCGAAGGCGCTCGTCTTTCAACTGCTCCATCATGCGGTTGAAAACCAACACAATGCGGTCGGCTTCCTTTTGTCCGACAGGAGTCAGTCTACTGCTGAAATCCTGCTCACGAAGAAGCTCCATACCGTTGCCGATGATATCAAGCGGTTTCACGACTTTGCGATAGAAATAAACCAGAAACACAAGACTGAATGTAATAACTCCCTCTCCTATATAAAACAACGCACCGCGTTCCTTCAATGTAAGAACGAGCAGGATAGTCCATACTGCTGTCAACAGTAATGCTAAAAAGAAGAACAAGAATTTCAGTTTCATATTTTATCCGGTTCCGTTTTTGCTAATCATTCACTTGTATATTGTATTTCTCCAAACGGCGATAAAGAGCAGCCCGGCTGATTCCTAAGGCTACGGCAACCTGTGACATATTATTGTTATACTTCTCAAGCGTTTGTAGAATAGTCTGCTTTTCTATCTCCTCCAAGGTCATGCCTTGCAGATTCGTTGTCACCTTCTGTTCTATAGGATGCTGGTATTGTGATTTAAAATCATCCGCAGTCAATATTTCCTTTCCACTGACCAGCAAGGTACGTTCCACCAAATTCTTTAATTCACGGATATTACCCGGATAAGGCAAACGGCTTAAATAATCCATCGCTTCAGAAGTAAATTCCACTTTGGAAAGACCGTTCGATTCACATTGTTTGTCGGCAAAATGACGGACCAATAACGGAATATCCTCACGGCGTTCGCGTAATGCCGGAAGATGCACCGTAATTAAATTAATACGATAGAACAAATCCTCGCGGAAGGTGTGTTCCTGCACCATCTGTCGTAAATCGGCATTCGTCGCACTGACCACACGGATATCGACTTTACGGGGACGGCTGTCGCCCAAGACTTCAAAAGTCTGTTCTTGTAACACGCGAAGCAGTTTCACCTGACAGCTTAAATCCAAATCGCCAATCTCATCCAAGAAAATCGTACCTTTATCAGCCAGTTCAAAACGTCCTACCCTGTCGGCTGTGGCATCCGTAAACGCACCTTTCTTATGACCGAACATTTCACTCTCGAACAAAGTATGAGAAATTCCTCCCAAGTTCACTTTCACAAAAGGTTTCTTGCTACGGGGACTGTTCAAATGTACCGCTTCGGCTATCAACTCCTTGCCTGTACCACTTTCACCGGTAATCAAGACCGATGCGTTGGTACGCGCTATCCGCTTGATCGTGGCCAGCACATCCATCAGTGCTTTACTCTTTCCAATGATATGGCTACGGTCGAAGCCGTCATTATCTTCCACCGGAACCTCTGCTTTCTTATCTTGTGAAGTCAGTTCCAAAGCCGTTTCTATCCGTTGCATCAACGCCACGTTGTTCCAAGGCTTGGTAATAAAGTCAAATGCACCTGCCTGCATCCCTTGCACGGCAAGCTGGATACTTCCCCATGCTGTCATCAATATAACGGGAACATCGGGCCGGAACACTTTGACCTGTTTCAAAAGAGTCAATCCTTCTTCACCACTGGTGGACAGGGTGAAGTTCATATCCATCAAGATTAACTGGGGCGCAACCGAACGGACTATTTCAATAGCCTCTTTGGGACCCGGTACGGCCTGCACATCATATTTCGCCCTTTTCAGCATAAAGCTCAGAGAAGAACGAATGGCACTGTCATCGTCTATAATTAATATCATAATGCTGCAAATGTAGAAATTATTATTTTAATAAGTACAAAGACAACCCCATTTTATATTCAAACAGAATTGAATAGTGAAAATCCTATTGTTTGATAATCTTCTCGAAATCGGCATCAATATTAGTATTGGTATTGAAATCCCACAATGTCAAGCTGCGCAACTGGTAATAATAGTACCAATAATAGAACAACTCATTGATATGCTTCTGACGAGCCTCATCTTTCTTTGACTGGGAATCATTCAAATCCAATGTCGAGATTTTACCGACCATGAAGGTTTCCACATTGGTGCTGTAACGTTTCTGGGCAATCTTGTCCGCATCGTCTGCTATCTGCAACTGGGCCTGCTGGTTATTGAACTGTTCTACAAGGATAAACAGATTCTGATTGAAATTCATGGTCTCCTGACGTAGCTTGCTTTCAGTCACATCGCGGTTACTTTGAGCAATCTTTACCTGACCACGACGTTTTCCCCAGTCAAGAATAGGAATTTTAAAACCAACTTCTACAATCTGGTTATCTTTCAAACGGCGGTATGCACTATTAAATTCATTGTCTGTTCCTGTAAAACCTACCTGTGCATAGAGCTTGATTTCACGTAAATTACCTTTCGCCTTAGCCACTTCAAAATCTGCTTCCAACTGGCGGCGACGAATATTGTGCGCAAATGAATTATTGGCAAGTGCTTTGTCCAAAACATCCGGATAGTTCAGCAATACAGTCGGAATCGTCTCGGGAACAACCGGTTCCAATTCCTCATCTTCTCCTAATGCTAGAAATGAACGGAGTTTGAACATATTACTTTTCAAGTTGCTTTCATTTTCAGTCAACGTAGAACGGGCATTCAATACATTCAGTTCCAATTGCAACAAATCATTTTCACTGATCTGCCCCATACTACGCTTTGCCTTAGCCACTTCATACAGTTTATCTGCATTCTTCAGATTCTGTCGGGCGATGCCTACATTTTCCTTAGCCAACAACAAATTGAAAAAATAGTTGATAGTAGTCATGGTTACCTCTTCGGTTGCAGTAAGAAATGCGGCTTTAGCTTCAGCGTATCTCACCGGTTCGATGCGGCGGTTCCATTTAATTGTATTCACTCCGAAAATAGGTTGTTCCAAAGTCAATGCCACAGGAACAGACATATATCGTTTTGATTTATCTCCATCCAGTTGTTTCAAGAAATCAAGAGAGGTATTCAATGAGAGTTTACCACCGGTCAACCAAATATTCTGATCGATAGAAACTTCACCATTCATTTCCATATAATTATTACGTACAAATGTATAAGCACCGTTATCCTGCTGATAAGAATTATACTTCTTATTATAGCTGGGAATAGTGGCTTCAAAATTCATTTCCGGAAGCAAATCCGCACGGAAAGTACGATATTCCCAATAAGCGGTTTTCAGCTCGTTTAAAGCTACGGCCGCATCTACACTTTGCACACGGGCAATAGTAATGGCTTCCTCCAAAGTGATGGCACGTCGCTTTTCTTGTGGCTGCGCTCCGGCAACCAACGATATGCCAAAGGCTAAAAATAGAGATATTACTTGTTTTTTCATTGCGTTATTATTCTTTTTATCAAAGGTAAGGCAAATGGTATGCCAAAAAACTATTTCACTGTTTTATAACACCTTACGACAAAAATGGAGTGTCCGAAATCGGACACTCCATTCATATACGAACACTGCTGATCATGTGACAATGAAATAACATTATTCATTATGCAACGCGTCTGCCGGCTCAATCCCCATCGCTTTCCGGGCGGGGAAATAAATGCCGAGCAAAATTATTATCCCCAACAACAGCATGGCCGACACAAAACAAAGCAAAAAACGTCCCCAAGCAGGTTCCATTAATGTATGCACAGTAAGATCCGCCATCTGCATATTCGCACAAACAAAAACAGCGGGAATGGCAGCCGAAACCAAGAGAAGGATGCCCTCAAGTACATAATAACCAAATACATTCATCCTACTGCAACCTAGTGCCATACGCAAAGCTATCTCACTTCGGTTTTTACGAGTCCGAAACCAGAAAGTACCCAGCATCCCTAAAAATATATTGAAAACAAAGAAAAGGATAACGGCATAGGTAGTATTCAGATAATTCACCGTTCCTTGCTCTATATCGAAAGCTTCCTTCATATCGCCATACGAATTTATATCGTATAAGTAATAAGGGCCGATAGATAATTTCCCTTGCATATCCTGCATAAAATGTTCGGTAAATCCCGGTATGGAATTGGAAGCCACACGCACCGCAATGTGATGCCAATGAGTCAGCGGCGGACTGGGAAGATAAATAAAAGGTTCGTAACGCTCGTACTCATCGGTCTTATGAGCAGGAAGTACCGCCATTACCTTATAATTAGTTTCCGGTTGCACACTATTCAGAAAATAAGGATTGAAACAAGTCTCCCCTACTCCATTGCGTCCGCTAAACAAGGAATCACTTAACGTTTCACTCATCAACACCGGCATGGGGTATTCATTCTTGTCCCAACGCTCCGCCTCAAATGAGCCTGATAATGGCTGCAAACGAAATACCTTGAAATAAGTAGGGCTGACATAACGGATGAAACAGCCTACCACATGGGTCGAATCCGAATGCGGAGCATATCCCTCATACATATTATTTCCCGTATAAGGTATTGTCCCATAATAAAAACAAGCTTCCTCCACCCCTTGATATTGTTGGATTAAATGATAGATTTGTTCCAAATATTCAGCAGAATGACTCATTAATACAGAATCATTTTGCAAAGCCGGCTTAATATTCAATTGAATATCAAAAACATTCTCCGTGTCATATCCTTTAGACTGACGGGCAGCAGCCTCATAATTATAAACCAGATCGATGCTGTACCATAGCAAGATAAGAACAACAATCAATTCAACCCACACCCATACATTGGCGTGCCTCTGGTTCCACATTTGTCTGAATAAACTCTTTATCATTTTTCTTTCCTCCTATTCTCCTTTGATGGTAGTCGCAATATTACGATGTGTGACCATCCATACCGGAATCAATACCGACAATAAATTAAAAACAACACATACGCCGAAAACCAACACAAATAAAGCAGGATGCAACAACAAACCTCCATCCAGACTGATATCTGATAATTCTACCTCGCCGCTACCAAACAACCATACACGTCCCAGCCAAACCAACACACACGAAAACAGATATCCTAAAATTCCACCCAAAAAGACCGTAAACAGATTCTCTAAAAACAACCTCACCATAATGGAAATACGTGATGCACCATACGCCTTGCGAACTGCAATCTCTGTCACACGCTCCTGCATTCGGGCATTGGTCATACCTGAGATATTAATAGCAGGAACAATCAGCAAGACCATCAATAACATACTGTAAACCAACGGTGCACTAATATCTTTTCCACGAAAAAAGGTATATTCCGTATGAGTATAGAGTTCGTTCATCTCGAAAGCATATTCTGCCGTTGAACTATTCAAACGATCCTGCCGATGCTGTACTTCAGTCCGTACCTCTGCAGGACGAGTGTCCGGCAGCAGTTTGAGCAATCCCAGACGGATTCCTCCCAAGCCCCCTGTCCAAGTAGCATAATAGTCTTCATTTTCCAATGAGAAAGGAACAAAAGCATCAGCGTATGCTGTCTGGAAAATAGCATTGACATCTTTCACCACGCCTACCACTTTAGTCGGAAAAAAATTACTTTGATATTCTTTTCCTACCACATCCGTCGTGCCGAAAAGCTGCAAGGCCATACGCTCGGTTACCACACTGACACACCGACGGGCATCATACTCCTCTTGTGTGAAAGGACGTCCCGCTATAAATTCATAATCAAAGAACTTAAACCAGTTATCAGCCACAGGCCGCACAAAATAGTTGAATATCTCATTCGAAGCGGACAAGTTACAAGGGGTCTTGGAAACGCCACGATACCAAGTAACCTCTTTTACACCAGAGAGCTCTGAAAACAATGCTTCAAAAGCCTTGCGTCCCATACCGCTGTTCTGGTTGGTATGATCCTGCTTACGATAGGTCATTCCCGAACCTGTATACATCATATCGCTCCGATCACTTTCCGGAGCCATATCCATTGTACGGAAGTCATAAATCATCACTACCACCATAACAAAAGCGATAGTGACAGCTGTTCCTATAATACTGATTGTAGCATAAAAAGGATTCTGCCGTATCAGATTAAATGCTTGTAATAATAGCTGTTTCATTCGTTTTATCTCTTCATTTTATTTATTCTTCATGTAATGCCTCAGCCGGTTCGATACTCATGGCACGACGGGCAGGGTATCCTATTCCAATGACAATCATTCCAGCAATCAGAATGAAAGTGCCCAGAATTGTAATCGCAAAACGACCTTCCGTAAAAGGCATACGTGTAACTTCCACCAGTTCGGCATATCCCAAATTCCACGCTACGACCAATGCAGGAATAGCAGATACCAACAATAAAAAGACTCCTTCCCCCATCAGACGACCGCAGATTCCCCAACGGGTAGAACCTAAAGCTATACGCAACGCAATTTCGACACGCCGATGCTGTGTCCGGAACCAGAAAGTTCCGATAATGCCTAGAAAGATATTCAGCAATAAGAAAAATATGATACAAAATTGCGTATTCAACTCATTCACCGAATCCGTTTCATAAGCAGTGCGTACATCACTCAAAGGAGTTATATCCAAAAGATATAGATTGCCCACCTGATATTGACGGTCGGCATCCACTATCAAACGGTCTATGAATCCATCATTCTGTCCCTCACGAACACGTAGGCAAACTTCTATATAAACCGTTTCGCCCAAGGATTCCATTACCTCATCTGTCAGGTACACAGCAGCATAACGGGAGCCGTAATCATCCGGAGCTGTAAAATGATCATAACGGACCGGCTCGGTAAGAGCAGCTATAGAAAGGTGCTCCGCCTCCGGCTCATTCCGCCAAACAGGCACCCTACGCCCTAAAAGTTCCTTACCATGCCAAGGTGCATCCTGATAAACATCGGCAATATTCACAGATAAGACCATGCCGGACGGTGTCAGTGCCTCAGCAAGGCTTTCACTATCCGAACCGTCTATATTGCGATAACGGAATACATTAAAATACTCCGGAGTTATCCATCGTTTCAAACTACGTACCGGGACTGTATCCAGATAAAATGAAAAACTGTTTGCACCGTCATTATAAGGTATACAGTTTTGCGAGAGGCTGACTGCTTCCACATCCGGACGATGCGCAAGCCTGTTTACAATTTCATGCAAATCGGCAACATCTTCTTTCATAGTACGGCCAGGCTGATAAGCAGCCGCCTTCGAAGTCATCCGCTCAAAACGAAGAACATACGTATTTTCTATATCAAAGCCCATCGGCAAATTATAGATGCTCAATGTGACATATACCACATCCACAATATACCATAATATGACAAACACCACAAAAAGTTCCATCCACAGAAACGCATTGCTGCGGCGCTCGTTCCATATCTGTTTCAATAAATTCCTGTTCATGATCTAACGTTGGTTTAAAGCGTCCGTAATATTCATGCGCGATGCCCTCCAGGCAGGAATGCACGCTGACAGCAAATTCAAGAGCAGGCAGAAAATGAATGCGGCCAAGAATATCCAGGGACTGAACAACATATCTGCCGAAAGACTGGTTTCTCCTATTTGGGCACGGTTCTCGCTATTGGAAAATAAGAAATCATTCAATAAAAAAGTACATGCATAACTGAAAAGCATTCCTACTGCTCCGGCTATGAGCGTCAATAATAAGTTTTCATAAAACACTTGCCTCAACAAGACATTGGCAGTAGCACCAAATGCCTTCCTCACTCCTATTTCCGACATGCGCTTCCGCATACGGGACAAAGTCATGCTACTCAAATTTATAGCCGGTACCAGCAATAAAATAACAATCACCAACAGGTAGTGCAAATAAGCTTCCTTCGCCTGTAACTCTCTTCCCCAGTGACGAAAGATAAAAGAGAAACGATCATCGGGTTGTCCACGATAAAAGATTTCAGAATCCTGCAATCCGTCATTAAATTTCTGACGCAGACGTTCCACCTCTTCTCTGATAGCAGGAAAATCTTTCTCCGAATGTGCCAGAATGACCACACGAAAAGTTCCCATCGCATTGTCATACCAACACTTCCTGGCTATTTCAGTTGAATTGAAAGGTATCCAAATCTGCGCATACGAAGAAACAGCCAGTTTGGATACATCTTTCACAACACCCACTACCGTATAATCGGCCAAGTTAAGTTGGACTGTACGCCCCACTGCTTCTACCGTACCAAATAAATTCCGGGCCACAGAAGCGCTAATTACAACCTTAGGAAGTCCGCTTTCACTATCGGCAGCCGTAAACGGCTTTCCGGCAATAAAATCAAAAGAGAACACTTTCCAAAAAGTATCGTCAGTTTCAAGATTATCCACTGTCATCGTTTTTCCCGCAGGTACAGAAATACGCATCCTGCCTCCTGTAGACACTATAGTTACCGTTTCAGGAACAGTAAGCGCCTTAAAACACTCTTTAGCCACCGTAAGTGACATACAGCCGTTTGATGAATTATCACTAGTATCTCCTTTCTGATGAATAGACATCGCTTTCATATAAAGAGAACGTGAACGGTTCACCTCAGGCACACAATCCGTAATGCGCACTTCCAACACCAAAACGATGACCATGATCATACAAATAGCCAATGCCGTTCCTATAATAGAGACCAAGCTGATGAGCCTATTCTCACGGAGTTGGAAAAAAGCCTGTTTGAAATATAGTTTTATCATGTTTGTGCTATGCTCTAAAATCTTTTAACAAAAAAAGAAATTACTCATTATGCAATGCTTCCGCCGGCTGAACTTTCATAGCCTTACGTGCAGGAATCCAAATGCCTACTACAATCATCAATGCAATCAAAATAAAGGAGATAAGAACTGTTATTATGAAGCGTCCACCTTCAATAGTAGTACCATTCATCCAAGCATTCAATTCACTATTTGCCAGATTCCAATTGATAAAAACAGCCGGAATAGTGGCTATAACCAATAGCAGTAATCCTTCCACCAACTGGCGTACAAAGACACTGTGGTCTGTTCCTCCCAAAGATTTCATCAAAGCAATCTCACCACGTCGTTGCTGAGTACGAAACCAGAACGTGCCCAGCAATCCTAAAAAAATATTCAACAATAAAAAAACCATACCCAAAATATAGCTGCGCATGGAATTGGTTTGTGACTGTTGATAGTTACGACGGATATCATCAAACGAACGCACTTCGGCTATAAACACATTCCCCACCCGATATAGCTTCTCACTATCAGCTTTCAAACGGGTTATAAAATCTTTATCCTGATCTTCTTTTACCCGTACACACAATTCAAGTCCCACATCATACCAATTCTCCGGCAAAAGTTTCACCATACTGTAGCTGTTCCATGCCTGCTCATAATCTGAATACCGGACTACCTCCAACGATGCTCCCAGCGTATAGGTTTCCGTCGTATCTCCAAACAAATAAAACTGTTTTCCTACCAATGGAGTCAAATCTCTTCCGTAACGTTTCTTGTATAAATTATCGGAAGCCAAAAAATTCTTGGGATGGCTAAGCAACTCCGCCAATTGTTCAGGAGTTTCCCCACGAGTACCATGATACTGGAAAACCCGGACAAAATCAGGACTTACTAAACGTCGAATAGTCCATCCCGGCGACTGAAGTGTGTCATATCTAACCTCCGTACCGCTGTTACTCCCATTATAAGGATAAGAATTCTGACCAAAACCAACCGCCTCTATATCCGGACGATATTTAAGACGCTCGGCAAGTCCTTTCACATCTTCCCGCTGCTGCTCTTTTGTCTGATTAGGAATAAAATCAGGACTTTTATCAGTAAGGCGTCCCATTTGTATCAAATAACAATGGGAGATATCAAAACCACGTGGCTCATAGTAAACAGCTGCCTTAACATACATATAATCGACAATATACCACATAACAACGCTCACCAACAACAATTCGGTAACAAGCCAAAGATTGGAACGCCACTCATTCTTTATTTGTGTCAATAGTTTCTTATTCATTCTAACTCTTCTTTTAAATTCTTAATTTTTCATCTATTAATGTATCTTTCCTCCCAAAGCATTGACTATGTTAGTACGCGATGCCCGCCATGCGGGAATACCGCTACTAAGCAAATTCAATACAAAACAGAACAACAATGCATAGAGGAAAGTAGATGGTTGCAATAAAATTCTGGAATCAACAGTAGGCGCATTCAGAGTAACACTATAAGGTTGTGCAAACAATATATCAGTGCCCCAATAAGCGAATAATATACTAATGAGCAATCCGATAGCCCCTGCCAACAAAGTGATTACGAGATTTTCCATCACAATCTGCCCCACCATCTCTATGCGGGTACTTCCAAATGCACGACGCACACCTATCTCGGCTACACGCTGACGCAAACGGCTTTGCGTCATGCTGCTCAAATTTATGGCAGGAACCAATAATAGAATAATAAAGATAATGACACGCTCACGACGAGCCGCTTTTAAATCCGGTTCCAAATTGGCAGCAAAAGAAATCGATTGGGTTTCCTGGTCATAAGGACGGTTGCGATCTATCAATGTATACCCTTGATCAGCAAGTATTGAATTATACTCATTCATACGGCGCTTAGCCTCAGCACGAATCTCATCAAAATCCTCACGGTCATGCGCCAACAGAGTTACACTCATCATTCCCATGTGGTTATCACTCCATGTGTCATTAGACAGGTTGGTCGAAGTGAAAGGAATCCATACTTGCCCGTAAGCCATATCGGCAAGAGTTGAAACATCTTTCACTACTCCTACTACACGATAAGGAGCATGACTCAGCAGAAATTCTTTACCTACAGACTGAATAGAACCAAACAAGGCACGTGATATGCTCTCTGTTATAACAGCTACAGGGCGCCCAGCTGTAAAAGTAGCTTCATCATACGGCTTTCCATCTGTAAACTGAAAATCGAACACATGAAAAAATGTATCATCTGTCTCACGCACATCAGCTCCTATCGCAGGCGCACCAGGTAGGGAAACAGGAGTGGACACCGTCATGCAACAATAAACAGTAACAGCCTCAGGAGTCTTCAACGATTTGTATACTTCACGTGCAGTCTGTACACTCATCGGACCATTACTTGTCCCATTTCCCCAATCTTTATGACTGATACTCATATAATGTACATGTAAAAAACGGTTACGATTGGACTCGGGAGAAAAAGGAGCGACCTTTACTTGTTGCATCATCACTACCAACATAATAAGGAAAATACTCAGCGCAGTCCCCACAATACCGATAATACTGATAAGCGGATGTTGGCGTAGTTGTGCCAAAGCTTGCTTGTAATACTGTTTTATCATTTTCGAATTCTATTTTATTATTTTCTTATACACTTTATATCTATACTAGCCAAAGTCATGCCAAAGACACAAAAAACTGAATATAAACATATTATCTTTATTATACACTGTCCGAAAATGAACACCAACTTCATTTTCGCACACGATTTCATTTCCTGATATATAAATTAAAGCAGAGATACAATGTTCTATATTTCCAAATAGATCCCAAATGTATCTCCGTTTTTCATTAATTCCATCTTTTAATAAAATGAATATCTGATTTACTCACCATGCAATGCCTCAGCTGGCTGGATACTCATGGCCTGCCGTGCCGGAAACCAAATGCTGATAGCGGCAATAGCCCAAAGTAACAGAAAAGTAACGAGCCCTCCTATCAGGAAACGTGTGAAACTCCATTCTACAGGCCATGTCTCTACTAAATCAGAAATACCTAAATTATAAGCTACAACCAAAGCAGGAATATAAGCGATGGTTATCAGTAGAAAGCCTTCTCCCATTAAAAGAGTCTGAAGACTGTGCGGCGTAGCCCCAGCAACCAGACGGACGGCCAGTTCTTCACGACGCTGCTGCGTACGGAACCAGAAAGTACCCAATATGGCCAAAAACGCATTAGCTAAAAAGAATCCAGCAATGGCCAAATAAGTATAAAGATCGCTACGATAATCAGCCAGATGTTCATTCCGGTAATAACTCATAGGACGTATATCCGCCAGATACAGATTACCCACACGCAGCTGTTTCTTCATCTCTTTCCGGAATGATTCCACAAAGCCAGGACGGTCGGCATCTGCCTTCACACGAATAAATATATCATGATAAGGAATACTGCCATAGCTTATCTTAAAATCTCCCTGTCCCAACTGTACAATGCGATAAACGGCTTTACTCCAATTGGAATATTCATTATATTTCTGATTCTCGCATACGGCGGCCACACGCACCGAATCTGGTTCATCCTCGCGCATGGAAACCCCACTATGAATAAACCGACCGGCTAGCTCCACTCCTTTTACAGTCATATTATTTATGTCCGGATTCAACAGCCGACAAGCTGTATTTTCCGTCACCACAAAATCATTGGTATGTGATGCCCGCCGGGACAACTCTTCAGGCGAACATTCATCAGCCCCTCTGACACGAAACACGGTAAAATAAGAAGGAGTGACTTCCCGATACATCGCACTGGTCTTCAATGTATCATAAGACATGGTTCCACTACCGTTTTTCCATATATAATGGAAATGCATCAAAGTATAACATGCACTTTCTACTGCCGGATGATGTTGCAGCCGATTATAAAATTCCAAATATTCAGCTGTCACTTCATCATCAGACCGACTTGCTGTGTCACACTCCACGCTTTCATTGGGTAAGACGGCCGCTTGTACATAATATACATGCTCCCAATCAAATCCTAATGATTTCTGTTGGTTCACTACCACAGCATACACATAATCCACAGCATACCACAGTGAAGTAGCAATGACGAACATTCCAGCCATCAGCAACAGATTGGCACGAAGATTATTCTTTATAATAATTAATAAATGAATCAGCATAGCCTTAGAGTTTTTGATTTAACGAATCGACAATCGGAGTATGGGCAACACGCCAGGCAGGAATGTATGCCGAAAGCAAATTAAGCACCAGACAAAAACAAAGCGCCACAAAAAATACAACAGGACTGACCATAGAAACATTCATGGTAGCTGTTGCTCCCCAAGCAGTCTGAAGCAACCAATCACTCATCAGCCACAGACACAGATAAGAAAGTCCAAGTCCCAGCATCCCACCGATTAATGTCAATACAAAGTTCTCGTTCAAAACCTGCCACACCAACTCTCCCTGTGTAGCGCCAAAAGATTTACGAATACCTAATTCTTCCAGCCGACGACGCATACGGGTATGTGTCAATCCGCTTAGATTAATGGCGGGAACCAATAAAATAACAATAATCATAATGCCATATTTCCAATATGCCGCATTCAGATTTTCATACGAGTTGGCAAATTTACGATTCAACTGAGTACGGAAGTTATCCGGTTGCCCCATCAGTTGCAATTCTCTCTCACCCAGTGTCGTATTAATCTGTGCCACTCCACGGGCCACCTCATTACGGATTTTCTCAAAATCATCTGAACTATGCGCCAAGATAGTAATGATATGATTTCCCTGAGTTTCTCCCGCTTCCACCTTATTGGCTATCGCATTCGAAGAATAAGGTGCATAAACCTCACTCCATGCAAACTCACAAAAACGATTTACATTCTCTACTACACCACAAACAGTATAATCAGTAAAATTAATCTGTACAGGTTTCCCAATAGCAGCGTCCACATCTCCATAAAGACGCCTCGCCACACTTTCAACAATAACAGCTTTCTTTATTCCCGACTGAAAGTCAGCCTGGGTAAAAGGTTTTCCCGACAAGTAATGAAATTGGTATATCTTCCAAAAATCAGCATCTGTCAGTAACAACGGTGTATTGACCTCTTCATCAGCTCCTGGAGTACTGACTAATACTTCACCGGCTTCATAAGTAACGCATACAGCTTCGGGAGTTTTCAACGGATAAAAGACTTCTTTAGCCATCCACAATGAAGGTCGGGAATGACCTGCGCTGTTAGGTTCTTTCTTGTCATATACCGTACGCTCCCATTTGACGTAAAGCGAGCGTGAACGATTTACTTCAGGAGCATAGTCCGCCGTTTTCGCTTGATAGACAATTAGAATAACCATTATCAAAGCAATAGCGAGGGCAGTTCCCAATATAGTAATTGCACTTAGTAACGGTTGGTTACGCAATTGATAAATTACTTGTCCTATTGTTTTTTTTATCATTATAGTACCTTTTCATTAATGGTCCGTAGAAAAAATGAAGTAGCCTCCAGTTATTGCACCTGACGGCCATCAAAGAAACGGATAGTTCTTGAAGTCTGTTTGGCTTGTTCTTCATTATGGGTTACCATCACAATGGTACGTCCATCTTCTTTATTCAATTTATGCAACAACTCCATTACTTCAGCACCCATTTTTGAGTCCAAATTTCCGGTAGGCTCATCGGCAAGGATAATTTCGGGATTGCCCACAATAGCACGGGCTATCGCCACACGCTGACACTGACCACCGGAAAGCTGTGTGGGCATGTGGCGCATACGATGACTTAAACCGACACGCTCCAACACTTCTTTTGCCAAACGGGTACGCTCCTTGGCAGCCATCTTTCTATAGAGCAAAGGCAATTCTACATTGTCAATCACATTCAGCGAATTAATCAGGTGGAATGACTGGAACACAAATCCCAAAGTCTTATTACGAAAAGCAGCCAGTTCTTTATCTTTCATACTTTCTACAGAAGTACCGTTTATTTCAATCTTTCCACTGCTGGGAGCATCCAATAACCCCATAATATTCAACAAGGTAGACTTACCGCAACCGGAAGGCCCCATAATACTAACAAATTCGCCTTTAATCACATCCAAATTTACATTTTCCAGTGCTAATGTTTCAATCTCATTGGTACGGTAGATTTTATTGATACCGGTTAATTTAATCATTGCCATAATTTTTCTTATTTAAATTGTTAATCTTATACACTTTTTATTTTTATGAATCAAAAGATATACCAAAGCAATAAACATTTAATTTTCAACAGATTATTATTTAATATATTGTCCGATAACGGACAGTATGATCGTTTTTGTCAGTCGTATTCATCCCACAACACATCTACCGGACTAATACAACTGATGCTGTATACCGGAATAAGAATGCCAACAAGCATTATGAATAATATAAAAAAGTAAACAATCAAAAAAACGACATAGCCTAAGAACAAATTAAATTATGTTCGGGAAATGAGTGAAAAGGAAGAAAAGACACTTCATTTCCCGTAACAATCAATGTATTAATTAAGAGAGAGTTTTATCTTGTTGTTTATGTCATAGCTGCTTCTTATTTCAACTTCAACTTATTCTTGTTTTTGTAACTGCTCATATCGCTGACAACCACCTTGTCACCCGGTTTCAATCCCGATATGACTTCCACATATTCAAAATTACTGTCACCCAATTGAACTTTACGCTTCACTACTTCATCCTTACTATCCTGAACAAATAATTCATATTCACCGCGACCGACATAATAAGAAGCATTCGCCAATCTTAAAACCCCTTCTTTCACGGCATTCATTACATATACATCCGTCTTCAAGCCGGAACGCAATCGCTTGTTATTATCTTCATTCAGTTGTACAATGAACGAAATCACCCCATTCTTACTCAACGGTGTCACACTACTTACCGTTCCTTCCAGTTTCTCATTGCCAATCTTGACTATGGCACGTCCACCTGCTGCCACACGGTCACCGTATGTATCAGCTATTTCACCTTCCACTTTAAAGTGGCTCAAATCAGAAATGATAGCTACTTGACTACCTTCCGCCACCTGCGCACCTACCTGATTATTAATATAGGTAAGAATCGCTTTACGCGGTGAACGAATTTGAGCGTCATCCAATGTACGTTTCATTTCAGCAAGACTCTTTGAGAAAATATTGAATTCCAATTCCTTCACTTTCAAATCAGCCTCTTTTACTTTCGATTCATTTGCGTATTGCTGACGGAGCTGTTCCAATTCCAGTTTTCCTGTATTGAAGTTCAATTCAGCCTGACGAACCTTGTCCGTTGTTCCAGAACCCAAGCTATCCAAATAACGTTCGTTGCGAAGTTCTACCTCCATACGGTTCAATTTCATGGCAGAAATTTTCACTTGCATTGATAAATCGCTCAGATACGTATTATTATTCACTTTCAACTGCTCTAACTGATAACGTTTCATCTGTTCTTCATCCAGCAATTTCTTGTATTCGGTTTCCGTACTCTGCAAATCAAGTTTCAAAATCGGCGTACCTACATCCACGCTGTCTCCTCCCTTACGGTAAACTTCCACGATACGAGTATTAATAGGTGAATTGATAATCTCTTCAAAAGCCGGGACAACCTTACCGGAAGCACTGACACTTACTTCAATAGTTCCATTGTCTACTTCTGAAAACACCAAATCTTTCTTATTGACGCTACTTCGCATAAACGAAATCAATACAGCTATACATACCACTGCCGCCACACCTATTGCACCATATTTAATGAACTTCTTTTTGCGTTCCTTATCACGCACTTCTTTAGGGATTTCTCTGTCCATAACTTATTGTAATTTTATTATTGTCATTTTTGTACTAAAGAATAAACAACATCCGTGCCAAGAAAGCAACTTATTGATAATCAATAACAAACAAAACGTACAGGGTGTCCGAAATCGGACACCCTGTACGTTTTTAAACATCAGTTACCGTACTATAATGACTAACGCAAACGCAATATATCACCTACTTTAGGAGAAGAATCTTCCGGTTTCATCTTATTCATCTTATATAAATTCTTCAGACGAATACCATACTTTTGGGAAATGGAATACATAGATTCTCCCTCACGGACAATATGAACTATGTGTTCCTTATCCGCACGACGATGCTTTTTATCCAAATAAATAATATCACCTGGTTTCAATACATATCCTTTATAAAGATCATTGTATTTCCTCAACTTACGTTGACTGATATCAAATTCTTTAGAAAGTTTTTTAAATGTATCCCCCGGGCGTACCACAATATAAAGTAAATCATTAGCTAAATAAGGCTGATGCGGGTTTGGGAATTCCTTCATCCACTTTATACCATCCTTGGTATCATACTTATGTAATTCATATAATTCAATGATATCAATTAAACGATACGCATAGCGAGGGTCAGTAGCATATCCCGCCTTCTTCAGCCCATGTGCCCATCCTTTATAATCGGTGATTTTTAATTTAAAAAGAGATGCATAACGTGAACGTCCTTTTAAAAATTTAGAATGATCTTCATATGACTCACGAGGGTGCTTATAGGCACGAAAACATTCATTACGGGCATCATCATCATGCCGTACAGTACGACCAGTCCAGTCACCACCACATTTTATACCAAAATGATTATTGGATTTACGAGCCAGCGTACTTTTTCCCGCCCCTGATTCCAATAATCCTTGAGCCAAAGTGATGCTGGCAGGAATACGATACCGTTTCATCTCATCGACAGCAAGATCTTTATACTTATGAATATATTCCTCATACTGCCGGTTACGGGTTTGCGCTTGCACTGTAAAATTACATAGACAACAAAGCAACCCGATTAATATAAATTTCAACGTATGTTTCATCATATAAAACTGTTTCAAAATCGCTACTATACTTTATCCGTTATATATAGTTGCAAACTTACCATTTTTATCCAGCTGTATGCAATCTTTTTAAATTAATTACGAATTTCATTCGAATTCCAAAAGTCCAAAGAAATCCGGACGATGAAAATCCGGCTTCTCTATTTTTATAGGACTCCATGATAAGAAATGAGGCTTTTGCAATTCATCTCCACATTTATAAAAATTAGCTCGTACAACCATTCCATCCAACTTGGTAATGGTATGCTTAAAAAATACCTTATACGGAATCTGCAAAGCAACCTCCCAAGTACATTCTCCTATCTTTTCTTCAAAAGTTTCTCTGCCCAAACTAGCCCAACGCTTCACCTGATCTGTTATTTCAAGAGGAGCCATTTCTCGATTACTACGCTCCGAACCTGCTGCTAAAAGAATCGTAGCGATACAGTTACATTCCAAATTGTAATAAACGCCATCTCTCGCAGGAATAGAGAAAAATTCCACACAGGAATCTGTCCAGACACTACCGTTATCTTCACCGTATTTGGCACGAACACTATCTTCTACTACTTTATAATGAACTAATATAGCATCATTTGTATAGGCTATACGAAAAGAGACTTGAGGTTGATAAGGATATTCTTTCCAGTTCACTATATTAATAGGATAATACATTATGTTCTCATGATCAAATAAGGTCGGTATTTGTTGTGCATCCTGAACTTTGCCACTTAATTTCTTTACTTTCATCATATTATTTTTATTAATTAAATAGCTACTGTTAGCTTCACAAAAATATATACTTCCAATGAGAAAACAAAATAGTGGCTATCATAAACAGCAGCCACTAAAAGAATAAAGCCATAAAGACAATGAAAGTACTATTTTTTCCCCATTTCACCCATATTTACTTCTTCACATCGCCCTGTGACATATGTCTTCTTCCATCATGCTGCTTTTTCATTCCTTGTCTTTTTTTCATCTCTTTACGAAATTTATCACCATTGTGTTTCTCCATATTATACATTTTCTGAATTTGTTTAGGAGAAAGAAATTTCCGAAACTCATTATAATATTCCTCACGAATATCCAGTATCTTTCTACTCTGCGCGAAACGTGCCTTAATAGCCTGCTCCACTTCAGCATCTGTAGGGACCGGTTTGGGAATCTGTTTATCGGCGGCCGTTCTATTTGCAACATTTCGACAAACTCCCATATGACGAGTAGCCTGCATTTCTTCCATGTATTGTTTATACACCGGAATAAATTTAGTAGCCGTTGCGTCATCCAATGCCAATCCTTTTATAATTTGATTGCACTGTATTTCCAGCATCTGTTCTTTATTAAACTGCCTTCTTTCAGATTTAGTTTCTTTCTTTTCTTGGGCAAAAAGTGTTACCTGACTTCCCATAACAATGGCTGCCAACACCATTAAAAAAAATTTTGTTCTCATCATTTTTTTGTTTTTAGTGATTAATCAATTTATAAATATATCATTTTCAGACAATTCCACCCATTCTGCTAATTCCTCATCAGACATAGATTCTATATAACGATCCAAAGTATCTGAATAAGAAGAGCCTAAATCCGTAGAAACAATAAGTGAATGAGAAGGCAACTCCTCTGCCACAGGTTGAGATATCGGAAAGAAAAGAACTCCCAACATGACAGCCGCAATAGCTAAAGTAGCCCCAATAATCAATTTTATTCTATTCTGCCTATTAAACCTCTCAGCCTGGGTACGCTCCAATACTTGTTTTTGCATTTTTCCGAAAAAGCCATCAGGGGTACGATAAGGCATCCGCTTCCCAATATTCTTAAAATCAAACTCCTTTTCCATCCTATCTTTAATTATTTATCATGTACTCTTTTATCTTCTCTTTTGCATAATGATAATTCACTTTCAACGTATCCACCTTCGTGTCCGTAATCCTGCTAATTTCTTCATATTCCAGTTCATCATAATAACGAAGATTGAAAACTACCCGCTGTTTTTCAGGAAGCATCAAAATAGCCTGCTGAAATTTCACCGCCATTTCGTTCTCATAATCCACATAATCTGACGCCATCAACTTATTCATTAACTCTTCCTGAACTTCTTCCGCCGAAACAGCTTGTTCTTTACGCATATTCAGAAAACGGAGACACTCATTGGTCGCTATCCGATAAATCCATGTTCCCAATGAACTTTCCTCCCTAAACTGAGGAAGATGGCGAAAGACGCGAATAAAGACTTCCTGCAAAATATCCTCTGCATCCTCATGTGATACAACCAATCTCCGGATATGCCAATATATGGGCTGTTGAAAAAAATCTATCAACAATTTAAATCCCCGTTCCGGGTCGGAAGCCCATACTTCCCTAATTTTATCTTCGTTTATCATCTATTCGTCAAAAGTTTATAGGTTAGAACCACCCGAAAACAAGAAGTTAAAAGTGAAAATAAAGTTTTTACATTAATTATAGATGAAGTTAAAATAATCAATCACATTTCCAACAAGAGAAAAATACAACCAATCTTCCAGAATATGAATTTAAAGATTTCAAACTCAATCTTCCTAACAATAAATTTCAGTTCTTAGAAGAATTACCATATAAACAGTAGGGAAATCCCTAAAAATAAATAGGGAAAAAGATAGAAGAATATACCTTTTCCCAACTTATCTTTGTTACAAACAAAAAAACAAAAAAATGAGAAGATTGAAACAAACATTATTAGCGTTAACCATTTGTACTTTAGTCATCAGTTGCGGTTTGACTACTAGTAGCACTATTATGAAAGTACAGAGAGGGATGTCCCAAGAAGAAGTCAGCCATTTACTTGGAAAACCCGATTTCCGTAGATTCGACAACGGCTCGGAACAATGGGAATACACCAAGACCAATATGTCCACAGCTGCAAACACGGTAATTATTATCGATTTTGTAGACGGAATGGTAACAAACATGGATTCTTTTGAGCCCAACATTACTCCGCCTCCAGTTGCAGTGTGTCCGCCAAATGAAATAATTACGGTAGTTCCACCCAGCCACCCTGATCATTTTGGCCCGCACAGACCAAAACACAAAGCTATGAATCCACATGATTTTGAAAACCTCTATAAAAAAGTAAAAAACAAAGCATTTAAGGACGACCAAATGGAATTATTATCTGTAGGAGTTGTAAACAACTACTTCACCTGTAAACAAACTGCCCGACTCATGTCCATATTTACATGGGACGATGAAAAAATGAAAGTATTAAGAATGGTTTCCAACCGCATTGTAGACCGTGAAAATGGAAAAGAAATCATCAAGACACTGGATTCTTTATTTAAACAAGATGATGCACGTAAAATATTGGGAATCACTGACCGATGGTAATTCAACCTAAACAACACACAAAAACATAAATATATGAGAAAATTTAAACAATTATTATTGCTTGTTATCAGTATAACACTTGTCGGCTGTCATACCACAGGAAGTATCAAGCAGAAAGCATGGAAGGTACAGCAGGGAATGACAACAGAAGAAATAGGCCAACTTCTTGGAAAACCCGATTTCCGACGTTTCGATGGTTCTTTGGAACAATGGGAATATCAGAGCGGAGGAATTGCAACGTCTTGCAAATTTCTAATTATCGAATTTAGAAACGGAAAGGTAACAGGCATGGATTCCTACAATGAAATAGCTAAAGAAACTTCAGTAGGAGACCTATATTCCAGCAAAATATCCCTCCATACCGTTGGTTCAATAGACGATAACGAATTTGAAAAGATATACAATGAAACAAAAAATTCCGTGTTCAAAGATTCAACTCTGGAAAAGGCCATTATAAATAAAAAATTAAGTTGCGCACAATGCCTTAAACTTATGTCACTTTATACTTTTGATAATGACAAGTTAAAAATGTTACAAGTATTGAAAGACCATATAGCTGACACAACAAATTACGATAATATTGTCAACTCACTAGATTTCATTTCAAGTAAAAACAAGGCCAAAGAGATATTAGGAATACCCTAATACAGTAAAAGCAAACGTACCTGTTGCAATAAACCTAAAAAATATTGCAACAGGCACATCTGCTTTACCTCAATCTTCTATTCTGACAGCTGTGCCGCTTGCGGTTACCATCAGCATACTACCACTGTCCCCCACAGTTTCATAATCCAAATCCACCCCAACTACAGCATTAGCTCCCAATAAAGCAGCCTGATCCTGCATTTCTCGTAACGCGGTATCTTTAGCCTGTCGAAGTACTTCTTCATAAGAACCGGAACGACCGCCTACAATGTCACGAATACTAGCAAAAAAATCACGAAACAGATTAGCGCCGATAATAGTTTCACCTGTTACAATGCCATAATATTTGGTTATACGTTTTCCTTCGATAGTAGGTGTTGTTGTTGCTAACATAATCTTTCTCTTTTTTAATTATATATTCATTAGACGCACAAATAAAAGAAAAAGTTGCAACTTTCTCCTTTTTTATCGGTAACCATATTATTCTTTTCACATTCAACTCTGACAAGCTATAAGAAAGTAAATAAATTAAAAACCAGATTTTAGAAAAGAAACATTGGGAGATTAAAAACAAAACATTACATTTGCAGGAAAACAAAGAGGAACGTATCATGAAACAAATCAAACTGGAAATAAACATAGAGGCTTGCCATTATAACGAACTAACAGAGAAGGACCGCAAACTGATAGACGCTGCGTGTGAAGCAACGAAAAGAAGCTATGCTCCTTACTCACATTTTGCTGTTGGAGCCGCCGCACTGTTGGAAAATGATATCGTTATTACCGGAACCAATCAAGAAAATGCAGCCTACCCATCTGGTCTTTGTGCAGAACGTACCACTTTGTTTTACGCCAATTCTCAATATCCGGATCAAGCAGTAAAAACACTTGCCATTGCTGCCCGCACAGAAAATGATTTTCTTGACACACCTATTCCTCCTTGCGGTGCCTGTCGGCAAGTATTATTAGAAACTGAAAAACGATATGGAAAACCCATGCGGATACTGCTTTATAGTAAGACTGATATTTATATATTAGAAAACGTAAGTGGACTTTTACCTTTATCGTTTGATGGAAATTATCTGAAATGATACCTACCATCCGTCTGCACAGCCAACAGTTAATAAATCCAGTTTTAAATAATCCGAAAGACCTCGTATCATGGATGGGAAGCATTCAAGCGCAAGATTACACTATGTCCAAATGAGCTATTGGTATCCGGCTAGAGGCAGGAAATCTGCAAACAGTCAATGAGGCACTGGCAAAAGGATATATATTGCGCATTCACGTCATGCGTCCTACTCGGCATTATGTAGCTGCTGAAGATATACGCTGGACACTGAAACTTTCATCCCGACGCATCATTACTGCCAATCACTCTTTTGCCAAGTCCAGAGAGCAAGACATTTCAGTTGACATTTACAACAAAGCAAACCGACTATTAGAAAATCAAAAGAGAATTACTTTCCCTAGCGGAGAAAGAATACCTCACTTTTTCCTCCGAACAGTAAGTAATTTGTAAATGGATTATTTCTGCGTCATCACATTTCAAAAATAATTCATTACATTTACATTATTCAGTATTGCAATATAAAACTCTCAGCTACTTTCAAGAAACGTTCATGACCTTTTTCATTCAAATGTGCAGTATCTGTATTATTTTTGCTGTTCTGAAAATATATTTTTCTAAAATGATCATTATTTGCATAAATTCCTCCTTTTCGGGCGCTGTCAAAAATAGGAATACTATAATTTCCACAAACCTCAATCATAGCATCCACCACTTTCTCAGCATCACTTCCCGCAAAGTTTTTACAGTTCCATCGGGTAAAGAAAAAAATCTTAGCTGTGGGATACTTTTCAATAAGCCCTTCACACAGCATTGCCAGCCTCTCTTTAAATACATCAATACCGCCAATTGAATCCAATTTAAAACCATCATTGTGCCCACCCACAACAATAACATAATCCAAATCATCCGGCATTTCCTTATATCTTACATACATCGCTTCCCCCCAACGCGGGCTACTATAAGCAATGCTGCTGCCGTTCTTGCCATAATTTAAATATTCCATACCATGCTTCTCGGCAAATTTATAATGCCAGGTATTCTTAACAGGTTCCTTATGATTCTTCACATAACTATCTCCAATAATTCCCAAACGTTTTCCTTTCAATTCATCAGTCCTGACGATAACTCCTTTAATAATTTGTTCCAACTGCTTATATACCTGTTGTCCCAAATACTCTGCCGAATGAGCCGTAAAATGAAGTCTGTCATTTAGCAATTCTGCGCCTGACATATCTATCAGGTGCATGTTCGGATCTTCAGCAGCCAATTGCTTCATCGCATTCTCCACTTCTCTGCTGAAATATTTATTACTTCGGGCAACAGTACCAAAAATAAAAGGCAAACGAGAATAATCCTTTCCGGTTTTTTCTGTCAGATGCATACGCACATAAGCCACCATTGTCTTCAAGTTACGGTAATAATCTTTACTTTTAGCATAATCACTTTCCCCCTGATGCCAAAGAAATGCATCTATCTGATAGCCATCCTTCAGCCGGGAAAGAGTTTTGTCTATACACATGTCTATCTCTTGAATGAAAGAAAGCAACAAGGAATTTCCTCCATCAGAAGTTGGCTTAGCCTGTGCCAGCCATTCAGGAGCCGCAGACCAAAAACGTCCCTTGGAAGCATTATAATCAGGTGCAATGGAAGTTCCGCCAACAGCCCATTTCACCACATAAAATTTCTCCTGCAACAACTGCTCCAACCAATAATATGTCACTGCATCAAAAGCCCACATATTATTTTTTCCGCTACGTTTGGCACGAGGCCAGAAAGGAATAAATTCTCCTTTCCCGTCATTCTGAGCTATCTGACAATAACGGTAGGCACCTTCGGTATACGTCAGTGTGTCCGTAGCCAATGCTTTAATATATGCCGGCAAATCTTCATTAGGAGTTCGTCCATCGGTATTAGACTGTCCGGCAGTTATAATCACATGTACAGGATTGGAAGCCATCGTATTCAAGCTAACAGCTGCAAAAATCAAAATCAAAATTAAGTTTTTCATAAGTATCATTTCATGTTTTTAATGGACACAAAAATAATCCTAATTCTAATATAACGACATGGATTATCGTCCATTATCATAGATTTTTGAACTCATTATGATTCATACAGAATGAGAATTGCGGCTAAACCATAAAAAAAGAGCCACAGGAACAATGGCTCCCAATGACTCTTTCTTTTTCAGCTCATATTTATAATTTAATTATCTCCATACATACGCGCACGCATTTCTTTAATATGATCAGAAGTGATGTATTCATCATATTCCATCATCTTGTCAATGATACCATTCGGGGTCAATTCAATAATACGGTTCGCCACCGTTTCAATAAATTCGTGGTCGTGGGAAGAGAACAGCACATTTCCCTTATAAGTCTTCAGATTATTATTGAAAGCCTGAATTGATTCCAAGTCCAAATGGTTAGTTGGAGTATCCAAAATCAGACAGTTCGCATTACGCAACTGCATACGGGCAATCATACAACGCATCTTCTCACCTCCGGAAAGCACATTCACTTTCTTCAATACTTCCTCTCCGGAAAACAACATACGCCCCAAGAAACCTTTCATATAGACTTCGTTACCTTCGCCAAACTGGCTCAGCCAATCTACCAAATTCAAATCACTTTCAAAGAAATCCGTATTATCCAAAGGCAAATAAGCCGTAGTAATAGTAACACCCCACGCGAATTTACCAGCCTGCGGAGTACGATTTCCATTGATTATTTCAAAAAAAGCAGTCATGGCACGCGGATCACGGCTCAAAAAGACAATCTTATCTCCTTTTTCTACATTAAAATTCACATCATTGAACAATACCATACCGTCTTCAGTTTCCGCACGCAAGCCGGATACTTCCAAAATCTGATTACCCGGTTCACGATCCGGAGTAAAGATGATACCGGGATATTTACGGGACGACGGCTTAATTTCATCTACATTCAGTTTCTCCAACATCTTCTTTCGGCTGGTTGTCTGCTTGCTCTTAGCCACATTGGCACTAAAACGACGGATAAATTCTTCCAACTCTTTCTTCTTCTCTTCAGCTTTAGCCTTCTGGTTCTGCTGCTGGCGAAGTGCCAACTGACTTGATTCATACCAGAAGCTATAGTTACCGGCAAACATATTCACTTTACCGAAATCAATATCTACAGTATGAGTACAAACAGAATCCAAAAAGTGACGGTCATGACTTACCACCAACACCGTGTGTTCGAAATTAGAAAGATATTCCTCCAGCCAAGTCACCGTATCCATATCCAAATCATTGGTAGGTTCATCCAACAACAAGTTATCAGGATTACCGTAAAGTGCCTGTGCCAACATGACACGCACCTTTTCCTTACCGCTCAGTTCCCCCATCAACATATAATGCTTGTCTTCCTTTATGCCCAACCCACTCAACAAAGAAGCTGCATCACTCTCGGCATTCCAACCATCCAGTTCGGCAAACTTCTCTTCCAGTTCAGAAACTTTCAAGCCATCTTCATCTGTAAAATCAGTTTTCGCATACAGTTCTTCACGCTGTTTCATAATGTTCCACAACACAGTATGTCCCATCATAACCGTATCCATGACTGTATATTCATCCCACTTAAAGTGATCCTGGCTCAATACAGACAGACGTTCTCCCGGTCCTAATACCACTGAACCCTTAGTCGGTTCCAGCTCACCTGAAATTGCTTTCAAGAAAGTAGATTTTCCGGCGCCGTTCGCACCGATAACCCCGTAAATATTACCATTGATGAACTTCATATTTACGTCATTATACAACACTCTTTTACCAAATTGAATGGCCAAGTTCGAAACTGTAATCATCCTAATATACCTTATTTATATAATTATTCTATTTTGAAATTGCAAAGGTAGGTATTTTAATTCAGAAAAGTATGCCAGTGTGGCAGAAATTCCGTACTTTTGCAAAATTATCACTCTAAGGAAACAACTAGGCACGAAATTTGTTAGCAGTAAATTAACCTAAAAGACCTGACTGTTATGAGTAAAAATAAGAAAAACAAAAAGTTTAATAAGAATATGAACCCAACAGAGAAGAACCAACCTCAAGACGAGGAAGTTTTGAAAAATCAGGAAGCGGCAGAAGCTGCCATTGATGAAGAAACTCAGAAAGAAGCAACAGAAGAACTGAACGCTGAAGAGAAGGTGAATAAGGAATTGGCGGAAGCTCAGAAAACAATAGAAGAGCAGCATGACAAATACCTGCGTCTTTCAGCCGAATTTGACAATTACCGTAAACGCACCATGAAAGAGAAGGCCGAATTGATTAAGAATGGTGGAGAAAAGGCCATTACTGCCATTCTCCCTATTTTGGACGACTTGGAGCGTGCTGTAAAAACTTCAGAAACTTCGGATGATGTAAAAGCAATGCGTGAAGGAATTGAGTTGATCTACAACAAATTCCTGAAAGTATTGAACCAGGAAGGACTTCAGAAAATAGAGACTGACGGTGAGAACTTTGATACCGATTATCACGAAGCAATTGCATTAGTCCCAGCTCCTTCTGAAGAGAAGAAAGGGAAAATATTGGACTGTGTACAAACCGGTTATAAGCTGAATGACAAAGTAATACGCCACGCCAAAGTAGTTGTGGCTCAATAAAACAGTATCATAAAACGACATGGCAAAAAGAGACTATTACGAAGTTCTGGAGGTGGACAAAACAGCCACCCTTGATGTTATAAAAAAAGCATACCGCAAAAAAGCAATACAATATCATCCGGACAAGAATCCGGGGGATAAAGAAGCGGAAGAAAAATTCAAGGAAGCAGCCGAAGCTTATGATGTGTTGAGCAACCCGGATAAACGCGCCCGTTACGATCAATTTGGACATGCAGGAATGAGTGGAGCCGCCGGTGGCGGTTTTGAAGGATTCGGACAAGGTATGTCCATGGATGACATTTTCTCTATGTTCGGTGACATCTTCGGTGGACATGGAGGAGGTTTCGGAGGCTTTGGAGGTTTCGGCGGTGGCGGACGTTCCGCACAACGCAAGTTCCGTGGTTCAGACCTCCGTGTAAAAGTAAAACTGAACTTAAAAGAAATTTCTACGGGAGTAGAAAAGAAATTCAAACTGAAAAAGTACGTAACATGTGACCATTGCCATGGTTCAGGAGCCGAAGGAGAAGGAGGAACGGAAACGTGTCCCACTTGTCATGGAACAGGAAGTATCACCCGCACCCAACAAAGCATTTTTGGAATGGTACAATCACAAAGCGTATGTCCACAATGTAACGGAGAAGGGAAAATCATTAAGAACAAATGTAAAGCTTGTGCAGGAGAAGGTATTGTATACGGAGAAGAAGTCGTGGAAGTGAAAATTCCTGCCGGTGTGGCTGAAGGAATGCAACTTTCTGTCAATGGAAAAGGAAATGCGGGCAAACATAACGGTGTTCCCGGTGATTTACTTGTTGTCATAGAAGAAGAATCCCATCCAGACCTAATACGCGATGAAAATGATTTGATTTACAATCTGTTACTAAGCGTTCCGACTGCTGCTTTAGGAGGCACTGTAGAAATACCAACTATTGATAACAAAGTAAAAGTAAAAATTGAACCAGGCACCCAACCAGGTAAGGTCTTACGCCTAAGAGGTAAAGGATTGCCCAACGTCAATAGTTATGGTTACAGTAACGGTACAGGTGATTTATTAGTCAATGTAAGCGTATATATTCCAGAAACATTGAATAAAGATGAAAAACAAGCACTAGAGAAAATGCAAGAATCGGATAACTTCAAACCGAATACAAGCATTAAAGAAAAAATATTCAAGAAGTTCAAAAACTTCTTCGATTAATTTTTATACTACAAAGTGTCACAGAAAGAATACTAGGTTTTATATCTGCCTGGCATTCTTTTGTGACACTTTGCGGTAAATAAAAACATTTGCCATGAATTACGAAGAAACATTGGATTATTTATATAATAGTGCCCCATTATTCCAACATATAGGAAAAGATGCATACAAAGCAGGATTAGAGAATACTTATCTTTTAGACGAGTATTTCAACCATCCTCATCGCCAATTCCGAACCATTCATATAGCCGGAACCAATGGAAAAGGCTCTTGTTCACATACTTTAGCCGCCATTTTACAATCAGCCGGATACAAGACAGGACTTTACACTTCTCCACATCTGATAGATTTTCGTGAACGAATACGTGTCAACGGAATTCCTGTATCCAAAGAATATGTCATAGACTTTGTAGAAAAACACCGTGTCTTTTTTGAACCTCTGCATCCTTCTTTCTTTGAACTGACTACCGCAATGGCTTTCCACTATTTTGCCCAGAGCCAAATAGATGTAGCCATTATAGAAGTCGGCCTGGGAGGACGAATAGATTGTACAAATATCATCCGTCCGGATCTATGTGTCATAACTAATATCAGTTTCGACCATATACAATTTTTAGGTAATACATTAGCCAAAATAGCCACAGAGAAGGCCGGAATCATCAAAGAAAAGACTCCGGTAGTTATTGGTGAAACCACACCTGAAACCAAACCTATATTTACAACTCGTGCTAAAGAAGTAAACGCTCCTATCTACTTTGCAGAAGAAGAACAGTTATTACACTCCTCCAGTATAAATGAAAAAGGTAAACGAATATATCAAACAACCGACTACCTCAATCTGGAAGGAGAGCTGGAAGGGCTTTGCCAACTTAAAAACACCAATACGCTTTTATCTGCCATCCGCCTATTAAAACAAGCAGGTTATCAGCTTACCGAAAGTAATATACGTAAAGGGTTCTCACAAGTATGTGAACTCACCGGCCTGATGGGAAGATGGCAAAAATTAGAAAGTGAACCGACTTTAATATGTGATACAGGACATAATGTAGGAGGAATTTCGTATATCATAGAACAATTAAAACATCAGAAATATGAACGATTACACATTGTAATAGGTATGGTAAACGACAAGGATATCAGTGGAGTATTGTCCATGCTTCCTAAAAATGCCACATATTATTTTACCAAAGCCAGTGTAAAACGCGCTTTATCCGAAAAAGAATTACAAAGCTTAGCGATGCAATCCAGGCTGCACGGAGATGCTTATCCTGATGTAGAAACCGCTGTAGCAGCCGCTAAAGAAAAAGCTAACAAAAATGACTTTATTTTTGTTGGAGGAAGCAGCTTTATCGTTGCGGATTTATTAAAATTTCACGTTTAGTCCGTTCACTTTTATAGAAAAAGTTTGGGAATACCGAAGAAAATCTTTTTATTTGCATTAGTTTTATACATACAATAAAAAGATTTTCAATAACATGATAAACACATCTACTTCCGATGAGAATTTATGTGGCCTGAAACGGGCCGATTTTCAGACAACAGTGAACGGGAAACAAACAGACCTCTTCATTCTGAAAAATGAAAACGGAGCTGAAATAGCTGTTACCAACTATGGTGGAGCAGTATTAGCTATTATGGTTCCGGACAAAAACGGTAAATATGCCAATGTCATTCAAGGACATGATAGTATAACCCATGTAATCAATAGCCACGAACCTTTCCTCAGTACTCTTATCGGTCGTTACGGAAACCGTATAGCAGGAGGCAAATTCATTTTAGAAGGGAAAGAATATTCACTGACTATCAACAATGGTCCCAACTCGCTGCATGGCGGTCCTACCGGATTTCATACCCGCATTTGGGATGCAGAACAGGAAACTCCACAAAGTTTGAAATTGCATTATTTATCTGCTGATGGCGAAGAAGGATTTCCGGGAAATTTGGATATTCACGTAACGTACACTTTAAGTAATCAAAATGAATTCATCATTACTTACCACGCTACAACAGACAAAACAACATTGGTAAACCTCACTCACCATGGTTTTTTCAGCCTATCAGGCATTGCCAATCCTACGGCAACCGTTGATAACAACATCGTAACCATTAATGCTGATTTTTATACTCCGATAGATAATGTATCAATCCCTACAGGCGAAATTGCCAAAGTAGAAGGTACTCCTATGGATTTTCGTACTCCTCAAAGAGTAGACAGTAGAATCAATGACCCATTCGAACAGCTAAAATTCGGTGCCGGCTATGACCACTGCTATGTATTAAACAAACGTGAAGCAGGCACACTGAGTTTTGCAGCAAAATGTGTGGAGCCCGAAAGCGGTCGTAGCATGGAAGTATACACTACAGAGCCCGGCGTACAAGTTTATACTTCAAACTGGCATAATGGTTTCGAAGGTGCTCATGGAGCAACTTTCCCAGCAAGAAGTGCCATCTGTTTTGAAGCACAACATTTTCCTGATACACCCAATAAAGGCCATTTCCCTTCTTGTGTTCTACATCCGGGGGAAACTTACAGTCAAGTAACCATCTACAAATTCGGTGTAGAAAAATAATTTTATGAAATAACCTAATTTATAAACTTATAATTTTTTCAAGACCATGAATCAACAAAAACAGAACGGTAATATCATCGCTATCATTACAATGTTCTTCCTTTTCGCGATGATTTCCTTCGTTACTAATCTTGCTGCGCCTTTCGGCACAATATGGAAAAACCAATATGCAGGTGCCAATACCTTGGGTATGATGGGAAATATGATGAATTTCCTTGCATATCTGTTTATGGGGATTCCTTCAGGTAATATGCTTGTAAAAATCGGATATAAAAAAACAGCCCTCATTGCCATGGCAGTAGGTTTCATCGGTTTGTTTATCCAATATATTTCCAGTTTGTTCGGTGCAGATATAGACGTATTCAATTTAGGAGAATATGCCATTAAAATGAATTTTATTATCTACCTGCTTGGTGCCTTCGTCTGTGGTTTTTGTGTATGTATGCTGAACACAGTAGTTAACCCGATGCTAAATCTTTTAGGTGGTGGTGGTAACAAAGGTAACCAATTAATCCAAGCCGGTGGTGCTCTAAACTCATTGTCGGGTACTTTGACTCCGCTTTTCGTAGGTGCCTTGATTGGTTCTGTCACCCCTCAAACAGCTATGTCAGATGTAGCTCCTCTGCTTTTCATCGCAATGGGTGTATTCGTATCAGCGTTTATCGCTCTTTCATTCATCGCTATTCCAGAGCCCCATCTAAGAAAAGCAGGTCATGAAAAAGAGAAATTCTCTCATAGTCCTTGGAATTTTCGCCATACTGTATTAGGTGTAATCGGTATCTTTGTATATGTAGGCATTGAAATCGGTATTCCAGGCACATTAAATTTCTACCTTGCCGACCCAACGGAAAAAGGTGCGGGCCTGCTTGCCAACGGTGCCGCTATCGGTGGTGCTATTGCTGCCATCTACTGGTTGCTCATGTTAGTGGGACGTTCTGCAAGTAGTGTCATCAGCGGTAAAGTAGCTACACGCACACAATTGATTGTTGTTTCCGCAACAGCTATCTGTTTTATATTAATCGCAATCTTCACTCCAAAAGAAATCACTGTCTCTATGCCGGGATATAGTGTAGAAAATGGATTCGAAATGGCCTCTGTACCTGTCAGTGCCCTATTTTTGGTACTTTGTGGTTTATGTACGTCCATTATGTGGGGAGGTATCTTCAACCTCGCTGTAGAGGGTTTAGGCAAATATACCGCACAAGCTTCAGGTATTTTTATGATGATGGTTGTCGGTGGCGGTATTTTCCCATTATTGCAGCAATTCATTTCTGACGCTGTGGGATATATGGCCAGCTATTGGTTAATTATCGCTTTGCTTGCTTATCTGTTGTTCTATGGTTTGATAGGATGCAAGAACGTAAACAAAGACATTCCTGTAGAATAATTATAAAAACATATAGTATTAACTTTAAACTATTAATATCATGGATATAGAATACGTAAGAAGTCGCTTCATCAAACATTTTGATGGTACAACAGGTTCAGTATATGCATCACCCGGACGTATTAACCTTATTGGAGAACATACCGACTATAACGGTGGTTTTGTATTTCCCGGAGCAGTAGATAAAGGTATGATTGCTGAAATCAAACCTAATGGTACCAATAAGGTACGTGCTTATTCTATTGATTTAAAAGACTATGTAGAGTTCGGTTTGAACGAAGAAGATGCTCCTAAAGCCAGTTGGGCAAGATATATTTTCGGCGTTTGCCGTGAAATGATCAAACGTGGTGTAGATGTGAAAGGTTTTGACACTGCTTTTGCGGGTGACGTACCTTTGGGTGCAGGTATGTCTTCATCTGCTGCATTGGAAAGTACATACGCTTTCGCTATCAACGAACTTTTCGGCGACAACAAAATAGATAAATTTGAATTAGCCAAGGTAGGTCAGGCAACAGAACATAATTATTGTGGTGTAAATTGCGGTATTATGGATCAATTTGCATCTGTATTTGGAAAAGAAGGTAGTTTGATCCGTTTGGATTGTCGTTCATTAGAATATCAATATTTCCCTTTCAAACCGGAAGGTTACCGTTTAGTATTAGTTGACTCAGTAGTCAAACACGAATTGGCTTCTTCTGCATACAATAAGCGTCGTCAAAGTTGTGAAGCTGCCGTATCTGCCATTCAGAAAAAACATCCTCATGTAGAATTTTTACGTGATTGTACAATGGAAATGTTGCAGGAAGCAAAAGCCGAGATCAGTGAAGAAGACTATATGCGTGCAGAATACGTCATTGAAGAAATCCAACGTGTACTCGATGTTTGCGACGCTTTGGAAAGAGGTGATTACGAAACCGTAGGACAGAAGATGTATGAAACTCACTATGGCATGAGTAAATTGTATGAAGTAAGCTGTGAGGAACTTGATTTCTTGAATGATGTTGCTTTCGACTGCGGTGTTACCGGTTCACGTGTAATGGGTGGAGGTTTCGGTGGATGTACAATCAACCTAGTTAAAAATGAACTATACGAAACATTCATCACCACTGCCAAAGAAAGATTCAAAGAAAAATTCGGAAGAAGTCCAAAAGTTTACGATGTAGTCATCAGTGACGGTTCTCGCAAGCTGGTATAAAAAATATCTCAAATTCGCTAACATATGAAAAAACCGCTTTGAATCCAAAGCGGTTTTTTTCTTCTTTATGCTATAAAAGTGTAGGAAATACACTTTTATGTTGCACAACATACTCTTTTCATATCCAATGTATTAGTAATAGTGTTACTTTTACACCCAAAATCATATACTCTATTACTAATTAGTACTTTTATATCATGAAAAGCATGAAAAAAACCTTTCTGGGAACCGGTATCGCACTGACATTGTTAAGTGCTTGCGCTCCCAAACAATCTCAAGAAGCACTTACAAAGTCCGGATTAGCCCCCACTAATTATGAAACAATAGTGGATGGCGTAAAACCTGTTAAACTGTATACGCTAAAAAATGCAGCCGGAATGGAAGTATGCGTAACCAATTTTGGCGGACGTATTGTATCTATCATGGTCCCTGACAAAAACGGAAATCTAAAAGACGTAGTGCTGGGTTTTGACAGCATTGCTGACTACCAAAATATCCCCAGCGACTTCGGTGCTTCTATCGGACGCTATGCCAACCGTATTAATAAAGGAGTCATCGTAATAGATGGAGAAACCATTCAACTGCCCCAAAATAATTTTGGCCACTGCCTGCATGGAGGTCCTAAAGGATGGCAATACCAAGTTTATGAAGCAAACCAATTAAACGACAGTACTATGACACTAACAATGAAGTCACCAGATGGAGATGCCAATTTTCCGGGAAATGTAACCGCTACTGTTACTTATGCACTGACAAGAGACAATGCCATCGACATAAACTACAAAGCGACAACTGACAAAAAGACTGTTATCAATATGACTAACCACTCTTATTTCAACTTGAGTGGAAACCCTGCCAATCCAGCCACCGACCATATTCTTTATGTAAATGCAGACAGCATCACTCCCGTTGACAGCACATTCATGACCACTGGAGAAATGATAGCAGTAACAGAAACTCCATTTGATTTCAATACTCCTAAAACTATTGCCCCCGATGTGACTAATTTTGAAAACGAACAAATAAAATTCGGCAACGGGTTCGACCACAATTGGGTACTTAACACGAAAGGTGATATCAACCAACTGGCTGCCAAACTGACCAGCCCCACTAGTGGTATCACTTTGGAAATATATACTAATGAACCGGGAATACAAGTCTATACAGGCAACTTTTTGGATGGAACTGTAAAAGGGAAAAAGGGAATTACTTATCCGCAACGCGCGTCTGTTTGTCTGGAAACACAGCACTATCCCGACAGCCCCAACAAATCACAATGGCCTTCTGTAATCCTGGAACCGGGACAGACCTATCACAGCCAATGTATCTTTAAATTCGGTGTTGAAAAATAATTGTTAAACTTTAAATATTTAATATCATGAATTGGAATTCACATGAATTCATCTGGCTGGACTGGACAATACTGGCAGTCGGCATTGTAGCTGTGATATGGGCGGTATGGCGCTCTGTACAAAAAGACAAACGCTCGCAACAAGGAGCAAGCAGTGAAGATTATCTATTTGGTAAAGGTGAGCCATGGTACATCATTGGTGCTGCTATCTTTGCAGCCAATATCGGTTCGGAACATCTGGTAGGTTTGGCAGGAACCGGTGCCAAATCCGGAGTAGGTATGGCACACTGGGAAATGCAAGGTTGGATGATTCTTCTTCTAGGATGGCTTTTTGTTCCATTCTACCAACTATTAAACAATAAAATGGGCAAAATCATTACCATGCCCGATTTCCTTAAATACCGTTATACCCCACGTACCGGTTCATGGCTTTCTATCATCACATTGATAGCCTACATTCTTACTAAAGTTAGTGTAACCGCCTATACCGGAGGTATCTTTTTGGAATTTTTACTTGGACTTCCTTTTTGGTATGGGGCAATCGGACTTATTGTCTTGACCGGCATCTTCACCGTACTGAGTGGAATGAAAGGAGTAATGACCCTCTCAGCTATTCAAACCCCTATTTTAATCATTGGTTCTTTCTTGGTTCTTTTCCTGGGACTGTCAGCCTTGGGAGACGGTAATATTGCTACAGGATGGACAGAAATGATGGATCATGCGCGTAGCGCCATGAATATAGGAGCAGACGGACACGCTTATGGTGCCAACCATATGTTTCACTGGACTGAAGCAGACCCGATGTATCAAGATTATCCTGGATTCTGGGTATTTATCGGAGCTTCTATCATCGGTTTCTGGTATTGGTGTACCGACCAGCATATCGTACAGCGTGTACTTGGACAACGTAAAGGCGAAGATAATGATGTAGTAATGAAGCGTGCCCGTAGAGGTACTATTGCAGCCGGTTATTTTAAAATCCTGCCTGTCTTCATGTTTCTTATTCCGGGGATGGTAGCTGCCGCCTTGGCTGCAAAAGGTGAATTTGATATGTCAAATACAGATGCAGCTTTTGCTGTAATGGTAAAGGATGTTCTGCCTGCCGGTGTAAAAGGTATTGTAACTATTGGATTCATCTGTGCATTGGTTGCTTCACTGGCTGCTTTCTTTAATTCATGTGCCACACTTTTTACAGAAGACTTTTACAAACCCATGTTTAAGAACAAAAGTGAAGCTACTTATGTTATGGTAGGACGTATCGCTACCGTAGTTGTAGTTATCCTCGGCATGGCATGGATTCCTGTAATGATGAGTCTCGGCAGCCTTTACGACTATCTGCAAGGTATACAGTCTCTCCTTGCACCTGCAATGGTAGCCGTATTTGCACTTGGTATATTCTCCAAGAAAATCACTCCGAAAGCCGGTGAAACTGCCATGATTGTCGGTTTCCTAATTGGTATGATCCGTTTGCTGACTAATATCCTCACCAACACCGGAAAAGATGTGATGACTGGCTGGTTTTGGGAAAATACAACTTGGTTTTGGCAGACAAACTGGCTTATTTTTGAAATATGGTTACTTGTATTCCTTTTGTTGTTAATGGTTGTTGTATCATGCTTCACTCCGGCTCCAACCGCCAAACAAGTGGAAGCCATCACCTTTACCGGCAGTTACAAGGAACTTATCAGAAAGAGCTGGAACAAATGGGATGTTATAACCTCTTTAGGTGTAGTTCTGCTTTGCGCACTATTCTATGCTTATTTCTGGTAAACCATAAATTAAAGGCTGTATGCTTTGAATTATCTTGAAGAATACAGCCTGTTAATTTTAAACCGACACTAAACCATGACCACCTATTATAACATAAATCCTAAATTCTATGTATCTGTAGACTGTATCATTTTCGGTTTTGACGAAGGAGAATTAAAACTGCTTCTACTAAAACGAAATTTTGAACCAGCTATGGGAAAATGGTCTTTGATGGGAGGATTCGTACAAGAAGACGAAAGTGTAGACGCTGCCGCCAAACGGGTATTGGCAGAACTGACCGGATTGGAAAATGTATATATGGAACAAGTAGGCACATTTGGCGACTTAGAGCGCGATCCAGGAGAACGAGTTATATCAGTAGCCTATTATGCTTTAGTCAATGTAAATGAATATGACAGGGAACTAGTGCAGCAGCACAATGCCCATTGGACAAAAATAGACGAACTGCCACAGCTCATTTTCGATCATCCGATCATGATTTCCAAAGCACGTGAACTAATGAAGCACAAAGCATCATACAATCCAATTGGTTTTAACCTGCTGCCCGAATTGTTTACCCTGACACAGTTGCAAAATCTATATGAAGCAATCTATGGCGAACCGATGGACAAGCGGAATTTCCGCAAGCGGGTAGCCGAAATGGATTTCATTGAAAAAACAGATTTGATAGACAAATCAGGTTCCCGACGAGGTGCTTATCTTTATAAATTTAATGATAAGGCCTACAGAAAGGATCCGAAATTTAAACTTTAAAATAATGTGCCGATGCAATAATTTGCCAATTGACAAATTAGCATATTGCCACATTACCCAATTATTCATTATGTTAGAAAAATTAAAAGAAAAAGTATTCCGTGCCAATCTGGATTTGGTGAAACACGGACTAGTTATTTTTACATGGGGAAATGTTTCTGCCATTGATCGTGAAACAGGCTTGGTAGTAATCAAACCCAGTGGTGTATCATACGATGATATGAAAGCTGAAGACATGGTTGTAGTAAATCTGGACGGCAACGTGGTAGAAGGTTCTCTTCGTCCGTCTTCAGATACTCCCACCCATGTAGTTCTATATAAAGCATTCCCCGAAATAGGTGGAGTGGTACATACCCACTCCACCTATGCCACCGCCTGGGCACAAGCCGGAATGGATATTCCCAATATCGGAACGACTCATGCCGATTATTTCCATGACGCCATTCCTTGTACCGCAGATATGACAGAAGAGGAAGTAAAAGGTGCCTACGAACAGGAAACAGGCAATGTGATTGTGAAACGTTTCAAGAAACTGAACCCTGTACATACTCCGGGAGTACTAGTAAAAAATCATGGTCCTTTTGCATGGGGAAAAGATGCCAATGATGCTGTGCATAATGCAGTAGTCATGGAACAGGTAGCCAAAATGGCAAGTATCGCTTTTGCCGCCAACCCTCATTTAACGATGAATTCTTTATTAATAGAAAAGCATTTCAGCCGCAAACACGGTCCCAATGCCTATTATGGACAGAAATAAGAAACAAAGAAATTAATAACCCTTTTAAAATATAACATTATGGAAAAAGCATTTGATCAGTATGAAGTATGGTTTGTAACAGGAGCACAGCTTCTGTACGGAGGTGACGCAGTTGTAGCAGTAGACGCTCACTCCAATGAAATGGTAAACGGATTGAACGAATCAGGGAAACTTCCTGTAAAAGTAGTATATAAAGGAACAGCCAATTCTTCTAAAGAAGTGGAAGCAGTGTTCAAAGCAGCCAACAACGATGAAAAATGTATCGGTGTCATCACTTGGATGCACACTTTCTCCCCTGCTAAAATGTGGATTCACGGTCTGCAGCAGTTAAAGAAACCACTGTTACATCTACACACTCAATTCAATAAGGAAATTCCTTGGGATACCATGGATATGGACTTCATGAATCTGAATCAATCCGCCCATGGTGACCGCGAATTCGGACATATCTGTACCCGTATGCGCATCCGCCGCAAAGTAGTGGTAGGTTACTGGAAAGACGAAGACACCCAGCACAAGATTGCCGTTTGGATGCGCGTTTGTGCAGGTTGGGCAGACTCTCAGGATATGCTGATCATCCGTTTCGGCGATCAGATGAATAATGTAGCTGTAACTGACGGTGATAAAGTGGAAGCAGAACAACGTATGGGGTACCACGTAGATTACTGTCCGGCAAGCGAACTGATGGAATACCATAAAAATATCAAGGATACAGATGTAGAAGCACTTGTAGCAACTTACTTTAACGAATACGACCACGATGCTTCATTAGAAGATAAATCAACCGAAGCTTATCAGAAAGTATGGAATGCTGCAAAAGCCGAATTAGCTCTTCGTGCCATCCTCAAAGCCAAAGGCGCTAAAGGATTCACTACTAATTTTGATGATTTGGGCCAAACAGACGGCAGCTACTTCGATCAGATTCCGGGACTGGCTTCCCAGCGTCTGATGGCTGAAGGCTACGGATTCGGTGCGGAAGGTGACTGGAAATCAGCAGCTCTCTACCGCACTGTATGGGTGATGAACCAAGGACTTTCCCAAGGTTGTTCTTTCTTGGAAGATTACACATTGAACTTCGATGGTGCAAACAGTGCTATCCTGCAATCACATATGCTGGAAGTTTGTCCTCTTATCGCCGCTTCCAAACCACGTCTGGAAGTACACTTCCTAGGTATAGGTATTCGCAAGAGCCAGACAGCCCGTCTTGTATTCACTTCAAAAGTAGGTTCAGGTTGTACCGCCACTGTAGTAGACTTGGGTAACCGTTTCCGTCTGATCGTGAACGACGTAGAATGCATCGAACCGAAACCGTTGCCCAAATTACCGGTTGCTTCCGCCCTGTGGATTCCGATGCCTAACTTCGAAGTAGGTGCAGGCGCATGGATCCTGGCAGGTGGAACACATCATTCTTGCTTCTCTTATGATCTGACAGCAGAATATTGGGAAGACTATGCTGAAATTGCAGGTATCGAAATGATCCGTATTGACAAAGATACTACCATCAGCAACTTCAAGAAAGAGCTTCGCATGAACGAAGTCTACTATATGCTGAACAAAGCACTTTGCTAATTCATCCATGAAGAGGGGATGTGTCAAGGCTAATAAGATTCTTGGCACATCCCACCTTATTTTATCATCATTATTGTTGTACCTTAAATTATAGGTTTTAATATGAAATCAGATGCAAAATCAACCATCGAAGCAGGAAAAGCTATTCTAGGCATAGAATTCGGATCAACGCGAATCAAAGCTGTTTTGATTGACCAGGAAAACAAGCCCATTGCCCAAGGAAGCCATAGCTGGGAAAATCAATTGGTAGACGGACTGTGGACTTACAGTGTGGAAGCTATCTGGCATGGCCTGCAAGACTGCTATGCAGATCTCCGTTCCAACGTAAAAAAGCTATATGACACAGAAATAGAAACCTTGGCAGCAATCGGTGTCAGTGCCATGATGCATGGTTATATGGCATTCAATAAAGAAGAAGAAATCCTTGTACCTTTCCGTACATGGAGAAACACCAATACCGGTCCGGCAGCAGCCGCTTTATCTGAATTATTCGTATATAATATTCCTCTGAGATGGAGCATTTCTCATTTATACCAAGCTATTTTAGACAATGAAGAGCACGTAAGTGACATTGACTATCTGACCACCCTTGCAGGTTTCATTCATTGGCAAATTACAGGTCAAAAAGTTCTGGGCATAGGTGATGCATCAGGAATGCTTCCCATAGACCCGGCTACCAAGAATTATTCTGCCGGAATGATAGCCAAGTTCGACAAGTTGGTAGCTCCTAAAGGATACCCCTGGAAACTGACAGATATCCTGCCCAAAGTCTTACCCGCCGGCGAGAATGCAGGGTTCCTTACACCAGAAGGTGCCAAGAGGCTGGACGTGTCGGGCCATTTAAAAGCAGGTATACCTGTCTGTCCTCCGGAAGGAGATGCCGGAACTGGCATGGTAGCAACCAACGCTGTCAAGCAACGTACCGGGAATGTATCAGCAGGCACTTCCTCATTTTCCATGATTGTGTTGGAAAAAGAGTTGTCCAAGCCATACGAAATGATTGACATGGTCACCACTCCCGACGGAAGCCTTGTAGCTATGGTACATTGCAACAACTGCACCTCCGACCTCAATGCCTGGATCAATCTGTTTAAGGAATACCAAGAACTGCTGGGTATACCTGTAGATATGAATGAATTATATGGAAAACTTTACAATCATGCGCTCGCAGGTGATGCAGATTGCGGTGGTCTTATTTCATATAATTATATTTCAGGTGAACCCGTGACAGGACTTGCCGACGGAAGGCCATTGTTTGTACGTTCTGCAAATGACAAATTCAGCCTCGCCAACTTCATGCGTACCCATTTATACGCTTCAGTCGGAGTTCTTAAGATAGGTAATGACATTCTTTTCAATGAAGAGAAAATCAAAGTAGACAGAATCACAGGACACGGCGGATTATTCAAGACGAAAGGTGTAGGCCAGAGAATACTTGCAGCAGCTATAAACTCCCCTATTTCCGTAATGGAAACTGCCGGTGAAGGTGGCGCATGGGGAATCGCCCTGCTAGGTTCTTACCTTGTCAACAATGAAAAGAAACAATCCCTGGCAGATTTTCTGGAAGACAAAGTATTCACCGGTGATGCCGGTATTGAAATATCGCCAACAGCCGAAGATGTAGCCGGATTCAACACATATATCGAAAACTATAAGGCAGGACTGCCTGTTGAAGAAGCAGCGACCCAATTTAAGAAGTGAGTCAAACAGGTTTAAAAAAGAGCCTCTTTACATGTTGTGGTTTACACATAAAGAGTTATCTTTGCAGATATTAAATAAAATAGCAAGGATAAACCGACTCACTAATAGCATTCAAATTATAATATTATTTTAATATGAACGAAAAGAAACTTATGAACCGTGCAGCGGACAACATCCGTATTCTGGCTGCTTCGATGGTAGAGAAAGCTAATTCAGGACATCCGGGTGGAGCTATGGGTGGCGCTGATTTTGTGAATGTACTTTTCTCTGAGTTTTTAGTTTACGATCCTGAAAATCCGCGTTGGGAAGGACGTGACCGTTTCTTCCTTGATCCAGGCCACATGTCACCGATGTTATATTCCACTTTGGCACTGACCGGCAAGTTCACCATGGAAGAACTGGCACAGTTCCGTCAATGGGGAAGTCCGACTCCGGGACACCCTGAAGTGGACATCATGCGCGGTATTGAAAATACTTCCGGTCCGTTAGGACAAGGACACACTTTTGCAGTAGGTGCTGCTATCGCTGCCAAATTTCTGAAAGCCCGTCTGGGTAATGTCATGGACCAGACTATCTATGCCTATATATCCGATGGTGGCATTCAAGAAGAAATTTCTCAGGGTGCAGGACGTTTGGCAGGTCATTTGGGACTGGACAATCTGATCATGTTTTATGATTCAAACGACATCCAGCTGTCTACCGCTACCGATGCTGTTACCAGCGAAGATGTTGCCAAGAAATACGAAGCATGGCACTGGAAAGTAATTATTATCAATGGTAATGATCCCGATGCAATCCGCACAGCTCTGACAGAAGCGAAAGCCGTAACCGGTCAGCCCACATTAATTATCGGTAAGACCATTATGGGTAAAGGTGCACGCAAAGCGGATGATTCCAGTTATGAACGTAACTGTGCCACCCACGGTGCCCCTTTGGGAGGTGATGCTTACATCAATACAATCAAAAACTTAGGTGGCGATCCAACCAATCCTTTCCAAATCTTCCCTGAAGTAAAAGAGTTGTATGCCAAACGTGCAGAAGAACTGAAAAAAATTGTTGCAGAAAAATATGCAGCTAAAGCTGAATGGACTAAAGCTAATCCCGAACTGGCAGCTAAATTGGAACTGTGGTTCTCAGGCAAAGCTCCGAAAGTAAATTGGAATGCTATTGAACAAAAAGCCGGAGATGCTACACGCAGTGCTTCTGCCAAAGTTCTCGGTGTACTAGCTACAGAAGTAGAAAACATGATTGTTTCTTCGGCCGACCTGTCAAACTCAGACAAGACCGACGGTTTCTTGAAGAAAACACATGCATTCACTAAAGATGACTTCACCGGCGCGTTTCTGCAAGCAGGTGTTTCCGAATTAACCATGGCTTGCTGCTGCCTAGGTATGGCACTTCACGGAGGCGTGATTGCTGCATGTGCTACTTTCTTCGTATTCTCAGACTATATGAAACCCGCCGTACGTATGGCTGCCTTGATGGAACTTCCCGTCAAGTTCATCTGGACACACGACGCATTCCGTGTAGGTGAAGACGGTCCTACTCACGAACCGGTAGAACAAGAAGCACAAATCCGCCTGATGGAAAAACTGAAAAACCACAAAGGGCACAATTCTATGTTGGTACTCCGTCCGGCAGATGCGGAAGAGACCACTGTAACGTGGAAATTGGCCATGGAAAATACCAGCACCCCCACCGCACTAATCTTCTCCCGCCAGAATATCGCGAATCTGCCTGCAGGAAACGACTACTCACAGGCTGCAAAAGGCGCTTATATTGTTGCAGGTTCCGACGAAAATCCGGATATAATCCTAGTCGCTTCAGGTTCCGAAGTTTCCACTTTGGAAGCAGGTGCAGAACTTCTCCGCAAGGATGGCATAAAAATACGTATCGTATCCGCTCCTTCTGAGGGATTGTTCCGCAGCCAAAGCAAGGAATACCAAAACAGTGTCATTCCCACAGAGGCTAAAGTATTCGGTCTGACTGCCGGTCTTCCTGTAAACCTTGAAGGTTTGGTAGGTGCCAACGGTAAAGTATTCGGTCTGGAATCATTCGGATTCTCCGCTCCTTACAAAGTATTGGATGAAAAGCTGGGCTTTACCGCACAGAACGTGTATAACCAAGTAAAAGAAATGCTGGCATGAAAAAAGTAGGACTGGCATCCGATCATGCAGGATTTGAACTGAAAGAGTTTGTAAAAACATGGTTGACTGAAAAAGGTTATCCATGCAAAGATTTCGGTACATACAGTACAGAAAGCTGTGACTATGCAGATTACGCCCATCCGCTTGCACTGGCTATAGAAGCCGGAGAATGCGGACCTGGAGTAGCTATTTGCGGAAGCGGTGAAGGGATCAGCATGACATTGAACAAACATCAGGGTATCCGTGCGGCACTATGCTGGATTCCCGAGATAGCCCATTTGTCACGTCAACACAATGATGCCAATGTTCTGGTAATGCCAGGACGATTCATAGACCATGAAATGGCTGAAAAAATATTAGATGAATTCTTTAACAGCGGCTTTGAAGGCGGACGTCACCAAAAACGCATTGAAAAGATACCTGTAAAGTAAAATTCACGCAATAATAATAAAAGTAAAAAAAGAGAGGCTTTATAGCTTCTCTTTTTTTTTATTCCTATCTTTGCTTAGATTAAAATATAAAATAAGATATATTACTATGAAGAAAATTCTTTTTTTAATGCTCTTATGCCTGCCATTCATCGCTATGGCACAGACAGATCCCAAATATCTGGCGGGAGCAATAACTTTGGATGACGGTAAAGTTTCTTTCAAAACAGAAATACAGGCACCGTCTTTAACGAAAGACCAGCTATATGAGACAATGCTGAAATGGGCTACAGAACGTTTCAAGCCCGAAGGCAAGTTCAATGCACGTGTTCTTTACACCAATGAAGATGAAGGAACCATTGCAGCAGGTGGCGAAGAATATCTGGTATTCTCATCCTCTGCATTGTCATTGGACAGAACCAGAATTTATTATCAGATGTTTATCACCTGCGGAAACGGAAAATGTGATATCGAAATGACCCGTATCCGCTATTGGTATGATGAAGCTCGTGACGGAGGAGAAAAATACAGCGCAGAGGAATGGATTGTAGACGATATGGCTTTAAACAAATCGAAAACCAAACTGGCTCCCATCTGCGGCAAATTCAGAAGAGAAACAATTGACTTGAAAGACACACTGTTCAAATCCATCCAAGATACATTGGGCAACAAAGTCTTGAACAACTCACAAATTGCAGTTGCTCCTACTTCGGGTGTAACAGCCACTCCGATATCAAATACAACCACAATCATTACCGCCACTCCGGTAACTCCCCCTGCCCAACCGGCTATCATCGGTGGTTCTGAGGGTAATACCGAAATAAAAGTAGCCAATAATGTAACTCCTAGCAAAGAACAAAGCATAGATGACCAAATCAAGGCATCTTCACGTATGACAATTACTGCCGGAAACGATGAACAATTCGAAATTGGTAAAGAATGTTGGGGAGGTTTCGGTCAGTTATTCGGCAAAGAAGTAGCATTCTGCATAATTGACCAATCCAAATCAATGGGCAATATGCTAATGGATCAAAGCGACAATTATAAAATTTCGTTCTACAAGCAAGGTAGTAGTGAGCCGTGGTTGATAGTAAACTGTAAGAAACTGATGAAACAGACAGTTACCGGTGAGGAAGCAAAAAAAATGAACCCCAGTAACAACGGCCAGAAGGCATATAATATGTATGTAGGTGAAGTAATAAAATAATCTTTTCTTCTATATATTTATGCCGTGACAGTTAATTCTATACGATAATACATAAAATATTTAGGGGGGGAGATAACCTGACAACTCCCCCTAAAAAACATACAAACGATTTACCATATACTTCCCCCCAAAAATATCATGACAAATACAATTCAAACATATCCCCCCTTTAAGAATAAATAACACCGTTCCTCTATCAACCGTTTCACTTGAAACCATTTCTATAATAATCAAACCATTAGAAGAAATCATTCTTCCATTTTTTCCCTATCTTTCTCTCCTTTTTTTAAATGTTTTTAGCAAGAAAGTCGTTTTTTCTGCTCCAATCTTCCCTTTCATAACAAATAAAGAGTATCTTTGTAAACAACAATGAGACAATCATGCCTTATGACGGAAGAATTACAGGACATAAAGACACTTATCGAACAGGGTGATACGGAGAGAGCTATTCATGCGCTAACTAATTTCATCCGAAACGATGCGCACGTCAACGATGAACCCTATTACTTACTGGGTAACGCCTACCGCAAAATGGGAAACTGGCAACAAGCTTTGAACAATTATTTGGAAGCCATCGAGCGTAATCCGGAAAGTCCCGCCGTTTCCGCCCGTGACATGATTATGAATATTCTGAATTTCTATAACAAAGACATGTATAATCAATAATAACTAACCCATGGCAAAGATTAAAGGTGCTATTGTAGTAGACACAGAGCGTTGCAAAGGTTGCAATCTATGTGTAGTGGCATGTCCGCTACATGTAATCGCGCTCAATGCCAAACAAGTGAATAAAAAAGGATACACATTCGCCCACCAGGTATTAGAGGATACCTGCAATGGTTGCGCATCATGTGCCACAGTCTGTCCGGACGGATGCATTACTGTGTATAAAGTAAAACAACAATAAATGTAACAAATATGGCAGAAGAAGTCGTTTTAATGAAGGGAAATGAAGCCATAGCCCACGCCGCCATCCGTATCGGAGTAGACGGTTACTTTGGCTATCCCATCACTCCCCAATCGGAAATATTGGAAACGCTGGCCGAAGAGAAACCTTGGGAAACTACCGGTATGGTGGTGTTACAGGCAGAAAGTGAAGTCGCAGCAATCAACATGGTATATGGCGGTGCAGCAAGCGGTAAAATGGTAATGACCTCATCCTCCAGTCCCGGCGTTAGTTTAAAGCAGGAAGGCATCTCGTACATTGCCGGTGCCGAACTCCCCTGCCTGATTGTCAATGTCATGCGCGGAGGTCCCGGATTAGGAACCATCCAACCTAGTCAGGCCGACTATTTCCAAACAGTGAAAGGTGGCGGTCACGGAGACTATCGTCTCATAGCCCTGGCACCTGCATCAGTACAGGAAATGGCAGATTTCGTAGGTATAGCTTTTGATTTGGCTTTCAAATACCGCAATCCCGCCATTATTCTGGCAGATGGCGTTATCGGGCAGATGATGGAAAAAGTAGTATTACCCGAACAGCGCACACGCCTGACAGATGAAGAAGTCATTGCCCGTTGTCCGTGGGCCACTACCGGCAGAACCCACCACCGTACCCCCAACATCATTACCTCATTAGAACTCGATCCCGCCGAAATGGAAAAGCGCAATATTCATCTTCAGAAAAAATATGCAGAAATAGAAGAGAATGAAGTACGCTTCGAAGAACTTCACTGCGAAGATTCAGAATATTTGATCGTAGCTTTCGGCTCTTGCGCCCGCATTGCCCAAAAGGCAATGGAAATGGCTCGGGAAGAAGGCATCAAAGTTGGTTTGCTCCGTCCTATTACCCTATGGCCGTTCCCGTCGAAAGCTATTGCAGCACGCGCCGCACAGGTAAAAGGTATCCTCACTGTAGAATTGAACGCCGGACAAATGGTAGAAGATGTCCGTCTGGCTGTAAAATGTAAAGTGCCTGTAGAACACTTCGGACGTCTGGGTGGTATTGTCCCCGATCCGGATGAAGTAATCACTGCACTGAAAGAGAAACTAATAAAATAAGACCGTATGAATATCGATCTGATCAGAAATATATTGAACATACTTTTCATGGCACTGGCATTAGCAGCTGTCATCACTTACTTCGTGGCAAGTGACTTCAAAGTATTCATCTATGTCTGTGCAGCAGCTATTTTTCTCAAGCTGGTGGAATTCTTTATGCGGTTCATGTTATAAACAATAGGAGGAGAAACTATGACAAAAGAAGAAATCATAAAACCCGAAAACCTGGTTTATAAGAAACCGACACTGATGAATGACAATCCGATGCATTATTGCCCCGGATGCAGCCACGGTGTGGTTCACAAGTTAATAGCCGAAGTTATTGAAGAAATGGGCATGGAAGATAAGACAATCGGTGTGTCACCAGTAGGATGTGCCGTATTTGCATACAATTATCTAGACATCGATTGGCAAGAAGCCGCCCACGGACGCGCACCAGCCGTAGCTACCGCCATTAAGCGTTTATGGCCCGGACGTCTGGTATTTACCTACCAAGGAGATGGTGACTTGGCATGTATCGGTACTGCCGAAACTATCCATGCTTTAAATCGTGGTGAAAACATTACTATCATCTTTATCAACAATGCCATTTATGGAATGACCGGTGGGCAAATGGCTCCTACCACTCTGGTTGGCATGAAAACAGCCACCTGCCCCTATGGTCGTGATGTAGCCATTCACGGCTATCCGCTGAAAATGACAGAAATTGCCGCCACTTTGGAAGGCACCGCCTACGTTACCCGCCAGTCCGTACATACAGTTCCCGCCATCCGCAAAGCCAAAAAGGCTATCCGCAAGGCATTTGAAAATTCAATGAATGGCAAAGGTTCTAATTTGGTGGAAATTGTATCGACTTGTAATTCCGGTTGGAAAATGACTCCGCAAGCATCCAATGACTGGATGGTGGAACACATGTTCCCTTTCTATCCGCTGGGTGATTTGAAAAATAAAGAATAAAAAGACAGAAACCATGAAACAGGAAATCATTATAGCAGGATTCGGCGGTCAGGGTGTGCTATCCATGGGTAAGATACTTGCCTATTCCGGACTGATGGAAGACAAGGAAGTAACCTGGATGCCGGCATACGGTCCCGAACAACGGGGAGGAACCGCTAACGTAACGGTGATTGTCAGTGATGAACGCATCTCTTCACCCATTCTCAGCCAATATGACACAGCCATCATACTGAACCAACCCTCATTGGAAAAGTTTGAAGGCAAAATTAAACCAGGTGGTATTCTCATTTATGACGGATACGGAATCATCGAGCCTCCGACACGTAGGGACATACGAATCTATCGTATTGACGCAATGGATGCCGCCAACGAAAAAGGAATGGCAAAGACCTTCAACATGATTGTCTTAGGAGGCTTGCTAAAACTACGTCCCGTAGTATCCATTGAAAGTGTAATAAAAGCTTTACGCAAAACATTACCCGAACGTCACCATCATCTGATACCGATGAATGAAGAAGCCATCCGAATCGGAATGGAGATTATTAAACCTCAGTAAGTTAAAATAACTCTAAACGAATAATAAAAGGAAGAACTTTCCATAGCGGAAAAGCTCTTCCTTTTATTTTTATATTGTATCTTTGCCGCCGTTATGAAAAGAATATTCTCTATTATTTTTTTATTATTCCTGTGCTTCCATACTTCCTTGATGGCACAGCGGACAATGAATACCCTGAACAACCAGTTCGGTTCCTCAGCAAGCGGACTGAACAGAGATCAATATGACCGTAACGGAAACCCCATAGACACGACAGCCGTAGTAGATGCCAGCACAATCCCCATCGGACTGTACTCATGGAAAGTGGACAGTCGTTTTGGCAATGTCACTTATATCCCCGTAGATACCTTGCAGCACGCTTTCCAAAACTCAAATGACATGGGCGGCTATACCGGACAATACAATTACCTGGGAAATTTGGGCTCCCCCCGCCTCTCACGCATCTTTTTTGACCGTCGGGACCCCAGCCAATACTTTTTCACCGACCCATACGATTTTTGCGTACAACGTCCGGAAGATGTCATATTCACCAATACACTTTCTCCATTCACAAACCTGACCTATTACAAAGGAGGAGGCAGCCGTGACGGAGAAGAACGTTTCAAATCCTATTTTGCCATCAATGCAAACAAAAGGCTAGGGTTCGGATTCTACATAGATTACCTGTATGGCCGGGGGCTTTATCAAGATCAGTCCACAGCCTTCTTCAACGGTGGCCTGTTCTCCAGCTACCGGGGAGATAAATATGACATGCATTTCATATTCAACAACGATAACTTGAAGATGGCAGAAAACGGAGGTATCACGGACGACCGGTATATCACCAACCCGCTGGATATGGCAGAAGGCAAAAAAGAATATTCCGCCAACGAAATCCCAACCCGACTGAGTCAGATATGGAATCACAACACCAGCTACCATGCCTTCCTGACACATCGTTACAACCTAGGGTTCTATAAAGAAAAACAGGACAGTGTGGATACGGACTCTGTAAAAATAACGCAGGTATTTGTTCCTGTCACAAGCTTCATACATACACTACAAGTAGACTTGAACAATCGCAAATACATCTCATACGATGACGCACAGAATCAGAAGTATTTTGAACATAACTATCTGGGGACCGACTCTATAGACAAGACGAAGCGTACATCCATCAAAAACACCATTGGCATTGCTTTACAAGAAGGATTCAACAAATGGGCAAAAGCCGGACTTACCGCCTTTTTAAGTTATGAATACCGAAACTTCGCCTTGACCGACACAACAAACATACCGGGACAACGCATTATCAACAACTATAAGGAAAGTTCACTCTCCATTGGCGGCGAACTATCCAAAAAACAAGGAAAACTATTACATTACAATATCCTAGGAGAATTAGCCATAGCCGGTGAAGACGCAGGACAATTCAGCGTAGAAGGCAGAGGGGATCTGAATCTCCGTTTATTCGGAGATACGGTGAGACTGGATGTAAATGCATTCATCAAGAACCAGAACCCCGTATTCTATTTCAGGCATTTCCAGTCCAAACATTACTGGTGGGACAACAACGATTTATCCAAAATAATGAGAACCCGCCTGGAAGGAAAACTAAGTCTGGACAGATGGGGAACCCAGCTGCGTGCCGGAGTGGAAAATATAAAGAATTACACTTATCTGGCCAATACCAGCATACCGGTAAAAGACAGTGAAGGAAATGTCACCGGTTTCAAGAACAATGCAGCCGTAAGACAACACTCCGGCAACATACAAATATTCACTGCAATGTTGCAACAAAAATTAAAAGTAGGAATTTTTCATCTCGACGGTGAAGTAGCCTATCAAAAATCAAGTGAGCAAGACATTCTACCCTTACCGGAATTGTCGGCTTACGGCAACTTGTACATGAAATTCGGTCTCGCCAAAAAAGTACTCCAGATAGAAATGGGAGCAGATGTGCGTTATTTCAGTAAATATTACGCGCCAGACTACTCCCCCGTCATCGGACAATTCTATAACCAGAATCCTGATGACAAAATCGAGATAGGAGCTTTTCCGATAGTCAACGTCTATGCCAACCTGCATTTAAAACGTACCCGCTTCTTTATTATGATGTATCATGTCAATGCCGGTTCGGGAAAATCCAATTACTTCCTGGCGCCACACTACCCAATCAATCCGCGAATGATAAAGTTCGGCCTTTCATGGAATTTCTTTGATTGACAGTCTATATGAAAAAATATCTGAAATACGTTCTGATGGGTATCCTTGCAGCAACCCTATCCTCCATCTTCTTCAAAAAGAAAACGGAGGCTGAAACCAGTCTGCCCCGCGATTATGCAGAAATAGCGGCATCGGGAATCCTGCGTGCCGTTACCGAGTACAACTCAATCAGTTTTTATGCCGACGGCGACACCGTTTCCGGTTTCCACTACGAACTGCTCCATGCTTTTGCACACAGCAAAGGACTGAAACCGGAAATCACTCCCGAAATGAGCTTTTCCAAAAGACTGGAAGGCGTACAAAAAGGAACATACGATATACTGGCTAACAGCACGGTAGTTACCACAGAATATAAAGACTCCCTGTTGTTTACCCGCCCCATTATACTGAACAAACAAGTACTGGTACAGCGTAAACCCGAAAAAGAAAACGATAGTCTGTACATTCACAGCCAGTTGGAACTAGCCCGCAAGACCCTTCATCTAGTCAAAAACTCACCTGCCATTCTGCGCATACATAATTTAAGTAACGAAATAGGCGATACCATCTATATCAAAGAAGTGGAGAAATACGGACAAGAACAATTACTGGCCATGGTAGCACATGGTGACATAGACTATGCCGTATGCGACGAGAGCATTGCCAAAGCTTCCATCAATGATTTTCCACAATTGGATATAGAAACAGCCATCAGCTTCTCACAATTCTATTCATGGGGAGTAAGCAAACATTCTCCAATATTGCTTGACAGCCTGAATTCCTGGTTAAATGATTACGTCAAGACTCCTGCATTCAAACTGTTGCGCAAGAAATATTACAATAACTGATTTTTATCCGGCTGAAATTGCAAAATAGTCCTATCTTTGCAATATAAATTGTTATTATTTTAAGCGGAATGACAAAAAAGTTATTACCATGGTTAAATTAGACAAAGTAAAATGGGGCTTCATCGGTTGCGGAGAAGTGACCGAGAAGAAAAGCGGACCAGCCTTTGCCCTGATCGAAGGTTCAGAGGTAGTGGCTGTAATGAGCCGTGACAAAGAAAAAGCTCAATCATACGCCAAAAGACACAACATTCCCCGCTGGTACTCCGATCCGCAGCAGTTAATAGGAGATGAAGATGTCAATGCTATTTATATAGCCACTCCCCCTTCCTCTCATGCCACTTTCGCCATTATGGCTATGAAGGCAGGAAAGCCCGTGTATATTGAAAAACCAATGGCAGCCAGCTATGAGGACTGCGCACGCATCAACCGCATATCACAAGAAACTGATATCCCTTGTTTCGTCGCTTACTACAGACGTTATCTTCCCTATTTCCAAAAAGTACGCCAAATGGTAGAGGATGGTGAAATAGGTAATGTCATCAATATACAGATACGTTTCGCCCAGCCTCCCCGTGATTTGGATTACAACAGCACCAACCTGCCCTGGCGTGTACAACCTGATATTGCCGGCGGCGGTTATTTCTATGATCTGGCTCCTCACCAGCTGGATTTATTACAAGATATGTTCGGCTGCATTCTCGAAGCCCAAGGATACAAGAGCAACCGTGGCGGGTTATATCCGGCAGAAGATACGATAAGTGCCTGCTTCAAATTTGATTCCGGTCTGCCGGGATCAGGATCATGGTGTTTTGTCGCCCATGAATCGGCCAAGGAAGACCGTATAGAAATCATCGGAGACAAGGGGATGATCTGTTTTTCCGTTTTCACTTACGATCCCATCGCCCTGCATACTGAAAGAGGACGCGAGGAATTTCTTCCCGAAAATCCCCCTCATGTACAACTTCCGCTCATAAAAGCCGTAGTAGAACACCTGCAGGGAAAAGCTGTCTGTACCTGCGACGGCATCAGTGCGACACCCACCAACTGGGTAATGGACCGTATACTTAATAAACTCTGATTTCCGCCTATGGACATCCGTAAATTATGCCTGCTCTGTCTGTCTTTTCTTTCTGCCTTTAATGTATATGCACAAGCGGAAAAGAAAGACTCGACAGTACAGGACAACAAGGGTGTTCTCATTACATTGACTGACGGAATAGCAACGACTGTCCGCCATACCGGAAGAAAAATAAGGAAAGTAGGAAAAGAATTCAATGCGATTGACACTACCTATATCTCGCCCAACCTTTACAATCTGGCTTTCATGCTGGAATCCAGCAGTTGGTACGAATACTATCGGTTAGGTAGCAAAGGAAACAACGGCGAACAAAGTTTGGGATTCTCCCCCAATGCCAGTTTCAAGCTGGGAGTCTATTTCGGATGGCGCTGGATATTTCTAGGATATTCTTTCGATGTAAAAGATATTTTCGGCGGACATAAAAACAAGGCAAAGAAAACCGAAATGGCACTGAATCTTTATAGTTCCAAATTTGGTGTGGATTTATATTACAGAAAGACAGGAAGCGATTTCAAGATACGTTCTTCCAGCGGCTTTGATCTGAATACTCCCATTAAAAATTTGAATTTCAACGGATTGCAAAGTAAAATCAAAGGACTGAACGCCTATTGGATTTTCAATTATAAAAAATTCTCTTATCCGGCAGCCTATAGCCAGTCCACCAACCAGCGTAAAAGCGCGGGTTCCCTGATGGCGGGCTTTTCTTATTCCCAGCACAACATATCTTTTGATTACGAAAAGCTTCCCGGTGAAGTGAGAGTCCAACTACATGATGCTTTACTTTTCAAGAAAGTGAAATATTCTGATTACAGCATCAACGTGGGTTATGGCTATAACTGGGTATTTGCAAAAAACTGGGTTTCCAATCTTTCACTCTTACCGGCCATTGCCTATAAAAAATCAAAAATAGACGATACACCTAATACTGACAATCATTGGATAAAGGATATCAATTTTGACCTGATAACACGTGCTGCCGTGGTCTATAACACCAACAAATATTTTATAGGAGCTTCGTTGGTGATGCATACATACGACTATCGAAAAAAGGACTTCTCCCTCACTAATACTTTCGGAACTGTCCGTATATATGCAGGATTCAACTTTTGGAAAAAGAAAGAGTTCCGTGATAAATAGGAGGAGGATGACAAAAACGGAAAGTGAAAAAAGAGAGATGAAGAATCCAATCACATCCATTTGTTCTCACAAGATCCCTCACCATGACTCAAAATGACAGAATCCGTGATTACACAACAGAATCCTGACATACCTTCATTCATTAAAGTCTATCTATTTCATCTATAGACAAGCCTGTAGCTTGAACAATAACAGCAATAGGAATATTCAAAGATTTCAAGTTACGGGCTGTAGCTATTTTTTCTTCTTGGCGACCTACCATGATACCTTCCTCACGTCCTTCTACACGACCTTCCTCTAATCCTTCTAATTTAGCGGTACTCAATACATCATTTTGTATCATCAATGCATCCAGATGCCGATCATAAGCCAGTTTATCAGCCTTATTCATATTATAATAAATAAGTTTCTGTCTCGCCTCCTCCAATCCGGGAGTCGTTGTATCCGGACGGATAGTTCCAGTCTTAAGATATTCTATCCATTCTTCCAAAGGAGTAACCGCCACTTTATTAAACTCATTCACACGAATAAGAAAATATTCAGGAAATATTTCGGCAGGCAATTTGCGGATAATAGCCCCTTGTTCTTTAGTGGTTACTTTCAAACAGTCACCAGTATGGACACCGAGGAATGTATTCTGACCATGGTAGAGGTAATCATTTCCTTGGCCAATATCAAAATAAAGAATACTGATAGAATACACTTTCTTGACATTTGCATAAATTCCACCTAAATCTATATGTTCGGTTATTGCTTTTGCCACTCCATAAAGTATTCGTTCAAGATAATATAACTCCCGCGTATTCTGCACTTCCACTAGTATTATTTCATCCTTGCTATTACGGGCTTTAATATCTACCCGGTTGAACTTATCATCCTCCCGTTGCTGGTTACCTTCGCTCTCAAGGATTTCCATGATTTGAATCTTCTCACCCAAAAGTACGGTAAGAAAACCTTCTAGGACACCAAAATTGGCTTTGTTGCGTAAAAGACGCTTGATTGCCCAATCAAACCGTATGTATTTATCTTTCTGTTCCATAAAAACCTCTTTTTACAAAGATAACCCTTTTGTTTGAAAACCAGGATGAAACATTAGCAAAAAATATACCGGAAAGCAATAAAGCATTCCCGGTATATCACAAGTTAATTATATTAGACTCACAATTAATTCTTAGAAACGAGCACCGACAGTCAAAAGCAACTGATGCCGTTCATTGTCCACTTTAGTTGCCGGAAGATCTATATCATCAAAAGCATAAAAGTTTGATTTATACATATCATATTTATATGCCAAATCCGCATAAATTACACTGCCACGGTATCCAAGACCAAACGTAAATGTATTCTTAGACTCCGTATTATTAAAATCAGTACGCGTGCTATATAAAGACAAGGCACTATAAGCATCTTTAGAAAAAGCAGCCGAAGAGTAATTATATCCTGCACGAATGCTAAACTCAGGTATAATCCTCGTTTCCATTCCGATACGGAAAGTATGGACACCTTTCAAATAATTCTCAACGCTGGGCTGATCTCCCAATTCATAACCATCCACATCCTTGAGCTTACTGGAAGAATAATCCTGATATTCATATTCCGCACCTACTGCCACTGCACCCGCAAAAGTAGTACCTGCGCTGATATTAAATTTCCACGGAGTGGTAAGATTATAATCATAGGTCAAATAATCATATTCCGGAGTTACCAGAAAATCACTCAATGTCTGGTTATAGGGTGCCTCACAAGCTAAAATATTAGAAGATAAAGCGGCATTATAGCTTTCTCTTAAATCATACCATGTAGGCGTGTGCACAGCAAATCCCAAACGGAAAGGGGAACTTTCTATAGGCCGTATAATAACACCCAATTTTAAATCCATACCAGTCCCTTCCAGCCTATAATAATTATCCAATGTATACCCCCCATTATCCGCACCGTTATCATCATTCAAATTTTCCGTATAAGAAGTATAACGATCATAATTCACATCATAGACCCCCAGGGTAGCTCCTAAATAGACCCTATCTTCAATATTGAATGAAACATTAAAATCATATTGACTGATACCTCCTGTTTCCTTACTAAAGAAGTTATTGTTAAAACCATTCCACCCCCATGGAGCATGAATATTCTTTTCAGAATCATTAACCCAGTCAACCACACCGGTTCTCACCCCCATTACTCCTAAAACAGGTAACTGATTCCAATATTTGGTATAAGGATTCTTCACATCCAGTATGTCATTAAACTCGCTTTCCGTCAATCCATATCGTTCCATCTCCTGAGCCAGCTGGAAGCTTTGTGACAAATTATCCAACGCCCCTCCCATAGAGAAAAGGCGATTGAAGTTTTTACTTTTATGGTAATTGAATCCGAAATTCACAAAACGCAAAGAAGTATTATTGCCTATCTTATTGCTATAAACAAATCCAATCTGGTCAAATGAAGCGCGCGTTTTGTTTTCATTCATTGACACACCACTAAAGTTACTCTTTGTCGAAGTATTATTAAAACCAAAAGAAATAGACACGTCATTACTACGAAAAATGCCGATACCCGCAGGGTTGGAGCTTATAACAGATATATCACTGCCCAAAGCTCCCATGGCACCACCCATACCAACAAATCGTGCTGTTCCATTCAAGTCATTCCCCAGCAACTTTTCCGCATCATAAGCATTTTGTGCGCTTGCCGTTGTCATTGCCAACAACGCACAAGCGGTTACTATTACTTTATTTTTCATACATCAATTCTATTAAATTCAACTGTCTAGTTTAATCTACCACTTATCTGGTACGCGATCTGCCACCACCACTTGAACGGGAAACACCGCCACCGGAACTGCGAGAAGCACCACCGCCACTAGAAAAACTACTACGGGAAGAAGAAGTTCCACTACTACGGTAAGAGTTAGACGAACTATTACGAGAAGGACTACTGCTACGAGAGTATGAACTGCTACGAGAATTCGAAACGCCACTATTGTTATGATAAGCGCCACGACTTGCAGCCCCTGTTCTCTGATAAGCAGATCCTGCTGCATTTCCCACACTGCTCCGAGTACTGCTTGGTCTGGTATAGGAAGAACCCCTTCCTTCTGTCGGACGTGAATACGAATTACCCGGACGAACTCCTGCTGCCTGATTTGGTGAAAGAGTTTCTCCGGTACGGGTTCTGATAGCACTTCTATTAGGACGAACCGAATTTACACTGTTAGATCCCGAAACCACTCTTCCTGATGAAGAACCGTTACGTGTTGCGGTACGATAACTATTAGCACTATTACGGACATTTTGTCTGGAATTTCCTACGTATGAATTACGACTATTCCTATCATAACTATTCACGTAATTATTCCGGCTTGGGCGTGAAGAACTATAGCTATTGGTATATCTTCCGGCATGTATCCCCGGGTTACGTCTGCTTGAGCCATACCATCCATGACTACCTCCCCAGTAGCCACCACCCCAACCGTGACCGAAGTAATGCGGATAATAATGGTGATGGTGATAATGGTAGCCCCAATAGCCACCCCAGTAGCCGCCACCCCAATAACCGGGATAGTACCAACTATTGTAGTACCATGGCGAACTCCATCCCCAACTGAATCCCCAACTGGCGCCATATGGATAATTCCAACGCCAATCCCACCATAAGCGGTTCGTGTAAGTGGGAAAGACGTATGCATACAATCCGTCATCATATACATTCCAATCCCATGAAGGCAAACCGTAAACTACATCCCAATAGAGCGGACTGCTTACCGGAATGGCGTAACGGGGATTACGGAAACGGACGATACGCATCGCGTATTCATAATCGTCTTGAGAACCCTCAAAACCATTAACCCATTCTCCTCTCTCATTCAAAGGTTTCTCCTCAATATACAAGGTATCATTCTCCATCGAGAAATTATTATCACGTGAAGTATAACGACGATTATACTCATCCACATCGCGAACCTTTCCTTTCACATCCTTCACCACCACTGTAGAACCGGGGGCTGCGTAAACAGTAGTCGTGTTCTGCTTCTGCGGAACCACCACTTTCACCTCTTGCTTAACCTCCTCTTTCTTTTCAGCTTTTTTCTTAGGGATGAAATAAAGGTCGTCATCAACGCTTTGTGACATTGCCCAATAAGGCAAGCACACCATCATAAGCGAAGTTAATACAATCTTTTTCATACTCGTACCTGTTTTATTTGTTATTCTATCTACTTTTTCTAGTGCAAAGATAGCCAGAGGTTTCAGTTCATAACAAAGAAAATCCCTATTAGTTGGTAGGGATTTCCCTATTTTAGTAACGGACTTCAACTATTTTATCTATTTCTGCACACACGGAAAACAGAAGAACGTCCGTTCACATACGTTGATGGTAAACAAATCTGGTGGTAAAACAACTTTTTATAATAAGTTGCACCCACTTATACCCTCATGCCCTCACTAAAAGCCATAACCTACTCATTATTAAACCACTACCCACAGTGAGGGCATGTTAAAAAGTGAGAGCATTGCCCTCATGCCCTCACTCCTAATTTCTTGCTTCTCTCACTTTAAATCATTCATTCACAACATAATACCCATTTATCGGCTTATAAACCGGTTGTTTGGGAAGTCCCACATTTTTCAGCTTTCCTTCCTCGCACAAGCGGCGTAAATGGCGGCTGGCCGTGCTTTGTGTCATACCGCAAAGAAGCTGGAAACTTTTCCGCTGCACAAAATCACAGGTTGTGAAGTACTCCGTCAGCAATGCGTCAATTTCCTCATCGGTCAGTTTACTGGAATGAAACGAGAACCGGGTACGCTGCACCTTTACCTTTCCCACCTCATCCATCAATAGTTGATCGGGACGGTAAACAATCCCCTTGAGCCTCACCTTCGTATTCTTACGTTTCGTCTTTTCCGTTACCGGCCCGGTACTCACCAGGTTGGGACGGAAGAAACCGATGCCGTCCAGATGCACCTGTTTGCCTTCCGCCAACTCCTCGCCCATGGCACGTGACAGCGCATCGAGCACGGCTACCACATCCGTTTCAGTCAACGTACAATGTTTCTGAATACGGGCACGGAGCTGGGCCGTGCTCACCTTTCCGTTCAGCCGGAGACGCGGGTGCAACGTATTCTCTTCCCCTTGTTGCTCAGGGGATTTGGGATTCTCGTACCAATCAAATAGTATTGCCATACTGTTCTTCTTTTATTAATGAACTTTCAATATCTGTTAATCACGGACGTGATTAAGTTTAACTACCTTTGTGGTTAACTTTAATCACCCTTGTGACTAGACTTAATCACAAGGGTGGCTAACTAATTATAAACATACAAAAATAAGAAAAGAAAAGGTAGAAAACAAATAAGGAACAGGGAAATACGCACTGAGACTAAGAATAAAAACACAGGAAAGAAAGGAAAAAGAAAAAGGCGGCATTTAATCCGGAAAGCACTTGCAGAATCCGGAAAGAAACCTTACCTTTACTAAAAATATGCACACATAGACACTCGCCAAACGCGGTCTTCTCCACACGACAGAACATCATCTTTTTCCATGGGAGGTACATAAAGCCAAAAAACATTTAAACGAAAGACAAATATGAAAATTACACTCATCAGGAAAGATGAAGAACAGGGGACAGAAGCCTTGTCACTATGCGATTCGGACACATTCTTCGAGAAAATAAAGACAGAGAACAAAGCAGGACACATATCGGAACTGCGTGAAATACTGCCCCGGCTGACAGGATCGTCCGCCCACTACGCCCATATCGACAAACTGCCGCGTGTCTATCCTGCTGTAGAATATACCCGTAAGCAAAATGGCGAGAAACGCATGAAACATTACAACGGACTAGTGCAGCTGGAAGTGAACCGGCTGGCCGACCTGTATGAGGTGGAATATGTGAAACGCCAAGTAGCACAACTGCCACAGACCTTTGTCGCTTTCTGCGGTTCAAGCGGACGGAGCGTAAAGATATGGGTACGCTTCGCACGCCCCGACGGCACTCTGCCCACCATACAGGAGGCTCTCCTGTTTCATGCTCACGCCTATCGGCTGGCGGTGACCTGCTACCAGCCCATGCTTCCTTTCGGCATCACACTGAAGGAACCGGACCTGATGCAAAGCTGCCGCATGACCGTGGATGAACAACCTTACTATAACCCTTCGTCCGTCCCCTTCTGCATAGAGCAACCGCTTGCCCTGCCCGATGAAGAGTCTTTCCGCCAACGCAAACAAAACAGCGAAACCGCACTGGAACGAATGACGCCCGGATGTGAAAGTTTACAGACTTTGACACTGATGTACCAATCGGCACGAAAAAGAGCATTGGCCGAAATGGAAAACTGGAAACGTGATGACGGACTGGAACCCTTGCTGCCCCATCTGGTAGAACAATGCTTCAAAGCAGGCATCCCCGAAGAAGAAGCCGTGCGGCGTACACTAATGCACTATTTCCACGAAACGAACACGGAAGCCATCCGCATGGCTTTCGGCAACGGATATCGGGAGATGAAAGGCTTTGGCGAGAAAGGTGGCCTCAACAAAGAGCAGGAAGCCACCTTCCGGCTGGAGGAGTTTTTGAAACGACGGTACGAATTCCGTTTCAACACCGTACTGGACGAGGTGGAATACCGCCAGCGGGACTCTGTTCATTTCTATTTCAAACCCTTGGAAAAACGTACCCGAAACAGCATCGCCCTTTACGCCTTGAAAGAGGGACTGCAAGTGTGGGACCGCGATATCGACCGCTTTCTCACTTCCGATTTCGTCCCTCTTTACAATCCCGTAGAAGAATACTTGTGTGACCTTCCCCGATGGGACGGTACTGACCGCATCCGCGCATTGGCCCGGCTCGTTCCCTGTGGCAATCCGCATTGGGAAGAACTCTTTTACCGTTGGTTTCTGGGCATGGTGGCGCATTGGAGGGGGATGGACCGTCAGCATGGCAACAGTACTTCGCCTTTGCTGGTGGGTTCACAAGGATTCCGGAAATCCACTTACTGCCGCATCCTGCTACCGCCCGAACTGCGTTTCGGCTATGCCGACAGCCTGGACTTCAGCAGCAAACAGGAAGCGGAGCGTGCCTTGGGACGATTTTTCCTTATCAACCTGGACGAATTCGACCAGATTACGATGAACCAGCAAGGTTTTCTGAAACATCTGTTACAAAAACCGGTGGCCAACCTGCGAAAGCCCTATGGAACCAGCGTACGCGAATTACGCCGCTATGCCTCATTCATCGGCACCAGCAATCAGAAGGATTTGCTCACCGACCCCACGGGAAGCCGTCGCTTTATCTGTATCGAGGTGACCGCTCCCATTGATACCCATGTCACCATAGACTACCGCCAGCTCTATGCACAAGCCATGACATTGCTTTATCAGCAGGAACGTTACTGGCTGAATGATGAAGATGAGGCTGTTTTGCGGCAAAGCAACAGCGAATTTGAGCAAATTTCGCCTTTGGAGCATTTATTCCATTGTAACTTTTCTTCTGCAACCACTGATGAAGAGGGAGAATGGCTGACTGCCATGGAGATTTTCAATTATCTCCAAGAAAACACACGTGATAAGCTATCCGTCAATAAAATAAATTGGTTCGGACGTATTCTACATAAACTGAATGTACCCAAAAGAGCCAGTATCAGAGGTACTTTATACCACGTGGTCAAGTTGGAATAATTTATTTTTCAAGAAATGAGTATGAGGTCAATGCCCTCATACTCATTTATGTTACCATCATCAATAGCACACTCATTATAAGCGAATTATACCACTAATGAGAGTATGAGAGCATTATTGAGAGTAACTTCCTGTTGATATCCTACCGGAATGAAGAAAATAAATAGATGCTGAACGGGTATAAAGAGAGAAGCAATTAATACCGATTCTGCTCTTATTCTCATTTTTTCTCCCTATCTTTGCCACTACCCTTTTTAAGAGTATATAAACCTAAAATAAACAGCCACATGAAACCAGTGAAATTATTTTATCAGGAAAGATGCCCGTTCTGCAAAAAAGCACTGCGCTATATTGAAGAACTAAAAGAAGAACACCCTGAATTCCAACCTATAGAAATAGAAATGATAGAAGAAAACCAACATCCTGATATAGCCGACCAATACGACTATTATTACGTTCCCACGTTTTATGTGGACGGTGTGAAAGTACATGAAGCGGGTATTTTCAAAAATGAGATGGAGGCACTGCTCCGTAAAGTGATAGAATAAACGAAAGCGTATGAAATATTTAGAAGTAACCTTTACAACACATCCCTGTAATGAAACAGTGAATGATGTAGTATCTGCACTGGCCGGAGAAATAGGATTTGAAAGTTTTGTAGAATGTGAAGCAGGAGTACAGGCTTATATCCAGCAGACTTTGTTCGATGAGGAAGCATTAAAAGAAATGATTGCGAGCTTCCCCCTGCCCGACACTACTGTGACATATACCATTAAAGAAGCCGAAGACAAGAACTGGAACGAGGAATGGGAGAAGAACTTCTTTCAACCCATCGTCATCGGTGACCGTTGCTGCATTCACAGCACGTTCCATAAAGACACCCCGAAGACTGAGTATGAAATTCTGATTAACCCGCAAATGGCTTTCGGCACAGGGCACCATGAAACGACCAGCTCTATAATCAGCGAGATGTTAGAAGCTGATCTGAAAGGAAAATCAGTCTTGGATATGGGATGCGGCACTTCTATTCTTGCCATCCTTGCCTCCATGCGCGGAGCCAATCCTGTGACAGCCATCGACATTGACGACTGGTGCGTCAATAATTCAAAAGACAACATTGCACTGAACCATATCCATAACATTACAGTGGAACTGGGGGATGCCAACTTGTTGAAAGGCCGCAAGCCGTTTGATGTAATTATTGCCAATATCAACCGGAATATTCTTCTGGCAGACCTGCCTCATTATGCCGCCTGTATGCATCCGGGTTCAGAAATATTTATGAGTGGATTTTATATGCAGGATATTCCTTTTATCCGCGAAAAAGCGGAAAGTCTGGGAATGGAGTTCGTACACCATCGGGAAAAGAACAACTGGGCAGCTGTGAAGTTCATCATGAAATAATACCATTTTTAAGTATGAAAAGGACTTGATAAAGACAGGATTACCACCAATCACACAGGATTTACATTGATTTATTCGAGGACAAAAGAACGGATTTTCTCTCTTTTGTCCTTTTGTTCTTCTTACCTGAAAATTAGAACCGGAATCAAGTGGTGACAAACGCACGTAGGACGCTGCATTTTATCCAAAGTGACAACACGATCATATCGGTATACAATATTTATACAATCTCCTTTCCGAAAGGAGTAAGTGCCAAGCCCGCCAGCTTGAAATGTTGCAGTCCGAATGGAATACCGATAACAGTGATGCAAAGCAACACCCCGAATGCCAAATGAGAGAGGCTGATCCAGATTCCACCTACAAGTATCCAGATGATATTCATCAACACACTGAGACATCCGCCATCACCGGGACAACTGCGTATTTCCCGCCCAAAAGGGCAAAGAGCCAGCATAGACAACTTCAAAGTTTGGAAACCGAAAGGAATGCCGACGATAGTGATCATCAGCAACAGGCTGGAAACAATATATTCCACGCAGATCAGAAATCCGCCGCAAATCAGCCAAATAATATTGAGCAGTAAGTTCATAAAGCAAATATAAAGAAAGTTTTCGAAACCGCAGGCACAGTATCCTTTATTTCTTTATAGTCATTAGTTGCAATTCCTCCAACGAACCGTTGAAAATATTCAAGTCCACCTTCTCACGAATGCCCGGCAACGTACCCACATCCGTATGCTGCCAGAATTTCCATTCTCCCCTGTATTCCACCGAGTCTACATAATAATGGGCTATCCAGTAAGGATAAGAATTGAAGACCGAATCATTCAGATAACGAGTTTTAAACTTATAAGAAGTATAAAGAATAGGCTTCACTTTGTAGTGCTGTTCTATTTTGTCAAGCCACAGTTTAAGGTCACGACGGAGCTGATTTTCGTCCTTGCCTCTCTTCTCGATATCGAGTACGGGAGGAAGGTCACCTGAATCCAGCTTTACGGAATTAATAAAGAAATCGGCCTGACGGATGGGATCTGTTTTCGGATTGTAAAAATGATAAGCCCCACGGATAAACCCATGTGTTTTCGCCGAATCAAAATTGGTGATAAAAGCCTTGTCCCCATAATCTCCTCCTTCCGAAGCTTTCATAAAGACAAAATGAATAGGAAATTTCCCCTGTCGGGTCTGAGTCAGCATTTTCCAGTCTATGTTTCCTTGATAATGGGAAACATCAATGCCATGCACCTGAAAACCCGAGGGCATACATACACCGTATGCTTTAAAGCCATAGCAAGGCTTCCAGCGGTAAGAGTAAGGACGGATAAAGAAATAAAAGAAAGCGGCAAGGAATAAAAAAGCAATAAGCCCAGCAATGACATACCGAAGCCATGACGGCATCTCTCTTTGCGGTTTCTTTTTCGCCTTCCGCTGTGTAGCCCGGCGGACAGGTTTCGCGGCTGCCTTCTTTTTAACGGGAGCAGGACGTGTGCTTTTCTCTCTTACCATTTTATCCTATTTAGCTGTTTTTACCTTTACCTATTCCCACATACTATGTAATAAAACCCATCGGGAGAATGGTTTTACAATCAGCCCCGATGGGTTTCCTTTATGCTTTATAGAAATAAGAAAGAATTATTTTCCTTGTTCCAACTGCAATGTCTTGGTTGCCTGGTCACAAACTTCTGTAGGACCGAAGTACTGGATAGGACCCGGATATACATAGTCTGTTTCAATAGCCCAACGTTCACGCTGTGCGGCAAACGCCTTGAAAGGAGCACCATCCAATTTTACCAACGCTTTCTGGATAACCGGTTTCATTTCACCGTGACGACGTTCCATGTTCATCATCATTGTGATAGGCACACCACCTGCAATCCATTCTTCGGCAGGAGCAGTAGTGTTACGTACAGAAGACATATAGCCGGTCTTACCGTTGGCAATCAACATAGAAGCGGTGTAACCCAACGAGTAGCAATAGTCAGCATCGAAGTTTGACGGAGCAGCGCAACGTCCTTCGTAACCGAAGAAGTGATGCTGAGCGGCAAATTTACCTACATACTTGCCTTCTTCCTTCCACTGAGCCAATTTAACGGCTACCATATCAGACAACAGCTTTTCTGTTTCAATCAATGATACCTGTACGTTTCCGTGCGGATCACGGTCCAAAGTAAGCTGACGTGCAACGCCTTCGGGCAGAGAAGCATAGATTTCCGAGTTTTCCTTAGAAAGCTTGGAGATGATATATTCACGTTGGTGAGATTTCTTGATCAATGCGAACTCTGATGCGTTAGCAGCCAGGAAGTCATTCAATTCAGCGATCAATCTCTTCATTGCGGGAATGAATTCGATCAAACCTTCAGGTATCAACACTGTACCGAAGTTATTACCTTGTGCAGCGCGGTTAGCCACTACCTGAGCAATGTAAGTAACCACATCATCCAATGACATGTTCTTCTCTTCTACTTCTTCTGAAACGATACATACGTTAGGTTGAACCTGCAAAGCACATTCCAAAGCGATATGAGAAGCCGAACGTCCCATCAGCTTGATAAAGTGCCAGTATTTGCGGGCAGAGTTACAGTCACGCTGAATGTTTCCGATTACTTCAGAGTAAGTTTTACAAGCCGTATCAAAACCGAAAGAAGTTTCAATCATCTCGTTCTTCAAGTCACCGTCGATAGTCTTCGGACAACCGATTACCTGAACACCGCAGTTCTTCGCAGCATAGTATTCTGCCAATACACAAGCGTTCGTGTTTGAGTCGTCACCACCGATGATTACCAATGCCTTGATGCCTAATTCCTTGATGATTTCCAGACCTTTATCAAATTGTTCTTCCTTTTCCAGTTTGGTACGTCCCGAACCGATGATATCGAAACCACCGGTATTACGGTATTCGTCGATAATATCGGAAGTCAGTTCCATATAATTATGGTCTACCAAACCACCGGGGCCCAGAATGAAACCATACAGTTTGCTGTCTTTGTTCAATGACTTGACACCGTCGAACAAACCGGAAATAACATTGTGTCCGCCGGGAGCCTGTCCACCAGACAAAATGACACCTACATTGATAGCAGGCATATTGACAGCTTCGCCTTCAACGAACTGAATCAACGGCATACCGTAAGTGTTAGGGAACAAAGCCTTGATGGCTTCCTGGTCAGCAACAGACTGTGTAGGTTCGCCTTCCTTTACTTTTACAGCGCCTTTCAACGCTTTAGGAAGTTTAGGCTGATAAGCAGCTCTGGCAATTTGTAATGCACTTTTAGTCATATTCTATTATTCTATTTAAAGGTGTATAATTTCATTTAGTATTCTCGTGCAAATTTCGCTCTTTTTTCGCAAATATGAAAACGTATACAAATAAAAATGCTACCTTTACCGCGAATTTAGAATTATGTATTAACTTAAAACATTACATTTATGGCAAGTAGAAGAAATTTAAAGAAGAAAATAACCAATATAGCAAGTGATTTGTTTTTAGTCAGTTTGATGGAAGGTGTTAACCGTGAAGTGGTTTGCAACTCTGTACACAATGTGATCAAACTGATTACACGCATCAGCCACACCGAGCCGGGTAACGTAAAAGGATTCTACAAGAAATTGAACGAAGATCTGAACAAAGAAATCAAAGTGGTTGCAGACGAACTGGCTAAAGCTACAAAAGCATAAGATTTAAGGAATGAAAAAAGCTATTTGTAGTTTTATCTACTACAAACTGTTGGGATGGAAGACCAAGGTGTCTGCTCCCGATTATGATAAATATATTATCTGTGCCGCCCCACATACCACCAATTGGGACTTATTCATAGGCAAACTGTTTATGGGAGCTATAGGCCGCGAAACTGGTTTTATGATGAAAAAGGACTGGTTCTTCTGGCCTCTAGGCCCTATTTTCCGCTGGATGGGAGGGATTCCCGTAGACCGTAGCCGCAAGACTTCATTGGTGGACCAGATGATCAAGATTGCCAAATCGAGTCAAAAATTCCATCTGGCTATCACTCCGGAAGGGACACGCAAAGCCAATCCCAACTGGAAAAAAGGATTCTATTATATTGCACAAGGGGCCGGTCTGCCTATTATTCTGGTAGCCATCGATTACGCAAAAAAGTGCATTACAGCCGAAAAGGTGATACATCCCAGCGGTGATTTGGACAAGGATATGCGTGAGATCAAGTTGTATTACAAGAATTTCAAAGGCAAATATCCTGAAAATTTCAGCATCGGGAAAGTAGAATAATCCCCGTCTGTTATAATTCTTTTTAAATAAGGGAACACTGATTATACGGATTAAAACAAAATCCGCATAATCAGTGTCATTGTATCTATTCTCTTACCACGCTCTCATCCCCATCCTCAAAATTATTCTTCTCTATCTTCACATTCCGGGTGTGAAGCAAGCGGAAACGAGTCTTATTATGATGGAAAGCCGGATAATCTGTATTCTGGCGGATCACATTGTTTTTAAAGACCAATCCGTCAATGGATTTTGCAAAAAGAACGGGGCGGTCAAAGGTTTCAAAATAGTTGTCTTCAATCACCACTCCTTTTTCTCCTTTTCCACCATGGAAATATTTCTTCTGATGCTCCAAATCGGGAATCTCCGGATAAATAGAGATAACAGCTTCCGTAAATTGGAACATATTAGTCAATGCATTGATAAAACGATTGTTACGAATCAGCACGTTCCGGCAAGCTCCCGTTTCAAACCAACCATTGCAATCACCACAAAGCAGAATAGCCGTCCCCGAAGTATGGTCAAACAGGTTACGCTCTACTACCGTTTTCAAAGGAGTGCTGAATAAAGTACCCCGTGCGCGATTATTACGAATGACATTATCCGCAAAATACACTTCCGGACACCAAGACAGGTTTTCAATACCAAAGCCTTCTTTATCCGTAATCTCCGCATCCAAAGGTTCCGTAAAAATAATGCGGTATTCTTTCGCACCTTTCACCGTATCTTTATCGTTAGGCAGGATTTCTTTCACCCGGTTTTTTCCACCGGCCAGTTCCATGGTGACGGAACGTACAAATTGCACCTCATCTCCGTTCACTCCCCACTCGAACCCGTATGCTTGCGGATGCATGTATTGAGCAATCACTGTATGGTCATCAAGGCGTTGCTTGATTTTCAAATAAGTGCCGTGTACATTAATCGCATCATCCATCATTCCTTCATACAGCCCGTTGCGGGAATCAATCTTGCCTCTGCAACTGGAGAAATGAGTAGCATCCGCCTGCGTGGTAAAATAACGAGGATCCTTATCGCCACGAAGACAAACGCTGAATTCATCCAACGTGATATTTTCACATAACTGAGCCAATAATCCCATGCCTTCTGCATAATGCACTTTCACATTCTGCAAACAAGTATTTTTGTCACCGGACAAAAATATACCCGGAGCAGGACGATAATAAGTACGAAGTGCAACCACTGTCCCCGGTATCAACCGGGCGTCTTTCCACTGAGGAGCATGGTAGACACGTGGAGAAACTTCTTTCACCCCTTCCATAGGACACCATAAGTCACTAGTGCGGTATACCAGACGCTTTGTCTTTTCTTCAAAAGCAATCCCTCCCTGGGGAGCACTGGACCAGCCTTCGCCGTATGATTCAAAGAAGCCTTTCTCATTGATGCGACATTTCACCCATGCGGCAGGTTCAAAAGTAATTCCTTCCTCTCCACTTTTCAACACCTTGACCTGAGTAATGTGGGGAGTTTCAAAATCTATGCTGAAATTACGTAAAGTACAATCCTCTGAACGAAGCAGAGAAAGTGGAAGCATACGGCCATGAAAGATAAAATCGGCACCTTGTCCGTCCACGGTCAGCCCCTTCCAATCCTCCAGAGGAAAACCTACCGTTTTCGGATTATCCTGGTCATGGTTGGAAATATAATACTCACGGACAGCCGCCCCTTCAGGGTGGAAATCGTAACGTCCGGATTCAAAAAGCAGGGTGACCTTATCGCCGGAAGCGACTTGAGTCTTGATGTCTTGTAACGCCTTCTGCAATTTAGCTGAAAGATTCTCGTGTGTGTCCGGTACCAGACCATAATTTCGCATTTCGACTACTTTACTTCCGGCAAAAGCGGAAACAGCGAGCCATACGAAGCAGAAATTAAAGATAATTCGTTTCATTTAGGTTCATTATAGGTTAGTTAGAATGACAAAACTAACAAAAATTCCTAACTTCGCAACCATAAATAAAGAAGAAAACAACATGAAAAAGATATTTTTGTCCTTCCTGCTGGTGATGGTAGGAATATCGCACACTTTGGCACAAGGGTTAGACGCCAATGTGGAACAACGTCTAAAAGATTTCTTCACCCAATATGAAACATCTTACGCCAACATAGGCAAGTGCAAATTAGACCGTTATGAAGTCAATCATAACCAAAAGAAACTGGACGTATATGCCAGTCCCAGCTTCGGCTACCAACCGTTCACACCCGAAAACACGGAAGCCATCTACCGGTTACTCAAACAAAGCTTACCCGGCCCTGTAAATTATTACGATATAACCATTTATGCCGATGGAAAATCCATCGAAGACCTGGTTCCCAACTATCTGAGAAAGAAACAGGACAAAAGCCGCTTATGGCAACGGACAGATTATAAAGGTAATCCATGGGTAAAAAATAATTCCCGCCCCTTTACTGCCAGCAAAGGATTAGAAGGCAGACACATCGCCCTTTGGCAAAGCCACGGAAAATATTATAAGAATGACAAAGGATGTTGGGAATGGCAACGTCCACGCTTGTTCTGTACCACAGAGGATTTGTTCACCCAATCATTCGTCATACCTTATATTATACCCATGCTGGAAAATGCAGGAGCCATAGTGTATACTCCCCGTGAACGTGACTGGCAGCGCAATGAAGTGATTGTGGATAATGACATTCATCCCCAAGGTTGCATCTATCAGGAGATAAAAAGCCGGAAAGGTAAATGGAAAACCGCCCCCACCCCGGCATTCGCTCAAAAACGGTTGATTTACAGGGACGGACAAAATCCTTTTGAAGAAGGTACAGCCCGCTTTGCCTCCACCGAGAAAAAACCGGAAAAAGCCTTTGCACAATGGATTCCCCGTATTCCCGAAACAGGAAAATATGCCGTCTATGTGACTTATCAGACTTTACCCGGAAGTGTGAGTGACGCCAAATATCTGGTTTTCCATAAAGGGGGTGTCACTGAATTTCTAGTCAATCAACAAATAGGGGGAGGCACCTGGGTTTACCTGGGCACTTTCGAGTTTGATAAAGGGACCAACGATTACGGCATGGTGGTATTAAGTAATGAGAGTAGACAAAAAGGAGTGGTATGCGCCGATGCTGTCCGTTTTGGCGGAGGAATGGGAAACATATTGCGCGGTGGAAAAACCAGCGGCCTGCCCCGCTACCTGGAAGGGGCACGCTACGCCGCACAATGGTCGGGCTTTCCCTATCCGGTTTACAGTCCCAGTGAAAGTAAGAATGACTATACCGACGATATAAACGCCCGCAGCCGGATAATCAATTATCTCAGCGGAAATTCTGTGTACAATCCAAAGGAGAAGGGATTGGGCGTTCCTTTTGAAATGACCTTGGGAGTGCACAGCGATGCAGGTTTTTCCAAAGAAGATGATTTAGTAGGCACGCTGGGTATTTATACCACCGATTATAATAACGGTGAACTGAATGCCGGCATCTCCCGTTATGCTTCCCGTGATTTGGCAGATATGGTCTTGACCGGCCTGCAACGGGATATCTCCGCCCAATTCGGTATCCGGTGGCAACGTCGCAGCCTGTGGAACCGCAATTACAGCGAAACTCGTCTGCCTGCCGTTCCCTCGATGATTCTGGAACTCCTCTCCCATCAGAACTTTGCCGATTTGAAACTAGGACACGATCCGCGTTTCAAGTTTACCGTAGGGCGTTCTGTTTACAAATCTGTACTAAAATATCTGAGTACCATGCATGGAACGGATTATGTAGTCCAACCTTTACCGGTAAGTAATTTTGCCATTCATCCCGGAAGCAGAAAAAACACCTTCCGACTAACTTGGCAAGCGGTAGACGATCCGTTGGAACCGACTGCCAAAGCACAACAATACATCGTCTACACCCGCCTGGGACATGGTGGATTTGATAATGGAACGTTAGTACGCGGTACTGAATATATCTTCGAAGCCGAACCGGGACTGGTATATAGTTTTAAAGTTACCGCAGTCAACAAGGGGGGAGAAAGTTTTCCTTCCGAAATCCTGTCAGCCTATCAGGCAAAGAAAAGCAAAGGAACAATCTTGATAGTCAATGGATTCGACCGTCTGAGCGGACCTGCTACCGTAGAATCTCCTTTCTTGCAAGGCTTTGATTTGAATACGGATCCGGGGATACCTTATATAAATACGCCCGCCTTCTGCGGAACGCAACAAAGCTTCGACCGTAGCCGCATAGGGCGGGAAACCAAAGACGGGCTGGGGTATAGCGGCAGCGAGCTGGAAGGAAGGTTGATAGCCGGAAATACTTTCGACTATCCGTTCATTCATGGTAAAGCTATCCAGGCAACCGGAGGGTACTCTTTTGTGTCGTGTAGTGATGAAGCCGTTGAAAATGGTTTTGTCCGGCTGGCAGATTACCCCATTGCAGACCTGATATTCGGAGCCGACAGACGTCCCTTCTCCAACACCCTACAGCAGCTGATCACCTCCTACTGCCAAAAAGGCGGCAACCTGATACTCAGCGGTTCATATATAGGAAGTAACATGAACAGTCCCACAGCACTGAACTTCACCGAAAACATATTGAAATATAGTTTCGGAGGCAGTATGCTCAACTCCACTTCGGGAGAAATATACGGAGCCGGCACCCGTTTCAATATCCCCCGTACCATCAATGAACAAACCTATGCCGTACCCGCTCCCGACTGTCTGACTCCGGTGGCTCCGGCTTACTCTGCTTTCGTTTACAATCCGGGAAATTATAGTGCCGGCATTGCCTACAAAGGTACTTATCGTACCTTCGTTCTAGGCTTCCCTTTTGAAAGCATTCAAGGAGTGAAGGAAAGAGCACGGGTAATGAGTGCTATTCTGGGCTTCTTCGGCAGCAAGTGATATTTTTAAACGAAAATAAAAGAACAAATAAGAGGTTATTTCATAAAAACGCCTAACTTTGTCCGTATAAACCATTAAAATTAAACGACTATGTACACTATACAGACTAACGCCTCTGGCACACGTAGCATGGAAATCTCAGAAGAGAACCTGCAAACTATTGAGAAATATGCTTTATTTCAGCATCTAATAGATAGTAACGGTATCGTGGACGAGTCGGTACTGGACAAACTGAAGCTGAATATCCGCTCACTGATAACCAGTGAGGAAGGAAATAATAAAGAACTGCTTGACCTTTGCATTGATGTAATTTATCATAATAACATGAAAGCTTTCGGACTTCATCAACTTATTCTGCTTTATATCCAATGGGAGAAGGAGAAAAATAAGGATGAAGAAGAGATATAACTAACTTATCTCTGTAGCAAAATAAAAAACAATACGTATCATTGAAAGAATACAAACTTACAGACTGGTTGCCGACAACCAAGAAAGAAGTGGAAATGCGTGGGTGGAAAGAACTGGACGTTATCTTGTTCAGCGGTGACGCCTATGTAGATCATCCTTCATTCGGTCCGGCAGTGATTGGAAGATTATTAGAGGCACAAGGCTTAAAAGTAGCTATTGTGCCTCAACCTAACTGGCGTGACGACCTGCGCGACTTTAAGAAGCTGGGACGTCCACGCCTCTTTTTCGGTGTGTCCGCCGGATGCATGGACAGCATGGTAAACAAATACACTGCCAACAAGCGTTTGCGCAGCGAGGATGCTTATACTCCCGACGGCCGCCACGACATGCGTCCCGAATACCCCAGCATCGTTTATACACAGATTTTAAAAAAAATCTATCCCGATGTACCTGTCATTTTGGGAGGTATAGAAGCATCTTTGCGTCGTGTCAGTCATTACGACTATTGGCAAGACTGTCTGCGTAAATCAATCCTGATAGATTCAGGAGCCGATTTATTGATCTATGGAATGGGCGAGAAGCCGATTACGGAACTTTGCAAGAGAATGAAGACATTGGCGGACGCCATCGGACAGCCCCATGAATCCGCTCCTGCAGAAAGTCTTCCGATTCCACATGATATTTTGCAAACAGCCTACATAACCCGTAAGGGAGAACCCATGTGTCCGTCTGATGACACTCAGGAAAAGCCCGATATCGTGCTTCATTCTCATGAAACATGCCTGAAAGATAAAAAGAAACAAGCCGAAAACTTCCGCTTCATTGAAGAGGAAAGCAATAAATACGAAGCCTCCCGCATCTTGCAAGATGTAGGTAACAAAACGGTAGTAGTCAATCCGCCTTATCCTCCAATGACACAAGGAGAGCTGGATCGTTCTTTTGATTTGCCGTATACGCGTATGCCTCATCCCAAGTATAAGGGAAAACGTATCCCGGCGTTTGATATGATTAAATTCTCAGTTAATCTGCACCGTGGTTGTTTTGGAGGATGTGCCTTCTGTACCATTTCCGCCCATCAGGGAAAATTCATTGTAAGCCGAAGCAAGGAAAGTATCTTGAAAGAGGTGAAAGCCATAACAGAAATGCCAGACTTCAAAGGCTATCTGAGCGACTTGGGAGGGCCTAGCGCCAACATGTACGCTATGCGCGGTAAAGAAGAGAAAATATGCCGCCGCTGCAAACGCCCGTCATGTATCCATCCCAAAGTATGTCCCAATTTGAACACGGATCACCGTCCTTTATTGGATATTTACCATTCGGTAGACGCACTTCCCGGTATCAAGAAAAGCTTTATCGGAAGCGGTGTACGCTATGACCTGTTACAATATCAGAGTAAGGATCCGGCAGTAAACCGCAGTACGGCTGAATATACCCGCGAACTGATAGCCAATCATGTCAGCGGGCGTTTGAAAGTGGCTCCGGAACACACCAGCGACTCAGTGCTGCAAATCATGAGGAAACCTTCGTTTTCGCAATTTTATGACTTCAAAAAGACTTTCGACAAAATAAATAAGGAATTGAATATGCGACAGCAGATTATACCTTATTTTATAAGCAGCCATCCAGGATGTACGGAAGAAGATATGGCAGAACTGGCAGTGATCACCAAGAAATTGGATTTCCATCTGGAACAGGTGCAGGATTTCACCCCTACCCCAATGACTGTAGCTACTGAAGCCTGGTACACAGGTTATCATCCATATACGTTACAACCGGTTTTCTCTGCCAAATCACAAAAAGAGAAACTGGCTCAACGGATGTTCTTTTTTTGGTATAAACCCGAAGAACGGCGTGCCATCATCAACGAATTGCGTAAAATAGGACGCGCTGATTTGATAGACAAGCTGTATGGCAAATAAAAGGGTAATGTATCAAATTCACCACAGATCATGTGCAATCTGTGGTGAAATCGTTTTTTAAAGTCTTATTTATCTTTCATCGTGTTTTGATGAAACACAGAAACAGGTCTATGTGTTCCAAGGTACAGATATTGATATTTATTTTCCCCTAAACTTAATTAGAAAAGTACCGCAAATATTAATTGATAAAAATATTGCCTATCCTATTGAATATCATTTATTTTTTCTATCTTTGGGCAAAACCAACTTTTAAATCAATACTGCGTATGGAAACGTATCTCTTCTGGATTGTGCCCATTGCCTCCCTCTTGGCATTGGCACTCGCATGGTATTTCTACAAACAAATGATGCTTGAAAGCGAAGGAACTCCGACAATGGAAAAAATCGCTTCTTATGTGCGCCAGGGCGCCATGTCCTATCTGAAACAACAATACAAAGTGGTAGGGCTGGTATTTCTGGGATTAGTTATTCTATTTTCTATCATGGCATACGGCTTCAACTTACAAAATCCGTGGGTGCCCATTGCTTTTCTTACCGGCGGTTTCTTCTCGGGACTTTCCGGTTTTTTGGGAATGAAAACGGCCACCTATGCTTCAGCACGTACCGCCAATGCAGCCCAGCACTCTCTGAACAAAGGACTGCGCGTGGCTTTCCGTAGCGGAGCTGTTATGGGATTGGTCGTTGTCGGATTAGGTCTGCTCGATATTTCCTTCTGGTATATATTATTGGATTATTGTATTCCGTCAGATACCTTGAATCCTTCCGCCAAATTATGTGTCATCACCACTACCATGCTTACTTTTGGGATGGGAGCCAGCACGCAAGCGCTTTTCGCCCGTGTAGGAGGTGGAATCTATACCAAGGCAGCCGATGTGGGTGCTGACCTGGTAGGTAAAGTGGAAGCCGGAATTCCGGAAGATGATCCCCGTAATCCTGCCACCATTGCCGATAATGTGGGTGACAATGTAGGTGACGTAGCCGGAATGGGCGCCGACCTCTACGAGTCTTATTGCGGTTCTATCCTGGCTACCGCCGCTTTGGGCGCAGCTGCCTTCATTGGTTCGGATGATACTGTAATGCAATTTAAAGCGGTCATTGCGCCTATGCTGATTGCAGCTGTAGGTATTTTACTCTCCATCATCGGTATTTTCGCTGTCCGTACCAAAGAAGATGCAGGAATGAAAGAGCTACTCGGTTCATTAGCTACAGGAACCAACTTAAGTTCTGTGCTGATTGTTGTTGCCACTTTCCTTATCCTTTGGGCCTTGGGACTGGAAAACTGGGTAAACATCTCTTTTGCTGTGGTAGTGGGATTAATAGTAGGGATTGTTATCGGCCGCTCTACCGAATACTATACTTCTCAATCTTATAAACCTACACAACGATTGGCCGAAAGTGGAAAGACAGGTCCGGCCACTGTTATCATTTCCGGTATCGGACTAGGTATGGTTTCCACCACTATCCCGGTACTGGCAGTAGTAGTAGGCATCATCTTATCCTATTGGCTTGCTTCCGGATTTGATTTCGCCAATATTTCCATGGGGCTTTACGGTATTGGTATTGCTGCCGTAGGTATGCTCTCAACATTGGGAATTACCCTGGCTACCGATGCTTACGGACCAATTGCAGACAATGCCGGCGGTAATGCCGAAATGAGCGGATTAGGTAAAGAAGTACGCAGGCGCACTGACGCACTCGACTCGTTGGGTAACACAACTGCTGCCACCGGCAAAGGTTTTGCTATCGGCTCTGCCGCTCTGACCGGATTGGCTCTGTTAGCATCCTATGTAGAAGAAATCCGTATCGGATTAACCCGGTTGGGGCAGACCATTCTGGAATTACCAAACGGCATTACCGTAGATGTTCATAACGCCAGTTTCACTGACTACATGCTTTATTACGATGTAACCCTGATGAACCCTAAAGTGCTAAGCGGCATGTTTTTGGGCAGTATGATGGCATTCCTGTTCTGCGGTCTGACCATGAATGCAGTGGGTCGTGCAGCAGCCCACATGGTAGAGGAAGTACGCCGCCAGTTCCGTGAAATAAAAGGAATTCTGACTGGAGAAGCCGAACCCGACTATGCCCGTTGTGTACAAATCTCCACCAAAGGAGCACAACGTGAAATGGTATTCCCGTCTCTATTGGCTATCATCGCTCCGGTTGCTACAGGATTAGTGTTTGGAGTTCCCGGAGTCATCGGTCTGCTGATTGGTGGGTTGTCCTCCGGTTTCGTGCTTGCCATTTTCATGGCCAATGCAGGAGGCGCATGGGATAACGCCAAGAAATATGTAGAAGAAGGCAATTTCGGCGGTAAAGGAAGTGAAGTTCACAAAGCAACGGTTACCGGTGACACGGTAGGTGACCCGTTTAAAGATACATCCGGTCCCAGTTTGAACATTTTGATTAAACTGATGAGTATGGTTGCCATTGTAATGGCCGGACTGACAGTTGCTTGGAGTTTGTTCTAATAGAAAAGCAGAAAGCCGCTTCAGAGGAGGCGGCTTTCTAACTTTAAAAAAGATTCTGATAAACTATTTTTTAATACTTATCCGGATTTCCATTACTACAAAATGAATGAATATGTCAAAGAAATCACAAACTATTTTTAGTCAAAACATTACAATTGAGTTTGTTCAAGATTTCCATGCATCGCTCCACATTAGACGGACGGATAACCACATGTGCCGTATCTCCCTGAGCAAAAGCATACATATATTCAATAAAGATATTCTCTGCTGCCAGATAGTCCAAAACTTTAGCCAAAGAACCAGCCACATTCGGGCAACTGATACATACCACATCGGTCAGCATCACGGCAAAATTCTCGGCACGAAGTACTTCCACCGCTTTTTCCACATCCGATACAATCAAACGAAGAATACCAAAATCAGTAGATTCCGCCATGCTGAACGCATGCATATTGATATCATACTTTGCCAATGTCTTGGTTACGTCATTTATCCTTCCGGTCTTGTTTTCCAGAAAAACAGATAATTGCTTAATTGTCATATTGCGTACTTTTTCATTTTAAAATTCGGTTGTCTATCACACGTTTACTCTTGCCTTCACTACGGGCAATACTGTTAGGCTCCATCAGCTTCACTTCAGCACTGATAGAAAGAACGCTCTTCAATTTGTCACTCAGCGCTTTCTTCATAGCCAGCATACGTCCCATATCGTCCGAGAAGAAGTCTTTGCGGACTTCCACTTGTACCTGCAAAGAGTCAAGATTATTCTTCCTATCCACCACCAGCATATACTGAGGTTCAAACTGCGGCATATCCAGAATAACACTTTCCACCTGAGACGGGAATACATTGATGCCACGGATAATAAGCATATCGTCACTACGGCCTACAATACCCGACATACGAATATTGGTTCTTCCACACGGACATTCACCCTCCATCAGGGAAGTCAAGTCCTTCGTACGATAGCGCAATAACGGCATACCTTCCTTGGTCAGAGTAGTAAACACCAATTCTCCCACTTCTCCATTCGGAAGACGTTCCAGCGTTTCAGGGTTAATGATTTCAGGATAAAAATGATCCTCATTGATATGCGAACCATGTTGTTCCTGGCATTCATAGGAAACACCAGGGCCCATAATTTCACTCAATCCATAAATATTGTAGCCTTTCAAGCCCAGCCGCTCTTCTATTTCCTTACGCATACTCTCCGTCCATGGCTCGGCTCCAAAGGCTCCTATACGGAGGCCGATATCTTTCTTGGTAAGCCCCATACGTTCCACCACTTCTGCTAAATAAAGAGCATAAGAAGGAGTACAAGCAATACCGGTTATACCCAAGTCACGAATCAGACGAACATGCTTTTCCGTATTTCCGGTAGAAGCCGGGATAACAGTCGCCCCCAGATTCTCCACACCATAATGTGCACCCAGCCCACCAGTGAATAATCCATAACCATAACTGACAGAAAAAGTATCATTACGAGTAACCCCATAGGCCGAAAGACAACGCGACATTACTTCGGACCATACGGACAAGTCACGACGTGTATATCCCACAATGGTAGGATTCCCGGTTGTGCCCGAAGAAGCGTGTACACGTACAATTTCCGAAGCAGGAGCAGCCTGAAGTCCATAAGGATAATTATCACGTAAATCCTGTTTGGTAGTAAAAGGAAGTTTTACAATGTCTTCAATAGTCTGAATATCATCCGGAGATAAATCCATCTCCTGCATCTTGTTACGATAAAAAGGGACATTATGATAAACCAGGTTCACCAACTTGTTCAGGCGTTTTCCCTGCAGAGCGCTCATTTCGTCCCGGCTCATGCACTCTTTATTTTTGTTCCAAATCATAATAAATAATTTTTCAATGTGCTAATTAGCCAATGTACCGGTGCACAAACACACCATATGACAATCGGCACATTATCCTATTAGCACATTATTTTCAATGATCTTCATGAAAAGCTCTCATGCGTTCTTCCATCACCGGATAAAGTTCCTCACGCATTCTGGAAGTACAGGCGCGGACACCTTCCTGCTCGCTACCGGTAGTAGAAAGCGAGATGCTGCTTACTCCATAATACAATAACTCCCGGAGCAATTCACCCCCTGTCATATTTCCGTAACCAATGGTAAAGAAGAAACCATCTCCCACCACCTGGGTAGCATCATAGTCATATACGATGTGGAAACCATTGTCGGTAAATATTTTCTTCATGCGTTCCGCACGACGGGCATATTCGCGGGTATCTTCCACAAAATTGATTTTACCTTCGGTAGACAGACGGAGCATTTCAGCGTATGCATACTGAGTGGAAGCCGTACATCCCGAAGTAATCATATAAAGGATGGAAGCAATCAGTGTAGGACCGAATACCCCTGCATCTTTATACCGTTCTGCTAATGCAGGGAACTGGCGGTCGAACAGTTTATCACTGATACATGTCAATGCCATACGCTGTCCGGCATAACTGAATATCTTGGAAGAAGAAAGCATCAGGATATAATTATCCGTATATCTTGCCACAGTAGGCGGATAGGGCGGTTCGAAAGGATGTCCCATATCCCGACGGAAATCCATGCAGAAATAAGCGAGGTCTTCCATGACAATCACATCGTATTGGGTTGCCAGTTCACCGATTATCTGCAACTCCTCCTCTTCCAGACAAATCCATGCCGGATTATTCGGATTAGAATAGATAATCGCTGCTATATCGCCTTTACTCAGGAAACTTTCCAATTTCTCACGCAAGGCCTGTCCACGATAATGATAGATATCAAATTCTTCCCACTCCACGCCGATAATGCGAAGCTGGGATTTCTGAATAGGAAATCCGGGATCAATGAACAATACCTTGTCTTTCCCCGGAATACGCTGCGTACAGGCTATGAACGAGCCGAATGAACCGGCCACCGACCCGGTGGTAGGCACACAAGCGCGCGGAGAGATTTCCAGATTCAAGAAAGCTTTTACAAAACGGGAAGCCTCCTTTTTCAACTCGGGCACTCCTGCGGCAGCCGGATATTGCGATCCGACTCCCCTGTCTAAAGCGGCTTTCTCCGCTTCAATCCCGATCCGATTGGCGGCAAGGCCGGGAGATCCCTGATCCATGCGGATAAAAGGAATCCCCGTTTCCTTTTCCAGATACTGGGCTACCAACAGCACATCACCGATAGTAGCCTGTGCAAGATTGGCGATGTGCAGTTCCTTCACCGCCTTCTCCACTAATTCTTCACTAAATATCTTCATGGCATTACCAGTTCTTTACCGCATTCAAGCCTATATCAAAAGCCTTCTGATTCATTTCAACAATCTTCTCACCTTTTGTGGCAAACACACGCCCTATGCTTTCGCGCAACTGTTCCGGTGATACGATCTCAATATACTTCGCAGCCATGCCCAGCAGAATCACATTCGCGCATTTAGGCATACTGTTTTCTTTTGCCATATCCTCTATTTCCAACTTCACCACATGCGGAAGGCTCTCCAAAGCCCTCATCAGATCCACTTCTTCAGGATAGTCGGGAATGTTCTTGAAAGGATTAGCGGAAGTAATCACCCAACCTTCTTCCTGCAAGTAGGGCAGATAACGCAACGCCTCCATCGGTTCCATGGAAATAATCAGATCCGCCTCACCCTGAGCGATCAGATCCGAATAAATCGTTTCGTCGGATAGACGCAGATTAGACTGTACATCTCCTCCGCGCTGGCTCATGCCGTGTACCTCGGCCTGCTTCAAATTGATGCCTTCTGCCGTAGCAGCTTCTCCTATAATAGTAGCGATAGTCAGGATACCCTGTCCTCCTACGCCCGAAAGTATGATATCTTTTCTCATGCCTTATCTGCTTTTTTCTGTCTTAGTTTACGATTCAATGTCTGGATACACTCTCTGCGCGGAATAATGACAGACACCCCTTTATATTCTATTTCCTCACGAATGGTACGGGTGATTTCTTCCATATTCTTCGGTAATGGAACCACCACACGCACATGTTCGGGTTCCACTCCTAATCCCAGGCAGATCGCCTCGAATTTGTTCGTACCGGCAGAATCCTGTCCACCGGTCATGGCAGTAGTCAGGTTATCCGAAATCACCACCGTGATATTGGCACGGTCATTCACCGCATCCAGCAGACCGGTCATACCGGAATGAGTGAAGGTAGAGTCACCGATAACAGCAATGGCCGGAAATACTCCCGCATCGGAAGCACCTTTGGCCATGGTTATGGAAGCACCCATATCCACACAACTGTCAATAGCACGGAACGGGGGCAACGCACCTAATGTATAGCAACCGATATCACCGAAAATGCGTGCATCCGGATATTCCGCAGCCACCTTGTTCAATGCATCATACACATCCCGATGACCACATCCCTGACACAATGCAGGCGGACGCGGCATCACCACCTGAGGCTTGCCAAACGGACGTTTGATTCCCCATCCGATCGCCTCGCCCACATTATCCGGAGTCAATTCACCGGTACGCGGCAAAGTTTCCGTCAAGCGTCCCTTTACCTCATAGTCCGAGGAAAGTATCGCTTTTACCTGCTCTTCCACAAACGGCTGACCATCTTCCACTACCAGAACATATCCGCAACGGTCTGCCATCGTCCTGATTTCTTCAGCCGGCAACGGATACTGCGAAACTTTCAATACCGGAATATGGCAACCATCCGTATCTGCCTCTTTCACATAATTATAACCGATACCGCAAGCTATCACTCCGAACTCATAATCATATTCGGGATTCAACCCTTCCAGATAATTATAAGGAGATTTAGAGGAAGATTCTTCCAGTTTCTCCTGCTTTTTCACTAAATCCAGATATTGTTTACGCGCATTACCCGGCAGCAATACCCAGTGGGCACGTTCATGATCAGGATTCAACTGATTTTCCTCACGGATATCGGCTACTTCCACACCGGCACGCGAATGTGCCAGACGGGTAACCACACGCATCAGCACCGGCAACTTCAGTTTTTCCGATAGTGTATATGCGTAATCCATCATATCGTATGCTTCTTGTTGGGAAGACGGTTCCAGCATGGGAATCATAGCAAATTTTCCATAAAAGCGTGAATCCTGTTCGTTCTGTGACGAATGCATGGAAGGATCATCGGCAGCCAGCACCACCAGCCCACCGTTCACGCCGGTTATGGCAGAATTGACAAACGCATCGGCAGCCACATTCATACCTACATGTTTCATACATACCAAAGCACGCTTTCCCGCGTATGACATACCCAGCGCAGCCTCCATGGCCGTTTTTTCATTGGTACACCAAGTGCTGTGCAGTTTTCTTTCCTTTGCTAAAGGATTATTCTGGATAAACTCCGTGATTTCAGTGGACGGTGTACCCGGATAGGCATATACACCCGATATGCCGGCATGTATCGCTCCGAGGGCAATTGCCTCATCGCCCAACAATAATTTCTTTTCAGCCATTATCTATTATTTTATTAATTGTTTTATATCAATGTAAAGGGGTCGGCATCATCCAGTACCGGAAATTTCTTCCGGAAAGTCTGCAATGCCTCCATATCTATATCAGCCGATACCGCGCTTTCCCTGCTCCATGGACATTCGGCTATCGTCTTTCCGTAGGGATCGATGATGGCGCTGCCACCCGAATATTCACAGGCAGGATCAACTCCCATGCGGTTCACTCCGGCTACATAACACTGATTTTCAATAGCCCGCGCACGGAGCAGCGCGCTCCAGGCATCCACACGGGGGGTAGGCCAGCTTGCCACATAAAGTATCATGTCATAGTCACCCAGGTTACGTGCCCAAACAGGGAAGCGAAGGTCATAACATACTTCCAACAGGATACGTACCCCACGGAAGTTCACCACCACACGCTCCGTACCGGCGGTGAAACGCTTGTGTTCGCCCCCAAAGGTAAACAAATGCTTCTTATCATAATGCTGCACGGCTCCATCCGGATGGACAAAGTAAAAACGATTATAATAATTTCCATTCTCACATACCGCTACACTGCCTGCAATAGCACAATTCCGCTCGGCTGCCTTGCGCTTCATCCAGTGAAGTGTTTCGCTGTCGGCGCTCTCCGCAATTCCTTCGGGTTGCGTACAAAAACCGGTGGAAAACATTTCGGGTAAAACAAACAAATCAGAATCCGGGAGACAGCTTATTGCCTCGTCGGCCCTTGCTACATTAGCCTGTGGATTGGCCCATTCTATATTTCTCTGTAGAATTGTTATTTTCATTGTTTTTCATATTATAAGACCCACAAAGGTAACAAATATAATAAGATAGCAAGCATTTTATTACTAACTATTTCCTTTCACGCCCCTTTTTCTTACATGTTTTCATAAATATTCCCTATTTATTCCTCATAAAAAAGAGGAAGCGTCCTCTTCTGAGATTACGCTTCCTCCATCCATACTAATTAAATCTTAATTTTGCAGTCTGAAGACTACAGGAACAGTGTATTTCACCCTCACTGCTTTTCCTCTTTGCTTGCCGGGCTTCCATTTCGGCATGGAGCTGATTACCCGGATCGCTTCCTTATCCAGGTACGGATCCACGCTCTTCACCACTACCGGATTCAGGATCTCGCCATGAACGCCCACAATAAACTGTACCACAACCTTACCCTGAACCCCTTGTTCCGCACTGACGGTAGGATATTTGATGTTTTCACTCAAATACTTCATTAAATCAGCAGTGCCATTACGAAACATCGGCATCTCTTCCACCACCACAAATTCCACATTTTCATCCACTACTTCCTCGGGTACTTCAACAGGAATGGGTATAATAACAGGAGCGTCCGTAGGGTCCGAAGCGGCAATATCGCCTTCTATTTCCGTCGAGTTATCATCCACTATGTTGAGCTCATCCGGGTTGACGGCAACCGGAGGTGGCGGTGGGGGCAGAGGTTTATCCTGATTGTAGGTTACAGGAACTAATTCTTCAAAGAAATCCGGGTCACTGACTAGATCACTGATCGTGTAAGTTACATTACGTTCAGTCCATTCGAACGAAACAAACATAAACGACAGCGTCACAATGAGACCCATGAACAGCCAACGGGACTTGCCCTTTTCAAGGTCGGCTCTTCGTGTTTTTTTCACTTCCATAACAAGTGTTTTTTAAATTAGACAATATGTGAGTAAAAATCTCAGTGTCCGCTTTTAAACTGGAAGTAAGATAGTAAAAATATAGATAAGTTAAAAGAAAAAGGAGCGTCTTATATTATTTTTTAATATAAAACACCCCGAATTCAAATCCGTTAAACAATTAATTAAAAATCAGCTATTTATTTAGTTAATATTCAATTTTACGTTAACATATCCTGCTTACTCTACAGCAATGCAGGTTTCTGCCGAACCATCGGTTGGTTCATCTCTTCTACGAAAGAAATCCGCCAATACAGACATCTTTTATCACAGACTCACCATCTCCTGCAGAATACCTACCGCAGTCTCTACCGTTTCCACATTCTTGACTACCATACTACGCTTGCCGTTCTGCTCACGCAAATTGCAGTAACGCGGATTCTTGCTCATGTAATCAATCACCTTGCCAAAAGCCGCACTTTGATAATAAGGACTTTCCTGATTACTGATAAAGAACAAAGTCATTCGTCCGGCTTTCAAGAATACTTTTTCCACCCCCAACCGTTTAGCCAATCTGCGCAAAGGTACGATACGCAGAAGTTCCAGCCCTTCGGGAGGAACCTTTCCGAAACGGTCCTCCAACCGTGCCTTGAAAGCGAGCAGGTCCTTATCCAATTCCAATCCGTCCAGTTCACGATAAAGCAACATACGTTCGCTGCTGCTGGGGATATACTCATTAGGGAAAAGCAATTCCAAATCACTTTCCACCTGACATTCATCCACAAAGTTCTCGCCACTGATTTTCTCTTCTCCCGCTGCCTGCAACTCCTCTGCGTAAAGATCGGCAAACTCATCCTCTTTCAATTCCTTCACCGCTTCAGCCAATATCTTCTGATAAGTTTCATAGCCCAAATCGGCAATGAAACCACTCTGCTCCGCCCCCAGCATATTTCCTGCTCCACGGATATCCAAATCCTGCATGGCTATATGAATACCGCTGCCCAGATCACTGAAATTTTCAATGGCTTGAAGACGACGCTTTGCCTCAGGAGTCAGTGAAGCCAACGGAGGCGCCAACAAATAACAGAATGCTTTTTTATTGCTTCTTCCCACACGTCCACGCATCTGGTGCAAATCACTCAAGCCAAAATTCTGCGCCTGGTTGATGATAATCGTATTGGCATTCGGTATGTCAATGCCACTCTCGATAATGGTGGTTGCCAGCAGCACATCATAATCATAGTTCACAAAGTCGAAAATAATCTTTTCCAGCTTTTCGGGCTCCATCTGTCCATGACCTATGCAGACACGGCAATCGGGTATATTCCGCTTGATCATGGCTTCCAATTCTACCAGATTCTGTATGCGGTTATTGACAAAGAATACCTGTCCGTTACGGCTCATTTCAAAATTGATCGCTTCCGTTATGATATCTTCATTAAAGGTATGCACCTCTGTCTGAATGGGATAACGGTTGGGAGGCGGAGTCTGAATAACAGAAAGATCACGGGCGCCCATTAACGAGAACTGCAAAGTACGGGGGATGGGGGTAGCGGTCATAGTAAGTGTATCCACATTCACTTTCATCTGACGCAACTTCTCTTTCACACTTACTCCGAACTTCTGTTCCTCATCAATGATCAGCAATCCTAAATCTTTGAACTTAACGCTTTTACCGATGATTTTATGTGTACCGATCAAAATATTTATTTTTCCATCCGCCAGTTCTTTCACTATTCTGGAAACATCTTTCGTACTGCGGGCGCGGCTCAAATAATCCACCTTACATGGAAAATCTTTCAACCGTTCGCTAAAAGTCTGAAAGTGCTGATAAGCTAAAACCGTAGTGGGAACCAGCACAGCCACCTGTTTGTTATCTGTCACAGCTTTGAAAGCGGCACGAATCGCTACTTCGGTCTTTCCGAATCCCACATCACCACACACTAAACGGTCCATAGGGCGATCGCTCTCCATATCGGCTTTGGCATCTTGGGTCGCCTTCAACTGATCGGGGGTATCCTCATAGATAAAGCTTGCCTCTAATTCATGTTGCATAAAACTGTCGGGACTATACGAAAATCCTTTTTCCTGTTTACGTTGCGAATACAGTTTGATCAGATCACGAGCTATATCTTTGATTTTACTCTTGGTACGCTCTTTCATTTTTTCCCACGCACCGGTTCCCAATTTGTTCAGGCGGGGAGTTTCTCCCTCCTTCCCTTTATACTTGGATATTTTATGCAGGGAATGAATGGAAACAAATACCACATCCTCATTCTGATAAGTAAGTTTAATCACTTCCTGAGTGGTATTTCCATTCGGAATGCGTACCAAACCGCCAAAACGACCTACACCATGATCTATATGTACCACAAAGTCACCCGGCTCAAACTGGCTCAACTCTTTTAAGGTCAACGCCACCTTACCGCTACGCGCCTTGTCGCTACGAAGATTGTATTTATGGAAACGGTCAAAAATCTGATGGTCTGTAAAAAAGCAGCTTTTCAATACATTATCTGTAAAGCCCTCATGTAAAGTCTTGTTGACCGGAATGAACGTGATATGATCACCACGCTCCTCAAAGATATCTTTCAGACGCTTTGCCTGCTTCTCACTATCGGTACATATATATAAGGTGTAACCTCGTTTCTGATAATCAGTGAATGAAGTGCTTACCAAATCAAAATTCTTATGAAAAATAGGCTGGACTGTCGTATCGAAAGCCAACGTAGCCTGTGGAGTTCCTGTAGGTTTGTTACCAAATTCAATCCGTTTGAATTCCAAAGCCCGTACTGTAAATTCCGCCCCGTCTATCAGCTTCAGTTCCAAATTCATCAGTTCCGTCTTCTCTCCCTCGTATGCGGCAAGCGCCTGAGGAGAGAGTGCCTCCTCCCGTACTACCTGTATTCTTTCACGTACCCAAAGAAAATCTTTCATTGCCAGAACTGTTTCCCGAGGAATGAATTCAAAGAAAGACACCCCGCTCTTGTCGGCGGCATTCGTCAGCTCGGGCACGATGGCAATGCTCTGTTTCTTCTCTTTCGAAAGCTGGTTTTCCACTTCAAAAGTACGGATGCTGTCTACCTCGTCACCAAAAAAGTCAATACGGTAAGGATACTCGGAAGCAAAAGAGAAGACGTCAATAATACTACCGCGTACAGCATATTGCCCCGGTTCATAAACATAATCTACATGCTCGAATCCGTAACCGGACAGCACTTCCGTGATAAACTCTGTGTCCACATGCTCACCCACACCAAGTTTTAACGTCTTGTCCATCAGTACCTTTTGTGATACCACTTTCTCCGCCAACGCTTCAGGATAAGTCACCACACATAGCGGATCGCCTTTCTGTAAACGGCTCAACACTTCCGTACGCAGGATCTCATTGGCTGCATCTTTCTGCCCATATTTAACAGCCCGACGATACGAGGATGGAAAGAACAAAATATGCTCATCACCGTTCACCTGTGTCAGGTCATGATAAAAGTAACCCGCTTCCTCCAAGTCACCCAGTACAAATACAAATGTCTGTTTATTCTCTCTAAGAAAGGAGGAAACAAATAAAGCTGCCGCAGAAGCATATAATCCTCCCAGGAAAATAGTCCTCACTGAGGAATCTTCCAATAACGCAGCCAGTCCCTTAGTGTTAGGATGACCGGCATAAATACGTTGCAATTCCGAAATATCCATATCTTTTTTTAAGATGGGGACAAAATTAAAGAAATATCTGATTACTTCCTCCTTTTTTTGCCAACTATTCAAGATTTTCCTATTTTTGTACGCTAATATATAACCCCATGGAAACAAAAGCAATAAACACAAAATTGAAAGGACACGCACGTGTAGATGTAGCTGATGTGCTACGCGGACTGGCAGTGATGGGAATCATCATCCTGCACTCTATCGAACATTTTAATTTCTACTCATTTCCCGATACAGCCGGACAAAGTGCGTGGCTGAACTTCTCGGACAAAGCCATTTGGAACGGGTTATTCTTCATGTTCGGCGGAAAAGCATACGCCATATTCGCTTTACTTTTCGGTTTTAGTTTTTTTATTCAAGATGACAACCAACGCCTACGGGGCAATGATTTCCGTCTACGTTTTTGTTGGCGGTTAATTCTTCTTTTCCTGATAGGTAATATCAATGCCAGTTTTTTCACAGCGGAAGTGCTGGTCCTTTATTCTTTAGTAGGTTTCATCCTGCCACTGACTTGCCGGCTGAAAGACAAATGGATATTTGCATTGGCATGTCTGCTATTAATCCAGCCATTGCCGCTTTATTATGTAATACGTGCCTGCCTCGATCCGGAATTTGTTACTCCGGCCATCCCCACCCGCAGCTTCTGGAATGCAACTTTTGCAGTGCAAAGCAATGGTAATTTTCTGGAAACCATCCGTGTCAATTTATGGGAAGGACAGTTGGCAAGCCTTGCCTGGGCCTGGGATCACGGACGGGTATTCCAAACAGCCGCCCTCTTCCTGCTCGGTATGCTGATAGGGCGCAAGGGACTTTTTTTGAAAGAGCACTTGAAGGTATGGAACAAGGTACTTGCAGGCTCACTCATCTCATTTTTCCCTTTATATGGGTTGGGCAATATGCTACCAGACTTTATCACAAATAAATCCATTCTGACCCCTCTTTCACTAATCATCACCTCGCTTTCCAATTTTGCATTTATGCTGATTCTGGTATCCGGTGTCGTCTTCGCTTTTTATAAGACAAACTTACACGACGGATTAATGAAAATAACGCCATACGGAAAGATGAGCCTTACCAATTATATCACTCAAAGTATAGTAGGTTCCATGTTATACTACAACTGGGGATTTGCATTGCACAATCAGTTTGGTATCACAGCCAGCTGCCTGGCAGGAATAGTTTTCTTCATCTTGCAATTCTCTTTCTGCCGCTGGTGGATGAATCACCACTCTCACGGTCCGATGGAATATATATGGAAACGGGCAACCTGGCTGAAATAAGCCAAGAACCGAAGTCTGCCCGCATTTGTTTATAAAAGACATACAAATAGAACTTTAAAATATGCGCGAAGAAATCATAAAACTATTAGACCAATATCGGTTAAAAGAAGCATTATCCCAAATGACAGGATATGCCACCCATACTTCCGACTGGCAATTAAAGAATGAGCTAGAAGCCCTGCAAACGTCATACGACCTGATGCTGCAATATACTTCAAAAGGGATGAAAGATCCCAATAAGGTAGAAATATACCATAAAATGTTGCGCACGGCATACGAACTGACCGACCGTATCCATATAGCCGTACAGGCAACACAAAATTATGGAGCCTATTATGACACAATGCGCACTTTTGTCCAAAGCCCTCCCCACAGCTATGCCGAATTACAAATGCAATTGGAGGCATATACAGAAGATATGGCTACAGCCCCATTGATATATACCACCGAGGCCAAAAGAAATGAAGAAATGGATGCCATGAGAAAACGTCACGAAACAGCCGTAGACGAATTATTTGAAAAAATATGGGTATCCACCCGGTGGAGTGAATCGGAATATGCTGAAGCGCAAATTTTGTTCAACTCACTATTGATCCAAGTCAACGACCTTTCCATAATGGTCAGCGCCGTCACCATGAGCCTGCTGCAAATATTCGACATCCGCAAGTTCATGTTTCTATTGAACGCCTATACCCATCAGGATACCATGCTGAATCAGCGGGCTATTGCAGGGATCGCACTAACATGCTACTATTATGAAAAGCGTATCCTTCAATACCCTGAAGCCGTGTCGCGCATAAATGAACTGAATGAAAATACCGAGTTCATCAAAAACCTGCATCATATCCAGATTCAATTATTGCAATCTTCCCGTGAAACCCGAAAGATAGACAAGAAAATGCGTGAAGAAATCATTCCCGAAATGATGAAAAATCCCAAACTTAATTTGGAAGGACTGGATGAAGATGCTGAAGATCATAATCCGGAATGGGAAGAATGGATTGACCGTTCAGGCATTACCGATAAATTGCGCGAATTAGGTGAACTGCAAATGTCCGGGGCGGATGTGTATATGAGTACCTTTTCACAGCTGAAACACTTCCCGTTTTTCCGCAAAATTTCTCACTGGTTCTATCCTTTTGACCCCCAATATCAGGATATCGCCAAATTATCTCTCGGAAATGACGAACAAAAAATCTCTCTGCTCAACATTTTGATGAACTCGGATGTATTCTGCAATTCCGACAAATACTCTTTTTGTTTTACCATGTTACAAATGCCGGAAAGCCAAAGAAATCTCATGCAGCAACAATTGAACGGACAACATGAGGCTTCTGAAGAACTGAAAGAACGTTTAAAAGAAATGTCACAATCAAAAGCTCGCGCTGAATTCGTGAGCCGGCAATATATTCATGACCTCTACCGTTTCTTCAAATTATGGTCAAGAAGACATGAAATACATGACATTTTTGAGGACACTCTAGACTTATGGAATAAAGAAACATTGTCTCAAGCCTTGTTGCACAAAGATTATATCAACAAGCTGGCAGATTACCTATTCACACACGACGACCTGACAGAAGCCGGGATTCTCTATGATAAATCAATTGAATTATACAATCGTAAAAATGCTGAATTATGGCAGAAAGCAGGTTTCATTTATCAGAAAATCGGTTCCTATAAAAAAGCGATAGATTATTACCTGCAATCAGATCTGCTGATCCCTGATAACGCATGGAATAACCGCCATTTGGCACAATGTTATAGAAAAGAAGGAAACTACCAACAAGCTTTGGAATATTATAATAAGGTGGAACAAGTACAGCCTGACAATCTGAATCTGACGCTACAAATAGGACAATGCCTGATGGCACTGGAACGATACGATGAAGCACTGGCTTATTTCTTCAAAGTGGAGTATCTGGATAAAAAGCCACAGAATGCCCGACGCGCCATCGGATGGTGTTCCTTCATTACCGGCAACCATCAACAAGCCAAGAAATATTACGACTTGCTGATATCCGAGCCCAAACCCATTATGGAAGACTGGATGAATGCAGGACATGTGTATTATATCCTGAATGAAACAGAAAAATCAATAGAATATTATCGCAAAGCCCAGGAACTATGCGACAGTCATGATGAGTTTATCCGTCTTTACCAAATAGATAAGAAAGACTTGATAAAGCAAGGCGCCAATGAAGTAGACTTGTTTATACTTCCCGATGAATTAATTTAAAGGATTATAAGATAAATCTATTCGGGATAGAAGTTTGGTATAATTATATAAAACTTCTATCCTGACCGGATTCTCATCATCCAGACGATAATTGGCATGCACATTATAAGTGCTTAAACCATGATTCATACAATATCCGATATCATTAGGTAAGGCTGTTCTATTCCTCAACTGCCCAAGATTCAATAAAAAATAGAAGAAACTATCCACCCCATCATAATCAATCACATAAGCCTGTAAATTCAAATTCGCCTGATAGTTAATGTTATTATCATAATTATAATAAGTATGACAACTAGACACACTATCATTTGCTTCAGTAAAAACAGTCATTACTTCCTTCAACCGTCCCAATTGATCAAAAACATATTTTCCTTGCACTTTTCTCAAGAAACGATAATCGGAAGTAGCACGATAATCAGAATTGATAAAAATAGTATCTCCTTTATAATCATAGACAGTCTGTTTATCAACTTCATAAACCTCCTCTTCTACCTTCAATATACAACGGGCCCTACTTTCCCTCGCCTTGCCTTTTCCTATTTGAAACGTAACATTGCAAAGCTTATTGCCGGTATTCAAACAATCCATCTGTCCGATTGTGATTTGGTCGCCCTCATACCTTACCGGGGTATCTCCATACTTTATAATTTTACCATCACGATCATATTCCAATTTCAAAACTTGTTCTTCCTCTCCTGTCAAATCGGTGACCTTAGTCACATACATGTCAGCCATTTTTTCTTTACATCCTCCAACAACAAACAAGAGAATTAATAAAGAAATATATTTTACAAACAACTTCATTTTCATAAGTCAAGCATCATCTCTATGCAAATAAAATAAAAAATATTAGAACTAAGCACAATTTGGAGCTTTTTAACTCAACTTCTTTACCCTCACGCTGTTTTAAACAGCAATTATAATAAGAAGTGAAATATGGAATGGATTATACATCTTTTGAGACAACATTCAGAACTGGCGATTTTTCTGACAATCGCCGCAGGCTTCTGGATTGGAAAAATGAGAATAAAACAATTCAGTTTGGGAATCGTCACCAGTGTATTGCTAGTAGGGGTATTAGTGGGACAGCTTAACATTACAATAGAAGAACCGGTGAAATCCGTGTTTTTTCTTTTATTCCTTTTTGCCATCGGATACAAAGTGGGACCACAATTCTTTCGCGGACTGAAAAAAGATGGTTTACCTCAAGTAGGATTCGCCGTACTCATGTGCGTAGGTTGTTTGGTTATCACTTGGTTATTAGCTACCTTAATGGGATATAATGCCGGTGAAACAGCCGGGTTACTGGCCGGAGCACAAACTATCTCTGCCGTCATAGGGGTAGCGGAAGATACCATAAACGGACTCAACATAGCCTCTTCCCAAAAAAGTGATATGATTAATATCATTCCCGTGGCATACGCTGTAACTTACATTTTCGGTACGGCAGGCTCTGCCTGGGTCCTCTCTTCTTTAGGTCCTAAAATGTTGGGAGGATTAGAAAAAGTGAAAGCCGCCTGCAAAGAGCTAGAAACCCGAATGGGTACCAGCGAAGCAGACGAGCCCGGATTTGAACAAGCACGCCGTCCGGTAGTTTTTCGCGCTTACCGCATAGAGAACGATTGGTTTGGCAACGGCAAGACCGTTGACCAGCTAGAATCCTATTTTATTTCACAAGGGAAAAGATTGTTTGTTGAAAGAATGCGACATGGATCTTCCATTGTCAATGATATTATTCCCGGACAATTATTACAAAAAGGAGACGAAGTGGTACTGAGCGGAAGAAGAGAATTCGCCATTGGTGAGGAAGACTGGATTGGAGAAGAAATCGTCGATCCCCAACTGCTTGATTTCCCTGTGGAAGTACTCCCTGTCATGATACACAAAAAGCCATATTTCAACCAAAAATTGGATTTCATACGCCGTCAAAGCTTTATGCATGGAGTCAGTATACGCCGTATCAAACGGGCAGGTATTGATATCCCTGTTTTCGCACAAACCACTATCGACTGTGGAGATACTCTGGAATTGGTCGGTCTGAAAAAAGAGGTGGAATCTGCTGCAAAAGAACTAGGATATATAGACCGCCCCACCAATGCCACAGATATGACATTTGTAGGACTCGGCATTTTACTAGGAGGTATCATCGGGGCACTTGCAATCCATATCGGCGGAGTACCTATTAGCCTGAGCACTAGTGGAGGGGCCCTGATAACCGGATTAGTATTTGGCTGGTGGCGCAGCAAACGCCCTACCTTCGGACAAATACCGGAATCCTCTTTATGGGTGCTGAATAATGTAGGCTTGAATATGTTCATCGCCGTAGTCGGCATTTCTGCAGGACCCAGCTTTGTACAGGGACTAAAAGAAGTAGGTCCTATGTTATTTATCATAGGTGCGTTGGCTACTTCCTTGCCTTTATTATTAGGGCTGATTCTAGCCAGATATGTATTCAAGTTCCATCCCGCCCTCTCTTTGGGATGCACGGCAGGAGCCCGTACTACCACTGCTGCATTGGGTGCCATACAAGAAGCAGTAGGCAGCGAAACGCCTTCTTTAGGATACACCGTGACCTACGCCGTAGGAAATACACTACTCATCATCTGGGGAGTAATCATTGTATTATTAATCAACTAAAAAAACTAAACTCATACATTATGGAATATTTAAGTAATAAAAGCAGCGTTGCCCGAATGGACAAGAATTTGGAAAAGATCAGCCCTTTCGAATTAAAAAACCGTTTGATTGAAATGGCAGATGAAAGTGTGAAGAAAATGGCACACGTCATGCTGAATGCAGGCAGAGGTAATCCCAACTGGATTGCAACGGAGGCTCGTGAAGCATTCTTTGCCTTGGGCGGTTTTGGCATTGAAGAGTGTCGCCGGGTCATGGACATGCCCGAAGGCATTGCCGGTATTCCTCAAAAAACAGGCATAGCCCAACGTTTTGAGGAATACCTGAAAAAGCATGAAGGAAATGCGGGGACAGATCTATTGAAACGTACCTATAATTATATGCTGATGGAACATGCAGCCGATCCGGACGAGCTAGTACACGAATGGACCGAAAGTATTGTAGGCGACCAATACCCCATGCCTGACCGCATCTTGAAATATACAGAAATTTTAGTACAGGATTACCTGAATCAGGAAATGTGCAACGGGCAACCCCCGCAAGGCAAATTCGATTTATTCGCCACCGAAGGCGGAACAGCAGGGATGTGCTATGTATTTGACTCGCTGGAAGAAAATTTCCTGCTACACAAAGGAGATAGTGTAGCATTGATGGTTCCTATCTTTACACCCTATATTGAGATACCCGAATTGACACGTTACGATTATGATGTGCTCAATATTCCTGCAAATACTCTAAATGAAGAAGGGCTTCATACCTGGCAATACAAAGTGGAAGATATCAATAAACTGCGAGACACGAAATACAAAGCCTTGTTTATTGTCAATCCAAGTAATCCACCCAGTTATCAGTTAAGCAAAGAATGTGTAGATGCCCTGAAAGACGTAGTAACACGCTGGAATCCCAATCTGATGATTATAACAGATGATGTATATGGTACTTTTGTCCCTGGATTCCGCAGCCTGATGGCTGATTTGCCACAGAACACAATTTGTGTCTACTCTTTCTCCAAATATTTTGGAGCGACCGGTTGGCGCCTTGCTGTAATTGCCTTACATGAGAAAAATGTATTCGACAGAATGATTGCTAATCTGCCCCGCAAACGAAAAAGCGAACTAGCCAAACGCTATGGCAGCTTGAGCATGCAAGTAGAAAACATTAAATTCATTGACCGTATGGTAGCAGATAGCCGTCAAGTAGCCTTGAACCATACAGCAGGACTGTCCTTGCCACAACAAATGCAGATGTCACTCTTTGCTTCTTTTTCATTGCTGGACAAAGAAAACACGTATCGTCATGCCATGCTTAATTTAATCCATACCCGTCTGAAAGCATTATGGGACAACACAGGGTTCATTCTCCCCGACGATCCACTAAGGGCTGGTTATTATTCAGAGATAGACATGCTGGTATGGGCCAAGAAATTTTACGGAGATGAATTCGTACAACATCTGCAGACAACTTATAATCCATTGGACGTAGTATTCCGTCTTGCCAATGAAACAGGACTGGTCGTATTGAATGGTGGCGGATTCGACGGACCCGAATGGAGTGTACGTGTATCACTTGCCAACCTGAACGAGAAAGATTATATCAAAATCGGACTCAGTATCCGCAGAATTCTGAATGAATATGCTGACAAATGGAAATCTGAAAAGAAATAAAAAATTAAGAACGTCCGCCGTGAAGTCTGCTTGACCTAACCGGCGGATCTCTTTTTTATATAAAGGTTTTTTGGATTATTTATTCCAAACCTTATCCCTACTTTAAAATAAAATCCCTAGCTTTGCAGATCGAAAAAGGAATTAGATTATGAAGCATATACGGAGCACTTTTTTTCTTCTAACCACTTTATTTATAATGGCTTCATGTGGCGAAGACCGCAGTGGGGAATACTATGCATTAGTTGGAGAGAATGTATGGATAGAACAAATAATGAAAGAGCATTATTTGTGGTATGACAGTATTCCGGCAATAAAGGAAACGGACTATTTTGCCGAACCGGAAGACTTCCTGCAAAAATTGGTTTATACCAAGGCACAAAACGGAAAAGGAGACCCGTATTCGTATATAGAAATAAAGGACGCTTCCGATGCGACACGTTCCTACCTGCAACGTACTTCTACTTACGGATTTGATTTTGAATTAATGACCGATCCCACCGGAATCTCATCACACGTATTTGCCCGTATTTTATTCGTACTGCCCAATTCACCAGCCTCAGAAGCCGGATTGGAACGAGGGAACTGGATATCAGCCATTGGCAAAGAAGAGCTAACCAACAATAATTACGGATATCTGATGGAAGGTGGCAATACAACTTTCGCCAGAGAAAGCTTGGTTTTTGATGAGGAAGGTAATTCCAGCTGGATTGCAACAGATACAGTCAAAGTAGCAGCATCACGACCCGTAGAATTGAATCCGTTCTATATAGATACCATATATGAAGTATCCGGAAGAAAAATAGCCTATATGGTCTACAATGAATTCAGTACAGGCCCCAATAACCAGGCAACAGATACAGAATACAGGGAACAAATGAAACAGATATTCGCCCGGTTCAAAGGGCAGTCACCCGATGCTTTTATTCTGGACTTACGATACAATCCCGGTGGTTATCTGAGTTGTGCCACAGATTTAGGAAGTTATCTGGCACCCGCAGTAGATCTAGGGAAAGTATTTTGCACAACTTTGTATAATAATATCAGTGACCCGCAAAAAGTTGATTTCCCCCTCAACACAGGACTTGCTTCTGAAAACTTGAATTTAAGCAAGCTTTATGTACTAACAAGCAAATTTACTGCATCGGCTTCAGAAGCTGTCATAAATTGTCTCCGTCCATATATAGGCACAGAAAATGTAGTGGTAATAGGTGAAACGACTGTTGGCAAAAATGTAGCCATGGAACCATACCAAGATGAGCGTTACAACTTTATTTTATGGCCGGTAGTGGCATACGTTCTCAACTCGGCAGGACAAGCCAACTATGTAAATGGCATCACCCCCGATTTCACATTGAGCGAACGTAACCTCATCTCCCCTCTCTACCCACTGGGAGACACCCAAGAGTATTTATTGAAGAACACCATAGCTTATATTACGACAGGAAGTATGCCCGACCTGCCACAAGCAGAAGAACAAGTATCAAAAGGAAAAATTATCTATAACTCACTGATTCGAAGAAGTATGAACGGCATACGGCTACGGTAGTCTGACTTATCCAGATACAACGCCCCATTTATTAAAGACCATGTTTAATGCATTTTAAACATGGTCTTGTTTTTTCTGAAAAGAGAACTTATTAAAAACAAAACGGGCATAACAGATGTTATGTACCCAAATAACCATTAAAAACCTGACTTAACAATGAAAAAAGTATTTATTGCAGCAGCTTTGGCTGCCATGATTGTTTCCTGTGGCTCTAAAGGAAACAAAAGTGCTGAAATAATAGCCGAAAGTGAAAGTGACTCTATTTTCGCTGTGAACGACAGCACACTGGGTGAGTTACAAACATATAGCTATGAAGGTATTCTGCCAGCTGCCGATGCCGAAGGAATCAACTATCAACTGACGCTTCAGGAGGCAGGCCAAGACTCACTGGGAACGTACAATCTGACGACCACTTATTTAGGAACAAAAGATGGTAACCAGGCATTTACCGACAGTGGTACAGTTGTAACTATTATTGGAATTCCTAATGACAGCACCGCTATCGTTTATCAATTAGTTTCCGCTACTCCGGGACACGAAAAGACAAACTTTTTGGCAGAGGGTGACAGTGCACTGACAATGATTGGCAAGGACTTCAAGAAAGCTGTTTCTAAACTAAATTACACTTTAAAAAAGAAACTCTAATTAACCCGGCAGCAAAAAAATTCACTAAAGAACAGACTGTTAGTGAACAAAAACATAAGCTGGCCGTTGTATGAGAGAAACTAGACGAAAACAATTAGTATTAACTTAAACAAAAACTTGACATGAAAAAATTAATTCCTATCCTACTGGCGGTCTTTGCCTTGGTATCTTGCGAGAAAGACCCGGACATGGACAAATTGGACAATGAGTATCTGGTATTCACCAGTCATGACACTAGTACTAAATTCAATGATTTCAGTACTTATTATATCCCTGACAGCATCCTGATCATCGGTGACAAGAAAGACCCTGAATACTGGAAGGACGAGAATGCACAGACCATCATCAATGCATTCAAGACTAAGATGAACGCTGCCGGCTACACCGCAGTTGATAAAGACGACGCCGACCTCGGTCTACAGGTGAGTTATGTAGCAAGTACTTACTATTTCCATGGCTACTACAATGACGGTCCTTGGTGGGGCTATTACCCCGGTTATTGGTATCCCGGATACTGGGGCGGCAATTGGGGAGGTGGATGGTACTATCCCTATCCTATCACTTACAGCTATAGCACTGGTTCATTGCTGGCCGACATGATTAATTTAAAAAATGCTCCGGAAGGACAAAAAGAGAAATTAACTGTTGTCTGGAATGCATACATCAGCGGGTTGCTGGGTGGAAGTGGCAGTTTGAATGTAAACCGTACAACTACTGCCATCAACCAAGCATTCACTCAGAGTCCTTATCTGAAAAAATAAACGTAAGTGAAACAAGTATTCATTTAAAATAAAAAGGAAATATGAAAACTATAAAATATTTTACTCTCAGACTGATGGCGGTAGCCGCTATCGCCATAGCCTTTGCCCTGCCGGCAAAAGCACAGGTAACTCCGTTTACCTATTTCAATGTAGACTGGCAGTTCAACGCTCCTATCAGCAATAACTTTGCAAACAAAGCAAGCGGTTGGGGTATGAACTTCGAAGGTGGATATTATGTACTACCGGATTTGTCAATCGGTGCCTTCATCAATTATCATACCAACAATGAGTATATTTCACGTCAGACATTACCAATCAGCAATTCGGCAGCCCTGACAACCGACCAGCAACATTCCGTATTTCAGTTGCCTTTCGGTTTCGCAACACACTATCGCTTCAGTGACGGTGCATGCCAACCTTATATCGGATTGAAGCTGGGTGCCAACTATACCAAAATGTCCAGTGACTTTTACATTTACGAAGTGAAAGACAACACTTGGGGTTTCTATGTATCACCAGAAGTCGGTGTGAATATCTACCCTTGGACAAACAGTATCGGCTTCCATCTGGCAGCATTCTACAGCTACTCTACTAACAAGGGAACCGTATTTAACTATGATATGGATAAATTAAACAATTTCGGTTTCCGCCTTGGTGTGGCATTCTAAAGATTTCTAAACTATTCTGTTAAATAGGGGGATTATCCGTGCGCCAGGCAGGGGTAATCCTCTTTTTTTAATTAATAAAATTAAATTCTGACGGGAGTGTTAATATAATAGTTACTTTTGTATGATATTTATTCAGCTAATACAAAAAATGTATGGAGAAATCCGATAGTATTATTATTATACCCACCTATAACGAAAAGGAAAATATAGAGAACATTATCCGGGCTGTATTCGGACTGGAAAAATTCTTCCACATATTGATTATTGAAGATAACTCACCAGACGGCACGGCAACTATTGTCCGTAAACTGCAAACAGAATTCCCCGACCGTCTTTTCATGGTTGAGCGTAAAGGTAAATTAGGGCTGGGTACTGCTTACATTGCCGGATTCAAATGGGCGATAGAACATCAATATGATTTTGTATTTGAAATGGATGCCGACTTCAGTCATAATCCGAATGACCTGCCAAGGCTGTATAACAAATGTGCCGTTGAAGGCTATGATGTAGCTATCGGTTCACGCTATGTCAGTGGTGTGAATGTAGTGAACTGGCCGATGGGGCGTGTGCTGATGTCTTACTTCGCCTCCAAATATGTACGGATTATCACCGGATTACCCATACATGATACTACCGCCGGATTTAAATGCTATCGCCGTGAAGTCTTGGAAACAATCGGTCTGGACGGCATCCGTTTTAAGGGGTATGCATTCCAGATTGAGATGAAGTTCACTGCTTATAAGTGCGGATTCAAGATAGCCGAAGTTCCTGTGATTTTTGTCAATCGCGAATTAGGTACTTCAAAAATGAACGGAAGTATCTTCGGCGAAGCTGTACTAGGAGTCATTCAATTAAAACTGGGTAGCTGGTTCCGCAAATACCCACAAAAGAAAACAGTATGAAACGTACATGGATAAAGAATGCACGGATTGTGAATGAAGGCAAGATCTTTCACGGTTCGATAGTGATTGAAAATGAAGTCATAGCTGAAGTGCTGGCAGAAGAAACAGTTCCCGCCCAGCCTTGTGGAGAAATAATAGATGCGAAAGGCTATTATCTAATACCGGGAGTAATAGACGATCATGTACACTTCCGTGATCCGGGACTGACTCACAAAGCCGACATACATACTGAAAGCACAGCGGCGGCGGCAGGTGGAGTCACCAGTTTTATGGACATGCCCAACACCACTCCGCAAACTACAACCTTGGAAGCTTTGAATGCCAAGTTTGCGGATGCGGCAACCAAAAGCATCGTAAACTATTCATTCTATTTCGGAGCAACCAATACGAATGCGGATGTACTCCCCACACTAGATAAAAACCGGGTATGCGGTGTTAAATTATTTATGGGAGCCAGCACGGGAAATATGTTGGTAGACCGCATGGAAGTACTTAGAAAAGTATTTGCCAATGCAGGGATACTGATTGCAGCACATTGTGAGGAACAATCTATAATCAGCGCCAATACAACAGCCTTCAAAGAAAAATATGGAGAAGATCCTGATATAAAATACCACCCACAGATACGTAGTGCGGAAGCATGTGTATATTCTTCCTCATTAGCCATCCGGCTGGCAAAAGAAAACAATGCCCGCCTGCACATCCTGCACATCAGCACCGCACAAGAACTGGATTTGTTTGAAGACAAACCCCTGAGTGAAAAAAAGATTACTGCGGAAGCTTGCGTGTCACATCTATACTTCTATGACAAAGATTATGAGGCATTGAAAGGACATATCAAGTGCAATCCGTCCATCAAAACTTTAGAAGACCGGAATGCTTTGCGCAAAGCATTATCCACCAACCGCATAGATGTAATAGGTACAGACCATGCCCCTCATTTGCTGAAAGAAAAGGAAGGTGGGGCATTGAAAGCCGTATCGGGTATGCCGATGATACAGTTCTCATTGGTCGCCATCATGGAATTAGTACGCGAAGGCGTATTAAGCATAGAACAATTGGTTCAAAAAATGTGCCATGCACCGGCCGAATTATATAATATTGAAAGACGCGGTTACCTCCGCCCCGGTTATCAAGCTGACTTGGTACTAGTAAATCCGGATCATGAATGGACTGTAACAGCCGATTGCGTTTTAAGCAAATGCGGATGGAGTCCGATGGAAGGACAAAAATTCCATTCACGAGTAGAAAAAACATTCGTCAATGGTGACTTGGTTTACAGTGACAACAAAGTAGATGAAAGCCATCGCGGACAAGAATTAAGATTTAAAAGATGATTGTAGATTACAAGATTCACGAAGTCAGCGAATATATTAATTGGATTTATTTTTTCCACGCATGGGGGTTCCAGCCCAAATTTGCCGCCATCGCAGACATACATGGGTGTGATTCATGCCGTGCCATGTGGCTCACTAGTTTTACGGAAGAAGATCGTCCGAAAGCCAGTGAAGCCATGCAGCTTTTCAAAGAGGCAAACCGGATGTTGAACCAGCTGGACGCAGTGTATCAAACTCATGGAGTGGTCAACATCATGGATGCTAATGCGGATGGAGATGATTTACTGCTGAATGGCAAGCGTTTCCCGCTTTTGCGCCAACAAGCCGCAAAATTGAAAAAAGATGACCCATTTCTATGTCTGAGTGATTTTGTACGTCCTCTGTCCTCGGGGATTACAGATAAAATCGGAGCATTTGCCACCACGGTAGATGCAGAGATGGAACAACTTTATGCAGAAGATGACTATAAACGTATGTTAGCACAAACGCTATCCGACAGGCTGGCGGAAGCTACTGCAGAAAAGCTACACGAAGATGTACGCAAAAAACTTTGGGGGTATGCACCTGATGAAAATCTAAGCGTAAAAGACCTGCATAATGAAAAATATCAAGGGATACGTCCTGCTGTGGGTTATCCCTCCTTACCCGACCAGTCCATCAATTTCTTATTAGACGAGTTGCTGGATATGAAGCAAATAGGAATTTCATTGACCGAGAATGGTATGATGAAGCCCCATGCCTCTGTATGCGGACTCATGTTTGCTCATCCGGCCTCCCGCTATTTCTCCATCGGAAAAATAGGTGAAGACCAATTGGCAGATTACGCCGCCCGCCGGGGCATGAGTATAGAAGAAACTAAAAAGTTTCTCGCCGCCAATCTATAAAAAACGAATAAATTATGATGCTGATAAAATTATTTCTGTTTTTTCTAGTGCTACTGATATTGCCCGATATGTATATATACAAAGCATATATACGCCGTGTTTCCCAAAAATGGACACATTGGGCCTATTGGCTTCCCAGTCTGTTTCTTTTATTGGGAATGACATTAGTCTTTTCTATACACGAGCCACGTCCGGATTCCATGCAGCGACTTAGCAATTTCTTATTGATTTTTCTTTGCTTCTCCGTACCCAAGGCACTTTTCGTCATTGTTATCCTGTTTATGAAGCTCCTATATATCATCTCCGGCAAAAAACTGTATGGAGGATATGTAGCGGGAGGATTGGCTTTAGCCTCTTTAGTATATGTAGTATATGGAGCAACCGAAGGAAAACAACATTTTCAAATCAGGGAGGTAACCATCAGTTCCGATGAACTTCCTAGCGGTTTTGACGGCTACCGCATTGTACAAATATCTGATATCCATTCCGGTAGCTGGACCGGCAACAGTGCTGCCTTACAGAAAGCTGTAAACCTCATTAATGCACAACATGCCGACTTGGTACTTTTTACAGGTGACTTGGTCAATAACGTGGCAACGGAATTGGACGAATTTATCCCTATTCTAGAACAGATAAAAGGAAAAGACGGAGTGTATTCCGTTTTAGGCAACCATGACTATTCTCCTTATATAAAATGGGAAACAGAAGAAGCTCAAGAAGCCAATCTAAACAGCTTGAAATCCAAACAGGCTGCAATGGGATGGAAGATGCTCAATAACGATCATGTCATTCTACATCATCATGGAGACAGTATAGCCTTGGCAGGTGTAGAGAACAGCGGAAATCCTCCATTTCCCAATCACGGAGATCTGCAGAAAGCATTAAAAGGAACGGAAGGAATGTATAAAATATTAATGAGCCATGACCCCACTCATTGGCACAGAGAAGTCTTGCCGGAAAGTGATGTACAGCTAATGCTTTCAGGACACACCCATGAAATGCAATTCAGCCTGTTTGGCTTCTCTCCTGCCAAATTCGTATATCCCGAACACAACGGTTTATACCAGGAAGGAAAACAATCCTTGTTTGTCAATATCGGTTTAGGCTATCTGATGTTTCCTATGCGCCTTGGAGCATGGCCGGAAATTACTGTAATCACGTTACATAAAATATAAAATAGTTTTTCTATCTTTGTACAACTAAAATTCAGACAAATGAAAGTACTATATATTTTATACCAACTATTCATAGCACTTCCCATTTTGCTGGTATTAACCATACTTACAGCAATAGTTACCATTATTGGTTCATGGATAGGCGATCCGCATTTTTGGGGATATTATCCGGGAAAGATATGGTCACAGCTTTTCTGCTATGTATTACTTATTCCTGTCAAGGTAGTAGGACATCCGGAAGTACTTAAAAAAACATCCTACGTGTTTGTAGCCAATCATCAAGGATCTTTCGATATCTTCCTTATTTATGGTTTTCTGGGACGAAACTTTAAATGGATGATGAAAAAAAGTCTGCGCAAAATGCCTTTCGTCGGCAAAGCCTGTGAAGCTGCCGGACATATATTCGTTGATAAATCCGGTCCCAAGAAAGTAATAGAAACCATAGAACATGCCCGTCACGTACTACAGAATGGAACTTCTCTAGTGGTATTTCCCGAAGGTGCACGTACTTTTACCGGGCACATGGGATATTTTAAGAAAGGCGCTTTCCAACTGGCGGATGATTTGCAACTTCCCGTAGTACCACTCACTATTATCGGCTCCTTTAATATTCTTCCCCGTACCGGCGGTTTTATATCCTGGCATCCTATGACATTAGTCGTACACAAGCCCATTTATCCGCAAAGCCAGGGAATGGAAAACATCAAAGCGACCATGGAAGAGGCTTACAGGGAAATTGAGAAAGACTTACCTGAAAAATATCAAGGAAAGATAGACAATCCAGACCAAGACAGATAAAAAAGGCTCCTCATTAATGGGGAGCTTTTAATTTTTCCATATTCGAACGGGCTACCGTCACATACTCCTTTACCAAGGAGTTGTTTTTAAATCGGTCAGGAGCCTCCTCTATAATTTCCTCAATCAAGGGAGTCATGACAGGATAAGGAAAATTGCTGCACAACATAATGAAAACACCCGGTCCCAATACATTATCATAATTCTTCTGGATAAACTCCTTAGCCAATGCATTCATTTCAGCAGCCAGTTTCTCACGTTCTCTCGTTATCTCACGTTGAATTTCATCCGGCGCTTTTCCATCCATAATCATACGGCTCTCCTGACGCTCCAGCTCGTACGCTCTGTCGTCCAAAGAAGTCTTTTTTCCCACAAAATCATACAGACGATCATTCAACGGAGTTCCGGTAACCACAATACGGGCATTGTCGATACTGATGGATATTTTTCCTTTTTCAATGACAAAAGGCATGATACTCTCATCATCCATATACAAGGATGCCATTGAAGTAGAATCGGTTATACCTTCCATCTTGAACATTCCATGAATCACCTCTGCCGAATCAATACTCAGCATCCGGTCTCCACTAGGAACTTTTACAAATAGCATTTTCCCATCCAGACGAGAAACAGAAGAACTACCTTCTATCTTATACTCACTGGCACATGAAGTAAAAGCCAATAAAGATACCACAGAGAAAAAAAGTTTATTCATGCTTATCTACGCCCCATTACTATTTTTCGCATACAAAGGTACAATCTATAATTTAGTGACAAAAACATTTTATTAAAATTTAAAACTAAATAGAAGATTATTACCGAGAAGGCAATTTATAGTGCAAAGTTCCCTCTTTTTTTCTATTTTTGTAACCGATATAAGGATAAAGAAATAACAATTAGTACACAACATGAAAAAATTCAAACTTTTATTGCTCGCATTGATGTGTGTAGCATTCTTGCCGTCGAAGGCAGACGAAGGTATGTGGCTGTTGCAACTGATGCAAGAGCAGCATTTGGCAGACCGCATGAAAGCACAAGGCTTACTGCTGGAAGCAGACGACATTTATAACCCGAACCGCGTTTCATTAAAAGATGCAGTAGGCATTTTCGGAGGAGGATGTACCGGTGAAATCATCTCACCGGACGGACTGATCCTGACCAACCACCACTGTGGCTACGGAGCGATACAGCAACATAGCTCGGTAGAACATGACTATCTGACTGATGGTTTTTGGGCAAAAAGCCGCAAAGAAGAGCTGCCGACTCCGGGATTGAAGTTCAAATTTGTAGAACGCATTGTTGATGTCACAGATAAAGTAAACAATAAAGTAAAATCAGGCGAAGTAAAAGAAGAGGAAACCTTTGAATACGACTTCCTGAAAAAACTGGCCGACGAGGAACTGAAAGCCAGTGACCTGAACGGGAAAGCAGGTATCAGCGCACAAGCTCTGCCTTTCTATGCAGGCAATAAATTCTATCTGATTTATCTGAAAACCTACAGCGACGTACGCATGGTTGCCGCTCCACCTTCATCCATCGGTAAATTCGGTGGTGAAACAGACAACTGGATGTGGCCCCGTCATACTTGCGACTTCTCCGTCTTCCGCATTTATGCGGATGCCAATGGCGAACCGGCAGAATATAATGAAAACAATGTTCCTCTGAAAGCCAAAAAGCATCTGGCTATCTCCCTGAAAGGTATTAACGAGGGTGACTATGCCATGATTATGGGATTCCCCGGAAGCACCAACCGCTATCTAACTCAAAGTGAAGTGAAACAACGGATGCATTCCACCAACGAACCCCGTATCCGCATACGTGGTGTGCGTCAGGATGTACTGAAGAAAGAAATGGCTGCCAGTGACAAAGTACGTATCCAATACGCCAGCAAATATGCAGGTTCCAGCAACTATTGGAAAAACTCTATCGGCATGAATAAAGCCATTATCGACAATAAGGTATTGGAAACAAAAGCAGAACAGGAAGCCAAGTTCGCAGCATTTGCTAAAGCCAAAGGCAACACCGATTATGAAAAAGTAGTCAGCGAAATTGATGCCGCCATCGAAAAGAGTAATCCTATTCTTTATAACTACACCTGTTTCCGTGAAGTCTTTCAAGGAGGTATAGAATTCGGCACTCCTTATCTGATTCTGGACAAGCTGAAAGAAGCAATCAAAAATAAAGATAAAGAAGCGATTAATAAAAATATTGAAACGCTGAAAAAAGTATATGCCGATGTACATAACAAGGACTACGATCATGAAGTAGACCGCAAAGTGGCCAAAGCTCTGTTGCCCCTGTATGCCGAAATGGTTCCTGCCGATGCCTTACCTGCCTTCTACACCACCATCCAGAAAGATTTCAAAGGGAATTATGATGCATACGTAGACCATTGTTATGACAATTCCATCTTCTCCAACGAAGCGAATTTCAATAAATTCATCAAGAAACCTACCGTGAAAGCCATAGAAAAAGATCCGATGACAGCATATGTACGGGCTAAATATGACTTGATGAACAAGCTGGGAAACGAACTGGCCGAATCTATGAAAGGCATGGACTTATTACATAAAACTTATGTACGCGGCCTGTGTGAAATGTATTCACCGGAACCCAAAGCCCCGGATGCAAATTTCACTATCCGCCTGACATACGGTAATGTGAAGTCATATAACCCTAAAGACGGAGTACATTATAAATACTACACCACACTGAAAGGTGTCATGGAAAAAGAAGATCCGACCAATCCGGAATTTGTTGTTCCCGCCAAACTGAAGGAATTGTATGAAGCAAAAGATTTCGGACGTTATGCATTACCTAACGGTGATATGCCTGCTTGCTTCCTGACTACCAATGATATTACCGGCGGTAATTCAGGTTCTCCTGTCATCAATGGTAACGGTGAGCTCATCGGCGCCGCTTTTGACGGTAACTGGGAATCACTGAGTGGTGACATTAATTTCGACAACAACCTGCAGCGTTGTATCGCAGTGGACATACGTTATGTATTATTCATCATCGACAAATTGGGCGGATGCAAACACCTGATTGACGAAATGACTATTGTTGAATAATGAAAAAGGCACTATTACTCTTGCTATTTACCCTCACAACCCTTGCCGGCCATGCCGACGAGGGGATGTGGATGCTGACTGATCTGAAAGAACAGAATGCGGCCACCATGTATGATATGGGACTGGATATCAGCATTGATAAAGTATATTGTCCGGACAGCATCAGTCTGAAAGATGCTGTAGTGCATTTCGGAGGCGGTTGTACCGGTGAAATCATTTCTGCTGAAGGTCTTGTGCTGACCAATCATCATTGCGGTTACAGCTATATCCAACAACACAGTTCAGTAGAACACGACTATCTGACTGACGGCTTCTGGGCTATGAGCCGCAAAGAAGAACTTCCCTGCAAGGGGCTGACTGTCACCTTCATAGACAAAATTCTGGACGTCACTCCTTACGTAAAGAAACAACTGGCCAAAGATGAGGATCCGGAAGGACTGAACTACCTGTCCCCCTCCTATCTGAGCAAAGTAGCCAAACGTTTTGCCGAACAAGAAAAGATAGAAATCACTCCGTTCACCGCTTTGGAACTAAAGCCTTTCTACGGAGCCAACCGCTATTACTTGTTTGTAAAGACCATCTATAAAGATGTCCGCATGGTAGGCGCTCCTCCTTCTTCCATCGGAAAGTTCGGAGCTGACACCGATAACTGGATGTGGCCCCGTCACTGTGGCGATTTCTCCATGTTCCGCATTTATGCAACACCCGACGGTAAACCGGCTGACTATAACGAAAGCAATGTACCTTTGAAGGTGAAAAAACATCTGACCATCAACCTGGGAGGAATCAAAGAGGGAGACTTCACTTTCGTAATGGGATTCCCCGGACGCAACTGGCGATACATGATTTCGGACGAAGTGGAAGAACGTATGCAGACTACCAACTTCATGCGTAAGACCATCCGCACCGTACGTTTGAATAATCTGCTGGAAGAAATGCTGAAAAGTGATAAAGTACGCATCCAGTACGCCAGTAAATACGCTTCATCAGCCAACTACTGGAAAAATGCCATCGGTATGAACGAAGGGCTGGTTCACCTGAAAGTACTTGATACTAAAAAGAAACAACAGGAAAAGCTTCTGGCTTATGGACGTGAAATGGGTACAGACGCCTATCAGAAAGCCTTCGACGCTATCCGGGAAATCGTGAGCAAACGCCATGATGCCGTATATCATCAGCAAGCCATTTATGAAGTTTGCAAACTGGGAACGGAATTCTATAAAATTCCTTCTACAGATAAAGTCCTGCAAGCATTGAAAGAAGGATATAAAGTACCTCACGCCACTAAAGAAATCAGCCCGCTGGATCATGCATTAAGCAAACTGAGCAAACAGGCTGATAAATTTTTCAATAAAGATTATAATCCCGAAGTAGACCGCAAAGTTTCCAAAGCTTTGCTGAAAACTTACGCAGAATTAATTCCGGCCGGACAGCGCATCAGTATCTTTAAAGTAATAGACAAAGAATTTAAAGGAAACATTGACGCCTTTGTCGATGCTTGTTTTGATACATCCATCTTCCGAAGCCGTGAGGCCTTCAACAGCTTTGTGGCAAAACCGGATGCCAAGACATTGGAAAATGACCTGATGGTGCAATATGCCAAATCAGTAGACCAAGGTTATGCAGATACCGATGCAGCCATGAAAGCTGAAACCGACGCTTATAATCTGGCCCATAAAACTTGGGTGGAGGGCATGATGAAGCTGAAACAGCATGAAGGTACTCCTATTTATCCGGATGCCAACTCCACGTTACGTCTCACTTACGGTAAAGTAGGTTCATACAGCCCCAAAGACGGTGTGGAATACAACTATTACACCACGCTGAAAGGAGTGATGGAAAAAGAGGATCCGAACAACTACGAATTCGTGGTTCCGGCCAAACTAAAGGACCTGTATAACAAGAAAGACTTCGGACGCTATGCCATGAAGAATGGTGAAATGCCCCTCTGTTTTGTTACAGGAACAGATAATACAGGAGGTAATTCCGGTTCCCCCGTTTTCAATAATAAAGGAGAATTGATCGGTACCGGCTTTGACCGCAACTACGAAGGACTGACCGGTGACATTGCTTATAATCCCCAGTTACAACGTGCAGCCTGTGTGGATATCCGCTATACCTTATTTATTATTGATAAGTTTGCAGGAGCGAAACACTTGGTAGATGAAATGACCATTGTGGAATAACAATACCGGACAACTATTTTTTAGAACGCGGACAACATGTAACAAGTGTTGTCCGCGTTCTCCTATTTTTCACAAGATAAGCCTCTGATAAACGCGGACAAAAAAAATGACACAGATTCCTTAACGTTTCTCCTTCTCCAACTCCTGCGGAATACGGAAAGCCGTATAAAGTTCCAGGACAGCGGCAATGGAAAGACAAACAATCCATTCGTTACGTTTCATGGTAAACATCAATACTCCTGTAAAGACCAGTGCGACAGCCCCGAAAATCTGCTGTCTACGCAAACGCTTGATGATAAAATTCCTTCCATCATAACGATTCCCCATCACCTGCACATAGCCGAACATCACAGCACCCAGCGTATACAGATAAGGCGCAAGCTCCCACCGGGTGATTTGCAACACCGCACCTGCCAGCAGCAGGACTGCCCCTGCCATCGAAATTATATTATAAGATTTACTCATTCTTCAAACACAAAAATATCCTCGTCAGGCTTCTTCATCAAATACTTCTCGCGTGCTATTTTCTCCAAAGCCTCAGGATTCGTGGTCAGTTCCTTCAGTTTCTCCGTATCTTCCTCATATTGCTTTCTGTATTTCTCTATCTCACTATTCAGCGCGCTGATCTCACTGCGATGCTTTACCCGCTGAATCAAGCTGTTCTCATCCAGAAAACCAATAACTACAATAAAGATCAGCACCGTAATCATATACTTATGGCGCCGGATGTAGTTCCAAATAGTCAGCAATTTGCTCATACAAAGAATCCCTTTTTTGATTTTTGCAAAGATAGAAATATTTCAAGCAATCCTACCCATAAAAACGGATAATTTATGTACTTTTGCAGAACTCATATTAGAAAAAAGAACTCCGCTTATGGAAAATTATATCGTATCGGCACGAAAATATCGTCCCGCTACATTCGAATCGGTTGTGGGTCAACGCGCGTTGACCATCACCTTAAAAAATGCTATTGCCACCGGCAAGCTGGCACATGCCTACCTGTTCTGCGGACCGCGTGGAGTGGGAAAAACAACGTGTGCACGTATCTTTGCCAAAACCATCAACTGCCAGACCCCCACTGCCGAAGGCGAAGCCTGCAATCAGTGTGAGTCTTGTCTGGCATTCAACGAACAGCGTTCTTACAACATACATGAGCTGGATGCCGCCAGCAACAACTCGGTAGAAGATATCCGTTCGCTGATTGAGCAGGTACGTATCCCGCCACAAATCGGCAAGTACAAGGTATATATCATTGATGAGGTCCACATGTTGTCGCAAGCCGCCTTCAATGCTTTTCTGAAAACATTGGAAGAACCGCCTCATCATGCCATCTTCATCCTTGCCACAACGGAAAAGCATAAGATACTGCCGACTATTCTGAGCCGTTGCCAGATTTATGACTTCAACCGCATCGGCATCAAAGACACTATCGACCATCTACAATACGTTGCCAAACTGGAACATATCAACGCCGAACCCGAAGCCCTGACTGTCATCGCACAGAAAGCCGACGGTGGTATGCGCGACGCTCTTTCCATCTTCGACCAAGTAGTCAGCTTCACAGGTGGGAACATCACTTACAAAAGTGTGATTGAAAACCTGAATGTCTTGGATTACGAATATTATTTCAAGCTGACCGATTTGTTGCTTGAAAACAAAGTTCCCGAATCCATGCTGCTTTTTAACGACGTATTGAAAAAAGGATTTGACGGCAGCCATTTCATCACCGGACTATCCTCTCATTTCCGGGATTTGCTGGTGAGCAAGGACCCTTCCACCCTGCAATTGCTGGAAGTAGGCGCCGGTATCCGCGACCGCTATAAAGAACAAGCACAAAAATGTGACCAGAAATTCCTGTACCGTGCCATGAAGCTATGCAATGATTGTGACCTGAACTATCGTGCAAGCAAAAACAAACGTCTGCTGGTAGAACTGACACTGATTCAATGCGCCCAACTCACTCTGCCCAACGCCGATGATGCAAGTGGTGGGCGTGGCCCTAAGAAGATATTAAAACCCCTATTTACGCAGCAAGCGGCTTCCACAGCCGCCACGCAGCCACAGCCTCAGGCTAAAGCTGCCGCTGCACAGACCGCAGCAACCGCCGTTCCTCAACCACAGGGTACAAGTACAGCCGGCAGTATGAACGCAAGCCGTCCAAGCCCGCTGCCTCAGACCAGAGAAGAGAAAAAAATCCCGGTGTTCAAGGCGGGCTCACTCGGTATATCCCTGCGTCGTCCTTTGCACGAACAGCAAGCTGCGGAAAAGCAAGAAGCAAAAGCGGCAAGCACCGCTGTCCAAAACGATGCCACATACGAAGATTATATTTTCAATGAAAAAGATCTGGACTATTACTGGCGTGAATTTGCAGCCGCCCTGCCCAAGGAAGAGAAGGCTAACTCCGCACGAATGATGAACATGCATCCGCATTTGTTGAATGACACGACTTTTGAAGTGACAGTAGACAATGATATGGTGGAAAAATATATGGTACAATTGATACCATCGGTTCAGAATCATTTACGCGAACGACTGCACAACCGGAAAATCACCATGACGGTACGTGTCAGTGCCCCTACCGAGAACATCCGTGCTTACAGCCATGTGGAACGTTTCCAAATGATGAGCAAGAAAAACCCGAATCTGCTGAAATTAAAAGAAGCACTGGGATTGGAGTTATCATAAAACCTATAAATATAAAAAGATACCGGGAAATCCTTCAAATCCTTCATAATTACACAATATATTGTTTTTCAATGTGTTGTCATGAAGGATCTTGAAAGGAACCCTTCATAAATGATTCATTGAGCGTAAGCTATACTTTTCCAGCCTTTGCGTCAATCAATTTAGATCCATAATAATATCCCAATTAGATTGTTTTACATCCATTATAAAATCAATCTGCCTGAACTACGGATACTGTCTATTATTCACCTTTTGTATTCACCACTTTCTGCATTATCATTATCATCCATACAGATAGTACAAAAGGTGCAGTCAGAGTAGTAATTCCCAACTTGATCCCTGCAAACTGCAATACAACGGACAGCAAGACTGAACATAAAGCCCATACAAAGCTTTTCCAAGTTTTGCCTCCTAAAGCCAAAGCACACAATACACCATTATAGCCCATCAATCCCATATTCAACATTTCCGGATCTATCCCCCAAAATACAGCAAAAAGAACAGGAAGAAGTGTCCCCAGCGCAGTATAAAAAGTTCCAGTCCATGAATTAACCCCAATACCAGCCAAAAAGAACAGTCCGGTCAATAAATTTTCTTGAAACATGACCTGACCAATACCTAAACAAAAAGCCTGAACGTAATCAACCTCCCGCACAGTATCAGATACCGTTTCGGAAACCAGCAATAAATCCGGCGTTATCCAAGTACAGATTCCCAATAATATCCACACAGAAAAAATGAAAGGAGCAGTAAATCCGGGAAGTGAATGCTGCCGGCTGAAAAGCCGTACTATCCAAGTAGAAAAACATGAAGCTACCGCCATGAGCAGCAAAGACCACAAAGACAGCTGCATGAAAACTCCGACTGCTATACCTATCAATGTGCCGTTAAAACCATACAGTCCATTCTTTATATCGTCACGTCCATAACCTGAGATACAAGCCGCCAACGTGCTTATTATATTACCGCCTACCGCTAATACTCCCAACTGCCACGAGTTCAGAAAAATTCCGACCAACATTAACAAACCGGACAACGCATTATTCTGAAACATGACTTGTCCTATTCCACGCCCTAAAACAAGCAACGAATCATATATCGAAATTGTCTTCATAAATCAAATTACCGGATTCCAATTTAACATAAGCTCCTTGAAAAGATGAAGGAAAATACTAGAAAAAGAAAAATTCTTGAATCGTTCAAATTCAAGAATCTACAACTTTAACTTTTCTACTTTCGCGGAGAGACGGGGATTCGAACCCCGGATACCCTTTTGGGGTATACACGCTTTCCAGGCGTGCCTCTTCAACCACTCGAGCACCTCTCCTTTTTTCGGAGTGCAAAAATAGAACAAATTTTCAGAACCAGCAAATATTTGAGTCCACAATCTCTCTATTCATTCCAAGAGATACAACTATAAATCGTGATTACGCATCCGATACTCCGCCAATTCCTCATACTTAGTACCCGGACGGCCGTAATTACAATACGGATAAATGGAAATACCACCGCGCGGAGTAAAAATGCCCGTCACCTCAATATATTTAGGATCCATCAGCTTAATCAAATCTTTCATGATGATATTCACGCAATCTTCATGAAAATCGCCATGATTACGGAAACTAAACAAATACAGCTTCAAGCTCTTGCTCTCCACCATTTTCACATCAGGCAGGTAGGAGATACGGATTTCCGCAAAATCGGGCTGTCCTGTAATAGGACACAGGCTGGTAAATTCGGGACAGTTAAAACGTACCCAATAGTCGTTTCCGGGATGTTTGTTCACAAAGGACTCCAACACTTCGGGAGCATAATCCTGCCTGTACTCGGTCTTCGCCCCGAGAAGGGTCAATTCATCTTTTCTTTCCATTAAAGTTATTTTTTTCATATTCATGTTTTCTCTATCATACCTTAGAAAAGAAATTCTCTCCCCGCTTCGAGCAGATCGTTTCACTAGAGTGATGAAGTTGTACCACTAAAGTGATGAAATTTCTTCACTCTAGTGATAAAACTTGCTCACTAAAGTGAAACAATATACTCGGCAAAAAGAAAACACCTTTCATACAAGGAGAAAACACATTCATTTATCCTATCGTTTCTCTCTTTCCGCCTTTATCTCCAGATACTTTTCCAATCCTTCACGACGGAGCTTACAGGCCGGGCAATGACCGCAGCCATCTCCCTGTACGCCATTATAGCAAGTCAACGTTTCATGCCGGATCAAATCGAGCACGCCCAATTCGTCCGCCAACGCCCATGTTTCCGCTTTATCAATCCACATCAGCGGAGTGTGAAGCACGAACTGCTCGTCCATGGCAAGGTTCAACGTCACATTCAGTGACTTGATAAAAGCATCCCGGCAATCGGGATAACCGCTGAAGTCTGTCTGCGACACACCGGTCACGATATGATTGATCCCCAATTCGCGTGCATAGACAGCTGCAATGCTCAGAAAGAACAAATTCCGCCCCGGCACAAACGTATTAGGGAAACTATCGGCAGGCTTCACCTCATCCATCGTTATCGTAGTATCTGTCAGCGAATTTTTACCCAGGTTGCCTATAAAGGAAACATCCATCGCTTTAAACTCCACACCTGCCTTTCCGGCAATAGCACGGGCCAGCTCCACTTCCTTCACATGCTTTTGTCCATAGATAAAACTTAAAGCATACACTTTGCGGAAATGTTTTTTTGCCCAAAACAGGCACGTGGTTGAGTCCTGCCCTCCGCTGAACACAACCAATGCGTCACTTTTATTCATTGTTGATAATTTTTCAATTTACTAATGTGCCAATTGCCGCGCTATGTGGATATGCTGCGCCATATACCGCATGGTAATTGGCCAACCGGCACACTGACACATCAGCAACTTATTAAAGTTCTTTGATTTTTAATACATTGTATGAGATATGCTCATCAAAGACATCACTGCCATCCACCTTCTTGATGTAATTTACCACACGGATGGTAACAGGCAGGATAATAATTTCATAGAGTGTCTTGAGCACCGCCTGAATAACCATCATCTTTATCAGTTCACCGGCAGGCATCAAACCTCCGAAGGCAACAGGAAAGAAAATCATGGAATCGGCACTCTCACCCACCAAGGTAGAAGTGATAGCACGAAGTGAAAAGTTCTTTCCCCCCGAGGCCAGCTTCATTTTACTCATGACATAGGCATTCAGAAAAGAGCCGACCAAGAAAGCGGTCAGACTGGCTACAGCGATGCGGGGCGCCATGCCGAAAACGAAGTTGAAGCCCTCCTCTCCTTCCCAAAACGGAGCTGCGGGCATCAGAATGGCAAGCTGCCCCAAAGCTACCACCATGAAATTCATGGCAAAGCCCATCCAGATGATAAGACGTGCCTTGCGGAAGCCCCATACTTCGGCTATACAATCATTGATAATGTAAGAGATAGGAAATACAACCAATCCGGCAGTTGCCGTAATTTTCCAGATCTGGACTACTTTGGTCTCCAATAAATTTGCTGCGACAAGACATACACAAAACAGTATGCCAAGCAACATGAACGATACAGATACAGTGTTATTATTCTTCATTTCTCCTGTTTTTTACGTGGTGTTCTAGAATACACGACCGCTATTCACGGCATCATACGTCTATTTTTTAATTCGGGGTGCAAAGATAGAAATTATTTCCGAGTTAACCGGATATAACTGCATTAAATATTCTTATCAAGAAGAACAGCCTCATCAAATAATTACTTTTTCTATACTTCCTTGATTGCCAAACAGTATGGAACAGTGAAAGATGAAGCGTCATAAACAGGTGGGTATCAGTGAAAACGATTAGAGGGGCAGATTGAATCCACCCCTAAAAGACAGGATAAAAAATCCTTTATTCAAACAAAGCAATCGTCTTCTTTATAATTTCGATACACTCCTTTAACTGTTCCTCTGTAATCACCAATGGCGGAGCAAAACGAATAATATTCGTATGTGTCGGTTTGGCCAGCAAGCCGTTTTCGGCCAATTTCAAGCAAATTTCCCACGCCAAATCCTTCGTTTCATCATTATTGATTATCAACGCATTCAACAATCCCTTGCCCCGGACAAAAGAAGCCACACGAGATGTTTCACACAGTTTTCTCATCTCTTCCCGGAATATCAATCCCAGTCTGTATGCCCTGTCCGCCAACTGTTCGTCCCGTACCACCTCCAGTGCCGTAACAGCCACTGCCGCAGCAATAGGATTTCCGCCAAAAGTGGAACCATGTTGTCCCGGACGGATAACATCCATCACTTCATTGCATGATAATACTGCAGAAACAGGACAGGCCCCACCCGATAAAGCCTTTCCCAAAATCAGGATATCCGGATGAACATTCTCATAGTCACAAGCCAGCAATTTGCCTGTACGGGCAATGCCGGTCTGCACTTCATCGGCTATAAAAAGTACATTGTGGGCACGACACAAGTCGTAACATTTTTTCAAATATCCCTCATCGGGTACATAAGCACCTGCTTCTCCCTGAATGGGCTCAACCAGGAATCCGGCCACATGGGGATGTTCGTCCAGCACTTTCGCCAGCGCTTCGGCATCATTGTAAGGAATCACAACAAAGCCGGGAGTAAAAGGTCCGTAGTTATTGTAAGCGTCCGGATCAATGGAGAAAGAAACGATAGTGGTAGTACGCCCATGAAAATTATTCCGGCATACAACGATTTCCGCCGTATCCTTGGGAAGCTTTTTTACTTCATACGCCCATTTGCGGCAAAGCTTCAATGCGGTTTCTACCGCCTCGGCTCCCGTATTCATCGGTAAAACCTTGTCATATCCGAAATAACGGGTGACAAATTCTTCATACCGTCCCAACTGGCTGTTATAAAAAGCGCGTGAAGTCAAAGTCAGCTTTCGCGCCTGTTTTACCAACGTATCAATAATACGCGGATGACAATGTCCTTGGTTCACCGCCGAATAAGCGGAAAGGAAATCATAATATTTCTTTCCTTCCACATCCCATACAAACACACCTTCTCCTTTATCCAATACCACAGGAACAGGATGATAATTGTGTGCTCCATGTTTGTTCTCAAGCTCCATTAATTGAGCTGCCGATAATTTTGCATCCATAAGCTTTTTATTATTTAATGTTTTTCTTTCTTCAAGAATATTTCCGCCATCATGCAACGGGCACTTCCTCCTCCCAGCGTTTCAATGATAGGGATGGGCATGGGAAGCAACGCGTTATACTTAGACAGCCGTTGTAACTGGCCTTCATCCAACGAATCGTAAGCACTTTGAGACATCACTAGAAACAATGCACCTTTCCCGTTCTCCACCTGAAGCATATTTCCGGCAAAGTGATGCATCTGTTCCTCGGAGATGGCGATGATTTCTTTCCCTGTCTGCCGCAAGATGTGGCAAACCTGCTCACGCTCTTCCACGTCATCAATGCTGTCCAGACAAACGACCGCATAATCTGTTGCCACACACATCATGACGTTGGTATGATAAATGGGCAGACGTTGTCCGTTTACAGTCTGATAGGCGCGAAAGGGCACTGGAATAAAGTTCTGTTCCTTGCAGAACCGACCCAATAATGCTTCGTCCACCCGTTGCGACAAAGCCGCGTATGCATAACGGTTCACTCGGTCCAGAATGATTCCCCCGGTCCCCTCCAGGAAGCGGTTTTCTTCCTCAAAACCTGTATAATCTACCTTCCGACGGATGCTGAACCCCTCCGACTCTATCCGCTGCAAGATATCCGCCCGTCTTTCCGCCCTGCGGTTTTCCGCAAACATAGGATACAGCACCACCGTTCCGTCGTCGTGAAAGGACACCCAGTTGTTCGGAGATATGGAATCCGGAGTATGAGGTATCGGGGTATCCTGCACCGCTATTACCTCTATGCCGTTTGCACGCAACTTATCCACCATGCCCCGAAATTCCTTCAAGGCACAAGCTTGTACTGTCTCACCTGCCGCAACTGTCCGCTGCTGGAAATAATTGTTGGCCGCTGTTTCTTCATTGAACCCGAAGGCTACGGGTTCCACCATCAAAATGTGGTTTGTTGTTTGTTTAGTCATTTTCTCGGATTAATGGTAAGGTGGAGCAGCGCAACAGTCCGCCCATCTTAGATATTTCATAATAAGGTACACGCTCTACCGTCATTCCCCATACCTCTTCCATAAAGGTATTCAGGCGGATAAAGTTCTTTTCAGAAACCACCACCTCAGGAGAGATGGAAAAGACATTCGTATTCATATAGTACATCTCTTCCCGCGTTATTTCAAATACATTCTCCCTGCCGAACAAATCGAGCAGAGTATGATAATCCTGAGGATACATAAATCCGTCCTTATAAATAATCGCATGTCCTTTCCCTACCGGCATAAAGGTACAATCCAGATGCAGAATCCCCGCACGTGGATCTGTATTATGTTTTTTCAGCTCCAAGGGGATGAATATCTTCCCCGGACAGATTTCTTTCAGAAAGGAAAAAGCATATCGGTTGGTACGTGCCGTCTTCATCTGCGGATAATCGGGCTGGGTATAAAGGCCTACAAACACAATATTATTGTAAAGCACCACATCACCTCCCTCTACGTGCGCCTTTTCGGGAAGGTTGAAAATTTTGTTATAAGCTATCTGATTATAGACCACTTCGTAAGCTTCCTTCTCATCTTCCCTGTTGGGGATGATGTTGGAAACAATAATCTTGTCGTCAATCACAAACCCCACATCACGGGCAAACACCTGATTACAATTCTCCAGTGTCCACGGGCGATAGACCTGTACCCCATATTTCAACAATACGCTTTCAAAGCATCTCATCTCTTTGAAAATATCTTCTTCATGGGGATATATGTTATGCAATACGGACTCGTATGACTTGGCGTCATAAGTTTCTTCCAGCGTGGGGACCTTCCCTATGGAACCGGGTTGTCCAAGCACCACAGCTTTCAATGTAGAAGTTTCATTCTTTACGTTAAGCTGCATAAATCTAATATATTTATGCAAATATAAGAAGTTTACTCAACTAAACAAATGAATTGCCCGAATAATTCTACCTTATTGATTTATCAATTATATTTGCAACCGAAAAAAGAAGGTAATATGAAAAAACAAGAACTTTATAACAAGGTGATCGCTTATTTTCAAGAAACGATACCTGTTGCCGAAACTGAACTTCATTACAATAACCCATTCGAGTTGTTGATAGCCGTTATCCTGAGTGCACAATGCACGGACAAACGGGTAAATATGATCACCCCTCCTCTTTACCGGGATTTCCCGACTCCTGAGGCACTGGCCGCTTCGACGCCGGAAGTGATTTATGAATACATACGGAGTGTAAGTTATCCCAACAACAAGGCAAAACATCTAGTAGGCATGGCGCAAATGCTGGTGAAGGATTTTCATAGCGAAGTACCGGGAACATTGGAAGAACTGATTAAACTGCCGGGAGTGGGACGCAAGACGGCTAATGTCATTCAAAGTGTAGTATTCAACAAAGCGGCCATGGCAGTAGATACACATGTGTTCCGCGTGAGCCACCGCATCGGACTGGTTCCTCAAACCTGCACCACACCGCTGGCTACCGAGAAATATCTGATGAAGTATATTCCGAAGGAGATTGTGCCCACCGCACATCATTGGCTTATTTTACACGGAAGATATGTTTGTATGGCACGGACACCGAAATGTTCGGAATGCGGATTGAACGGATTGTGCCGGTATTCGTTGAAGCCGGCTTTATAAACTAATTCTCATTCCATCGTATGCAAAATGCACATGCGGCGGCAATAACCGTTCAGCATCAGCATGTAATCCCATATGATGACTCATGTGAATAAAATAAGTTTCCCCGGCTCCTATTCTTTGTGCATTGTCCAAAGCCTCCTTCAAATTCTGGTGGGTATGGTGAGGCTGGGGACGCAATGCATTCATTACCAACACATCCAGTCCTTGCAACAAATCATATTCAGCCCCGGACATCGTCAGCATATCGGTAATCCATGCCATCTTGCCGATACGGTATCCCAAAATGGGCAATTTGCCATGCATTACCCGAAGAGGTGTCACTTCTACTTTGTTTCCTTCGGGATTGCCGATAATAAAAGGAGAACCGGGAACAATTTCCTCTAATGTAATACGGGGAACTCCCGGATAAAGATGTTCGGCAAAACAATAAGGAATACGCTGGCATAAACGCTCTGCTGTATATTGTTCGGCATAAACCGGCACATCACGAAAACGACAGAAAGGACGCAAATCATCCAAGCCTCCTACATGGTCATAGTGTTCGTGAGTAATCAAAACACCGTCCAACGGTTTGAAATCGTTCAACCGTATCATCTGTTCACGGAAATCGGGACCACAATCTATCAGAATCCGGAGCCCTTCCGTTTCTATCAGTCCCGAACAACGCAAACGGTTGTCCCGGGGATCGCTGCTGGTACATACCGGACATTTGCACCCTATTTCGGGTACTCCCGTAGACGTTCCGCTGCCTAGTATTGTAATCTTCATATTATACTTTATATAAAATTCACTTCGGGAGAGATAGCTACCCCGAACTTTTGAAGCACAGACTCCTGTATCCGTCTGGCAAGAGCAATCACTTCATCTCCCGTAGCGCCTCCACAGTTCACCAAGACCAACGCCTGTTTAGAATGAACACCCGCGCGCCCTATTTGTTTGCCTTTCCAGCCACAACGGTCTATCATCCATGCAGCAGGAATCTTCACCCGATTGCCATCCACTTCATAATGTGGCATATCAGGATACTGTTGCTGTACTATTTCAAACTGCCTGCGTGGAACAATCGGATTCATAAAGAAACTTCCGGCATTTCCCTGCACCCGGGGATCGGGCAACTTGGCTTCACGCACGGCAATAATCACCTTCCTTACATTCTCCAATGCCACCTCACCTCCTCGCTTTTCCAATTCGCCACGCACATTTCCATACTCCAGATTAAAAACCGGCTGCTTACTTAAACGATAAGTGACGTAAGTCACTATATATTTACCTTTCAAATCTTTCTTGAAAATGCTTTCACGATAAGCATAACGGCATTCCTCTTTGGTAAAAATCCGTTTCCTGCCGGTTTCCACCTCGACGGTTTCCACACTTACAATCAAATCTTTTGCCTCAACACCATACGCACCGATATTCTGAACGGCAGAAGCACCCACTTCACCGGGAATCAATGACAGATTTTCAGCACCATACCAACTGTTCTTCACGGTATATGCCACAAAATCATCCCACACCTCACCGGCTCCTGCCCTTACCTCTATTTCCTGTTCGTTTTCAGCAACCACCTCATACCCCCGGATAGCCGAATGCAGGACAGTCCCTGCATAATCACCTTTAAAAAGCAAATTGCTTCCTCCGCCGATATGCAACCAGTTACCGGCCATCAGGTTTTTATCCGACAAGATGGATTGCAGCTCTGTCACCGATTCATATTCCACAAACAAAGATGCCTTCACATCCATACCAAATGTATTATGAGGCAACAGAGAATAGTCTTTTATTTCCTTCATTTACAATCAAATCAATCGCTCAGATCCTCAAACTGCATCAGTTTCCATAGACCGTGCCGCCGTTCAAAATAGAGCGTATTATTAAATCCATTGCCAAAACCTTTCATTTCAATCACTTTCGTATTGGAATGCACATTCTCGTTCTGGCCATAGTTCACATTTGTCAAATTCTCACGAGGCAACACAGGCTGGAATGCGAACCATTGTCCGGCCTCCAAAGTCGTTTCCAGTATCTGAAACTCGTCTTCGGGATCAGCAGTCACAAACTTCAACGGTTCGTGCAAACGTGACAACTGGAAAACAGAATCATTGGCAAAACGTTCATAAAACTCAAAGAAGTCCTCCTTACCGGTATCCTCTCTCGGCATATCCGCGAAATCTATGGCTTCCAGTTTCCACAGCCCCTTCAGACGCTCAAAATAGTACCGCTTGATTTTTCCCTTCTTCAAGTAAATCCATTCTATCTTGACACTGGTAAGCCCCGTATCTTTCTCCATTTCCATATCTTCCGCCTTATCGAACAGAACTGTATAGGCATCTTGCCGGCTGAATAAAGGATCGTGTTTCCATTGGTCCTTTTCAATGTGCTCTTTCTTTTCCATTGTATAATACGGCAAAGGGAACACGATGCGTGACAATTGTAACTTTTCATCACTGGCAAAATTGTAGAAAAAGTCGGCAAAACTTTCGTCGGCCGTAGCGGGAACCATTGGTTCTTCCTCTACCGCAGCCATCGCTTCTGTTGTGTCCGGGGGTGCAGTCAGCGAATCAATCTCCTCAGTAAGCGTCTCGAAGGGGTCCATTTTCTTTTTTCCACCTCCACAGGAGCTTATCAGCATAAGCAGACAAACTCCGATTATTAGTTTTCTCATTTTCTATATTTAGAAAAAATCGATGCAAAAATATCGTTTTTTTTAGTTTTCAGCAAAATATATGGGTTTAATTCGCTAACTTTGCGGTCATTAAAAAATAAAGAAGAAACTATGTTAGCTAAAATAGAACAATTACTTCAGGAAATTGAAGGCTTGCAAGCAGCCAATGCGGAAGAATTGGAAGCCTTGCGCATTAAATATCTTAGCAAAAAAGGAGCGATTAATGAGTTGATGGCAGACTTCCGCAACGTACCTGCCGAGCAGAAAAAAGAGGTGGGCATGAAACTGAACGAGCTGAAAAACAAGGCTCAGGAACGTATCGCTACATTGAAAGAAGTTTTTGAAACCCAAGATAACGGTGCCGCCGAAATGGATCTTACGCGTACGGCTTATCCCATCGAACTGGGAACACGCCACCCGCTGAGCATTGTAAAAAATGAAATTATTGATATATTCCATCGACTGGGCTTCAGCATTGCCGACGGTCCCGAAATAGAAGACGACTTGCACGTATTCACTGCCATGAATTTTGCCGAAGACCATCCTGCACGTGATATGCAAGATACTTTCTTCATCGAAGCCAGTCAGGAAGATGTGAAAAAGAACATCGTGCTTCGCACTCACACTTCTTCCGTACAGGCAAGAGCTATGGAACATTCGCAACCTCCTATCCGCATCATCTGTCCGGGACGTGTATACCGCAATGAAGCGATCAGTTATCGTGCCCATGCATTCTTCCATCAAGTGGAAGCACTCTACATTGACAAGAATGTATCATTCACTGATTTAAAGCAGGTATTGCTATTGTTTGCCAAAGAAATGTTCGGCGAAGATACTCAAATCCGTTTGCGTCCGTCCTATTTCCCGTTCACCGAACCAAGTGCCGAAATGGATATCAGTTGCAATATTTGCGGCGGAAAAGGTTGTCCGTTCTGTAAAGGCACAGGCTGGGTGGAAATTCTGGGATGTGGTATGGTGGATCCGAATGTATTGGAAGCCAACGGCATTGACAGCAAAGTTTACTCAGGCTATGCGCTAGGTATGGGTATTGAACGCATCACCAACTTGAAATATCGTGTAAACGATTTACGATTATTCTCTGAAAACGATACTCGCTTCTTGAAAGAATTCGAAGCAGCCAATTAATAGTGTCAATGTGACCATGTGCTGATATGCCAATTGCCATGCGGAATAGAACGCGGTCAATTGGCATATTAACATATTGCCACATTAGCATATTGATACATTGACATATTAGCACATTATTGCTCATGAAGGACAAGCTGATTACCAAAAATTATATAGAAATACTGGCAGCCAATTTTCTATTATTCTTTGGATTCTGGTTACTGATGCCTGTATTACCTTTCTACTTGGCGGAAGTTTTCGACGCTAACAAAACAACTATAGGGGCCGTACTTTCTTGTTACACCATTGCCGCCCTGTGCATACGGCCTTTCTCCGGCTATCTGTTAGATACCTTTGCCCGCAAACCGCTTTATCTGTTGGCTTATTTCACTTTTACCGCCATCTTCGGAGGATATCTCATTGCAGGAACACTCACCTTATTTATTTTATTCCGCATTATACACGGAGTATCGTTCGGCATGGTGACAGTCAGCGGAAATACCATTGTCATTGATATCATGCCTTCTTCACGCCGTGGGGAAGGATTAGGATATTATGGGCTGGCAAACAATATAGCCATGTCCATCGGACCGATGACCGGACTCTTCCTGCATGATGCAGGAGCAGACTATACGCTTATCTTCTGTTGCTCATTAGGTTCCTGCCTGATAGGATTTCTCTGCGCCTCATCGGTAAAGACCACCTACAAACCTCCTGTAAAACGAGAACCTATATCATTGGACCGTTTCATTTTGCTTAAAGGAATACCGGCAGGTTTCAGTTTGTTATTACTATCCATCCCTTATGGCATGACCACCAATTACGTTGCAATGTATGCCAAACAAATAGGTATCCAGGCATCTACCGGTTTCTTTTTCACCTTTATGGCATTGGGAATGGCAGTTTCCCGTCTTTTCTCCGGACGCCTGGTAGACCGGGGAATGGTTACTCAAGTTATTGAAGCCGGCCTGTATCTGGTCTGCTTCTGTTTCTTCGGTTTGAGTTCATGCGGATGGCTGACAACATGGAGTCTGCAATGGACCACTTATTTTCTGTTCACCATAGCTCTTTTACTAGGTATTGGGTTCGGAACCATGTTTCCTGCCTATAACACGCTGTTTGTGAACTTGGCCCCCAACAACCAGCGTGGTACGGCAACCAGCACCTACTTGACTTCGTGGGATGTAGGTATAGGCGCCGGCATGTTATTGGGCGGATATATAGCAGAAATAGCCACCTTCAAGATGGCTTATCTATTCGGAGCTGCACTCACTGTTATCTCGTTATTTTATTTTAGAAACAAAGTGGCCCCTCACTTCCACCAACATAAGTTGCGCTAATCTTTATATGTCAGCACCATGATATGGGAAAGCCGATCGTTTACAACTGACAATTGGGTTGAAAGAATAAACGAATGGAATAAAGGAGCATTTTCCAACAGAAATGCCGGCAAATAAGGCTCGAAACGTTCCGGGTTGCGGGAAATCTTGTTCATGTCCGCCACAAGCATAAAGGCTGCGTCACGTGAAAGATTAGCTACACATTCATTGAACAATGTCCTGCTATTTCTTTCATATGCCTCTTCCATATAATCTGCCATGGAATCTTTATCAGCAGAAATAATCAAACTATCTTCCCTTATATCTGGAATATTTTTCAATTTTTCGGCCATCTGGTTCACACAACCGCATGAATCAGGCATAAAAGTATCTCCAGTGAGATACACCACATCGCTGTTCATGTGAAAATCAAACTCACTCCAACAGCTACTATTATCCTGCAGGAAAGGCATAGACGGTGTACGTCCGTATAAAGTCAGGAAATTATGCGTTTTCTTTTTCTGCATCGCTTTGGCAAACACGGGATCATTGCTCAATGCTTTCTCCTCATCCTCACGCGCATCAATCACTTTCTCTATCAAACTTTTCTGATAACTCACCACATAGAACCCCGCCTCACTATAGACAGCTAGAAAATCATTATTGCCCAACGGATAGACTGCTATATTTTTTCCTCTGTATTTTTCTTTTTTAGGTGAAAAACTTCCCGGAGTTCTCTCTAACAACATATCTCCCAATGTTTCCTTATCATCAGCCCCCATACGGAAATATACCACCTGGTCACGCGGAGTACCCGGAGAATGGAAACTGACCACCACCCGGCTCATCTTACTGCTCAGACCATGAGCAGTATTAGTGGTATATTCGTTCAAACCTCCCAACACATAATTAAATAAACCGGGAAACTGGAAATTACCCAATTCTTCAGAATAATTCAGTTGAGGAAATTCATTCAGAAAATAATTAATATTATCACTCTCCAACACACCGATGCAATCAGCCGGTACAAGTGAGAAGAGATTGATCTCACGACTCTTATCCGTCAGGCTTAATTTAGCAAAGCCGTAAAAGCCCACAGCCGTACAAAACAATACCACTGATAGCACCATACCCAACTTGGCAACTGTCCGCAATCTCATACCCTACCTGTATTTATATTTTTTTTGCAAATATAGCAAATTATTTAAGGAAACAAACAAAAATCTTCAAAATTCCACCTTCTTTCTTATTATTCATAAATGGTTCCGGTAGAAAGTTCCAACGCTCCCCATTTAATCATAGCGTTAAATAACCTAACAAAAGAATAAGAAGATAGTTCTTCCGGCCGGATATTTTTTTCTTTTATAATTCCGCTGTCAATCAATGCTGTACGGCAAGTTCCTCTCAACAAAGGTAATTTAGGTGTAAACCAATCCTTACCATCAAACAAGGCAATATTAGCTATGGAAGTATCAGTCAGCAGTCCGCGTCTGACAATTAAAATATCATCCCGTTCTCCACGGCAGGCAAAAAGCCGGTTTAAAGCTTCCCTGTCTGTACTTTTATAAGTATAATCTATATCATCCGAATAAACCAACTGCAAAGAATGTACCGGACGCATCTGATAGGCTTCATAACTAATTTCTTTTATTCCACCGCCATCATAAATCACCCTACATTTCATTCCGCTCATCTCCGGTGTCAATTTCAGGTATTCACCTAATTCTATGCCGGCACAATCTGGCCAGAAATGATGAAGGGTATTGTTCAGTCTTTCATTATGATAAGACAAATTACACGCTTTTCCTTGTTCTATCCGTATAGTTTCAATAAATGGGTACATAAATCTTCTGTATCATTTCATTATATTCACTTTGTAAATCACTCTTTGAAGTGATTCCTCCCCCCGCCTTATAATAAAGATTCTCTCCTTCCTGTTCTAAAAAACGGATCATCACCGCACTGTCTAAAGTCCTGCCGTCACAATAGCCCATTATACCCGTATAAAATCCACGCTCATAACTCTCCGCTTCTTCAATAATATCTATCGTCTTGGATTTGGGCGCTCCAGTTATGGAACCGGCCGGTAACAAACGAAATATAATATCTCCTATATGCGACGGGTAATCATCGGGCAAGACACCACATATTTCGGAGCTTGTCTGAAAGATAGGCCCCTTATTGGTTTCAAGCCGGTCACAATAACGATACCGGACAACTCTCACCTGTTCCGCCACCATACTCAAATCATTACGAATCAGATCTACAATAGTAGCATGTTCGGCAGTTTCTTTAGGATCATCCATCAACAGTTTTTCCGCATCAGGTAAGGTAGCGTCAATCGTTCCTTTCATGGGGAAAGATTTTATCTCGCCATCTTCTATACGAACAAAAATTTCGGGTGAGAAACAGACCAATTTATCTTTCAACCAAAGTCTATAAAGCGCTTTGGAGTACCGGAACACATCCTCCAAAGTAAGATTAGTACTGACAGGAACTTTGCAAGTCAAATTAGCGAGATAGCTGTTACCTGCCAGAATATTCCGTTTTACGATTTCAAAAGCCTGCCGGTAGTCTGCCAAAGACATTGGAACAAAATTCCAGCCTATCCGCCCACTGTAACTTTCTGTTACAGTATCCACATTTTTCACTCCATTAAAGTTATAACGGCAACGGGTAGAATCAATCCGGCTTATTTCCTCTATCAAAGAACACTGCTGTTTATAATCTATAATAAAAAGGAAAGGCTTCCGGCTACCCGCCAACTCATTCATACGTTTTATAGCTTCCGGTCTTTTATATTGTTGCATTTTAGCTGTTAAATTATCTTGTAACAATCATTTTTCAAGGGGAACAAAGTTAAGAATTTAAAGTAAACTGTTATCTTAACATAGAGAAATTCTTTCTTTTACTTGTTTTACTCAATAAGAGATGTAAAGTCAGAACAATAATGCCAGTGACGGTAAAAAATTATGCCGGGAACATCTGTAAAGACAATCCCCGGCTTTTTAATATACTTCAGGTATCCTTCCTTAAAGAGAAAGCTGATTTTCTGAAAAAGGACATACCTTTCCCTACAAAAGAAAAGAAAATCAAGTTTTAAATGAAATGCTAATCACTTAACATCATAATAAATTATCAATTTTCAAACTATTTTTTCAAGAACTTCTCGGCACGTCCCGGAGAAAATAATTCCCACAATGAAGCCACTGTCCATCCCGGAGCAAAAATATCATTATAATAGCCTTTACCATTCTTACCGTAGTCCCAGTTAGTATGCTGGACAACCTCCGGATAATATCCTGTTTTGGCAATACCACATCGATGCCCTTCATAGGGTAACAACTGACGCATTGATGTACTGATTACCTGAGAAAAATCCGAAAAACGCTTTTCATTATATTCTTTTGCCAACCAGTTCAATACGTCAGCGAAATCAAAGATAAAGACATCAATATGGTTATTTTCTACAGAAACATTTCCCCAGCCTCTAGTTTTCAACCCTAAATCACCCAACATCTGACCGGGGGCAAAAGGGACATCCCATGTATAGTACCATGACAATGCAAAATAAGCTGCCTTCCTCGCCAACCCAGCATAATGGGCTCGTTCAGCTCCTTTTGTAGCTAAAGCCAGATAGTAAGCGGCAGTTGACGCATACAAAGATGCCTCTTTATCCTCGCAATTAGCATCCAAAGTAGAAGAAAAATAATCGGACTTCGAAATCAATTCCTTTTCCAAATACTCCACCGTATGTTTTGCACTTGCCAAATACCGTTTATCCTTAAAATATTTATATCCCATAACCAATGGCAAAGTTGCCGAAGGGGTACTTCCCCCACTCTTGTCTACAATAGAAAAGTCATCTTTAAACTTACGAGGAAAACTACCGTCCTTATTTTGTAAACGCAGAAACATATCCAACATACTTTTTATACGCTTTTCCCACTCAGGATGTTTACGACCTTGCAGTCTTTCGTAATTCAAAAAATGAAGCAGGGCATATACCCCTTCAGACTGACGGCGGATACTATGAACAGACTCTACAAAATTACGCCTATAATGTACTACTTCATTAAAGAAACCCGTTTCCGAAAATCCATTCTGCAAATAAGAATCAAAAATTTTATAAGCATTCGTCACCAAATCCGTACGACGCTGCTGTTCTCCATATTCCAATGCATTAAAAGCATTCAACAAAGTACGTCCCACAAAACCCACTTCGGCAACATCCGTTTGGTCACAAGTAGCCGTACGCAATTCCACCCCCGAATAATAATGAGTAGGAGTATTTCCGACAAAGCTTTCCACGAAGAAATTACTCATCACTTCCTTCATTTTCTCAGGAGAATAAGGTGTATTTACAATTTGAGGACAGTTTGTATCATAAGAATATTCCCAAATATGCTGCACACATTCTGAAAAATCAGCAATTTCCGACTCATGTAATTCCCAAGTCAGAGAAAGACTCTCACCTTTACGTAATAATTGATAGACCTCAACCGAAGGAGCCAATGTCAATTTACGAATATAAGTTTTAGGAGCTTCCTTGTAAGGAAACCCAAAAGACAAAGAAGCGATACCCGAGAGGTTTTCAAATCCTGTATAACCTATAGAGGTTTTACCAGACAATATCACTTCCCCTTCCTTATGGGTAGTCAAAGCATCCGAAGCCATATTATCCAGCCGGATAACAGAATATGTTTTCCTATTCTTTTCATCAAAAATAGCAGTCAAGGGAGTACTTAAACGGTCTTCACGAACCAACCAGCTATCCGAGGTATGAAAAGACGGCGCTTCTTGAGGAGAACGCAAGTTACGACGATACCAAAATCCAGGCATATAAAACAAACAATCATCATGATGACAACCAGTCATTACCTGCTCACCAAAATTGAAATAAACATCATCCAATGCAGTCATAAAAATGACAATACGCTGGTTGCCGTCTTTTTCTTCAACATTCTGATAAATCACCACAGGTAATTTATCGGCCGCCACCCACTGATATTCAAAATTACTATTATCCAATTGCTGCAAAGTCAGCGGATACCGCTTCGCATCATTACCAGGCACTTTCAAAGCAATGGAAGCCGAAACATTTTCCGGTGTATAGTTCACAGCTTCCGCACAAGTCATTCCTGCCAGACACACCACACTACATACAAAGTTTTTCCAATTCATATTTTTATGTATTTATTAATTACAATACAGGTTTTTCCGATTTCAATGAGGGAGAATCCGTAGCTACCACAGGCCATCCGTCTTTCCAACTTATTTTATCCATCATCAAAACACGCCCTTCAGGATGCTTTGTGGCCACTGCATGATAAAATACCCAATCATTACCCACTTTATCAGTCACAATCTCCGAATTGTGTCCTGTTCCCACAAACGAACTATTCTTATGAATCAACACTTCATGTTGGTTATCCATCATTGTCCTCCCGTTCTTATCAACATAAGGTCCAAACAAATTTTCTGAACGAGCAACTACAGTAGTGTAAGTGCTATTCAATCCTTCACAGCAAGTCCCTATGGAAGCAAAAAAATAGTAAAAACCTTCTTTTTTATGAATATAAGTTCCTTCATAAGCTGTACCAGCCACCTGCCGAGGCTTCTCCCCTTGTTTTACTGAAAGACCGTCCTCACTTAATTCAATGCCATAAATGCCCCGAAAGCTGCCCCAAAACAAAAATTTCTTTCCGGCATCTTCTATATAGAAAGGGTCAATAGAATTCTGTACATTAATCTCGTTACTCCGAAACATCAGACCATGGTCTTTAAATGGCCCCGAAAGTTTGTCTGCCGTAGCGCAACCGATACCACAGGTCCACTCACCTCCCCATTTAGACATAGAATAATAAAGTACATACGTATCACCTATCTTATTAATATCCGGAGCCCATAAGCCTCCACCCGGTTCAAAATCAGGACGCGTTCGATCCGTGAATGCTGTACCTACCCATTCCCAATTAATCAAATCCTTGGAACGATGGATCGGCAAATTACGAATATCTTCGGTTGCATACAAATAATAATAACCATCACCACCTTCTATAATAGTAGGATCGGGCAGACTATAATCTATCACCGGATTCCGGTAATAGCTGGTTTTATCACCATCAGGCATTTCTTCTTGCGCAGACGATGATGAGCAAGACACCAAACAAAAGCAGATAGACAGGATCAAATTTTTTCTCATTGCAGTAATTTAGGAGTTATATATTCTTTACTGATTCTCATACGGTCTGTTCCATTCACATTCTCAAAATTTACCGTACCAATATACATAGCACGCGGATGAATATTACTTTTATCTTTGTGGGCATGGAATACAATACGAAGTTTTCCCTCTTTATCAGTGAACATGGCGCTATGCCCTACACCTACCAACCCACCAGGATTTTGCAATAATGGATTTTCGTCGTATTTAGCCCATTCCCCCATTATATCGGTAGCTGTAGCACAACCTACACCATAGAATGGACTTTCATAACTATTCGCAGAATAAGTCATATAATAAATTCCATTGTGTTTGAGAATATAAGAACCTTCATTGACTCGAGGCCACACTTCCTCCCAAGCCTGTGAAACATGAATACAAGGGCGCATCGTTTCTTTCTTAAGGGTTATCAAATCTTTTTCCAACTCGGCTATCCATACATTATTCCCATCATTAAAACGGACAAATGACAAATAAGGAGTACCGTCATCATCCATGAAAAAAGAATTATCAATACATTTCTCCTCAACAATCATAGGTTCTTGCTTATTTTGTATAAATGGTCCTACAGGGGAATCTGCCACTGCTACACAAATATGCTCATCTGCCGAATAATACATATAAAATTTACCATTCACTTCATATACTTCCGGTGCCCAAAACCAACGGTCTGCCCATGAATCCTTCTTATTCAAAGCCAGCCCTTTATATTTCCACGTTTTTAAATTATCCGAGATATAAACCTCTATTCCTTCATCCGAGTGAGTACCATAAGCATAATAAGTCCCATTGTGCAACAATATAAACGGGTCACCCAGTGGAACAGGTATTTCCAGCTCTTCCACAATTATTTCATTCACATTCTTATATTCTGAGGAACATGACTGACAAGAAGTCAATGTCCCCAACATCAATAACCAAATAAAAATCAATTTTTTTTTCATAATACTAGTCAGTTTCCTATATGATAATACAATATTCCTTTATATACCGGAGAATAATTTCCAGAACAAAATCCTACACAAGAAGCAGGATAATGAATATCCAATCTCCCTAATTCTCTTCCGTCAACAAAAAGATAGAGCTTATTTCCCCTTCTCACCGCACGGAAATTATAAGATTCCTTTAATTGTTCTTGAATTCCCAACTTATAAATATGCCGTTCCAAATCCTGAGCGTCTTTATTAATAAAACGAATACCTTCCGTTTTTATCGGAGTAAAAGACAAACGATTATAAGCCGGATGCTCTGCCACCGTCGCCCCGCTGTTATTCAATGGATACCATTCTCCCTCATTCAAATATTCTATTGTAAATTTACTAAACATATCGTCTACAAACTCCGCCTTATTCCCTACTTCATGACGGTTCAGGTAAAGGGCATTTATCCATGAAGGCGATATAAAACGATAACATTTTTCGACAAAATCAGTATACTTCACATCAGGATAAACCATTTGTAAATGTTCCAACGGATATTTTTTATCAAGTATCTGTTGTCCTTGTTTTACAACTACCACTTCCAGCATACGCGTGATACCATTAAATTGAGCTTTTACATAGTTATCTTTATCCACATAAACCGGATAGCTTCCTGACATCTTACAATCGGACAAACCTGAAAGTTGAAAACTAAATTCATAATGATCAAGAAAATCACCTTTCAATATTTCTGAATGTTCTTTTAACTGTATCCGGTCATCATCAAATCCGATAGTATAAGTCACCCCTTCGAACAAAGCTTTTTTAGTCCGATCAAATACTCCGGGAACACCGGGTTCCGTCACAGGAATAATCTTTGTAAACAGATGTTTTTGAGGAGATGGTATTTCATCCAACCATACTTTTAAACAATCCTGATTACGTTCAATACGTAAATGATGATAAACACCCCAACGAAAATCTTTAGGCAAAGTGAAATATTCCTCCTTTTCTTTACCATTAATAATGGTACGCAAATACCAATTGTGGTTCTTTGTATCGAAACCGATATAAGCATTATTATCCACATCTTTCCACCACGCAATGATACCAGCATCTCCATCTGTTTTGACTGCTGTTTCAAACATATAAGTTGTAGAAGGTTTCACTTGTTGCAGCACTCCCAAAGAAGGTGTTTCCCCTTTCATTGAAAAAGTGGGCAAAGAAGGTTCCGGATGATAACCATCTGTACAAGGACCGGTTATTCCTTCAACAAATAATGTTTTATTAAAGAAATGAACACGGTTAATATACTGCCCCCTACACTCATTATTTTTATTAGCCATATATATAAGCCACCATTCAAATCCATTGGGCCCCCTTAAAATATTAGGTTGTCCCGGGGTCATCAAAATATCATCCGCTGTTTCACTCCTCATATCAAACAAAGAAACATCAAAAAATTGGGCACGCCCTTTATTTGTTTCTACAGCAAGCAAGTTCTCTCCTTTTTTCAGAAGCTCTCGTTGCTTTTCATCAAGGTTTACCATACAATAATCCCGTCCCTGTTTTTCGTAAATCAATGTTCCATTCAAATATATTTTTGTATCTCCGTCATGAGCAACCCTGAGTGCTAAATTTCCCACCTGTTTGCCAACAAAAAAAGATTTACGTAACCACAATGAAGGAGATGTCCACCAAGTACCTAAATGACGAGTGGTAGATCCTTTTATCTCTTTAGATGAGAATCCACATTCTCCTTTCTTCCAATCGGAAGCCTGATATACCGGAAGCATCCAACCGACTCCAGGATTATTTTCTGTATAATCAAACAATGGCTCATAAGTGATGCCATATCGTAAAAGATCCACATAATTCTCTTCCAGTAGAATTTGATTAGAATTTACTACCGGATAGCTATATTTATTCCCATTTTGAAAACTTAAAGGTGAGTCTGCCTCCACAACCCCCAATTGATAATTCCCCCACTCAGTAGAGGTATGATTGGCATTATACATCAAATAGTATCGGTCTCTGTATTTCATCACCCAAGGTCCCTCTGCCACTCTGTTATCCATGGTCTCCCATGTATCCGGCAATGATGCAAACAAGCACACTGGTTCTCCGGCAAATTCCGCCGGATTCTTCATTTTACGTCCCCAAATAGTATTTCCATCAGTAAAACGCACCATATACATATATAATTGTCCGTCATCATCTTTAAAAACCTTAGGATCAATGCGATTATCCATCCAAGTTTTTTTATCAGGCTCTATATAGGGCCCCAACACATTTTTACTTTGAGCATGTACAATGTGAACAGCATGCTTATCCTTACCCCAATAATTGACAGACCAATATAAGTGAAAATCACCATTCAAACAAAACATATCATTGGCGTGAATCTGCTCATTACCGGCACCACTTCCTCTACTCCAGCCATTATCCATAGTCACGACATGAACAGGTTTACCCCAATGAACCAAGTCGTCGGAAACATAAAAATCCCCATTGGTAAATACTCCACCTATATAATACTTACCATTATATTTCATCACACCGGCATCCGCTACTCCGGGAAGCACCGGATTCTGTATGTTTTGCGCGAATAAAGTACCGCAACAAGCAAAAGCACAGAAGATCAGTATTTTTTTGCAGACAAGCATAAATGATACTAGTTAAATAAAGACTATGCCGGAAGTATTATAAAAAGAAAAAACACTCCGACACAGTCTTTCTTTTTTATTAATAATTAGGATTCTGAGTTAGTTGAGGAACATCATCAATCTTACTGATTTCAACTTCCGATGTAGGGATAGGCATACGTTTGTGTTTGCCAATCACAAAATTGTTGAAGTCCTTGTCACGAGCTTTCAGCTCGTCAATACCAGCCTGTGAATCAAGCAATCCCCAGCGCTTCAAATCCGCCCAACGCCAGCCTTCGAAACAAAGTTCCAAAGCACGTTCCATCTGAAGACGTTTGATAAAGACCTCCTTTGAACTTAAACAATCCTTCCACCGACTATCTTTCAGTTTGGATAACCCTGCACGTTCTCTTACCTTATCAACATAAACAGCCGCATCAGAAGCCGAAGTTCCAGTTTCAACCAAACACTCCGCATAACTCAATAAAACATCAGCATACCGCATAATACGATAATTATTACGTGCGAAATAGTCTTCACGTTCACGATAGTAAGAAGTATTGTATTTGCGAATATAACAATCCTCTGTATCCTGTCCCCACTCATCAAACCATTGTGACGCATCTTCATTGGCATAGTATTTTTTTGACTGATCAGGAAAATCATCTCCAAAATGTTTATAAAGAATACTATTGTATAAACGCAAGTCATTTCTGCCATCAACCCTTCTCTCTTTCAAGAACTCATCTACTAGCCAACGACGCGCTTTACCATCGCCCCAACCCGTACCATGAGTGCCACCGGGTGCATAAAACTGAGTACGCTGGAAACCAAAGGCCATACTGGCATCATTGCCTGTGCCCCCCTTATTTTGATCATCAAACTGAATTTCAAATATTCCCTCCTGATTATTTTCATTCAAATCGGTAAAATTGTCTTCACGGTTATCAAGCAAACCATACAAAGAGCCTTCCCTATCAATCAGCCATTGCAACTGTTCTTTGGCCCTATCATATTTATGTTGTTGCATATAAGCCTTGCCCAACAAAGCTTTAGCAGCACCTTTTGTCGCTCTGCCTAAATCTGCCGCATCCCATGCCTCCGGCAAATTCTCCATTGCAAACGTAAGGTCTTTTTCTATCTGATCCCAAATTTCCTGTTCTGAAGCGTCCTTAGGTATGTAATCAGCATTTTGAGGTTCAAGAACTAATGTCCCTTTCTCCCACAAAAGATTTATCTGAAAATACCACAGAGCACGCAAAAAGGAAGCCTGTGCTAAAAGTTGGTTCTTTTGAACCTCATCCATTTCAATCGCAGGCACATTAGCCAAAACCTGATTACAACGAAAGATCCCTACATAAAAATGCTCCCAATGTACCTTATTACCCTCATAGAAATCATAATTATTATAAAGAAAACGCGTCCAGTCACCTAATTCTATCCAAGGAGACGAACTCCATCCTTCATCTGATGACAGATCGTAACGAAAAGACAACCAACGCATCCAAGTCCCTTCTTTATATAAGAAACTGTAACAAGCATTTACTCCAGCTTTTGCATCATCCGCCGATTTCCAAAAAGTAGTATTGGTTACTTCATTCGGATTTTCTATATCCAATAAACTTGAGCTGCATCCAGTAGCACACAAAGCCAAGACACCAGCAAATAAAAATCTATATATTTTCTTCATATCAGTATACTAATTTATAAGTTAAAAGGTCAAATCCAAGCCAAACATAACAGAACGAGTATTAGGATATGAAAAACTATCCGTTCCACTATTCCAAATATTAGTGTTTATAAAATCAGGATCAAGCCCGGAATAGCCTGTAAAAGTGAGCAGATTACTACCGGTAGCATATAAACGAAGTTTGTCAATACCCAAATTCTTCAACCATTCCTTTTTAAGATTGTATCCGATAGAAATATTTTTCAGTCTGAAATAAGAACCGTTTTCAAGGAAACGATCCGCATCCCATGAATTACGTTGGTCACCATAAATTATACGTGGCGTATCAGAATTCTGATTTACCTGATAAGGTTCTTCTCCCTTCTTGAAGCGAAGATAATTGGAATTGTCCGAGAACAAACGTCCTTGCCATTTGGATACATTATAAATTTTATTACCAAATTGCCCATTCCACATCATACTGAAATCAAAGTCTTTCCATTCAGCATTCAAGACCAATGACATTTGCATCTTTGCCCACGGACTTCCGCAAAATTGACGGTCATCCGCCGTAATCTGTCCATTATTATCCGTATCAATATATTTCACATCACCTAATTGCGGACGTTTCCCAGAAATCATAATAGGTTCGCCATCAGGAGTTACATAATTATCTATTTGTTCTTGTGTTTTAAAAATCCCATCGGTTTTATACAAAAAGAATTCTGCCAACGGACCATTCAACCTCGTTCTTGCCTGACCTGAATCAATAAAAGGTTTTTCATATCCTAAACTTAATACTTTATTACTCAAAGTTGTAATATTCAACAATGCACCATATTTGAAATCTGAAACTTGATCTTTCCACCCCAAGCTCAATTCAAATCCACGATTGCGCAAACTAGCCGCATTTGCTTTAGGTGCCCCTTCTTGATTACCGGTAGAGATGGCAATAGGCATTTCCGTCAAAACATCCTTAGTCTTTGAATGATAATACTCGGCACTGAAAGTCAAACGTGAATTGAGAAAACTAGCGTCAAAACCAATATTTACGGTTTCTTTGGTTTCCCAAACAAGATTGGTATTCACTAATTTTACTTGAGTGGCTCCAGGTACAATAGCTCCACCAAATACCGTCACAATGCTTTGATTAATAGTACCAACATAATCCCAATCACCGATAGAAGCATTACCCAAACGCCCCCAATTTCCCCTGATCTTCAAATCATCAATCCAAGGTACCTTAAAGAAACTTTCCTTAGAAATTCTCCAGGCAGCAGAAACAGAAGGAAAATTACCCCAGCGATTTTCCTTAGCTAAACGAGAAGTACCATCCCGACGGAAAGTAGCTGTCAGATAATATTTGTCATCATAAATATAATTAACACGTCCCAAATAAGAGATCATGGCATTCTCACTAATACTATTAGTATTCTGTTGGTTACTTTGTCCAGCATTTAACACTGTCAGATAATCACCATTACCTAACATAGGAAAATTAAGACGGGAAGCCCATAACCCCTCCCACTCATGATGTTGGTAAGTAGTACCTAATACTGCATCGACATGATGTTTTCCAAAATCCTTGTTAAAATTCAACGTGTGCTCAATCAGCATATTATAAGTATTATCACGTGCTTTCTGGCTCTCCGGATCACGATGTTCCTGATTTTGTTGCCAATTACCTTCACCACGAAACCATGAATTTTCATAGAAATACAAGTCAACGCCCCATTGAACTTATAAGAAAGAAACTCGAAAGGTTTGAACTCCAACCACAATGAACCATTCAGACGATTTTGTCTCATATGGCGTTTTTCCAAATTTTCACGTGCAATGGGATTTACACCGAAAGTATTATATTTAGCCGCATCTCCATATCCATAACCACCTGGATTATTCTCATCATAAACCGGAATAGTAGGCATCATACGTAAAAAGTCATTATAAGTATTTGTCTGGTTCGGATCTGTATTAGTTAATGAGTAGGCCAAGTTCTCACCGAATGAAAACCAACCTTTTTTCCCCTGTGTGTTAACACGGAAACTATAACGATCAAACGTATTTCCATAAGATACACCATCATTATTATAGTAACCAGCTGAAACAAAATAACTACCCGAATCTCCACCACCGGATAAAGATACATTATAATCCTGTACCAAAGCTGTCTTCAATACCTCATCCTGCCAATTGGTATCATATTCGGAATGCTTCTGAGTTGTTGTTATGGAGGCTATACCATCTTTTATCGCTTCTTTATAAGCTATATCATTATATTTAATGTACTCTGCCGCATTCATCAAATCAAACTTCGGACTCCATTCCAATGTTTCTTTCACACTTACATTCACCTTCATAGGACCACTCACCCCTTTCTTAGTAGTAACAATAATCACCCCATTAGCAGCACGAGAACCATATATAGCGGCAGCGGAAGCATCTTTCAAGATCTGAATAGATTCAACGTCAGCCGGATTAAAGTCAACTCCCGGATCAGTTATCATCCCATCGACCACCCACAACGGAGCATTATTACTTAATGAACCCACACCACGAATTTGAATAGAAGCATCCTCACCTGCTCTACCACTACTACGAACGTTTACACCTGTAGCAAGCCCCTGCATCTGACTGACAAGTGTTCCAGCTGAGCTTTTTTTCATCTCTTTGGTATCAACTACTGCTACTGCACCCGTCAGATCAGATTTCTTCACAGTCTGATAACCAATTATAACCACCTCTTCCAAAGCCTTGGAATCATCCTTCATTATCACGTGCAAAGGTTTTCCCTTGTAAACAATCTCTTGGAGGGTCATCCCTATATATGAGAAAACCAATGTTTGTCCATTTTCTCCAGTAAGAGTAAACTTACCATCCAAATCAGTAGTAGTACCGGTAGAAGTACCCTTAATAACCACATTCACACCAATTAAAGGCAGGTTGTCTGTGTCTACTACGGTTCCGGTCATTGTTACGTTCTGCGCATAAGCAGTCATCGTAAAAATAGTCAGAAAGAAGAGTAATAATTTTTTAATCATTTTTTATAGAATTAGATTTGTAAAATTGTGCGGAGATTTCAGTTCCGCTTTTTAATTAATCACAAGTATGTATCATAAATATACATACAACAGATAGAATTTGAAGGTCACATTCTTGTTATGTCATAGGCATTTCTTTTTTCACAGTATTACATGAATCATATTCTCAACTTTTTGTGATGCAAATGTATTCCAAACTCCCCGAATGTGCTAGAACTATTCAACCAATTAATAGAATAATACATTCAAAAATCGCCCTCAGAATAGTTCCTGAGGGCGATTAGTTCTATTATTCTATTTCATGCGCCGAAAAAAATCATTTCACAAAATCTTTTGGTAAAATACCAAATTGCTTCTGAAAACATTTAGTAAAATAAGAAGGAGTATTGAAGCCAACCATATAACATACTTCATTTACCTTACATTCTCCTTCCCTTAATAATTGAGCAGCTTTTTTCAATCTCTCTAAACGGATATAGTCATTAGGGGTCATGTCCAAGACTCCTTTTATTTTGCGGTTCAAACTGGAACGGCTCATATTAAGCAAACTCGCCATATCGTCCAGACAGAAGTCCGGATTTTGCATATTGGCAACAATCACTTCATTCAAGGTTTTCAAAAAAGTTTCATCCGCTTTCGTCATAGCCATAGAATTGGTCTGTATAAACGGTGAATGTGCAAAAGCCGCATGCAGCTTTTCATGATTACTTAATAAATTGGCAACAGACACTTTCAAATACTCCACAGAAAACGGCTTTTCAATATAAGCATCCGCTCCAGATTTCAAACCATCTATTTTTGATTGTAAAGTGGTCTTAGCCGTCAACAGTACAATAGGAATATGACTGTAATCCAAGTCTGATTTTATACGGTCACATAATTCCAACCCATCCATTTCGGGCATCATTATATCCGATACTATTAAGTTCACTGTATGCCCCTCCAACACCTTTAAGGCCTCCACTCCGTTAGTTGCAGTCAATATTTGATAAACAGGTGACAATTGTCTGACAACAAAAGCCAACATTTCAACATTATCCTCCACAATCAATACAGTGTAACGCGGCTTCTGTTGCAATTGTCCCGGATCCTCTTCTTTCGGATCCTCTTTCAACTTAATCTCACTCTTCGAAATGGCAATAGTATGTTCATGCTTTACTGGCAATGAAAGAATAAAACAATTCTGCTTTTGTGAATCATCCATAATTAAGTTCCCTTCATGCAACTCAGCTAAAGATCTTGCCAATGCCAAACCAATTCCCGTACCCGAAACCTTACGGGAAAATCCGTCCTTATACTGTATGAAAGGCTTAAAAATCTCTTCACGCATTTCCATAGGAATTACATTGCCATCGTTACAGACAGACAAGAACCAACAAGTATCCTCCATCCACAACCGGACATGAATATAAGTTTCAGAATATTTAATGGCATTAGTAAACAGATTACTAATTATCTTAGTCAACGCCTCACGATCTATCGACGCATAGATAGATTCCGAACATTCAATAACAAATTCCAATTTCTTTTGCCGTGCCAATGGAGTAAACCGCATATAAATCTGCTGTAATATATCCGAAATATTACACTCTACAAAATTCAGTTGAAACCCACGTGTTTCAGTCTTTCTGAAATCAAGTAACTGATTAACCAAATCCAGTAAACGGGTAGTATTCAGATTCATTATTTCCAAATCATCACGGATATCTGCAGATACATTCGGAGAAACAAGCACATTTTCAAGCGGACTTTTGATTAATGTCAAAGGAGTACGAATCTCATGCGCCACATTCGTAAAGAAATCTATTTTTGCAGTATAGAGTTCGCGTTCCTTTTCCCGTTCGAATTTCTCCATGGCCTGTTGGTGTTTCTGCTCATTCCTTTTCCGGAAATAATAAATGATACCTACCACAGACAGAATTCCTAATAGCAAATAAATAAAATAGGCCCACCCTGATAAATAAAACGGAGGTAAAATATGAATCTTCAATATACGCTCTTTTTCATTCCATTTTCCGTCACTATTCGATCCTCTTAAATGGAAAATATAAGTTCCATATGGTAAATTGGAATAATTGATTACCGAATTCCGCCCTACATTATACCACTCTTTATCAAATCCTTCCATTTTATAAACCAATTGATTCATTTCCGGTGCCTGATAACCTAATGCCGCCGCATGCAATGAAAAAGAATTTTGATCAGATTCTAACTCGACCTCATCAGAAAAGACGATGCTTTCTTTCAATGGAGAATCCTTACTGCCGATCTGCATTCGTTTATTGAATAAGAAGAAATCTGTAATGACAACTGGTGGAACAAAAGTATTTTCTACAAAAGTAGATGGATCAAAAGTGATAAAACCATTTATACTACCTAAATAGATACGTCCCATCTTATCTTTATACCCAGACTGATAATTAAACTGGTTACTTAGCAATCCGTTTGCTGTAGTATAAACTCGTTTATCATCTGTTTCCGGATTGAAACAAACCAAACCATTATTAGTTGTCAACCATAAATTCCCCCGATTATCCTCTACCATCCGATAAATGATATTACTAGGAAAACCTTTCGACATATCAAAACGAGTAAAGCTTTCATTTTCCGGATTAAAACGGCAAAAACCCGCCCCTTGTGTCATAAACCATAACCGCTTACGACTATCTTCACAAATACTGATTACTTTATCATAAGGTAATGAAGTGGAATCGTTCTTGTGAAAAATAAAATTCTTCCATTCTTTCTTATTCACATCATAACGAAAAACACCGTTAGAATAAGTTGCCAGCCACAAATTCCCATTAAAATCCTCCAATATTTTATAAACAAACATATTAGCTAGTTCCGGCATCCTAGTAAAGTCATCTGTATCACGATTATATCGCAGCAATCCAGATGTAGTGCCAATCCATAAGTCACCAGATGTAGTTTTACAAATAGAGAATACATTATTGGCATCCAAAGAATTTGGGCTTATACCTTTTTGATAGTGTCTTACTTGCTTCGTAAGCAAATCAATACGGCTTAAACCTCCGGAAAAAGTGCCTACCCACAAATCATCACCGTCCAAACATAAACCATGAACATTTTGATAAATAGAAGGATGTGAGAATTTTTCAATCTTTCCACTTTCCGGATAAAAATGAAATAATCCCTTATCTTCAGTACCAATCCAAACAGTACCATCATTACTTTCACAGAATTCACGTACCCTACGCCCAAAATTTTTAATATCATCACGAGGGTAGAATTTTTCAAAATAAGTCCATTGACGCGGATAGTAATTGACCCCGCCAAAATAAGATCCGATCCACATTCCTCCCTCATTATCACGGCATATAGAATAAATAGCATTATCGGCTAAAGCATAAGAATCATTCCCGTTTGAAACAGTGAGATGAGCTATTTCACCTTTTTCCAAATCATAAATATATAGCCCCGACTCCGTACCTACCCATAATTCCTTATCCGATTTAAAGCCTAAATCACGCACATAATAATTCAACAAACGCCTTACCCGCCCTGTTGTCAGATTAATTTCAGTCAAACCATTAGAAGAACCGATATACCAACAATTATGGGGACCCATAATCCAAGTATTAATGATATCATCTTTAAAAGGCTCTTTTCCTTCAGAATCCTGAAAGGGAAACAATGTCTTAAAATTATCTTTTGTATAATATAGGTTGTCGTCATATAAACTGACCCAACATAGTTTTTCCTCAAACCAAAAACGCGTAACATTGGCCAATTGGTTCTTACGCTTATCTCTATGCAGACAATTAATTAACCGATCTTGCACACGATCAAAATGAAACAATCCTTGATAATCCACGGAAATCCATATATCACTATCTTCATCACTTTCAATACGAGTCACAGCACGACTAATCATATCACCTGTGTCACTAACTCTATCAAATACTGTAAAGTCTTCTAATAAAGGATTATACACATAAACGCCTGCATCTGTTCCAACCCAAATATTTCCTTCTTTATCCTCATGAAGTGCAGTGATAAAATTATTTCCTAAAGCAGAATTCTCTTTTTTGAAAATACGAAAACTCAGGCCATCAAAACGATTCAAACCATCTTTTGTTCCAAACCACATGAAACCTTGTTTATCTTGCAAAATAGCGTTCACCGTGTTTTGCGAGAGTCCGTCTTGAATATCCAATGTTTTGAAATAATATCGGATATTACTTTGAGAGTAAAGAGTAAATGCATATAAAAAAAGAAGTCCTATTATGAATATTCTTTTCATAGTATATCAATTTAGTTTAGAGAGTACAAAATTAAAGATTAAATTCTCCATATCAATAATTATCCGGAAAAAGTCCCAAAAGAACCAGTGTTTGCCCTCACCGCTTCTTTCAGGACTCTTCCTCTCTGAATCTTATTTATCCCAAATGTTATATTCCACAATTCCTTCTACCTTAACATACATTATTTATGTACCGAAAACTTGTAAATACAATGACTTTGATATTTTTCTCCTGGTCTCACTACTGCCGTAGGCCAGTCTGCCTTATTAGGTGTATCGGGATATTTTTGCGTTTCCAAGCACACAGAGGCCCGAAAATTATATATTGTATTTTTTTTACCCGTCAATGTCCCATCTAGAAAATTACCACAATAAACCTGAATACCCGGCTCGTCAGTATAAACATTGAGTACAATCCCCGTAACAGGTGACTCCAATGTGGCACAAACTTGATGAATATCCCCCTTAGTATTCAATACCCAATTATGATCAATGCCATTCCCATATCTTAATTGTTCAAAATCTTGATTAATACGAGTTCCAATGACAGCAGGAAGTCTGAAATCCATAGGAGTACCCTCAACCGGAACAATTTCTCCAGTCGTCATAAAAGTACTGTCAACAGGAGTATAATAATCCGCGTTCAAAGTCAATAAATAATCAGAATTATCTTTTGACGGATCTCCATCTAAATTAAAATAAGAATGATTGGTCATGTTTACAACAGTCGGTTTATCCGTTTCTGCTTCATACTGAATATCAATAGCATTATCGTCCGTCAATTTCATTATAACAGTACAATTCAAATTTCCAGGAAAACCCTCTTCACCATTTTTAGACAAGTAAGTCAGTTTCACCTCTCTGTCACTCACTTGAATACCTCTATAAATACGATATTGAAATCCTTGAGGACCTCCATGCAAACAATGTCCGTAGTTGTTTCGAGGCAATTGGTATACTATCCCATCCAATGAAAAACGTCCCTGATTTATACGGTTGGCATAACGCCCTATACTTGCTCCAAAATCCGACGGATATTTGATATAGTCCTGTATGGAATCAAAACCCAATACTACATCCCTCATTATTCCATCTTTATCAGGAACCATAACAGAAACAATACGACCGCCATAGTTAGTGATACAAACTTCCATCTTATTTTTATTCTTCAATACAAACAGATCAGTTTTCTCACCATTTATCTCCGTTTGAAAACGACTTTTACTTAAACCGGATTCAGTCAAGACCTCATCATTTTTATAAGAAGTACATGCAGTCATAAGGACTGCACATACCCAAAAGAACAGCTTATTCATATTCCTTACTTTAATGATTTACAGATACGTGCGTTGGCTTCTCTCACTCGTTTTTCATCTACTTTAATCACCTTACGATCATAAGTCATCAGTCCGTTCACTTCCACCTCCACATCCGTAGTCTGAGTATAAACAGCCGCCGAGAATCCCCTGGTTATCAGGTCATAAAGCATATCTGTATATTTTATATACTCATCAGTTACTTCTTTGGAAGAATTAAACTGTATATATCCCCAGTTACGATCCGGTTCCCAGATATGATTTTTCACTACCCAACCGATACCACCGTACTCTCCCAAAACATTCGCTCGCTGGGCATCATACAGATACATTTCGGGAGCAGGATAATTATGCAAGTCAAGCATATCGCCACAAGTATAATGGTTACCTCCACTTGCAGGATTTACCAGACGGGTCGGATCATATTCTTTAGTCCATTCTGCAATTTCCGGAGTCTTGAATTGCCCCCATGCCTCATTGAACGGAACCCATGTTCCGATACATGGATAAGAATACAAGCAATCCATAATTTCTTTCCATTCTTTACGGTAACAAGCCTCAGAAACCGCCGAACGCTTTTTTTCCGTACCTTCAAAATATTTGCGGTTCTGCCACTCCGGATTACGATCACCGCTAGGCATATCCTGCCACACAATAATTCCCAATTGATCACAATGAGTATACCAACGGGCCGGTTCCACTTTAATATGTTTACGTATCATATTGAATCCTAAGTCTTTAGTCTTTTGTATATCATATACTAAAGCCTCATCAGTGGGAGCGGTATACAATCCATCAGGCCACCATCCCTGATCCAATGGTCCGAACTGGAACAAAGGTTGGTTATTCAGTTCTAAACGTACAATTCCATTAGCATCACGTTTCGTAGAGTATTTGCGCATAGCTGCATAACTGTTCACCTGATCCAATATTTTATTATCGCTTTTCAACGTAACCTTTAAAGTATACAAAAAAGGAAAATCAGGGCTCCATAATTTAGCATCTCCCGGCATAGATATGACCACAGCTTCATCATTAATACTTTTCCCAGTGGCAACCAACTGATTGCCGTCATATACGTTTACTTCAATCAGATCGGAAGGTGCCCTCATATTCAAATGGGCTTTTACAGTCAGTAAGTGTTGATCAATATCCGGTGTGATTCGAAGTTCTTCAATATGCCTGGCAGTAACCGGTTCCAGCCAAACAGTCTGCCAAATGCCAGTCACAGGAGTATACCAAATACCCTCCGGATTATTCACCTGTTTACCTCTAGGCTGATACCCTTCATCCGTAGGGTCCCAAACTTTTACTACTAATCTATTATTTCCCTTACCAGACAACGCTGCAGTGATATCAAAAGAAAACGGAGTAAAACCACCAGTATGACTACCAACCTTCACATCATTTACCCAAATATCTGCTTTCCAGTCCACAGCACCGAAATGAAGTAATACATTTTTATTTTTCCAAGCAACAGGCACTTCAAATGAACGGGAATACCATAATTCCTTTTTTGCACCGACTCTTTGTCCCACACCTGATAAAGAAGATTCCACTGCAAAAGGTACCAAAATCTGCCCGTCAAAATGCGCCGGAACATTTCCTCCCAAATCGGTGATAGCATACTCCCACAAACCATTCAAGTTCTTCCATTCATTACGTTCCATTATAGGACGTGGATATTCAGGCAATACGGCAGAGGTATTTATTTTATTTGCCCACTGTGTTTTGATCTTGTCACCAGCCGGTTTCCACTGCGCACATACTTCCGTAGTCAAAAAGGCTAACAACAGAGATAAGATAAGAAAATTCTTCATAATAGTGTAATTTAATGTTTTTCTCAGTATGGCAAAGATAGAAGCAATATGCTTTAAAGGATAGAACAATTCTTCCAATAATTAAAATAATCCGCTCAAATCCTCCATTTCAACGGCAGAGTGATCTAATTATTCTATCTTCTATGTATAATCTTACAAGCCATTTCCATACAGAATAGACTAAAAAACAAATGATACCTACTCATCACGAGCAAGTATCATCTAAATTAAAATCTAAATTCTCTACGAGAATAAGGTGGTCTCGCCTTAAATCTGAACACAAGCATCCAACGAGACCTCCTAAAAGTATTGTACGCTTACAATACTTATACGTTTTGATCCTTTTATGTCTATTTTATCAATAAATTTCTTTTCTGAATAATGGTACAAAGATAAACTTTTAACCTATCCGACAGAGAATAAGTTCTCTAAAAGGAAAACATTAGAGAAATATGGGTCATGCATTAGATTTATTTAAAAAATAAATACAATACGGAATACCACTACCTATAATAAAACAATATCATTCCTTCAAAAAGCTCCATATTTCATAAAAGAAAAAACAGTAGACTGGACATTCCCAGCCTACTGCTTTATTTGTTAAAAAACACATTTCTTTATTTTGCTCCGTTTACAAACTTTTTGACGGTATTATAAAGATCATCTCCACGCAACTCCTTCGCTACAATTTTACCTTCCGGATCTACTAAAATTATATGTGGGAAACCGACAATACAATATGATTCCAACACATCCTTCACATCGTCTTTCCGCAACAGAACCTGATTCCAATAGCTCTTGTCTTCTTCAATAGCCTTTTTCCAATCTTCCTCACGACGGTCTGTAGACACACCATAAATAGTAAATCCTTTATCTTTGAAAGCATTGTACGTCTTCAACAGATAAGGAGTTTCCTTACGGCACCAACTACAACCGGCAAACCAAAAATCGACTAGAACATATTTACCCTTGAAATCGTTCAAACTGACAGAATTTCCTTTCAAATCAATTCCTGTTATAGCAGGAGCAACACTGCCGGTAGCACACTTAGCAAATTTATCCAAACCTTCTTGCATTTTTACATATATACCACTTTGCTTGGACACCTCATCAAAACCGCCTATGAAGTTACGTGCCTCATCAATCTCTTTAACTGTATTAAAAGTATGATTTTGGAAGCGATAGGTATAATAAAGATACAAACCGAAGTATGAGCCTTTATTTTTAGCAATTTCCTCATTTATCAGTTTACGGGTCTGTTCCGAGGCACTCTCATAATAAGGACTGGAAACCTCCCGGATACGCTCCATTTCCTCACGATCTCCTTTTTCACGAGCCGCATAGAACATATGATCCAAAGAATCGAGAACCGTACGATTACCTGCTATATATTTCGCTTCTAGCAAAGCTTCGTATTGCTCCTGCAATGCAGACCCTGTAGCATGTAAACTCAGTTGGTCATACTTATCCTTGCCTAAGGTAAGCTGCATGGATTTGGGTTCCAAAAACAAATTAGCGTATTGCTGTAAATACTCCCCACGCTCCATATTCTGCAAAGAGAAACAATAAAGACCGACTTGTATAGAATCAGTGGGATAAGCAAATCTACCATCGGTAACAGCAATAGATTTAATCAGTTTCACACTACCATAATGCTCATTGTCCACTTGATATAAATAGATAGAATCAGCCTGGATTCCATCAAGACTACCCTCTAAAGACACAGACTTAGACTCATTGCAAGCATTTAACATGCATAAAGAAACGCCTAATAATAGATATTTTTTATAAATCATAAATTTACTATTTATTAAGAACAGAATCAATCAAAGTACCAATCTCTTCACTTGACGGACGTGGAGCGTATGCATTCACAATATTGAAATCCTTGTCAATCAAAATAAAACGAGGAATATACATGATAGCCCAACTTTCTTTTAAAGCAACATCATTGGAATGATATTGAGTCAATTCTTTCTTATGTCCATCCAAGTACCTTAACCAAGGTTTCGTTGTAGTATCTGTAGAAACCGGAAGAAAAACAATATCCTTACCCGCATATTTCTTACCTAAAGCCTCAAATGCCGGAGATTCCTGAATGCAAGGACCACACCAAGTTGCCCATAAATCAATATAAATCACCTTACCCCTAAAATCTGCAAGATGCTTCACATTGCCTTCCACATCCAACATCTCAAAATCAATGGCAGGTTGTCCGGGAAGCAACTTGGAAGCTTGAACAATCTTTCCTTCAATTTCTGTCACGAAATCAGCATTCTTCACTGTTTGCAAAAATGCCTTCGCCTCATTCACAGTCTGTTCAGAAGCTTCATTTCTCAGATTATCAACTATTTTAGCACAAGCATATAATTCCGTAGTACGCGCAGGAATGGAAATATCTTTAAACCAAAGAGAAGCTAATGTAGAATCTTCCTGATAAGACAAAACATCGCGCACCACAGCTACATTCAGCATATCTTCATTCATAATCTCCTTATATAGCGGAGTTACATCCTGAGTTAATGAAACATTAAATTCATTCCATTTAGCCCGCATCTCTTCTTCATTCTTCACTCCGGCAAACATCCTTGAATAACTTGCATAACAGATATAACTATTAATAATATCCGCTTTGATCCGTGCTGTTTCCTGCTTTTTAAATGCATCAGACACATTACTTAACGTATCCAATGTATGCATACGTATAGCGGCCAAGCTGTCAACCAACGCTTTAGTGGATACAAAATCTCCACGCAAGTTACCACCGGCTTCCAGATAAGAACCTCCTTTCGGGAAAAGACGGAACTTCATGTAATTATTGGCTTCGGCTCCGATTCCCGAGAATTCCGCTTCTGTATTTGTCTGAGTTACTTTGATAGTCATGTCATCTCCTGGAGTAAGATACAATGTGTTGCGGCTGATAGTATAATATGTCGGTTCTTTAAGTACAAAAGTAGTATCAAAATGACCGGAAGCATCCGTTTTCAACAAAATATCCCGGCTATCGCCTAGCATAGATGCCGCTCCGTCAAATCTCATACGCACATTCTGGCTACCCATATCAAGCAACTGACCTTTCAAATGAACAGTATTCGCCAATTCTTGCTTAGTTCCACTGTTGCAGGAACCCAGGCAACAGCATAATGCTGCTGTTGCCATCATAATCGTTAATTTTTTCATTAAAATATCTTTTATCTTATGTTAGGAATCATATCAGGATTAAAACGAAGTACAGTGGGTGGAATAGGCAAAATATATTTAGGACTATTGGGTTCCAATTTGTACTCTACACCATTCACCTCATGCACAATAGTCTTTGCAAATTCAGGTTCACGATTCAAACGTTTCAAGTCAATCAAGCGGGTACAGCCAAGCATAGGCATTTCCCGTCTTCTTTCCTCCAAGACTTTTACCAATGCATCCTTGTTATCATTTGCAACCAAAGGTACATTATCAATAATACGACTATCACGCAAGGTGTTAATATATTCCATAGCTTTGTCTTTACTACCTATACGAGCTTCACACTCTGCTGCTATCAGATACATTTCCGGAGTAGACATAGCCATGTTGGCATAAATATAAGGTGCCCAAAGAGGATAATCCAAATCTATTCCACCTAAATATTTCGTAAAATACAACAGATAACGCTGATCCCTTTCCTGATCATACAAGGACGCCAATTCTTCAGAAGCATATGCAGTAGCACTAAATCCAAAAGTCCATGGAGCCAAACGAATATAAATATTTTCCGGATTCTCATCTCCATCCGGAACATCGATCCTACCAATATATTTATCACGATCCACTACTTTATACGGGAAAAGACTCATCAAAGTTGAATTATTCTGTAATGAGATCACCGCATTCTCCAAAGCTTTTTTGTAATCTCCCATATAAAGATACATACGTGCCAACATCCCGTACCCCACCGGCTTAGATGCACGATAGGCATTCAACACCGGTTTTTCCGGTAAATTAGGAGCAGCCTCATCCAGATCTGTCTTAATTTGATCATATACTTCCTGCACTGTAGCGCGCTGCAAATTTGTTTTATTGATATTTTTATCCAACATCAATGGAACGCCAGGATCTGTAGCAGCAGTCGACGGATCGTAATGATTAGCATAAGCATTAACCAAAGTCAAATACTCAAAAGCACGCCCAACCAATGCTTCAGCCCTCAATTGCTTTTTATGTTCTTCAGTATCTTGAGTAGCTCCCATTATATCATCAATAACTACGTTATAATAATAAATACGATTATAGGAGTATTCCCAAAGACCGTCACTCTCTCCTTCTCCAAAGATTTCACTATTAAACGCATATAAATGCTGGTTCGGCAACTCCAGAGAAACAAATCCTCCAGTCATATCATCTTCATAAGGCATGAAAACATCATCTGTCATAAAGTTAGGATATGATTCTGAAGCTTTTAGCAATTGAGCATAATTCAATAAACGTTCATAGTCTTCACTCTTTTCCGGAATTACAATCCCTTTAGGTTGTATATCCAAATAATCATCACATGACATTATAGGTAACGCCAAACATGCACAAAGTAAAAATTTATATAATTTCATATTTATCTATTCAATCATTTAAAAATTAAGGGACAAACCAATTGTATAAGTAGTAGGATTCGGAAGAGTCAATGCTCCCCATCCATACCCCGATGTAGTATACGCTTCCGGATCAATATCTCCGTTAGCAGCCCACCACCACACATTACTAATTTGACAAGTCACTGCGGCCGATTCTATAAAATATTTCCTCAACCAATTCTTTGGCAAATTGTAACTCAATGAGATATCTCTCAATTTGATATAATCTGCCTTTTTTACATGAATGTCTGCCGAATACCATGTCTGAGCATCTGTATAATAAATATTCCTATTGAAAGACGGAGCTACTCCTGGAATATTTTCATCCCCCGGTTTCCTCCAATGGTTTAAAGCCTTACGAGTAAGATTCGCACTCGGTGCACCACCCATATATCCAGCTACAACATCACGTAACACATGACCACCATAATATACAAACATAAATGAAAAATCAAAATCACGATAAGAGAAGAAATTTTTCAATGATGCCGTATACTTTGGAGTACGAGTTCCAGAATACACCATATCATCAATAGAACTTACTTTTGAAACTTTTTCTCCTTCTTTATTATACACCAACACATTCCCATTTGTCGGATTAAGTCCTGCATAACGATAACTAAAGACACTATTAATAGGGTAACCAACAGCTGCTACATTATATGCACTATAATAAAAAACCGTTTCTTTCGTACCTTCTAAATTAGTCAATTCATTTTTATTATAACTAAACATTAAATTTGTCCCCCAAGTAAAATTCTTATTTTGAATATTTACACTCTGTAATGACAATTCTACACCTCTATTAAACATCGAGCCATAATTTTGCAATAAACTTGCCCAACCTAAAGTCGGATCCGCATTACGATTTCCTAACAAGTCCGTCGTTTTCTTATAATAATAATCAATACTACCGCTTAAACGAGAATTGAATACAGAAAAATCAAGCCCCACATTGGTAGAAGCCGTTTTCTCCCAACGAAGTTGAGAATTGGGTGGATTCTTTATATACGAACCAAAATCTCCAACCCAATCATTATATCCGCTATCAACCACAGTCATATACGGTCCTGCATTTTTAGGAACATTACCACCCACACCATAAGTCATACGCAAGTTCAAACGATTCAACCACGTGCAATCTTCCATAAAAGGCTCATTAGCTATCTGCCAACTACCACCAACGGACCACAACGGACGATACTGATATTTAGGATCAGTACCAAATAAATTAGATTGATCGATACGAATACTTCCAGTTAATGAATAACGTTCGTCAAATGTATATGAACCATTAGCATAAAAAGAAACATATCGGTCTTCTGTATGAGTCAATGCATTATATTCACCATAGACCCAATTAAACGACCCCAACAAAGCTTCAGTACCATTAATAGGAGACATAACTAACGGATTTATAGGTTTTACTCCCAAGCTATTATCATCATATCCCATATAATAATTCTGCGCACCAGTACGACGCACCAACCGACGTTCAGCACCGCCCAACGCAGATATAGCATGTTTTCCCAATATACGATTAAAGTTCACCTGAGCACGCATTGTATACGAATAAGATTCATAACGACTTTCATCCAATTGGCCACCTTTAGGGACATTCAGTGTAAGGCTTCCTGTTGCCGCATCATATTGAGCTGCATCATTTATCATATTACGCACTTTATATGACATATTACTATATAAAGTACGATTTTTATCATAAGTCCCTTCTGTCTGATATTTTAAATCAATATTAAGACCTTCTAGAATTTTAAATTTCAATCCTGCATGCAAACGATAATAATTGGAATTATTATGATAGCTTTCTTCTGCACGATTCTTTATCGGACTATATGTTTCATCCATCAAACCTATACTTTGCAAACGTTGCAATTCATAATCTGATTTAGTACGTTGAAAATCTAGTGGATTTCCCTGTAAATCCCTTAACATATAATAACTAGGATAACTACTCATCAAGCTGCTATAACTACCTGCTCCATTATCACCCTTTGAACGATAAAAGCTTCCTGTAACTCCAAAATCAGCCGATAACCAATCAAAAAAATCCACATCATCTTTTAGGCTAAATCCAATACGATCTTTACTTTGATACTTTTGATTACCATAATCACCCATATAATTAACAGTAGCCATGTATCGATTTTTATTAGATCCACCAGAAATAGCTAAATTATGCTGATGAACAATACCTACACGCGCAAATTCATCTTCTATTTGTTTACGATTATCATTTGTACGATAAGGTAACAGAGCATCTGCCAATTGACCATCTGTCAGTTGACCTCGTTCATGCTGATACAATAAGCTAACTACCGGATTTACAGCTTGACGCTTATTCAAATTCTCATAAGCCGTATGATAATAATCAAACCCCTCAATCTGCATATCTACCAGCTCGGAACTACTCATCAAATTCAAATAATCAAAATCCGGTTTTGGAGACAACTTAATACTACCATTATAACTTACTTTAGTTTTACCTTCCTGTCCACGTTTAGTTGTAATAACAATTACACCATTAGCCGCACGGGCACCATAAATAGAACTTGCAGCAGCATCCTTCAATACTGTTATATTTTGTACATCTGTAGGATTTATTGATGCTAAATCACCTTCATAAGGCATACCATCAACCACATACAATGGCTTTGTATTTCCCATATAAGTAGTAATACCACGAATAACAACATCATTACTGTTGCTTGAAGTTTTATTTATACCTGCTACCAATCCTTCAATACGTGACAACACATCCGTTTCCAGTTTACCCTTCGTACTTTTCTCTGAAATCACAGAATAAGATCCTGTTGCTCGTTCTTTGGACAAAGTCTGATAGCCAGTTACTACAACATCCGCCAGTGCAGTGGCATTAGTTTCCATTTTCACATTCACCACTTTCTTACCAGCTTGTACCTTGACTACTTTATCTGCCATTCCAACAAAAGTAAATGACACTAAATCACCAGGAGTAACCCGCAAACTATACCGACCATCTATATCGGTTACAGTACCCTGACTTGTACCTCCAATCATAATGGTAGCTCCAATAATACTTTCTCCGGTTTCATCCATAACCACACCTGTCATATAAAAGGGTTCATGTTTTCCGGTTGTTTTCTCAGCCTTTGAAGGTAAAATAAGAATCAAATTTCTTTTTACTTCATATCGTAATGAAGTCTGTTTACAAAAATCGTCCAAAACCGCATTCAAAGAAGTTTTGGTGTAAAATAAACTTACCCGTTTTCCTGAATCAATATTTTCTTCATCGTAAACAAAATGGATCTTTGCTTCCCTTTGCAGTTGATCCAAGGCTGTTCTGATTAAAACATTGTTCACATTGATAGTCACTTTAGTATCCGTTTGGGCAAATGCTTCACCCACCGAACAACAAAATACTATCAATGCAACAAAGCATTTCACCATGAGGCCTTTGCGACAGATAGTTTCGCTCAAAAGTTTTGTACTCATAATTGTTTGTTGATTTATTATTAAAAAAAGTCAATTCTCTCCTATCATTTTACTTTCTCATTCGTGCTTATCTTCAATGTAAATCGTTTCTCCTTCGCGGGTAAAATGTACATTAGACACTCTCTCAATTACTTCAATAGCAAAATTTAACTCTTCATCTCTGAAGATGATACCTGCAAATCTTTTATCTTTCAAAGATTCATTTTTAAAATAGATATCTACATTATACCACCGTGACAGTTGGGCAACAATTTCAGACAAAGACGTATTACGAAACTCATAATTTCCCTTCGCCCAGGAAGTAAATAGATAAGCAGGCACATCACGTGTCACTATATCATCATTATCCAGTTCAATAACCGCTTGTTGGTCAGGATTTAACACAACCGAAACTTTAGCTGTACTTACTTTAATACGCCCTTCTGCAAGAGTTGTATATACCTTATAATCAGGATAAGCAGATATATTAAAACTTGTACCAAGTACCTCCACCGAATGTCTGTTTGTATGAACTATAAAAGGATGTTTAGCATCTTTCGCCACTTCAAAAAAAGCTTCCCCTTCTAGAAAAACTTCTCTTTTTTCTCCAACGAAAGAAGTTGGATAACGTAAAAGACTTTCAGCATTCATCCATATCCTTGTTCCATCCGATAAAATCAACTGATATTCCCCTCCTCTTGGAATAGCCAGTGTATTAATCTGAGGAGTTGAAGAAACCTCTTCCACTTTTCTATAAGTCAATAATTGATTGGCATTATTATTGATTACAGTAGAATTTACATTAGAAATAGTACCTTTTTTAACAGACAAGTCCACTTTTTCTCCATTCTCTAAAGTAAGGATAGCCTTGCGGCTGCCTGTTTCCGGAAATGAAATCACAGCAGCCACTACAGCCTCCTTGTTTTGCGTGTTATTGTGGAGAGAGAATATATGACTAATTCCTAAAATAAGAAAAAGAAGAGCCGCTGATGCCGCTACACAATATAAACTGATACGGCGTTTCCTTCTTTTTTCAAGCTTGTATTGCAGGTTTTCCCATGAACGTTCATGATCATATTGACAACGAAATTCTTCTTTTCGCTGCGCTATATAATACTCAAAAGACTTTTTGTTCTTTTTTGGATTCTCTTTGTTCATCGATTACTTTCTTTTAATAAAAGAGAGCCCAAATTAATAAATGGGTGACAGGAAAAGAAGAAAAATTTAATTTTAGTAAAACAGTGAGTGTAGATTGTATTCTTTTCTTAATTGTCTCAAGGCTCTTGTCAGATGAGTTTTTAGGGTATTCACAGAAATATGGAGTTCTTCAGCCGCTTCTTTATATTTCTTATTTTCCATAATGACAGCTCTCACTACTTGTAATTCCTGACGAGGTAATTTTTGTAATTTTTCCAATAATAACTTATTTCGTTCCTCTTGCTCCTCTTCATCTATAGACTCTTCAGGAATACTCATATCAAGACCTGAGAGTTCCTCCATAGATAACATGTTATTTTTCTGTAAAGTATTGATTGCCGCATTCCGCACAGACAAATAAAGATAGTAACGAAGATTTTGATTTATTTTCAAGTAATATTTCTTCTCCCAAAAATAGATAAAGAAATCCTGCACAATATCTTCAGCCATCTCAAAAGAATCGGTCAGTTGCACTGCATATATACATAATTTCATGTGATAAGCATCAAATAATAAACGAAAAGCCTCCTTGGGAGATGTCCGGAACAACTCCAAGATATACTTATCCTTTTCGCTATTATCTTTTAAATTTATCACCATGATAATACACTAATAGATATAAAAACTAAAAAAAGGTTCTATAAATCATTAGATTTACAGAACCTTTCATATGTTAAAGGGTGACTAGTGGGATTCGAACCCACGACATTCAGAACCACAATCTGACGCTCTAACCGACTGAACTATAGTCACCATGTTAGGCTTTCCTTTCGAAAGCGATGCAAAGGTACTGTTTTTTTTTATATCCGCAAACTTTTTGAGGAAAAATTATTCAAAAAAATACTCTTTTATGCCTCCATTCGATTTCCCTAATAAATTCTCAGTTCCTTTCAAGAAACGTTTCATCACATTAAGTTCCTCATTATGAATGGATTTATTTATAAAAGTAACAGGATATAATTCAAAGTTCTTTTTTTTACTTAAAACTGGTCTCGAAGTCCAAACCAACGCATATTCACAATTCGCTAAACGAGTTATTCGAAAAATCCGTTGCAACTTCAATCTCACCATAGCTCCTCCATCCGTTTTTTCTTTCGACATATTTGAGATAAAATTACCTAATGAATAAACAATGACATGCCGGGCAGGAGTCCGGGAGTCTTTTACAATTTCCATAGGCTGGAGTACATGCGGATGCGAACCTATTACATGATCAACTCCTTGTCCAATCAACCAGCCAGCCAGTTCACGCTCCGATCGTTCAGGGAACGAACAATATTCCACTCCCCAATGCATACAGGCTATAATAACATCAGGAAGTTTCCTGCGCGCATCAAGAATATCTTTTTTTATCTGTTCCCGATTAATATAATTAACCATATTCGGAGCATCAGTCTTAAAGCCATTCGTTCCATAAGTATAGTTCAACAATACAATTCTAAAACCATTTTTCTCAATCAATAACGGGTAGTTCCTATGGCGTTCTTCCGGGTTCCTATAGGTCCCAGCATGATGTATTTTCAAAGAATCCAGCATCAGGATAGTACGTTCCAGCCCCAGTTTCCCCTTATCCAGACAATGATTGTTAGCGGTCAGCAATACATCAAATCCGGCTTCCTTTATGGCATAAAGATATTCGTCCGGAGCACTGAACACCGGATACCCTCTATAAGGCTTTCCTCCCAATGTCACCTCCAAGTTCCCTATAGCCATATCCGCCTCACTTATTTCTTTCTTCACATGACGGAAACAATCATTATAATTATACCCGTCTCCTTGCCTGGCTGCATCAATTTGAGCCTGATGTTGCATCAAATCACCGACAAACAACAAAGAGATCTGATCTTGCGCCGATAGCGACAAACCAAACCATAGCAAAAAAAGAATGAAGATCTGTTTCATCTATTCTAATATTAAAGGGTACAAGATAGGAAAAAATTCGTAAAGAACAAAGTTCTACACTAATTTACAGTTTTCATACGCTTGAATTCCGTAGGAGCAACCCCGAACTGTGCCAACAGGCTTCACTAACCTGTACCCGTTCTGAAACAGCAGTACCATCGTTTTTTTCAAGCGAATAATACAAATAAAAATTAGAAAGAGGGTCTACAAGCATTTGCAACAAATCTTTATATATCACACACATGCCTTATTGATGACAATGACCCCAACAGAAACCACGTCAGCAAGCATGCCAACCGCCAGTCCAAAAGACAAGGACATTTAAAAAAAAGACCAAGACGTTTTTAAAAAAGACGGCGGCCTTTTAAAAAAAGCTCGTCACCTTTTTTAAAAATGACCTGATCTTTTTTACCACAGCCGGAATCCGCCATATTCCATAAAGGTACAAATCCTCTATGCGCACTTCTTACAAGAAAAAAAGCCTAAAAATAGCCTACTTTACATCAAAACGGAATAGCCTATAAAAAGAATATATATAACTGTTTTCAAGCCTCTTATGCAAAATTCAGCTTCAAAATATAATGAGGGCATAAGAGCATAAGTGAGAGCAATATTTTTTACCCTCACCATCTAAATCTTTTATAATAAACCTATTATACATGCAGTGAGAGCATGAGGGCATAAATGTCCCGAACTTCCCAGCGAGAAAGACCTATACATCAAGGACACTCCCGAAAATATAGTCATTCCGAAGAACAAAATAATCTTTTAAGAGCGAAAATCCTTCCTTATGATTTTACAGGTAAGTCCGAAAAGCAGGCATAACTTTTGTTCATGAAAACAAGTGTGTCAAAAGCAGGTCAGCTTATCCTGTAAGCATTACCAAACTTTTGACACATTCTTTTTTATCCATCAAGCTTCGCAAAGCGCATGGCACTTACTTGTAAATGGCCTTTTTTCCTGCCAGCAATGTATTCTTCATCAATGATACAATCGTCATAGGTCCCACACCGCCCGGCACCGGAGTGATATAAGAACATTTGGGAGCTACTTCATCAAATTTCACATCTCCGGTCAGTTTGAATCCGGATTTCTTTGTAGCATCCGGCACACGGGTAGTACCTACATCAATAATGACTGCACCTTCTTTCACCATCTCAGCCTTTACAAAATTAGGCTGACCCAGTGCAGCAATGATAATGTCAGCTTCCTGACATTCTTTTACCAAATCCTTGCTGCGGCTGTGGCAAACAGTTACAGTGGCATCACCCGGATAAGCTTTCTGCATCATCAGACTTGCCATAGGCTTACCTACAATGTTACTGCGGCCCAATACCACACATTTTTTTCCTTGGGTTTCAATGTTGTAACGCTTCAGCAATTCAAGAATACCGTTAGGAGTAGCAGATACATAGCAAGGAAGACCAATGGACATACGGCCTACATTGATAGGGTGAAAACCATCCACATCTTTCCGATAGTCAATGGTTTCAATCACTTTCTGCTCGGAAATATGTTTCGGCAAAGGGAGCTGTACAATGAAACCATCCACGTCAGCATCCTCATTCAGTTCTCTGACCTTTGCCAATAATTCTTCTTCCGTCACATCCGCTTCATAGCGAATCAGACTGGATTTGAAACCACATACCTCACAAGCCTTTACCTTGGCCGCTACGTATGTTTCACTTCCTCCGTCGTGTCCGACGAGAATTGCAGCTAAATGGGGACGCTTGCCACCTTTAGCCACGATTTCGGCAACTTCCGCAGCAATTTCCTGCTTCACCAGTTCCGAAATAGCTTTTCCATCAATTAGTTGCATACTATCTATTTACTTATAAATTATTCATTGAGCAACAAATGTAGTATAAATCAGCCATGCAGCATAATAAAAAAAGGAGAAAGTTTCACACTTTCTCCCTTATCTGTTTATTTAAGCATCACTTTTTAAGTTTCGGCATCATCTTACCCATCTTACTGCCGGTCACCATCTTCATCATCTTGCGAGTCTGGTCAAACTGTTTCAACAGACGGTTTACCTCCTGAATGCTGGTTCCACTACCTTTGGCTATACGTGTACGGCGCGTTCCGTTCAGAATTTCAGGATTTGTACGTTCCTGCGGAGTCATGGAATAAATAATCGCTTCAATACTCTTGAACGCATTATCATCGATATCAATATCTTTGATAGCTTTCCCCACACCCGGAATCATGGATGCAAGTTCTTTCAAATTACCCATCTTCTTAATCTGATGAATCTGGCTCAAGAAATCATTAAAGTCGAACTGATTCTTGGCAATCTTCTTCTGAAGACGCTTTGCCTCTTCCTCGTCATATTGCTCCTGCGCACGCTCTACCAAAGACACGATATCACCCATGCCGAGAATACGGTCTGCCATACGTGCAGGATGGAACTGGTCGATAGCATCCAACTTTTCGCCGGTACCCACAAACTTGATAGGCTTGTTTACCACGGTACGGATAGAAAGAGCAGCACCGCCACGGGTGTCACCATCCAACTTGGTCAGCACGACGCCGTTAAAGTCCAGACGTTCATTAAACTCACGAGCTGTATTCACCGCATCCTGACCGGTCATTGAATCGACCACAAACAAAGTTTCATCCGGATTTATCGCTTTCTTGATAGCCTCAATCTCGTTCATCATCTGCTCATCGATAGCCAGACGGCCGGCTGTATCGACAATGACCAAATCATATCCTTTCGCTTTTGCTTCATGAATAGCGTTCAATGCAATCTGCACCGGATTCTTGCTGTCCAACTCACTATATACAGGAACCTCGATTTGTTCTCCCAATACTCTTAACTGTTCGATAGCAGCGGGACGATAGACGTCACAAGCCACCAACAGCGGCTTACGGTTCTTCTTGGTTTTCAGCATACGGGCCAGCTTACCGGAGAAAGTAGTCTTACCGGAACCTTGCAGACCTGACATCAGGATAACTGCCGGACGACCTTCCAACACCAATTCGGCAGTTTCACCACCCATCAATGCGGTCAGTTCATCATGTACAATCTTTACCATCAACTGGCTGGGCTTCACAGCCGTAAGCACATTCTGCCCTAAAGCTTTTTCTTTCACTGTATCAGTAAAGCCTTTGGCGACCTTATAGTTCACGTCAGCATCCAACAAAGCTTTACGCACATCCTTCAACGTTTCCGCTACATTAATCTCGGTGATTTTTCCCTCACCTTTCAGAATCTTAAAAGACCGTTCCAGTCTCTCACTTAAATTATCGAACATATATCTTTAATTATAAATTACGAATTATGATTGCCTGTCATTCTTTACTAACCTTCAGAATAACAACAGGGTGCAAAAATACAAAAAACTTATGAACCTTATATCTTTTTATTCTGCCATTTTGCTTTTTTCAAGTAAATAACGCTGCTAAGCAGTAACAAACTATAGTACACCACCTCTATGGAGAAACAAACCGAAACCGGTGCTTTCACTACCATGCCTATCCACAGAATGTAAAGGGTATAGAACACCAAAGTCCCCATTTCAAGTATCAGAGCAGCCTGCGTATTTCCAGTTCCCGAAATGGCATTGAAATAGACATTCGCCACCGATGCGATGACCATTGCCACAGCAATGACATACAACGAAGGCACGGATTCCACCAGCAAGGCCTGCTCATTGGTATAAACCGAAAGCATAGCATGAGGGAAAAGTACCACTATGGCCACACAGACTATCATGATGAAGAACGACATCCGTGCGATACGCCAAATCAAGCGCATGACATGGGCTATCCCTCCCGCACCGATCAGATTGCTGACCAAGGAATTGGTAGTAGTAGATAGTGCCTGAACCGGAATGAGCATCACGATATAGATACTACGTACGATATTGGCAATCGCCAGCTCGCGTTGCCCCAACCGTTCTATCGCGATGAAAAAGACAAACCAAGTAGCCATGGCCAAAAAATATTGTACCATGGTAAAACACGATATACTCAGAATCCTTCCCAATAAAGAGAAATCAATCTTCTGCCAGTGATTCAAGCCGAATTTCTTAAAATCCACCTTTGCGTAGGTATAAATCAAGAAAAAAGCCAATGAAGCGGCTTCAGCCATCACCGAAGCGATAGCTGCTCCTTTAATCCCCATCTCCGGCATTCCAAACTTACCGAAAATCAAAATATAGTCCAACAACACATTCACCAATGCCATGACCACCGCATTCATCGTCAGCACTTTAGTACGTGTAATGCCAATATACAGCGCACGGAACATCACGTTGATAAAAGCGAAGAAAAAACCAAAGATACGCCAGTTGAGGAATTCCATGGTGGCGTCAAAAATGGAATCAGATGAGATGAGCAGACGGACAACAGATGGAGCCAACAGATGAGTCAGCCCGAACATGAGCACCGCCAGCCCCAGCAAGAATGTCCCTCCCTGTATCATCACAGGGCCTACATCTTTGTAACGCCCTTCACCATTACGACGGGCAATCAAAATTTGTGAACCGATACTAAAGCCAAAAGCAATAGTAAAGACACAGATATAAAACAATCCACCCATGGCGGAAGCTCCCAGTTCGACTTCCCCCACTCTACCCAGGAAAGCCGTATCCGTCACATTTATAATGTTTTGCGCTAATAATCCGAGAAAAATCGGATAACTCACGTTCCATATTTCTTTGTTAGTATACATATAAAAAATTTGTATTGCGTAAAAGGGTTACAAAGATACAACATTCTTCTCAATCCACCATGCTGAATGTGGTGAAGAATCTGTAAACAGGCAAAGAATTTATTCCTGGAAATAACCATTCCGGAACAAAAGGCATATCATGTCCAAACTATGCTGGAAACTTCCGGGAACTTCCAGCATAGTTGGCAAAAGTTTCCAGCATAGTTTGAAAAAACGACCCGAGCGTTGACAGAACACGACGGACGTTTTTTTCAAAGAACCCTTAAGGGAGTTTTTCTTTGTTTCTTTCTTTGTTTTAATATAATAAGGTAGAAAATCCACGATAAGTCCACAACTTGTCCACAGCATAGGCATTAACCTACTATAAGACAAAGAATTAATTAAAAAAAGTTCGTCCACAAGTAATCCACAAGGCACTCAACAGCTAAAAAACACTCAGAAAATCATGGGTCAAAAGCCTTCTGAAATAAACGAAGAAAACAAAATAGTTTCTACTGAAACAGTTGATTTTTTCAATAGATTATGCAAATAATTGCACAAAAGGTTTGTCCGCATGTTATTTTATCCTACCTTTGCGCCCGCAAACAAAAAAATTAAGTAATAAATGAAGAAACTATTATTAATTAGCGCAGCGACGCTAATCGTTTCAAATTCAACTTTCGCAGGAGGTATTTTAACCAATACAAATCAACATGCAGCTTTTCTCCGTATGCTATCCCGTGGTGCTACTACAGAAATAGATGGTGCTTTGTCTAATCCTGCCGGACTGGCTTTCTTACCCAAAGACGGATTCCATGTAGGATTGAGTATTCAAAGTGCTTATCAGACTAGAAATATTGATGCCAGTTTTATGACATACAACGGGGTTAGCGCCACAGGTCCTACCGTTGCAGACAAGCCTTTCGAAAAATATTATGAAGGAACGGCAGCCGCACCGGTTATTCCCAGTTTATTTGCAGCCTATAAAAAAGACAAATGGACTATTTCAGGTTTCTTCGCTATTACCGCCGGAGGTGGAAAAGCATCTTTCGATGACGGATTGCCTATGTTTGAATCTGCGGCCATGGCCGGTATTTTTCAGAATAGTGTGAAAGCACATCAGGCAAACCCACAAAGTCCGATAATCGTTCCCGGCATGTATGATATCACAAGCGCCATGGATGGTAAACAATATATTTACTCTTTACAGTTGGGATTATCCTATAAAGCTACCGAATGGCTTTCTGTATTCGGTGGAGGACGTATGAACTATTTTACAGGCGGTTATAAAGGATTCTTGAATGCCATTGTGAAAGGAACAGATACCAACCTGTTGCCACTCGCTCTTGACTGTGACCAAACAGGTTGGGGACTCACTCCTGTAATCGGTGCAGATGTTAAATTGGGTAAACTGAATATCGGTGCTAAATATGAGTTCAAGACCAATCTGAATATCGAAAACAATACAAAGAACTTACAATATCCACCCAGTGCCAAAGATATGGTAGCCCCCTACGAACACGGTGTGAATACTCCCAATGACATCCCAGCCATGCTCTCCATTGCAGCCGCCTACGAATTCCTTCCGGTACTTCGTGCTTCTGTAGAATATCATTTCTATGATGATAAAAACGCAGGTATGGCAAACGGTAAACAAAAATATCTGACTAAAGGAACCAATGAATACTTGGCAGGTATCGAGTTTGATGTAACCAAGCAACTGACCCTCAGCTGTGGTGGACAGATCACTGACTACGGACTATCAGATAACTATCAATCAGATACTAGTTTCTCTTGTGATTCTTACTCTTTGGGAGTCGGAGCCAAAATAAAAATGAACAAGCATCTCAATCTGAATGTCGGCTATATGTGGACTAATTATGAGGATTATACCAAGAAGTCAACCAACTATAACGGAACCGGATTACCCGGAACAAATGTATACAGCCGTACTAACAAAGTATTCGGTTTAAGTGCAGATTATAGTTTCTAATCCCTGTATATGAAATAAAAAAGAAGGCCATACCTAAACAACTGAGGTATGGCTTTTTTTTACAAAAAACTCCAAAGAAACTGATAATCTTTCAGCCGCACCCGCAACTGTTTCAACGACCGGGTGATATGAAATTCCACAGTCTTTACAGAAATATCCAGTCGCAAAGCAATTTCCTTGTTCGGTAAATTTTTCATCCGGCTCAAAATAAACACCTCCCTGCTTGTAGGAGGCAGTTCACTAATAGCTTCCTGCACCAAAGCCTGTATCTCATCACAAAACAATTTATCGGGATCACAAGCCTCCAAAGTCGAGATACGCAAAGCCAGCTCTTTCTGCCGTATATCTCCTATATGCTGCTCGGCACGCATACGTACCTCCAAGTGTTGCAAATGATTCAGTGAACGATTTTTTATGGCTGTCAACAACAATGCGGAAATATTCGTATCCTCCCGCAATTCATTCCGGTGCTCCCACACACTGGTAAACGCCCCCATTACAATATCCTCAGCCTCTTCCTTGTCCCTGACGTACGAGTAAGCAAACTGAATAAACTGTTGCTGACGTTTACTAAACACCTCCGTCAGTTCTGACATAAAAATATTCCCCGTTTCTTTCATCTAACTAATTTTCTGTATCCGTTTCTAAATCTTGATATAGATGCCTTTTTTATATAATATATGAACAATGCTCCAACAGAATATAATATAGATCAAAGCATAGACTAATGAGCCGGGATAATCCCCCAATGCCGGAGCCAGCATCTTTTCATAAATAAAGGCACTCACGCCCGTAGCACCCAATGCGATTCCCATTGTTTCCGCAAACACATAAATAAACAAAGGATTCACTCCGAATGACCGGAAAAAAGCACACCAGTTCTGATATCCTTTCATATCAATAATCCAAATGAGCAGAGCCAAAAAACTGGACGCCAATCCACAAGTTATTATAACAAAAGTAGGCGACCACACTTTTTTATTAATAGGGCAGCCATAACTTAACAGAAAGCCGGCAAATGTAAGTATAGTTCCTATCAGAAACAACCGCTGTATCTTTTCGGCATTATCTTTAGCGGAAAGCAACAACTTTCCACAATAAAATCCTACCATCACATGGCACACCGCAGGAACAGTACTCAGCAGCCCTTCCGGATCAAACGCCATTCCGCCCTCATGGTACATATGGGATGTGCCCAATGCCCATGCGTCAAAACGAGCCACAACATTGGTTTCCGACTGATTGAAGCCGTCTCCCGTAGCCAATAAAAGAAAATAAGCGGCCAAAGTCACCAAAATGATAGCAGGAAAATATTTATGCTTCACCGTTATAGCAACCAGACTGGTCACACCGTATCCTATAGCGAGCCGTTGCATGACTCCCAGATAACGCCATTCTTCAAAATTCAGATGATGTGTAAAAACAGACTTAGCTAAAAGATTCAACAATAGACCGATACAAAAAATAATGACTGTACGCTTCATTATTTTACGCAACGTGGCATGTGAATAAGTAAAATTATATTTCCGCAAAGAAATATAAGTCGAGATTCCCATAATGAACATAAAAAAAGGGAAAACGAGATCGGTGGGGGTCAATCCGTTAAAGGCGGCATGCTCCAGCGGAGCATACACATACCCCCACGAACCGGGGTTATTCACAAGAATCATGCCTGCAATAGTGATGCCTCTCAAGATGTCAAGAGCGAGCAATCGTTTGGGGGTATTTGCTGTCATGTGTGTCAGATTAATAAATTGGTTAACTCGGACAAAGATAACATTCTATTAGCAATAAAGAAACAAATCTGTGAAAAATATTTTTATATTGTAAACATATTAATCTCTCTGAAAAACATGTTTATTCCGTTTTTATTGCTATTTTTGTCCGCAAAGAATTTCTATACCCCCTTTATTTAAAAACTTAGCACAGATATATTATGAAAAAAAAGAGTCTGCTAGTATTTTTCGTTGGGCTATTAACGTGTGGATGCCAAATGAAAGAAGTAATCAATGAGTACAATGTAGTTCCGCTGCCTGTTACTATGAATGAGCAGCCGGGACGTTTTTATCTGAACAGCGATGTTCCTGTCGTTGTGAACGCCTCACAAGAAGTGAAAAATATCGCTTCCAGTCTATCAACTACCGTATTGGATGTAGCCGGTATCAAATTGAAACCGGGTGGTGAATTACATGAAAATGTACCCACCATTGTTTTTGACAGCATTCCGGGTATGGAGAAAGAAGCCTACAAATTATCAGTCACCCCCCAACAGATAAAGATTACAGCATCAACACCTAACGGATTTTATTACGGACTGCAAACTCTGTATCAACTGTTGCCGGTAGCTATTTATAGCAAGGAAAGAGCACGCAATGCCGAATGGAGCGTACCTTGCGTCGAGATAGAAGATACTCCGGCGTTCCGATATCGCGGAGCAATGCTGGATGTATGCCGTCATTTTGCATCGATAGATTACATCAAAAAATTCATTGATGTATTGGCCGTACATAAGATGAATACCTTCCACTGGCATCTTACGGATGACCAAGGCTGGAGAATCGAAATCAAAAAGTATCCCAAACTGACCGAAATCGGTTCCCAACGTTCAGAAACCATGGTGGATTATTTCTATACCCACTACCCGTTTAAATATGACGGCAAACCTCATGGAGGTTACTATACACAAGAAGAAATTAAAGAAGTGGTAGCATACGCCCAAAGCAAATATATCACCGTCATTCCGGAAATAGAGCTACCGGGACATGCCTTGGCAGCCATTGCCTCTTACCCCGAATTATCCTGTACTCCGGACAGCACCTACGAAGTTTGCAAACTGTGGGGTGTGTTTGACCAGGTATTCTGCCCTACCGACACTTTCTTTCAATTTATGGAAGGAGTCATGGACGAAGTGGTGGAATTATTCCCAAGTTCTTATATACATATAGGTGGTGACGAATGCCCCAAATACGCATGGGAACATTGTTCCCATTGCCAAAAACTGATACGAGACCTAGGGCTTAAAGATGATGTCACTCCTAATCCCGTAGACGGCAGAAAGCATACCAAAGAAGAGAAGTTACAAAGCTATATCGTAAACCGTGCGGAAAAATACCTGAACAGCAAAGGACGCAACATCATCGGTTGGGATGAAATTCTGGAAGGCGGGCTTGCTCCCAACGCCACAGTGATGTCATGGCGTGGTGTGGAAGGCGGAATGACCGCAGCCAAAGCCGGGCATGATGCCATCATGACTCCCAATCCTTACGCTTATCTTGATCATTATCAAGAAGAACCGGAAATAGCCCCTGTCACTATCGGTGGGTATAACACATTGAAGAAAACATACAGTTACAATCCTGTACCGGCTGATGCAGACAGTCTGGTAAAACAACACATCATAGGCGTACAAGCTAATTGCTGGGCTGAATATATGCCAACCGAGGACAATCGTGACTATCAAATCTTCCCACGTTTAATCGCCATAGCCGAGACCGGATGGACTCCGATGAAGGAGAAGAATTTCACTTCATTCTGCAGCCGCATGGTAGAAGATTTCAAACGTCTGGAAATAATGGGGGTAAAACCATGCCTCAACTTCTTTGATGTAAACATTAATACCCGTTCCACTAAAGAAGGAGTACTGAATGTAGAACTGGAAACATTCTATCCGGGAGCACAAATCTATTATACAATCCACGGTGAGGAACCGTCTGTAAATGCCAGCTTATATAGCCATCCATTCCCATTGGAAGGTACTTACGACTTGAAAGCCGCCGCCTTTGTTGACGGTAAGCAGATTGGTAAAGTTACCCATAAACAACTTTACAAGAATTTAATCAGTGGAAAGAAATATGAAATCACTCCGGAACCCAAAGGAATGAAGGGGGATATTTTAGGAGAAAATGACATATTAGGGGCCGATACGGTGACTTTAGGACTAACCAACGGAAAACGTGGGAACAATGCCTCTTCCACTCCATGGGTAGGTATCCGCCCGGACAATAATGATAAAGTGACCTTCGTGGCAGACTTTGATAAAGCTACAATCAGTAAAATCAGATTTGGTACGCTTTATAATGCAGCCGGCAATATATTACCGGTAAGCAAAGCTGTGGTGTATGTTTCCGCCTCAGGCAATAAATTCGAGAAAGTGGCCGAAAAGGAATTTACCTATGACATCAAAGAAAACACCTTCAAAGGATTCGATGAAGAAATAGAATTCCCGGCACAAGAAGCTGTGAAGGTGAAAATAGAATTTACAAGCGGAGGCAAAATACGTAATGGCATTGATTGCTATAGTCCGCATGATAAGAGCGAAGTGCCCAGTACAATGGCATTGGATGAAATAGAAATCTATTAATTCCACGAAAGAAGTAAAGTAAACAACTGTCCGGAAGCTATCTTTTGCTTTCGGACAGTTTCTTTTGTGCAATTCAATGCAGGCTGTTCCATCCAAGCGCGATATGACACTTTTATGAGGAACCACACAGCCTTTTTCAAATAAATTATGTAATTTTGCCGAATGTTTATAACAACCCTTTAAATCATGAGAAAATATTCATTCTTATTCACACTTTTACTGCTATCGGCAAGCAGTTTTGCCCAAAACAAAGATTTCAGTTATAAGTTTTACGGACAAGTTCGCACCGATCTTTATTACAATAGCCGTGCCAACGAAGAAACTGTGGACGGACTTTTCTATATGTATCCCAAAGACAAAATATATGATACAGACGGAAAAGACCTGAATGCAACAGCCAATGGAAGCTTCTATACCTTGTACACTCGTCTGGGAGTCGACGTTCAAGGCCCTAAACTGGGCAGGGCAAAAACCTCGGTTAAAGTGGAAATGGACTTTCGCGGTTCAGGAACCACTTTCTCTACCGTTCGCCTGCGCCATGCATATTTGAACTTAGACTGGGGAAAACCGTCCTTGCTGTTGGGACAAACCTGGCATCCGCTGTATGGTGACGTCGCTCCGCAAATCCTGAATCTGAATATGGGAGCTCCTTTCCAACCGTTCAGCCGTGCTCCGCAAATACGTTTCCGCTACAAGACAGGTGATATACAGTTGACAGGTGCAGCGATCTGGCAATCTCAATATCTGTCACAAGGCCCTGATGGCAAGAGCCAGAAATACATCAAAGAAAGCTGTATCCCGGAAGTCTATATCGGTGCAGATTACAAAGGTAACAACTGGTTGGTAGGTGCAGGTATTGAAATGGTTTCATTAAAACCCCGTACTCAGTCTGTGGTAGAGGATAAAGTGTATAAAGTAGATGAACGTATCACTTCTCTGTCTTATGAAGTTCACATGAAATATACTTCACCTGTATGGTATATAGCTGCCAAAAGCATATTAGGTTCCAATCTTACACAGGTTTCTATGCTGGGAGGTTATGGCATAAAATCAATAGACCAACGAACAGGTGAACAGGAATATTCCCCCAACCGCAACTCCAGTTCTTGGTTGAACATTGTGTATGGCAAAAAATGGAAACCGGCTGTTTTCTTTGGTTACATGAAAAATTTAGGCACCAGCGATGAGGTTACCAAAATGTATGGCACAGGTACAAATGTAGATCAATTGATCAGTGCCAGTGCCGAACTGACTTATAATGTTCCTCATTGGAAAATCGGTGTGGAATATAATTTCAGTTCTGCATGGTACGGTTCACTAGATAAGTCAGATGGAACAATCATTGATACCCATTCTGTTTCAAACAACAGACTGGTAGCCACCGTGTTGTTTATGTTCTAAGATATAGAATTCACTACAAAAAACAAAATACTAAAAAAGGCAACTCGAAACCGGGTTGCCTTTCTTTTATATAGAGAAGTACCAATTATTCACCTTTGATCGCTGCAACACCCGGAAGAACTTTTCCTTCAATCGCTTCCAACAAAGCACCACCACCGGTAGAGATGTAAGATACTTGGTCAGCCATACCGAACTTGTTGATACAAGCTACAGAATCACCACCACCAATCAATGAGAACGCACCGTTCTTAGTTGCTTTAGCGATAGCTTCGGCGATTGCACGTGAACCGGCAGTAAAGTTATCAAACTCAAATACACCGGCAGGACCGTTCCAAAGAATAGTCTTAGCATCTTCAATAGCTGCAGCAAATGCTTTCTGAGTTTCGGGACCTGCATCCAAGCCTTCCCATCCGTCAGGAATATTATTTGCAGGAACAACCTGAGTATTAGCATCATTAGAGAATGCATCAGCAGCTACACAGTCTGTACCTAATACCAAATTCACACCTTTAGCCTTAGCCTTAGCGATGATATCAAGAGCCAATTCCAATTTATCATCTTCTACGATAGAATTACCAATTTTACCACCCTGAGCTTTAGCAAAAGTATAAGTCATACCACCGCAAAGGATCAAGTTATCCACTTTATCCATCAGGTTTTCAATGATACCAATCTTGGTAGATACCTTAGAACCACCCATAATAGCAGTGAACGGACGTTTGATATCTTTCAGGATATTATCAACAGCTTGAACTTCTTTTTCCATCAAATAGCCCAACATCTTGTTGTCTGCATCGAAATAGTCGGCGATAACAGCTGTAGAAGCATGTTTACGGTGAGCAGTACCGAATGCGTCATTGATATAGCAGTCAGCATAAGAAGCCAAAGTCTTGGCAAATTCTTTCTGAGAAGCCCTCATTGCCTTCTTGGCATCTTCGTATGCAGGATCTTCTTTGTCAATGCCAACAGGCTTTCCTTCTTCTTCAGGATAGAAACGCAAGTTTTCCAACAACAGGACTTCACCCGGTTTCAAAGCAGCTGCAGCATCACCGGCTTTTGCGCAATCAGGAGCAAATTGAACAGGTACACCTAATTTTTCAGAAACAGCATCGACAATCTGACTCAATGAATATTTAGCATTTACCTTACCTTTGGGTTTACCCATGTGTGACATGATAATCAAGCTGCCACCATCAGCCAACACTTTTTTCAGTGTAGGAAGAGCACCGCGGATACGAGTATCATCAGTAATTTTACCATTTTCGTCCAAAGGTACATTGAAGTCCACGCGGACAATTGCCTTTTTACCGGCAAAGTTGAATTTGTCAATTGTCATCATAATCTCTTATTTTTGTTTATAGTGTATAAATACAATCTCGCTTATTTTGGGTGTTGCAAAGTTACTAATATTTTTTATTAGCAGTGTGTCAGGGCGGTAATAATTTTATCTGAAATGAAAAAAGAGGGTAAAAACCACTTTTTTTGAGAAAATCGAAAAAAAATCATTTTTCCGCTAGGGTTGTTTCCCACTATCCTGTTCTATATACAAAATGCGGAAAGAATGAAGACAGAATTGCTACATAAATATTTCAGAGGAGAAACCACGGAAAAAGAGGAAAGCCAAATTGTGGAATGGACGGAAAGCAGTGCCGAGAACAAGGAACGCTTTTTGAAAGAACGAATGTTGTTTGATATCACCCTTTTTTCCGATGATTCGAAGATACAGCGGAAGCCGAAAGGACATCTGTATCTGTATCCGCTGATTGCCATTGCCGCCATGTTGGCTATTGTTTTTGTCATGGATTTGCCACATATGCACAAACCCAAGCAGCAATTGTCACAAACCATCCGTATTCCAGCGGGGCAACGTGCGCAGATGGACCTCCCCGATGGTTCGGTAGTATGGTTGAACTCCCAAACTACATTGACTTATGATGAAGATTTCGGTAAAAAAGACCGTAAAGTCACATTAGACGGAGAAGCCTATTTCGAGGTGGCACACAATAAGGAAATTCCTTTTTATGTGCAGACAGAAAACATAAAGGTACAAGTCACCGGAACAAAATTCGATGTATATTCTTATAAAGGTTCAAACAGCTTTATAGCCAGACTGATAGAAGGTTCCATCAACTTGCTTACCAACAGTGCAAAAGAAGAAAAAACAATTACCAGCCTGACGAAAGGAAAGTATTTCTCGATGGAAAACGGCAAATATAGAACGGGCGAAATGAGCAGCAACAATGCTTTAGCATGGATGCAAGGCATTTATTATTTCGATGATGTTCCGTTTAAAGAATTACTGGACAAGATTGCTCTATATTATAATTATAAGATAACAGTGAAGAATCCTAAAATCTTAGAGAACTACCGTTGTACCGGTAAATTCAAAGATTTGGATGGCATAGAGCATATACTAAAAGTTATACAAAAAGACCATCCGTTCAAATACGATATTGATAACGAACATAACAAGATAACTATAGAATAAAATCACAATAGAAGTTTAACCTTAAAAATTAACCATTATGATTACATAAGAACCTTTGAAAAAAGAATCGGAAAGTACCCCCATACTCCCCGATTCGACAGCTAACAATTGACCTTAATCAAATTTATTAACTTAACACATTACAAAGATATGAGAAAAATTTCTTTGGAAGGGTATTTATGCCCAAAAAGTTTAGGCTTTAAACAAATATTACGAACTATGAAGATTACCTTATTTCTTCTTTTGGCTACTACATTCAGCGCATTTAGCGTAAATGTACACTCTCAAAATGCAAAAGTTAGTTTTGATACCCACACCATGAAGGTAGCTCAATTAATCTCGACCATTGAAACACAGACCAATTATCTGTTTGTCTATAATAAAAAGAATGTGGACCTTAACCGCAAAGTAACTGTTAAAGCCCGTAACAAAGCCGTATCCGAAATTCTGGATGAAGTTTTTTCCGGAACAGGAATCTCTTATGTAATGGAAGGAAAGAATATTGTTCTGACTAAAGAAAGCAACATAGCCCGTGAAGAAGTGAAGCAGCAGAATACAATCACTGTAAAAGGTGTTGTAACGGATATGCAGGGTGAAGCCATTATCGGTGCAAACATACTTCAACAAGGTACTACTAACGGTACTATTACAGATATTGACGGCAACTTTACCCTGGAAGTTCCCACTGATGCACAACTAGCCGTTTCCTACATCGGATATAAAAAAGTCATCATTCCCGTAAACGGAAAAACCAACTTTACCATCAAGATGGAAGACGACGCCCTGAAATTGGAAACTGTTGTAGTAACCGCTATGGGTATTAAAAAGAAAGAAGCTTCTTTGACTTATTCTACACAGCAATTGAATGGTGACGAGCTGAATAAGGTAAAGGATGCGAATATGATTAATTCACTAGCCGGTAAATCCGCCGGTGTACAGATTACAAAGAGTTCATCCGGTCTTGGAGGTTCGGCAAAAGTATCTATCCGTGGTGCGCGTTCAGCATTCGCCAGTGGTAACAACCAACCGTTGTATGTCATTGATGGTGTTCCCATGCTGAATATCACAACAGAATCAACAGCCACCGTTATGGGAGGTGAAAATGACGGTGTCAACCATGACTCTGGTGACGGTATTTCCAATCTGAACCCTGACGACATTGAAAGTATGAGCATATTGAAAGGTGCATCCGCAGCAGCTCTTTACGGCTCACAAGCAGCTAATGGTGTCATTTTAATTACAACAAAATCCGGAAAAGCCGGTATGTCAAGAATTACATTTTCTTCCAACCTGACAGTAGACCATGCTATCAGCCTGCCCCAATTCCAAAACAATTATGGACAAACTGCCGATGGTACCAGCAGCTGGGGTAGCAAAGGGAACCTGACAGACTATGACAATGTTGACAATTGGTTCGGAAACGGGATCACTGCTATCAACTCTTTAACTTTCCAAACAGGCAATGACAAGATGCAAACCTACTTCTCTTATGCTAATACCCGAGGTACAGGTATCGTTGACTCAAACAAACTTCAAAAGCATAATATCACTTTCCGTGAAACAGCCAGTTTTTTCAACGATCGCTTGAAATTGGATGGAAATGCCAGTTTGATGACACAGACTATCCGGAACACTCCTGCCGGAGGCGGTTATTATCTGAATCCGCTAGTTGGTCTGTATTCTTTCCCCCGTGGCGCCGATTTGGCTCCGTATGCTGAAAATTTTGAAGTATTCGACACGGATCGTAATATGAATTTACAGAATTGGTACACAAAGAATGAAGACGGCTCATTCAGTGAATGGGATCAGAATCCGTACTGGATTAAAAACCGTGTGACCAACAAGAGTAAACGTTATCGCGCATTGGCTTCTATCAGTGCAAATTTAAAAGCTACTGATTGGTTAAGTTTCCAGGCACGTGGCAATGTAGACTACGTAAGTGATAAATTTGACAACAAGATGTATGCTTCAACAGCTGCAAATATTGCCGGCAAGAATGATGAGACAGGGCTTCCCAACGGACGTTATGTATGGTCGGATGAACAAAATTTCCAAGTATATGGTGACTTCATGGCCATGTTTAACAAAACATTGGATGACTTTTCTATCAACGCAGCATTGGGAACCAGCATCAATGTGAGCAAAGCCAATTCTTTGATGATTGACTCCAAAACAGCTTCTTTATATCGCCCTAATGTATTTACCGTTTCCAATATCATCTTCTCTTCAAAGGGATTTATCAACCAGACGATTGATGCGAAACGTACTATACAATCCTTGTTCGGTACAGCGCAAGTAGGTTGGAAAGATGCTCTTTATCTGGATGTTACAGCACGTAATGACTGGTCTTCCACTTTAGCGAATACAGAAAGTATGAAAAATGGATTCTTTTATCCGTCAGTAGGTTTGACTTGGATTATGAGCAACAGTGTCAAACTGCCGGAATGGATCAATTTCTCAAAATTCCGTGGTTCATTCGCACAGGTTGGTAATGACCTTCCTATCGGAATTACAAACTTAGCGGATATTATTCAATGTGGTGGAAGTATCCAGACCAATGACATTGAGCAACGTGGTGATTTGAAACCGGAAATCAGTACTTCCATTGAATTCGGTACAGAATGGAAATTCTTCAATAATCGCTTCGGTATTGACTTTACATGGTATCGTACTGATACTAAAAATCAGTTGCTGAAAGTAGCCAATCCGGCAGGTTCACTTTATGCATTCCGTTATATCAATGCAGGTAAAATTCGCAATACCGGTATTGAATTAACCGTAGAGGGTACTCCTTTAATGAATGAAAATTTCCGTTGGAAAACTGCTGTAAATATGTCCATGAACAGAAATAAGGTTGTTTCCTTACACAAGGATTATAAATCATTCCGTTATGGTTCGGAAGGGTTCTCCATGGCATACGATATGTGGGTAAAAGAAGGTGGAAAACTGGGCGATATCTATGGTAATGGATTTGAAAGAGATGAAAATGGCAAGATCAAAGTAAATGAGGCAGGAAATCCGATTAAAGTAACAGGAAACAACACTTTATTGGGCAACGCCAACCCCGATGCTTTATTAGGATGGAGCAATACCTTTACTTACAAAGGATTTACTTTATATTTCTTGATTGACGCACGCATCGGAGGTGATGTTATGTCATTGACTCAAGCACACCTGGATGCAATGGGCGTCAGCAAAGAATCCGGAGAGGCACGCGACCGTGGGTATGTGGAATATGAAGGTATCCAATTCAAAGACGTTCCTAATTTCTATGGTACTGTCGGAGGCCGTAACGGTATTTCAGAATACTACATGTACGATGCAACGAATGTACGCTTGCGTGAATTAACACTAGGTTATTCATTCCCGGCATCCATTCTCTCCAAAACTAAATTTATCAAAGGACTGGATCTTACATTGGTTGCACGCAATTTATTCTTCTTGTACAAAGATGCTCCATTTGATCCGGATGCAACTTTGTCAGTAGGTAATACTCTGCAGGGCGTTGATGTGTTCGGCATGCCGACTACACGTAACATCGGTTTCAACGTTAAGTTCACATTCTAACCTTAAAAACAAAGACATTATGAAAAGTTCAAAATATATTTCAATTTTATGCATGGGCGGCCTCCTGAGTCTTGCCTCATGCACAGACGGATTCGAATCTGATAATAAAATCAACGGTAGTTTTGATGATATCGTAAAAGAATATGATTTCCAGAAATACACCACTAATTTTGAGACCATTCAAAAAGGTATTTATTTTAACTACGACTGGGGAGAAGGAACCACTTGGCCCTGGCAAACATTCCAAAACCTGAATCATGATATGTTCGCAGGATATTTCCATGATTTTGCTTCTAAATTCTGCGATAAAAATACGGTATACGCATTAGAGGCAGGATGGACGGCCAGTGCATGGAACTATACCTATAATTACATTTTCCCGGTAGCCCATAAATCGACGTTGATTACACAAGATGAAGCCAAGTACAAGCATTTTTATGGTGCCACCCTTATTCTGAAAGTAGAAGCCATGCATCGCATTGCTGATACTTATGGCCCCATTGTCTATTCTAAATTCGGAAAGAATGAAGCAAATTCCGTTGACACTCAGGAAGAAGCCTATAAAGCTTTTTTCAATGACCTGGATAAAGCCGTAGAGGCATTGGATGCTTATCTGAAAGAAGGAGGTAAAGAAGATGGAGTAAAAAGTATCAATATGTCCAATTGCCCGACTGCCAGCAGGTGGATTAAATTTGCAAATTCATTGCGCCTTCGTTTGGCCATGCGTGTATCTAATGTAAATAAGGCACTTGCCGCCAGCGAGGCCAAAAAAGCATTGGAAAACTCTTATGGTGTTATTGAATCATCCGCAGAGAACATCCAAATCTCCGGTAAAGGATATCAAAACCCGCTAGCAGGTGTCGCCGGCTGGGGCGAAACCTACATGGGAGCAACAATGGCTTCTGTTTTAAACGGTTATGAAGATCCACGCATCAGTATATATTACAGTCCGGCGACATTGACAGACCACACAGAGGAATATTTAGGAGTGCCTCAAGGAGTATATGCCAAGGATGGTGATCCCAATTACTATCAAAGTTATTCTTTTATCAATACTAAAACAATCGCCGCATCCACACCCGCCGTTCTTCTGACAGCAGCGGAAGTTTGGCTCCTACGTGCCGAAGCATCTTTACGAGGTATCAATCCGAAAAGCGAAAGTGCAAAGCAATGTTACGAAACCGGTGTTCAAGCTTCATTCGACCAATGGGGCGCCGGAGATGCAAGCCTCTATCTGGCAAGCAAAGGCAAACCGACAGATTACATTAATTATGCAGCAGGTCCCGGAAAAGATATGAAAGCATTGATAACCACTACTCCCGATTTTGACGATGCAGCCAATCAAGAAGAGCAACTTGAAAAAATTATCACTCAAAAATGGATTGCCTGTTGGCCGGAAGGTATGGAAGCATGGACCGAACAACGCCGTACCGGATATCCGAAATTATTCAAAGTCCAAACCAACAATAGCAACGGTACAATTGATACGGACATCATGATTCGTCGCCTCCCCTTCTCACAGGATGATGCCAAGAAAGATCCGGAACAATATAAGAACCTTTGTACGGCTCTTGGCGGTGCAGACAACGGCGGTACACGTCTATGGTGGGATACAGGTAAAAACAACTTTTAATTCATATTTCAATAACAACTATCACTTATAAGAGAGAGTCTAAATGTTTCGCTTAATTTAGGGTATTAGCATAAGGCGAAAAGACTTTGCAAGACGGGGAGCGCGATGTTTCCCGTCTTTTTCTATTTTTCAGATGACATTCTATATTATTTTCCTATCTTTGTCCGAGCTATGAAATAACATACACATACAGCAAACTTTTTCCGGATATTCACCGTTTAACTGAAAAAAATATATGAAAAAGTTTCTAAGTAACACCATCGTGCAACTGCTTATTGCCGTAATTATCGGACTGTCGGCAGGTTTCGTCGTAAACGACGCTGTGTTGGAAGCCATCGTTTGCATAAAACACATTACGGGACAAATCATTTTCTTTTTAGTTCCTCTTATCATTTTAGGATTCATCGCTCCCTCCATCGCACACTTGCGCAGTAATGCGTCAAAGATGCTTTTATTTGCTTTTGGCATTGCTTATCTCTCCTCCATCGGGGCTTCTTTCTTCGGGGCTGCCGTAGGATACAATGTAATTCCTTTCCTGCATATAGCCGATGATGCCAACTCACTGAAAGCATTACCGGAGAATCTGCTGAAGATAGATATTCCACCAGTCATGAACGTAATGACTGCACTGGTACTGGCCGCATTGATAGGGCTTGCCACTGCTTGGGTAAAATCGGACGAAATATCAAAGTTGTTGGACACTTTCCAAAAAATGGTACTTGAATTGGTGAAAAGGGTATTGCTTCCTGTACTTCCTGTGTTTATTGCCGCCAATTTCTGCATTCTCAGCTATCAGGGAGCTGTTACGAAACAATTACCTGTATTCCTCTCCATTCTGATAGTTGTTATTGTTTGCCATTTCATCTGGCTGACACTACTCTATTTCATTGCGGCGGTTTATTCCAGAAAGAATAGCTATCAAGTACTGAGATACTACGGTCCTGCCTACCTCACGGCATTAGGTACGATGTCTTCGGCAGCCACATTGGGTATAGCATTGGAATGTGCCCGTAAAAGCCCGATACTGAGAAAAGAGATCAGCGACGTAACAATACCTTTATTCGCGAATATACATTTGTGCGGCTCTATCCTGACAGAAACCGTATTTGTACTCACGGTATCACAAATGCTTTATGGAAGCATGCCCAGCATATTGCAAATTACTTTATTCATCCTGTTATTAGGATTATTCGCCATTGGTGCACCGGGAGTACCGGGTGGAACAGTACTTGCCTCTTTAGGGCTCATCATCTCTGTCCTTCACTTTGATGAAGCCGGAACTGCACTACTACTTACGATTTTTGCATTGCAGGACAGTTTTGGAACAGCTTGTAATATTACCGGAGATGGGGCACTAACGCTTATTACGGATACTTTCGAAAAAAAATAGCATCGAAAACTTCATAAAAACAACTATTTTTTCACTACAGGTTACACAGATTTAAATCAAAATTCTAATCTGTGCAACCTATGATGGGAAACTTATTTCAAGACTTCTTCCAACTTTTGTTGCAAAGCCTCGCCTTCCAATCCTACCGCCAAAATCACTCCATTGGGGTCCAACAAAAAATTCATAGGAATCCAACGAATAGCATACTGCACGGCTGCATCCGACTTCCAGTCCTTCAAATCTGAAACATGAGTCCATGTCAATTGATCTTTCTCGATAGCAGCCAACCAAGGTTCTTTCTTACGATCCAGAGAAACTCCTAAAATAGTAAAATTCTTATCCTTGAATTTATTCCAGGCAGCAACAATATTCGGATTCTCCTTGCGGCAATCAGGACACCAAGAAGCCCAAAAATCAATCAATACATATTTTCCTCTCAAACCGGATAAGGTGACGGGATTACCATCTACATCGGGCAATGTAAAATCCGGAGCTACAGCTCCCACTTGAATATTTTCCATCCGCTTGATAAAATCATCTATCTGATTGACGTACATGGTTCCATCTAATGAGGCATCTAATTTGGCACGTAATGCCTTCATTTCCTCCAGATTCAACTTATAAGCGAAATCTTTCACAACAAAATAAGGAGTAACGGCCGATGCAGGATGAGCAGATACCAAACTATCTATGCTATATCCATCCTGACGAGTCAAAGGAGCATTCTGTGCATACAAATCATTCAAAGCAGAACCTGTCACAGTCAATACCTTTTCCGATTCATTCATCTTCAACTGCATCTCTTCGTTATCTAAAAAGAATACCAACGGACGTTTGCTATCCTTGAACGTAGTCAACCCGTATGCCAACGGCTCAGTACAAGCACCTTCAAATTTGAAAACACCATCCGTAATTACAGCCGAATCCACATCTATGAAAGATTTATCCTGATACTTCTTCAGATACACCATTCCATTCTTTACATCTGATATTTCCCCATTCAGAGTATATCCTTTTTTCTCTTCACTACATGAGAGTACAGTCATAGCCAGTACACCCGCAAAAAGCACATTTACAATTCTTTTCATCTCTATTTTCCTTTATATTATAACTTGCCAAAAATAAATATTCCTCAGGAATTATGCAAACTACATCACTCCTATTTGGAAATTAACTCTCCCTGAGTTACCTTTGTAACTTCAACTAACTATTATATAACCTATGAAAAAACTCCTATTTCTAGGCGCTCTCCTGTTGTCAACAGTATGTATGAACGCCCAAACTTCCGAATATTATCAGGAAGCAGCCAATCCTATTGCCACCAACCCCACTTTATGGGCGAAAGTTACAGCCCCACAAATCAGCTGGGGAAGCACAGACATCCGCTATAAGAAAGAGGAACCAGCCCCTATCCGTAGTACACAGAAAAGTATAAACCTTACTGCATGGAAAGGTGAAAAGGTTTCGGCCCAAATGGTAGTATGGACTCCTAAGACACTGAATGATTTGACTCTCACAGTCAGTGATCTAATCTCTGGTGAAAATACCATCAGCAAAGATGATATCCGTACCGGCTTTGTACGCTATGTCATGACTGATGAACTGAACAAAGACGGTTTGGGCGCATGTGGCTACCGCAATAGCGCCGACTTTGATTCAACTTTAGTAGCAGATGTAATAGACCACATCACTCCCGCTCTGACTCTTCCCGCCAACTCCACCCAAGGGGGATGGATCCGTATCAACGTACCCCAGCAGACTAAAGCCGGGAAATACACAGGAACAGTTATAGTAAAGGCCAACAATAGTACACTGGCCGAATTGAAACTGAATATCCAAGTGAAAAACCGTACGCTGCCTCCTCCTTCCGAATGGGCTTTCCATTTGGATTTATGGCAAAATCCATACGCAGTATCCCGTTACTACAATGTGGAACCATTCAGCAAGGAACATTTCGACTTGATGCGCCCATTAATGAAATTATATGCTGATGCAGGCGGTAAAGTAATTACAGCCTCCATTATGCACAAACCTTGGAACGGACAGACATACGACGCTTTTGAGAGCATGGTTACTTGGCTGAAAAAAGCGGATGGAACATGGTACTTTGACTATACCGTGTTCGATAAATGGGTGGAATTTATGATAGACCTTGGAGTCAAGAAGCAAATAAGTTGTTACTCGATGGTTCCCTGGCGTCTTTCTTTCCAATATTTTGATCAAGCCAGTAACTCTTTCAAGTTCTTGGAAGCCAAACCGGGCGAAGCCGCTTATGAAGAATTCTGGATAAATATGTTGCAAGATTTCGCAAAGCATCTGAAAGCAAAAGGCTGGTTCGATATCACTCACATTGCGATGGACGAAAGACCGATGAAGGACATGCAGGAAACACTGAAAGTAATCCGTAAGGCTGATAAAGACTTTAAAGTGTCATTGGCTGGAACGTATCACAAAGAGTTATTGGATGAGCTGAATGATTATTGTATCACTATCGCCGAGAAGTTCACACCGGAAGAGATTGAAGCACGCCGGAAAGCAGGCAAAGTGACCACTTATTATACCTGTTGCACGGAACCCCGTCCCAACACTTTTACTTTCAGTGAACCTGCCGAAGCTGAATGGCTGGCATGGCACAGTGCTAAAGAAAATCTGGATGGGTATCTCCGTTGGGCTTTAAACAGTTGGGTGAAAAATCCTCTGCAGGACAGCCGCTTTACCGCTTGGGCTGCCGGGGACACTTATATGATTTATCCGGGCGCCCGTTCATCTATCCGGTTAGAACGCCTGACAGAAGGAGTACAAGCATTTGAAAAAATACGCATCCTGAAAGAAGAATTTGAAAGGAAAGGCAATAAAGGGGCTATCAAGAATATAGACAAAGCCCTGAAAATGTTTGATGAATCCGGTATGGATAAGATTTCTCCTACCACTGCCGTAAACAAGGCAAAAGAGGTTATCAACCGATACTAGAATAAATATTGAAAAAAGAATAGGAACCTTAGAAGCAATCATTTATCATATTGCTTCTAAGGTCCCTATTCGTAAACCATTCTTGATTCTGTTTTAATCTTCCTCATTCTGAATATACCACGTCCATCCATTAATGTTAATCTGAACAGCATTCCATGCAGTTGAGTCAGAAAAAAAGAATATGATTTTATATTCATCCTCACGATCTAAATATTCCTGAGGTTTCATCTTATTCCCTTCCATACTTGTCAAAATAAGAAAATCCGTCAGATTAATATCAAAGACTTTCTTCCCGGTTGCTTTCTCCGTCACAACAAACCGTGCAGGCCTGTCCTCCATCAACCGCATAGTGTTCAATTCGACCGCCGCAGCCGACGGATTCTTCTGTTCCATAAAATAAGGTTGAAAACTCAGCACATCATCGTCCAGCAAGGAATTATCATGTCCTAAATATCCATTGGATTCTATAATCTCATAATCATAGTCATGCATATTGATGGTCCATCCGCTAGTATCGGTACTGCGGGATTCCCCCGAGGAAGAGCCTTGGAATATAAAACGTATCTTATTAGTATCCTTTATCAAATTGATTACCTCCATCTGATTTGCAGTACCTGTGAACTTCACATGATTGATACCGCCATACCACAGTGGTTCCAACTCTTTATTAATGACAAGAGACTCCTCACGCATCAACTGGAGTTTCATTTCTGTAAGGGTTGTTCCACCGTTAGGAATAGTTATCTCATAGGAATCATGTGCCCCTGCCCAAGCCAGCAACTGGTATTCGCCTACCGGAAGTTTTACCTCCATAGTATAGTATCCTGTAGCCAAAACCTCTCCTTCCTCAACCTGACTGAACAAATACCTTCCATCCTTATCAAAGATGTACAATTCCACTCTGTCTACCTGTGTATGGAAAGCATCTGTATGAAGCATATTATAATCATATTTGAACTTTACCAACAATCTACATTCCGGCAACCTTTCGTCAAAGCTATTGCATGAGAACGTCAATAAAGAGACAGCCAACAGGACTATCAAAGTAGCGGAAGTTCTAAGGCTTTTTAGTTTCATATTCATCAGTTTAAATGATTTGCTTATGTATTATTTCCTGCAGGAGCAGATTGACTCTGCCCGGGAACGGTTTGCTATACGTATTCAGACACATTCAATGCACCCCTACAGGAATCCACTCAGTCTACACATCTCATTAACAATCGTCTTCCGTACAGTAATGGGATATATAGTTCCCAGTATCTTCAATTCCAAGCCGCCCTTATCTTAAAAAGAGGGAGTTAAAGTTTATAATCCGCTTCTTAAAATTCTTCTTCCTGAGTGTACCAAGTCCATGGATTGACATTAATCTGGATCGCCAGAAAAGAGCCGTCCTCCTCATCGGGATCAGTACCGGGCGTAGGTATTTCCGGATATCCCGGATTATTGAACTTATTAACATTGATATCATAAACGGAATTTCTCACCACCCCAAATTCACCGAGTTCATTCAAGGCCTTATCCGTATCATCATGTTTAATCATGATTTTATAATAACTGATACCATCGGCATAATAATTGAAATTTTCCACTGCCCCTGCACCTTTTCCTTTTATTTCATCAATTTTACCATTGAATGTGATTACCAAAGCATCTACATTAACACCGGAATCCAGAAGAGATACTTTACCTATTCCTTTACTATCCAAATACACATTCAAAGCATCTGTCAATGTAGTAGTAACAGAAGGTTTACTAGTACCGATGGCGTCATATTTACTTCTCAATTCAGCTTCAATCCATTCTTTCAATGTATCAAAAGTATAAAAGCCACCATTAATTCTCATAAAATCCTTATTCGGATCAGGTGTTCCTAAATCTGTTGTATGAGGCTTTTTAAATGCTTTCGGCAAAAATTCCACTTTCAATAATACTTGCGTAGTATATTGATGAAGATTATGAATACTGGTCTGAGTATTTTCAAGACAATACTGGCTTTCTCCCGGATCATTGACAATTGCCACATCATTACTAATTACCATATAATCCAGACCTCCATTCTGATTATCATAATTAGGGTCTTTTCTATACGAACCAATCTTATATTGATCAAAAGGAGTAATACAAGTTCCACGTCCACCGTTGGCCGGATCCTCATTCCAAGTCAATATTCTTTCGGATACAGGAAAAAACTTTGTATTCGTAATATTCAAAATCCATTTGGGATTTGCAATAGTAGCCACATCACTTTCCTGCTTTACATATACACGCACCTTGGCTACGACACGGTCAATGTGAATAGCCAACGGACTGTTCTTAGCCAATTCTTCAGTTTTATACAATGCAAGGTCAGCATCGGTTCCATCTGTTGTTGAAACTGAAGGTTCCAGCCTTCCTTTTGCATTCGACATCATAAAGCTGCCATTCTTCGCTACATTTTGTGTCACATCCGCTCCTAACGACAAGGCAAGAACACCATTGACCGTACTATAAGAAGCCCCTGTTCCAAAAGAGCCTTTAGCCGGGAAACCTGCTCCGGGATTTGCTATTATCAAGATACGCTTTGATTTTGCATCCACTTTGAAAGGCTTACTTACCCCTCCGTTAGGCTGTCCTGGATTACCGGCTTCGACACCTGTCAACTCAATATCATCCGTCAGTTGCTCACTTGCATCAAAAAAAACAGCTCTGACAGTAGAAACCGATGACTCCTCAGCAGTACCGTCCTCCTTATTAGGATCATGCAATGCACGAGATCTTGATACAGAAGGTGTCTTTATATCCAATGCCACCCATGCATTTCCTGTTGGATTCGTTACAATCCCGGTATCTTGTTCCAGGAGTACATCATCACTGCTACATGCCGCAAATGCTAAAGCCGCAATTGCTGACATTAATACGTTTTTCTTTCTCATTGTTTTACAATTCATTAAAGTGTTTCTAACTAAATTATTTATCTCTTCTCTGTTCCATTTTAATAACATCCGACTTCTTTTCCGCTAATTCCAACAAATTCTTTTTGGCGGCATCAAGTCCGGAATCAGCAGCATTTTTGAAATACTTTTCAGCTGATTCATCATCTCCTTTCAGCAACATCCAGACTCCCATCGCATTATCATATACCGGCTGGTTTCTTTTTAAATTCACCCTTTTCAGATATCTTTCCGCTGAAACCAGATCATTACGTGAAAGGGATGCAACAGCAGCATTGATACCCGCCACTTCATCTTCCGGATACATACGGGCAGCAGTCTCAAAAACCTCCAGAAATTCAAGTGAATTTTCCGGATAACTATTGGCCACCAAAAACATTTCATTCAAACTTAAATTCTGCGGGCGCTTTTTAAACACTTCCCTAGCCTCATCAACTTTGAAATTCTTCACTTCATAGTTTACCTTACATATGGCGACACGGAGTTTAGGATAAACACTCCTCAACAAATATTGATAGGGGATACCTCCACGAAATTCTCGCAACTTCAATTTTAAGGTTTGGTCATAGGGGTTGTTTGTAATCATGTTCAATAACTCTTTTCGGTAATCAATATTTGTATGTTGGAGTGTTTTTACCAAGCCTGCCCAATTTTCTCCACCAAACAAGATATTGTATTGGGAACGGGGAAAGTCATATAAGCCTGCCAAATAATCACGAAGCGCCAAAGCGCGTCCTTCAGACAACCGTTTATTATTTGCCAACGAACCTTCCGGTGAGGCATAACCGATAATATCCAAACTTTTCACTTGAATATCAGCGTCTGCTTTCAGTTCGTCAATCATCGCACGAAGCTTGGCCAGTTCCTGCGGATTATTCATATATTCAGGACGGATATCCACTTTATTCACTTCAAAATCTAAAAAACATTCCGCCTGTACATCTCTCTGTTTTACCTGTTCTACAACAGGCCTGATATAGGCCAGATGAGGAGTTATCACATAGGGAATCAGAGGATACTCCAATGTTACTTTTTCCATCAAAGGTTCTATTTTCATCCATGCAGTTTCACCGCAACCGCACTCGTCACGCCGTATATTCAGACAGGCATCTGCCATCCATGTCTCGTAAGGCAAGTGATATTGATAAGAAATCATCGCATTTTTCCTTCCAACTATCTTTTTCACAATATAGGGGAAGTCATAACTTGCTTTTTCCCGGTTAGTCATAAGAGTCAGATATCGTTCATAAGCTTTGTATTCATCTCTTCCTTTCAATGAAATACGCGGTAAATTAAGAGTACATGATGCAGAAACCAATTGAGGAATCCAATCAGCGCCACGAGATGTGTTCATCTTTACATCTTCCAACACCATATCCATTTCTATATAGAGTGAATCACCCACCTGTTCCAAGCGTACGGGATGTATAGTGACAGTACCTGTAAAAGAGCGGTTCTGTCCTACAACCGGATGCTTGATAAAGCAAAAAGCAAGCAGTACATATGCTATGATATATCTATTTCTTTTCATTATGGTTCAATTATTTGATTATATAAATAAGTGATATACTTGCCTTTGTAGGACCAAAATAGTTTCTTCTACCTGATTTCAGTTTAGTGCCACATTCCGCACAAGGATACTTATCATATACAATATGCGCATATCCTATTCCCAAAGACGCCTCCAAACTCCAACGTTTCTTCAAAATCCATGAATGTCCTATTGAAATGCCTCCGCCATACAGGTATCCCTGATAACGATTGTCTTGCATATTCTTACTGATGAATCCCCAATCAGGAAATCCTCCTACATTGAAATCGGCATAATGACCATGCAAACCCACAAACGTGCGATTGAAACGCTCACAAAACCAATAACGGGCTTCCGGTTGTATTCCCCAATGACGCAAACGCCTGCCATTACCCGGTTTCCAAGGATTATAGTTGAGGGGAACATCCAAAGTCCACTGACGTGACAATCCCAATTCCACTCCCATATTTAGAGTTGAAGTGGCATCATAGAGCAGATTGCTCTTCACTGCAATACTCTGTGCATTACTTCCGGTCAGAAAACAACCCGATATAAAGAGAATGAATAGTATTTTCTTTTTCATCTACATTACTTTTAATTTGAGACAATCGTTTTACCTTTCTGAGTGATATTAATCTTAACACGCTGTGTGGTACGGATACCGGAAGAATTATCAGGAGCTTTTATAGTGGTCAGATACACCAAGCCGTTTCGGGATGCCGTCCCTTCATTAGCTGTTACCTCCATATAAATTTTCCCATCATCTACTGTTATCCGATCTGTTATATTCCGTCCATCGCTTGATGAAGGACGTAGCTTTATCCAAGTTTTGGGATTATCGGCCCCATCCTCCACATAAGCAGTCAGACAATAAAAATTCATATCATAACTATCCACATCTTCAGTAGTAGGCATATATTTTAAAATCAGCCCTTCTTGGGGTACAGCAAGTCTTTGCCTGACGCGAATCTTTTTCTCCAAATTGCCTAATTTCAAGGTGATGTATGCGTTCTTCCTATAAATTCCTCCCTCATCCGTCTGATAATCTTCATGCAGCCTCAATTTGGAAGTGATTAAGGATTCTACCTGAGTAATATTAGGGTCAGGTGTACTCCCTTCCACTATAGGTATTCTTGCCCCATCAGCCGGGTTAGTCAGTGAAAAAGCATCATCCACTTCTATATGATTATCACCAATACGACATGAATTAGGAAAGTTCGTTTTACAATTAGTAGCCACACTAGTTACTTCATAAATTTTATCTTCACTGGCATAAGCTATAAATACTGAATTACTTACCCCCAAATAAAAATCATTGTTGGATATCATTTCATAAGAGTAACTATCATCAACTGATAACTTATAATCCAAATCAACATTGGAAGCTTTGGATGCCTTGGCATCCTCTACCGTATCATAACCGGGCCCCTTAGCTTTGATAATAGTAAATGTGTATGAATGATTGCGCAAAATATCCATGAGATTATAGTTTCCATCAACCAGCACCAACTTATAGAAATAGTCTTTATTCTCATAAGTTCCTTCCACAATCAAGTAGGTATTGTTCTGAATATCGGACTCATACAAATATAACGGTTTCATTTCCGTACTTTGTCCCACCGCCGAATTATCCGTCACTACCAAAGAAGAACCATAACCAGTCTGACAATATTCCGTCAAGTTTGCCATATTATTCATAACTGTACCATCCTGATTATGCAATCGCCCTTGTCGAGGTACATTGACTACTGCTGTAATTCCTTTCAAATAAAAGTTATCGGCTTTATTAGCTACCACCATTTTTGCTGCTGCACGAATGAGCTCTATAGTACTCCCATCACTATTTTCAATCCGTGTTGTAGTATCTATTTTGTCTACTCCAAGCAAATAACTCATAGGAATAGTCTCTCCGTCATTACTAAAAGGAATGACAGAGGTTGCAGGGCTTTCTAACGGTTCAGTCAGGATTTTGGCACAAACTTCGGATAATGTTGTTATCCCCGGTATCATATTCATCCGTAGATCCGATTCTGTAAATAAATATTCAGTCACATTATTTCCATAATAAAACTTATCATTCAATGGATTCGCCAATATCAGTAACTGATACTTGCTATTGCCGGACTGTTTGGTCAATATGACATACCTTTTTCCCACCATCTCAAAAGCCTGTACCGCCTCTACAAAGGTGGCATTTGCATTTTCTCCCTTGAATACCAATATCCATGGAGTCTTCCCTACCCTATCTTCATCATCCATGGTACGGACTGTAGGATAATGATATGAATTCGCACGGGCAAAGATTTCAATCTGCACCTTATTTGCTTGAGGCTTATTATTATCAGGCCGCTCCGATAGATGGATAGAATCTTCACAGCCTGACATTAGAAAAGCCAGACACCAAAGACAAACTATATATAATACAAATTCTTTCATTTTCTCACTCCATTAAATACATATCATCACTTTCTACTGATTACTTCATCCCTGACGCAACGGATAGACTGACCAAAGGTCGGCAACTGATACATCAAACCGGGATTCGGCCACTTACCCAGAGACATGCTCCACACAGCATGAGGATCTTCGGCAGAAGACGCAGCTATAGAAGCGGTATGGTAATAGCCGGTCTGTCCTGTAAATTCCAGACTACTATCCTTATTCTGGCGTCTTCCTGCTGACGGAAAAAAGACAGAAGCATTATTCGCCTCATTATATACTAGAATTCCCAAATAAGCTGCCTGTGCGTTACCCGATGATACACAATAAGGATAACTACCGTCAGCTGACCCCATCTTAATAGGTCTGCGGTCAAAAAAGCCATCAGCATAGAAGCCTATCAAGAAGGTTATATGCTCTTGCGCTTCATCCACATCAGTCCTACTTTGCCAAAAGTTCTGATATCGGTCTACTTTAATCCCTCCTACTTCCGGCGAACCGTCGTATCCGCCAATATTCTCATTTAATCCAGCATCTCCACTCAGTGGATTCTTAAATAAGGATTGCCGCAATTCAGAAAATGCTATTTCAACGCTATAATCCGTAAGTACTGTCTTTATGACATCCTTGTTCGTATTTGCCTTCACAATGACATGATCGCCATCCTGATCTATATTATTAGGATATGGTCCGTTATAAGCTATTCTGTCAATATATCCGTCAGAAGGACGATGGTATCCGTCAGGACAAGTTTCAAATATTTCCTTATACCCATAGTCATAAATATCTTCTGCTGGTATAGGCGCTGTTCCCCATACCGGTAAAAACAATTCGGATGTACTATTAAAAAACTGTATATCCTTAATCCAATGGTTCACAGTATAGGCTGTAGGATGGTAAGCCAAACGGAAATAGTCCTGATCAGCATCCTTCGGAAGCCCCCATTGAAAAAATGCTCCTGCCTGAGTGGGATATTTCACAAACCTTCCTTGTTTCACATCAACTTTTGCATAGGGTTCATTTCCACCATTCAGATAAGCAGGAGCCGTCAGATTGAAAGGCGATATTTTGCGAGCATAATCACGTGCTTTCCCCTGTGACGGTCCCTTGGATATGGCATCTACAGTTCCAGGCCTCATGATGTAATCATCCGCTTCTCCCTGCCGGATATACATATACTCGGTATTATACCACAATTCATCATCTCCTGTCCCATATCTTCCTCCATACCATTGAATTTTCACTTTAGCATACCTAGGAGTCGTTCCGGGATTTTTTCCCGTTACTCCCATACGGAAATAGATACGTCCCCTACCTTCCACATAAGTTCCATTTTCTCCCTTATATTTATTAGGAAGCACCTTATAATGCTCTGCGACTCCCGGATTATCAGTCCCGACATTCGGATCAAAGCTTGGAGTAGAGCTCAGAACAATGAAATTCCCTTCTTCCACTTCCGCTTTCCATAGACCGAGTGTACCTAAATCCTGAGGACGTTCATTTGTTCCGTCCCTCCTTTTCTGCTGTCCGGTAATAATTCTTTCACCCTGTTCATCATTTCTAAAAAAAGCGCCTATATAGCCGGTTCCATACGGATTAAATTCAAAACGTTTCCCGTGTTGACTAGCATGAACTTTTATCTCTCTTTGCAGGCTACCTCCGTCTTCATCTTCAGCAGACAAAAAAATCCGATAAGTTTCCTGTGTACCCATTATGTTTTGCTCATCCAACAACACATCCATATAGCCCGTTCCGGTTTGAGATGCCTTATCATAGATATATGAGAAACGAGAGGTAGTATAGGTTATCGTGGTTCCACTGTCTTTCACATCTCCATTCAGCAACACCAAATCATTGAATACCTTTTCTGTTTCTGCTGCTAATCCCCCGGCTCCCACATAAAGTTGAGGCATCACTTTGACTACCGGCATATTAGAGGTAAAGGAAATACGTGCTCCATTAAAATCAGTAATACTGACCTCCAAGTCCGATACATTCAGTACCTTAATACCTGATATATTCCAATCTTCATCCACATTCTCCCATTCAGACGCCTCTATGTTCACCATCAACGGCTCCTTAATATATCCGGTCAAATCCAATTTTGTATTCTTGGGTAAGCTATAATTTACCGGATTCGAAGCAATCTTCAATTTGCAAGACGGATTATAATTATCCCCCATATCTATTGTAAAGTTTACAGCCTCACTTTCATTAGTAACGGAAAGAGGGTCATTGGCAGGCAGGATGATACGGTTCACCTTTTTCTCCCAATCCCATTCGGCTGTCGGGGTACCTTGGGTGAAATAACTTCCGTCATCAACCACAGTAAATGTACGTATCACACTCCGTTCAATAGCCGGACCATCATAAGTGGCTGTCAGCGGAACAAGATTCGGCAAATTACTGAACATTATTCCTTTAAATGCCTGGTCCAAATCATCTTCAGCCCTCAATATGACATCTACCCGTACCCCCATTCTTTCAAGAGCCAATTGCAATATAGATACTGTTGTATTATCTTCCAATGTCGCTCCCTGTCCGCCGGATAACACGGTCACATTCTTTATTTCCTGCATCATTGGAATAATTTGTTCTGATGAGAAAAAATCAGCGGGATAGGCTATATGATTCAAATCACCATAATGAGTGATAGCATCCAATAAAGTCCGGACCGGTTGATAAGCCGGCTCATTGGCCAAAAACACAAAATCGTAACTTCCTGCATCAATGGGATGACGAATAATATCACCGGAATGTGCATTATAAAATAGGTTGGTTACTTTATCACCCGTCGTTTTGTCAAATGCCAAAACACGGAGCGTATGAATGATATAATCTTCCGGAGTCCCAGAATGCACACTACCCGTATGAGGTGCCATTCCCCTAATTGATATAAATGTACCTTCCACATCGCTAGCGGTGAAAGTTTCATCCATACAAGAAGTAAAGACAGCCAACCACAGTAAGCAGAGCCAGTTTCTATAGGTTTTATTATCTCTTTTCATCATTCATTATCCCCTTCCATCTAACATGAATACTCATCTAATTCTTATACTGCAAATATCGGGAAATAGAGTGAGGCTGTGAATTATATTCATTTCTGAAACAGACAATAATCCAACTGACTGACAACTTATTATGCAATGAGTGCAAGCGGCTGTTGCAAAATATAAAAAACAAGCTCCATCCAAATAGATTTTTGCATTGTACGCACTATCCGGATAAAAAAGTTGCGATATTCGTAATTCGTGGCAAATGGCACTCTTTACAAACTATCGATAATAGCTTGTTGTTTTTGTAAAAAATCCATGCGTTGCATCTCGCCACTCTCTGAAATCAAGATAGAATGACGCTTTAATGATTGGATCCAGTTACATTGCATCCGGCAGATATGAAAACTTTGTGAATCCATTGAATTGATGGAATACACCCGCAATAAACTTATTTGAAAATCCCGTTTTTCTATATAGCTATAGGTAGCCTCAAAATGAATATTAGAAAGATAAAAACAAACTTTTCCGCCTTCACTGAATTCTCCCGTTACCGAAAGTTCCTCCATCATGGCAAGCAACTGATACAGCTCGGTTTTCAAATGCAATACATCATCATCGGTTATCAGTTTAAGAACGGCAAAGTATTTCATCTCCTTTACAAAAGAATAAAAGATGTTCGTGTCCCATATAAAATGCGTTTTCCGGCATTTCTTCACGCTTTCACATAGTTTCTTATGTGCACTCACAATCCGGTCTTCCACCTGCATATCTCTTAAAGAATTAGGAGTCTTGATCTCACCATTCTGATAAATCCAACGGCAAAGACGAAATTTAGACAGATACTCATATTCAGAATAAAGAGTAAACGGCAGCAAATTGGAAGCAGTATAAACTTCTGTTGTTTCATCCTTTTTCACATAATCAAAAATTTGCAGATAACGATGGATTATCTCATAATAGCCTTCCATTGAATCAGAAGACTTCAATAAATTCAAATCAAAGGTCACTCTGTCCGAAAGGTGATTTCCTATAATCTGATCAATGGAAATACCCAGTCTTCGAGAGATCAAGGCAACTTCTTCAAGGGTAAAAGAAACCTCTCCCCGTAGCCTGCGGTAAACGGCTTCCTTTCCCATACATAATGTATCTGCCAGATAGCCTGCCAAATTCTGCTTTTCAGGAACACGTGCCTTCATGGCTGTAATCAGTTCATTCACAATCTTATTCTTCATTCTTTTCCCCTTCTTTGGTTATTAACAAACAGACTGCAAATTTAAGTTATGGAAATGGGAATTCTATGCTCTAAAACAGAGATGAAAGACTTTCTATCTTTCTGATTCACGACCAATTGAGAAATAAGAAAACAGATAACGAAAAAAAGTAAATAAACAGATTATTTACTTTCATTTTCAGTAAACAGAATTTCTTTCCTATTTCGTTTTTCGTAAATAGGAAACTATTATAAAGTGCTTATTATTTCACGTTGTTGTTGGAAAAACTGTATACGCTGCATCTCTCCACTCTCTGAAATCATAGTCGAGAATTTCTTCAGTGACTGTATCCATTCTTTCAAACTGAGGAACATTCCACAATCCTGCGTAGCAATGGAGTTGATAGAATACACCCGTATCAAACTGAGTTGTACCGAATCAGCCTCCAGATAGCTGTAGGTGGCTTCAAAATTAATATGAGACACGTAAATATGTACACTGTTACCTGCTTCTGTCTTTCCCTTAGAAGCCAAGTCTTCCAATTCGTCGGTCAGTTGCAATAGTTCTTCTTTAATCTGATGTTTGTCCTCTTCTGTGATAAGATGAATCCCGGCAAAATACTGTATGTCATTTATCAGATGATGAAAAATCATGCTATCCCAGATATAATCCACAGAATGTATATGTCCGGTAGCAGATACAAAATCATTTTGAATATCATATATTTTTTGAGGAACTTCCACCTTGTCAAAATGCTTGCACTGAATATGCTTGTTTTGATACATCCATTTAAAGAGGCGAAACTTAGACAATGATTTATGTTTCAAAGAAAGTGTTTGGGGGATAATATTGGAAGAAGTACCCATGGAAGAGGAAGGATCGTTTTGCAAAGCATGTAACACATTGACATACTTTTTTAATAATGAATAGTAAGTTTCAAACGGATCTTCATGATCCACCACATTCAAATCGAATACGGCATTGGAACTGAAACAGACTCCTATTACATTATCTAATGAAACACCTAACTTTCTTGATATCAAAGCAGCTTCCTCTAATGTAAAAGGGACCTCACCACGCAACCTCCGATAAATAGCCTCTTTACCGATATACAAAGTATCTATTAACAGATTGGCCAGATTTTCTTTAAGTGGCAGTTTTTCTTTTACAGCTTCAATCAAGCTCGTGTTTAGTTCATTTTGCATCATTATAGTTCTTATATGAGTGAGTTATTTGTAATAATAACAAATATCAAAGGAGAGTTGTTTCAAAATGCGTAACTAAACGGACAGACCGCTACTTGTAATCAGTAAATATTCAAAATAAAAAGAGGCGTAATACTGAATATGAAATACAGCCTACACCTCTTCGATTGAAGAAGAAAAAATCAATCAACCATAACTCCCCAATCAATCTTCGGGCACATAAATAATTTCCCCATTATCCAATTCGTATGCAATCCCCACCTTTCTACCCTTCTTTCCGCTTTTGGCATCCTGATCCTCAGAAGGTGTATAGCGGTTTATCTTCTGCCCTTCCTTGGTTATAATTTCCATGTTTTCCTTACCCGGATTCTTCACCATCGTAAAATCCTCCTGACTAAACATTTCAGTCATATTATAACGGGTAACCAAGGCTACCATTAACGCTACCGCAAACACCATCGCCACATCAAACAGATTGCTGACCACGCTCATCGGGTCACTATCCTCCTCTTTTCTTAATAAATTACGTTTCATCTCAAGCTGTATGTTTTTCAGTGAGCAATTCAGAAAGGAATTCCAGATTAGTCATATCCTGCAAATACCAGCGTTGCTTCACCTGTTGAGTTATGAAACCGATGGCACTAGAAAACAGACCAACTACAGTTGTAGCAAAAGCGACTTGCATATTGTATGCCATAGAAGCGATATCACCAGTAGAAAGTCCCACCAAAGCAGGTCCCATTGGAATCAATGTACCCATCAATCCAAGCATCGGTCCCATCTTGGTCAATGTTTTTGAAATAGCCAAATCCTTATCAGCAGTAATTTCAAAATCAGCCAACAGACGCTGCACATGTGCCGGACGGTCTTTTGACCCCAACACCCGACGGATATACACAATGACCAACGAGTTCGACTTCACTGGAAGTTTGCTTTCCAATTCGGGCAAAGTATCTATAGTCAGTGCATCAAGCTGTTGACGCAACAACGCATCTGTACGCCGAATAGCCAAATATTGCCCGAAAAAACTGCCTATCAATAATAGCGAACGGATGAAAAGAACAATAAGCAATACAACAACAGGAACTAAAAGTCCGTTCGAAATCCAAAACAGAATGTCTGATATAAGATTCATAATGTCAGTAAGTTTTAAATGTTTGTTTTTATTCGTCTATATTTATATATAACCAATCCAATGAGTCCTCCACCTGCCAGCATAATTATCAAGCCGGTCAATGCCCCCCAATCCACCTCGCTTATACCTGTTACGGCGGTACGACCATTTACAGTAGCAATAATTCCCAATATGGCGGTCAATGCATTAGTGAGGAACAATAGTTCCAACCGTAATTCCTTTTCCGGCAAGAGATAACGAAGAAACAATGTGCCTACAGAAATTAATATCAATACACCTACCGCCATACTCCATGCGACAAGAGAAAAGGAAACACCCGGAAAAGAGAAGATAAGATATACCAATCCGCTAAACAAGACAGGAAATATCAAAATACCCGGAAACCAACGTAAAGCACGGTAAGCCCAAAGAGTACGTTTCTTAACAGGACCTGTAGTAAGCACATGAACAGCCAACATACAAAAAGCCATCTGTAAGGCAACTTCCACTGTAAGCACCACCGAAGTGTCAAGCATCAATTGGGCATCTGCCAGCCAATCAGCAATCTGTGTCTTAGACTGCTGAATTGCATATGGGCACATCAGCCCCACAAAAAGGGCGGCTACAACAGCTATTGCTGCAACCGATCCTCGTTTGCGGAATGTCTGTTTCATCATAAAATTGAAACAGACCAATATCATAAGAACAACTACAATTGTTTCCATAGCCTGTTATTCCTGCATTTTTTTACGGCGACAACGCACCAATACAATTAAAACAAGAACAGCAGCCACCACTACAACACAAACAACAGTATTGCTTACCGTATTCGTCTGTTGTTCCGTACCGACTGTATTCATCTCTTCTTTTTTCATCACCATACCCTTTTGCTCTTTTGAAGCAGCAACTTCACGTATCTGACTGATGTTTTCCTTATACCGGGATGCAGTCTGTGCATCCATTTTAGAAGCTATGAACTGACGTAATTTTGCATTATCACAAACAAAACCTGAACAAGACGGTTTATATTTATTCACCAAATCGGTATGTAGTTTGGCAATATCCGCTATCTGTTGCTCGCTAGCCTGCCACATTCCTTTACGGATAGTTTCCATCATTACCGCAGTCATTTCTTCCAAAGCAGCAGGGTTCTGCTTTTCAAAATAACCCTGCACTCCCAAGTTAAATTTATCCTTTACATACACATCATATATCTCATTCCACATTTCCTTATCAACAGCCTGAGGTTTCATGACATTCCAGCCATACGTATTTTGCACAATCTCAGCAAAAGTATTAGCTGCGCCGGCCTCCCCTTTCATTTTTTCCTTAATATAAGCAGGATTGAATATTGTGGTACGACTCTCTATGCCAATAGCTTCTTTCACCTCTTGCATACGGGCATTGTTACGATTACGATAGTCGCTCAGATACGCATCGGGATCTTTACCGGTCACATTACGGACAGCAAGATTCATACCTCCCATAAACTCATACACATGATCCAGGCTTAATGCACCCCATGTATTGCTTTGACGTGGCTGAATAACCGCATCCGTACGTGTCAAAGCAGCTTCCAAAGCAAATTGGCGGACAGTTTCCCAATTCTTTTCACTACCATAAAAAGCACCCATATTATTCAAATAAACATCGGCGATTTCCTCTTCACTTTCCCAACGGTCACCAGATTGCACCATACTTTGTATACCCGTACCATAATTGCCATTCACTCCTCCAAACACACGAAAAGTAGACATTTCGCGGGCTTCTTTCGGAGTCAGACCTTTTTCTATCAATACACGTTCAGCTTCCACAACACCTGCCGCCACTTGATTTTCAAATTGATCCTCTTTAGCATTGGCAGCCATCTCTACGGCACGGTTGATAAGGAACAGGCGTGAAGCGGCAATATCTCTCAACTGCCCGCTAGTTTGCACCACAACATCAATACGAGGACGCCCCAATTCTGCCGAAGGGATCAAACGAAGATCCGTCACGCGTCCGAACGTATCACGAATAGGCTCTACACCTAACATATACAATACCTGTGCAATAGTAGCGCCACCGGTTTCTATAAATTCTCCACTCCATAATGTATAGCTTACTTTACGGGGAATAGAGTCATTATGACGACGACGATACATTTCGATAGTATTGTCAGCCAATTGTTTCCCTTTCTCCCATGCAGATTCCGACGGAGTTTCTTCAGCATTGATAGCAAAAAGATTTCGTCCCGTAGGTAAAGTATTAGGATTGGCGATAGGATCGCCACCCGGTGAAGGTTGTGTATATCCTCCATTCAACGCATTAACCATAGAGGTCAATTCTCTTTCCGGACTTTCCAAAAGAGCACTCTTATAATTACCCACATTCTTCAAAGTGCGTTCTACTTCCATGACAGCCAAAGCAAAATTTATCTCCTCTTTAGAGTATTCTTTTTTCTTGGACATCATAACTTTCATCATCGCTTCCATGCCTCCGAATTTATCACTATCCGCTTTTTCACGTTTTCCTCGAGAAGTTGTTTTCATTGTAACCGTATCTTTGGCCAGTGTATTCATACCTACAGCATGGCTCTTGTACATTCCTGTTTCCATTTTCTTTAAAGCTTCAGGGCTTGCACCCATTCTTTTTGCAAGTTCCATAGCTTTCTCAGGATTCATACCTTTCGCTATTTCCTTCATTTTCTCTTTCATTGACTCAGATATGCTATTCCTTTTCGAACGTACGCTTTGGTCAGCCTGCATTATTCCACCGCTCATATCAGCATGTGTTTTAGCCTCAGCCGGAGCCTCTTCAGCTAATGCCATCATCATGGCCATCATGCCTTGGGGAGTATTACGGGATTTATTGATTTCATGTGCTTTAGCAAGTTCATCGGAAGTAATGCCAGTAATACGACAAATCAATTCGTCAGAAACCAACGACGGATCAGCCAATAAACGAGTGACCAAATCACGTGCAGGTTCCAAATAACGTTGAGTAAAAAGAGTGCGATGTTTCTCTACCTGTCCGTCCGCACGATTACGTAGTTTATCTAATGCCAACAGACTATAGGCTATCGGCTCGGTAGCCATAGCATACACACTGGAAGTAATACGAATGGGTTCGTAGGGAATCCCCATTGTATACAACTGACCTGTAATCTTCTCATTTGCCAGCTCCTCAGCAAAATTTTCTATACGCTGAATATCTTCTTCAGCATAAGGAACAGTAAGAAGACTATCCAATCCCAATTCACGATGGATGCCCAGTTTCACCGTGAGTTTCTTTACCATCAATGAAGCACGGTTCAAAGCTTCTTTATTTCCAGTAGACAGTACAGCCTGCCCATCAGCCGGAAGCAAATTATTGTATGTCTTGACAGCCTCAGTCAGTTCACGATAAATGGCGCGGACACTACTTTCCATAAAAGGTGGAGTAAGGTAAGATTGCAATCCCGCATACGAACGACGCTTAGCAATCATCCCTTCGCCTACATTGCCGATGGAATAAATATAAAAATGAGGTAATGCACCTACCAGACGGTCGGACCAGTCATTGCTACACAAAGCAACTTGTTTGCGCGGAGTGAACTCTAAACTGCCATGAGTACCGAAATGAATCAACGCATCAGCTTTAAATCCAAATTGTGTCCACAGATAAGAAGCAATATAAGTATGTGGAGGAGCTGCATTGGTTCCATGTACAACTTTAAATGCATTATCCCCACTACCGGCTGCATTCTGTGGCAAGAGCACCACATTTCCAAATTGCAAACGAGCTACTCCTAAACGGCCGTCTGAAGTAGTCATATATGCTCCGGGAAATTCACCATTAGCAGCTACTACTTCGGCATACATATCAGAACGAATGGATTTCTTTATCCAACTTTCATATTGTTCTTTTGTAATGAGTTCGGGCTTGTCGGTTTCCATAAACCGGTCAAAAGCTCCTTCGGCATACGGACCAAATACGGCTCCTTGAGATTGTATCATCTGTTCCAATTCTTTCGGAGAGGTAGGCAAACCGTCCACCTTGTAGCCCTCGCGTTTCATACGCTGCAACAAGTTATAAAGTGAAGGAACCACTTCCATACCACCCGCAGTCAGTGCATTCTGACCAGGACCCTTATAATAATAAATAGCTACGCGTTTCTCACTATTGGATTTACGCTGCAGAGTAATATAGTTATTAACTGTTTCCACAAAAGTTTCCAAGCGTTCTGGAATAGCATAAGCACGTTGTAAACCCTCCTCATCCTTATAATGTCCAAAAAGAGCGAACGGACGGATAGCTCCATCTATTTCGGGGGTAACAATACTTTGTGACATAAAGCCGCCATTCATACCCATCTTGTCACTCTCCCACTCCTCTACCAAGCGATTTACATTCAATGGGGAGAAAAGCGGTATATTCTGTTTCGCCAAATAATCTACGATATAATCGCCCATACGTCCATGCGCCATATTGATGATAGCAGACGGACGAACAGAATCAATTCCATGGTTCTGAATAAAAGAACGCATGGAACGTATAGGATAAACCATATTGCCTGTTTCCTCCAATTTAGCAATAAGTCCGGAAGGTTCACCCATCGGACCGGTCACAATAATACGCGGAGCATTCTCTTTCCACAAACCGTTGTTTTGCAGAAAAATATTGTATCCGGCTACCGTATTGAAACCCAACTCTTCGTCTTCGGGACTCTTTGGGTTCATGTGATAAAGCACATCATCGGCACGTTTCACTACGGCTTCCGGTTCAGACACAGAGAATCGTTTTTTATCAATATACACACGTACATAGTTCAGCATACTGCGATAGTTACGACGTCCTCCATTAGACAGATAATGTTTCAATGTATCCGCTTGGATGGAATCCAATGAAATAATCTTGTTTGCAGGATTGGTAGCGGCAGTAGTCAATATCGGAAGACCACCATCGGCCGCCTTTTGTATTTGCGCACGTTGCTCTTCAGTAATCCTTAATCCCATGGCATTGATAAATATCATATCATAACTGGTCAATCGGTTCAGGTCATCTGTGCTCAGTTCACTGATTTTAATAAATGAGTTGTCATTAGCCTTAGATATCTGCCCTAAACTGATTACCTGATAGTTGATGAAAGCCACTTTAGTTGCACTGAACCAAAGATTCCATACACCAAACAAAAGCAGCAAGATGACTGCTATCCCTCCTCCAATCAGTAATTGTTTCTTCTTCATATCTTTATTTAAATCACGTAGTTTATTTAGTATTAGCAGCCAAATTTCATTTGAATAATTGTTCTATATTTAATGATAAACCGGCTGAAAAAGTTGTTCCTTTAGTAGCAGGCGAATTATTATAATAACGGGAAGGAACATAATTAAACAAGTTGTCCACCGCCAAAGTCATATCAACACCTTTCCATACTTTTTGAGACAACGTAAGCTTCCACATTGTATACGCCGGATAGGTCACCTTCTCAGTTTCTTCATAAGAAGTGTTCGACGTATATTCCTCCGTATTCACCTTGGAAAGAAAACGTCCGTTCAAAGCAATATTAAACGCATAGTTCTTCCAATGCTTGTCATACTCAAGACGGACAGTAGCCGTATGCGGGCGAGTACTTGAAATGACAGGTTGCCCTTTCTTGATATTCTCATGTGTATAAGCATAAGATAAACGTGCCGACAGTCCACAAGGATATTTGGCGGAAGCATTTGCCTCGGCACCAGATATCTTGATATTTGATATATTGGTATATACCTGTCCTTTCAACGCCTCACTCCATGCCGTAGTGATACGATTATCAACTATATTATAGAAACCTGTCACCGTCAAATTATAACGACCTTTAATATATTCTGCCGAAAGAGAAAAATTATGGCTGGTTTCAGGCTTCAAGTCAGGATTACCATAAATCATAAAAATACTTGCCATATCAAAATTCATATACATTTCTTTCAAAGTAGGGGCTCGGAAACCACCGGCATAGGAACCTCTCAATGAACAGTTTCCTATTTTATACATCAGTCCTAATTTGGGAGAGAAATGATTAATATCGGAATCCGAATAATAATCAAAACGTAATCCTGTGATGACATTGAAATATTTCGTCGGGTTCCAGTCAAACTGTGCAAAACCGTCCACTGTATACTGATGTTTACTTCCATTATTGGCAAACTGATAGGACATTAAATAATCACGCATATAATCACCACCCAAGGTGAGAATATGCTTACCGACAAAAGTATGATTATAAAAAGTACGAACCGAATGTTGTACATTACTATAATCACGTACATCATTAGCATCTTGTGGCAAGTAATCGCTCTTATCATACTGGTCGAAAGAATAAGCTATTTCCAGATCTTTATCTTTATCAAATACATAATTTCCTTTCACCCCACCACTGAAGTCGCGATAACGGTCTTTACTAGTCTGTGACTTCTCACGTTCACGAAAAAAATATCCAGCACGTGCCGTCAGTTTCAGATGATCATTAGCAGTATAGACCAAACGTTCTTTGAAATTCCAAGTTTTATCACCATACACCTTTTTAAATGCCCAATCCTCCGTTTCCTCATTTGTTTTTCCATCTGCCAAATCTTTTTCATCTACTTGGGTATGCTGTACATTAGTCACACTATTGAATTTTCCGGCATTGAAACCTATTGTTCCTCCATAACGCTGCTCATTATAAGCCCCGTAACGTCCATTGAGATTCACAGTCCAAGGCTCCGCAGACACTTTACTTATGATGTTTACCACTCCTCCTACCGCATTCGAACCATAAAGTGAAGAAGCCGCACCCTTTACAATCTCAATACGCTCCACATTGTCCATATTCAAGCGGTTATAGTCTATATTATCCAAAGTCTCACCTGCCAGACGCTCACCATCAACCAGAAAAAGTATAGCATTTCCACCAAATCCTTGCATATTGAGAGAAACTTGCTGGTCCATGGAATAAGAAAATTCAATTCCCGGCAGTTCTGCCTGAAGCAAATCTCCAATATGGGTGGCATCTACTTTCTTTATTTCATCGGCAGTAATGACCCGAGTAACAATAGGAACATCTTTCAGGAGTTTCGGAGTACGGGTTCCTGTTACAACTATAGTTTCCATATTTACAGCATCTTCTTTCAGTATAAAATCAACTTTACCTGTTTTGCTGACAGACACTTTATGAGTTTGCGAGATATACCCCATGTATGAAACCTGCAGAGTATATTCTCTATTATCGGGTAATTTCAATGTGTATTTTCCCTGTGTATCCGTAGTGGTTCCCAAAGTTACTTTTTCTTTTACGGAGACTGTTGCTCCCATCAGAGGTTCTTTATTTTCATCAAATACAGTTCCCGAAATAATTCGTTGTGCTGATACTGGTATCGCCATCAGCCAACACAATATCAAGCACACGTTTCTGAGTAGTCTATGCATATCGTATGTCGGTTTACAATTCAAACGGATAAATATAGTCAATAGTCATGAAGCCTTTTACACCACTAGCATTCATATAATTTGTGAGACGAACAGCCGCATAAGTTCCATCTTTCAGCTTTACCATATAAACCTTGTTTGAAAGAGTATAGGTAGGTGGCATATTACTTTTATCAACATTCAACCATTTGGATAGTTCTTCATTATAATAGGATTCCATATAAACAATATTGCCATCCATCATACCTGACATATCAATGGCTACCTTAGCGGTAGTCCAAACATCATCCACATAGACTCCTTCGGGCATCGCACTCGCATTCTGTAAAGTGGAAAAACCTGTGAAACCGGTTTCCAATACTGCTCCAGCATTGGTTTTAACGTCATAACGATGGACAGCAATATCCCATTCCTCCGGTTCTTTCTGGTCAGAATCTGTCACATTCACAGAATCTACTTTTTGTGTATGGAAATCAATAAAAGTCCAACGTCTATAATCAGTAGCATCAATATAAATAGTACCCGAATGGGTAGAAGGGTCTGTTCTTATGAAACCGAATTCATTACTATCCGAAGCAGCAGGACTATCATATATTCCTTCCAAAATACCATCACATGCCGAGAATGGCAAAAGCATCATTCCCAGCATGGATATAATAAAGAGATATCTTTTCATGCTATTTAGTGCCTACAAAAGTCGCAGTAATAGCCATAGGCATGGCTCCCGGCTTTAGTGTAAAGATCAGATCAGCTTTTTCATCCTTAATCGTTCCTTGTAAACTTCCTGTATATTTTACAGTACCAACAGTTACATCAATAGCACTTTCCGGAAAAGTATAAGTAACATTATCGGAGGTCTGTACTTTAATTCCAGGTATAGCAATATCCGGCAATGACATCATTCCTTCACCAGCACCACCAACTAGAAGAACTTGAACAGTTCCTCCTTCTTCCGCAGTAATTTTCACCTGACTGTCTGACGTTCCTTGATCATTTCCTGATACTGAGAGTGATAATGTTCCATTGTAAGTACCAGCAACCTCCTGAGCCGGGATCACGGTATCTTCCTTTTTATTATCATCATCACTACATGCTACTGCACACAATGCAATAGCCATCATCGCTAAATAGTTTTTCAATTTCATAATACTTTTGTTTTATTGATTAATAGTTATTATTTTATGTTTTAAAATTTGTTGCAAAGTTACCCTTACTACCAAGGGTACACAATACCTAAAAATTGGGGTTTTATTGCTAATAATCACATATATAATAAAGTACACAAGTACTTATTTTTAGGTATAAAACTGGATTTTATCACCATTAATAGGTATTGTCAGTATATACTTCTATAACTAATTTTGCAAAAAAAAACAAGCATGGTTAAACTGGTACATCATGAAATGCCTGTGAACAAGACACTTCATCATAGAAAGATAGAGATTCTGGCTGTACTAACCCTACTTATAGGTAGTCTGTCATTCCTTATTTACTCCTATTGTTCCCACGACGCAAATAATCCATTGTGCCGATGTTTGCTTTGCACTTTGAACCATACTCCCGAAGATGGGGAATATTTATATAATCGATACTTAGTAGTAATCAGTATCACATGGGCGGCACTTATATTCGGAACTTTATTTGTAATTTTATATCACATAGAAAGAAAGAAGAAAAAATGAAACTAAAAAAAAGAAATGTGTTTATCGGTATCACCTCATTCCTAATTGTATTGTTTACCATGCCGCTAGGACATGCATTGATGATCTTAATGGAACACCTGATGGAACCGGTAACCATGCATTACGCAACCTTTTTCATGGGATTAATAGGCTTAATAATGGTCATAACGGGCGTATTTGCCAAAGGAGATACTCAACAAACTCTTTGGGGGCTATTCGGAGGTCTGTTATTTTGGACAGGATGGATTGAATTCATTTATGTGTATTACGCACATCGTTTCGGAGTACAGCCACTCATAGTAGACGGAGAAGTGGTAACCAAACCAGAATATCTGATCATGCCCTCTTCTTTCGGATTTTGGATTATGTTCATGTTACTCTACTTATTCAATATAAAAAGCGGATGCGATTTTTTCAATTATCTGCAACGGGTATTTTTCCGCAACAGCAAAGTACAAGTAGAAATGCGTCCCATGACACGCCACACCTCACTGGTTACTTTCATGGAGCTGAATCTTATTTTATGGACCAATTACATGGTATTGCTATTCTGCTATGATGATAATTTTATAGGTGACCGCCATCCTATCACCGCATTGGTTGCATTCGGCTGCCTTGTAGGATCACTATTTATGTTCCGAAGATTGATAAATATCAGTCAATGGGGATACGCTCTCCGTTTTTCTATTGCTACAGTAGTCGTATTTTGGACTTTCGTAGAAGTTATGGGAAGATGGAATGCCTTCCACGAAATCTGGGTGGAACCAATGACATACCAATCAGAAATGATTACCATTTTCCTTGCATTTATCGTGCTAGTCACCTTTTTATGGTATAAATCCATCAAAAATAAGAAAACATTATAATCTTTCAAGCGCTCCTTTATTTATTTTTTATGCAGATAAGCCGAAGGGGGTGCTCCAAAGTGAGATTTGAAGCATTTACTAAAATAAAGAGGGTCATTCATTCCTACTTTATAAGCTATTTCACTTACATTGTATATACCCTCCTGCAAAAGTTCCATAGCCCTTTTCATACGAAGGATACGCATATATTCATTAGGTGTATATCCGGTCACTCCTTTTACTTTCCGAAAAAAAGCAGCACGGCTTACCCCCACCGCAGATGCAAAATCCTCTATAGTGAATTCCGGGTTGTCCAATTGTTTTTCCAAAATAGTCTGCAATTTTTCACCAAATTTCCTATCCAGTTCTGTAGAACATAAAGCCTGACTTGTCATAGCAGGGTCATTAGAGAATTTTCGTTTTAACTTTTCCCTCTGTTCAATAAGTTGAAATATACGTGCTAATAACAATCTGGAACTGAAAGGCTTCGTTATGTATGCATCCGCACCACTTTCTACCCCTTCAAGTTTATTTTCCGAAGTGCTCATAGCAGTCAGCAAAATAATGGGAATATGACTGGTCTCAAAATCACGTTTCAGTTTACGTGTCACATCAAAGCCATTCATACCAGGCATCAATACATCACAAATAATCAAATCTACCTCAAAAGACTGAGCTTTTTGTAAACCGGAAAGCCCATCCGGTTCACTTATGATCTCAAAATAAATACCAAGTTCCGTTTCTAAAAACTTACGCACATCTCCATCATCTTCTATTATCAATATTCTTTTTTTATTCAAAGGGTCCGGGGTCACTGAATCATGATTTACTGTTAAATAGGTATCACACTGCTCATGAACAAACGATTCTTCCTGAAGGATGCTTGATACTAGGAAATCGTTTTTTCCATAAACACTGGAATCTAACGGTAAGATAACAGTAAACACAGAACCACCTCCCTCATTTTCATCAAATGAAATGCTTCCTTTATGTACATTTACCAGTTCATAAGTCAAATGTAAACCGATTCCCACACTGTTATGTGAAAAACCACTTTGCATGAAACGGGAAAACAGCTCTCCTTGCTTCTCCTTAGGAATCCCTACGCCGTTGTCACTAACCGATATAAATAATTTCCCCACTTCCTCATTAACGATAATTGCAAAAACAACCTTTCCTCCTTTAGGAGTATATTTTAAAGCATTCGAAAGAAGATTATAGACTATTTTATCCAATTTACTTTGATCAACAAACATCTTATAAGATGACGTAGAAGGAGCAAAATGAAAATCAATCTGTTTGTCATCTGCCGTTTCCTTGAAACTTCGATAAATATCATAAAAGAACACCATCACATCTGTTTCTTCCAGCATCAAGGAAAGTTTATTGTTCTGCATTTTACGAAATTCCAACAATTGATTAATCAGACGAAGCATCCTATTCGTACTTTTATTCATCAACTGTATGGGATAAACCATCTCTTTGGGAATCTTATTCAAGCTCTCTATTTTTTCCAAAGCTCCCTGAATCATTGTCAACGGAGTACGGAATTCATGTGAAATATTAGTAAAAAACATGAGTTTGTACTCTGTCAACTGTGTTTCTACCTGAATGCGATTCCGTAAATTATTGAAATTCCGTATCAAACAAAAAGCAACATACAACACAATAACAACGACAAGAAAATAAAAAAGATAAGCCCAAGTGGTTTCCCAAAACGGAGGCGTGATAACAATATTGAGCACAGTTTCTTCATCACTCCATATCCCAGCAGAATTACATGCTTTTACATGCAGATGATAAGTGCCGGGAGAAAGATTTTTATAAGAAGCAAAATTCAAAGAAGAAGGGGTACTCCATTCATTATCAAAATGACTCAATTTATAAATAAACCTTGAAGGAAATGCCAAAGAATAATCCAATGTTGAAAATTCTATAATGAATGAATTCTGGTCATAATCTAATTTTATATTCTGTGTATAACTTAACGCCTGTGTCAAAGGAGAATCCTTCTCACCAACCTGTACTGTGATTCCGTTCACTTTCAAATTAGTTAGAATAACATTCCGGGTCATAGGAGATGAAGTTACTTTCAAAGGATCAATGACTATGACTCCATGATTTGTTCCAAATAGCAAAAGTCCATCTTCAGTTATGGCAGCGCCATGTTCGTTATATACATTTCCTTGCATAGAAGCTGAAAAGAAGAAATTTTCAAAAGTTTCCGTATCAGGTGAAAAACGAGATAAACCATACTGAGTGGCAATCCATATTTTTCCAGTCTTATCTTCGATAATAGATTCTACCATGTTATTGACCAAACCATCAGTTGTGGAATAATGGACAAATTTCAAGTTCCTATAATCCTCACTAGGGTTACAAACAGAAAATCCGCCTCCCAACATTCCTATCCACATACGATTCTGACTATCACGAAAAATACATTTAATTTCATATCCGGGCAAATCTCCATTTTCATAATTATAAAGTTTATAATTATGAGCATCAGCAATAATGGAATCTCCATAAAAAACACATAATCCCTTATTAGTTCCTACCCATAACCTTTTTTTATTATCCTGAGTGATCATCCTGACTTCCTGCAAACGACCGGATCCAGTCAGGAACTTACGAAAAACATACCTGTCTTTTCGTGAAACCGCCAAATTCAGTCCTCCCCCAAAAGTTCCTATCCACATCCTATTTTTATCATCACGATAAATATCGAATATATTCTCATGTGCCAATGACAAGGTATCACCTGCCATTTTATGATACCAACGTCCGTCAATACATAAACCCATCGTACGGGTTCCCAACCATAATTTACCATCTCCATCACAAGAAGCCGCATAAATATAATTGTATGGCATCTTATAACAAGATGCAGCCTCCAAATTTTTATCATAAGCGTAAACATTCCCTTGACGCGTACCAAACCAGAAACCACCATCGGGCATCTTTACCACTGTACGTATAGCATTCACATAATCATTTACACTCTCATGTTCCGGATAAATACGATAAGATCCTTCACTTAATACGGACAAAAGTGTAACACCGGCAAACTCCGAGCCTACCCATACATTTCCCGAGTGATCGAGTAATAAGCTATGCAGAAAATTGGAATGAACTAGATTTTTACCAGTCTCCTGATAAGTGTAATGGCTGATTATATCTTCTTGGGGATTATACACAAATAAACCATAGCCAAAAGTAGATATCCATATCAATCCTCTGTTATCCTGTATTACTTCATAGCGTTCCTCGGCAGCAGGCATCATCTGAGTGGCATCTATCAATGACAGTATTTTACATATTCCGGTTTCCTTCTGAAAATAATGCAACACACCGGTCTGATTAAAAACATAGAAATCCCCCTGATTATCTCTGACAAAACGAGCGTTGGGGATATTAATCGGGTTGTCTAATCTTACCTGCCGGGTAGATAAATGAAACCTGTAACTTCCTTTTGTTGTAAAAAGCCACCAATCATCTTTCGTGCCAAAATGAGTAGTAAAATGAAAGTCAACGTCATCCTTTCCGATTCTTTGAACAAAATGTAGTTTTTCATCCTCATCATAAACATAAATATCACCATTATCAGCAAGAAAAAAGCATGCGTTCTCATAAGAAAATGCTGCTCTGAAATTATGCATATCAGAAATTACTTCGATTTTGTTTCTTGTTACTTTCACCAATCCTTCCTGAGTACAAATCCAAACATTCCCTCTAGAATCTTCAATCAAACTATTCACTTTATTAGAAGGTAGTTTGCCATTTTCACATTGAAATGTCACAGAGGAAAAATGTTCATTTTCAAATGAAATCTTTCTGCAACCTTTTTGTCCATCCCATAACCAATTATCACCATTAGCAGTTTCTACACGATAAGCATAAGCTTGGTCGTGTTCCCCACATCCTGTAAAATCCACAAAACAATTATGTCTTAAATCATAGCAACTGAATACATTTGAAGTAGAAAGCACCCATAAAAAACCATTTTTATCTTCATCAATCTTCTTGACATGATAATCCGCTAATGAAATCGGACTATCCTTTTCCGGTAACAATGTTATAAAAGAGTGACCATCATACCGGCTCAGTCCATTAGTGGTACTAATCCAGATAAAGCCTTTCTTATCTTGAAAAATATCTCTAATTGTATTATTGGCCAATCCGTCACTGGATGTAATATGAATAGATTGTATATCAATAACTGCATATGCATTCCATTCCAGACAAACAAAGAAGAGCAACAAAAAAAATATACGATTTTTCATATCATTCGGTTTAACATCAGAATAATACCTTTTTTAATTAGGAAGCCTTTACTAACCAACAAGCAGAACAAGTTCCTGCGATGCCATTCCTTCGACCTCCACTTTTACTTTGAGCTGTCCCCGCATACGCCCTGCCTGTACTACTATTTGGGCACGACCCAAATAAGTGGGTAAAGTATGACTGCTAAAACGTTCACTACGACGCATCTCGCCACTATCTATCCCCATCAAACGTCCGTTACCCTCCACGGTCACTTTCACTTGTCTGTCATCTATCCGTATGGGGATGCCTTGTTCATCATATAAATTCAAAGAGATATGAGATAAATCCTGCCCGTCAGCCTTTAACTGTTCCCGATCCGCTTTCAGAGTAAAACGGACAGCTTTATTTCCGGAAGTCTGTATACTGTCACGGCACACTTCTATCCCATCTTTATACCCTATCACCACCACCTTACCCGGACGATAAGGTTGATTCCATTTAATCGTATTATTTATATAATCCCGTGGCTTTCTAGGTCCATATACCTTTCCTCTAGGATCTATCAACATCACTTCGTCACAATTAGACGGCGTTTGAATCTGCATGACACGCGCATCCTGATAAGGAAAAGTCCAATCGTGTACCATTCCCGGTGCTTGCCAATGGTCTTTACCCGGATCTTCATCCAAATTATAATCTATGACATAAAGTCCCAAAAAAGGCTTCTCATTCCACAAAGCCCGAAAATATCCTCCTCTAGGTTTTTCAGACATACACATGTCAAACGGAGCAGAAGGCCATCCCTTACTAGGCCAACCTGAACTCTCCCCAATATAATCCACACCGGTCCACATGAAAGAGCCACAAATATATTCATGTTCCATTACATAATTCCATGGATTTTTCTCATCATAATCACGTGAATCAAATTCACGTATGCTACTATAATAAGGATAGCTCTCACTGATCAGGCAAATACGTTCCGGGTATTTCTTTTTATCATAAATCAACCGAGGTTCCATATAATTATACCCTAGTACATCTGTCACCGAAGCAAATTTATCTTCAAATCCCGGCTGCAAAGCGAGCATAACAAGACGGCTCGGATCCAGTTGATGTACAAAATCCTGCAACATACCAGCACGTTCAATCCCTGTATCATCTTTTAATTTTGCCTCAGCCAACTCATTACCTATACTCCACAAGATAACAGAAGGATGATTACGGTCACGAATTACCATATCGCTGATATCCTGCTGCCAGCTAGAATCAAAAAATTCTTCATAATATCCCGATTTCCATTTATCAAAAGCCTCATCTATAACCAAAAAGCCAATAGAATCACAATAGTTAAGAAATTCCGGAGAAGGAGGATTATGCGAGCAACGGATAGCATTCGTGCCAAATTCCTTTAAAATAAGCAAACGGCGTTCATAAGCCCTATCCGGTACAGCCGTTCCCAAACATCCTGCATCCTGATGAAGGCACATGCCTTTCAGCTTAAGATGTTTGTTATTGAGAAAAAAACCCTTGTCTTTATCAAATTTCACTGAACGTATTCCAAAAGGAGTCAGATATTTATCAATTGTCTTTCCTCCTTTTTTTATAATGGTTTCCACCGTATAACGATAGGGAAAATCCAAATCCCATAATTTAGGATGGCTGACTAACAAATTCTGAACTACTTCAGCTGTTTTTTCTTTATCAAGTTTCAACGTAGTCCGGGCCATCACCTCTTTACCTTCTGCTTTTACAATTTTTCCATCACCATCCAACAGGCGTTGCTGGACAATCACTGTTGTCGGTAACTCCATGGAGTTTTCGATAGTAGTGACAATCTTGACCGTTGCCTGGGATTCAGTTATCTCCGGTGTCGTAACATAAGTTCCCCACATTTTTACATGAACAGGGTTAGTCACTTGCAACCAGACATGCCGATAAATGCCGGAACCAGTATACCAGCGAGAAATTTCTGAATGATCTACCTTGATTTTCAAGTCATTACTCTCTCCATATTTCAGGAAAGGGGTCAGATCTGTTTCAAACGAAGTATATCCATAACGATGATAAGCAATCTCCTTTCCATTCAAAAAAATAGTAGCTTTATGATAAATACCATCAAAAACAAGACTAACTTTTTGATTTTTGTAACTCGCCGGAATCATAAAAGATTTGCGATACCAACCTATGCCACCCGGCAAATAACCACTCGCTCCTCCTGCTTTTTCATCAAAATCCAACTCCACACTCCAGTCATGCGGTAATTGTACCTCTCTAAAATCTCCATTTTCTCCTAATCTAAACTGCCAGTCAAAGTCAAAATTCTGCCGAATGCGATTAGCAGCCCCCGGCAAATCAAATACAAATATGCACAAAATGGCAATAAGCAACTTTTTATTTTTCATAAATAATCTACTTCTCTATTTTCCGATAAAAAGAGGGTGTGCCACATAACAAAGCAATTATCAAAAATAGCTTTTGACACACCTCTTTACCTTTTCACCTTCAAAACTAACTTTGTTTAACTTATATACTTAATATCCCTCATTTTGTTTATATAATCCCGGAGTCACATTTAATTGATTCAATGGAATAGGATATAAATAACGTCCTGTCTTTACATTATTCTTATCGGTACCATCCGGATTATGATAACTATCAAATAAACTTTGAATTTCCGTTTGCCATTCCCCCCAACGCACCAAATCAAACCAACGCACTCCTTCTCCCATTAATTCTATTCTACGCTCCCGTTTTATCAATTTCAAAGCATCTGCAGCACTTACCGTATTCACCTCATCACAACCGGCTCTTTTACGGATATCATTCACATAAGCTACAGCTTCCATTATTTTACCTTCTTCAACCAATAACTCAGCATACATCAACATCATATCTTCCAAGCGTAAAATAGGAAGATTTACAGGCCAGTCATTATCGTCTTTCATTGTGACTTCCGGAGTCAGTGACATCCCAAGTTCCGCTATCTTCCGTTTACTAGGCATAAACTTATAAAACATTGATTTTGTATAAACATCCACTTGCGAACCATCTTCCAAAATCAATTTCTCTTTTGTATTCGTATAAGCCGGATAATTAGGCTCTGCCTCATATCCTGTCAGAACAGAAAAACCATTCCCTCTTCCATCTTTTTTCCCATCAGAATAAATTTTATCAAATTCATACATCAAACTCTTTTCCACATAAATTTCATTTCCAAAGATTCTTCTATTCGTATAGGAAGGAGGTAGAGCCATACTGAAATTAAACAAAGCGCTGTTGCCTGTTCCTCCCGTACGATACTGAATAGCAAAAATAGAGTATTTATTATAATAATCCGTGCTCGGCATCCACTGCTTTCTCCATTCATCAAGTGTCGGAGCCCAATATTTATTCTGATTGGATTTTGAGTAATTCAACACAATTTCCAATTGCTTTTTAGCTAATATCTTGGCATCGGAATCATAATATGGGAAACCCGCCAAAGTCATATACACACGTGCCAGCATAGCTTCTGCCGCCATCTTGTCCGCACGCCCCTGCAATACAATCGAAGTTCCATTCGCACTCACCATATTTTCTTTTAGAGGAAGCATCGTCTGCGCATTAATCAAATCAGGAACCACTATATTATCCAAAACTTCCCGTGCAGACGATTGAGGTACTTTCTTCACTTCACTAGGCGATAAAGGAGCATCAATAATCGGAACATTACCAAAAAGGCGTGATAACTCAAAATAAGCCCATCCTCTCAGAAAATAGACTTCGCCCATAAACTGCTTTTTAATCTTATCATTCGATTCAAAGTTACATCCTGCTATTTTGGCAATAGCAGTATTCGCATCATAAATTACTTTATACCATGTATTCCATACACTATTAAAAGTTGCCAAATCACTGGTAGCTCTGAATGTGCTTATCTCTGAAAAATCTCTCAACCCATTAGGTCTTGGTTCTGTCCATGCATTATCCGAACGACATTCAGACATCAATAAATACTCTGAATTGGCAAGTTCACGCAAATCGGAATAAATACCTACCACCCCTTGTTCAGACTGACTGGGAGTCTGATAGAAACCATCAGAGGTCATTAAATCAGCAGGAGGAGTTTCCAAATAATCATCGCACGACATAACAAAGAACATCAATGCACTCAATTGCAATATATTTTTCAATTTGAACATAGCTCTATATTTTTATTAGAAATTAACGTTGATACCCAAAGTGTAAATTCTCGGTGAAGGATAACCACCATAGTCCAATCCCAAAGCACTGCTACCTCCGGGTGAGGAACTGGCTGCCGTATTGGCCGCCTCCGGAGAGTACCCTCCATAATAACTATCCCATTTAGCTAGATTTTCAATGGATACATATACACGTGCATAGGAAATAAATTTAGGATTAATAGGTAATTTATACCCCAAAGTCAAATTCTTGATACGCAGATAATTGGAAGAATATAACCATCGAGAGTCTAACGTAGCACCTGTAGTAGAACTTAAAATATAAGGTACTTTTCCATTGCCCGGCTCATCTTCCGACCACCATGCCTCTCTCCAATGTCCTAAAGCATTCCCTTTAGCCCCCATACCCGGACGGTCAATGGCACGTCCCAATACACCAAAAATCTTTCCTCCTGTCTGAGCTGTCATCAAGATAGACAAATCAAAATTTCTGTAAGTAAAAGTATTCGTCATTCCAAATACTAATTTAGGAGTAGGACTACCTAAATAGTCCCTGTCATTATCTTTATCGAACACACCATCATTATTTACATCTTTGTATCGGATATCACCCGGTACAATTTGTTTTCCTTCAAAAGTAACCGGCTTTCCTCCATGGGCAGCACTATAAGCATCAATTTCAGCTTGATTTTTCCATACACCTATTGCATCATACATATAGAATGTATTAACAGGCTTTCCCACAGTCAGAATATTAGACGGATTGTTCTTATCAAATCCCGAATATACCGGAGTATTATCTTTCCCTAGAGCTTTCACCTCATTTTTATTATATGACATATTGAATGACGTACTCCATGAAAATTTTCCTGTGAGATTATGCGTATTCAATTCGATCTCAAAGCCTTCATTATGGATATCTCCTAAATTATCCCAAACGGTAGTAAAACCGGAAGCTCCTTCCACAGGTACCTGATATAACAAATCAGTCGTATTCTTGGTATACCAATCCAGCGACAATTGAATTCTATTATTGAAGAATCCTAAATCAAGCGCAACATCAGTACTATGTGTTTTTTCCCAACCTAAATCAGCATTACCTAAAGAATTTGCCTTATAACCGGGGGCACCTGCATAATTTCCTGCAGACAAAGTAGGATAAGCAGCCGTGTTACTGATAGAATTATTACCGGTCACACCATAGCTAGCCCTCAGCTTCAATGTATTCCACCAAGACATTCTCCAATTTTTAAAGAATTTCTCATTTGACACTAACCAACCTCCGGAAACAGCCGGAAAGATGCCCCACTTATTGTTAGCTCCGAATACGGAACCGCCATCATAACGCAAACTACCGGACAACATATAACGTTCTGCATAATTATATTGCAAACGTCCAAACACAGACAACAATTTATTGGCTGTTTTCTCTGTTACCGTATTAGTTCCTGCTGTAACTTTCGAACCATCAAAGGAACCTGTTATGGCATCATTGGGAAATGGTTTGTTAAAAGATTGGGCCGTACTGAAACCAAGATTACTCTGTTCGGAAGAAAAACCCGCCATTACACTAATTCCATGATTGCCAAAAACATGGTCATAATTTGCAAGAGCCTGCAAAAGAGTACTCCATTTTCTTTCCGTATTATGCCCCCCCGAAGAGTTTTGTCCTTCTCCCTGCGCCCAACTACCGGTTGTACTAGTGTACTTATAATCATTTCCATCCAAATCATAATAATTAGCCGAAGCAGAAAGTTCTACCCTGAAATCTTTAAACGGAGTGATACGTACGAAAGCATTCCCAACCAAACGCATCATTCTATTCTGTTTGATATTCTTCTCCATATTATAAACCGGACTCGATGTGCTTCCCGCCCAAAGATAATAGGGATTCGGATCAACATTTGTCATATATCCTACCCCCGGTTCCGATACCGGTGTAGCATACAAAGCCTGATGTACCTGGGAATCCTTACCATTTGCCTGTCCGGAACCATCCTGCACAATATACGTAGGAGCCATATTCATACCTATTGTAAGATATTTGTTTATCTTTGATTCAATATTGGCACGAAAAGAGAATCTCTCATATCCCGTACCGGTAACGATACCAGCCTGATTCATATATCCACCTGAGAATAAATAAGATGTGTTTTCCGTCCCTCCCGAAACATTCAAACTATAATCCTGTACGATAGAGTTACGAAAAAACTCATCCTGCCAATCCAACAGGCTAAGTTGTTCCGGATTGGGAGTATAAGTATGCGCATTCCTCATGTCATCTCCCAAATAGTTAAACCAACGTTCATCAAAAACAACCAGATAAGAGTTTGCCGTACCTGCCTGAATTCCGAGATTAGACAAACGTGTGGCATTATCATCCTTTATACTGGCACTAGTCAAACCCAATTTCTTCGCTTCCTGCAAATAGTTTGCATCATTCCATCTCAATTTAAATTCCATCCATTCCGTCGCATTAAGCACATCCATTTTTTTCTCTAATGTCTGTACACCGAAACTAGCATTGAACGCCACCTTCGCTTTTCCACTCTTACCTTGTTTAGTACTAACCAAAACAACTCCATTGGAACCACGTGAACCATAAATCGCAGCAGAAGCAGCATCTTTCAAAACTTCTATGGAAGCGATATCCGAAGGATTCAATCCGCTCAACGTATTCATAGGCACCCCATCAACCACATAAAGTGGATCGGAATTTGCATTGACAGAAGCCGCACCGCGGACACGGATCTGCATATCGGCTCCCGGCTCACCTGTTGTATTACGTACTGTCACTCCAGCCAATTGACCTTGCAAAGCATTCTCTGCACGAGCCAAAGGACGATCCTCTATTGCCTTAGAATCCATTTTGGCAACCGCACCCGTCAAAGTGCTTTTCTTAACCGAGCCATATCCTATGACTACCACCTCATCCAATGTCTCAGTATCTTCTGACAATACCACCTTAATATTGTTCTGTCCCTTAACTGATACATCTGAAGTTTGATATCCGACAAAACTAATCTGCAAAATGGCATTGTCGGCCACATTCCTCAAAACAAAATTACCGTCAAAATCGGTAATCGTACCATTAGTAGTACCTTTCACCAATACACTGGCACCAATTATGCTCTCCCCTTTTTTATCAAGCACCACGCCCGATACATTCTTAACCTGAGCAAACAGGGTCATCGCAATTACCATAAGAATACCAAAGGAAAGCATCCTTTTAAAAGAATGCATACTTCCCGATAGTTTGTTCTCCGAGTCTTTCATTTGTAATTAATTAAAGTTATACATAAAATCTAATCCCTTCATTTCTTCATCAAGGAACATGGCAAAACTAGATATAATGCCATGAATAAAAAATAGCCGGAACAGCCACAAACCTCTGAAAATATGGAAAAGAATCTACATAGATGGAAAATAGTATAAACAGGGCAAAAAGCGCGATTTATTCAAGCTTTTATAAGTTTGGAGAAACGACTGTGCAGATAAAAAAAGGCTCCTGAATTGTTCTTTCCAGACTAAGGAATCTCTCTATATCACAACCATCCGCCTTAATGAAAAGAATCAAGCCGTACAATTTTCCATTGAATAAAACAATAAATACAGATACAATTGACTGTTATTGTTTTTCTTTGTCATCCACATAATATGAACCAAATGAAAAACTTATTTATGAAACAATTACTATCACTCCTGTTATGCTTGAGCATAATAGTACCCTCAATGGCAAAAAAAGAACAAAGAAAACAAAATGTGTTTCCTGATGGTACTCCTATCTCCGAATGGTTTCTCCAAACTAAAGTGGTCCATCCTGACTCCTTAGGAAAAAAATACGACCTTTCCGATTATGGAATTGAAAGCAATCCCCATATCGTTCAAACACAGAAAATACAAAAGATCATAGACGAAGCGGCAGCCAATGGCGGTGGGGTCATTTACATCCCTGAAGGAATTTATAAAAGCGGTTCCCTCTTTTTCAAACAAGGGACTCATCTTTATTTGTCAAAAGGCGCCACCTTACTAGGTAGTGAGAACATTATGGATTTCCCTCTCCTCATGACTCGCATTGAAGGTGAATACTGCAAATACTTCGGTGCATTAATCAATGCCGACGGGTTAGATACCTTTACAATTAGCGGCAAAGGTACAATTGACGGAAACGGCACTCCCTACTGGAAAGCTTTCCGCCTACGTCGCGAATGGAATCCTCAATGTACAAACAAGGATGAAATGCGACCACGCCTACTTTACATAGCTCATTGCCGTAATGTGCAGGTTGCTGATGTGACTTTACAGAACTCTCCTTTTTGGACCAGCCATTATTATCGCTGCGATAAAGTGAAATTACTCAATCTACGAATTTTCTCTCCTATCAAACCTATAAAATCAGCTAGTGCGGACGGTATAGATATGGATGTATGTACCAATTTTCATATTAAAGGATGCCGGTTTACTGTAAATGATGACGCCATCTGCTTTAAAGGTGGAAAAGGACCTTATGCCGATCAGGATACTTATAACGGTCCCAATAAAAACATTCTAATAGAAGATTGTTTCTTTGATCATACTACTGGCAGTTGCATGACTTGTGGCAGCGAGTCCATCCATGTCTATAATGTATTAATGCGCAATTGCAGAGCAGAAGGCGGTAATGAACTACTTCTATTGAAAATGCGGCCTGATACTCCGCAACACTATGAATACATCACAGTAGAAAATGTAAAAGGCTTCTGCAAGGCTTTACTAGGAGTTTCGTCATGGAAACAATTTTATGACTTGAAAGGAAGAACAACGATTCCTAAATCCTACGGAAGCCATATCACGATGCACAACATAGAACTGAAATGTGACAAATTTCTAAATGTGAATAAAAATGAAGCTGAGTATGAGTTATCCAATTTTTCATTTAAAGATGTAAAGATCGAAACTAAATTTTCCCAATGGAATAAAGATGCTTTTCACAATATTCGTATGAAAAATGTTATAGTGAATGGCCAATACCAGCAATAATTTAAATTTAAGGATCTTTTCCTTATTGTTTACAAGATAACAATAAGGAAAAGATCCTTAAATTTTTCTCCATTCCAAATCACTTATTTACATTCACTCATAAAAAATCAGTAAACATCTTCCACTTTATAAGCTACTATCCAAAACATCCGGCCTTAAATACCTTATAATTTCATATGTTGATAAACTCTTTCTTAAACAGAAGATTCAATTTCATATTAGCAATGATTTAGTTGCATATTCCTTCTATAGCTTTAAAACATTTTAAATATCAAGTTATATTTGCCCGGGATAGATATATCAAAACTTTTTTTATCTTAAAATGTTTATAATATATGGAAATGCTATTTTTACTAAAGAATTTATACCGTGATCCTCTTGCACTATCCAGATTCAGCCAATTCAGATATCTTCATATAGGCAAGGGAGAAATTATCCAAAATCTGAATGAAAACCATGAATTCCAAGTTTGTTTTGTACTAAAAGGATCTTTATGTCTCTTCAGAGATCAAATGGAATCAATGCCTCTGATAGCAGTGCAAAATGAATTTTTCTTTATCAGCAGCTTACATAAATGTAAAATCAAAACAATGGATGATGTACAACTCGTCATCCATGCATGTAATATTGTGGCCCCTTATCTACATAGCAGAATAATAGAATATCTACAAGACATATCCATCGAAGAAGTAAAACCGGTAGAAGTTCTTCCCATTTATCCGTTAATACGTTCCTACTTGGATTTGCTGGTCGATTACATGAAAAATGGAACAGAAATTCCCGACTTACATCGAGCCAAAGAATATGAGCTGTTCTCATTATTTAAAATTTGCTATAGCAAAAACGAAATTGCCTCCATTTTCCGTTATGCCCTTTCGAATGATCTTCAGTTTTTCGTATCCGTCATGACACATTACAAAGCTTGCAGAACTGCCAAAGAATTAGCTATTCTATGCGGATATAACGACCTTATTTTCACACAGTTATTCAAAAAAAACTTTCATGGAGATACACCATATCAATGGTTACAAAAGCAAACATCTTATGAAATTGAATTCAAGTTAAAAGAAAGTACCCTACCCATCAAACAAATAATGTTGGACTATCATTTCAAGACATTTTCCCATTTTACGACCTACTGTAAAAGGAATATTGGAGCCACTCCTAACGAAATACGTAAAAAAGGAGAAGAATCAAAAGGTACACCTCCTCTCGAAACATATTCTGTTTCCGCAAACGATTAAACAAACATCCCGCATCCTAAAGATTATGAATATACTTATCTCCATCATACATACTGAAGCTAAGAATAAGTTTGTTTCCTGATCTCGGTATATGGATCTATTTTAAGAGTTTCTATACGTCATATAAAAACAAATATCACAAAACTTAATCATAATCCACCATCAATATATGAAAAAACTTATCACATATACTCCTTATGTAAAATCATATGAAGTATCTACCATTTAAAACTATCCAAAAACGAACATTAAGAAAAATAGGAAACCTTTTTATGCAGATATAAAAGAAAAGATTGATTATATGCAAACAAATCTTTTAAATACGCAACTTCTTTTTAGCACCAAATATAGAACTTTGCACCTAAATAAAATGTGAATATTATTATAATGTAAATCGCACACAGTAGAATAACCTAAAATATAAAATTGCATGAACACCCCCAACGATACAGTATTCAATAAAGCAGAACTGAGTTTATCAAATATGTAACAACAAAAAGTAATTCATTTTTAATTATTTATAGTCATGTATACAAAAAAGAAATGCAAAATTTATGTATTATCAGTGCTACTTTGCACATTTTTTTTCTCGTGCAGCAGTATTGATTTTGAATTACCCCAAGGTCCTCAGGGAACCAATGGCAAATCCGCTTATGAGATATGGAAAGAAGAAGTTGAAACCGGTCATATAAACTGGCCTTCCACCCAAGTTGATTTAGCAGACTTTTTAGTTTATATAAAAGGAGAAAAAGGAGACAAAGGAAAAGATGGAATGTCTGCATACGATCAATGGAAAATCCTGATCACCCAAGGTAATGTCACCAACCCTCATGACCCTTCGCTCATTTGGCCCTCTTCAAAAAATACAGAAGCCGATTTTTGGGATTTTCTTAGCGGAAGAGACGGACAATCACCTCATATTGGTGAAAATGGAAATTGGTATATCGGCAATAAAGACACAGAAATCAAAGCTATCGGCAAAGATGGAAAGAATGGAATTAATGGAAAAGACGGACTTTCCGCTTATGAATTATGGAAACAATCTGTTGCTGACGGCAATATAAATTGGCCCAAAAACCAAACAACAATGGAACATTTCTTTTTATATTTAAAAGGGAAAGATGGTGAAAATGGTATTACTCCACATGTTGGTGAAAATGGTAATTGGTACATTGGCAATCATGATACAAATTTTCCCGCTCAAGGTCAAAAAGGAGAAAATGGTAAAGACGGAGCATCCCCTTATATTGGTCCTAATGGAAACTGGTGGATCAATACATCCGATACAAAAATAAAAGCTCAAGGAGAAAAAGGAAGCGACGGCTTAACCCCTTTCATTAAAGACGGATACTGGTGGATAGGCACATCCAATACAGGGATTGCAGTGCAAGGCCCCAAAGGAGAACAAGGTGATAAAGGAACGGACGGACTTACCCCGGTTATAAAAAATGGGAACTGGTGGATAGGTACTACCGATACAAAAATAAAAGCTCAAGGAGAGAAAGGAGATGATGGCATATCTCCCCATATAGGTAATAACGGAAATTGGTGGATAGGTACTACTGATACAGGAATAAAAGCTCAAGGAGAAAAAGGAGTTAACGGAGCATCTGCATACGAATTATGGGTGAATGATGTCAAAAATGACAAAATCAAAGACAAAAATAATTCAGCATGGGCCAAAGATAAAATTACAATGGCAGATTTCTATACTTACCTCAGTGGAACAAATGGCAACAATGGAAAATCCACTTATGAACTATGGAAAGAAACTGTAGGAACAGGCAATATTAATGATCCTAAAAATCCAGGACAAAAATGGCCTTCTGACAAAGTTTCAGAATATGATTTTTTCAATTATTTAGCCGGTAAAGACGGAATAAACGGAAGCAATGGTTTGTCAGCACATGAACTGTGGAAAAATGACTTAGCTAAACGTTGTGGTACAACAGACGCACTTATCGATCACAAAAATGGTGGAGTATGGAACTGTGAAAAAAATACGTTAAATGATTTTTATGACTATCTACGCGGAAAAGATGGCAAAGACGGAGAAGATGGCAAAGACGGCAAACCCGGAGAACCAGGAAAACCGGGAACAGAAGTTACCATCATTAAGGGTATACCTAATGTTATTGCACAATATTCTCAATCAGAATATGGTGAATATGTACGCACAACTGATGGAGGTGTACTCTATAAAGTATATGATGAAACTGGACAAATCGCACCCAAAGCTCAAGTAAAAGGTATGCCGGGTATCAATGCAGAAAAAACTTACATAACCAATGAAAACGGAGAGTTTATTGTACCTAAAGAAGATTTACCCGAAATACAAGACATAAACTTACGCTGGGGAACGGTAAAAGAAGTAACCCTAGCCGGAAAGACACCGCAAGAATCCGCTAAAAACACATATGTTCCCAATAGAGTACGCATGAGAATGATCCTTCGCGATAATTCAAATTCATTATACGATTATCAGTATCTATATTTCTATATACAACGAAAAGTTAATCCGGAAGACCAATGGCAAAATATCCCTTCTTATTTACCTAATAGTGGTTCAAGGAATTTAGACGCATATAGAGTCTCTGATAAAAATAATCCCAACAGTATTTTGTCAGACAAAAAATTATATTCAAGCCAAAATTCTAGTTCAAATAATGGAGGATATTATTACTATATTTATACCTATCGGTTCATTCAAGAAAATCCCGGAAAATTCAAAAACAATCAATCTGAATATTGGGATGGAAGTGACGTTTATTACACTGTAAAAGCTAGAGAGCCTTATTATGGAGAAACTTTCCAATGGAATGGTATTTGTTTATTAGCTCCTTTTATAAAGTTGTGTACTAGCATTTAAGCCCTGTGATAAACGAACTAGTTTTATTTCATGAGATGATGCCCAAGAAGAATATGAGATACTTATATTTATTTCATTTAAATATTGATAAGCTAAATTATAATTCCCAATAAGCAAATTATCTTCAAACTTCTGACGCAGTTGAACAAACTTATTTAATAGATTGTGGTTGAGTTCGAAAACAAAAGCCAATATACCAATATATTCAACTATATTATCTTTTTGTAATACATAGCCAGTGCCATATACTTCACTATAAGATTTTCTTTTAAGATAGGGCAATGCAAAAATACTTTTGAATATTCCAGGAACCTTGGCATATATAGTGTGCATTTCGTCATATGTGTTTTCCTGCATGAGAATATTCACCATCGTCACTTTATTAATTGACGATGACCGTAACATATTGACTATTTTGGATATACTCTTTTTTTCCATACTCTATATTCTAATCAAAAGACTTCGTAATTTAACTTCAAATATCATCTTTCAGTACAAAAAAGAACCTTTTTTTACAAAAGTAATTAATTATTTGGAAATACAAAAAAACTTGATGCCCTTAAATCAGATGATAGAGGCATTTATTTCCATTCCCGCCATTTCCCGTCAATCCGCGCCATCCATTTCCATCAATCCTGGAAATATAATACCTTATCAATTAAACCTCTACATTCGCAGCGACGGGCTAAAGTTTACCCGGTAATTTATTTTATTGTATCACTTAATTTTTTAATTTATGGCTAAGAAAAAGCAAGAACAACAAGAGCAGAGTCAGGACGAGCATGTAATGGCAGTCCTTGACAAGAGAACGAACAAGACCGCCGTCATTTCCAAAATGAACGAGCAGGACGGAAGTATCAAAGTCGTACCGCCCGACAAGAAGAACAGCAACAGTTTTCTCAAACTGGACCGCACCTCACCGCTGGAACTGTTTTTCACGAACTTCAAGAACCAGTATGAAAATCCCACAAGTTTCAGTTTCTTCCTCGTCCCTTTCGCCCTATTGGAAAAGACGCTGAATGCGGTCATCCAAATCCGAAAAGGGGAAGATCCCGGACCGGACGGTAAGAAGCTGGTGGAAAACAGCGAACTCAACGATGAAGGGCGTATCGCCAAACTTGCCCGGCGGTATAAGTTTGATGAACACCAACTGCCGTGGAAAGACCTGAACGCCCTCGGCCTTGACAAAGAGACACTGTTCAACAATCATTGCATGGGCGAGCTTCTCAAAGGCAGAATTACTTCCACCGCTTTGCCTATCAGCAAGGAAATAAACGGAGAAAAGAAGGATATGGGCGAAGCCTGTTTCATGTGCGTGAAAGGTGCGGACGGCAAGGTGGAACTCAAAACCCTCACCTGTCTGGACAAGCCCCAATATGATTCGCCCGCCTATAAAGGCGTATTTACGGATGAAGAGAAGAACAAACTGGCAGAAACGGGAACATTGGGAGGCATCAAGGAGATGAAGGACACCCTTACCGGAAATGTCTGCAAATGTTACGTCAGTTTCCACGAGGCTACCAACCGAGTCATTACCATGCCCGTGGATGCCATTAAAATCCCGGATTATATTTATGGAAAGAGACTGGACGACAAGCAGAAGCAGATACTTGCGTCGGGCAGTGAGCTTCCGGTCAATGACATACAGCGCAAAAATGACACCATGCTCTCCGGTGTGGCTTATGTTGATCCGACCATCAGGGACATTGCCTTCAAACAATCCGACAAGCAGTTGAAAGTCAACGATACGATTTTAGGAGCCAAGATTTCCCCCGAACAGAAAAAGATACTGGAAAATCACGGAATGGTATTCATCGAAAACATGCGCAATCCCAAGACCAAGCAACTGTTCTCGGATGATGTACGTTTCAGTAACAAGAGCAACAATCTGCTGATAGGCCACAATGCCCGTGAATATAAACCGGCAGTTGAGAACCAGAAGAATGACAAGAAGAAAGAGACGAAACAAACAGCCCGTCATGTCGTATCTTCCAAACCGCAGGCAAAAAAGAGCAGTCTGTCATTTGCATAATAAAAAACGACTGTTTTCCACGGTACATTGTGTAAACTCTCGGAATTTGTGTAAACTTCATTTCCGTAAATTGCCACAAAGAACCATTTTTCAAGAAAAGACAAAGGGGCTGGAAAACGTCCACGTTTCCCAGCCCCTTCGCTTTATATACAGATATGCCATACACCGGCAGTGCCATTTCTCCGGTTAATCAAGACCGACCATTTTACTCTGAACAATATTGTATCACTTTTATTTTTTAATATGATTGGAAAAGAAAATACAGATAACGGATATACTTCCGATTTTAAATCCTTTTACAAGACTGTAGCAGGTAATGAAGGGAATAAATGCAATTACCCCACCCGTCTTGACCTCTATGGTAAAGGATGCTACCATGACTGTTCCTATTGTTACGCCAAATCCCTGCTTGCTTTCCGCAAACTGTGAAATGCCGACCACCCGGCAATGGCCGACATCGGAAAAGTAATCAGAACCATCGGCAAAATACCCTCCGGCTCCATTGTAAGACTCGGAGGTATGACTGATTGTTTCCAGCCCCTTGAAAACGTGTATCATACTGCCTATAAAGCCATAGAGGAATTAAACCGCCGGGGAATAGGCTATCTGATAGTCACAAAATCTTCAATGGTAGCAGATGACAGATACATCCGACTAATGGACAGAGAACTTGCACATATACAAATATCCATCACGACTACGGATGATAATCTGTCACGGACCTACGAAAGAGCTTGCGTGCCATCGTTAAGAATAAAAGCTATAGAGAAATTACAGGAGCAAGGTTTTGACATATCGTTAAGACTGTCACCGTTCATCCCTCAATATATAGACCTTACAAAGTTGAACGGAATCCGATGTGATAAAATACTGGTAGAATTTTTAAGGGTGAACACATGAATAAAACAATGGTTTAACATTGACTATTCGGAATATACACTGAAACATAGCGGCTATCAACATTTACCGCTTGAACAGAAAATCAAGTATCTTGCACAGATTACGGGTTTCAACCAGTTGACAGTCTGCGAAGATGTTACCGAACATTATGAATATTGGAAGGAACACGTAAATCCGAATCCGTCGGACTGCTGCAATCTGTGCAAATAACATCTGTTAATGTCGTATCACTGTATGTTTCCCACGGCACATTGCGGTAAACCCCGGAAGCTACGCAGGCTCCACTTCCGTAATTTACCGCAAAGAGCCGTTTCTCAGGAAAAGACAAAGGCACGGCTGGCACCCGGATAAATCCGACCTTGCCAGCCGTGCCCTTGTCTGTAAAGGGAAGAAAGTCACTTCATCATTCCTCTTCCTCAAAGGAAAGGCTTTCCACCTGTTTGTTGATTACCTTCCAGTCAATCGAGTCTTTCAGATTGATTATATCCACAATCGAATAATGCTTTGTCCCGCTTTCCTCTTCCGCAAAACGCAGACGCCCGCTTAAACGTTGTTTCTCAATTTCTGCCGGATCGAGGTTAATCAGTTCGCAGACTTCATCCGGCAGCATGGACAATGCCACATCGTTCTCCTGACAGATATGTTGCAGGACAGCCAGCATATTCAACGACTTCTTATAACTTCTCACGAGGGCGGCGAAAGAACTACTTTCAATCTTAATCATCTTTTTCATAACGGTTATTTTTTAGAGTTTTCTGATTTTTCCAATAATACGGCACGCAGGACATCTGAACGGCGGTAGTAAATCTTTCCCTTGTCTCTGTAAAAGGGAAGCGTACCGTCATTGCGCCTTCTAAGCAGAGTTCTGTCCGACATCTTGGTCAGCAGACGCACACCTTTTGAATCGAGTATCTCGCTATCCGGCAAATTTTCAACGGCAGGAGAGAGTAACTTTTCAATGTTATTCACTTTGGCAAGTATGGCACTAAGCATGTGGTTTGTCTGTCCACCCGGTACAGTTCTTCTATTGTTCATAACAACCTTATTTTTATTGTTTATGGTGTAATATTACGGAGATATTATAAGGCCATTGGTTACTCAACCGTTGAGCAACCGTCAAAAAAAGACAGAAAATTCCAATTTAGGACAAAAAAATAGCCGGAAGCAATTTCCGGCCATTCCTAAAGGAGTAAACATCTGATTGTTATGCCTGTTGTTGGATAAAATATTAATACACAAATATATACGAAAATACACCCTGCAAATTTGGCTATGTTCCAAGCAATGCCTATATTTGTATATGAGTTATTTGAAACTATGCAAAGCAGTGTAACCGAAAGCAGGACTTTTGCTACCAAATCGTTACCTGCATCTTTTAAATACTGTAATTACCTTCTGATTTACAGTAAATTACAACAAAACACTAAGTTTTATGCCTTGAAACTAGACTTTCTAAGCGTAACAACAATTTCTACATATAAAAACTATACTTAATTTGAGGTTTTTGTTCCGGCGGCACATATTTCAATATTTCTCCAACATTCCGACTACAATCAATTGTAATCGGAAATTTTCTATCAAATTGAGTGTTATTCCAATTCATTTTTGTAAGAGATAATATTTCTCTACATATTTGTTCAGGAGATTCATCAAAAGAAAAAAGCCTTACTTCTATAGGATTAGGAATATATTTACCTGGATACGTCCCATAATACTCAACATATCCTCTAGTATATAAAAAGTGACGGCATCTATCAAGACTAAACATTGTTCCTCTTAATGGAGGATAATCATTATCTCTATATAATCTAAAACTTGTTGGCATGATAGTTACTAAATCTATTGAATTAATATTCATATCATAAGCAACCCTTTTAAAACCATCAATTTCTTCTTCGGAATAATTCGAACTCTTATGAATAACAAGCCTTTGAGGAAAGATTTTTATTGCATTATAATATTCACTCAAGGATTCCTTTAAAAGATTATATGCTTGTTCCTCCGTCAAATGAGGTTGCCTATCCTTTTTATCCTCTTTTACAGGGGTCCCTCTTAATATTACTCCATTACCGTGTTCATTAAAAATCTGTGCAACACTGGTCTGAATAGTTTTCTTATCACGGGTACGATAAAAACTTATTCCTGCAAAACAAGTTATATTATTAGTTTCCTTTTTTAAAGACCAAGGAATACCTCCTGCCTTATAATATAAGGCAGTATAAAAGTTCCAAGCTATACTTGCTTCATCTTGCATCTCAGAAGAAGGTTTAGCTATTCTATCTCTTATTATTTGAATTGGGATATTATATTCCATAGCTTTGGCTTTTAGCAATCTCCTAAAATTAAACTCAACTTCCACAGAATCCTCCTCTCCAAAATCATCATCTATTTCAAAAGTTTTAGTCCCATATATTATTTTTGTCAAAGATTCATCCAATACACATAAAATAACATCTGGCTTCTTATTGTTTGCAAGAAAATGTATTTCTGACAAATAAAGCTCCACTGTTTTAAGAATTAGCTGATCAATATCATTAGCTTCTTTTTTAATTCTGTCAAGGGTCGAATTATTAATTTTACGTATATACGATTCATCATATACAATTTTGCTATGAAATCCGATTGTTTCATTAAATCCTGGAAAATTAGTAAAAAGATTAGGTTGCTTACTCTTTTTTGCTTCAATATGATTACCACATTTTTTAATCCAGCTAATAGCAATATTAATACTTTCACTCAATCCTATAAACCCAACAACTATTTTATCAGGTCTTATATCATTAATATCTGATACATTATACTTATATATACCTGTCCGAGGACAAACATATTCCCCCTTACCAAACTGTAATAAAGGTTCATCTAGTAATTTAATTTCCATACAATGGAGTATAATTAAGTGTTAAATTAAAAGGAGAAGAAAATGATATATACTTATATTCAGCTTCATTATCTTCTAATTTATTTGTAAGACAGTATGACAAAAACATAAAATGTTGGTAAACAGAAGAATTACTTTCCAAGTTTTTTTTCTGAGCAATTAATTGACTTTCTTGTTTACAGCTATGATATCCATCATAAGTAAAACTCCATCCCGGAGTTATACTTATAAACCATTTTTCATTTGATCTAAAAGATTGAATTTTAAATGAGAGTTGCCTAAAATATAAAATTTGCTTCTTTTCGCTATTCCAAACTTCAGCAATAACAGAACGCGTTGCCATTTTTTTATTTTTCCACGTAATTTTTCGTTCCCTAGGTACCCCTATAGGCTTAAATCTAAAGTATTTTTCTTTTGGCAACCACTGGATATTCTTGTATGAAGCCAACTCTTCTATAGAACGATTTATAAGATGAAGCAGTGCTTCTTCGTACTTGAAACTAACATTGACAAATTCATTTACAGAATACTCTTCAACCGTACCAATTTCCACTAACTTATTTAAAGGATCATCCCGATTATCCAAGGGCCTAAATGATAAAATTTTATCTTCAAAAGTAAACCAATCTCTGCAATATGTGATTTTCAATAGTTCAAACGCCTTACTTAACACCTTACCCATAGATGCACTCTTTCTAAGTTTATTGGGAGTACTCCAAGATTGCGTAATTATATCATCCCGATCTACCCCAATTATGCCTACATATACTTTTGAAGGGATATTTACTTCAAGTATATTCGGAAATAGCACTTCTGTTTTTATTATCTCTCTATGTTCTAATAGATATCTTCGTTTACTTATTTCCTCTTCACAAAACTCATTTTTCAATAATTGTAATAAAGAATCTATTTTAGCAATACTAATTAAAGAGTTTACTTCTTTAAGAATATCGCTATAATCTAAAATATCTTTTTCCGAAAATTCTAATTCATAATCATAAGCTACAGAGAAAATAGCATCTGAATACTTTTTCTGCTTCTCTGTTATGATATATATAAGTAATCTATCATAATCCTCGCAACGTTTCCCTTTTACAAATTCATTTATTGTATGTTTGACTTTGTCCCCAGTAGCAGTAGATGTAACTTGAACCGCTATTCTATTTTCTGTATCCACTAGATCTATAGCAGCAGAATTCCTCACTTTATTATTTATATTAACTAAATTTACTCCATAAACCAAATTAAAAATAGGAATAATCACATTTTCTGCATGAACATTGATATCATACAAATTTAGACTATTTAAACTTTCGACCTCAGTTCTAAATCTTGCAAATAGTTCTGCTATTTTTTCTATTTTTTCTTTTCTATGCATATAATTACATTTTACATATTTTCAAAGGTACACAAAAAAAATATTTCTATAAACTTTCTCTTAAATTATTATGAATAAAATTAGATATCAGAATATCGCCTTATTAATAATTTAATACATCATTTATAAAATAAAGTAGTAGAGAAATTAGGGAAACTGCTTTATCTGAGGCCAAACAAATTCAATTAAATAGAAAAGAGCCATATTACATCTAAAAAGAATCTTTAACATGCCCTTCTATATTCAATCAGTCTATTTACATAGAAAAAGATCTTATTCAACAATAACAGAACTGTCGTCCTTATTAAATGGAAAATGAAAATCCATCTTTATCTGTGACATCTCACGTATCACTGTACGATCCAGCACACGTGCATAATGACGGGTCATCTGGACATTGGTATGCCCCAACATCTTAGCAACACTCTCTATCGAGACACCATTGGCCAGGGCAAAAGTGGCAAAAGTATGGCGCGCCACATGGGTGGTCAATGTTTTATTTATACCGCAAATATCAGCAAGTTCCTTAAGGTAGGCGTTCATTTTTTGATTGCAAAGTACCGGAAAAAGCACACCATGTTTCTTACAATATTCATTGGTAGAATACTTTTCCAATATCTTTAATGGTATTTCCATCAATGGAATATTACACATGATTTTGGTCTTCTGTCTTCCCTTGCGTATCCACCTGACACCGTTCGAGTCCTCCACGATATGTTCCTTTCTCAAACCATGAATATCCGAGAAAGCCAAACCGGTGAAGCAACAGAACACAAAAATATCCCGTACCTGACTTAATCGTGGAATATCAATTTCCTTCGATATCAGCTTCTGGATTTCTGAATCTTCCAAAAAGTCCGGTTCCACCTTATCCAATGAAAATCTAATTTCTAAAAACGGATCGTTCTTCATCCATCCCTTAGCCAAAGCAATACGGATAATCTTCTTAAAATTCTTCAAATATTTGGTGGCAGTGTTATGACAACACTTTTTCTCTGTCTTAAGCCAGAACTCGTAATCCTCAACAAACTGGCGGGAAACTTCATCCAAAAGAATATCTTTCTTATGATATGTCTCCCAAACAAAATCCTGAGTATGCTTCAAGGATGTCTCATAACGCTGCACGGTTGCAGGCGCCATGTCCGTACCGGACAATTGGGCGCATTTATCATTATGTTCACGGAAAACCTCAAACAGGGTACGCTGTACGGGAGCATCCTTACCCCAAAAACGGTCCAGGACACTGCCGGCAGAAACCGCTACACCTTCTATTTCCAGTTCACGCTGAATTTTCATTATCCTCAAACGGATAGAATCAAGATACAGATTCAGTTCCTTGTACTCACGCTTCTTTTCCAGGGCCTTTCCTTTTGCCGCACTCCAGAATTCCGGAAGAATTGTTTTCTTCACTGAAGCATCAACCCGGACTCCATTCACTGTAATTCTCATCATTATCGGAGCCTCACCATTCCGATTCAATTTCGTCCTACGAATGTAGAACAATAGACAAAATGTTGTTCTTTCCATCTTACTTGTTTTTTAATCACAAAACTAAAATTCCAAGAGCAACAAGTCAAGATGCAAAACACTGATAAACAATGAATTATTTACTTAATAGGTGTACCTGACATTGAAGGCAAACAGGTACACCGAATAGTACACCGAAAGAATGCTTTGATATGCTTATTTTTGCTATGTACCAAAAACAAAAAATCCCTGTAAAGTATTAATTTACAGGGATTTTCTTCATTTTGCAATTCTTTCCAGCGGAGAGACAGGCTCTCGAACCTATGCTTTCAAGAAATATCATAAAATTGCAAATCACTGATAATCATATACTATCTAAAGCGCAGAGTAAATCTAAATCTTTCTGAATATCTTTTGCTATTCCAAATATTGGGTGTATATTTGGGTGTAGAATTTCAAACGCACCCAATTATGAATATCAAACGTAACATCATTTTTGCATTGGAAAGCCGGAAAAAGAACGGTGTGCCAATCGTAGAGAACGTACCCATCCGTATGCGTGTCATATACGCAAGCCAACGCATCGAGTTTACAACAGGCTACCGGATTGACGTAGCCAAATGGGATGCCGACAAACAACGGGTAAAGAACGGATGCACCAACAAACTAAAACAAAGCGCATCCGAAATCAATGCGGACTTGCTGAAATATTATGCCGAGATTCAAAACGTGTTCAAGGAGTTTGAGGTACAGGAAACCATACCGACCACCCAACAGCTAAAGGATGCGTTCAACCTGCGGATGAAAGACACCAGCGAAGAGCAGCAGGAAGAAACACAAATAAGTTTTTGGGAAGTATTCGATGAGTTTGTAAAGGAGTGTGGCAATCAGAATAACTGGACGGCATCCACCTACGAGAAATTCTCAGCAGTGAAAAACCACCTCAAAGAGTTCAAGGAAGATGTAACCTTTGAATACTTCAACGAGTTCGGCTTGAACGAGTATGTAAATTTCCTGCGTGACAAAAAGGATATGAGGAACAGCACCATCGGCAAACAGATGGGATTCCTCAAATGGTTTCTGCGCTGGAGCTTCAAGAAAGGGCATCATCAGAATATTGCATACGACACTTTCAAGCCCAAATTGAAAACCACCTCTAAAAAGGTGATATTCCTGACTTGGGACGAATTGAACAGGCTGAAAGATTATCGGATACCGAAAGACAAACAATATCTGGAACGTGTCAGGGATGTTTTTCTGTTCTGTTGCTTCACAAGCCTGCGATATTCAGATGTTCGTAATCTGAAAAGAAGCGATGTGAAACCCGACCACATCGAAGTTACCACAGTCAAAACGGCAGACAGCCTGATAATTGAACTGAACGACCACAGTAAAACCATACTCGAAAAATACAAGGAAGTCCATTTTGAAAACCACATGGCACTGCCTGTTATCAGCAATCAGAAGATGAATGATTATCTGAAAGAACTGGGGGAACTGGCTGAAATCAACGAGCCTGTACGGGAAACATATTATAAAGGAAATGAACGTATAGATGAAGTCACCCCGAAATACGCATTATTAACCACCCATGCAGGAAGAAGAACATTCATCTGTAATGCGCTGGCTCTCGGTATTCCGGCACAAGTCGTGATGAAATGGACGGGGCACAGTGACTATAAAGCCATGAAACCCTATATTGACATAGCGGATGATATTAAGGCAAATGCCATGAACAAGTTTAACCAACTATAAAAGTATCAATCAGTTTCATAGATTATCAGCTATTTGAATTATATTTGCGACAACAATAAACATTAGAATGGAAAATAACAGAGAATATCATATAGGAAGAACGGACTTTGACGCATTTGTTCATGCCGTCGGTTCGGAAATAGAACAGGCGCAAGTCCGGCTGATTGCCGCAGCCAATGCGCAAATGCTGTTCCATTACTGGAAAATGGGCAACTATATCCTGTATCATCAGAACTTGCAAGGCTGGGGAAGCAAAATCATCAAGCAACTGGCAAAGGCTATCCGGTTCAATTACCCCGAAAAGAAAGGTTATTCGGAGCGTAACCTTACTTATATGTGCCAATTTGCACGGTCATATCCGTTGAACGTGCTACGAAGTTTCATTGATACAGACACAAGGCTGTCTGTTCCAAGCATACAGAATGTTACAGATGAAGTATTGAAACTGAACAACGGACAATTTACGCAGGAACTTACTGCGCAAATACAATCCGCTGATTGTCAATCTTTAGAAATTACGCAGGAAGTTCCTGCGCAAATTCAGGATGTGGAGAAAACAGTTTCTGCCATTTACAGGATGGAGATTAGGGAAATAGAAAAAGTTTTCCTGAAATCCCCTGTTGCCAAAATAAACTGGGCAAGCCAAATGGTCATACTTAACGGTTCGTTACCGTTAGGCATAGGATATTGGTATATGAAACAGGCTGTAGAAATGGGCTGGAGTAGCAATGTGCTGAAAATGCAAATTGAAAACAACCTATATAACAGACAAATCAACAACAACAAGGTAAACAATTTCACAGCCACACTTCCAGCACCACAAAGCGACCTTGCCAATTACCTATTGAAAGACCCGTACATCTTCGATTTGGCTGGAGCGAAAGAAAAGGCAGACGAAAGGGACATAGAAGAGCAGCTGGTAAAGCACGTTACCCGTTATTTGTTGGAAATGGGCAATGGTTTTGCCTTTGTCGCCCGGCAGAAGCATTTTCAAATAGGTAACAGTGATTTCTTTGCCGACTTGATTCTATATTCTATTCCGCTACACGCATACATTGTTGTAGAACTGAAAGCTACTCCATTCAAACCGGAGTATGCAGGGCAACTGAATTTCTACATCAATGTGGTGGATGACAAACTGAGGGGAAAAAATGACAACAAGACTATCGGGCTGTTGCTGTGCAAAGGAAAAGATGAGGTGGTAGCACAATACGCATTGACAGGCTACGACCAACCGATAGGCATCAGCGATTATCAACTGAGCAAGGCTATACCCGAAAACTTGAAATCAGCTTTGCCAAGTGTGGAAGAGGTGGAAGAAGAACTGGCATCTTTCCTTGACAAGGACAATAATCCCCAAAATTGAAGTCTATGGCAGGAGAAATAAACAAACTGATTCCCCAATATGGAGAACTCAATAGAATATATAATGATTGGGTAACCAATTATGCTTTTTCTTTTGACAAGCAGAAATTCATCACCGACTTTTACAGGCAGCACAATGATACAAAGGCTTTTGAAGCCGCTATCCTTGAACTGGTACTTGACAAGCAGAAAGAACAATACACATTGATTCTCAATAGTCTGAAAATCGAAATAGAAAAAAATATACGGGCTTATGAAACAAAACCGCTGAATGATGACGTCATAAAGCGTGTGTGTTTTCACTACGCAGACAGGCATAATTCTGCAATTAAAGACCAGTTGGAGATTACCACCAAGTTGCACGAGCCTTTGAATGACGCATACCACAGATATGATTTCATTGGTTTTCGGGAGCATACGGACGAAGAAGAAATACAGGCAGAAAAGGAATATGAACGCTGCAAGGCTGAATACGACAAGGAAAAGAAAGAATTGGATAAACTTTATGAACTGCAAAAGCAAGACAGGAAAGAGGCTTTTCAATATATAGAAAACCTTTCCGGCAATGTTTACCGCCTAAGTCTTCTTTTTATGGAAGTCCTAAAAAAGTACCTTCCTAATGATAGGGAAGAAAAACAGCAGGATGAACCAGTCAAGCAAAACGAACAAGAAGAAGTACAGAATAGCCCGGAGGGACAACATGAATATTTTGACATGAAGCAGCTTTCGCCCATTCATGAAACCTGTGTCGGGGAACAGTTCGAAGCCATTACCATAGCGGATTTCTATGCCAATATAAACCTGTACCCCTGCAAGAATAAACTAAAAATCAAGGCAAGGGAAAAGATACGGGTGTGTTACCTGATATTCCTGATGAGCGAGAAACTATCCAAGCAATACAGGGATGAATGGAGAAGCCAAATATTAAAATTGTTGGATATTGACGAGAGCTATTACAGGTCGAAATACAAAGAACCTGTTTCCGATTTTCCGAGTGACAGCAACCAGAAATTCGCAAAGGAAATGGAAAGCATATTCGGATAATTCGTGATATAACCTGACATTCTACGAAATTACCACTTTTACCACTCAAATTAATTTTTGAGTGGTATTTTTATTGTCTGATATTTAATGAGATAGCGCAGTATCCCATTTGTATTATCCACATCCTTACCACTTACAGCCATACCTAATTTTGCATCGTTCGAGAACAGAAATAACAGCCAGTGCGCAGGGCTGATTGTTTAACGACTAAATAGATTGGACGATGACAAATCTTCAAGAGTTATTATTAAAACCCGTCTGGCAGATGACAGGCGAAGAGTTCATATTTCTAAGCAAGTACGCTTCCAACCAAACGGAAGCGCAGCCACAGCCCGTTACGGACACAGAAAGAAAGTATGTGTACGGAATACTTGGCATTGCCAAATTGTTCGGGTGCAGTCTGCCTACCGCCAACCGTATAAAGAAAAGCGGAAAGATAGACAAAGCCATTACGCAAATAGGGCGCAAGATTATCGTGGATGCGGAACTTGCCCTTGAACTGGCTGGAAAGAAAACCGGAGGACGAAAATAACGGGAGGTGTACTTATGGATTATATGAAAGATATAAAAGAAATATCGGCGGAAGAAGCCGTAATCCTTTGGCAAGCCTCACGCCTGAGCCTGTCGAAAATCTATGAGAAAGCACCTGAGATTCTAAAAGTGCAAGGTTCGGTCATTGGTACACTGGGTAATTTCAGTGCATCAATCGGCAAAGCCAAAAGCAAAAAGACTTTCAATGTGTCGGCTATCGTGGCGGCAGCATTGAAGAATGGTACAGTGCTAAGATATGTGGCGGAACTACCCGAAGAGAAACGGAAAATCCTGTATGTGGACACGGAACAAAGTCCTTATCATTGTCTGAAAGTCATGAAACGTATTTTACGGATGGCTGGGCTTCCAGATGACAGGGACAATGAGCATCTGGAATTTCTTGCTTTGAGGAAATACACGCCCGAACAGCGTATCAGGATTGTAGAGCAGGCTATTTACAATACGCCTGACATAGGGCTTGTAATCATAGACGGCATCCGTGACATGGTATATGACATCAACAGCCCCGGTGAATCGACACGCATCATATCAAAGCTGATGCAGTGGACGGACGACAGGCAGATACATATCCACACGATACTCCACCAAAACAAGGGCGATGAGAACGCAAGGGGGCATATCGGTACGGAACTGAACAACAAGGCTGAAACTGTCCTTCTTGTGGAAAAGGACAAGAGCAATGGAGATATAAGCAATGTTTCAGCCATGCACATACGGGCAATGGACTTCGAGCCTTTTTCATTTCGCATCAATGACAATGCCATACCTGAACTGTTGGAGGGTTACAAGCCCGAAACCAAGAAACCGGGAAGACCGGAAGAGGAAAAGTTCGACCCTTACAGGCATATCACCGAACAGCAGCACCGCATCGCATTGGAAGCAGTTTTCGGGCTGAAAGAGGAATATGGCTACAAGGAACTGGAGGACACCTTAATTAAGACTTATGTGTCTGTGGGGGTAAAGTTGAACCACAAAAAGGCGGTATCGCTCATCACCATGCTTCGGAACAAACGAATGATAGTGCAGGAGAACGGCAGAAAGTACACGTTCATGCCCGACTTCCACTATTAGCCCACACCTTGCAATCGCTTCACTTTATTCCGGGGGTCTATATATTAGGGATAAAGCGAAGTGGTTGCGAAATGTGGCAAAACCGCTTCACTTTATTACCGTACTCTATATATACGAAAATAAAGTGAAGTGATTATACAGACCGTACTTCATAAAGAGGTACGGGCGAAAAGAGAAAATAAACCAATTCAACTATCATTAAACCTATCGTCTTATGGATATACAGACAGCGAAACAAATCAAAATAGCGGATTATCTGCACAGTTTAGGATTTTCACCCGTCAAACAACAGGGCATAAACCTGTGGTATAAGTCACCACTAAGGGAAGAAACGGAAGCATCGTTCAAGGTAAATACAGAACGTAACCAATGGTATGATTTTGCACTCGGCAAAGGTGGGAATATCATCGCACTGGCACAGGAACTTTATTGTTCCGACCATGTGCCTTACCTCTTGCAAAAAATCGAAGAACAGACACCCCGTATTCGCCCCGTGTCTTTTTCTTTTGGCAAGCAATCATCTTCCGAGCCAAGTTTTCAACAACTGGAGATTGTACCGCTTTCTTCTCCTGCCCTGCTTGCTTATTTGCAGGAAAGGGGAATAAACATTGCAATGGCGAAAAGAGAATGCAGTGAAGCGCACTTCACCCATAATGGCAAACGGTATTTCGCCATCGCCTTTCCCAATGTGTCGGGTGGGTATGAAATCCGCAACCAGTATTTCAAGGGATGCATCGCACCGAAAGAGATTTCTCATATCAAACAGCCGGGAACAGCGAGGGAAACATGTTATGTGTTTGAGGGATTTATGGACTATCTTTCATTTCTTACTTTGAGATTGGAGAATTGCCCGAAATATCCCGAACTGGACAGGCAAGATTATATGGTGTTGAACTCAGTAGCCAATGTTTCCAAAGCAATCTATCCGTTGGGAAGCTATGAGCGCATCCACTGTTTCTTTGACAATGACCGTGCAGGAATGGAAGCCATGCAGCAAATCTATAAGGAATACGGCAGGGACTTATACATCCGTGACGCTTCGCAGACATACAGCGGATGCAAGGACTTGAACGAATACTTACAGAAACAGACTGAAAGAAACAGGCAAGTTCAATCTGCAAAAGGGGTGCGCAGCCAACCACCGAAAAAGAAAAACGGCTTTCGGTTATAGCCCACTATAACTACACGCTCCGCTTTCGTAGTTGTGGGCTCTCCCGAGGGGATTAGGGCTTTGCCCTAATTACCCACTCAGGGCGTTCACCCCTGAGAACCCCGAGCAAAGAGTGACCCTCTCTTTGCAATCACCGCTTATGGGTTGCACCCCTAAGAACCCCACTGCGGAAGCGAACAAAGTAATCTAATGTAAACAAAAAACTATGGCAACAAAATCAAGCATACATATCAAGCCTTGCAACATCGCATCGAGCGAGGCACACAACCGAAGGACTGCCGAGTATATACGAAACATCGGGATGTCCAAAATCTATGTTGTGTCCGAACTTTCTGCCGACAACGAACAATGGATAAACCCGAACTTCGGCACTCCCGAACTGCAAACGCACTATGACAATATCAAACGGATGGTCAAAGAAAAGACCGGACGTGCCATGCAGGAAAAAGAACGGGAATGCAAAGGAAAGAATGGTAAAATAATCAAGGTGGCAGGATGTTCCCCCATTCGTGAGGGTGTACTGCTCATTAGACCGGAAAACACACTGGCAGATGTGCGTGAATTTGGCGAAGAGTGCCAAAGACGCTGGGGCATCACGCCACTCCAAATATTCCTGCATAAGGATGAGGGGCATTGGCTGGGTGGAAAACCTGACGCAGAAGACAAAGAGAGTTTTCAAGTGGGTGAAAAATGGTTCAAGCCGAATTATCACGCACATATCGTATTCGACTGGATGAATCACGAAACCGGAAAGAGCCGTAAACTCAATGACGAGGATATGGCAAAAATGCAGACTTTGGCATCAGACATTCTAATGATGGAACGTGGGCAATCAAAAAATGTTACTGGTAAGGAGCATTTGGAACGAAATGACTTCATCATTGAGAAGCAGAAAGCCGAACTACAACGTATAGAGGAAACCAAGCGACACAAGGAACAACAAGTAAGCCTTGCCGAGCAGGAACTCAAACAAGTAAAATCGGAAATACGCACCGACAAACTCAAAAGCGCAGCTACCGATGCAGCCACAGCCATAGCAAGCGGTGTCGGTTCTCTTTTCGGAAGCGGAAAATTGAAAGATTTGGAACAAACCAATGAGAATTTACGTCATGAAATTGCCAAGCGTGACAAGGGTATTGATGAATTAAAAGCCAAGATGCAACAAATGCAGGAACAGCACGGCAAGCAGATTCGTAACCTACAAGGAATACATAATCAAGAGCTTGAAACCAAAGACAAGGAAATATCCCGATTGAACACCATTCTTGAAAAAGCGTTCAACTGGTTCCCTTTACTCAAAGAGATGTTGAGAATGGAAAAACTCTGCCATGCCATCGGATTTACCAAAGATATGATAAACAGCCTTTTGATAAAAAAGGAAGCAATCAGATGCAATGGAAAAATCTATTCCGAAGAGCATAGGCGAAGATTTGAAATCAAGAATGACATTTTCAAAATTGAGAAAAGTTCGGTTGATAATAATAAATTGATGCTTACAATAAACAAGCAACCGATAGGCGAATGGTTCAAAGAGCAATGGGAGAAACTTCGGCAAGGTTTACGACAATCAGCGGAAGAACCAAGAAAAAGTAGAGGATTCAAGTTATAATTCCGTTCTATATAATGCAAAACATCAATAAAATAACTAATTTTGCATTCGGATAGGGGCAACTCTTTCCAAGACATAAGAAAAAAGAAGCGTTATGCTCATCTTGTAACTTGAAAACCTGAGAGCCTTTCAAATTTGATGCAAGAGATAGCATAGTGGTTCTCACGCATACACAGCGTGGGCTGCTATCGTTATATCTGCATCATAGGCTTTCTCAGGGCCGTCAAGTTAGATTGACATAGGTAGTCCACGCTTCTGTATTTAATAACCTGCCCTGTTGGACTGATGGGCAAAAAGAAAAACGATATGGAACAAAAATTCTGTCAAAGCTGTGGTATGCCCCTTGTTGAAGGGAATATCGGCACAAATTCAGACGGCAGCAGAAGTGAGGACTATTGTGGCTATTGCTACCAAAATGGCGATTTTACCTTAGATGTCAATATGAACCAAATGATTGAGTTCTGCCTGCAGTTTACAGACCAAGTTAACAAAGAAACGGGCTGGAACCTTACACCTGAACAGGCAAAAACTCAAATGCAAAAAATCTTTCCAACGCTCACACGCTGGAAAGAGAAAGATGAAAGGAGTTTGACTGAAAAAGCGACCCACCTTCTTTCCCTATGCAAAGAGGTTACGTTGGCATCGGTCAATTCGGACGGTTTTCCGCGCCCAATCCCATTGGATAAAATCCATTCAGTCGGATATAATGAAGTTTGGGTAGTGACCGGCGCTGACACCGAAAAGGTTGCCGATTTCAGGCTCAATCCTAAAGCCGGGCTTTCCTACTCGTTTTATGGCGATAGTGTTGCATTGCGCGGCACAGTCGAAATCATTACGGATGATGAAACACGCAAACGGATGTGGCAGGAATATTTTATAAATTATATTCCCGGCGGCCCAACAGATCCGAACTATGTGCTTGTCCGCTTTATTGGTTCGGAAGCTACAATCTGGATAAATCAAGAATTTGCTCGTATCACAATCTAATCACATAAATTATGCGAAATCCGGAACAAACCGTCAGCAATATGGCTGACAAATTGAAGACAGCTTTCATCGGCTCCATTGATGAACGAGACTATCCCGAAGTGTCACCGATCCCGATTATTGCGTGGATGGAATGGATTTGCGTACTAAATCCATCACAGGATTAATAAACAAGTATGACTCCATAAGGTAATTGGAAATCATAAAAACCGCCGAGTAATGCAGAATGCACTTGGCGGTTTTCTTAAATAATATAAAAACACCCAATTTTACATTCTTGGGTGTAAAACTGGGTGCTCATTTTACAATTTGCTGATTTTCAGCGTTTATTGCGGAGAGACAGGGATTCGAACCCCGGGTACCTCGCAGTACAACGGTTTTCAAGACCGCCGCAATCGACCACTCTGCCACCTCTCCCAAACTTCCTTTCAGAAGTGCTTTTGTTGAAAGCGTTGCAAAGGTACGACTTTATTTTAAATATGCAAGACTTTTGAACAAGAAAAATTAAAGGTTTTATTATATTTGCACTCTCAATCGAAAAAAGCATATGAAACTAAAATGTCTTTTCTTACTGTTACTTTTGGGGATATCCTTTTGTGTACATGCACAAAAGCGCCCCGTCATCCTTGAGAAACAGTTGGAAATCATTAGGAAAGAACCTGATAACGGGGATGCCTTAAAATTTCTATGCCAATACTATTTAAATAAAGGAGATTATTCCAAAACCATCACTTACGCTGAGATTATGAAAAACGTAGCGGACAAGACTAAAAATCCTCTACTCCAACTCTATTCATATATCTACCAAGCACAAGCGCAAATGATGAGCGGACGGGAAAAAATAGCCAAAAAAAACTTGAATCTTTCTCTTGAATTAGCAACCAAACTGAATAATGACTCCACCCTTTGTTCCGTCTATGGTAGTCTCGGACTCTATTCAGCAAATATTGAAACCGATTATTACCGTGCCATACGATGGCTTTATAAAGGTATCCAATTGGCACAACAAAATAATTTCCAACAACAATACGCTTTGCTTTTAGGCAATTTAGCAAATATCTATTACCTCAAAAAAGATACAGCCGGCATCAAATACGCATTAGAATGTTATGAATTAGGACACAGTATGCGTAATCCATACATCATTTATTCCGGTGCAGTAAATTCTGCCTATATGTATTTTTTAATGAAACAGAATGAGGAAGCAATGAAATATATCCATGAAGCCGAAACATTGATGCTGGAAAATGATTTCTACGACCAAGCCCATACCTATAATCTCTTTGGCAATATATTATATGATATGGGTGAATATGCTCAGGCTTTGGAATATTACAAAAAAGCCATGAAGGATAAACAGGCGGCACAAACTTCCTCTATTGTCTATGCCCATTTGGGATATGCACGTATACTAATGCAGCAAAACAAACAACCAGAAGCTATTTTATTGTTAAAACAAGGAATAGCTATTTCTTATGCACGCGTCAACGCCATCCATCGCAATGAACTATACGAAAATCTGTCCACCTGCTATGAGCAATTGCACCAATATCATGACGCACTGAAGTATTATAAAATATTCCGTTTGGAAAACGACAGCCTTTTCAACAAGGACAAAGAAAGAGATTTAAGCGAAATGCGATTCAAATATGACTCTGAGCGGCAGGAAAATTTAATAAAACAAAGCAAACTAGATGTAATGCAGAAAGAACAGCGTATACAGCAACAAACATTTATTCTTATTATCACTGTAATTGTTTTAGGGTTGCTTTATTACCTCTACCGCCGTAAAAACAAACTTTATTTAAGTATTGTCAAGCAAAATCAAGAAGCAATCAAAAGAGAAACGGAACTGAATCGCCGTATAAAAGAATTGGAGACCAATGCCCCCTCCATGGTTTCTACTTCCGAAAAGTATGCTTCCTCCTCACTCACCGATGAGAAAAGTTTAGAACTTTTCCGTACATTAGAGCGTATTATGAGAGAAGAAAAAATTTACAAAGACAATTTTATAACAAAAGACAAAGTAGCGGAAATACTAGGAACTAACCGTACTTATTTATCACGTATCATCAATGAGCAATCCAAATTATCCTTCACTCATTATGTAAATCGTTTCCGTATTGAAGAAGCTATCCGCCTATTATCTGACCCCAATAACGAAACTCCGATGAAAGCCATTTCTGCAGAGTTGGGATTTAACTCCATTTCCACCTTTTATAACCTTTTCCAATCCTCTGTGGGAATGACCCCCTCCCAATATAGAAACAAAGTTATGGAACTCCAAAAAGAGCAATAGATTATCTTTTTGCTCTATTTTTTATTCTGAAAACAGCAATTGCCGATATTTATATAGGTATAGAGAGGCATATCTAAGATATTATCCCTTACTTTGCGGTATGAACATTAATCAAAATTTAAATAATACGTAATGAAAAAGAAGTTTTTTTTAAGTTGCCTCTTAATCGTTATGGCATTGCTTCCGGCAGTTGCCCAGATTCAAGATCCGGTACAATTCAAAACCGAGTTAAAGACGATTTCCGATACGGAAGCACAAATAGTATTCACTGGTAAGATTGACGCCGGATGGCACGTTTATTCCACGGACCTTCCTTCGGGAGGTCCTATCTCCGCTACTTTCAACGTAGACAAGATAGAAGGAGTAGAATTAGTAGGGAAGCTCACTCCACAAGGTAAAGAAATTGAAAACTTCGACAAGGTGTTTGAAATGAAATTACGTTACTTTGAGAACACTGCCATTTTCATTCAGAAACTAAAAATAACTGGCGCTACCTATATGATAGAAGGTTATATGGAATTCGGTGCCTGCAACGATGAAAACTGTCTGCCTCCTACTGAAGTTTCTTTCTCTTTCTCCGGAAAAGGAGTTGCCGCTGCTACTACAAGCAAGACTACTGAACCCGCAAAAACAGAAACAGCCATAACGGAAGTTCCTGTAGCGGAAACAGCTACTGCAACTACCGCAACAGATAGTGCTACAACTGCCGCCCTGATCGGCAATGACACTGCTGTCCAAGATTACTGGACTCCGGTTATCCAAGAGTTGAACGCATTTGGCGAAACGACATCACAACAAGACCGTTCATGGATTTACATCTTCTTTGCCGGGTTTATCGGTGGATTACTAGCCTTATTTACGCCCTGTGTATGGCCTATCATCCCAATGACGGTAAGTTTCTTTTTAAAACGTAGCAAAGACAAAAAGAAAGGAATCCGTGATGCATGGACATATGGTGCTTCTATTGTAGTGATCTATGTATTATTAGGTCTTGCCATAACCTTGATATTCGGTGCCAGTGCCTTGAATGCACTTTCCACAAATGCTATTTTTAACATATTCTTCTGCTTGATGCTAATTGTATTCGCAGCCTCTTTCTTTGGAGCATTCGAACTTACTCTTCCTTCAAAATGGAGCAACGCAGTAGACAGTAAAGCGGAACAGACCAGTGGTTTGTTAAGTATCTTCTTGATGGCATTCACCCTATCTTTGGTTTCATTCTCATGTACAGGCCCTATCATCGGCTTTTTGTTAGTAGAAGTTTCCACCACAGGTAGTGTGATTGCCCCTGCCATCGGTATGTTAGGTTTCGCCATTGCACTGGCATTACCGTTCACTCTGTTTGCCATGTTCCCATCCTGGTTGAAATCCATGCCTAAATCAGGTGGCTGGATGAATGTAATTAAAGTCGTATTAGGCTTCCTCGAACTTGCGTTTGCTTTGAAATTCCTGTCGGTTGCTGACTTGGCTTATGGATGGGGGATTCTAGACCGTGAGACATTCCTTGCTTTATGGATTGTGATTTTCGCTTTGCTAGGCTTCTATCTGTTGGGTAAGATCAAATTCCCTCACGATGATGATGATGATAAAGTAGGTGTTGCCCGTTTTTTTATGGCTCTTATCTCACTTGCATTTGCTGTATATATGGTACCGGGCTTATGGGGTGCTCCTTTGAAAGCTGTCAGCGCATTTGCTCCTCCCATGAATACACAAGACTTCAACTTATATACCAATGAAGTACATGCGCAGTTTGATGACTACGATGCCGGTATGGAATATGCAAAACGTACCGGAAAACCGGTAATGCTCGACTTTACAGGTTACGGATGTGTAAATTGCCGTAAAATGGAAGCCGCTGTATGGACTGATCCGAAAGTAAACAAGTTGATGACTGAGGACTATGTACTGATAACATTGTTCGTTGATAACAAAACCCCGTTGCCCGAACACATCAAAGTGATGGAAAACGGTAAGGAACGTACACTACGCACGATCGGTGATAAATGGAGTTACTTGCAACGTTCTAAATTCGGTGCCAACGCACAACCTTTCTATGTATTGATTGACAATGAAGGAAAACCGTTGAATAAATCATATTCATATGATGAGGATATAGATAAATATGTTGACTTCCTCCAGACCGGATTACAAAACTATAAAAAATAACCAAAGTGTGTCAAAAGTCGAAGGGGTGTCAAAACTAAATAAACCTATCATTCTATTCATTCAGAATATTCTTTAATGAAAAATATTCTGAAAATCAACGAAAAGGAAAAGACAAACGAAATGATAGTTTTATTCGAGTTTTGATACACTTTCAAAAAGATTTTTGCAAGACCCCTTAATAATTATCTACTATGATCGCCAAACCAGAAAGAGAGCAAATCATTGCCCTTATAAATCGCGAGGTCGTTCCGGCTATCGGGTGCACAGAACCCATAGCCGTAGCCCTTTGTGTAGCAAAAGCAACAGAAACACTAGGTAAAAGACCTGAAAGGATTAAAGCTTTACTCAGCGCCAATATTCTTAAGAACGCCATGGGAGTAGGCATTCCGGGGACAGGAATGATTGGACTACCTATCGCTATCGCCTTAGGGGCATTAATCGGGAAATCCGAATATCAATTGGAAGTCTTAAAAGACAGCACTCCTGAAGCCGTAGCAGAGGGTAAAAAACTAATTGACTCACAAGCTATCTCTATCGGGCTGAAAGAGAATATAGAAGAAAAGTTATATATCGAAATTATCTGTGAAGCTGACGGTAATAAAGCAACGGCCATTATTGCTTGCGGGCATACCAATTTTATATATGTGGCCTTTAACAACCAAGTTTTACTAAACAAACAAACTACCGCCGCCTGCAATGAGGATGCAAAAAAACCGGAGTTGAACTTGCGAAAAGTGTACGATTTTGCCACCACCACACCATTGGATGAAATTCGTTTTATTCTTGAAACCAAACGTTTGAACAAAGCGGCGGCAGAACGTTCTTTCAAAGGAAACTACGGTCACGAATTAGGCAAAATTCTGAAAAGTAGCAAAAGTGAAGAACAAATATTGGGAAGTAATACATTTACCCACATCCTTTCTTATACCTCGGCAGCTTGCGATGCACGTATGGCGGGAGCCATGATTCCTGTCATGAGCAATTCGGGAAGCGGGAACCAAGGAATTACAGCTACCTTACCGGTAGTAGTCTATGCCGAAGATAACCATAAATCAGAAGAAGAATTGATCCGCGCACTGACACTCAGTCACCTAACAGTGATTTACATCAAACAAAGCTTGGGGCGTCTGTCTGCACTATGCGGTTGTGTAGTAGCTGCAACAGGTTCTAGCTGTGGTATCACTTATTTGATGGGAGGCACTTATGAGCAAATCACTTTTGCTGTACAGAATATGATCGCCAACCTGACGGGTATGATTTGTGACGGAGCCAAACCCAGTTGTGCTCTGAAATTAAGCAGCGGTGTCTCTACCGCTGTATTTTCAGCCATATTAGCGATGGAACATAAATGCGTATCTTCTGTAGAAGGTATCATTGATAATGATGTGGACCGTAGCATCCGCAACCTTACCAGAATCGGTTCACAAGGCATGAATGAAACCGATAAACTAGTATTGGATATTATGACACACAAACAATGTGATTAAAGGTATATATAAAGATAAGAGAGCTAAAAACGAATCAGACACGGTGTTTATACAATCCGTGTCTGATTTTATTTCTCACTCCACCAACATGTCTTTATATTGGGTATGCCGGGTAAAAAACATTTTTGCAAAAGAACAAGTAGGACATATTTTAAGCCCTACGACCGAAGCATATCTCACAGCGGCCTCGGTCAAAGCCTGAGCTATTCCCTGCCCCTCCAACTGTGGGGGAACTATTGTATGAAGGATATCCAAAACTCCGTTCTTTTCATCATATTGCAAATAGGCGATTTGTCCCGATTCAAATACTTCGAAACGGTCTACTTTCTCGTCATGTATAACTGTATGTTCCATTCTATATTGATTTTAATGTATGACTATTATTAATAAAAACAATAATAAAATGGAATTGTTTTTACTCATAGATGAAATCTGTTACAGAACGTATGTCTGTTGACGAAACTCCGATACAAACCTTAAATGGCACTATAAAATATTGAAAACTATCTACCTTGTTTATATTGGAAAGCCGAAGGTAGTATACCAAATTCTTCCTTAAAATATCGACTGAAATATTTCGGATTATTAAAACCCACCTGATAGGCTATTTCTGAAATATTCTGTTGACTTCCACGGAGTAATTGGGCAGCCCGCTTTAAACGAATTATACGAATAAACTCGATAGGGGTCTTACCGGTAATAGCCAATAACTTTTTATATAAATGAACGCGGCTCATCCCTAATTCCTTGCTTAGCTCTTCTACAGACAAATCGCTGCGTGCAATATTATCCTCTACATATTTCACAGCATGATTTATCAGTTTTTCATCCATCGAAGTTATGGCAGTCCCACTAGGTTTGAGATCAATATAAGCATGATTCCAAACCGTTTTCAACTCCAGTTCACTTTTTTCTTCAGGAACAGCGGTCACCATTTCCTGTACCCCCTCCGGTGGAATAATATGAGTTATCATCTCATTACTCTCACCCTCAACCAATTGAATCACCGTTGCTCTTTGTGGAGCAACGGCAGAGATTGTTTCTATATTTTTTTCTTCTGCAATTTCTTCCGTATTACCAGATTCTAATCTTCGAATATCCTCCTCCAGTCCTTCTATTGTTATTATATGGTTCAGTTCTTCTTTCGATTCCTCCCCGACATTAGACGCCACATAAGACTCCGGAACTTGAAGTGTGGAAATATCTTCTACCGACTTATCTACAACTTGCACCTGTTCTATCTTCATCGGTTTACCCCCAGAACGTTTTACTGGAATATGGATAATAAAAACACAACCGACAGGGGTATTATCCATTACGTTCACCGTGCCATCGTGAAGCGTGACAAAATCACGTACAATACTCAGACTACCTCCGCCACCTGAGAAGCTCATATCCGGATAATCCACTTGATAAAAATGTCCGAAAATGCGTTCTCTGTCTTCTTTTTTAATGCCGATCCCTGTATCAGCCACTCTGATTTCCAGCATTTCCCGAGAATCCTGTCCTTCCACTAAACTGACAGACACATCAACTCTTCCACCACTGCAAGTAAATTTAAAAGCATTGGAAAGCAGACTCATCATCACTTCCCTCATTTTATCCCCATCAAACAACATATTCAATGAGGAAACAGCTGAATAAAAAGTGAGAGAAACATCTTTCTGTTCAGACAAAGAGATAAAAGAATCACAAATCGTATGAATATAAGAGATGATATCATCATCAGACAAACTTAAATAATATCCATTCACATCAATTTTCCTAAAATCCAACAACTGATTTACAAGATTCAACAACCTTACCGCATTGCGTTGCACTATATTTAATTTATCCATCAGAACAGCATCCGATTGATATTCCTTCATCAGCGTTTCCAACGGTGAGATAATAAGAGTGAGCGGAGTACGTAGTTCATGGCTGACATGAGTGAAAAACTTCAAATTCATATCTGCCTTCTCCTGATTCCTCTCTATTTCTTGCTTTATTTGCTGTATCTTAAATTTATTCCGTTCTCCACGCAGAACCCAATAGCATCCCAATACCAATACAGCAACCACCAAAAGGCTATAAACAATATATGCCCAAACGGAACGCCAAAAAGGAGGATAGATAACAATTTTCAATGAAGCTTCTTCATCTCCACCATATCCGTCACTGTTGACTGCTTTCACTTTCAGCATATAAGTTCCGGGGGCTAGATTAGTATAAGTCACTTTGTCATAGGTAGTAGTCATCCAATCCTCATTGAAACCTTTCAGCCTATAAGCATACTCCGTTTTTTCCGGCAAAATATAGTTATCAGAAGCAAATTGTACACTGAACATATTCTGCTCATAACTCAATTTTATCTGATCTACCTTGTTCAACGCCTTATCCAAAATCACCCTACCTTCATATTCCTCACCCACCCCTACTTCTTCATTGAACAAGAACAAACGGGTAAACATCACGCTGGGACATTTTTTATTGTATTTTATATCATCCGGGCGGAAACGGTTAATGCCATACAGCCCTCCCATAAAAATTTCTCCAGAAGACAATTTTTTAATGGAACGCAGGTTGAACCCACTATTTTGCAAACCATCTTTATCATCATAAACACAACTATGAAAAATATAGCGCCCTGTTTTTAAATCTACTGCCGGTATAACATTAGTTATTCCACGTGCTGTAGTCACCCATATATTTTCATTACCATCTTCTACTATTCCAGAAATGATAGGGCTGGAAACTCCTTGCTCCACTCCTAATATAATCAGTTCATCCGTTTTGGGATTATAAACATTCAGCCCCTCACATGTACCAATCCATATCAATCCACGGCTATCCTCATACACCTGACTTATATTCTGATCAGAAAAATATTCCTTACCAGATTTAGTACCTTCCAGATTAACCACTTTTTTAGTTTCAATATCCAATTCCGAAAGTCCCTGAACGGTGCCAATCCACAAAGAGCCCTCTTTTCCCATACACAAAGAGGAAACATAATCGGATATCAAGCCGGCCGAAGTTGTATTATAAGTGGTGAACAAACCCGTCTTGGGATTCAAACTCTGCACTCCCCCACCCAATGTACCTATCCATATAATCCCCTGCTTATCTTCAGCCAAAGCCAATACATTATTATGAGCCAAAGAATTTTGCCGTTCCGGTATATTTTTTTTATAATGAATAATACGACCGTTATCATAACAAATCAGGCCTCCCCCCAAAGTACCAATCCAAAGTTTCCCATCACTAGCTTTCAAAATGCAAACAATGGCATCAGTAATGAGTTTATCCGTACCTTTCTGTGGAAAAGCAGCCCGGTTGCCAGTCACGGAATTCCAATATATGATACCGACATCGTTGATACCCAGCCACACATAGCCCTCTTTGTCTTCTTCAATGCAACTAATATCTCCCATATACTCTGCACCAAATTTAAAAGCACACTCATTAAAATAGGAAATTCCTTTTTTATAAGTCCCCACCCACATAGTTTCACTGGAATCCTCGTATAGAACCATTACTGTATTATTTTGCAAGCTACGTTCATCACCTGCCTTGTTCCGCAACTGCCTCACTTCCCCTGTCTTCTTATCTAATATATCAATGCCATCCTGATCTGTTCCTATCCATATACGCCCCTGTTTATCCTGTGATACAGCACGGACCATGTTATGAGACCGACGCTTGATAATATTTGCCAGCCAAGACAGCCACTTCTTCTGCTCCGGACTATAAACCCATATTCCAAATGGACTATACATCCATATATCATTATCACGATCTACAAACAGAGTGAAAATTCCCTGCTTGTCAGTTCCCAACTCCCTAGCTAAATCATCCTGCTGCCATTTAATCTTATTTGTCCGAGTATCCAGACAAACAAGCCTCCCGGTATTATATACCAACAAGATTCCCTCTCTACATTCTACAATGTCCGTAATATCACCTTCTGGCAACTGATGAGTATCAAACAAAAGCGGATATAGTAATTGAGATTCCGGAATGTACAAATAACAGCCTTTTCCTTTTATATAAAACCACATATTTTTATTATGGTCTATATATACTAATGCAGGAGTTCCGTCAATACCGACTTCACATAGCCATGCATGCACCTCCCTATTAAATGTTTCTGATTCCGAGTTGTAAATGGCATAACCCACACCGGTAAGAATCCATAAGTTTCCTTTATAATCTTCTTGTATGCTTTTGATATAATTATCAGGTAAAGAAGCCGGATCGGCATTATAACTACGAAACAAAGTCATCTGACACCCGTCATACCGATTCAACCCAGAAGCTGTGGCAAACCACATAAAACCTTCGGAATCTTTAAAGATATCAAGAACTTGATTGTTTGACAGACCATCTTTCACCTCCAAATGTTTAAACATGAATTCACTTGCATACATTAGACTAGAAAAGCATAATAATGTAATGATCAAACATTTTTTTCTTATTCCCATAGATTTTAAAGGCTAATTATTTTTATTCCACTGCAAATGAAGCAAAAAGCTTGATAACAGACAAACTAATATCGGCTTTTTTATCATTCGATACCCACAATATGTTTCATTTTTCCTATTTTTGCAATTGAAATGAAAGCATTAACGGATACACAATACATACGACAGCTTGTCTCGGAGGGAGAACACTGTCATCAGGATTTTAAATTCGAGATTTCGGACGCACGCAAAATAGCTCGCAGCCTTTCCGCATTCGCCAATACCGAGGGCGGCAGGCTATTAATAGGAGTAAAGGACAATGGCAAAATAGCAGGAGTCCGCTCTGACGAAGAAATATATATGATAGAAGCAGCAGCAACCATGTATTGCAAGCCCAAAGTCGAACTGGAAACGCAGACTTACAAAGTAGAAGGAAAGACTGTATTGGAAATACGTATTAACGAAACGGTTTCTAAACCTGTATATGCCCTAGATGAAATGAATAAGCCATGGGCCTATATCCGCATCAAAGACGAAAACATACTGGCCACTCCCGTCCATCTAAAGATGTGGCAACACAGCAAGAAACCTGAAGGAGCACTTGTAACATTTACCGAAAGAGAGCAACGGTTACTGGATGTCTTGAAAGAAAAAGAAAAACTTTCATTAAATCAATGTTGCAAACTTTGCAGATTAAACCACAAGACAACTTGTGAACTATTAGCAGACTTTATCCGTTTTGGTCTAGTGGAACTTGTTTTCCATGGACATAAGTTCTATTTTAAATTAAACAAGGAATAAGTAAAATGGATATACTGACCCTATTAATCAGCAGAGTGAATGATGTGCTTTGGACTTACATTTTGATCATCATGCTGTTAGGATGTGCATTTTGGTTTACTTTTAAAACAAATTTCGTACAATTCCGCATGATAAGAGAAATGGTACGTCTATTAGGTGATTCTACCGGCAAGACAGAAGGTCGCGAACACCATATTTCCTCTTTTCAAGCTTTTGCCGTTTCCATAGCTAGTCGCGTGGGAACAGGTAATTTAGCAGGAGTTGCCACCGCTATTACTTTGGGTGGTCCGGGTGCTGTTTTCTGGATGTGGGTAATTGCTCTTTTGGGTGCCAGCAGCGCTTTTATTGAGTCCACATTGGCCCAATTATATAAAGTACACGGACATAATTCTTTCGTTGGCGGGCCAGCTTATTACATGAAAAAAGGATTAAAACAGCCATGGATGGGAGTTTTGTTTGCCTTTCTGCTTATCTTTACTTTTGGATTTGCTTTTAATTCAGTACAAAGCAATACCATTTGCGCTGCTTTCGAGGAAGCATTCAATATTCCTCCCAGCTTAATGGGAGTGATACTTACCTCGCTCACATTAGTTATCATCTTCGGAGGTATTCAGCGTATTGCCAAAGTAAGTAGCATTATTGTTCCTGTCATGGCATTGGGATACATCTTTTTATCCCTTTTCATCGTAATTGTGAATGCAAAGCATTTGCCAGAAGTTATTGAATTGATTATAGCGAATGCCTTTGGCTGGGAACAGGCATTGAGCGGAGGTATAGGCATAGCATTAATGCAAGGAATCAAACGTGGATTATTCAGCAATGAGGCCGGTATGGGTTCCGCACCCAATGTAGCGGCAAGTGCCGATGTTACCCATCCTGTAAAACAAGGATTAATTCAGACATTGGGAGTCTTTACCGATACACTTGTCATATGTACCTGCACTGCTTTCATCATTCTTTTCAGCGGAGGGGCCTCCACTAAAGAAGTCAATGGAATAAAACTTACTCAAATGGCACTAAATAATGAAATAGGCAACATTGGGACTATTTATGTAGCGGTGGCAATTCTGTTTTTCGCCTATAGCAGCATTTTGGGAAATTATTATTACGGTGAAGCCAATGTACGCTACATAACTCATCAGAAATGGGCTATCCCCATTTATCGTATATCAGTGGGGGGGATGGTTATGTTTGGGGCATTAGCCAGTCTGGACCTGGCATGGAGCCTGGCCGATATGGCAATGGGATTTATGACTATCTGTAACTTGATAGCCATTACTTTACTAGGGAAATATGCATTCCGTCTACTGGAAGACTACCGAATTCAAAAACGCAACGGGGTCAAAAATCCAGTTTTCACCAAAGACAGAATGAAAGACATTGAAAATGATTTGGAATGCTGGTAACACAAAGCAATAAAACAAAACCCCGGCATCAACCATTCAATAAAAATGATAAATAGTAAAACAAAAGGATTTTAATCAAAAATGTTTCAGTTTTTATCGCTATCTTTGCAGACAGGAAAACAATATAATTTAAGAACACAATGAGCATATTTTCAAAATTATTTGGTAAAAAACAGACAGAAGGAGAAGAAACAAGCCACGTAGGTGGTATGGAAGACTTCATGACACTGATCCGTGTATATTATCAGTCTGTAATGGCCTGCAATATAGGTATCACAAATATTAATTTTTTGCCAGATATGGCAGTTTTCAAACGTACACTCAAAATACCGACCCAAAACAACAAGTTGGGAATTGCTGAGAAATCACGCTGCAAAAAGATGTTAGTAGAACTTTATGGTTTAAGTGATGATTTCTTTAAAGAAATTGACGGTTCTATAAAAAAGAATTGCAAGAATGTAAATGATGTCAAGACTTATCTTTTTATGTTCCAAGGATTCAGCAATGACTTGATGATGCTGATAGGTAATTTGATGCAATGGAAATTCCGTATGCCCAGCGTAATGAAAAAAATGTTACGTAACATGACCGAGAAAACAATTCATGATATCATGACCAAGACCGACTGGAAAGACGAAAGCGTGCACAAGACCTGTGTTGCCATTCGTAAATACAAACAAGCCTTAGGATATTCTGAAAACTGGATGACGGAATATGTGTATAACATCGTATTACTGGCTAAAAAAGAACCAAAGCCAAAAGAATAATCATTAAAGATTTTATGAAATCCTTATTAAATATAGAAGAACATCCATTAGAGCCTTTTTTACCGGCTAACGCCAAACTGCTGATGTTAGGTAGTTTTCCCCCACAAAAGAAACGATGGAGCATGGAATTCTTTTATCCCAATCTGCAAAATGATATGTGGCGTATTTTTGGAATAATATTTTTCCAAAACAAAGAGCACTTTCTGAATCCTGATAAAAAAGTGTTTGACAAGGAACGTATTATTGATCTCTTAAATAAAAAAGGTATCGCACTTTATGATACCGCTTCAGCTGTTCGCCGTTTACAGGACAATGCCTCAGACAAATTTCTGGAAGTTGTAGAACAGACAGATATCAGTTTGCTACTGAAGCAGACTCCAATGTGCAAGGCTATTGTAACCACAGGACAAAAAGCAACGGATATTATTCGTGAACAAATAAAGGTGAAAGAACCCGTTGTAGGAACCAGCGAACCTTTTGAATTCGAAGACCGGATAATGCGATTATACAGAATGCCTTCGTCCAGCCGTGCCTACCCGTTGCCCATTGAAAAAAAATCAGCAATTTACCGGATCATGTTCAATGAATTAGGTCTATTAAACGAATAATGGGCAATATTTTTTCATAAATAGGTTTGTATATTCCAAATATTACACTATCTTTGCAGCCGCAAACACGGGAGTAGCTCAGTTGGTAGAGCACCGGTCTCCAAAACCGGGTGTCGGGAGTTCGAGCCTCTCCTCCCGTGCAAAAAAGATTATTCAATGCCAAACCATCGAATAATCTTTTTTTATATCTTCTATTTTCTTAAGGAATTTGCAAAAGTTTATGAGTTTGTAAGCTCAACCGCCACTCAGGATGTTGCAAAATGTAAGCAATCACTTCTTCCGTATTAGCACAAGAACAAGGTTGCAAAAAATAATGACTAGCAGACAAATCCAAATAAGCAGAAACATCCTGCCCCACATAAACCACTTTCACCTCATCTATACGATCTAGATTTATTTTCGCCCCTTCTTTAGGGGAACAAGTAACCCAATCTATATTTTCAGGCAACCGACAAGTGCCGTTTGTCTCAATACAAACATACTTCCTTTCATGATGCAATGCATCAACTAATTTTTCATCAATCCACAATCCTGGCTCACCACCAGTCAGTATTACTACTTGAGTCGAATATTTTGCCACTTCCATTGCAATATCCTCATCACTCATCAATGTCCCCTCTTCATGCTGAGTATCACAAAAAGGACATCTCAAATTGCACCCGGAAAAACGTACAAAAACGGCAGGTATCCCAGTATGATATCCCTCCCCCTGTAAACTATAAAATATTTCATTAATCCTTCTCATAGATAACGGTATTTCCTTCTGACTCGCGGACTTCAACCTTGAAACAAGTGGGAATTTGCTCACATACCCAGCGTGCAATATTTTCAGCTGTAGGATTAAGAGAAACAACCTCATTCAAATTCTGATGATCCAAACGCCCCATCACCGTTTCCTTGATATGCGTAAAATCCACCACCATACCATCCTCGTTCAAAACCTCGGAACGACAATAAACGGTAATAATCCAATTGTGACCGTGCAAATTCTCACATTTACTTCTATACGACAGCTTCAAGCTATGGGAAGCTGAAATTTCCATTCGTTTAATTACTGTATACATAGCATTTAATTATAATAAGAAAGAACTCACACCTAATGTCACCTCGGTGCTACAGGACGCAAAGATACACCATAAAAAAGAATAATATAAAAAGGACACAGCATTTTTTTGTTTTTTGGTCTATATTTGCATCTATGAAAATACTATATACCATTGTAGGAACGACCTCACTCATATTAGGCATTATCGGCATATTTCTTCCTTTACTGCCTACCACCCCCTTTTTATTACTGACAGCTGCCATGTATTTCCGCAGTTCACCACGCTTGTATTATTGGCTCATCCAACAAAAATATTTAGGAAGCTACATCCGCAATTTCCGCGAGCATAAAGCAATACCTTTACATGCCAAGATCGTTTCCGTATCATTAATATGGATTACCCTAAGCTATTGCGCCATCTGGATACTACCCTACATTTGGGCAAGAATCCTGTTCCTGATTATTGCAATCAGTACCACCTGGCACATAGTATCCTATAAAACATTAAAACAGTAAACAATCCTCAACAGATATATGTAATAGTAAAAAGATCATATTCGAATAGCACGGGAAAAACAGCTAATAAAGACGTTAAAAAAGTTTTTTAAACGATAAACGATAAATTTAGGACGAAATATTTTCGTGTTTGCTCCCAATCCTTTATATTTGTGTACAATTTTGGTATAAAATGACTGAAGAAGACAAAAAGCTATTAAATACTTTCGAGGCAAACCTGAGGCATTTTATGTATTTGCATGATGAATTGAAACATGAAAATGCAAAGTTAAAGCAACTTCTCACTGAAAAAAACGAGGAGGTGAGACGATTGGAGAATAGCCGGAAAGAATTAGAAGTAATGTATACCAATTTGAAAATGGCCAGGACAATCAGTATTCATGATAAAGATATCAATGATACAAAACAACGGTTGTCAAGGCTTGTGCGTGAAGTCGACAAATGCATCGCTTTATTAAACGAATAGAAGAAGTTGAACAATAAAACGATAGTATTATGGACGATATGATGAAGATACATCTACTGATTGACAACGAACGATACCCGATGACCATTCGTCGTGAAGATGAACAGTTATACAGGGACGCTGCCAAACAGATTGACAATAAACTAAACAAATACCGTAGTTATTACCCCGATTTCAGCCCCGCAAGGCATTGGGCAATGGCTGCACTGGAGTTGGCTTTCGAAAATATTTCTATGAAAGACAGGAATGATACTGCGCCTTATCAGGAAAAATTACAGGAGCTAACCAAAGAACTTGAAAAACAGATCAGTAACAGAGAGTAATAGTTTAGAATTAATAAGGATATTCACGCACAGCTATACTGTCAAGAGAAGGGTTCTTAACAGATAGATTGTGCGTTTTTTATTTATATATAAATTAATAACAATGATAACAACGGTAATAATAGCAATTGTGTGTTTCGCTGTAGGTGGTGGCCTATCATACATGCTTTTCAGATATGGCCTGAAATCTAAGTATGACATCATCATCAAAGAAGCACAGACGGAAGCTGAAGTAATTAAAAAAAACAAGCTTTTGGAAGTAAAAGAAAAATTCCTGAACAAAAAAGCTGATCTGGAAAAAGAAGTCGCCTTACGCAACCAAAAGATTCAGCAGGCCGAAAATAAACTAAAACAACGCGAACTGATGTTGAACCAAAAACAGGAAGAGGTCCAACGCAAACGTACAGAAGCGGAAGCTATCAAAGAAAATCTAGAAGCTCAAATTGTCATCATAGACAAGAAAAAGGATGAACTGGATAAATTACAAATGCAAGAACGTGAAAAACTGGAAGCTCTTTCCGGTCTTTCTGCCGAGGAGGCCAAAGAACGCCTGATTGAATCTTTGAAAGAAGAAGCGAAAACACAGGCTGCTTCCTATATTAACGACATTATGGACGACGCCAAGTTGACAGCTAATAAAGAAGCTAAACGTATCGTTATCCAGTCTATCCAACGAGTAGCCACAGAAACTGCTATCGAAAACTCTGTAACCGTATTCCATATTGAATCGGACGAAATAAAAGGACGCATCATCGGTCGTGAAGGGCGTAACATCCGAGCTTTAGAAGCAGCAACCGGCGTCGAAATTGTTGTAGATGACACTCCCGAGGCTATTGTACTTTCAGCGTTTGACCCTGTACGCCGCGAAATTGCCCGCTTAGCATTACACCAACTGGTTACTGATGGACGTATCCACCCGGCACGCATTGAAGAAGTGGTAGCTAAAGTACGCAAACAGGTAGAAGAAGAAATTATTGAGACTGGTAAACGTACCACTATTGATTTAGGTATTCATGGCCTACACCCTGAATTAATCCGCATTATCGGTAAGATGAAATATCGTTCCTCATACGGTCAGAACCTTCTACAACACGCTCGTGAAACAGCCAATCTTTGCGCTGTGATGGCTTCTGAATTAGGTTTGAATCCTAAAAAAGCAAAACGTGCTGGATTACTGCATGATATAGGTAAAGTACCTGATGAAGAACCAGAATTGCCGCACGCATTGTTAGGCATGAAGATAGCCGAAAAATATAAAGAGAAACCAGATATCTGTAACGCTATCGGTGCTCACCATGACGAAACAGAAATGACTAGCCTGCTGGCTCCTATCGTACAGGTATGCGATGCCATTTCAGGCGCACGTCCAGGCGCTCGTCGTGAAATTGTAGAAGCTTATATCAAGCGTTTGAATGATCTAGAACAATTAGCTATGTCTTATCCAGGGGTAACAAAAACTTATGCCATCCAAGCTGGCCGCGAATTACGTGTGATTGTAGGTGCCGACAAGATTGACGACAAACAAACTGAAAGTTTATCCGGTGAAATTGCGAAGAAGATTCAAGACGAAATGACTTATCCGGGACAAGTGAAGATTACAGTCATCCGCGAAACACGTGCCGTAAGTTTTGCCAAATAAAAATCAGAAACTAGAAACTCAACTATAATCCCTCTTTTTCTTTAGAAGAAAGAGGGATTTTTCATTTTACATTCTCATATTTTATCCACAGACTGGACAAATTCAAGAAAAAATAAATTTCTAATTGCCAAGCAGTAAATCATCTAATCTCTCATTTAAACTATGTAGAACATAAAATAAGATCAAACTATGAGACTTAACAGTATGCTAGCCACAGTGCTTATTTTCCTTTGCTCTTTAGTAATTTCATCGTGCAGCAATGATGAACTTGCTCCCATCTCCTTAAAAAATAGAGAAACAGCAAATATAAAATTAAACTATCCTAATAATCAGACATACTCTTTTCCCTTGCAAGGAGGAGACGGGAATTATGAAATAAGCTGCGATAAACCGGAAATTATAGAAACTAAAATGATTTCTTCTTGTGACATATCCATAAAAGCATTAGCATTAGGTGAAGCAATTATTACTGTAAAAGATCAATCAGGAAACACACTTGACATTCATGTAATAGTAGACTATTACACCGATAATTACATTGTAAGCAAACAGGATATATTTCTTACAGGAGATTTAAAAGACTCTGAAAAACAAACAATTAAAGAAAAAGCATTAGCTACAATACCAGTAAAAACAGGAGGAGGATACAAATTTATCTATACGGATGCAGAAATAGCAAGAGGCAAAGTACTGGTTTATCAAGAAAAGTTTGGAGACAAAGCTATAGAAGGTAGTTTTGAAAGAAAGTCCAATGAAATAGAAAATGAACAATGGGGGACAAAACATCTCATCTCATTTGATTTAACTCTTCCAGAACAGCCCAAAAGAACATTTATAATTTCCGAATATATATCTTCTTCCAGGACTTCCCCCATAGTCCTCATGGCTTTTTTTGAAGATTTAAAAAAGACATTCACTATAGATTATCCGACTGTCGAGCAAGTTTATACCGAGCAAGTATTAACTGTACCGTCACATTTATATTACTAATATATTATCTTTCTTTCCAAAAGGAAAGAGCATTCATTCTTGTTATATGGGGCAGATGAAGTTCCACCCCATATAACAAGAATGATCCCCCATTCCTCCAATATCCCCATTTATAAAAACATTCTTGGCCAAAAAATTATTTTTGAAGTATTTGTTTTTCTTCAAACATTTTTTTTGCACAGACATACCCTTCCTCATATAAATCGGTCAGTTTCTTTATATCTGTTTCAATACGATCCACTTCCATCGGCTTTTCAGGACGAATTACCACAATCCTGCCCTTGTCTTCCAATTGCTCTACTAAATCAAGCTGTTCGTTGTAAATACGGCAACGTTTACTTAAAACCACGCGCAAACGAGGGTATTTTTTATAGATAAAATGAGGAATTTTCATATCCTTTCCTTTTTTGCGATATCCCCGATTACGGGTAAGTACCACTACATTTTTATCATATCCTTGTTCAATAGCACGCAACACAGGAATAGAATCCACAATTCCCCCATCAAGCATCGGCTCACCATCTACATAAGCTATAGGACAAACATAAGGAAGACTGCTGGACGCCTTAGCTATGGCAATAATACGTCGAGGATCATGTTTCTCTTCCAAATAACACGCCCTACCCGTAATGCAATTAGTAGTCACCATTTCAAAACGAGCAGAATTTTCAGCATATGTTTTATAATCATAAGGAAGAATTTCCTTAGGAAAATGTTCATAAAGCAATTCCTGATCAAGAATACTGTGCTTACGCCATAAATGCTTTATGCCGATATAATGATATTTCTCCAATAAATCAATATTACTAAACTTAGCTCTACCACGTTGGCGAGACATATATGAAAGACCATTGCACGCTCCGGCAGAAACTCCTACCCCATACGGAAACCAAACCTTCTTATCCATCATATAGTCTAATACCCCGCAGGTAAAAACTCCGCGCATACCTCCGCCTTCCAGTACCAGTCCTGTTTTATCATCTATTTTCATAATCAATGTTGAGGAACAAATCTATCCTTGAAAGAGTTCACTGCAAAGTTAACCTTTTCAAAGTATTTAGCCGTATCTTTTATATTTATTAAATAATTGCATTCCATCATAAAAATCAATCAAATTCTCCTTCATTGATAAATTACTGAATGGCAACTTATCAAGGAAATATAAGAGAAACCTGTGAAATTAGAAAAGCAAGATTGACAAATGATAAAAATAAAGCCGAAATCGATTAAAAAATCAAATAAGCAAATAGTACTTTTAAGATTATAATTATTACATTTGCAACACAGTTCAATAAATATTCAATTAAAATAAAGTTAACCATGTTTGATTCCGCAACTTATCAAAGACGCCGTCAGGCACTTAGAAATAAAGTGCAAAATGGTATTATCCTTATACTAGGTAATAATGAAGCTCCGGCAAACTATCCGGATAACACATATAAATTCCGTCAGGACAGTTCATTCCTCTACTTCTTCGGTCATTCTCACCCCGGATATGCAGGTGTAATAGATATAGAAGCAGGAGAAGATTATTTCTTCGGAAATGATGTAGATATGGACGACATTATCTGGATGGGGCCCCAACCCAGTGTGAAAGAATTGGCTGCACAAGTAGGTATTCAGAAAAGTTTTCCTTTCCCCCAGCTAAAAGAAGTGGTAAAAAAAGCTATCACACAAGGGAGAAAAGTACATTTCCTTCCTCCCTACCGATTCGATAATATGATGCTCTTAGAAGACTTAACCGGTATCCGTGCGGCTATAGTAAAGAAATATGCTTCTGTAGAATTGATAAAAGCTGTAGTTGATTTACGTTCTGTAAAAGAAGCTTGCGAAATAGCAGAAATCGACTTGGCATGTAATATTGGTTATGAAATGCACACAACCGCCATGCGTCTATGTAAACCAGGAATAAAGGAACAATATATCGCCGGAGTACTGGATGGCATCGCCGCTTCTTATGGAAGCATGACTTCATTTGCCACTATCCTGACTCAACATGGGGAGACATTACATAACCATGACCATAGCCATATCTTAGAGCCAGGGCGCATGATGCTAACAGATGCCGGAGCTGAAAGAGTCACAAATTATTGTTCAGACCATACACGTACCGTACCTGTGGGAGGCAAATTTGAAGGACGGCAAAAAGATGTGTATAATATTGTATTGGCTTGCCATGATAAAGCATTGGAAATTACTCGTCCAGGTATAACCTATATGTCTGTACACTTAGAAGTCTGCAAAGTGCTAGTTCAAGGATTAAAAGACCTGGGACTCATGAAGGGCGACGTGGAAGAAGCTGTTGCCGCTGGTGCACATGCTTTATTCCTGCCTCATGGATTAGGTCATATGATGGGATTGGATGTACATGACATGGAAGACCTAGGACAAATTTACGTAGGATATGACGATGAAATCCGTCCTTCTTCCCAGTTCGGGCTAGCCTCTCTACGCATGGGACGTCGCTTACAGAAAGGCTTTGTAATTACTGATGAACCGGGTTGTTATTTTATTCCAGCATTGATTGACAAATGGAAAGCAGAGAAAATGCATACAGACTTCCTGAACTTTGATGCTATTGAAAAATTCAAAGATTTTGGAGGCATCCGCTTGGAAGATGATATTTTGATTACTTCGGAAGGCTCCCGTTTCACTGGCGAGAAACGCATCCCTATCACTATCGAAGAAGTAGAAACTATTATGAATGAGTAACATAACAAACAAAACTTTTATTTCTAAAATGAAAAGATTTACATTATTAGCAGCATTAGGTTTATGCAGTATAAGCCTCTTTGCACAAGATGCACAAAAAGAAGAGCCAAAGGAAGAAGGGTTTGTATTCACTACAGTAAAAGAACTGCCTATTACTTCTGTCAAGAACCAAAGCCGTGCCGGTACTTGCTGGTGCTATTCCAGTATGGCCTTTCTAGAATCAGAATTACTTCGTATGGGAAAAGGAGAATACGACTTTTCTGAAATGTACATCGTACACCAAACTTATTTGGATCGAGCTGATGCCGCCGTACGTACTCATGGAGATGTATCTTTTTCCCAAGGAGGATCATTCTATGACGTTATCTATGGAATGAAAAAATTTGGTCTGGTGCCCGAAGAAGTTATGCGTCCGGGAGTCATGTATGGTGATACACTAAGTAACCATACAGAACTTACAGCCGTATCGGATGCTGTAGTAGCAGCAATAGCCAAAGGAAAATTACGCAAACTCCAAACAGATAATAACCATAATCCATTATGGAAAAAGGCCATTGCCGCTATTCATGATATCTATTTAGGTAAATGCCCTGAAAAATTCACTTATAAAGGAAAAGAATACACTCCCCATTCATTCTTCGAATCAACAGGATTAAATCCAAATGATTACATTTCATTAACCTCGTATACCCACCATCCGTTCTACGAACCATTTGTCCTTGAAATTCAAGACAACTGGCGTTGGGGACAATCATACAACCTTCCCATTGATGAATTCATGCAGGTTTTTGACAATGCCATTAATAACGGCTATCCAATCGCATGGGGATCTGATGTCAGTGAACAAGGTTTTACACGTGATGGCGTAGCTGTTATGCCCGACACGGAAAAAGTGCAAGAACTAAGTGGGTCAGACATGGCTCATTGGTTGAAAATGAAACCGGAAGAAAAGAAACTGAACACCAAACCACAACCTCAGAAATGGTGTACACAAGAAGAACGCCAGGAAGCATATGACAATTGGGAAACAACCGACGATCATGGCATGTTGATTTACGGTATAGCTAAAGACCAAGAAGGAAATGACTATTATATGGTAAAGAATTCTTGGGGAAAAGCTGGAAAATACGAAGGCTTATGGTACGCCTCAAAAGCATTCGTTCGTTACAAAACCATGAATATCGTAGTCAATAAAAATGCACTGCCTAAAGAAATTGCTAAAAAATTAGGCATCAAATAATCCGCTACTATACAATACTTTACCGCTAATTCCATAAAATATATATGGAATTAGCGGTTTTTTTATTTGTTTTTTCCTAACTTTACGGATTGATTGGGTAAGTATAACTAGAAAATGGTATCATCCCGTCTCCGAGAGCAGAAAAAAGAAAAAACAATATATAAAATGAATCACAAATGGAATTATCAACCTCCAAGCCAAGAACAGACAGAAGCAGCTAAAGCATTAGCAAAGGAAACAGGGATCAGCCCGATTCTTTGTAAGCTGTTGCTGGAAAGAGGTATAACCTCAGCAGCAGAGGCTAAAAGATTTTTCCGTCCCCAGCTTAACGAGCTACACGACCCATTCCTGATGAAGGATATGAGCATTGCCGTAGAACGGCTCAATCAAGCTATGGGCAGGAAAGAACGTATCATGGTTTATGGAGATTATGATGTAGACGGTACAACAGCTGTAGCATTGGTATACAAATTTCTCCAGCAGTTCTATTCGAACATTGACTACTATATTCCCGACCGATATAATGAGGGCTACGGAGTATCAGTAAAAGGAGTGGATTATGCCTGTGAAACAGGTGTAAAACTTATTATTGTGTTAGATTGCGGTATTAAAGCCGTAGAGGAAATTGCTTATGCAAAAGAAAAAGGTATCGATTTCATCATCTGCGACCACCATGTACCTGATGATATATTGCCACCAGCCGTAGCTATTCTGAATGCCAAACGGGCAGACAATACGTATCCTTACGATCATCTTTCAGGGTGTGGTGTAGGCTTCAAATTCATGCAGGCTTTCGCTTTGAATAATGGCATTGAATTTCATCAACTAACTCCTTTATTAGATTTGGTTGCTGTCAGTGTAGCATCAGACATCGTACCTATCATGGGAGAGAACCGAGTGCTGACACATCATGGTTTAAAGCAGTTGAACTCCAATCCCAGTGTAGGTCTGAAAGCTATTATTGATGTATGCGGATTATCAGAAAAAGAAATTACCGTAGGTGATATCGTATTCAAGATAGGTCCGCGCATCAACGCATCCGGACGTATACAGAACGGAAAAGAAGCGGTGGAATTGCTCATAGAAAAGGACTTCTCGGCAGCATTAGAGAAAGCCAACCAAATCAACCAATACAATGAAACCCGTAAAGATCTGGATAAGACCATGACCGAAGAGGCCAACCAAATTGTAGACCACTTGGAAGGACTAGCAGACCGGCGTTCCATTGTCATTTATAATGAAGCGTGGCACAAAGGTGTTATCGGTATCGTAGCTTCACGCCTTACAGAGATTTATTATCGCCCGGCAGTTGTATTAACCCGTACAGATAATCTAGCAACTGGTTCTGCCCGTTCCGTATCAGGTTTCGATGTTTACAAAGCTATCGAATATTGTCGTGACTTGTTGGAAAATTTTGGAGGACACACTTACGCTGCAGGACTATCCATGAAAGTGGAAAATGTGGAAGAATTCACCCGCCGTTTTGAGACCTATGTCACAGAACATATTTTGCCGGAACAGACTAGTGCTGTAATAGATATTGATGCAGAAATTGACTTCCGGGATATCACTCCGAAGTTCCATGCCGACCTGAAAAAGTTCAATCCCTTCGGACCAGACAACCACAAACCTATCTTTTGTACACATAATGTATATGATTATGGTACCAGCAAAGTAGTAGGTCGTGATCAGGAGCATATCAAGTTGGAATTGGTAGACAATAAATCAAACAATGTGATGAATGGCATCGCTTTCGGACAAAGTTCACAAGCACGCTATATTAAGACCAAACGTTCTTTTGATATTTGTTATACCATTGAAGAGAATACGCACAAGCGTGGTGAAGTACAATTGCAAATAGAAGATATAAAACCCAGTGAGGAATAATGGTAAAAATTTATCTTTGAAATATGTCAAAACTTTAATGACGTTATCAGATACTTATCAGAATAATAAGATGACAAGTCATTGGGGTTTTGACATAATTTTCTTATTCTCCTTCCAATGACCTATAAAGAAATTCTAAAACAATATTGGGGATATGATAACTTTCGAGGCATACAGAAAGAAATCATTGAAAGTATAGGCAACGGTCACGACACGCTAGGATTGATGCCTACCGGTGGTGGCAAATCCATTACCTTCCAAGTACCAGCTTTAGCACAACCCGGATTATGTTTAGTTATCACACCTCTTATTGCCCTGATGAAGGACCAAGTACGCAATTTACGCGGCCGGGGTATCAAAGCTTTAGCAATTTATTCAGGCATGACGCGCGAAGAGATCATCGTTGCATTGGAAAACTGTATCTTCGGCGACTATAAATTCCTTTATATTTCTCCGGAAAGACTGGATACTGAAATATTCCGTAACAAACTACGGAACATGAAGGTAAGTATGATCACAGTAGATGAGTCACACTGTATATCTCAATGGGGATATGATTTCCGCCCTGCTTATCTGAAAATTGCAGAAATTCGAGAACTCCTTCCTGACATACCTATATTGGCACTGACAGCAACTGCCACTCCGGAAGTAGTAACAGATATTCAAACAAAACTAAACTTTAAAAAAAACAGTCAGGTTTTCCGAATGAGTTTCGAAAGAAAAAACTTGGCTTATATTGTACGTCCTACAGAAAATAAACAGGAAGAGCTATTACATATTTTAAATAGTGTGCCCGGCTGCGCCATTGTCTATACCCGCAACCGGAAACGCACACGTGAAATTGCCGAACTACTGGTCAATAACGGCATAACTGCCACTTTCTATCATGCCGGTTTGAATAATGATGTAAAAGATCAACGTCAAAAAAGCTGGCTCACCGGAGAAAGCCGTACTATGGTAGCAACCAACGCTTTCGGCATGGGTATCGACAAGCCAGATGTACGTATCGTTATCCACATAGATATGCCTGATTCTCCTGAAGCCTATTTTCAAGAAGCCGGACGAGCAGGGCGTGACGGGCAGAAAGCATATGCTGTTCTGCTATACGCCCAAAGTGATAAAACCACTCTCAACAAACGTATCAGTGATACATTTCCCGACAAGGATTATATCCGAAAAGTGTACGAAGATATCAACTACTATTTTCAAATGGCCATGGGAGACGGTATAGGTTGCACCTTTGCTTTTAACTTGGATGAATTCTGTCGTAACTTCAAACATTTCCCCGTACAAGCAGACAGCGCTTTAAAGATTCTGACCCGTGCCGGATATTTAGAATATACGGACGAGCAAGATAATGCTTCACGTATTCTTTTCACTATGAAACGCGACGAACTCTATAAACTACACGAGAATGATACAGATACAGAGAAACTGATAAACATCATCTTGCGTTCTTATACAGGATTATTTACTGATTATGCCTATATTAACGAAGATTCCTTAGTAATCCGTTCCGGATTAACCCGCCAACGAATCTATGAAATTCTACTGACGCTAACTCGTAGACATATCATACATTACATTCCACGGAAAAAGACACCTTATATTATATATACCCGTGAACGGCAAGAAAAGAATCGCCTTGTCCTAACTCGGGAAATATACGAAGACCGAAAAAAAAGCTATACCACCCGAATCAAGGCTATGATAGAATATGCCACAGCCGATGATAAATGTCGTAGCCGAATGCTACTCAGATATTTTGGAGAAAAGAACGAACACAACTGCGGACAATGTGATGTATGCCTTAACAAACATCATTCAGGAATAAAACAGGGGGAATTTCAAGAATTGGAAAAACAAATCAAACAGCTATTACAGGCAAACGCCATGCCTGTTTCAGAACTACTGAACCAATTGAATAGCAATCGTGAAAAAGCGGAAAAGGTACTCTCCTACCTACTTTCCGAAGAAATAATACAATTAAAAAATGGAATTCTTTCTGTATAAATCGTATCTTTGCCATTGATTTATTAACCTTTTACCCCAACAGAATATGAAAAAAATGCATCTGGCAATCATTTGTCTTTTTACCGGTTGTACTATCTTTGCCCAAAACATAGATGTACAGCCCATCCCTCAACAAGTTTCCAAACAAGGCGGACAAATCAATTTACCTGAAACTTACCAGCTCTTGGGAGAAACTGAAGCTAATCCATATGCCGTACAAGAATTAAAAGATTTATTAGGTGGAAAACACCCGGCCAATACCGGTTTGCGCATTTATATTGGAGAAAAAGGAGACAAGTCTATCCGCAAGTTTACTCGTCAAATCCCCAACCAAAAGGAAGGTTATTATCTATCCATCAATAATAAGGAAATAATTCTGGCAGGGAACGATGAACGTGGAACCTACTATGCCTTGCAAACCTTAAAACAATTGCTCAAAGATAACCAATTACCGATAATAGAGATACAAGACTATCCGGCCATATGCTACCGTGGTGTCGTAGAAGGATTTTACGGGACTCCCTGGAGCCATAATGCCCGTCTTCGCCAACTTCAATTTTATGGTGAAAACAAAATGAACACCTATATATACGGTCCTAAAGATGATCCTTACCATAGTTCTCCCAACTGGCGCTTGCCTTACCCCGAAAAAGAAGCAAAACAATTACAGGAATTAGTAAAAGTAGCCCAAGAAAACGAAATAGATTTTGTTTGGGCCATCCATCCAGGGCAAGACATCAAATGGAATAAGGAAGACCGTGAACTATTATTGGCAAAATTTGAAAAGATGTATCATCTCGGTGTCCGTTCTTTTGCCGTCTTCTTTGATGATATTTCAGGAGAAGGTACTAACCCTGTGAAACAAGCAGAACTGCTGAACTACATAGATGAACATTTTGTAAAAGTAAAACCAGATGTAACTCCCCTTATCATGTGTCCCACGGAATACAATAAAAGTTGGTCCGACCCTGCTAAAGGATATCTTACGACTTTAGGAGACAAACTGAATCCATCCATACAAATTATGTGGACAGGAGACCGAGTTATTTCCGATATTACCCAAGATGGTATTCAATGGATAAACGACCGGATTAAACGTCCGGCATATATATGGTGGAACTTTCCTGTTTCCGATTACGTTAGAGATCATCTGCTCATGGGACCAGTATATGGAAACGATACTCAAATAGCCCATCAGATGTCTGGCTTTGTAACTAATCCGATGGAACATGCCGAGGCTTCTAAAATAGCTATTTATAGTGTAGCCTCATACGCTTGGAATCCCCAAAAATATAACAGTGAAAAAACTTGGAAAGATGCTATTATGAACATTTTGCCCGATGCAGCCACTGAATTGGAATTCTTTGCTGCCCACAATTCGGACTTGGGTCCCAATGGACATAAATATCGCCGAGAGGAATCTGTAAATCTCCAACCTACAGCGCAAAGCTTTACTGAAAGTTACATAAAAAATAAAACTTACACTGAAAAAGATTTCTCTATTCTACAAGAAACCTTCAGCCAGATGATTGAATCAAGTGATATTTTAGTCGCCCATGCTGATAAAAATCCGATTATAGTAGAAATCATGCCTTGGCTTTATCAATTCAAACTATTGGGAGAAACCGGAAATGAAGTATTGGCAATGGTCAAAGCATACGACAAAAATGACCAATCTTTATTTATGCGTAAATACAAGCACGTGAAAGCCTTGCAACAACAAATGTTTCAAATTGACCAGACATACAACCAAAACCCTTACCAGCCGGGTATAAAGACAGCAGGAAGGGTAATCAAGCCATTGATTGATCAAACTTTCGCCACCGTCACGCAATGCTATAACCAAAAATATAGTACACTGCTGAATGCTGAAACCGACTATATGCCGCATAAACTAATAAGCGATATCAGTCAGATAAAGAACTTACCTTTACAGGTAAAGATAAACCGCATTCAGATTTCTCCGGCGCTGGAAGTTATCAAATGGCCCGGTAATGGTTCATTGACTATCGAACTGGATCAAGTTTATCCCGGAGAAAATATAGAGATAGATTTCGGGAAACCGGAAATCGCAACTTGGGGAAGCCTTGAGATATCTGCAAATGGAAAAGATTGGAGTAAAGTAAACTTTACACAAGAAAAGAACCTACTGACTGCCAGTTTACAACAGAAACCAATAAAGGCAGTACGTTTTACCAACATGCAGCATCAGGAACAAGAAATTTACCTCAGACGATTTATTATAACAATAGACAAATAAAACAACTATAAATTATGGGCTTATTTAAATCCTTATTCGGCGGAAACAACATCCCCGAAACCGAAAAAGAGAAAAATGATAAAAAGAACTTCGAGATTTTAAAATACGATGGCATCCGCACCCAACGTATGGGTAAACTACCTTATGCCATTAAATGTTTTGAAGAGGCAGTTGCCATCAACGATGAATTAGAAACTCTCAGCCTGCTAGCCACTGCTTATACACAGGCGAACCGACTAGATGACGCCCGTATCACACTAGACCGCATGGCTACAAAAGATCCTGAACAAGTAAACACCTTCCTTTCACTAGCTGGCATCTGCTATATGCAGGAAGATTACGAAAATATGAAGGATGCCTGCCAAAAAGCTTTGGTTTTAGATAATAAGAACCCCCTATCTTTCTATTTGACAGCAAAAGCAGCTATCGGCATGAAAGATGATATCACTGCCATTGCCATGCTGACTAAAGCTATCGTATTGAAAGAAGATTATACCGAAGCATACCAGCTACGCGCTGAAGTACTTTGGAAAATGAAACAAGCAAAAGATGCTGCTGAAGATATACAAAAGTTACTCAGCCTCAATCCCGACGACGAACAAGCCTTGCTCTTGAAAGGAGAAATTCTAGCCGCCACCAATGAACCGGAACAAGCACAAGAATGTTTTAATCAAGTATTGTCACTCAATCCGTTCAATGAAAAGGCCTATATCCTGTCAGGCGAACTATATCTGGCAAACAAAGATTTTGACAAAGCATTGGCTATATATGATGAAGCCATTGAAATCAATCCAAACTTTGCCAAAGCATATCATGAACGAGGACGTATCAAATTACTTAAAGGAGACAAAGACGGATCTGTGGAAGATATGAAGAAAGCAATAGAACTGGCTCCTGAAAATGAAATTAATATTAGCGGTCAATACAATAATTATGAAAACATGACTAAGAATGTTCCGTTTTAAAAGCGGAACATTTCAATTCGTTTTATTGTTTATTTATATACAAAATAAGCAAAAAACACATGAGCGTAAAAGAACAATATTGGAAATACTCCCTTATCACCATTATACTGGGATTAGGACTTATTTTATTTATAAAAATGTCTCCTTTCATGGGAGGTATTTTAGGAGCATGCACCATTTACATTATGGTAAGAAAACAAATGTTTTATCTTACCCAAGAAAAGCATTTCAAAAAAAGCATTACAGCCATTTTACTCTTGATAGAAGCTATTATGTGCTTTCTTGTACCTTTATCATTGGCCGTATGGTTATTAATCAATAAATTACAGACGGTAAACGTAGATACGACAGGTTTTATCCATACGGTAACCAATCTTGCCGATTGGCTCCATACCAAGACGGGATATGACTTACTAAATGCGGAAAACATTTCATCCATAGCCTCAATTCTTCCTGCCATCGGACAGTTTCTGATGGGAAGTATCAGTAGCTTTGCCGTTAATGCTTTCGTATTGGTCTTTGTTCTCTATTTCATGCTAATTGGCGGAATTCAAATGGAAAAATATATCTATGAGTTACTTCCTTTCAGCGATACAAACAAAAAAAATGTACTGAAAGAAATTAATATGATTGTAAGGAGTAATGCGATAGGTATTCCCTTACTAGCAGTCATTCAAGGAGGAATAGCTACATTAGGTTACTATTTATTTGATGTACCCAGCGCGCTATTGTTTGGCTTCCTGACCTGCTTTGCCACCGTCATTCCTATTGTAGGAACAGCATTGGTATGGTTCCCGCTAGCTGCCTATCTTGCTCTTTCAGGAGATTGGACACATGCCATCGGATTACTTCTTTATTGTGGATTAATTGTAACAAACATTGATAATCTCATCCGTTTTATTCTGCAAAAGAAGATGGCAGACACCCATCCACTCATCACCATTTTTGGAGTAGTCATCGGACTTTCTTTATTCGGATTCATGGGTGTCATATTCGGACCGTTATTGTTATCCATCTTCATTTTATGCGTGAATATTTTCAAGACGCAATACTTAAAATAATCACTTTATATATAGTTGATAAGCATCCGCCAGTTGTTTCATCGTCTTTTCGATGATACAACGCGGACTTGCCACATTTAAACGCATAAAGCCAATACCTTCCTTACCAAACATCTCCCCGTCATTCAATGCCAAATGTGCTTTATCTACAAAGAATTCATTCAAATCTTTCTGGCTCAACTTCAGTTCACGGCAATCCAGCCAAACTAAATAAGAAGCCTCCGGACGAATGGCCTTGATTTTAGGTGCATGATTTTTCAAAAAATCGTCTACAAAATCTATATTTCCTTGTATATATGCCAAACATTGGTCAAGCCATTCCGTACCATGACTATAAGCAGCCTCAACAGAAAGAAAAGCAAAGACATGTCCCATATCCAACTCACCGGCATCCATATAGATACGGAAACGTTTACGCAAATCTTCATTAAAAATAAGAGCATGTGAGGCAGATAGTCCCGGCATATTAAAAGCCTTGCTAGGAGACATAAAAGTAACAGAGTTCATTCGAGCCTTTTCACTGACAGTAGCAAAAGGACGATGTGTATGAGGAGGTAAAGTCAAATCCGCATGAATTTCATCCGAGAAGACCAATACTTTCTCATCATAACAGATATCAGCTATCGCTCGTAACTCTGCTTCAGTCCACACAACGCCACCCGGATTATGAGGATTACATAAAATAAACAGCTTACAACCTTTAATCTGTTCACGAAAAGTATCCAAATCCATACGATACATGCCGTTTTCCCATTTTAACGGATTGGTAACCAAAGTGCGCTCATTACGAGTAGTAACCCATGCAAAAGGATGATAAACAGGAGGTTGAATCATTACCTTATCCCCTTTCTGAGTAAAACAATTCATAGCCATACCGATACCTGGTACAATGCCGGGAACAAAATTTATCATTTCCTTGGCCACAACCAGATCATAACGCTGTTTTACCCAGTTTATAATCGCATTATAATAGCTATCTGGTTTACCTGTATACCCTAGAACTTCATTTTCGCAACGTTTACGGATAGCATCTGTTACAAAAGGAGCTGTGGCAAAATCCATATCAGCCACCCATAAAGGAATCAAATCCGTACGTCCCCAAATATGCTTCAGCCCTTCTACTTTCTCAGCAGACGTACCGCTGCGATCTATCACTTTATCAAAATTGTATCTCATTGTTTCTATTTTTAGGAATTGTCGCCCAAATATAGGAAATTTCTACATTGGGCGACATTAATTCCCTTATTTTTTCAAGGCTTCAATTACCTGAGGCATCATTGTCCAAACAAAGTTTTCACTTTGTGCTGTATAAAAATTACCATCAACAACCGATTTTTCATCAGTAGCCATCCCTTTACTTACAGCCGGTTTTGCCAAAGGATGCACAGCTAATCTCTTTCCCTCTGTAATTCCAGCAAAATCAAACAACAGGCCTGCAGCACAATGACCTATCAGGATCTTTCCTTTCCCAGCAAATGCTTTCAAGACCGACATCAAGTCCACATTATAAGGCTTATCCGCATTTTGAGCGAATACAGGAACCGCATCCCCACAGGCAAAAACCAAAGCATCAAAATCATCCTCATGCCCTATAAGATTTGCAATCACATCATCGGCCACCAATTCAATACCCGAGTTTGTTTTAATTTCCTTTGTTTCCGCCACTGCATACACCTTATAGGATATAGCATTTTCAAAAAACGCTTCCAAATATTGGAACAAACCGAATCCGTTCACCGGATTTACTGCTAAAACAGCTACTTTCTTTGCCATAATCTTAACTAATTATAAGTGAAACAATAAATTTATCTAGTAAAACAATAGTTATCTTTAGTAAGTTTATTACTTTTGTGATACAAATATAAGTATCCTTCTTCCAAAAAACAAGAAGGCACCTGTAGATAAGGAACTTACATAGAGGTAACCATTGTTGAACGACAAGGAAATAGGAAATATTAAAAAATGAAAAATTTTCATCCGGATGATAATTGTCCTGTACGGAATGTATTGTGCAGGCTTGGTGATAAGTGGTCTATGCTAGTTCTTATCACATTAAATGCTAACGGAACCATGCGATTTTGCGATATTCATAAGACAATAGCCGATATCTCACAACGCATGCTGACTGTAACCCTGCGCACACTGGAAACTGACGGACTAGTGAGCCGGAGAGTATATGCCGAAGTTCCGCCACGAGTAGAATATGAACTGACAGAAAGAGGGAAAAGCTTAATACCACATATAGAAGGATTAGTAGATTGGGCTTTACAACAGATGCCGGGAATTATGGAAAGCAGGAGCCAAACAGGCACTGTCTAAAAAAAAAATTGAAAAAAAACTTCTTATTTATTTGTTTTTGCTAGAAATATATTACTTTTGCAGCGTATTCAATAACAATAAGAACAAAATGAAAGCATTATACAATACATACTTTTTCTTCTTTTATTACTTTTACTTTAGCAACAAAGTGAAGCGGGAATTTGTATGTATACGTTAAACAACGAATAAATCAATGTGATAATAACAACGAAATCCCGCTTCCGGCAGAAGCGGGATTTTTTTATAATACAATAGCGAATGAAAAAGATAGCAATACAAGGTGTACCGGGCTCATATCATGACATTGCCGCCCACAAATTCTTCCCAGGTGAAGAAATCGAACTAATCTGCTGCTCCACATTCGAAGAAATCTTTTCGAATATGAAACAGGATAGCAATGTCATTGGTATGCTTGCTATCGAGAACACCATTGCAGGAAGCTTGTTGCATAACTATGAGTTGCTGCGCGAAAGTGGAATGACCATTATCGGAGAACACAAACTACGCATCAAGCACAGTTTCATGTGTCTGCCCGACGATGACTGGAATACATTGACCGAAGTAAACTCCCACCCCGTTGCCTTGGCACAATGCCGAGAGTTCCTGATGCAACATCCGAAACTGAAGATAGTAGAAACGGAAGATACAGCAGGAAGTGCAGAAACCATCAAACGGGAAAACTTGAAAGGTCATGCCGCCATCTGTTCCAAATATGCCGCCGATCTATACGGAATGAAAGTATTGGAAGAAGGCATCGAAACAAACAAACACAACTTCACGCGTTTCCTTGTAGTGGCCGACCCATGGAAAGCCGATGACTTACGTGAACGTTCGAAAGTAAACAAAGCCAACATCGTTTTCTCCCTCCCTCACAACGAAGGAAGCCTGTCGCAAGTGCTCTCTATCTTTTCTTTCTATAAAATAAACCTGACCAAGATTCAATCATTACCGATTATAGGCCGAGAATGGGAATATCTGTTCTACGTAGACGTGATCTTCAATGATTATTTAAGATACAAGCAATCTATCGACGCCGTTTCACCATTGACAAAAGAACTTAAAATATTAGGAGAATATGCAGAAGGAACATCAACCATATAATATTCAGCCGGCAAACCGTCTGGCGAATGTTAGCGAATACTACTTCAGCCGTAAACTGAAAGAAGTGGCACAAATGAATGCCGAAGGTAAGAATGTAATCAGTTTGGGCATCGGAAGCCCTGACATGCCTCCTTCGGAAGAAACCGTGCAAGTACTGTGCGAGCAAGCAAAACGCCCCGATGTTCACGGATACCAACCTACTGTCGGCATCCCCGAACTACGCAAAGCTATGGCCGACTGGTATAAACGATGGTATCACGTCGATCTTGATCCGGCGACAGAAATCCAGCCTCTGATCGGTTCCAAGGAAGGTATCCTGCATGTGACGTTGGCATTGGTCAATCCTGGTGACCAAGTATTAGTTCCCAATCCGGGATATCCTACCTACACCTCTTTAAATAAAATATTGGGCAGTGAGATTGTGAACTACAACCTGTGCGAAGACAACCATTGGCAACCCGATTTTGATGAACTGGAGAAGATGGACTTGAGCCGCGTCAAGATTATGTGGACCAACTATCCCAATATGCCGACCGGAGCGAACGCCACGATGGAACTTTATGAAAAGCTGGTAAACTTTGCACGCCACCATAATATTGTGATTGTAAACGACAACCCATACAGCTTTATTCTGAACAAAAAACCACTGAGTATTCTCAATGTGCCCGGAGCCAAAGAATGCTGTATCGAGTTCAACTCTATGAGCAAGAGCCACAATATGCCCGGCTGGCGTGTGGGAATGCTTGCCACCAATGCGCAGTTTGTACAATGGATATTGAAAATAAAGAGTAATATTGATTCAGGAACTTTCCGCCCCATGCAACTGGCCGCCGCACAAGCTTACAACAATAGTGTGGAATGGCACGAAGAAGCGAACGTCAATGTATATAGCCGCCGCCGCCAACTGGCAGAAGAGATTATGAAAGTACTCGGTTGTAGCTTTGATCCCAATCAGGTAGGTATGTTCCTTTGGGGACGTATTCCCGAATCTTACAATGACGTGGAAGAACTGACCGAAAAAGTTTTGCACGAAGCACGTGTGTTCATCACTCCGGGTTTCATCTTCGGCAGTAACGGCAAACGCTATATACGTATTTCCCTCTGTGCCAAAGAAGAAAAACTGGCTGAAGCACTGGAAAGAATTAAAAAGATAATGTAACAAAACAAAATATCAGATTATGGAATTAGATTTAAAACCCATCGAACTTCCGGGAATTGAAAAAAAACGCCCGATGATTATCGCCGGCCCATGTAGTGCCGAAACAGAACAGCAAGTTATGGATACAGCTCTCATGCTGGCCAATAAAGGCATCAAGATTTTCCGTGCCGGCATTTGGAAACCGCGTACCAAACCGGGAGGTTTCGAAGGCATCGGTGTAGATGGCCTGGCATGGCTGAAACGTGTGAAACAGGAAACCGGTATGTATGTTGCCACCGAAGTGGCTACAGCCAAACACGTTTACGAATGTTTAAAGGCAGGTATTGATGTGCTTTGGATTGGCGCACGCACCACTGCCAACCCGTTTGCCGTGCAGGAAATTGCTGATGCTCTGAAAGGTGTGGACATTCCTATATTGATTAAAAACCCTGTCAACCCTGACCTTGAATTGTGGATTGGAGCTTTCGAGCGCATCAATAATGCAGGTTTGAAGCAACTGGGTGCTATCCATCGCGGATTCTCTTCTTATGATAAAAAGATTTACCGTAACCTGCCTCAATGGCATATCCCTATCGAATTGCGTCGCCGCATTCCCGAACTACCGATTTTCTGTGATCCCAGCCATATCGGTGGCAAGCGCGAGTTGGTAGCTCCCCTCTGCCAGCAGGCGATGGACTTAGGTTTTGACGGTTTAATCGTAGAATCACACTGCAATCCCGACTGTGCATGGAGCGATGCCGCCCAACAAGTCACTCCCGATGTGCTGGACTATATCCTAAATCTGCTAGTCATCCGCAAAGAAACCCAAACCACCGAAAACCTGGGCGAACTGCGTAACCAAATCGATGATTGCGACAATGAGATTATCGAGGTATTGGCAAAACGTATGCGTGTCTGCCGTGAAATCGGTACATTCAAGAAAGAACATGATATGACCATTCTGCAGACAGGCCGTTACAATGAAATTCTAGACAAGCGCGGTGCACAAGGCTCACTGTGCGGCATGGACTCAGATTTCATTAAAAAAGTATTCGAAGCCATCCACGAAGAAAGCGTAAGGCAACAAATGGAAATCATAAATAAGTAAACCGATGAGAATATTAATTTTAGGAGCCGGTAAAATGGGCTCCTTCTTTACCGATGTATTGAGCTTCCAGCACGAAACCGCCGTATTTGATGTAGACCCGAAACGCCTTCGTTTTGTTTACAATACCTACCGATATACCACACTCGAAGAGATTGAAGAATTCAAGCCCGAACTGGTTATCAATGCGGCAACTGTGAAATATACACTGGATGCTTTTCACCAAGTATTGCCTGCTCTCCCCAAGGATTGCATCATCAGCGATATTGCCTCGGTAAAGACCGGACTGAAAGAATTTTATGACCAATGCGGATTCCGTTATGTGTCTACTCACCCCATGTTCGGTCCCACATTTGCCAACCTAGACAAACTGAGCACCGAAAATGCCATCATCATCAGCGAAGGCGACCATTTGGGTAAAATCTTCTTCAAAGACTTATACCAAAACCTTGGTCTGAATATCTTTGAGTATACCTTCGACGAGCACGATGAGACAGTGGCCTATTCACTGTCTATCCCTTTTGTTTCCACTTTTGTTTTTGCGGCAGTGATGAAGCATCAGGACGCTCCCGGTACTACTTTCAAACGCCACATGAAGATAGCCAAAGGAGTACTAAGCGAAGACGACTACCTGTTGCAGGAAATTTTATTCAATCCCCGCACCCCGGCACAGGTAGAAGGTATCCGTACAGAATTAAATGAGCTGTTGGATATCATCAACAAGAAAGATGCTGCGGGGATGCGTGCCTATCTTAGCAAGATTCGAGAAAAGATTAAATAACGCATCAGTATAACATAGAAGAGGATGTCAAAGCTCCAACAAGACTTTTTGCATCCTCTTTTTTATTTTATCCATAAAAATGATTTATCAACATATGGCACAACAGCCACACAATCAGATGCTCTGCCGCATAACACCACCAGGCAGGATTGGGACCGGACCGAAATGAGGCCCCCCAACGCTCCCCCATACCAATGCCCACATACCGGCAATCTGTATAAACTGATTCACCGCTTTGCCTATCATTTTATTTCCCATTACTCATCCATTTTAGAAAGTCTATCAATTAAATCGTCCAAGATATTTCTCACCGTAGGGTAACTGACCCCCATACTTTTCGCCATGCCCTTCAAACTTCCGCTCGATTTGACAAACGCAAGAATAAACTGCTGCTCTTTATCTGAAAGCCGTGCCAGCACAGGCAGTTCAAAATCTCCGCACACTTCCGTGCGGCATTCTCCACAGAAAAGCCTACCCACCCTCAACGGTGCATTACACGCAGGGCATTGCAACGGCAAACGTTTCTTTATTTCTCCCATATCATTTCAGTTTTTTCACAAATGTACTGACAGAAGCTATCAAAGCACTGTTCACCGGTAGAGAAGGATTCCCATAAGTAAGCATCTGCTGCTGTACGGCCTTTGACTCACAATCTTTCAGCACATGGTTCATCTTATCAATCAAAAGCAGTTCGGCAGCCGGGCAACCCTTTTTCAGAAATTCGGCATCCTCCACCGATACCTGAATATCATTTTTACCCTGAACAATGAGAACCGGCACATTGACGGAAGCAATCACCGTCCGGGGATTATACTTGAACCAGGAAATCAAATAAGGCTGGACAGAAGCCCGATACAATGATTGCAGATAAGCCGGCACGTCACTCACTTCCTTGCCGTTTTTCAAAGACCCGTTAATGGATGCCACCTCTTTCCGCACCGCTTCCGGATTCTGTTGAGCGGTCACTTGCGCCTCTATAATCTCGTAGGCAGGACGACCCGCACCGGCAATCGAGATATAGCCTTTCACCTTCGGCCGGTTCTGACAGGCCAACATTCCAATCAGCGCCCCTTCGCTATGTCCTGCCACCGTGATCGTCGTAAAACGTTTCTCTTTCGACAGGTAATCAATCCAGCCAGTTACATCGTTCACATAATCTTCAAAACGAAGTTTCGCTTCCTCCTTACCAGCCGACGCACTGGTTCCTATCCCCCGCTTGTCAAAGCGCAAGGAAGCGATGCCGTTTGCCGCCAAGCCTTCTGCCAGGAACTTCAACGAATTATTCCTCAAATTGCCAATGGCTGAATTACCATCCATATCCGTAGGTCCGGATCCGGCTATAATAAGCACCACCGGACAGGTTTTCATCCCACCGGGCAAAAGCAGTTTTCCTTTGATTTGTCCTTCCTTGGTGTTCAACACCACATTTTCTTCCAAAGGAAGCACCTGTGCCCGACAACAAAAACCGCACAGGAAAAATAAACCGGCTAAAATAAAATTCAAATGTTTCATCTATTACGTATTTTAAGATTATTCATTTAACAAATATAGTGATTATATTGAATAAAGCGAATCAATATTTGAATGTTGTTAAGCATCAGTTTTATTTTATTCAATACTATTTCATTTTATCTTCAACATGGATAGAATCAACTAGTTTTGCCACTAAAAAAGAACCGTTACACACGCCTACTTTTGCTGGGAAAGAAATAAATCTGCAACTAATTTCAAAAAAGGATTTTTTATCATTTCCCTTTTCTTATTCATCCAAACAAACTATCTTTGCCACGTTTTGTTCCGCGTACCTCCGACTGATGCGAGGAAGCGGATGAAAAGGGAATCAGGTGCAAGTCCTGAACAGTCCCGCTGCTGTAAGCTCCATCTACCCCTATAAGGGGATAGGTTTATTTATCCACTCACGCCACTGCCTGTATATATAATTAAGGTGGGAAGGCAAGTAAACAGGAGTAAGTCAGAAGACCTGCAAAACGTAAAGTCATCGACCGTCGCTTTCGAGGAAAGAGTAGCGGTAAGAATGCGGTATTTATTCATTAATATGTTTTTTAAATGAAAGGAAATAACCAGGCTTATAAGCTATGGCTTTGTCTGCTTTGCAGCTTTATCCTATTGCCGCTTGAAATACAGGCACAGGAGAAAGGAGATTCCATTACCGGGAAAGTGCATAAAATAGACGAAGTTACGGTTACGGCTGAACGTACCAAGCAACAGGTTAAAAGTAGCAGTCCCTTCCAACAACTCAACAAGAAGCAATTGCAACAACAAGGCATTACGGATATTGCTGATGCTTTACGTCGCTTCTCAGGAGTCAACATAAAGGATTATGGGGGTGCAGGAGGAATGAAAACTATCTCCGTTCGGAGTTTAGGAGCCAAACATACAGCCGTAGTTTATGACGGGGTTACACTCAGTGATTGTCAAAGCGGACAAATAGACTTGTCTCGTTTCTCTATTGACAATATCCAGCAAATTTCACTGACCATTGGGGACAATGAAGATATTTTTGTACCGGCACGTACAGTTGCTTCTGCTGCCGCCTTAAAATTACAAAGCATATCCCCGGATTTTTCAAACAAAAAAAATCACTTGACGGGACAGATAAAGACAGGTTCTTTCGGGATGATTAATCCCCTTATCCGCTACGAACAAAAGTTTAACGAAAAGATTTCAGCATCTACCACTGGTGAATTTATGAGGGCAGATAACCTATATCCTTTCACTTTAGTCAACGGAGATTATGTTTCCAAAGAAAAACGCTATAACAACAACATTCAAACCTACAGAGGAGAACTGAATCTTTACATCAGCCCTAATAACAGAAGCACACTGAACGGAAAGATTTATTATTACGATACAAATCAGCAATTACCCGGTGCAGTCATTCTTTACAACGCGAAAAGCCGTGAGAAGTTACGCGAACGAAATTTCTTTTCACAAGTACATTACCGTACTTATTGGGAAAATAATCTTTCTTTGTTAATCAATGGGAAATTTAACTGGAGCCAATCTCATTACCACGATGAAGGAGGAAAATACCCCGGAGGAGAATTAAACGACCGTTATTTCCAACGAGAATACTATACATCAGGAGCATTACTATATACTCCGACTAGTCACTGGAGCATGGTTTATGCGGCAGATTACATATATAATAACCTAAATGCCAATACTCCTAACAATACAAGCCCTTACCGGCACTCTATATTACAAACAGCAACTCTCCGATATCAAACTGATAACATAACAGCTGTTGCCATACTACTCGGATCGATATATCTTAATGGTGCAAAAGAAGGAAACGGAGCTGAGAACCGGCGAAAATTATCCCCTTCCTTCTCTTTTTCATGGAAACCTTGTACAGACGGACAGCTATACCTTCGGGCTTCCTATAAAGACATATTCAGAGTGGCTACTTTTTCTGAAAACTACTTTGACCGGATGGGTAGCCGTGATCTTCGTCCCGAAAAGGCTCAACAATATAATATAGGTATCACTTACCAGAACAACTTTACAAGCTGGCTACCAGCAATCAGTCTGACATTGGATGGGTATTATAATAAGGTAAAAGATAAAATTGTGGCAATGCCCTATAATATGTTTATCTGGAATATGGTAAATTTAGGCAAAGTAGAAATTTGGGGAGTAGATGCCAATATAAACACCACTTTCCAACTTGCAAAACATTATTCCTTACTATTGACTGGAAACTATACCTATCAATATGCAGTAGATAAAACAGACCCGGAAGTCGTATATTACAAACATCAGATTGCATATACCCCACGTCATAGCGCAGGTGCTTCTTTAGCCTTGGAAAATCCTTTCATAAATGCTTCTCTTCATGCTACAGGTGTGAGCAAACGATATATTGCTTCCGAAAATCGTCCAAGTAATGAAATGGATGGATATATAGAATACGGACTTTCATTATACCGCAGCTTCAAGATAAAGAAGTTTACATACAATCTTCGGGGAGATATTATCAATTTGGGAAATAAACAATATGACATAGTGAAAAGCTACCCGATGCCGGGTAGAAGCTATAAACTAACTTGCAGTATTCATTTTTAAAAATTATATAAGTATGAAATTCAAACATTTATTTTTTGCAGCAGCCTTATTTAGTATAGCTCCGCTGTTCTGTGCTTGTAACGATGATGACAATGAGATCGAAGTTCCTAGAGATCCGGAAGAAGACCCTTCTTCACAACCCGACACGACTCCCGAAGTAACTTCGCCAACCGAGGCAACAGGCTTGTACGTTATTAATGCAGGTAATCTTAGCAACAATGTTAATGGAACACTTTCTTTTATTAACTTTGAAAAAGGAACAGCAAGCAATAATGTATTTTTTGACATAAACAAAAGAAGTTTGGGAAGTACCCCTCAAGATGCAATAGTGTACGGTTCGAAAATGTATATTGCCATATATGGTTCAAATATTATAGAAATAGTAGACAAAAATACAGCTAAATCCATCAAACAGATTGTTCCGACATCCACTCAAGGGGAAGGTCCACGTGATATTATAGCTGCTAATGGAAAAGTATATGTTTCTATGTATGATGGGTACGTTTCCCGTATCGACACCCTTAGTCTAACTATCGATGCAACATTAAACGTTGGTCCAAATCCAGAAGAGATGACAGTGGCCAACGGCTACCTGTATGTTGCTAACTCAGACGGAATGAATTACGGTGCAGATTATGCAAATGGAAAAAGTGTTTCTAAAATAGGCCTAAAGACATTTACAGAAGCAAAAAGAATACCCGTAGGACCAAATCCCACTAAAATTTGTTCTACTACGGAAGGAAACGTATATGTCTTAGCAATGGGTAATTATAATGACATATCAGCTAAAGTACAAAAAATTGACAATATGAATGTTGTTACAGATGTAACGGAAGCAACATTAATGACTGTAAAAGATAATACCCTTTACCTTATCAATGCTCCTTATGGCGCAACGGCAAATACTTATTTCAGTATAGATACAAAAACAGGAAATGAAACAAAAAATTTAATAGATCAACCTGTTGATAGCCCTTGTGGCATCGCAGTCAATCCATTTACCGGAAACATTTATATCAGTTCTTACAATATGGTTGGAGGATGGCCAAGTTATACCACTGATGGCTATGTAAACGAATATTCGGCAAACGGCAAATTTACAAACAAATACAATGTAGGGGTAGGTCCATGCGGATTAACCTTCTTACTGAAATAATAAAATATGGTTTTGCTTCTCTTCACTTTTGATGAAGGAAGCAAAACTACAATTATTTCCCTCATAAATTAAATAATCTCATAAAACTTTCCTCACTTTTTTACCGTACTTTTGTACAGGATTCACAAACAAACCTAGAAAAATGAACAGCAAAGAATTACAGCTCATTATAAAATGTGGAGAAACCAGTACGGTACAATTCAAGGAATGCTTTCCCAACCAAGACAGTATTGCCGCCGAAATGGTAGCTATGTCCAATGCTCGTGGTGGAATGATACTATTCGGCATAAAAGACAAAACGGGAGAAATCATCGGCTTGTCTTATCAGGAAATCCAGCAACTCAATTCTATCTTGGCCAATATAGCCACTAACTTGCTTCGCCCGGTTATCTATATACAGACGGAAACCGTTATTGTAGATGAACGTTCCCTTCTTATCGCCCACATAGCAGAAGGTGATAACAAACCTTACAAGGATTTGAACGGGATAATCTGGACTAAACAAGGGGCGGATAAGCGCAAAGTAATGGAGAATAGTGAAATTATGCGTTTATTCCAATGCTCCGGCATACTATACGCTGACGAGCAACCCATTCCTTTCACTTCCGAAAAAGATATCAACGGATATGCTTTGGACAACTTTATCCGCAAAGAATATGGTCGCGAAAAAGATTCATTCGGTATTCTATACACAGAACTTTTACACAACCTTCATATCATGAAAGAGGACAGAATGACTTTGGCAGGCCTGCTGTTCTTCGGCAAAGACCCTCAGCAGTACCGTCCAACTTTTGTCATCAAAGCTGTTTCTTTTTTTGGTAACGATATAGGAGGTATCAACTATCGGGACAGTAAAGATATCACCGGCACACTGCCCGAATTATTTGAAAAGGGAATGTCTTTTCTGAAAGCAAATCTTCATAATATACAGGCAGGACAAGGATTTAATTCTATCGGGAAACTGGAAATATCAGAAGTGGCATTAGAAGAAATCTTGCAGAATGCCTTGGTACATCGTGATTATACGCGTAATGCACCGATAAGATTACTCATTTTTGATAACCGTGTAGAGATTATCAGCCCGGGATGCCTTCCCGATGGGCTGACGGTGGAAAGCATCAAACTGGGAAGCGCCGTAGTACGCAATCCTTTCATTGCTAATTTCTGTGCTAAAACGATGCCTTATCGCGGGCTGGGCTCGGGGATTATACGTGCACTTCAAGAAGAGCCGAATATAAAATTCATTAATGAGCCGGTAGGTATGCAGTTCATTTCAGTAATAGACAGAATCGCTGATGAGGGAGTAAACAAAGATGAGGGAATAAATGAGGGAATAAATGAGGGAATAAATGAGGGAATAAACGAACTTGAAAGCCTTATCCTCACCTTCTTGGAAAAGAAACCCGGTGCAAAAGGATATGAAATTGCAGAATATATCCAAAAAGGAGCTGCTACGACAGAGCGTTATTTACGATCACTGAAAGATAAAGAATTAATAGAATACAAAGGTTCCCGTAAAACCGGCGGATATTATAAAAAATAACATGAAACAAGTAATCCTATTCATCTTCTTACTTGCCCTTCTTTCCTCCTGCGGCGGAAAAAGCAAGAGTTCTTCTGTAATAGAAGCAGAAAAAGCAATCCCTTTGCGTTATGCAGAAAACCTCAGCCTGTCTGCAACCGAAGACTATACCATTGCCCGTCTGCGCAATCCATGGGATACGACCCGGATACTGCACACCTATGTCTTGGTTGACAAAGAAAAGTCCCTGCCTGCCGACTTGCCAGAAGGGACACTTGTCCGCACGCCATTGAGTAAGGCCGTTGTTTATTCATCCGTACATTGCGGATTGCTCAACCAGATTGGTGCTTTGAAAAGTATTGGAGGAGTCTGCGATTTGAAGTATATCAAACTGCAAGAAGTGCAGGATGGCTGCCGCACAGGAAGCATCGCCGATGTAGGGAATGGAATGAACCCGGATATAGAAAAGATAATCGACCTGCATCCCGATGCCATTATGCTCTCCCCTTTTGAGAACAGTGGCGGATACGGACGGGTGGAGAAACTCAACATCCCCATTATCGAATGTTCAGACTACATGGAAACTTCGGCATTGGGACGTGCCGAATGGATGCGTTTCTACGGCCTTCTGTTCGGTGAGGCACAAAAAGCGGACAGCTTGTTTGCCGAGGTGGAAAAAAACTATAATGAGCTGAAAGCATTGGTTGCTCCCCTTTCATCTGCACCGAGCGTTATCAGCGAACTAAAGAACGGTTCAGCATGGTATGTTCCGGGAGGGAAAAGCACCTCCGCACGGATTTATGCGGATGCCGGGGCAAATTATGTGTTTGCCGATGACGAGCATAGCGGTTCTGTTCCCCTAGCCTTCGAAACCGTGTTTGACAAAGGGCAGAATGCAGACTTTTGGCTCATCAAATATAATCAGGCCATTGACAAGACTTATAAGGAATTGGAGCAGGACTATGCTCCATACACCGGTTTCCGCGCATTCAAGGAACGCAACATTTATGGATGCAACACAGGGAAGGTAGACTTTTACGAAGATTCCCCTTTCCATCCCGACCGGTTGCTGAAAGATTTGATAAAAATATTCCATCCTACGCTTTTAGAAGGGTATGAATTAAAATATTTCACTAAATTAGCGGAGTGATTTTGAAGAATAAAGGAACGAAATACGGTATCATACTGCTCCTCCTCATCCTTGCATTGACAGGAGCCAACCTGTTGTTCGGTTCGGTAAACATCCCTGCCGAGGCGGTGTGGCATATCCTTACAGGCAATGAAGTAGAAAAGGCGAGTTGGAGTTTTATTGTCTGGGAATCCCGCCTGCCGCAAGCGGTTACGGCTTTACTCTGTGGAATGGCGTTAGCCTCATCGGGACTGATGTTGCAAACGACTTTCAATAATCCCCTGGCCGATCCTTCCATCTTGGGCATCAGTTCAGGAGCAAGTCTGGGAGTTGCTCTGGTCATGCTGGCAGGTGCAGGAACAATCACCGCCGGCGTATTTACTTTATCCGGTTTTATTTCCGTCATTATCGGAGCGTTTATAGGATCCATGCTGGTGATGGGAATCATTCTATTCTTCTCCACTTTGATAAAAAACAGCATTATGCTGCTTATTATAGGTATCATGATAGGATACATCACCTCATCTGCCATCTCCCTGCTCAACTTTTTCTCCACGGCAGAAGGAGTACATTCCTACATGATTTGGGGAATGGGAAACTTTGGAGGAGTATCTTTACAACAGCTTCCCTTTTTCTCTCTGGTTACAGCGACAGGGCTGCTGATTACCATACTCTTGATAAAACCCCTGAATGCCTTGCTGCTAGGCACACGCTATGCCGAAAACCTGGGAATCAACATTCGCCGTACACGCAACCTGCTGCTTATCGCCACCGGAATACTGACAGCAATAACAACTGCTTTTTGCGGTCCGATTTCTTTCATCGGACTGGCTGTACCTCATATCGCCCGTCTGATGTTGGGAACATCCAATCATAATTCCTTGCTGCCCGTCACTATGCTGACCGGCGGAGTGATTGCACTAGTTTGTAACTTTATCTGTATTTTGCCGGGCGAAGCAGGTATCATTCCGCTAAACGCCGTCACCCCGGTCATTGGTGCGCCCATTATTATTTATGTCATTGTGAACCAACGTAAAATCCAGTATTTCAACTAATGGAAAAGCAAGCTGTTATCACCGCAACAGACCTATGTATAGGTTATCGCACCCATAAAGAAGAGAAGAAAGTGCACGAACACCTTTCTTTCGAGCTTTACCCAGGAGAACTGACCAGTCTGCTTGGAGCCAACGGAGCCGGAAAATCGACGTTACTTCGTACATTATCCGCCTCACAACCCTCTTTAGCCGGAGAGTTACAATTACTGGACAAACCTTTACAACACTATTCGGAAAAAGAACGTTCCCGTACCATTGGCGTGGTTTTGACGGACAAGACCCAAGCAGGAGGATTGACCGTGTATGAACTGGTAGCTTTGGGACGCCAGCCGCACACGGGGTTCTTCGGAAGATTGCACCGGCATGACCATGCCATCATTCAAGAAGCCCTAAATGCCGTAGGCATCACTCACAAAGCACAAAGTTATACAGCCGAACTTTCGGACGGAGAGAGACAGAAAGTAATGATAGCCAAAGCATTGGTACAAGAATGTCCACTGATTATTCTGGATGAGCCAACCGCCTTTCTGGATGTAGTAAGCCGGATAGAAATCATGACTTTACTGCACAGGCTAGCCGTGGAACAAAACAAGGCTATTCTGCTATCAACCCATGATATAGAACAAGCTCTAGTCCTGTCGGACAAGCTTTGGCTGTTGTCTAAAGAGAAAGGATTGCAATGTGGAGTGACGGAAGATATGATTCTAAGCCATCAGATGGACAACTTATTCTCACACAGTAATATCCGGTTCGATTATGATCATGGCATCTACTATCCAACCGTGAATGGAAAGCAGGAAATAACGGTGGAAGCGGCAGATGAAACCTTGCTGCACTGGACTATCAACGCACTGAACCGTCACGGATATACTTGTCTGCAAGCCAAAAACGCTCCTGCCGGTCTGCCCCATCTACAAGTCATCGCCCCCGATGCCTTGTACCTCACCCGGGACGGGAAACAATGGACATTCACCTCGTTCGGGAAATTGCTGGAAGAAATGAAATAAAAACACGCACCAATCATTCCGAATTACACACAGTATCTTTCTGTAAATCAACGACATGCTGTGCAAATATATTCTAAATTCCCCTGAAACGGTTTGCCATTCTCCGCTGCCAAATTCTACTTGACGTATATTGGTTGTTCTAATCCCTGTGTCATAGTTGCGGTTGCTTCCTTGCAGGGGAGCGTCATAAGGCGTATTTTTGTCCATCTGCATTTGTTGCTTCACCCGAGTGAAGAGGCGATTTCACTTAGGTGAATAGCCGTTTCCGCCTAGGTGAAACAGTTGCTTCACCCGGGTGAAATATCAAATGGAACGGAGTGAAAATATGATAGGAATAGGCTCTTGTTACATACGTAACAGGATTCGATAGCCGGAAGCATACCACCGATTGAGGGGGATTTGAGAAACCTTCACACAGAAAGTGGTTAGTAATGAGCATGTTGCTGTGACGGAACTTTTTTGTTCTTCATGTAAATGAACCCAAAGTAACTATTCAATCCGCCCCCACGGTGAACCATTGGATAGTTACTTTGGACTTTTGGCCCCCTCTCTTATCAGAATTTCTAAAAGCTATTCTTTCATCAAATAGCCTTTGAAACTTTCAAAGGCTTTTTCCATCGGAATACTTTGTTTAGTTCCTTTCATAAACGCTTGCAGTTTGGTAGGAATCTCCACTTTGTCGCCAATGATGCCTTCCACAGTTTCCAGGAATTTAGCCGGATGTGCCGTTTCCAGGAAAATACCCGTCTCGCAGGGGGACAATCCTTCGGATAAAGCACGATAACCGCAGGCTCCATGCGGATCGAGCAAGTAACCGGTTTCCCGATATACCTCACCCACCGTTTCACGAATCTGTTCATCCGTATAAGTCGCACCAGAGATATCCGCTGTTATGGCAGCATGACTGTTATCATACAATGCCAGTACACGGGCAAAATTACTTGGATCTCCCACATCCATTGCATTGGCAATAGTAGCAATGGAAGGACGAGGGTTGTATTTTCCGGTCTGCAAGTATTGGTAGAAAATATCATTCCGGTTATTGGCCGCAATAAAACGCTTGACAGGCAAGCCCATGCGTTTACCAAATAGTCCGGCGGTGATATTACCAAAGTTTCCGCTAGGTACGCATACTACCAGATGATCCGCTTTTCCTTCTTTCTTTAACTGCGCGTAGGCATAGAAGTAATAAAATGCCTGTGGCAGGAAACGAGCCACATTGATGGAATTGGCAGAAGTCAACTTCATGTGTGCATTCAAGTCAGCATCCATAAACGCATTCTTAACCAATGCCTGGCAGTCATCAAAAGTACCGTCCACTTCTAGCGCTGTAATATTCTGACCCAGAGTCGTGAACTGCTTTTCCTGAATTTCACTGACTTTTCCTTTCGGATAAAGCACATACACATGAATACCTTCCACTCCGAGGAAGCCATTGGCTACAGCACTACCGGTATCCCCCGAAGTCGCAACCAGTACATTCACCTGCTTTTGCCCTTCTTTTTTAATGAAGTAGCCCAACAAACGGGCCATGAAACGTCCACCTACATCTTTAAATGCCAATGTGGGACCATGAAACAGTTCCAAAGAGTAAATATTATCTTTTACCTTTACGGCAGGAACATCAAAACTCAATGTATCATAAACTATCTGCTTCAGTGTTTCAGCAGGAACATCCTCACCGAAGAAAGCATCGGCCACGCGATAAGCAATTTCCTGAAACGACAGATTCTCAATCTGATCATAAAACTCTTGCGGCAATGGCTTGATGGCCTCGGGCATATACAAACCTTTGTCAGAAGCCAGTCCCTTCACTACAGCTTCTTCCAAAGAAGCATCGGGAGCCTGGTGATTCGTACTGTAATATTTCATAGTAAACAATTTTTCAATGTGTTAATGTGCTAATGTGCCAAGGGCTTTACATGGAGGATTGCCATTGGGGCAAATTAGCAAACTGCCACATTATTTTTTCATAAATTCATTCATAAACTCATCTTCTTTCAATATTCCATAACTGCCTTCCACACATGCCACTTCATCAAAGGTCTGCACACAGTCCGGTTCTATACCGGGATAATAGATAAGGAAAGGCACAGGTTCGGCCGTATGGGTACGGAGTTCGCAAGGCGTAGGATGATCCGGAAGCACGGCGATAGCCACAGGCTCATCCCAATCCTTCACTGCTTCATAAATAGGTCCTACAGCACGTTTATCCAGATTTTCAATAGTAAACTGCTTCAACTTAAAATCTCCTTCGTGACCGGCCTCATCACTGGCCTCAATATGCAGATACACAAAGTCGTCCGTCTTCAATGCTTCCAATGCCGCAGCAACCTTATTCTCATAATTCGTATTATATAAACCGGTAGCCCCCTCTACAGCAATACGGCGTAATCCTGCATAATGTCCTATACCATTGATTAAGTCCACCGCTGAAATAACAGATCCTTTCTGTATGGCCGGATACTTCTCGGAAAGAGGTTCCATCTGCGGACGATAGCCCGGACTCCAAGGCCAGATACTATTAGCAGGATCTTTGCCTTCGGCTATACGTTTTTGATTAATCGGATGATCTGCCAATAATTTCTGAGAAGCCAGGATAAGATTATTAATCAATCCGGCCGTTTCCTGCGCCTCCGGTACTTCCGCCTTCACCATGAGCGGACGGAAAGGCTGCAAAGGTACATCATGGGGTGGGGTGCAGTCCAATTGTTTATTTCCCCCTTTTATCACCAACAAATGGCGATATTGTACACCGGTATAGAAATGAATCCGGTCAGAACCCAATTTCTCGTCCAAATATTTAACCAGCACATCAGCTTCTTCGGTAGTGATATGTCCGGCAGAGTGATTTTTTATCTTCTCATCTTCGATGCAGATAATATTACAACGCATAGCCATATCGCCCGGTTGCAACTCCACCCCGATGCTTGCTGCTTCCAACGGCCCACGACCTTCGTACACTTTCGGTAAATTATAGCCCATAACAGACATATTCGCCACTTCACTACCCGGATGAAATCCGGGAGCGACTGTAATCAATCTCCCGGTACGTCCCATAGCAGCCAATTTATCCATATAGGGTGTACTGGAGTATTGCAGCAATGTTTTGTTTCCTAGTGATTCAGCAGGCCAGTCGGCCATACCATCACCTAAAATAATAATATGTTTCATAAGCCTAAATATTAGCGATGCTCATGATATCGGCAAATACTCCGGCGGCAGTCACACTGGCACCGGCCCCATATCCTTGTATCATCATCGGATATTCTTTGTATCGCTCGGTTGTAAGCAGAATTATATTATTGCTGCCTTCCAAGCCATAGAACGGATGTTTACTGTCTACTTCCTGCAAAGACACACTGCCTTTCCCATTTTCCAGCTTGGCTACAAAACGCCAACGTTTGTTTTCATCCTCCAGCTTTTGACGACGTGATTCAAAATCCGCGTCCAAAGAAGGTACTTTCTTCCAGAATTCCTCCAATGAGCCTGCAAAGAAATCATTCGGTACAAAAAGATGTTTTTCCACGTCTTCCTGTTCCAATTTATATCCGGCTTCACGAGCCAGAATAACCAATTTGCGGATTACATCCTTGCCACTCAGGTCAATACGCGGATCGGGTTCCGAGTAGCGCTCTTCCTGTGCCATTTTTATGGTCTTACTGAAAGGAATATCCGCACTTATTTTATTAAAGATATAATTCAACGTACCGCTCAATACCGCCTCTATTTTCAAGATCTTGTCTCCACTGTTTATCAAGTCATTAATTGTGTTGATAATGGGAAGCCCTGCTCCTACATTGGTTTCAAACAAGAATTTCACACCGCGACGACGGGCTATTTGTTTCAGTTCACTATAAACGGAGTATTCGGAAGAAGCAGCAATTTTGTTGGCTGCTACCACCGAAATATTATTCATCAGAAAATCTTTATATAAGGATGCAACTTCTGCACTGGCTGTACAATCCACAAACACAGAGTTGAATATATTCATACCTATAATCTCGTCATGCAACACCTGGGTGGACGAAGGCATTCCTTTCTCTGCCAACTCTTCCTTATACTGTGACAAGTCTACGCCTGCACGGGTAAACAACGCATGATGTCCATCGGCTATACCTACCACTTTTAGTTTCAAACCGCGTTCCTGCATCAACTTTTGTTGCTGACAACGGATTTGCTCTATCAAACTGCCTCCTACCGTACCTGTACCGCAGATAAAAAGGTTCAGCACCTGATATTCGGACAAGAAGAACGAATCATGAATCACATTCAATGATTTGCGCAGTGACTTGGATTCTACCACGAAAGAGATATTGGTTTCTGAAGCACCTTGCGCACAAGCAATCACACTAATGCCGTTACGGCCTAAAGTCCCGAACAACTTACCGGCGATGCCTGGTGTATGTTTCATGTTCTCACCGACAATAGCAATGGTGGCCAAATTCATTTCGGCAACTACCGGACTGATTTCCCCCATTTCTATTTCTTTGGAGAATTCCTCATTCAGCACTTCACAAGCTAGCGCCGCATCTTGATTACGCACACCGATAGAAGTACTGTTCTCGGAAGATGCCTGCGATACCATAAACACGCTGATTCCGTTTTGTGCCAATGCTTTAAAAATTCGGAAATTCACTCCGATCACTCCCACCATTCCCAGGCCGGTAACCGTAATCAAACTCGTATCATTGATGGATGAAATACCTTTAATGGCTTTAGAACCGGAATTAACTTCCTGCTTTATGATAGTTCCCTCGCCTTGAGGATTGAACGTATTCTTAATCAGAATAGGGATATTCTTATGACATACCGGATAAATAGTCGGTGGATAAACCACTTTCGCTCCAAAGTTACAAAGCTCCATCGCTTCCACATAGCTCAACTCATTAATGGTATAGGCCGTACTGATTACACGCGGATCCGCCGTCATGAAACCATCCACATCCGTCCATATTTCCAAGCTATCCGCATTCAGTGCCGCAGCTATGACAGAAGCGGTATAATCTGAACCGCCACGTCCCAAATTAGTCACTTCACCACTGTTCTTATCAGTAGAAATAAATCCGGGAACCAATGCCACTTCCGGTAATTTCTGAAAAGCTTCTTTAACCAAGCAAGTAGTCAATTCGGAATCTAGAATATGCTTGGCATGTTTTTTTTCAGTCTTAATGAAGTTGCGTGAATCATACCATACCGCACCCTTTATCAACGAAGCTACAATAATAGACGACAAGCGCTCACCATAACTTACAATAGTAGCCGACGTTTTAGACGACAAGTCCTTTATCAGATAAATTCCCTGAAAAATATCCTTCAGCTCACTCAACAATTCGTTGACCTTATCCAATAAAACAGTACGCTCATTACCTGCCGGAATTACGGTATATACCATTTCAATATGACGATTCACAATTTCACGATATTCTTTCTCGTATGCGGAATCCCCATTGGCAGCCATCTGCGAAGTATTGATTAACTTGTCAGTAATACCACCCAAAGCTGATACAACTACGATTACAGGCTCTTCAACTGCCTCTACTATCTGTTTGACACTTAAAATGCTGTTCACGGAACCTACGGATGTTCCGCCGAATTTCATAACTTTCATGCAATTATCTATTTTTGTCCCAGCTTCTTTTGTCATTCTGCCCTTCTCACCATTTCAAGTCCGGTAAAGAATCTACTTTCGTTTCACTCAGCATGACAACGAAAAGAAACTGTTTCTGTTTACACTAAAAAAATAAAATTAAAAGCTTGTTTTGCTTACGTCCGTAAGCGTGTATCACGTAGAAACACATATACTATCCTTAACCCCGAGGGGTCATTGTTGTGGATGTGGACATTGTAGTTGTCATGTGCCCCATCCCTAATGTGGTGGTTGTATGGAGATAGTACATCGTCATTTTATAATTGTTCTTCTTCTGTTTTTTATTTGAACGATGCAAATATAAAAACAATTTCCTACAATCTATCACAATTTCCCATTTTTTTGCGATAAAATATAAGAATACTTTTTATTAAGGCAGAAATAAGACAAAATAGCGGTGAAAAAGAAGGAAAAACAGGAGGATTCACCACAGATTACACAGATTCACACAGATTTAGTTGACCCAACTCTTTAGTATCAATCGTCATAATCCGTGTGAACCGTTATAAATCCACATAATCTGTGAATCTGTGTAATCTATGGTGAAACTATCCCCCGTCAGAAATTATAAGCAACACCTACCCCCAATATTTCTTTGAACTGAACTTTCGCCCCTCTTTTAGTTCCATCCTCTTCAAAAGTCTTCACATCATTATCATATTTCAAAGTCGTATTGATGGTGGCGGACAAAAACTTATTAATTTTCATGCTGATCAATACATCCCAATTTACATCCACATTACCAAACTGGCTACTGTAAGGAGTAAAGAAATCGGCTGTTGTAATCATGCTCACATTTTCCATAAGTGGCATCTCGGCCCTGCCTTTCAGATAAGCGCCGCATTCTATTTTGAAACGATCTCCCGGATCCACACCAAAAGCTCCTATCTCCGAAAGATAATCATCTTCCACAAAAGTCATTTTTGCAGAAACCGGAGAAAGAAAAACAGAATAGTTACTCTTAGGGCGATACTCCATACCTAATGAGATATTAGAATAAGCCGGTGCAAAGAAGTTCGAGATATAGTGAGTCTTGTCCGGATAGTTGTATCCTTTGGCAAATTGTGTATTCAAGTCTCCCATTAAAGTATAATACCATACATTATTAGTGGAATATCCTAATTGGGTAGAAAGGCCTATTTTATCGGTAGTCTTTCTCATTCCCTGCGATTTTGTTTTGGACAGGCCATAATCCAATATCAGGTTAGTCACCCATAGCCAGTTTCCATTTTTATGAGTCAACGAACCATTCAGGTAAGCGTTTCCCGATAAGGCATTCTCACCACCGGCCGACCAGTTAGTCATGGCGGTTTGTGACAAATTCAGACCGGTAACACCATTCAGTACCCATGCCCCTTCCTTATATCCTTTATCATCGGTTTGAGCATATATGCCGGTTGACATAACGGCAAGTAATATTAAAAAGAATATACGCTTCATTTCAGTTTTATTTTTTAGTTCTTTAATTTATAAGACGTCTTAATAACTAAAACGGAATAATCTTTCCATTTGTTCAGGTATTTTTCATTTCGATAAGAGTGAACTGTAAGAAAGGTAAAAACATATGTAATTTATATACCTCATCACAATACTATTAGAACTATCTTTGCACAGTCAATTAAATGAAAGAAATATGTGCAAAAAAGTTTTAGTTTTATCTAGTAGCCCTCGAAAGGGAGGGAATTCAGACACTTTGTGTGATCAGTTTATAAAAGGAGCACAAGAATCTGGAAACGACGTGGAGAAAATATACCTACGGAACAAAAGAATCAATTATTGTACCGGCTGTGGAACTTGCAACTTGCAGAAACCCTGCCCGCAAAAGGACGATGCCGCCGAAGTAATAGACAAAATGGTAAAGGCAGATGTCATAGTTTTGGCAACTCCGGTATATTTCTACACAATGAGTGCTCAAATGAAGACTTTGATAGACCGTAGTTGCGCACGTTATACGGAAATCAGCAATAAAGATTTCTACTTCATCGCAACAATGGCCGAGACTGAAGCAAACAGGATAGAACGTACCTTCGAAAGCCTGAGAGGATTCACCGACTGCCTGGAAGGACCTCGTGAAAAAGGAACGATTGCCGCCATCGGCGTATGGCAAAAAGGTGAAGTGAACGACAAGCCCTATATGCAACAGGCTTACGAAATGGGAAAAGCCATTTAAAACTTTTTTATCCTGCCCGTATTGGTATGCAGAACTATTTCCTTACCTTTGTACAAATTCAGCCTCAAGTTGTGCTGTTTTAATTATCCCGTAAGAATATGGCAAAGGAAAAAACTGTATATGTATGCACCAACTGTGGGCAGGATTCACCCAAATGGGTAGGGAAATGTCCGTCTTGCGGTGCATGGAACACATACGTAGAAGAAGTTGTACGCAAGGAACCTGCAAATAAAAGACCGGTATCCGGTCTGGAGCCCGTAAAAAGCAAGCCTGTCACACTGAATGACATAACCGGAGGAGACGAGCCTCGAATTGATATGCAAGACGAAGAGCTGAACCGGGTATTGGGAGGTGGCTTAGTACCGGGCTCACTCGTTTTACTGGGTGGTGAACCGGGGATAGGCAAATCTACCTTGGTGTTGCAAACCGTACTTCATCTGCCTGACAGAAAAGTATTGTATATTTCGGGAGAAGAAAGTGCACGACAATTAAAACTACGTGCAGACCGTATCCCGCATAATTCTTCCGACTGCCTGATCGTCTGTGAAACTTCGTTGGAGCAGATTTATATACATATAAAGAATACACAACCCGATCTCGTCATCATCGACTCTATTCAAACCATCTCCACTGAAACAATAGACTCTTCTCCCGGCAGTTTAGTACAGGTGCGTGAATGTTCCGCCTCTATTTTGAAATTTGCCAAAGAAACAAATACGCCGGTCATCTTAATCGGCCATATCAATAAAGAAGGAAGCATTGCCGGACCGAAAGTACTGGAACATATTGTAGACACCGTATTGCAATTTGAAGGTGACCAACATTATATGTACCGCATTCTTCGCAGCATCAAGAACCGTTTCGGAAGCACTGCCGAACTGGGCATTTATGAAATGCGGCAAAATGGTTTGCGCCAAGTGAGTAACCCGTCCGAACTGTTGCTTAGCCAAGACCATGACGGAATGAGTGGAGTCGCTATCGCCTCTGCCATAGAAGGTGTCCGTCCTTTCTTAATTGAAACACAAGCCTTAGTCAGTTCGGCTGTATATGGAAATCCGCAACGTTCTGCCACCGGATTTGATTTACGACGTATGAATATGCTTCTGGCAGTACTCGAAAAACGGGTAGGATTCAAACTGGCACAAAAAGATGTCTTTTTAAACATTGCGGGTGGATTGAAAGTGAATGATCCGGCCATCGACTTGTCTGTCATCAGTGCCATTCTATCCAGCAATATGGATACAGAGGTAGAACGCGATACCTGCATGGCCGGAGAAGTGGGACTAAGTGGTGAAATCCGACCTGTAAACCGTATTGAACAGCGAATCGGAGAAGCGGAAAAGTTAGGCTTTAAACGAATCCTTATACCAAAACATAATTTACAAGGAATGGATACATCAAAATTGAAAATAGAAATTATTCCGGTCAGAAAAGTGGAAGAAGCATTCCGAGCCTTGTTTGGATAAAAATCTATTTTCCCTTTTAAGACTTAATTTGAAGAATGATATAAAATGACAAAAGATAAATCTCACACCCCTACCTGCGTAGATTGCGGCACACAGAACTGCAAGTTCAAAGAGCGCACCTACCCCGAATTTTGCCTGACAACCCATTTGGAACAAGAAGACTTGGAATGGGCATTGAAACGATATAACGAAAACCACAACGTAATGGTGGCCAGTGCCGAAGTGGAATATGAAGGTTATTGCCGGTTAACCCGTGTGGAAGAAATCATGACTTTTGCACGAAAGATGGGATATCAAAAAATAGGAATTGCTTATTGTATCGGGTTGGTAAATGAAGCCCGTATTTTTGCCCGTATCCTCCGTGCTAACGACTTTGAGGTTTACTCAGTAATCTGCAAAGTAGCCGGAGCAGCCAAATCCTCTATTGGAATCCCCAAAGAATGTGAGAATATCGGTGCTGCTATGTGTAACCCTATCCTGCAGGCACGTCTTCTCAACCAAGCACATACAGAGTTAAATGTGGTGATCGGACTGTGCGTAGGACATGACAGCCTGTTCTACAAATACTCTAATGCCTATACTACAACTTTGGTGACCAAAGACCGTGTGACAGGACACAATCCTGCCGCCGCATTATATACCGCCAATTCCTATTATCGCAAAAAATTAATGCCGGAAGGCGAATAACCTAAACAAGAACCATGATACAAGAATTTCAAATAAGAGTCTTGCCTGAACAGGCAGCTAATGAACAGTCACTGAAACAATTCATCGGACGTGACAAGGGATTGGATATACGTACCATCCATGCCCTTCGTATCCTGAAAAGAAGCATAGACGCACGTCAGCGTACTATCTATGTAAACCTGAAAGTGCGTCTGTACATCAATGAAGTTCCGCAGGACGAGGAATTTATCCGCACTATATACAATAAGGTAGAAGGAAAGCCACAAGTCATAGTTGTAGGAGCAGGTCCGGGCGGACTGTTTGCAGCTTTACGATTAATAGAGTTAGGACTTCGGCCTGTCGTAGTGGAACGAGGAAAAAATGTACGCGATAGAAAAATAGATATCGCCCGTATCAGCCGTGAGCACAAAGTTGACTCCGAAAGTAATTATAGTTTCGGAGAAGGAGGAGCAGGAGCCTATTCAGATGGTAAGCTCTATACCCGAAGCAAAAAGCGGGGTAATGTAGACAAAATTCTGAATGTATTCTGTCAACATGGTGCCAGTACCTCCATTTTGGTAGATGCCCATCCGCACATCGGTACGGACAAGCTGCCGCGCGTGATTGAAAACATGCGGAATACCATCATAGAATGTGGAGGTGAAGTGCATTTCGAAACACGAATGGATTCCCTTATCATAGAAAAAAACAAAATCACAGGTATAGAGACAAATACCGGAAAGACTTTCAAAGGACCTGTTATTCTGGCTACCGGACACTCCGCACGGGATGTATATCAGTGGTTGTATGATAATGGTGTAGAAATGGAAGCCAAAGGTATTGCGGTAGGAGTACGTCTGGAACACCCGTCCATGCTGATTGACCAGATACAATATCATAATAAAAACGGACGTGGAAAGTATCTGCCTGCCGCCGAATATAGCTTTGTGACACAAGCAGAAGGACGTGGAGTCTATAGTTTTTGTATGTGTCCGGGAGGATTCGTAGTTCCCGCCGCAAGCGGTCCGCATCAAATTGTAGTAAACGGCATGAGTCCCAGCAACCGTGGCTCCAAATGGAGCAATTCCGGAATGGTAGTAGAAATCAGACCGGAAGACCTGTCGGACAATAGTCTTTTTACAGAAGAATTAAAAACGAAAAGTGAAGAATTAAAAGCCACGAATAAAAATAATGGTCAATGGACTACCGACCATTGTCCATTAACCATGATGTATTTTCAAGAAGCATTAGAATCCACCTGCTGGCAACAAGGCAATATGCGCCAAACCGCACCCTCACAACGAATGATGGACTTCACCCACAAAAAACTAAGCTATGATTTACCTGACAGTTCGTATAGTCCGGGATTAGTTTCCTCTCCTCTGCATTTTTGGATGCCCACATTCATCACCAGCCGTTTGATCAAAGGCTTCCAACAATTTGGGAAAAGCAGTCATGGCTTTCTGACCAATGAAGCAGCGATGATTGGTGTCGAAACACGCACATCGGCTCCGGTACGGATTCTGCGAGATAACGAGACACTGCAACACGTCACTATCAACGGGTTATTTCCTTGTGGAGAAGGGGCAGGTTATGCCGGCGGAATTGTTTCAGCAGGTATTGATGGAGAAAGATGTGCGGAAGCCGTTGCCACTTATTTAGGTATAGAGGAGGATTGAATCTGTCCGAAATGATTTACTGTAGGGGCGCATTAAATGCGCCCCTACAGTAAATAAATGATTTGCGATATTATTTTATTATTCTTTCTTATTGGAAGTAAAGTCTTCTTTTATCAGCTTGCACCAATCAGCAATACGTTTACTGGTCAATTGAGCCTGATTTTCTTGGTCAATTACCAAACCGCAGAATTTTTCACCACGTACTGCCCTCGATTGGTTGAAGGTATATCCGTCTGTCGAAGTAAAACCTACCAACTCAGCCCCCGCCTTTTGAAAAGCATCTGCTAAAATCCCCATTCCATCTACAAAATTATCAGGATAGTTCTTCTGATCCCCCAAACCGAATATTGCTACTTTCTTTCCCTTTAAATCCAACGATTCCAATTCGGGAACCAGTTCGTCCCAATAAGTAGGAAGTTCACCATCAAACCAAGTTGACGCTCCCACTATCATATTGTCATACGCTTGAAAATCATTCTGCCAAGCCTTTTCTATCAAAACGACTTCTATTACTTTCACTCCTCCCAAATCTTCCCGAATCTTTTCAGCTATATGGGAAGTCTTGGCTGCATTCATTGCATAAAATAATCCTATTGTTTTCATAATTCTTTTTTATTCACCACAGATTAACACGGACAACATATAAAACGGTCCATGTAACCTGTGGACATTTGATTAATATTCCAGCAGTGTCCTGGCTGCATCATAAATTTTATCCTCAGTAGGTAAAATAGCCTTTTCCAATATAGGATGGAAACCTACAGGAGTGAAAACAGAACCTACACGCTGTACAGGAGCATCCAGATAACGGAACAGCTCCGTACCAATTCCGGCAGCAATTTCAGCTCCGAAACCAGAGAAAACTTTATCCTCATGAACCACCAAAGCCTTACTTGTTTTCTTCACTGACGCATAAATAGTTTCTTTATCCAGTGGAATAAGCGAGCGAAGATCAATCACTTCCACACTCCACCCCTCTTGAGCCAAGCGTTCAGCCACATTCAAACAGAAATGAGTTGTATTTCCATACGTTATCATACTTAAATCTGTACCTTCACGGCGGATACGCGCCTTCCCAAACGGAACCTCAAAATCTTCGGGTACTACGGAAGAAGCCTCTACTGAATTATACAAGGCCTTCGGTTCAAGATATAAAGTAAACCCACGAGAGCGCATCGCAGTACGAAGCAACCCGGCCGCATCATCGGCAAAAGAAGGGCAAACAATCCGGGCCCCCGGCAAAGTAGCTAATGCACCCTCTATATTTTGAGAATGATAAAGTCCACCACCAATATATCCACCCGAGGCCAGACGTAATACAATATTGGGAACAAACTTCCCATTGCTACGCCAGTATTCATGAGTACACTCTACATATTGCTCCACAGCAGGCCAGAAATAATCGGCAAATTCAGCTCCTTCAATAACGACATGTATCTTAGGATCGAAACGGCACATGCCATTTGCCGTACCCACAATATAGTCCTCTGCTATAGGAGCATTAAACACGCGGGCATCCCCAAACTCCTGCTGCATTCCTTTAGTAATATTGAATACTCCACCTTTCTCTTTATTCGCTACATCCTGCCCATAAATGAAAGTATCCGGATTATGGCGGAATTCCTCTTTCAACGTTTCGTTGATAGCAGTTACCATAAAGGCCTTCTCACCATTTTCTTCTTGATGAAGTCCCTCTTTATACTTTTCCGGTATATAAGGATCGGGCAAAACATAATCAAAGATACTTTTCGGATCAGGATCAGGCGCTGCAAGTGCTTTCCGGTTAGCAACCGACAGTTCTTTCTTTGCCGCTGCTTCTATCTGTTGCAACTCTTCTTCCGTAAGACGTTTGTAACGCAACAGCATCCGGCGGAATTTCATCAAAGGATCAGCCTCTTTTACATAAGCCAATTCGGTTTCATCCCGATACAACGTCTGTTTATCCGAATTAGAATGGGAACCAATACGGACACAATTGGCATGTACAATAACAGGAGTACGATGGGCTATAGCAAATTCACGGGCTTCACTCATGGCATTCATCGAGTCGAACACATCTTTGCCATTACAATGAATAATCTTCAGATTCTTAAAACCGGAGAAATTATCAGCATACTTCCGGGCAACTGTCTGATCCTTTTTGGGAACAGAGATACCGTACCCATTATCCTGCCATACAAATATCACAGGAAGACCTTCCCTACTGGCCCCGTTAATCGCCTCGTAAACATATCCTTCCGAAGAAGCAGACTCTCCATGCGAAGTGATCGCCACCCCCTTATGTCCATAATACACCATGGCACGCGCCACTCCGGCAGCATGAAGGTCATGCGTTCCGGTAGCGGACGACACATTTTCTATATGCCATTCGGGTTTAGCAAAGTGGTTGGACATATGACGTCCTCCACTGCCGGGATCAGTTGCTTTCGAAATGCCATTCAATATCAATTCCTCCACACTCATGCCTGCCGAAAGCACGGTCAGCATATCGCGATAGTATGGAAAAAGAAAGTCCTCTCCTTTGGTAAAGACTTGACCTACGGCCAATTGGATTCCATCATGCCCCGCATAAGGCGCATGATAGGACCAACCCAATGATTGCAACAGATAAGACGGAGCTTTTTCATCAAGCGCACGTCCCAATACCATCAAATGATACCACTTTTTCAACGTTTCGGTATCAGTGGTCTTTATATCATATTTTTTCATTATATTATTTTTTTACTGTGATGAATGGTTATTCTTTCCAATTTTCCAGATAATCTTTTATCGCATAGAGAAATTGCCCCCCTAACATACCATCCACCACCCGATGATCGTATGACAAAGAAAGATACATTTTATGACGGACAGCAATCACATCGCCTTCAGAAGTTTCAATAATTGCCGGCTTCTTTTCGATATATCCCACACCGAGAATGGCAACCTGCGGCTGATTAATTATAGGAGTACCAAACAAAGACTTGAAAGTTCCAAAATTGGTAATCGTAAACGTACCACCCGAAATGTCATCCGGCATCAGTTTATTATCACGCGCTTTCACCGCCAGAGTATCAATGGTCACAGCCAAACCATTCAAATTCAACCTGTCGGCATCATGTATCACCGGAACTATCAGATTTCCATCATTCAGTGAAACAGCAATACCGACATTGATATGCTTTTTAAACAGGACATTATAACCGTCTACAGATACATTTACCTGCGGATAGGCAACCAATGCCTTCGTTACGGCTTCGGTTATGGCAGGCATATAAGTCAATTTGACTCCTTCACGACGGAAGAAAGCCTCTTTATTCTTATCACGCCATTTCACGAGTTTGGTCACATCCACTTCTACCACATTCGTAACATGAGGAGAGGTATGTTTAGACATAACCATGTGATCGGCAATCATTTTCCGGACACGATCCATTTCTTTCACTTCCACGCCTTCTTGCGAACCGGAAACTGGGGGTGTTAAAGGGGAAGCCGATGATGGCGCAGTTGGAGAAGTCCGGACAGAAACAGTCTCAACAGATTGGGCGGATGCAGATACAGGTTCAGTTACGGTTATGTTACCTTGTTCCTTTCTAGTAATATAAGCTTTTATATCTTTTTTACTCAGACGTCCTTCATATCCTGTTCCTTGAATACGATCCAATTCCTCTTTCGAAATATGTGCAGCCTGAGCCAGCTGAAGTACAATGGGGGAATACCAACGCTCTTCTTCTGTTTTAGCCGCTATTGCCTTAGGAACTTCCTTTACTTCCTGAACAGATGTTACAGATGGTACATGGGAGGATGTTTCTTCTGCTTGCGGTACATTTTGCTCTTCTACAAGAGCCTCTCCTATTCCTTCATCACTATCTATATCTACAATTGCTACTACTGTACCTACAGGTACGGTATCTCCTTCTTTAAATAATATCCCGATCACCTTGCCTTCTACGGGAGATGGAATTTCAGCACTGACCTTTGCTGTATTCACTTCGAACAAGACTTCGTCCTCTTGGACAGTATCACCCACTTTTACCGACCAGGATATAATGGTTCCTTCAGTAATACTTTCGCCTAGCTTAGGCATTTTTATTTCAAATCTTGACATATTGATAATTTTATTTTTTTAATCCTTTTATATGAACAACAAGCCACTGAAAAAGAAAGTTTTAACTTAAATCTTTTTTAAGATGACCCGGTGATGTATCCAATCCTCATTAGCATATTTTTCTACTTTCAGCAACTCGATTGCCGCCAAATCCTTTCGGGAAAAATGATAAATGCTATTCTGTTCATCTTCTATCAAGAAGTAATGAAACAAAAGATGAATAAACCGTTTGATATTCACCGAAACATCCAAAAAACAATTGAGATTGACCACTTCACTAGGTACAGACGGTACGGCACGGATATTCTTTAATCCGGGAATCGACTCCAATTTATCAGACTTCCCCTTCAACACTGTATGAAGTACATCCAAGTTTGCAGAAAATAACAAAGTACAATGATACATCACACGGTTTTTATAAATACATTGCGCACTGCCCGATATTTTCTTTCCATCCAGATAAATCCCCAAACGCTCATCCGTATAGGCCGTGACTCCCATCGTTTCCAGAAAACCAACAATACGCTGCAAATAGTCTTCAAACAGGGGTTGCGATGTCGTTTCTATAAAAGTAAGATTAATATTTCCCTTATCATGGTAAACTGCACCACCTCCCGAAAACCTACGAGCCAAACGAATGCCCTTCTCTATCCTGTAATCCTCATTCACCTCGGCACGAACAGACTGATTCTTGCCCATGACCACGGAAGGTTCCGACTGCCAAATTACAAAATAATCCCCCTGTGTCTGCTTTAAAAGATACTCTTCCACTGCCAAATTGAAATAAACATCTGTACAGCGGTTATCTATGCAAAACATTATGCAAAAAGTGTTTCGTGATAAATCTCGCCTACCGTAGGATGTGGAAATACCGTTTTTTGAAATTCTTCTACAGTATATCCATATTGAACGGCAATCCCCGCTACAACGATTATTTCCGAAGCAGGATTTCCCAACAAATGGCAACCTATAATGCGGTCTTCCTCATCCAGAATCAATTTGCAAAGCCCGTTCCCTGTTTCATTTTCTGCCACGAAACGCCCCGAATAAGCCATCGGTAATTTCTGTACATGATAGCTAGTTCCTGATGCTTTCAACTCCTCTTCCGTTTTTCCCACTCCGGCCAGTTCAGGATTCGTATATACCACCCCCGGTACACAATGATAATTCATCCGGTCCTCCACTCCCAGAATATGATTAATGGCAACTTCACTTTCACGAATAGCCGTATGAGCCAGCATGGAGTATCCGGTTATATCTCCACAAGCATAGACTTTAGGATGGGAAGTAAGCATGTGTTCATCCACTTTTACACCGTTACGCACCATTTCCACTTTTAGTTTATCCAGCCCCACTTGGTTCAGATTCGCTTTTCTGCCTACACTTACCAGAATCTTATCCGCTTCAATCAGTGACAATTTACCGGCTTTTTCTATGGTAACTCCTGCCGGACTGACTTCAGTCACTTTAGAATTCAGCTGGAAGTTAATCCCTCGCTTCTGATACTCTGTACGTAACATCGCACTGGTTTCCTTGTCCATAGCCCCTAATATTTCAGGCATCATCTCAATGACACTCACCTTTACCCCCATACTATTAAAGAAAGAAGCAAATTCCATTCCAATTACTCCGCCACCAATAATAGCCAGCGATTTAGGTAATGCAACCATTTCCAAAGCCTCTTTGGAAGTCCAATAGTCTATTTCCGACAAGCCTTTAATGGGTGGAATCACGGTATCCGAACCTGTACAAACCAACAGATAAGTCACTTCATATTTTTCTCCTCCGGCCAAAATTTGAATTAGTCCATTATCTTCTCCGGTTATAACCGCTTCTTTTTCTATCAATTCGGCTCCATAAGATTTCACAGTCTGTTTTACACCTCCGGTCAGTTTCTTGACCACTTTATCTTTACGGTCTATTATTTTCTCCAAATTGAAGCTGATGCCATCCGGTACAGCAATTCCATATTTTACCGCACCTTTTGCATTATCCAATAATTTTGCTGAATACAAAAGAGTTTTCGTAGGGATACATCCTTCATTCAAACAAACACCTCCCATGGCTTTCTTTTCAAAAATCACAGTTTTCAATCCTCCGGCAGCAGCTCTTTCCGCAGCCGTATATCCGGCAGGTCCCCCACCGATTATCGCTATATCATATTTCATATTGTTAAGGTTTTAAGCTTTATATACTCTAACAACAAATAAGTGAGGGACTTAGTTGTCCAAAAGAAGATTTCTTCATCTTTATGAACCTATTTTTTCTAAAAGATATGTATCTTTGCACCAAAGAAAGCATTATGCATCATCCCGAAATAGCCATAGTAGATCCAAATACCCTTACTTGTCTGGGGTTAAAAAACATTTTGGAAGATATCATTCCAATGGCTACTATCCGTGTATTCCATTCGTTTGGTGAGTTGACGGATGACACACCGGACATGTATGCCCACTATTTTATTTCTGCCCAAATCTATTTTGAACATACTTCCTTCTTTTTACTTCGTAAACCAAAAACAATTGTATTAGCAGGAGGTGACAACCAACCTCAATTATCCGGTATCCCCAAGCTGAATATCTACCAAGATGAAGGTTCTTTGATAAAAGACATCCATCAATTACGCCAATATGGACATCAGGCAAGAAAACAAGCAGTAGATAAAGCAATGCATATAGAAAAAACAGAACATGAATTGTCTATCCGGGAAATAGAAGTATTGATACTTATCACCAAAGGACTTATCAATAAGGAAATAGCAGACAAACTTCATATCAGCCTGACCACTGTCATCTCCCACCGTAAGAATATTACCGAAAAACTGGGTATCAAATCTGTATCCGGGCTAACTGTCTATGCTGTGATGAACGGTTACATTGAGGCAGACAGAATATAAAATCCTCATTTATTAGGATTGCACACATATCAGGTTTACCGTTACTTTGCAGCCGGAATCATTCTCCATCATGGATTATACAGAGTGGAATGTATAAATTTTCCGCCTGGTAGAAACCTGTAACAACTCTGGTCATCCGTGATGTATCAAATAAAACCAAACAATAAATATGAGAAAAAACATTTTATTCATTACATCCTGCCTGCTGGCTACAACAACTTTTGCGGAAAATATCAACACGCTGCCTAAGGACACTACGAAAGTCATTGATATAGAAGAGGTGGTGGTTATCGCTTCACCTAAAGAAACCGGAAAATTAAGGGAACTCCCTACAGCCGTATCTTTACTCTCCCAAAAAGATATGCAAGCAAACCAAATCACAACTTTAAAGAACGTGAGTTCACTGGTACCCAATTTCTTTATGCCCGACTATGGTTCAAGACTCACCTCAGCTATTTATATCCGGGGAATCGGTTCGCGTATCAACACTCCTGCGGTAGGTTTGTATGTGGACAATATCCCTTACATTGACAAATCTGCATTTGATTTCAATTTTTATGATATAGAACGTATTGATATTCTTCGCGGTCCACAAGGAACCTTGTACGGACGCAATACCATGGGGGGATTAATCAAAGTACATACCCGCTCTCCATTCTCCTATCAGGGAACAGACGTAAAACTGAGTTATGGAACAAAAAGTAACTACCGCAGTGCTTCATTAACCCATTACCATCGTTGGAGTGACTGTTTTGCTTTCTCCGCCGGTGGTTATTATGAGGGCTCAGACGGATTCTTCCGCAATTCTCTTAATGGGAAAAAAGTAGATAATATGGAAGCGGGAGGCGGACGAATACATGCTATCTGGCTGCCTTCAGAAAACCTAAAACTAGACTTTACCATAGGCTATGATTATAGTGACGAAGGAGGATACCCTTATTACTATACAGGAGCTATAGACGGATACGACAAAGAGAATGAAAAATATAAAAACTACACAGGGAAGATTTCATACGATCAGGATTGTACTTATCGCCGTGGACTGTTCAATACCGGTTTGAATATTGAATACCAGGCACAAAAGTTTATCTTAAGCGCTGTTACTGGATTTCAGAATTTAAATGACCGTATGTTTATGGACCAGGATTTCCTGCCTGTCAGCATTTATACTATTGAGCAGAAGCAACGTCTGAATACCATCAGTGAAGAGATTACTTTTAAAAGCAAAAACAACAAGCGCTGGCAATGGGTTACAGGAGTTAGTGGTTTTTATCAATGGCTACATACCACCGGTCCGGTAAACTTCATGGAGGACGGAGTGACCGATATGATCGAAGGAAACATCAACAATACTTTCAAGAAAATTCATTTAGACAATCCCCGTACCCCTGAAATGAGTCTGGACGTTTTGAACAACCGTATCCGCGTAAGTGGAAGTTTTGACACACCGGTATTCAGCACCGCACTGTACCACCAATCTACATTCAATGACCTGTTTGTGAAAGGCCTTTCAGTAACAGCAGGTTTGCGTTTGGAATATGAAAAAATGTCTATGAATTATTTCTCGGATAGTAATATCGATTTCGATTTCTTTCTTAAAATGGCAATGCCTCCCCTTAATATTCCATTCAGAAATTTGAATGCCGCACCGCTATTGGAAGGAAAAGAAAAAAACGACTATGTACAGCTACTTCCCAAACTAGCTTTTAAATACGATTTCAGCCCTGCAAACAATATGTATGTAAGCATAACCAAAGGATATCGTTCCGGAGGGTATAACGTACAGATGTTTTCAGAACTGATACAAAGTGACATGCAACAAAAAATGATTGAAGCCATACTAAACAAGGCACCAGAATCTATGGCAGGTATGATAGAAGGAATGATCAAGCAACACATGCCCAACTACGGAAAAGAATTGAACGTACAAGAAACAACAGTCTACAAGCCCGAGTACAGCTGGAATTACGAAGTGGGATCACACCTCAGTTTGTTCAACGGCAAACTGAAGACCGACCTTGCCGCATTCTACATGGATACCCACGACCAACAAATCGCCAAATTTGTCAATAGTGGCTTGGGACGAATGATGGTCAATGCCGGTAGTAGCGAAAGTTATGGAGTAGAGGCCAGCTTTCTGGCATCTATCAACAAAAACCTGAATATGAATGTAAGTTATGGATATACTCATTCCACATTCAAAAAATATGACGGAGGTACTACATTATCAGAAGAGCAAATTGATTATAGCGGCAATTATGTACCATTTGTTCCCCGCCATACCATGAATGCAGGCACAAATTATAGTTTCTTTTTCGATAAAAGCAATTGGATGCAAAGCCTGACTTTAGGCATGAGCTATACCGGAGCAGGAAAAATTTATTGGACTGAAAAAAACAATGTCTCACAAAGTTTTTACGGAACACTGAACGGGCGCATTTCTTTGCAGACAGAAGCTTTACAGATAGATGTATGGGGACGTAATTTAACCAACAAGGATTATACAACCTTCTATTTTGAAACCATGCATAGAGGATTCGAACAAAAAAGCAGACCTTTACAACTGGGGGTGGATATACGTTATCACTTCTAACCATTCTTGCAAAAATAAAAAGGGGGTTCTTCGCAGAACTCCCTTTCTGTTTCCACATTTACCAAATCAAATTTATTTTCTGTCACACTAAGAAAAGTAAGAACTTTATTATTGCTGCAAATGAAGCGAATAGCTCCTAAAACAAACCTATTCGTTTGAGTGTATGTACATAGAGAAAATGCTGTTTACTATAGAAAACTGCTTGAGTCTTTGTTAAAAGAAGCAAACAATAAAATTATTCATTGACAGCGCCGCAATGAGGACACACTCCTTTATTCTTCATCTTCGCCCCGCAATTTCCACAACTGAATTTATACCGAGAAGCGTGCTTTATACGATTAAATGACCATACAGCATATACCAATAAACATGGATAACCCAAATAGTAGTACGTAGTAAATGTAAAAAACAAATATAGAAAGATGCAGCAGGACATCAATCCCAACAAATAAAAACATGCAGCTTCAATATGTGTCTGATGAAACAAATCATCTAAAGTAGCCAACCCCACAAGAATAATTCCCCAAATATTAAACATGAAAAGAGAAAGAATAAAAGGCAAGCTAAAAGGATTCAAAGAAGGATTATAATAAAACTGCTCCCAAGTTCCTGGAACAAAATGCTGAATACTAGCATAAAGCGTAGCTGCGGTAGCTACCAACCAAGAAAGAACTGTAGGAAAAACGCTATCAATATCATTCAACCAAATTAATTGCAGCTTCTGGCGACGAATAGCCCTATGAACATACCAAATACCGAAAAAGCCTAATATGATAAAGAAAGCGATGGTATGAGAATTACTGAAAAAATGAATAAACTGTGACACTGAATCCACAGGGACTACTTTCTCCAACAATTCCTTTTCATGTACCCATCCCATTGTTTCCTGGTCCCGTGCGACCTTCACCCATACAGAATCCACACTATCAGCAGGTTGTATCATAAACTCCGCTACCACCAGCCGTTCTCCTTTAAAAACAGGAAGCACATCAACCAATGGTAGTTGCTGTAACATAAGCGAATCTGAAGTAACCTCAAAATTACTGTTTAATGTATAATGCCGTTCCACCAAATAATTGACAGAATCCCTTGTCTTTTGCGGCATATCCTCACTCGAAGTAACAGGTGAAGGATATTGGCAAGCCATCAAAATAGCCAATACCAAAAACAGTAATCCGATGTACTTACTTTTCAGCATAGACTTTCATCTGACAATTCTTACAATCAAACTCTAAACGGAAACGCCTGTTATCCGAGCTAACCAGATAATAAGGTTCCTTATAAGGAGAACGCACTTTATGCCAAGAGGGGCACCATCCCATACTATAACGCAAACAATGCTTGCAAAACATCAATACTGCTTCTTCTGCCGGAGCCTTTTCATAAGCCGGAGCAATACGCTGCACACCATGATTCCTATAGAAGGAAACAGCATCAGCATTCATCACATTTCCCAAATAAGTCAATTCATTCACAGGAAAAGCATGATGCGTTCGAGGCAACTTGTAAATTTCCTGCCGATAGTTAATACGGCGCACTTCCAGCAGTTTCTCTATTCCCTTACGGCGAAGTTCGGCAAGCATAGAAGCCGGAATAAACCAATTGTCCGACCAGTCAATCACTATATCTGATGCTTCAAATGGAGTATTTCCTAACTTTCCAAGTTGTGTACGCAAGTTATCTTCCTGCAGAGTACGGGCACGTTCCTTCTCCCTTTCCAGCACCACACTGACACTGTTATCATCTTCATCAGTCAGAGACAGAGTAAAGCCCCGATTATTCTCAGCCAATTTTAAAATGACAGCAATTTTCCTTTCGGCTGATTTACGCGACATCAACCTCTCAAATTCCTGATCAAAATTACGATAAAGTATCGTACGGGGCTTTATCCGAGGCATCTCCTGAGGAAATAATTTATTATTCTCCACCCGGTTTATGCGAAATCCCTGCAACTTACCAGTCTCATCCAAAAAACAAACACCATCTCCATTATTAAAAGACTTGATTCCGGCTACGGTAAGATAATTACCACGAATTTCCTTCACTGTTCCCATCTCCTCCCCTAAAGACTTGGGAGTATCAAAAGAAAAAATATCCTTATTCCTGTCAAAAAGAAAATAATTAGTAAAACCACGACTGAAACTCTTATCCAATTGAGGTTTGAACTCTAATTTCACTTCTCCCGATGAAGCACGGATATACTCTTTACGACGTTTGAAAATAGTATCCAGCTTCTGGCGATAGTAAGCTGTTACATTTTTAACGTAAGATACATCCTTCAAACGTCCCTCTATTTTCAGGGAAGAAGCTCCGGCATCCAGCAATTGCTCCAACTCTTCGCTCTGATTCAAATCTTTCAGAGACAATAGATGCTTATTCCTTACTATAGATTTACCGTCCGCGTCTATCATATCAAAAGCAAGGCGACAGAACTGGGCACATTCCCCCCGGTTGGCACTACGCCCAAAACAAGCCTGACTAACATAACATTGTCCACTATAGCTTACACACAAAGCACCATGTACAAATACCTCCAAAGGCACATCAGGACAAGCATGATGGATATTTTCTATTTCAACAAGAGAAAGTTCACGAGCCAATACCACCTGACGGAAACCTGCCTCAGCCAGGAATCTTACTTTTTGAGAAGTACGATTATCCATCTGCGTGCTGGCATGTAACGGTATAGGTGGCAGATTCAATTCCAACAATCCCATATCCTGCACTATCAAAGCATCCACTCCGGCACGGTATAAATCCCAAATCATTTTTTCCGTATCTTTCAGTTCCTCATCCTTCAGAATCGTATTCACAGTCACATAGATACGGACATTATATACATGAGCGTACCGCACCAACTCAGCAATATCCTCCAATGAATTCCCCGCAGCCGCACGTGCTCCGAAACGGGGAGCACCAATATAAATGGCATCAGCACCGTGATCAACAGCTGCAATACCGCACTCCAGATTTTTAGCAGGAGCTAATAATTCTATTTTTCGTTGTCTGATCATCGTATCTCGTTTATATCAAACGGGGTTTCCTGATATACATAATAGTTCAACCAATTAGAAAACAACAAATTGGCATGTCCGCGCCAACGCACCACCGGGGCATTGTCCGGATTATCGTCCTTATAATAATTTACAGGCATTTCAATAGGCAACCCTTTCCCCAAATCACGCTTATATTCCGTATCAAGCGTATAAGGAGAATACTCCGAATGCCCGGTAATAAAGAATTCACGCCCATTACGAGCCATAGCCATATAAACCCCAGACTCATCAGACTCAGCTATCAAAGCCAACTCTTTTACTTTCAGAATATCCTCACGGTGTATTTCGGTATGACGGCTATGTGGTACAAAAAACTCATCATCAAAACCACGGAATATGGGCAATCCCTGTACATTGATATGATGGCGGAAAATACCAAACATTTTTTGTTTCAGCGGATATTTGGGAACTCCATAGAAATGATAAAGCCCGGCTTGGGCCGCCCAACAAATATAGAGAGTTGAGGTAACATGAGTACGCGCCCAATCAAAAATAGTAGTAATCTCATTCCAATAATTCACATCCTCATACGGCATCTGCTCTACCGGAGCCCCCGTAATAATCATCCCGTCATATTTCTCGCCACGCATCAAATCAAAGTCATGATAGAATGCTTTCATATGTTCCACCGGTGTATTTTTCGATGTATGGCTTTTCAACTTCATAAATGATATTTCCAACTGCAAGGGAGTGTTGGAAAGCAAACGTACCAAATCCGTTTCTGTCGTTATCTTCAACGGCATCAAATTCAATATCACGATTTTTAACGGACGAATATCCTGTGCACTGGCACGTGAATTGTCTATGACGAAGATATTTTCCTCCTTCAGCAATTCAATAGCAGGTAGTTTATCGGGTAAATTTAACGGCATTTTCTTATCTGTTAATTAGTTGTAAGTGCAAAATTAAAAAAATCCCGCCAAATCTCCTTACTAAACGATCTTTTGGACTAAATTATTTCCTTTCTTGATCGTTTTCAATCAACAAACCTTGATTATTTTTAGATTTTCACTCATATCTTCACAACTTCTGTCTTGATCCCACTTTTTCCCTTCCTTCATTTTATTTATTAACTCACCTTTTTCTCAGAAAAAAGAGGACGAACTTATATCCATAATCAAAAAAGATTAATTATCTTTGAGCGCAAAAATAAAAAATATTCTTATTATTAATGTGAAATATAATTAAGTTTCAAGTAGTTGACTCAAGAAACAACCTATATTTTTAAATTTTAATCTTTAAATTCAAAAAGTATGAGAACCTTTAAATCATTGATGATAAGCTTATGTATGGGTACAACCCTATGCATGTGTTTACCACAAACCACGACAGCACAAACCGTAAGTTCAGGAGATTCCTGGAAATGGGACAAAGGAACCATTGTGATTGACACTCCTGAACGTCCGTCCGGCCAGAAAAGTGTATTAGGCTTAACCATCCCGAAAATGGAAGTAGTCCGCGTAGGATTTGTCGGATTGGGAATGCGAGGTCCCGGAGCCGTAGAGCGCTTCACTTATATTCCCGGCACACAAATTGTGGCACTTTGTGATTATGAAGCATCTCGTGCAGAAAAATGTCAGGATATCCTAAAGAAAGCATCTATGCCGAAAGCTGCCATTTATTCCGGAGAAAAGGGATATGAAGAATTATGTAAACGTACAGACATAGATTTAGTTTATATCGCCGCAGACTGGTTGCATCATTTCCCCGTAGCAAAATGCGCATTGGAAAACGGTAAAAATGTAGCTATTGAAGTTCCCTCGGCCATGAACCTGCAAGAATGCTGGGATTTAATCAACCTGAGTGAAAAAACCCGCAAGCATTGCATGATTCTTGAGAACTGTTGCTATGACTGGTTTGAGATGAATACACTGAATATGGCACAACAAGGTGTATTTGGCGAAATAATCCGTGCCCAAGGAGCCTACATTCACAATTTAAGCCCGTTCTGGGATCATTATTGGAAAAACGGCAAAGAAGACAAACTAGGATGGCGTTTAGATTATAACATGAAACACCGGGGTGATGTATATGCCACTCACGGCTTGGGTCCTGTAGCACAAGCATTGGATATCCATCGTGGTGACCGTATAACCACTTTAGTAGCTATGGACACCAAATCTGTTGTTGGTAAAGATTTAGTGGAGAAGAGAACCGGCGAAGAATGTAAAGAATTCCGCAACGGAGACCATACCACCACCCTGCTTCGCACAGCAAATGGGAAAGTTATTGAAATCCAACATAATGTAATGACTCCCCAACCTTACAACCGCTTGTACCAACTGACAGGAAGCAAAGGGTTTGCCAATAAATATCCCGTTGAAGGATATGCTTTGGATGCAGCACAACTGACCGCATCGGGCGTGCAACCCAAAGTAGACGATTTGAACTCTCACGGATTCTTACCCCAGGCAGAAATGGAAGCGCTTATTGAGAAATACCAGCATCCTATTTTAAAGAAATATGGTGAAATGGCAAAAGAAGTCGGCGGCCACGGCGGTATGGACTTCATCATGGATAGCCGTCTGGTATATTGTCTGCAAAACGGACTGCCTTTGGACATGGATGTATATGACTTGGCCGAATGGTGCTGTCTGGCCGAACTGGGAGCTATCTCTATGGACAACGGCTGTGCGGCAGTAGCCTTCCCGGACTTCACACGAGGTGAATGGAACGTGACCAAAGGTTACAAACATGCATACGCTTCACCCGAAGACGAAAACGCAAGCATGGAAAAAGCAAAGGCTTTCACCGCGAAACTGAAAGAGCAGGGAGCGAAAGAATGGGCGAAAGAAGCCAAGAAAAAAAAGAAATAAATAGAAATAAACAAGAAAAAATGTGTCGGAAGTCACTCTGTCATAAAAGGTAGCCCAATTCTTCCGGCACATTTTTTATGCCATTCTGAACGACAATCGTTTCCAGCTTTTATTAAGAATCAAAAAAAGGACGTAACCGGCATTCTTCGAATTTCTAGCCAAAGTACTTCGGCTTTAAGGAGAGTATCATCATAGGACGATTCAGCCAACCTGGGAAACCAGCTGACAGACCATCTGGCGGACGGATATAATGTGAGACTGGAGGAAATAGAAACCTTATCGGCAACATTGATCAGCCGGAAGATTACGGACAAAAAAAACACAATCCGCTTCGGTACATTTTTGACAGCGACAGTCTGCTTTTTTAAATGAAAAAGCAGGATAACACGGATATAGTTTGTTGACTATCCGTACCATCCTGCCATCCGTTTTTACCCTATCTGCGTTAAAAGAACAGACTGTCAGCTTTACAGATTATTCTTGTAAATGTTCGCCATCACCTTCTGGTATTGATTCTCAATCTGCATATACGCCTGGAGATTCTTATAAATATTTTCCGTTTCCACAAAATATTCAATCAATGAAATTTGTCCCTCGGTCAATGCTTGCTTCAATAAATCCAGCGAACGGTACATCAAAGGAACATCATACGCATTCATGGCATCCTTCAACTGCTGCATCTCATTGAAGAGAGACATCAGAGAAGCTTCAACCTGATCTTTAGCATTTTCTTGCATCAATTGTGCGCTGATAGCCTGTGCCTTGGCTATCTTTACCTTTTTACGATTCTGAAACAAAGGCAAGGAGCCCCCTACCACAAAACCATTCATCGAAACCGCATCATCCGTATTACGGCGAAAACCGGCTTCCAGTTTCGGCAACCATCCTTGACGGTCTACCGAAACCTGCTTCTCGGCGGCACGGGCAGTGGCGACGGCGGCCTGCAAGTCAAGGTCTGATGCCATCACTTCATCCCGCATGACATTGTAATCATTGATTTCCTGTATGGCAGGGTATGTGGTTTCAGCAAATTCTAAAGGCATGTTGCCGTTCATGGCAAGCAGAGATTGCAAGGCAGTGCGGTGGGCTGCGCTGTTTTGGGCAACTTCCGTCTGCACATTCATACGTTCCATTTTGATTTTATTGACTTCCAATATGTTCGCATCACCGGTAGTCAGACGCTTTTCATAAAGTGCCTGTAATTCATCTGCATTTTTCATACGGATATCCATCAATGTTTTTTCCTGATTCAACAGAATAAGGTCTAGACAGAGATTCTTCGCATTCAGCAGAATATCTCGGCGAGCAGCCTGTTGTTGCTTGTCCACCGCTTCGTTCTGCAAAGTAGCCTGCCGATTGCGGACAATATACTGAGTAGGGAAATCAAAACCTTGTGAAGCGACAAGTTCCGTACCGTGCCCCCCTTCGGCACCATTACTGTAAAAAGAACTGTAGCTCACTGTAGGGTCAGGCAAGTTGTTGTTTGTCCGGTTTTCCATCTTGGTTGCATCGGCTGCATGTTTCTGCGCCTTGAGCTCTTTATTATTCTGCTCGATGCTTTTCAAAATGTGCTCAATACTCTGGGCCTGCGCCAGCAAGGGAGAGCAGAAGGCTATTATAAATAAGATTCGTTTCATATATTTCTATTATTTCTTCTTTCGATTCATCAGTTCATAAACAATCGGAATAATGAAAGCGTTCAAGAAAGTCGATGTCAAAAGACCTCCCAGAATAACTTTCGCCATCGGACTTTGTATCTCATTACCCGGCAAATCGCCACGGAATGCCAAAGGTATCAAAGCCAGCGCGGAAGACAATGCAGTCATCAGGATAGGGTTCAAACGGTCTAACGAACCGTGAAGAATGCTTTCTTTCAAATCCATACCTTCTTCGCGCAACGTATTGTAATGACTTATCAACAACATACCATTACGGGTAGCAATACCAAACAACGAGATAAAACCGATAATAGCCGGAATGCTTATCTCACCCGTTGTTATCATCAATGCAAATACCCCACCAATCAACGCCAAAGGCAAATTCAACAAAATGACTCCACTTTGGGCTGCATTCTTAAACTGGGTATAAAGCAACAGGAAGATAACTACGATACTCATAAACGAAGTAAGCATCAGCGTACGGCTGGCCGCCTGCTCGCTTTCAAACTGACCGCCATATTCCACATGATATCCTTCGGGAAGCTTGATTTGCGCATCAATCCGTTCCTGTATATCATTCACCACGCTGCGCAAATCACGGCCGCTGGTATTGGCTGAAATCACAATCTTACGCTTCACGTTCTCACGGCTGATGGTATTCGGTCCCATGGCAGAAATCACATCGGCTACATAGTTGACAGGGATTTTCTGACCGTCACCGGTATCAATCATCAGGTTACGCACTTTCTCCATCTCATCACGCACCTCGTCCTTGGTACGGACAATAAGATTAAACGCTTTGCCTTCTTCATATACCTGCGAAACAACTTCACCCGCCATGTTTACAGATACAAATTCGGCAAAGTCCGGCAAGGAAATACCGAATTTGGCAAGCATCTCGCGTTTGGGAACAATCTTGAGCTGCGGACGTTCGATTTGTTGTTCCACATTCAAGTCGGCAATACCCTCCACGCTACTGATAGCATCCTTTATCTGATTACCGATGGCAAACATCTTGTTCAAATCGTTACCAAACAGTTTGATGGCAATGTTGGCCTTGGTACCCGAAAGCATAGCATCGATGCGGTGGCTGATAGGCTGGCCTATTTCGATATTCGCACCGGTAATGGTAGATAACTTGGCACGCACATCGGCTACCAGTTCCTGACGGGAACGATCTTTCAATTCAAACGGAGCCTCAATTTCACTCACGTTAACCCCTAGTGCATGCTCATCCAGTTCGGCACGTCCCGTTTTACGGGCTACAGTCTGTATTTCGGGAATAGACATCAGCAACTCTTCCGCACGGTGTCCCATTTTGTCCGATTCTGCCAAAGAAATTCCCGGCAATGAACTGATATTAATGGTGAACGAACCTTCATTGAAAGATGGCAGAAAACTACGTCCTAATGCAAAAAACATAACCAATGCCACCGCAAACAGTCCACCTGTAAAACCCAATACTACGGATTTATGATTCAAGGACCATAACAAGGTATTGCGGTAATGCTTTTTCATCCATACGGCTACAAATGCCTCTTTGGGTAATCCTTTACTTTTATTATTACCTAACAGATAGCTGCACAGTACCGGAGTCAGTGTCAAAGCCACTACCGTAGAAGCAAACAACGCCACAATAAAGGCGATGCCCAGCGGAACCAGCATACGACCTTCCATTCCTGTCAGGAAGAACAAAGGAACAAAGCTGACTACAATAATCAAGGTAGAGTTCAAGATAGGCATACGCACTTCTTTCGAAGCATTGAACACGACTTCAATCACGCTTTTACGTTCCCCTTCGGGCAACAAGCGGTTCTCGCGCAGATGTTTCCATACATTTTCCACATCCACAATAGCATCATCCACCAACGAACCAATGGCAATAGCCATACCACCCAAACTCATGGTATTGATGGTGAGCCCCATATAGTGAAGAGTCAATATAGAAACAATCAATGACAACGGAAGAGTTACCAATGAAATAACCGTGGTACGTACATTGGCAAGGAACAGGAAGAGAACAATCACCACAAAAATAGCACCTTCATACAACGAATCCTTCACATTGCCGATAGAACTTTCAATAAAACGGCTCTGACGGAAAATATCTGTAGAAACGTGCACATCAGCCGGAAGATTCTTCTGCAAATCCTTCAATGCGGCTTCTAATTGCTCTGTCAGTTCAATAGTCCCAGTCTTGGGTTGTTTGGTAACGGTCAGCAGTACGGCAGGTTTTCCTCTCTCCGAAGCAGTACCTAGTTTTGGTTCCTGCGAACCGATCTTCACATCGGCAATATCCTCCAATGTAACGGGCACCCCTTCCACCGTCTTAATAACGGAACGTGACAACTGAGCCACATCATGGCTGGAAAGCACCCCACGAACAATATATTCGTTTCCATATTCATAAATCACTCCGCCATTGGCATTCTGATTCATGTTACGGGTAACGTTCATCACCTCCGCCAACGTAACATTGTAATGTTTCATGCGGGCAGGGTCAAGCAACACCTGATATTCCTTGATATCACCTCCTAGCACGGCAACCTGTGCCACACCTCCCGTAGAAAGCAGGCGCGGACGGATAGTCCAGTCTGCCAGTGTACGGAGATCGAGCATGGAAGTAGTATCCGAAGTCAGACCGATAATCAGCAATTCACCTAAAATAGAGGATTGAGGTCCCATGGTAGGTTTACCTACATTCTCGGGCAATTCCTCGCTGACCAAGGACAATTTCTCACTAACAATCTGACGGGCCAGATAGATATCAGTATCCCATTCAAATTCCACCCACACAACGGAAAAGCCATTGGTGGAAGATGAACGCACCCGGCGCACATTGGTCGCACCATTCACAGCAGTTTCTACAGGGAAGGTTACCAATTGTTCCACCTCTTCGGCAGCCATACCATTCGCTTCAGTCATAATCACTACAGTCGGCGCATTCAAATCGGGGAACACATCGACTTCCGTATGAAAAGCCGTGTAAGTACCGCCAATAAGCAGCAAAACCGACGCCACCAGAACCAATATACGGTTTTGAAGGGAAAAATGTATAATTTTATTTAGCATAGGGCGGCTTGATTAATGTTCATGACTATGAGCCGGAATCGCATTGCTGGCCGATGCCAATTTCACCTGATAGGCTCCTTTTGTTACCACACGGTCACCGGCTTTTAACCCCGTAAGAATCTGAACTTCCTTTCCGTCATTAGCCCCCAAAGTCACTTCCTGTTTCTTATACCCTTCTTCATCCAATTGCAGATAAATAAAATACAAGCCCTGTTCTTCGGTCAATGCTGTAACAGGTAAGGCCAGCACATCGGGCATTTCCGACGAGAGCAGATACACCTCCACATACGAACCGGGAATCACATCTCCCCGATTATCAAATTCGAAAGTAACAGGTACATAGAAAGAAGTACCACCGGATGCTTTACCATAAGAAAGCAGATGCCCTTTCAACTCACCCAACTCATATACCTTATTATCGTATGGAGTCTTGAAGTTTGCCGACTGGATGCTATGCAGATAACCATAATATTTCTCGGAAACATCTGCACGAAGGAACAGACGACGGTTCTGAGTGATACTCACCAAAGGCTGGCCTACCGACACATAATCACCTTCCTTCACCAGACAATTCTTGATATAGCCACCTAAAGGAGCTGTAACGGACACACCTGTCTTGGTCTGGTTCTTTGAAATAGCCTCGTATGCCAATAATGCATTTTCATAACTCTCCTTAATGGCATTGAAATCTTTCTGTGATATTATCTGACTTTTTACCAACTTGGCGGCACGTTCATATTCTTTTTTGGCGGTTTCATATGCGATACGGGTACGTTTTACAGGGTCTCCGTCCGGCATATTCTCAGCAGAGATATTCAGAATGGGAGCCCCCTTGCTCACACTCATACCGTCCGTTACCGGATGGCGGAAAGAAACCACACCGGCTACATTGGCAACTACTACGCTTTCATCACCTTGTGCCGCCTGTACCTGTCCGCTGGTCGTTATTACCTGACGGAATGATTTAGGCTGGATTATTTCCGATTCTACTCCAGCTGCTTTCGCTTTTTCCGGAGCCAGGATTATCTCATCGGAATGTCCGGTTGCCATCTCTGCCTCGTGGTTATGTCCTTCGTGGTTTTCACTCGCATGATCGTGTTCCTCATGCTCGTGATCATGGCCTTCATGATCATGATTATGTGCTTTTTCCGTTTCATGACTATGCCCCTCATGGTCATGTTCCGATTTACTGTTGCAAGAGCCTAAAAGAAATAATCCCAAGACTCCCATAAAGATAAGTTTCTTCATGATGATATAATTTGTTCTTACTTTTTTATTAAATACAAAATTAGCGTAAAGAAAATGCAACAAAGTTGCGGATAAAAAGATAAACTTTCTATCTGTTAAGCAAGAACATCGCAAGGAGGAGCACGCAACCCCTTTACGTGGGGAAGACACGTAGAATGCAGTTTTTCTAAATAGTAATTATAAGGTAATGTGTTGTGTTCTGTCAACTGCAATGAAAGCGCCAATACATCCGTTACCGTATATAGCAACAAACAAAACGAATAATCAGGAGAAACACTGTCCTGAGCCCGATCCGGAGTTACACTTTTAAACTTGGTCACGCATCCGGCATTACATGTATGATTCTCATCGGAACTATTATGCTGCTGATGTTGTACAGAACATTGACAGCCGCACAAAGTCATATCATGCTGCAAGCAAAGGATTTCCCGGTGATGATGATGAGGCAGAACAGATGCAGTCAACATGATTATGCTGACCAACATTAATACCCATGCTATATATCGTCTCCGTTTCATCGGGCACAAAAATAGGTGTTTATCATGTAAATTCCAAAAAGAAAGCATGGTAAATGCCAAATTATCAGCAATTACCATGCTTTTTATTATCTTTTATGTATAAAGCTTACCAAATAGAGACACGTTTTTCAGGAGCCAAATACATAGGATCCCCCTCTTTAATGCCAAAAGCATCATACCATGCACCAATTTGAGGGAGTGCTCCGTTCACACGCCATCTGCCCAATGAATGTGGATCAGACTTTGTTTGCAAACGAATCTGCTCGTCGCGGATATTGCCAGCCCACACTCCGGCGTATGACAAGAAGAAGCGCTGTTCCGGAGTAAATCCGTCTTCTACTGGTAGCGGAGCATCTTTTGTCGCATTCTTGAACGCTTGGAAAGAAACCTGCAAACCACCATGGTCGGCTATATTCTCACCTAAAGTCAAAGAACCGTTGGCATTGAGTCCCGGCAAAACCTGAATGCTATCAAAGAAATTCACCATTACCTGAGCACGTTCTTCAAAACGTTTGGCATCTTCGGCTGTCCACCAATCTTTCAAATTACCATCCTTATCGAACTGACGTCCCTGATCATCGAATCCATGAGTCATTTCATGACCGATAACCACGCCAATAGCTCCATAATTAAATGCATCATCAGCATTCATGTCAAAAAACGGATATTGAAGAATACCTGCCGGAAAACAAATCTCATTCGTGGTCGGATTATAATATGCATTGACAGTCTGCGGAGTCATTCCCCATTCATCTCTGTCAACCGGCTTGCCTGCCTTGGACAACATATAATCCAGTTCGAATTCTGTAGCACGCTTCACATTGGCCCAATAAGAATCTTTTTCAATATTCAAACCGGTATAATCCCTCCACTTATCAGGATAGCCTACCTTTACATAAAAAGAATTCAACTTCTCAATAGCTTTAATCTTTGTGCTGTCACCCATCCATTCCAAATTCCGGATACGTTCTCCCAATGCGGTCTGCAGATTCTTTACCAACTGCACCATACGTTCTTTTGCGGCTGCCGGAAAATATTTCTCCACATACATCTGACCTACCGCTTCACCCAGTACCCCATTCACAGTACTTACGGCACGCTTCCAACGAGGTTGGTTAGCCTGTTTACCGGATAGTGTTTTTCCATAAAAATCAAAGTTTTGTGCTACCAAATCATCACTCAAGTAACCGGCAGCCCTGTCTATCAGATTCCATTGCATATAAGCGATCTGATTTTCAACCGGCAAGCTATTGATAATTTTCTCAACCTCTTTAATCGGCTCCACTTGAGAAACACTCAGTTCAGTCACCCCTTTCACGCCTATACCATTCAAGAAAGCATCCCAGTCAATGCCCGGAATCTCTTTCTTTAATTCATCCAAAGACATTTTATGATAATTGGCCGCAGGGTTACGCTGTTCCACCGCACTGAAAGAAGCTTTTGCAATACGGGTTTCGATATCCATTACAGCCTCCATTTTCTTTTTAGCGGCAGCCTCATCAAAACCAGCCAATTGGAACATCTTTACAATATGTTCTTTATACTTATTACGGATATTGGTAGTCACATCATCATTGTCCAAATAATATTCTCTTTCGCCCAGACTGATACCCCCTTGATACAATTGAAACAAATTGCTCTTGCTGTCCATGATATCGGCACCCACATAGAAACTGAAATAAGGGAATACACCGCTATGAGCCAGTTCCGCCATCAAAGGAACTATTTCCGATTTATCCTTCACTGAAGCAATCTTTTCCAAATCAGCTTGAATAGGAGTTACTCCATCCGCATTCAGTTTCACACTATCCATAGCCAGATTATAGATATCCCCTATTTTCTGACCTATTGTACCTTGCGCATTCTGTCCGGCAGCAATTTCCACAATCAATCCTTTCAGTTGTTCCCGGTTATTTTCGGCAAGCATATCGAATGAGCCAAAACGGGAATATTCATTGGTCAGAGGGTGTTTCTTCATCCATCCGCCACAAGCATACTGATAAAAATCAGCTCCTTGAACAGCCGTAGTGTCCAAATTTGTCAAGTCTATACCCGAAGTCATGACGGCTTCCTTTTTACTGTCGCATCCGGCAGCTACTGCCAGAGCCAATACAGCCATTGGTAAATAATGTTTTGCTTTCATTTGTTCTATATATATGATACATATTAACTTCCCTGCATCTCTTCTAATTCCATAGAAACGGCCTCCCATTCTTCTACCGTCTGATCCAAGTCCTTTTTCAGTTTCTGATGCTTTTCATACAAAGCCATATCCGATGCACCTTCGGGAGTAGCCATATCGGCTTCCACCCCGCTAATCTCAGTTTCCAGCTTTTCTATTTTTTGTTCACAATCCGCAATTCGTTTCTCCAATTTGCGAATTTTCTTATTCAATTCCTTTTGCGCCTCATAAGATAATTTGTTCTCACTGACCGTTTCGGGTTCTTCCTTTTTAGTGGCAGACACAGTAGGAGAAGCCGAAAGCTGCAACTCATTCAGACTCTCTATTTTCTTTTTCTGTAAAAAATCATAAATGCCGCCAATGTGTTCTTTTACTACTCCACCTCCAAATTCATAAACTTTGGTCACCAGTCCATCCAAGAACTCACGGTCATGAGAAACAACAATCACCGTTCCATCAAATTCCTTGATAGCTTCTTTCAATACATCCTTTGAGCGCATATCCAGATGGTTGGTAGGTTCGTCCAAAATAAGGAAATTCACCGGTTCTAACAAAAGTTTTATCATGGCAAGACGACTCCGCTCCCCACCCGACAGTACTTTTACTTTTTTATCAGAAGCCTCGCCTCCAAACATGAATGCTCCCAGAATATCACGAATTTTTAAACGAATATCCCCTTTTGCCACATAATCAATCGTATCAAAAACACTCAGATTTTCATCCAGCATCTGAGCCTGATTCTGAGCAAAATAACCAATCTGTACGTTGTGTCCGATGGTCAGTTTACCTTCGTATGGGATTTCGTCCATTATACATTTCACCAAAGTGGACTTACCTTCCCCGTTCTTTCCGACAAAAGCCACCTTCTCACCTCTATTAATAGTCAAAGTCACATCGTGGAAAACAAGATGACTGCCGTATACTTTCTTCACCCCGTCACAAATGACCGGATAATTGCCGGAACGCATGGCAGGCGGAAACTTCAACCGCAAGGCTGAATTATCTTCATCATCAATTTCAATAGGAACTATTTTTTCCAATTGCTTGATGCGGCTCTGCACCTGTACAGCCTTGGTAGCCTTATAACGGAAACGCTCTATGAAATCTTCCGTATCCTGAATTTGCTTCTGCTGGTTCTCGTATGCACGCAATTGCTGCTCACGACGTTCTTTGCGCAATACCACAAACTCATCGTAAGCCACTTTATAATCATAGATATGCCCGCAAGATATTTCAATCGTACGATTGGTCACATTATTAATAAATGCACGGTCGTGGCTCACCAATACAACGGCTCCCGCACTTGTCTTCAAAAAGTTTTCCAACCATTGAATGCTTTCTATATCCAGATGATTGGTAGGCTCGTCCAACAGCAACACATCGGGCCGTCGCAACAGCAACTTGGCCAACTCTATACGCATACGCCATCCACCACTGAACTCAGATGTAGGACGGTTAAAATCCTCCCGGCTAAATCCCAACCCCATCAATGTACGTTCTATCTCAGCTGTATAATTGGTACCTCCCATCATCAAAAAGCGTTCATTGTCATGGGTGAATTTCTCAATCAGTTTATGATAGTTTTCTGAATCATAATCTGTTCTATCCGCCAACTCCTGATTCATTCTCTCAATACTAGCCTGCAAGTCAAAGATATGTTCAAAAGCCATCTCCGCCTCTTCCATCACAGTATGTTTATCACTCAGAATCATGACTTGAGGCAGATAGCCTATCGTCACATCACGCGGAACAGAAACACTACCTGAAGTAGGCGCCTGTATTCCTGCCAATATCTTAAGCATAGTAGACTTACCGGCCCCATTCTTCCCGACCAGCGCAATACGATCTCTCTTATTGATAACGTATGACACATCCTCAAACAGAGGCGTTACTCCAAACTCTACTTTCAAATTATCTACTGAAACCATTCGTTTTTATCCTTTTGCAAAAGTGGCAACAAATATACGGTTTTATATGTAAAAAAGACAAAATACAAGTAAATAAAAAAAGTCCTCATCCTTAACAAATAGGACAAAAGTATTAAAACGTGTTAGAAAACATATTTTTTTAGTTGTTTTATTTGCAAAATCCACTAAAACACGTACCTTTGCAACGTGTTTTTCATAGTATTAGATTTAAGGTTAACAAAGGTTGGAGCAAGGCGTTGCTCCTTTTTTTATGTCTACATTTTCCTCATACTTAAATATTGACTTAGCTCAACCAAGCAAAATTTATCTGTAATACAAAAAATGACTGCTTCATTCTCATGAAGCAGCCACCAACAAAATACACGACGTAACACAACTATGTTTTACACATATCAGTTATTTAATATCGATTCCACAAGGATTGAGTCCCGGACCACCACCACCTGTATATCCCCTACTTTCTCCTGTGTCCCATGGAGAAATCCAAAAAGCATATAAATCGCCACAAGTAACATAAAACTTCACTTTAACTATCTTGCCTGAAAAAGCAGCAAGTTTTTTACCTGATTTCCAAGTTACCAATTGTTTAGTACTGTTCAAATCATTCATTTCCTTACAATCCTCTCTGGAAAATCCCGTAATCACATTACCATTTTCATCCATTATCTCCACCTGCAAATCCTTTGCTTGTGCATTCACAAAAAAATGATTACCATCAAACTTTATTTTCTCGGTAACAAGTACCCCTTCTGTGTCTGTATGCATGGAAACGAACCCATCACGACGTAAAGTTGCCAACCCAGTAGAAGTAAATCCATCCCACATCACTTTATTCTTCATTCTTCCACTAGAATACAAATACAAAGAATCACCAACAATGAGAGGTACGCCAATAACAGACTGCATATTTCCCCAATTCCATGCCCCTTCCGTTTCATTTACTCCCATAACAGGTTCATAACTGGGACGATAAAAATGAAAACCATCCCGACTATATCCCATCCCTATTTCATTTCTTTTCTGAATACCTAACTTACCACAGAGATCATTCTCTGGTCCTTTCCACATAGCATAGAACCCTAGCATAACACTTTCATAAGGCATAGCATCAAAATTATAAATGGCTGGACGCACATCAGGAAATTCAGGATGTGGCAGTTCCTTATCGGAAGGAGTAAACCACAAAACTATATTTTTATCCTTTATTCCTTTAGCCAATGAATGCGCCACGCTAACTGCCATCTCTGGATCTTCATTTTCCAAATAGCCTCTAGAGCGTCCGTCTGCTTTACTCCCCTGCCGTAGACTAATAGCCCATTTTTGAGTAAACGGATTATAGAAAGCAGTGGTACGATCCCCCACCGGTCCTGATTGCGCAACTCCTTCCGACCAATGAATACCATCTTTTGAATATTTTAAAATTATTTTCCATCCTCCACTATGTTTTTCCACATTGAAGAGTTTGAAACGTTTTTCTGGTTCTGGACACATTTTATCGAGCCAAACTGTAGCCGCATCCCGATCACAAGTATCTACAATATTCGTACCCGGCACTATATCCATATTCACTTTTTCCCAATGCTTCCCATCTTTTGACTCCGCATAACAAGTATAAAAGCTTTGACGATGTTTGTGCATAGATCCGGCACCAGCCAAATACCACATTTTAAATTTTTGTTCGCTTTCATCATACCATATTCCATCACTGAAAGGAGCAGCATAAGGAGCACGTTCAAAAGTGTATTCCCACTCCTTATCCGGAGCAAGTACCGGATTATTCTCATAGAACATAGCTTTATGGGAAACACGCTCCATATCTGTTTCTGCAATTAAAAAATCATCAACGAATAATTGACGTCCTAGATTTACAGAAATAACAGTCGGTTTGTTTGAAATATAAGGTAAAGGCATTTCGCGACGTACTCCATCATCAATCATACTAGGAGGCCATTGCTCGGGCAGCACAATACCATTATGCAATGTTCTACCATTCTCTTTCACCGTTTTATCATTGGAAGATGACACACAGCCGGCAAAGCAAGCTGCACATATAATATAATAAAATACTTTCATAATTATTCTATTTTTAATTACCATCCTGGATTATTTTTAGTGATATATGGATTACCCTCTACTTCATCAATTGGTAATGGAACCCATTCATTCTTATTTTCCTTAAACCCCATATATTGAGCCCTGCTAAACCTTTTAAACAAAGGATCAGTATTTTCCAATTCGCGAAAACGCTCTACTACTTTACCCCAACGAAGCAAGTCAAAGAATCGGGAGCCTTCATAGGTAAGTTCTAGAATACGTTCATCTTCAATAGTTCTCATATTAGCTTCTGTTACATGAGGTACTCCTACCCTATCGCGTACTTTGTTTATTGCTTCTAACGGGGTTATGTTTGCAGTGGCTTTCCCTCCCATTACTACAGCTTCAGCATACATCAGCAAAACATCCGAATAACGAATCATTCTCCAGTTTACTCCTTGTGCACGTCCATTAAAAAAATGCCCACCAGCATCATCTGTCGGAGGTAAGGTCCAATCCAACCATTTCCTACTACACATTTTATATCCCATTGCCAACTCATATTGTTCACCAAATGTTCCTTCCTTTGAACCCATTTCTGCTTCCCAGTCCTTCCCTTCAAGAAAAGTAACCTTCATACCTTTCGGACGTATAATCTCCGATACATTATCATTAAAAACAAACGAACCAAACATACGTGGATCAGTTTCTCCTGTCACTGTTTTTGACGCTACAAATTTATCATATAACCAATTGTGCATAACCTGTGCAGAACTATTCGAATTTCTACTTCTATTCATTATACACATTTTACACCGGACGTCATTGAACAACCCACTGTCCACAAATCCTGGGTTAAATCCTGTATTCAACACTCCGACAAATTGTACTTCAAAAATAGATTCATCATTATTTTCATGTGCCACATCAAAGTTCCATGAATAGTCATCTACCAATCTGTAGTCCCCACAATTACCATTAATGATTTCTGCAAAAGCCGCAGCAGCCTCATTATAATAAGTTATTTGTGAAGTTCCATATTTGGGTTCAATACCGGATCTATAAAGATATGACTTACCCAAAAGTGCATAAGCAGAAGCTTTCGTCACACGTCCTTTATTTTTAGCATCCCAAAAATTCTTGTCAGGAAGTAAATCTTTAGCTTTGATCAGATCATCTATAATAAAATCCCAAGCCTCTTCAGGTGTTGCCTGAGGCTTATATTCATTAGGAGCCTTAGGCAATTCTTTAATCAAAGGAATATTCCTATAATTGATGAATAAAAAGAAATGTGTAAATGCACGAAGAAAATAAGCCTCCCCCAAATATGCATCCTGTAATTTTTTATTGCTGAATTCTATTTCAGTAAGACTTTCAATCATTTGGTTAGCTTGGGAAGCAGCTGTATACATTAACTGAAAAGGTTGAACCAATGAATAATAGGAAGGGGTAAACTCTTCATTATAAGCACCTGGTACTCCATAATCAGCTACCGAACACCCCTCATCACTACGAGTCAACATCAAACCAAATCCACAAGCTCCCAAATTACGAGGAGTCGAAATATACCCATAGATACCAAGAATTCCCTTATTACAATTTTCTAGTGTAGTATAAAATGAATTAACGTCTGATTGATTAGGATTCACCGCCAAATCATTAAAAATATCTTCACATGAGCCCATCATTCCAATAGTTACAAAACTGATGATGATAACTATAATTTTACGCAACATTATTTTCATACTCATTCTGTTTTTAGAAAGTTAAATTGACACCAAGATTATATACTCTAGAATTCATTGTTGCTTCATGAGGACTTTCCTGTGCTTGCCAGAAACCATCCACACCTCTGTCAAACAACACGTTTGAACTAACTTCGGGATCATACAAGGGATATTTTGTGATAGTGAATAAATTTTGTACCCCCGCATATATTCTAAATGATTCTATATGGAATTTTTGCAATAATTTCTTATTAAAGGAATAACCGATTTGTAGATTCTTGCATCTGAAATAAGAACCATCCTCCACATAGAATGTACTTGGAAGCGAGTTTATGCCAGAACTGTTTTTACTATTCAGTTTAGGAGCTTCCGCATTAGGATTTTGCGGAGTCCATGAATTATAGAAAGCATCCTTTAGGGTAGCACTATTAGCTCCTCCAAAATACCAATCATATTTCATTAAAGCAAAAATATCGTTACCTTGCGTTCCTTGGAAAAAAGCAGTCAAATCCCAATTCTTATAACCTACATTTATATTTAAACCATAAGTAAAATCCGGATGAGGATTACCAATATCCGTTTTATCATTCTCATCAATCTTCCCATCCGGCTTTCCTGTCAATACACCATTCACACTACCATTATTATCCTGAAAAATAAAATTACCATCATTATCAAAACCTTCCACCACATATCCCCAAAAGGTACCAATAGGCAAGCCCGGTTTAGTAATAGTAGGACGGTCATTAAAAGAACCACTCATCATCACCTCTGCCTTAATGGGTTGTACTCCCTCACCCAAACTCTTTACTTTATTTCTTAATGCCGAAATATTGGCAGTAACATCCAAACTCCAATCCTTCCAATTATTACGATAACCTACCGTAAATTCAAAACCTTTATTTTCAACAGATGCAGAATTAAAAACTGGCAAATCCCCCCCATTAGTCATAATGGTTTGCCCTGACGATGCTAATGGAAGTAATGGAGCAAGTAAGTCATTATTATCTTTCCAAAAATATTCAGCTGTAAAAGAAATTTTATTATTCAGAAAAGCCATTTCCAATGCTACATTTTTAGATATTGATTTTTCCCAAGTCAAATTTTCCTGAGCAAATTTGGTTACATAACCATTCATCACACTACTTTGACCAATCTGATTTTCACCGAATACAGAAGGTATTGGACCATAAGCCGTAGAAAGGAAAGAATATGGATCTATAAAATTAGCTCCTAATTCACCATAACTAGCTCTAATCTTCATTTTACTTATCCATTCTATATTAAAAAAATTCTCTTCATGTATATTCCAACCCACTGAAACCGAAGGAAAGTAACCGACCCTATTTCCTTTAGCAAATTTGGAAGATTTATCACTACGAATACTTGCAGAAACAAGATAACGCTCCTTATAGTCATAGTTCAAGCGAGCAAAAAAGGAGAGTAAAGCTGAATTGTATTCTTCACTTGTTATATCTCCTTTCCCATTAAAAATAGTAATATTAGGACCACCCAAATCTGTAGAACCAGAACCAATCCCCATAGTTCTATAGTATTCTCTCATCCAACTTGTACCTACCATTACATCAATAGTATGACCAGCAAACATATTCTTATAAGTCAAAATGTTATCAATTGTATAACTAAATCGCTGTCCACGGCTTTCAGATAGTGAATTAATCGTTCTGCTATAATCAGGATCTGCATTACCATTCTCATCCCAATTGGAGTCAAAAGCAATGGACCGAGATATATTATTTGTTGATATATAGTCACCTCCAAGTAGTAGCTTATAATCCAATCCTTTATATAAATTCAGCCCTATATTCAAACTACCAGTAACATTAACTGTTTTATTTCTTCGAACAGTATTGGAATAAGATGCAAACGGATTAGTAACTTTTCCTTCATTTACATAATAATCTTTACCTGCAGATACATACCTTCCCTCTACATCAGTCATTGGAACAGTAGGAATTCCCATCACCATCCTTACTTGAGGCTCCTTATTTGTAAAAGCAGCAGAAAGAGTTTCACTAACAGTCAAACGTCCTTTCTTAAAAGTTCCATTGACACGTGCATTATATTTCTTAAAACCAGAAAATTCCATAATACCTTGCTGATCAAAATACCCCAAACTTGTATTAAAAGTTGAATATTCACCACCACCAGAAATTGAAGCATTCAAATTATACATAGGAGCATTTCTTAGATATGCATCTTGCCAGTCGGTATTAATATTAGGATTAGTAGGATGAATATTTTCTGGAGCTTGAGTCTGGTTTGTTGAATTTGCAACAATTTGCTTAGTATATTCGCGATGCTCATTTGCATCTAGAAAATCAAGGTATTTAGAAGGGGTCTGCAAAGAATAGTTTGCAGAAATTTCAACTTTTGCTTTACCTTTTTGACCATGCTTGGTAGTTATCAGCACAACCCCATTTGCAGCGCGAGAACCATAAATGGCAGCCGCCGAACCATCCTTCAGGATTTCTATTGATTCAATATCTGAAGGATTCAACGAATTTAGCCCATTATTAGAAAATGCGCCATCAATAACATATAAAGGTTCAGTAGCACCAAATGTACCTGCTCCCCGAACAAGTATCTTGATATCTGCCCCAGCTTCTCCCCCCTTTTGCAATATTTCGACTCCTGGAGCCCTCCCCTGCAAAGCAGCTGCAACAGAATGCCCCATCTGTTTACTCAGTTCTTTTGGAGGTACTGTCGCCACAGATGCTGTCAAACTAGATTTTTTTTGAGTTCCATAACCAACCACCACCACTTCATCTAATTGTTCCAAATCCTCTTTCAGAGTTATATTCACATTCTTTTCCCCTTCCAAATTAACAGCAAGAGTCTTATAACCGATAAAACTAATAATAAGAGTTGCATTCGCAGGAGCTTTAAGTAAAAACTTACCATCCATATCAGTAATAGTACCATTAGTAGTCCCCTTTTCCATCACATTAACTCCTACGATAGGTTCTCCCATAACATCCATCACAAGCCCTGAAATATCTTGTTCTTTCTTCTCGTTCAATATAGACTGTTCTACCTCCTTCTTCCGAATAACGATATTTTTATCTTTTATCTCATAAGAAACATTTTGTCCTTCCAAGATTTGCTCAATAACTTCTTGCAGTTGCTCAGCATCTATATTAACAATCTTTTTCGTATCTACATCCCCAGCTATATACACAAATGAATATCCACTTTTTTCTTTTAGCTCAGTCATAGCTTTTTTCACTGACACTTTATTCATTTTCAATGGTATATTCTGTGAGAAGATATTCAAATTAAGGCAAAGCAAAGCCCCGACCAATAATATGGCCTTTCTCTTGTTTTTCATAAATTAGTAATTTATTAATTAAAAAATTAAATGAACTTAGCTTTTAAAGAGAAAAATCATTAACTTTGCACTCTCTAAAAGCGCACTCACAATCGTAAGTCGAAAAAGAGATTTCATCAAGGTGGGAAAATCCCTATATCTTCCCACCTTTTCTTTTCCATCCCCTTCGTACCCCTATCACAGTATTACAGCTCTAATTCTATTCATACTTTTAATTTTAAGGTTAAACAATTTTAATCCACTCCCTATTTAATATAAAGTTATATTGTGTCCTTCAATAAAATAATGAATCTTACGGGTCGCAGATAATGCTTCCAAAACTTCCTGAATATTTTGCTCACGATGAACGAAATTTCCATAGAATCTGAAAGTATTCAAAGTATCACTAGCTATTTGTATTTTCACATTATAACTACGTTCTAACTCCTTCACAACATCCGGTAACAATTCCTCATCAAAAAATAAATATCCGTTAGTCCATTGTAATGCATTGGCAACAGTAGAATGCTCCACATGCATTCTGCCATCCTTTTTATTCAAGACCACCCTTTCATTGGGTAACAAAAAAGCTTCTTTTTCTTTTTTCAATAAATTATTCAATGACACTTTTCCTTCGGACAAAGAAACAACGGCTTCTGCATCATCCGGATAATCCCGAAAATTAAATTTCGTACCCAATACTTTTACCAGCAAACTATTCGTTTTCACAAGAAATGGAACTTCTTCATTTCGTTTAACTTCAAAATATCCTTCTCCTATCAATTCTATTTTTCTATTCCCTACTCCGAATCCTTGTGAATATGTTATACGCGATCCAGCATTCAACCACACCAATGTCCCATCCGGCAAGGTTAATTTTGTTCTGGAACCAAGAGGAGCCTCCACAATGATATCCGAAAATTCCTCTTTTATACTTATTCCACCCCTCCAATAAGAAAAATAAGAAACTGAGAACAATATAACAATAACAGCTGCATAACGCCAAAATTTAGACAAACAGAAATTTTCACGTTCTCTTTTATCATTCAACCTCTGATTAGCAATTCTATTTTTAAATTGTTCAAATGCTTTGCTCTTATCATATTTAACATCCTCTTTCACACTTATGGCAGAAAACCAAATTTCTTGCCGCTGCATAAAATACTTTTCATTTTCCACAGACGCAGCTATCCACTCCTTCAGTTCATGCACAGCATTTCCATCCAACTCATTACTTAAATAGGATACTATTAATTCATCAATATGTTCTTTTTCTGCTTTCATCTTTGTTGTTTCTAAAGTGAAGACGATTTATTTTAAATACAGGGTAGTCCTAAAAGAAACTTTTTTCTGTTTCAACACGAAAAAAATAAAATCAAAGCAATTAAATATTTGCTCAATTCAGTCTGAAGGAAAGATAATGCATTCTTTATATGATACTTAACCGTATTTATAGAAATACCTAATTCCTGAGAAATTTCTTCATATTTTTTCTCCTCAAATCTGCTTTTTTCAAAAACACATCTACATTCAATCGGTAGTTTGTCTATTGCCATACGGATTTCATGCTCCAATTCACGTTCCAATAATATTCCCAAAGGATAATTATCTGACTGCAAATACTTTTCTTCAGACATCTCTTCCGGTACTAGAACTGAAAATGAAATTTCCTTTTTTTCAGATCCAGATTTCAGATAGTCTATACAACGATTACGAACGGCCTTTATCAGATAACTTCTAATAGAAATAGTAATGTTTAAAGTTTCTCTGATTTCCCAAAGGTGAAAAATTACATCTCCGACTATAGTTTCCGATAAAAAATTATCGTTCAAATATTGATTTGCTACATGACACAAAAGAACATAATGATAATCATAGATGTATTTATAAGCATCTTCGTTGCCATTTTTCAGTTGTTCTACTATCAGTTTCTCTGTGTTTTCCATTTTATTTCTTTTGGAAAAGGAATAAAGTTAACGGGAACAAATTTAGAAATTAATTCTGAGTAACCTTATAAAAGTGCAAAAAACAAATCCGTTAATCTTATTATCACACCTTAAATGGTTACAATAAAGACTAACGGATTTCCCTATTCTAGTTTTACAAACTATATCCAACACCTCAGATAAAACGAATCTGAATCATCCCTCCATAAGGATTAAAATCGAAAAGAATCTTATCAGCATCCTTCTTTAGAAAAAGCTTTTTCCCATCTTGCCTAATCTCCGAAACTCTATTTCCCACAGATTTCAATACCATAGTCAGTGGTTCCGTAAATAATTGTGCATTCATATCCAAATGAGGAGTTATGTTATAGCCGTTTTCTTTTTCTAGCACATTCAAGCGAATTTTTTCTCGTTCTTTTGTATAGGCAGCCACCTCTCTAAATGTACCCACCCATATTTTATTTTCCAGAGCCTTTACCTTACTAAAATGTTCCCACAATATTTCGGGATTCAGAAAAGCATCATATCCTTGCGATATTCCATGTATCATTGCCACTCCCCATCTACCGGAGTTTACCAAGCTTTCCACCCATTTATCTAAAGACTCAGGAGTTGATTTCGATTTATCTCCCCCGATGGGATATTGTTCGGTACGTGTACCTACCCTGTTCTTTGAAGTTATTTTTAATATATCACTATTAACAGCATTGAAAGGATAACAGAATGTACGCGGTATTTTTCCTGTTTTCTCATAAAGTATACTGTCATTCTTCTCTACTTCCATTTTTACTTCCTCCAAAGAAACACGCTTTAAATTCGTATGTGACCAGCTATGACTGGATATTTCTTGCCCTTTGTCACTCATCTCTTTAATTTGCGCCCACGACATTCTCGGTTTTCCCTGCATAGCACTTTCATTCTCTATACATTTACCCCATATCCAGAAAGTACCTTTAAAGCCATATTTTTCCAATTTAGGGAAAAGCAACGTATAGTGTTCCTGTAAACCATCATCAAATGTATAACTAATAGCACATACTCTGTCACCCTTATAAGGTGCCACATAAACATCTTGTGTGAACCCGTTATCCCTGATCTCAGCCCCTGTCTGTTTCACCAATTCTATTCGAGGCGATGATTCCGGCATAGAAACATACTCTTCATATACTCCCGGACGGACAAGTATAGATATTGTTTTCTTGCCACCACCAACTGCCGCATTCACTGCTTCCTGAACTGTAAAGAAATCCCCACTCCCATCTTTCGCCACCACATAATCATAACGTCGCACATATTTTGCCAAAGCCGGCACTTCTTCCATCAAAGCGTCCACAACCAACCCGGCAACTATACGTCCACCATATATATTCAAGTGAGTATTATCAATTTTCCCTTCCGGACAAAATTCATATTGTCCTGCTGGAATCCACATAAACAATTTTCTTGAATTCTCGACTCCCATACCGGTAACCAAGTCATGGGTCAATTTATTCAAATCAATAAAAGGTACATTCATTTCTCCGGCCACCCGACGGGGAGATTCCAGATATTCCCCATGGGTATCAACCAATACCGGACCTTCTTTTTCATAACTACCCTTTATCTCCGTCACACCTTTAGGAGGGAAATTACGACGGACTATAGAATTGAACAGTACAGGATTTCCTCCCTTAGCACGTGTTTCATTCACAAAACGTCTTAAATTATCATCAAAGGTACTTCCGGGTTCTGTATGTAATGTGGCTCTAGGTTTCTCATCATTATGCCCGAACTGAATAAATACATAATCACCTTTATGAATTTTAGAAAGCACTACATCCCAACGTCCTTCATTGATAAAACTGAGTGAACTTCTTCCATTCATAGCGTGATTATCCACCACAACCTCTTCCGTAAAATATCCGGGAAGCATTTGTCCCCAACCACGCTCTATATTACCATTCTTCAGACTTTTATTCGCCATAGTGGAATCACCAATCATAAAAATAGTAATGGGTTCTTTTCTCTCAGCAATAAAAGCCGATAACAGGAGTAAAGCACATAAAGCAAGTAATACTTTTAATTTCATGTTTTTCATATACATTTTATAAGTTAAAAGATTCAGGCAAAAGTAAACAAGAACAAGAAAAGAAACCATAAAAAATGATACAAGAATATAGAAATTTGTTCAAAATCAATAGCTCAATCACTCTTTCAGTAAATAAGAACTAATAAAAAAATGTTCAAATAACATTTATTTGCCATTTGAACATTTTTTCAATCCTTCAAAGTTCACATCGAAACATAGGAGGTTCTCCCAAATAAACAAACTCTTCCAAAAAGACAAAAAAATGAATGTCCAACTGTCAGAATGATGCAGGCAAAGAAAGTAATTGATACATCAATGTATGTGCCATACGTTCTTGACCATTGGTATTAGGATGCAAACGATCATACCCCGAATCATAGAAATAAATAAGTTGTTCTTCAATCATCGGATTCATACCTGTAACCGAATTAAAATCTATTACAGGAACTCCCCACAAATTACCTGCTTCCTTAATGGCCTGTACATAAGCATCCACATATTCTCCGCATTTATTCTGATAGCTTTCATCCGGTTGTACATTCTTTTCGCCGAATTCCGCTAAAGAACGATGCAATGGGGTCAACAAAACAATTTGTTTATCGGGAAACAATTTTTTCAAATGACTCAAACCAATATTAATACGGCCTTTATACGTATCATTCGTCATTATAGGAACACGCCTTTTACGCGTTTCCAGTTTTTTAGTTTCACCACGGGCAGCCATCACCTGCTCTTCTTTCTCTGCAAACCAAGTCCCGACAGGTACGCTGCTATTAAAATCATTTGTCCCCATCAAAACCACGATGGCATCAACCTCTTCTCCATGCTCCTTTTTCAATTGTTCTGCCTGACGGGGTACATCATTCCATTGACGTCCACTCACTCCATACACATAAGGAGTGATATCCAACCATTCTTTCAAAAAATCCCAATACTTTTTTATGTTATCTCCATAACAATTGGGATCAGTTATCGAGTCTCCTATATAACCAACCTTTTTTCCATACCATGGATGCCGGATATAACCTTTATTACATGATTCTTTTCCACAGAGAGACGTTTCCTGTCCGTGTAACAGCAACGGACACGCTAATAAAAGAGCAAATACAATAAACTGTCTGTTTTTCATAAGCAACTATTATTTTTTCAATCAGTAAAGTGCCATCAAAGATATAAAATAAGAAATAGAAAATAACCATCACAGACTTTTATTTTCGTTTGTCCTCCTCTATCATTCATAAGACAAGAAGTTCGAAAGGTTATAATAAACAAAACTTTACACTTTTAGATTCATTTGTTAACAAGATACGACATATTTATAAAGCATGTTATAAAACGGCGAAATACAGACTAGAAACTTGCTATTATAAATAAAGTCCGTATCTTTGTAGTGTGTTTTTCATAGTATTAGATTTAAGGTTAACAAAAGATTGGCTGTCTGGGATAGATAGCCTTTTTTTATGCTTTAAAACAGGAGAATTTCTTCATAAAAAATTCAATATCCCAACAATCGCTTCTTCAAATTCTACCCAACCGAACACAACAAAAGTCAATAAGAAAAAGCAATACGTATATCTATCCATCGAGGCAATTTATGAACTACCTAGTCTTAACTAACGTTTATCCTATATATTTTTGGATTTATTTCAATAAAAGAAGACACTCTCATCACTGAGAATGTCCCCTATATTTAAACGAAACTTTAAAGAGAATTTATATATTTCAAATCTTATCTTCTATTCCACCATACTCGTTGCTCACGGCTATCATCACCATTCAAATCTGCTTTCACGGCAGCTTCATAATTTTCAAGATTACCTTGATAAATTTCGCTATCAAATTGATGGCGATAAGGAATATGATCAATCGTTGTACAAACCGGACCGACTTCTAGTTTCGGAATATCAAAACGACGCCAGTCAGACCATGCCTCAAAACCATCAGCCATAAAGCCACTAATCCAGCGTTGAAGAGCAATTTTGTTAATTTTATCAGCATCAGTACCTGTATAGGCAACTGCTTCCTGTGCCAAATATTCATCAACACCTTCGGCCCCCCATTGTTCGAACGATGCCTTCACACCAGCTGCATAAAGCTGGGCAGGATCAGCCTGAATCCAGCCACGTTGAGCAGCCTCAGCCTCGATAAGCAACATACGAGCAGCAGTAATAATGGGAAAAGTAGAGGTTACCTGTGTGAGCGAAGGATTATAAAAACAGCAGACTTTGTTCCACGTATTCACATCTGCAGACTCAATACCCAAAGGCATACCTTGGTATTTATCAAAATTCTTCAAGTCTTCATCCGTTACGCCCGCCTCTGCCTGTGTCTTACCGAAAGGAATCAGTGAACAAGTAGAGAACAGACGGTTATCTTTCAACTCCTTCAGCTGATCTACATAATACTTATTAGGGACAAAATTATAATTATTGTTTACACCATTATAATATAAATATCCCACAGTATTGGCCTCAAAAGTATAATTCAAATTATAGGCATTTTCTTCAATACCGCCATCGGCGTAAGCTTGAGCAAAACGCGAGCGTCCTTCGGCAGGATCCACATCTGCCAGTTTTATAGCAAGCATCATACGGGTAGAAGCATTCAGTTTCTTCCATGCACGAATGTCACCATCGAACAGGATGTCGGCTGTACTCAACGAGCCACTTTCATTAAACTGATTATACGCTTCCCTCAAATCGGCATCTAACTTAGCATAAATCGTTTCCTGTGAATCAAATACCGGAGTAAAATTTTCCTCACCTGCCTGAAACGCTTCTGTATAAGGAAGTGGCCCTAGAGCATCTGTAAGGTGCATATAGATGAATCCCATCAATGTACGTGCAACCGCAATCTGATTGGCATTATCACCAAACTGTACAATGGCAGGTTTACCTTTTTCAGCCTCATCACTATTAAAGTCAATAATCTTCTCGCAGTTCTTCAACGGATAAAGATAATAAGAACTTGTACTCATAGTAGGTCCGCCAAACGCACCATACTGATTATTATTTTTCTCGGACATATACCCCGGATACATTTGCGTCCACGGGTAATAATAATTTGAGTTCATAGAGAAGTATTTCACATAAGTACAAGCGTATGTAAACAACATACCAGTATTAGCCTCCGACGGTTCATTGGGATCTTTGTTAATATCGCCAAAGTCAGTCATATCACATGCTGTGAATGTTGCTGCAAAACTCAGAGATAAAAATAATAATTTAATATATTTCATAATGATTCTTCGTTTTATGGTTTAAAAAGCAAGATTAACGGTAAAACCTATCGAACGGGTTGCAGCGGCATTACCACCCTCAAAATATCCCATACCAATTTCAGACACATCCACATTAGGACAAGCTGAATAGATCAACCATGGATTGGAAGCATTAATTGCCACACTGGCACGACTCAAACCGATATTTAGTTTCTTCAAAGTTTGTGACGGGAACACATACGACAATGACACTTCACGAAGTTTCACGTAAGTACGGTCATACACCCATTCTTCCCATACACGGGAAGCTGTGGTATAATACAGTTTGGCATTGACATAGGTATCTACCTTATTACCATCCTGATCCACACCAGTCATGTGGATACCACCACCTTTGCTTACCGGTTCACGAACATTGACGCCACGGTCATTAAGTTCAGCTGTTTTATCAAGAATACCGCTACTGCTACCCCACATATTAGTATAGGATACAATCTGACCGCCTACAGAGAAATCAATATTAGCCGACAGACGGAAATTCTTAAAACTGATACTAGTATTAAAACCACCTGTGAAATCCGGATGGAAGTTACCCAGTTCATCTAGTGTATTCTGATTGTAAGTAGGTACATATTCACCACCATACAACGCCTTCTGCGAGGCACTCAGTTCATGGAAAATTATATTGCCATTGTCATCACGTTCCCATGTATTACCGGTTATCACACCAAGTGATTTACCAACCATAGCATAATTATACAAACGAGTTGTGAATGAAGTCCAATAAATAGAGTAAGAATCCACCCCATCAGCTAGTTCCACCAGTTTATTGCTATTCTTCGCTATATTGAAATTCATTTCCCATTTCCAGTTCTTAGTGGAAACGGGCATCCCGCCCAAACTCAATTCAACACCCCGATTACGAATTAAACCAGCATTCATCTTACGAGTGGAGTACCCCGATTGTGGAGCAGAGGTTACAGAGATTATCTGATCTTTGTCATCCCGAGTATAATAGTTGAAATCACCCCATAAACGATTATTGAACAAACGGAATTCCGTACCTATTTCATACGAAGTGGAAATAGACGGCTCAATATTATAATTTTTCTGAGAAGAAGGTTCATACATTGTAACATGTGAACCATAACTGGTATCTAGAGAATAAGTAGGATAAATATTATAAGCATCAAGCGTAGTACCTACCTGAGCCGCACTAGCACGCAGTTTCCAGAAATTCAGCCATTCTGCATTCACCCATTTATGAGCAAGGACAGAAGCGGAAAGGCCACCATACCAATAGCTATTGTGATTAGGACTCAACGTAGATGACATATCGTTACGGACAGAAGCATCAAGAAAATAAGTATCATCCCAGCCCATAGTAGCTGTGGCATAAACACTACGTTCCTTGTAATGTGTCTTCTTATTATAGGCCAAGGCAATAGTACCCGATGAAGCAGCCAAATTATAATAATTATCCAAAGACAAGTCATAATTTGTATTGGTATATGCATATAAATTATCGTATGTATAGTCACGTACTTCTGCAAAAAGAGCCGCATCTACCGTTAGTTTGTCTTTAAAGAATGATTGTCCCCAAGTCAAACGTCCTTGTACGGTCAAATCAATTAAACTGCTTTGATCCTGACGATAATTTGACCGGAAATTAATAGATCCTGAAGGACGTTCGCGTTCCAATTTGTAACCACGTATGTTACCATTTACGCGTACCCCTGCTTTCAAGTTATAAGGAAGGTCCACAGACACATCACCACTGAATACATTCCATTGATAAATGGTGCGATGATTATATTCATGAAACAAAGCATACGGATTATCATGGAATGCAGCACTTTGGTTATTCACACTGTTGATATTCCAAGTCCTCCATGATCCGTCCGGACGTTTATAGTCCTTATAATCTTTTAAATTGACATTGGTCTGTCCCCATTGGGTATATTCCTGCAAAACGGTACGTGAACCGTTATATCCACTTTCGGCAGCATTATGATCTTGACGATAAGTATATTTATAATCCAATGACACATTCATCCACGGTGTGGGTTTGAAATTAGTCTTGAACCCTAAGAAACGGCGAATAGCGTCCGAATTGGGTTGCACACCAGTACGATAGCTATTGGTGAAAGAAACACGGGTATTAAAATCTTTCACACTCTTTGAAAACGAAACGTTGGTTGTATTGGTTACACCAGTCCGATAAAGATCTCTCAAATCCAACCCATGTTGCCAAGTGGCTGGTTTTCCATAATAATCACTGGTTTCGTCCAATGATAATGGAGTGACATATTTCACAGCCGGATCGTATGCAGCTCCCCAAGAAGTGTCCTCATTATAATCGTACACATAAGCACCTTGCAAACCGGGAATATCACCACTATACAAATCATAAATATCCTGAGCCCTGTTACCTTTTTCCGTACCTCCATATCCTCCGCCACCATACAGCTTCTGCATATTGAAATGATTATAGTAAGTTTCGGCCTGCAATGTATGACTTACTTCAAGCAACCCTTTCTCACTTTGTCCCGCCTTAGTAGTTATGATGATAGCACCTGCACCACCACGCGAACCATAAAGGGCAGTAGCCGCGGGACCTTTCAATACGTTTATGCTTTCTACATCATCCATATTGATAGAGTTTTTGTTGGTGATAGCACCATCTACCACATAAATAGGTTCATTGGCCGGATTATCCGACTGGGACGAAGAAGGAATGGAACCTGCACCACGCAAAATAATAGTACCTGCATCAAAACCTGAACTAGCACCACCTATAAAACGTGCTCCCGACACTTTACCAGCCATAGCATTACCCAAATCGGTCTGTCGTGAAATAGTCAAATCCTCACCTGCTACCTTTTGTGTAGAATAACCCAACGCTTTTTGTTTACGATTCAATCCTTGAGCAGTTACAACCACTTCATCCAACACTTTTGTGTCCGACTTCATTGTTACAGTAATAGTACCACGCTGAATTCCAACTCGCTGAGTAATCATACCTAAATAAGAAACAATCAGCGCTTTAGCATCTGCAGGAACATTATTGATAGCAAACTTGCCATCCACATCCGTAATCGCTCCCATAGTAGTCCCTTCCACTAAAACAGACGCACCTATTATCGGCTCACCATCATCCGCTGAAGTTACAACTCCTGCAACTGTTTTAGGCGCTTGAGCCATAGAGAAGCCGATACCCAACCACAGACAAGCTAGTAACATTAACACTTTTTCTTTCATACTCACTCTCTTTTAATTAAACATTATCCAAGTTCTTTTGGAACTCA